>Ga0194128_10000033_pt1 | contig 211141 bp, 188 predicted proteins | sample TA2KigCa65mmetaG_FD_148650 | JGI IMG/M metagenome (GOLD analysis project Ga0194128, IMG submission 148650) | Freshwater microbial communities from Lake Tanganyika, Tanzania - TA2015037 Kigoma Deep Cast 65m | ecosystem: Environmental > Aquatic > Freshwater > Lake | place: Tanzania: Lake...
TTCATCACCCGCTCCATCTCTCTGACAGGCCAAGGGTTGTTTATTGTCTTCACAACCCCTTCTGTCGTCAGTTCGAAGCGGACAATTCACGTGTCAACTCCACCGGACAACTCACATGCTATTAACATTGCCGGGCGGTCGCTTATGGGTTGAGCAAGGCTGGCTGAATTGCATCCTCGGGGTCAAACCAGTGCCAGCCATGCCGGAGGCGGATTCTTCCGTAGAGCCACGCGGCCGTTCTTCGCCTGCAGAACAAGCTCGGGCGGTCCCCCGACCGCGCTATTGTCGTAAACCCACAGATTGTCTATCTCTTCGACAGCTCTGCGGAGGTTCCGTATGCTCGCGTCGTGAATTCGACGCAGTGTCGCTTCGGAAGCGCTGTGACCGCCTGTGTCGGCACGAGCTTTGACTCGCTCCAGGTGCATGCCGAAGTTCTGAAGCGCTAGGTAGCGCATTTCAGCGGTAAACCCAGCTGACTTTGCCAGCCGGAGTTGTTCGAAAGTCACATCGCTTCGCAGAGTTGTCTCGATCGCGAAGCTCTCTCTCCGCTTGATTCGTTCGATTACGAATTCCTCGAATTCACAGTTCACTCGTTCACGAATGGCTCGAGGAAGTGCGGCGTAAGATCCGGCGTTGAGGTCCGCGGCGCGATCATCTGCATTGAAGTACGCCACACCGAAGGTTGACACAGGAAATGCGGTGGACTTGCCGCCGCCGGGAGGGCCGGCGACTATGATCATCTTGGGCCGCATTAGCCGCCGAAGTCGCGGTCGGCGTCCTCTTGCATGTCAGCGGGCAGGTCTTGGCGGACCCGCCGACCTTGATCGTCTATGATGCCCTTCCGCTGAAGCTCCTCTGTCGCCACCTTTACACGCCCTACGGCAGCATCATAGTGTAGGTCTTCAGCCAGCGCCTCGCTCTTGGCGGGGATCTTCAAAGGTGCCATCTCTATTCATTCTATACCCCACTGTGTCCTCAAGCTTCGCCGCTCTTCGAACCGGCACAGCCCATCCCACGTCCGCGGAAAAAGCCTGAGTGATGTTCGGCATCGCCTCTCACGAAATGCCCGCATCACCCGACTAGTAACATGGAACGAACGATATGACTCTCCACGAAATGATGGCGGACTCCGCAAATGGCTTTGCAGATCTATCCCTCAATGTCGTGAGCCTGCAGAGCGAACGTATTGTGATGAAGCTCTTCTGCGATGCGGCCGGACGAGGAAAACTATGCCGAGTTCTACCTCAACATTGATGTTAAGGAATCATCTGTGGAGTTCCATGAAAGGCATGCAGACTATCGGCGTTCGGTCGTTCTGTGTTTGGCTAACGTAACATGACCGGGATCTTTGCGGCTCACTGCCCCTCCTCGAACCGGTACAGCCCCTCCGACGTGCGCAGATAGACCTGCCCTCCGCTGAGCGCGGGTGTTGCGTGAATCGCTTCGTCCAGTTCATTCACCGCCAGCACTTCCCATTCGCGCCCTGCCTTCACCACCGCCACTTTCCCGTCCTCATTGGCGAAGTAGATCTTGCCTTCCGCCGCAACCGGCGAGGAGGAGTAGCCGCCCAGCGCGCCCGTGATTCGGCGCTCTTCGATGATCCTTCCCGATGCCGCAGCGAGCGTCAGCAGGATTCCGCCGTTGCGCACGACGTAGACGATCCCTTCCAATACGAGCGGCGACGGGATCACGCTGTTCAGCGCCTTCGGCGTGCGCCACAACTCCCGCGCGCGAAGCTTGCCGCCTTCCATCTCCACCCGAATCGCCATCACTCCGTTGTGTCCGAGAATCCCCTGCTGCCGCTCGTCCCATTCCTCGCGGTCCACAATCATGTCGCGGTTGCCGTTGTACTTGGCCATCGAGCGCAGAAAGGCATCATCGCCGTACTCCTCCGGCTGGAGCTTGCCATCTTTGTTCTTATCCAGCCGTTCCAGCCGCGATGAGAAAGGCGGAGGCTCCTCGTTACCGTAGCCGAAGTAGTACAGCGTGCCGTCCACCAGCACGGGCGAGGCGACAATCGCCGGGCTGATGCCTGAAAGCGTTGCCGCGCGTTCGCCCCTCTTCACGCCATGCGCGCCAAACAGCCCGCGGCTCACCGTAAGCAAAAGCCCATCTCCGAACAGCAGCGGCGTTGCCCATCCTTCGCCCTCCTCGCGCGGGGTCTTCCACTTCATCTCGCCGTTGCGCGCGGAAAAGCCGGCGATGAAGGAGTTCTCCAATTGATCGGCCAGCATCACCACCGTGTCCCCAGCCAGCACCGGCGAGCCGCCCAGCCCCATCGACACCGTCCACGGACCCAGCGGGGCCTTCCACCGCATTTTGCCCGCGCCGTCATAGGAGACCAGCCCGTAATCCTTGAAGAACGCGTAGACGTTCTCCCCGTCTGTGACCGGCGAAAGCGCCGCCGCGTGATTCAGCCGGTTCCCACGCTCCTGCCGCGGCTGCGTCTCAAACCGCTCCCATAGCAGTTTCCCGCGCGCGCGGTCGAAACACTGCGTGTAGAGCTTGCCATCGTCCGCTCCGGTAAGGAACACGCGAGTCCTGGTCAGCACCGGCGACGACTTGCCCGGCCGCCCCGCGGCGCGCCATGCCATGTTCTTGCCCTTCCCGAACACAACCGGGAAGCCCTTGTCCGCGGACACGCCGCTTCCGTTGGGGCCGCGGAAACGGTTCCAGGACTCCGCCTGCGCCGCCACGCAGGCAAGCAAAACCGCCCAACCGAGCAGCTTCACTTCCGCCAGGCCTTCTTCTGATAGGGAAACTTCTTCCAGTCCGCCGCCGCACGCCCGTTCCGGTCCCAGGCCACGCGCCCCTTGCGTAGCGTCAGCTCGCACACGATGTTCTGCGCGCCCGCATAGGAGGCGCCCGCCGAATCGATAAATCCGTAGCTGCCCTTATCGACGCGCAGCACCGCGAGGTCGGCTTCCGCGCCCACGCTCAAGTGGCCCAGCTCCGGCCGCTTGATCTGCCGCGCCGGATTCCAAGTCGACATCGCGACCACTTCATGCAACGGCGAGCCCAGATTCAGAATCTTCGACATCGTGTTCGCCATGTCCTTCATCCCCGCGTTCATGCTGCCGGTATGCAAATCAGTGGAAATCGAATCGGGCATGAAGCCCTGCTTCATCGCGGGTTCCGCGACGTACCAGTAGAAGCTCCCGGCGCCGTGCCCGACATCGAAGAACACGCCGCGCTTGCGCGCCGCGATCATTGCCGGATTCACCTTGCCGCCTTCGAGCAGCTCCTCACGGTGGCCCGAATAGCAGTGCGTATAGATGTCCCCGGCGCGCAGCTTATCCAACAAGAGAGTGGACAGGTTGCGGACCTGGTTGAGATAGCCGAAGTCGATCATCACCGGCATGTCCACGGCTTTGCCCGCCGCCACGGCCTTTTCCACCGACTCCCACCCCGGCCCCGCGTAGTGCGCCGACTTGAAGCCGACGATCACGTCGCGGTTCGCCTTGGCCATTGCCGCCGCCGCTTCCGCATCGAGTTGCTTCGGATCATCCTCCTGCCCGGTCCCCATCCCCGCCGCGACGATGTTCAGCAGCGCCAGCACGCGCGTTTGTGCCTTCTCAATCACCTGCTTGCGGAACGCCGGGAACGTCTTCACGCCGGAAGTGCCCGCGTCGACAACGGTGGTCACGCCGCTGCGGAAGGAGAAGGCGTCGGCCTGCACGTTGGAGTCGCGGTCCAGCCCGGGCATCCCGGGCCGCGGATAGACATGCACGTGAATATCGATCAGCCCCGGCGTCACGTACAGCCCGCCCGCCTGCACCAGCTTCTTTGCCTCCGCCGCCGGAATCGCCGCTGCCACGCGCGCGATCTTACCCTGCGCGATGGCGACATCCATCACCGCGTTGATGTTGTTCTTTGGATCGATGACGTGCCCGCCTTTGATCAACAGGTCATACGGCTGGGCGGAGAGCATCGCCGAGGCCACTGCCAAGAGTGCTGTCAAGCGGATCATCATTTCCTCCTACCAGTTCGTCACCGACCCATCCGGCCGCTTGTACAGCGGGATCGGCTGCGAGTATTGCGTGTACTCGCCCACCATTTTCAGTTTCGAAGTATCCAGCTCGACACCGAGCCCCGGCCGCGAGTTCGGCCACATCTTGCCGTCCTTGAAGTCGAACGCCTTCGGCAGGTGCGGCAGGTTCCAGCTTCCGTCGCCGCGCACTTCCATCAGCGCAGCGCCGGAACTGGCGCACAGCACGTGCACCAGCGCCGTCTGCGCGATCGGGCCGGTGAAGTGTGGGGTCAGGCCGACATAGTGCGTCTCGCAAAGCGCCGCGATCTTCATCATCTCCGTGATGCCTCCGGTATTGGGCAGCGTGACGCGCAGGAAATCCAGCAGGTGCTGCTCGACCAGCTCGTTCAAGTCCCATTTATCGGCGAAATGTTCGCCGACGGCCAGCGGCACCTTCACCATCTGGCGGATCGATTTGTAGACCGCCTTGTTCTCGCTGCGCACAATGTCTTCGCAGAACAGCGGCTTCAAGGGCTCCAGCGCCTGCGACAGCCGGACGGCGTCGGCGAAATCGACGCGCGTGTGATAGTCGATCGCCCAGTCGCCGTCCGGACCGACGCCTTCGCGGATCTGCTTGCACTCCTCGACAGTCCGGTCCACCATGCGCCGGTTGTCGAAGACCGCCCCGTTCTGTCCGGCGCCGGCGAGGCCGGTGCGGAAGGCCCGGAACCCTGCCTGCATGCAGGCGCGCGCCGTGTCGCGCAGGTTGCCTTTGTTGGGAAAACCGGTGGAATAGCACTCGATGTAGTCGCGCGTGCGGCCGCCCAGCAGTTCCCACACGGGAACGTCGAGCGCCTTGCCCTTGATGTCCCAAAGCGCCATGTCGATGCCGCCCTGCGCGTGGATCTTCTCGCGTCCGGGCGGGTAAAAGTAGGCGCGGTACATGTGCTGCCAGAGATGCTCGATGCGGGAGGGGTCCTGGCCGATAATCAGCTCGGCGCACTGCTTCACCGAATCGGCCATGCCGCCCTCGCCGATACCGGTGATGCCGGCGTCGGTCTCCACCGTGATGACGTGCATGCTTTGGTTGAAGATGGGGCGCGAATCGGGGTTTTCATAGAAACGCACGCGTGTTATCTTCATCTTCTTCAAGGCGGCGTTGGCCTTGGCGAGCAGGGCGGAGCCGGCGATAGCGGCCTGAAGAGAGGCTTTGAGGAAGGATCTGCGGGAAAGCATGGGGTCAAGATATCACTTCGGAGAACCGAATACAAAAACATTCTTGACAAATACCACTTTCGGTGGTTCAATAGCAATCAGATGCCGGCCACCCAAGCAGTGGAACTCATCCGCGACCCCGCCAAGGCCGTCGCGATCCTCCAGCCTCCGAGGCTGGAGATTCTCCAGCGCCTAGGGGAAGAGGACTCGGCGTCGGGCATCGCCCGCCAGATGGAGCTGCCGCGCCAGCAAGTCAACTACCACCTCCGGGAACTGGAAAAGCAGGGCTTCATCGAGTTTGTGGAGGAGCGGCGCAAGGGGAACTGTGTCGAGCGGGTTGTACGGGCGACGGCCCGCACATACCTCATCAGTCCCGAAGCACTCGGCCGGCTGGGCCACACCGCAGAGCAGCGGCGCGACCGTGTCTCGGCGGCCTATCTTGTGTCGGCCGCCGCACGCGCCATTCGCGACCTTGCCGTGCTCGGCGTGCGCTCGGCGCGCGCGGGCAAGCGGCTGGCCACGCTGACGCTGGAAACCGAAGTGCGCTTCGCCACGCCGGAATCCCGCAACGCATTTGCCGAAGAGCTGGCCACAACGCTCGCGCAGCTGGCCGCCAAATATCACGACGAGAAAGCCCCGGGCAGCCGCGCGTTCCGCTTCCTCATCGGGGGCTATCCGGTTATCACCAAGAAGGAGGAAGACTCGGGCGCCACCGCCCGTCTCACATAGATCATGAGCAGCCGAAAACACGACTTTTCGATCGCAATCGACGCCCCCATCGAGTTGGTCTGGAAGGCAATCAGCGAAGGCGAGGAGATCACGAAGTGGTTCGCGCCCGATGCGCGCGTCACGCCCGGCGAAGGCGGCTCGCTGTGGCTTAGCTGGGGTCCCGGCATGGAAGGAGAGTCGAAGATCTCCATCTGGGAACCCGGCCACCGCTTCCAGACATTGGAAGGTCCCGCCGAGTCGCCCAAGACCGTCGACTACATTCTCGAATCCAAGGGCGGCAAGACGATCCTGCGCCTGGTCCACTCCGGCTTCGGCGCGGAAGCCAATTTCGACGATGAATATGAGGCCACTTATGGCGGCTGGCTCACCTTCCTCGCCATGCTCAAACACGGCCTGGAGAATCACGCCGGCCAGCCGGCGCGCAACGTCACCGCCTTCCAGTTCATCGCCGGAAAGAAAGCGGAAGCCTGGAAGCGGCTCACCGAAGCCATCGAGCTGCAGCCGCCCGCCGCGGAGCTGACAGAGCAGTCCCGCTACCGCGCAACGCTACAAGGCGAAGTGCTCACCGGCATCGTGGTGCGCTACCCGAAGCCAGGCTACCTCTGCCTGGAGGTGGAAGGCTCCCGTCCCGGCCTGCTCTCGCTGTTCGTCGAAAACTGTGGCGGACAGTGCGGCGTCACCGTGACGCGCGTTGTCTTCGGAGCAAACGCACAGGCGCCAGACATCACCGGCTTCCTGCAGTCGCAATTTCCCGCCGCCGGAGCAAACGCATGAAAAAGCTGGCCAGATGGATCCTCTACCTTCTCGGCGGCATCGCCGCCCTTGCCGGTCTGATGGTCGTAATCGGCCTGTTCGTCAGCCCCGATGTGGAAGCCGCCGTCAGTATCGACATCGCCTCGCCACCGGAGCGAGTCTGGGAAATGGTGGCCGAAATGGAGAATCTGCCGCGCTGGTCCTCCGAGATCTCCTCCGCCGAGCAGATTGGCGAAAACCCCAAGCGCTACCGCGTCTCAGGCGCAGGCGGCGACGCCGAGTACGAAATCATCTCCGCGGAACCGCCCCGCCGCCTCGTCGCCCGCATGACATCCTCCTCCTTCAACGTCACCGGCAACTGGGACCTCGCCATCGAACCGGCCGGGCAGGGAAGCCGCATCCGGGTGCGCATGAAGATGAATATCGGCAATCCGCTGTTCCGCTTTTTCTCGCTCTTCATGGACGTCGGCGAGCAGGAGCGCAAAACGCTCGAATCGCTGAAAGCCTACCTGGAAAAAGGAACCTAGCATTTACATCGCCGGACGCGGCCGGGTCTCGCTGCCCGTCCACATCGGCTGTGTCAGAATCTCCGAGGTTGGCAGCCCCAGCACGCGCGGCCGGATCACCAGCAGCGCCTGTCCGCTTTCCCGGTTCCGCGTGTTCGACCGCAGCGCCGGCCCGATCACGGGAATCCGCGACAGCCCTGCCAGCCCAGTCACCGTGCGCGCCTCGGAATTACGCACCAGCCCCGCCAGCACCGCCCACTCCCCGTTTCGGATCCGCGCGGAGGTGTTGAATTTACGGTTGGCGATGATAGGGATCCCGTTCAATGCCTCTCCGGTCAGCACCTTGAACTCAGCCTCCACCGCCAGCGTCACCTCATCCATCGTGTGCACCTTCGGCGTGATCTTCAGCACTACGCCCAGATCCTCGAAGTTGAAGGTTGGTGGCGGCGTGAAGACCTCGCCCGGCCCCTGGATGGGACCAAAAAAGCCCGAACTGAGCACCGGGAACTTGTCCCCCACATGAAATGTAACCGGCGTCCCTTCGCTCGAACGCATCTCGGACTTCATCAGGGTACGCGCCGAAGTATCGGCGAACGTCGCGAACATTTCCGCGCTGGCGATCCCCAGTCCGAAAAACGACTTCCCCGCGCCGAACGTGGCGAAATTCGCAAAACCCTGCGGAAACGTCGGCGTCGAGTTCCAGATTTTGCTCAGCCACACCAACGGAAACGAGGTCTGCAGCCGCATCCCGATATCGAGCGCCGAATTCTCCGTCACCTCGATGAACTCCACCTCAATCGACACCTCCGCGCGGTGCGCCAGCAGCTGCTCAAACAGCGTCAGCGCCTGGCGCAGCTTCGACACGCGGTCCTTCATGAACACCAAACGCCTCTGGCTGTCGATCCCGAACTTCTGCAGCTCCATGATCTGCTGCACCGCCCGCGCGAGCTCCTGCACTTCTTGCAGTGAGACCGGGTGCGGCAGTGGAACCGCCACCGCCATCGTCTCTTCAAACTCCTGCCGCTTCTGAATCGTGTCCCGCGCCGCCAGCGCGATCCGCCCGCTCACCGGAACCAGGAACGACGCCGTCGCCGCCTGCACCGCCAGCAGCGCTTCACCCGGTTCAGCCTGCTCCAACCGGAAGCGCAGGTTCGTCACAGGCTGGTAATCCTGGTCAAAAATCACCTCGATGCCCAGAGACTTCAGCGTCTTCTCCAGCACGTCGCGCGAGTCGCCGCTTTCGTTGTAGTCGCGTTTGCCCGGCGCCGGTTTCAGCTCGACCGGCGGATTGGCCCGCCGCGCCTCCGACAGGTCCTTATCGGTGACCTCGTCGCCCCAGTCATCCGGCCCCACCTCGGGCAGATCGCCGCCCGGCATCACCTTTGCCTCGGTCGCCGCCCTTGTCCGCAGGGCAAGGCTACGCGCCCACGCGGCGCGATCCGCGGGATTCAGCGCAGCGGCTTGAGAATAAAGCAGATAAGCCCGAACCACGTCGCCTGACTTCTCCGCCTCCCGCGCATCCTGCTTCAGAAACGCCGGCTCCACTTGCCCCTGCAAGGCCACCGCAAGCATCAAAACCGGGACACACCACCGCACATAACAATGACGCCAGCCTGCCGCCTGCCGTGCAGTAAACCTTTCCCCCGCTTCCGCCGATAAAAGGGCGAGGCACTCTGTCCACATGGCTTTGATCGCTGGCGTCCGCACCAACTTCGCACCACCGGTTCCCCAGAATTATCAAGAGCTTGGCATCCCTGAATCGCTCGTGCTTGACCTTGTCCTGCGCCGCCTGCTCCTGGAAGGCTTCTCCAGCCTCCAATCGCTATCCCGGTCCCTGAAGATCTCTATTCCCATCATCGACACCGCTTTCCGCCACCTCCGCGCCCAGCAGCTGGTGGAGGTCAAGGGCATGATCGGCAACGACTACACCTTCATCCTTTCCCAGGCCGGAAAGAACCTCGCCTCGGACCGTTTTCAGATTTCGCAATATGCCGGCGCCGCCCCCGTTTCCCTCAAGGATTACGCCGCCGCCACGCGCGCCCAAACGGCCAAGATCACGATTGACCGCAAAACCCTGCGCTCGGCCTTCTCCGACCTGGTCGTTACGGACCGTATGCTTGATTCCCTCGGCCCGGCGCTTATCTCGCAAAGCTCCATCTTCCTGTACGGCCCTTCCGGCAACGGAAAAACCAGCATCGCCGAGCGCATGCTGCGCGTCTACCAGGACGCCGTGCTCATTCCGTTCGCCGTGGAAGTCGACAACCAGATCATCAGCTTGTACGACCCCGTTGTGCACCAGAAGCTGGAATTGGAAGACCCGGACATCGATCCCCGCTGGATCCTCTGCCGCCGGCCCTGCATCGTCGTCGGCGGCGAGCTGGTTCCCAGCATGCTGGAGCTGCGGCTGGATGACGCCAGCGGCATCTACGCGGCCCCCATCCAGATGAAGAGCAACAACGGCATCTTCATCATTGACGACTTCGGCCGCCAGCTGATGTCCCCGCGCGACCTGCTCAACCGCTGGATCGTGCCGCTGGACCGACGGGTCGACTATCTCACTCTCCGCTACGGCGTCAAATTCCAAATCCCGTTCGAGCTGATGGTGGTCTTTTCCACCAACCTCGACCCGCGGGACCTTGCTGATGAAGCCTTCCTCCGCCGTATCCATAACAAGATCCTCGTTGAACCGGTCGATCCGCAAACCTTTGACCAAATCTTTCAGCGCGTCGTCTCGGCCAAGCGCGTCCCGCACGAGCCCGACAGCGCGGAATACCTCCGCCGCCTTTGTCTCAAGGATGGCCGCGACGAGCTGCGCGCTTGTTATCCGCTGGACATCTGCAACATCCTGGTCTCGATCAGCGAGTATGAACGCCGGCCCGTCGAGATGTCCCGCACCGACCTGGAGCGCGCCGTCGACCTATACTTCGCCAAGAGCGAAGCGCTGCCGCAATAGATCCGGTTCCTGCCTCACCCTGCGCGATAATGGGACTTGCGGGTCCTTCTGATCTCCACCTATGAGCTTGGCCGCCAGCCGTTCGGCCTTGCCTCACCGGCTGCCTGCATCGGCAAGGACGGCCACGACGTCCAATGCGTGGACACCTCCCGCACTCCGCTGACAGCGGAACTCATCCGCAACGCCCGGCTCATCGCCTTTTACCTGCCCATGCACACGGCCACGCGCCTGGCTGCCCCGCTCATTCAGGCCGCCCGGCGCATCAATCCTGATGCGCACCTGTGCGGATACGGCCTCTACGCACCTCTCAATGCCGCCTATCTCCGCGGTCTTGGCCTGGAAACCCTCATCGGCGGCGAATTCGAGGAAAGCCTCCGCCGCCTTGCCTCCGCAAGCCCTGTCCCGGCGGACCTCGTCAGCCTTGACCGTATCCCGTTCTCCGTGCCCGACCGCAGCCATCTGCCCCCGCTTGGCGGCTACGCCAAACTCATCCACGGCGCCGGCGAACGCGTGACCGGCTACACGGAAGCCAGCCGTGGCTGCAAGCATCTCTGCCGCCACTGCCCCGTCGTGCCTGTGTATCAGGGCGCCTTCCGCATCGTTCCCGCCGAAATCGTGCTCGCCGACATTGCAAACCAAGCCGCCGCCGGAGCCCGGCACATCACGTTCGGCGACCCCGACTTCTTCAACGGCCCCACTCACGCCATCCGCATCGTGGAAGAGCTTCACCGCCAACACCCTCACCTCACCTACGACGTGACCATCAAGGTCGAACACCTGCTCCGCCACCGCGACCTGCTCCCCACTCTCCACTCCACCGGCTGCCTGCTGATCACCAGCGCCGCCGAATCGGTCGATGACGACATCCTCCTCCGCCTCAACAAGGGCCACACGCGCGCCGATTTTCTGGAAGCCGTGCGCCTGTGCCGCAGCGCCGGCCTCGCCCTTTCCCCCACCTTTATCCCCTTCACCCCTTGGACCACCTGGGATGGTTACCGCGATCTGCTCCACGTGATCGCCGATCACGATCTCATCGAAAACGTCGCTCCCATACAACTCGCCCTGCGCCTGCTCATCACCAACGGCTCCCTACTGCTGGAGCTGCCGGAAATCGCCGCTATCGTCGAACCCTTCCAACACGAAGCGCTCCTCCACCGCTGGCGTCATCCCGATCCCTCCATCGACCAGCTTGCCGAACGCCTCATGCGCCTGGTCGACAACAGCCAGAAACAAGCCGAACCCCGCGCCCGCACCTTCGCGCGCATCTGGGAAGCGGCTCAGTGCGGGGTGTGGCCGGATATCCCCATCCTCCCCTCCCGCGCCACCATCCCCTATCTCAACGAACCCTGGTATTGTTGAGCCGAACCTTCCCAGGAGCAGGTTGCTCTTGTCTGATCGCGCCAACAAGCGGCTCCTGCTGGTCGCCTCCACCACCGGCTACCAGACCCGTGTCTTCGCCGATGCCGCCCGCCGCCTCAAACTAAATCTCACCCTCGCCACCGACCGGTGCCACATCCTCGACGACCCGTGGGGCGACCAGGCCATCCCCATCCGCTTTGAAGAGCCCGAAGCCTCGGCAAAAAAAATGGCCGCCCATGGCTTGGACGCCATCGCCGCCGTCGGCGACCGTCCCGCCCTCTTAGCCGCCCTTGCCGCCGAGCTGGCCGGAGTCCCCTTCCATCCCCCCTCCGCCGTCTCCGCCGCCTGCAGCAAGTTCGGCACCCGAACCCGGCTTGCCCAGGCCGGGCTCCCGGCGCCCTCCTTCTACCGCGTCCCGGTGGAAGAAGATCCCGCCTCCGCCGCCGCCAAGGCCGCCTATCCCTGCGTCCTCAAGCCGCTTGCCCTCTCCGCCAGCCGCGGCGTCATCCGCGCCGACAACCCGCAGCAATTCCTTGATGCCTTCGCGCGAATCCGCACCATTCTCGACACCGCCGACATCCGGCGTCTCGCCGACGACGCCGACCGCTGGATCCAGGTGGAAACCTACATCCCCGGCCGCGAATTCGCCGTCGAAGCCCTCCTCGATCACGGCCGCCTCCAGCTGCTCGCCATCTTCGACAAGCCCGACCCGCTCGACGGCCCCTTCTTTGAAGAGACGCTCTACATCACTCCCTCCCGCGCCGAACCCGCGGTGCAAACCGCGCTCGTCGATTCCCTCCGCCGCGCCGTTGACGCTCTCGGCCTCCGCCATGGCCCCGTCCACGCCGAAATGCGCCATAACGAGCAAGGCGTCTGGGTGCTGGAAGCCGCGCCGCGCCCTATCGGCGGCCTCTGCGCCCGCGCGCTCCGTTTTCTCCCGGACATGCCGCTGGAGGAACTCATTCTCCGCCACGCTATCGGGGAAGATGTTTCCGCCGCCAGGCTCCGCCACGCCGCCTCCGGCGTCATGATGATTCCCATCCCCAAGCCCGGCGTCTATTCCGGCGTAACAGGTTTGGAAGCCGCGCGCCAGGTCCCCGGCATCGAGGAGGTGCTCATCACCGCCAAGCAGGGGCAGACTATCCAGCCGCTACCGGAAGCCTCCAGCTACCTCGGCTTCCTGTTTGCATCAGCCGCTGATCCGACGCAAGTGGAACAAGCTTTGCGCCAGGCTCACGCCCTGCTCGAGTTCGACATCGCCTTGAAGCTTCCGCTCGCCGCCGCTTTTGAGTAACAGCCCGCAAAACGGAGCCTGGTCGCGGCCAATCCAGCCCGGCTTTGCTTACCTGTGTCGAGGGCCGCGACCGGCCCTTTGCGGGCTAGCCCGACGCCGGCTCGATGACCGCACTCATCGATCCCTTGCAGCCCGCCATCCGCCAGTCCGCCCCGTAGGCGTGGATCTGGTCGCGTCCGAACTCGGCCTGCTCCAGCTCGCACGTAATTACGATCGTGCGGCCGGTGGCATCCACCTCCACCGCGTGGCGGTAGGCTTCGCTCTCCGACTTCAGAAACAGCTTGCTCAGCATCTCCATCACGTAGTCGTAGGTGTGATCGTCGTCATCCAGCAGAACCACGTGAAACAAGGGCGTCAACTCATCCTTCGTGCCTGTATCTTGTATGGTGTCGGGCGCCAGTGTGCCGGGCATCTTCTATGCGGAACGGTCCAGTGCAGTATATATCTGGGTCACGTTGGTCCGGACGGCCTCGGCCAGCACCTGCACAGCCGCTGGCGCCGGCGGCGCCAGCCGGCGGTACTTGATGACCGCTTCCACGCTGGCCGCGCCGAATCCACCGTCCTCGATCGTCCGCAGCGCCGAAGGCGTAATCGACGCCTCCAGTTCCGCCTGCGTCCTGCCCGCGGCCCGGCCGCGAACCACTGCCTCGGTGACCTCTTCTATATAATTACCCATCTGGTACAGACGCCGCTTGTCCCGCTGCGGAGCTCCGTGCCCGCCGGCCACCGCGTCGAACTCCATCCCGGAAACCGCCACCAGCGTCCGCGGCCATTCCCGCGGAAATCCATCCCCGATAAACGGGAAAAACCCGTGCAGCAAGTCTCCCGTCGCGATCGTTTTCTTCTGCGGAATGTGTACCACCAGGTCGCCCGCCGTGTGGCCCCGCCCCCGGAACGCCAAGTGCAGATCATGCGCCTTATCGTGCAGAATCAGGTCTCGCTCCAGCGTCATGTTCGGCAGCTCCAGCTGGAAGGTCTTCATCTCCCGCAGATAATCCTCCGTCTCGGTGATCATTTCGCGCCACTGCGCCCGCTCCTGCTCTGTCCGCGCCTTGCCCTGCCGCTGTTTGTAGTCCTCGATCGACGCCCCCAGCTGGTCAAACGACGCCTTCAGCCGCGGCAGCGTCTGCTCGCCGATCAGACGCCTGGTTGTCTCGGTCGCAACCAGGTCCGCATTGGGCGCGATCCGCCGGTACGTCCCTAGCCCGTGCGAATGATCCCAGTGAAAATGTGATGCCACGATGTATTTCAGCGGCTTCGGCGACACATGGTCGCGGATCTGCCGCAGCAAGCTCGCCACCGCCGATGGCTTGGAATGCGTGTCCACGATCATCAGGTCGCGCTCGTTCTCGATGATCACCGCGTTGGAGTTGATCAGCGTCTGCGCGCGGGCCACGGCCAGGTAGACGCCTTCGGCCACGCGCTCGATATCAAACAGCGCGGGCAGACGCACGTTCGCCGCCGCCTGCGCACGGGCGCGAACGGCCCGGAACATCGCCTGATCCAGCACCGCACCGCCAATCCAGCATGTCCCCAGAGTCCTCCGCAGGAACCCTCTCCTTGTTTGCCGCATGTTCCATATCCTAGCAAGCACCGGTGATAGAATAGCCCCTCTATGAATCCCGCCCTTAAACCACTCGAGCCTGGCGTCATGTTCTGGGCCGGCCGCGATCCGCTCGATACCGTCCGCGAACAGAAATCGCTCGGCGTGCGCTGCGGACAACTCGGCGTGCCCGGCAACGTGCCCATGGACCTGGCCTCCGCGGCGCAATGGCGCGCCGCCCTCGAAGCCGAACAGTTCACCTTGCTCACCGTCTTCGCCGCCTACAACGGTGAGGACTACGCCGATATTCCCACCGTGCAGCGCACCGTCGGCTGGATTCCTCCCGCCACCCGCGCCGTCCGGCTGCAGCGCACCTTCCAGCTCTCCGACTTCGCCAAGGCGCTCGGCGCTCCCTCCATCGCCCTCCACGTCGGCTTTGTTCCGGAAGACTCCGCCGACCCCGACTTCATCGCCGTCCGCGAAATGACGCGCCTGGTCTGCGACTACGCCGCGCAAAACAACCAGACCTTCGCGCTCGAAACCGGACAGGAACCCGCCCACGTCCTGCTCGACTTCTTCCAGCAGGTCGGGCGCGATAACCTGCGCATCAACTTCGACCCCGCCAACCTCATTCTCTACGGCACGGGCGACCCCATCGAAGCGCTCGGCATCCTCGGCGCCCACGTCGTCAGCGTTCATGCCAAGGATGGCGACTGGCCGCCGAAAGGCGTCGCCGGCGCGCTAGGCACAGAAAAGCCGCTCGGCCAGGGCTCGGTCGGCATGGAGCGCTTCATCGCCAAGCTCCGCGAGGTCGGCTACAAGGGGCAACTCCACATCGAACGTGAAGTGCCCGATCACTCCCAGCGCCTCGCTGATATCAAGATGGGCGTCGGCCTGCTCGGCAAACTCACCCAATGAAGATCACCAAGGTTGAAACTCTCTACCTCCGCCAGGCGGAGGTCAAGTGGCAATGCGATTCCGGCCAGGACGCCCTCATCGTCCGCGTCCACACCGACGCCGGCATCACCGGCATCGGCGAAGTCGACTCCAACCCCATGGCCGTGAAAGGCGCGATTGACGGGCCTTTCTCGCACACCACCGCCACCGGCCTCGCGCAAGTGGTCATCGGCGAGGATCCCTTTGAAACCGAAAAGCTCTGGCACAAGATGTACCGCGCCAACATCTATGGCGGACGCCGCGGCGCGGGCTTCCATGCCATCTCCGGCATCGACATCGCGCTGTGGGACATCAAGGCGAAGGCGCTCGGCGTGCCCGTGTGGAAACTGCTCGGCGGTGGATTCCATCAAAAGATCCGTTGCTACGCCAGTTCGCTCTTCGGACCCACGCCGGAAGCTACCGGCGATCTCGCCCGCCGTTACCGCGACCAGGGCTTCACCGCTGTCAAGTTCGGATGGGATCCCATGGGCCAGGATGAGGCAACCGACATTGCACTCGTCAGAGAAGCCCGCCGCGGCCTCGGCCCCGACGCCGACCTCTGTATCGACGCCGGCCTGGTCTGGGACGCCAAGACCGCCATCCAGCGCGCCCGCGCCTTCGCCGAATACAACCCCTTCTGGCTCGAGGAGCCACTCCGCCCGGACGACTACGACGGCTACCGCAAGCTTGCTGAAGCCACCCACATCCGCATCGCCGCCGGCGAGGAGGAGTCCGGACGCGCCATGTTCCTGGACCTCATGGACCGCGGGAAGATCGATGTCGTCCAGGTTGATCTCACCCGCTGCGGCGGCTTCACCGAAGCGATGAAGATCGCCGCCCTCGCCTGGGATCGAGGCTTACCCGTTGCGAATCATGGATTTACAACTTATGTCAACGTCGCGGCCGCCCTCCACTGGCTCAATTCCATCCCCAACGCGCTTATCTGCGAATTCGTCGCCGAAGAGCAAACCAACCTCCGCGAATCGGTCACGCGTCAGAAGCTCCGCGCCCGCGATGGCTTCCTCGAGATCCCTCAGGAGCCCGGCCTGGGCATCGATCTCGATGAGGAGGCTATCCCGCGATTCCTCTAAACCCGCTTTCCTTAGGTCGCTGGTTTGAGCGGCTCCGACACCACCAAGTCCCTGAGCCGCTGGCTTTTAGGCGCCGATTTCCCATGCCATTCTGCCTGAGGAACCGTCGTAAGACCTGCGCCTGCGATCCGCTCTTAGACTATTGATCATGAAAGAGGTTGACAGCCTAAGACATCTCCCTTACAATTGTCTATTGTTAGGAGGAGGGTCGTTGCCTTCCCTTTGTAGATCATATCGAGACCTCATTCCACCGAGAATGGGACCACGGAGGAGATCGCCGATGACTGTTGTGTGCCGAGTTTCATATTTCAGCGCATTGTTGTTGTCGCTCGCTGGCTTGGCCCAGGCAAGCCACACACCACCCAATGCCTGTCACGTTACGGATTCAAATATATTCCTGAACAACGGAACCGTTGGCGGCACTCACGGCTGTACCCACATTGACAAGGTCTTCATTAATTTCTCGACCGCCGGATCTACTAGCAATGGCATCTTGAATTTTTTGCCTGGTGACGGGAACATCGAGTTCATGGGGGTTGGAAGCAGCGCCAGTGCAAGCACCTTCGCGACTTCCCTGGGGATTCGCTTCTGGACGGCTGGGAACGGTTCCGCGAGTGACTGGGCGGCTTCTACATCCGCTGATGCGAACGGCCTGTGGTGGGACTCCAGAATACGTTATGACGTTCAAATCGCTGCCGGTGACCCCAACTTGATCTACGGCGCCTACTTAGGGATTGCCAATCTGACGGTGACCGGCACATATACTGGTGTTGGCATTACGCCAGTTGCCAACGGCCCCACTTTCCTTCCGGGACTCACGATTCTCAAGGAGATCTGCCCTGGTTCGCTGAATGTTGCTTTTGCTGAGAATTGCAGCGGGAAGGTCACCTTGACTTTGAGTTTCACCGCAAGCTCCAACAGCAGCAGTACTTCCGCGTCCTTCAATACTCCCCAGACTAACCTGTTTGTTCGTGACCGGATTTTCTGGCATGCGGGAAACAGCAACAATACCCGTAGCTTTTCCCTCGATGACGGTAACGCATCCGTGGCCACATCCTGGATCGAAAACCGCTACCTTCAAGTGCCGGAACCCTCCAGCTTTCTGCTGGTGGCCCCAGCTTTTATCGGTCTCGGTATTCTCCGCCGCCGCAAAAAACCAGCCTGAGCCTCACGCCCAACGGCTCCCGCACGCGTCCACCACGCTACAATAGGTTGAAACCCTATGAAAGCGCGCGTCTTCGTCTCCCTCAAGAAAACCGTCCTCGATCCCCAGGGCCAGACCATCCAGTCCGCCCTCGCCGGCCGCGGCTATTCCTCCATCGCTCACGTCCGCCAGGGCAAATTGTTCGAGATTGAACTCTCCCCTGAGACAGATCGCGACTCCGCGCACAAAGATCTAGAGGAAATCGCGCGCGAGGTCCTCGCCAATCCTGTCATCGAGGAGTTCCGGGTCGAGCTGCTCGATTAACTGTTGTCATCATGTGTGGAATCGTAGGCTACATCGGCAAACGCAGCGCCGCCCCCATCATTCTTGACGGTCTGAAGCGCTTGGAATACCGCGGCTACGACTCGGCCGGCCTCGCCCTACTTAACGAAGCGGGCCAGCTGGTTGTGCGCCGCGCCTCCGGCAAGCTGCGTAATCTCGAGGAAGCCGTCCGCGACAACCCCGTCAGCGGCACCTACGGCATCGGCCACACACGCTGGGCGACGCACGGCCGCCCGACGGAGGAGAACGCCCATCCCCACTGCGGCTCCCGCAACGATGTGGTTGTGGTCCACAACGGCATTGTCGAAAACTACCTCCCTCTGAAACAGCAGCTGGAAGCCGAAGGCCACAAGTTCGTCTCGGAAACCGACACGGAGGTGATTGCCCACCTTATCGAAAAATACCTGAACGGCAACCTCGAGGATGCGGTGCGCAAGGCGGTGCGCGAGCTTACGGGGGTCTTCGCCCTCGGCATTATCTCTAAAACAGATCCCGGCAAAATTGTCGGCGCGCGCTCCGGGCCCCCCGCCGTCATCGGCCTCGGCGAGGACGAATACTTCCTCGCCTCCGACGTCCCGGCCGTGCTCAGCCACACCCGCGACATGATCTTCCTCGACGACGGCGACCTCGCTGTGATCACCGAGGGTGGCGTCCGGCTCACGGACTTTGAAGGCAAGCCGGTCAAGCGCCAGGTCTCGCGCATCCTCTGGGACCCCATCATGGCCGAAAAGGGCGGATACAAGCATTTCATGCTCAAGGAAATCTTTGAGCAGCCCCGCGCCGTTCGGGATACGATGCTCGGCCGCCTTTCCCAGGAGTCCGGCCACGTCTTCCTCGATGAAGTCAATCTCACCGAAGACGAGTTCCGCCGGTTTGACTCGGTCCGCCTGGTCGCCTGCGGCACCAGCTGGCACGCCGCCCTCGCCGGCAAGTTCATGATCGAAAAACTTGCCCGCATTCCCGTCGAAGTCGACTACGGCAGCGAGTTCCGCTACCGCGATCCGATCGTTGACGAGAAGGTCCTCACCGTCGTCATCTCTCAATCCGGGGAAACCGCCGACACGCTCGCCGCGCAGCGCGAAGCCAAGCAGAAGGGTTCGAAAACTCTCGCCATCTGCAACGTCGTGGGCTCGATGATTACGCGCGAAGCCGTCGGCGCGCTGATGACCCATGCCGGCCCGGAGATCGGCGTGGCCTCCACCAAGGCTTTCACCGCGCAGCTCACCGCCATGTTCCTGCTCGCCCTTTACCTCGCCCAGGTGCGCAAGCCCGATGACGCCCTCCCCGCTATCGCCCAGGAACTGCTCCGCATCCCCGGCAAAATGGAAACCGTGCTCTCGAGCGACGCCTATTATGAGGAGCTCGGACGCACGCTCTTCCGCGCCACCGACTTTCTCTTCCTCGGCCGCGGCATCCATTACCCCATTGCGCTGGAAGGCGCTCTCAAGCTGAAGGAGATCTCCTACATCCACGCCGAAGGCTACCCCGCCGGGGAAATGAAGCACGGCCCCAACGCCCTGATCGATGAGCACCTCCCCGTCGTTGTGTTGGTCACGCGCGACCCGGATTCGGAAGCCAGCTTCCTCCGCTACGAAAAAACACTATCCAACATTCAGGAGGTCAAAGCACGCGCCGGCATCGTCGTCGCCGTCGCCTGCGAGCCCGACGTGGCCGAGGTCCGCAAAGTCGCCGACCACGTCATCTCCATCCCCGCCACCAATGAGCTGCTGCTGCCGCTGCTCGAAATCGTCCCTTTGCAGCTGCTCGCCTACCACATCGCCGTGCGCCGCGGCTGCGATGTCGACCAGCCCCGCAACCTCGCCAAATCCGTTACCGTCGAATAGTGATCCAATCCACGCACCGGCTCACCGCCAGCACCCGCGGCAAGGGTTTCTACGACGTGACCGCCGAAATCGCCAGCTGGCTTTCCTCCACCGGCATCCGCGAAGGCCTGCTCACCGTCTTCCTCCAGCACACCTCCGCGTCGCTCCTTATCCAGGAAAACGCCGACCCCGACGTCGTCCATGATCTCGAGCGGTTCTTCTGCAAGATCGCGCCCGAGGACAACTCTCTCTACCGCCACACCATCGAAGGCCCCGACGACATGCCTGCCCACATCCGCGCCGCCCTCACCCAAAGCCACCTCTCCATCCCCATCCTCGACGGCCGCATGGCCCTCGGCACATGGCAAGGCATCTACCTGTTCGAGCACCGGCGCCATCCTCACCGCCGCAACATCATCCTCCACGTCCACGGCGCGTAGCTTCTTCCGTATCCGCGTTCATCGGCGTTGATCAGCGGCCATTCCTACGTCCACAACTCAACTCCATCTCTACCTGTCTCAGCGCCCTCTATGGCGAACTGATAAGTTCTTGCATATCATCCGGGGCGATTTCGCGGAAGTGCTTCACGTTGAACGTATACAGCCTTGTGCATCCCGCCTTGCGCGCCGACCGGATATGGATCAAGTCGTAGATTCGTCCGCCAACCAGGCCATTCCGGCTGCCCTCGGCCACCACATTCCTGTATTCGCTCGCCGTCAGGCTCACCAGTTCAACCTTCGCCAGCAGGAGCTCCTCGATCATCCGCCAGCAATCGCCTGGAGTGATCAGTAGTGGCGAAGGGGCGCGCGTCAACACCGCATAAACCTCGGCCAGACCATGCGCACTCAGAACGGCGGTTTCCTTCCTGCTGAAAGTGCCGTTCAGCAAAGCCGCGGCTGGAGCATGGTGCGGGTGATCCCTCACCAGGCTCGCCACGATCACCGACGTATCAAAGAATAGACGCGCCTTCAACGCGACCAGATCTCCCGGATCCGGGCGTCACGGTCTTCTTCCACCGCCTTCGTCAAATCGTAGCCCGCCGGCAGCTTGCCTGTGTGCACGAGAAGATGGCCTTCTCTTGCCAGCGCCGGCTTTCGCTCCTTCCTTCGCAGCAGAATCCCATCCGGTGCTTCGCGAATCTCCAACTCCGTCCCCGCCTGCCAGCCGTGACGCAAGCGGGTCGGCTTGGGAACCACGATCCGCCCGGCGCTGTCGATTTTGACTTCCATACCATAAGAATTACCATTTGCCATCTGTAGATGGCAACAATGGCTGGTTTCTCCCGCCCGCCGCAGGCCCTCCCCACACCCGGCAACGCCCCTCGATAAGGATTGAAAACGCTCCGCATATTCCGATTCACCCTTGTGATATCATCGCCCAAAATGAGCAATAATTACCCGAAACTCCACAACGCCATGTGGCCCGGCCTCGTCGGCAAAGGTCCCGATTCCGAGCCCCCCATCTCGCTCGACACCATGCTCGATCTCACCGCCGCCGCCGAGGTCAACGGCGTCAAGTTCGACGGTGTCGATCTCTTCCTGGCCGACCCGCACACCTCCATCGACTCCTCGAACGACGACATTAAGAAGCTCGCCGATAAGATCCGCTCCAAGGGTTTCGCCGTCGGCTCTCTCGTCGCTCCCGTATGGCCACCCACGGGCGGCGGCTCCGCCATGGGCGCCGAAGCCGAGCGCAAGCAGTTCATCGAGCAGGTGCGCAAGTCCTGCCACATCGGGGCAAAGCTCCGCGAGCTCGGCGTACGCTCCTCCGGCGTGGTGCGCATCGATTCGGCCTGTGGCGTCGGCGGCTGGGCCGAGGATCCCGCCACCGGTACCCGCAAAATTGCCGAAACCTTCCGCCAGGCCTGCGACGTCGCAGATAGTTACGGAGAGAAACTGGCCGCCGAAGGCGAAATCTGCTGGGGCGGCATGCATAGCTGGAAGGCGATGCTCGATCTGCTGGAGGAAACCGCGCGCCCGCAAACTCTCGGCTTTCAGGCCGACATGGCCCACACGCTTCTGTACACCCTCGGCTACAACGCTCCCGAACACCGCATCGTTCCGGAGAACTTCAACTGGGAGCCTGGAGTGCTCGACCAAAGCCTCAAGAAGCTCACCGCCGCGCTCCGCCCCTGGACCACCGATTTCCACGTCGCCCAGAACGACGCCACCGTCAAGGGCATGGGTTCGCACGACAAGACCGGCCGCCACTGCCAGGTGAACGACCCCAACGGCAAGCTCGACGTGCCCCGCCACGCCGGCTTCTGGCTCCGCGATGAGAACGGCAACCTCACCAGAAAGATGCGCCACATCTGCTGGGACGGCTGCATGTTCCCCAACGACGTCATGATGAACCCGCAAACATGGCGCGACATTCTCGCCGCCATGATCGCGGTCCGCGACGCGCACGGCTGGTCGGAGTAAACCAACATGCGAGCCAGAAAAAAACTCAACATCGGACTTGTGGGCTACGGCTTCATGGGCCGCACCCACTCCAACGCCTTCCGCAAGGTCAACAACTTCTTCGACGTCGCTTTCGAGCCCGTGCTGAAATGCGTCTGCGCACGCGACGGCGCCAAGGCCGACGCCTTCGCCAAACAGTGGGGCTATGAATCGTCGGAAACCGACTGGCGCAGGCTGATCGCGCGCAAGGATATCGACCTCATCGATATCGCCAGCCCGAACGACACTCACGCCGACATCGCCATTGCCGCCGCCAAGGCCGGCAAGATGATCCTCTGCGAGAAGCCGCTTGCTCGCAATGCCTATCAGGCCGAAAAAATGGTCAGCGCCGTCAAGAAGGCCGGCGTCGCCAACATGGTCTGGTACAACTACCGCCGCGTACCCGCCGTCACGCTCGCCAGGCAACTCATCGGCGAAGGCCGCCTCGGCCGCATTTTCCATTACCGCGCCAAGTTCCTCCAGGACTGGACCATCTCCAAGGACCTGCCCCAGGGCGGCGCCGGACTCTGGCGGCTGGACGTCAAGGTGGCCGGCTCCGGCGTCACCGGTGATCTGCTCGCCCACTGCATCGATACCGCGATGTGGCTCAACGGCCCCATCGACAAGGTGACGGCGATGACCGAGACCTTCATCAAGCAGCGCAAGCACACCCTCACCGGCAAGGTGCAGAAGGTCGGCATCGACGACGCCAGCGCTTTCCTCGCCCGCTTCTCCAACGGCTCATTGGCGACCTTCGAATCGACACGCTACGCCCGCGGCCACAAGGCCCTCTACACTTTCGAGATCAACGGCGAGCATGCCTCCATCTTCTGGGATCTCCATGATCTGCACCGTCTCCAGTACTTCGATCATCGCGACGAGGGCAAGGTGCGCGGGTGGCGTTCCCTCCACATCACCGATGGGGATCATCCCTACATGAAGAACTGGTGGGTGCCCGGCCTGCAAATCGGATACGAGCACACATTCATCCACCAGGTTGCCGACTTTCTGGAGGGGCTCGACACCGGAAAAATGCCCAGGCCGGATTTCCGCGACGGGCTCGCCACGGACTATGTCACCGATGCGGTGCTTGCTTCGGCCAAGAGCGGCCGCTGGGTGACAGTGAAAAAACCGAAATAGCCATGCGCTTCCTCACCTGCCTGCTCATCACCGCCTCCGCCTACGCCACCATCACCGTTACGCCCACGCAGATGACCTTCGTACAGGGTGTCGGCGGGCAGATCCCTCCCGCACAAACTATTTCCGTTACTTCCACCTCCGGCCCCATCAACGCCCCGGTCGGTGGTGGCGCCGGATGGCTGGGATTCACCTTCTCCAGCCTGCTCACCCCTTCCATCATCACCGTCACGGCCAATCCCGTCGGCCTGAATCCAGGGACCTACAACTCCACCATTACCATCAGCTCCAACACCGCCCCCAACAGCCCCATCGTGGTCAGCGTCACCCTCATCGTCAACACCGCCTCCTCTCCAACCGTGAATCCCACGGTGCTCACGTTTACCCACACCCAGCTTCAGCCCGCGCCTCCGGCCCAGCTCATCAACGTCAACGCTCCCGTTGGCAGTTTCACTGTCGTCTCCAGCGAGAGCTGGCTCATTACCTCGGCCCCTACGGCCACCAATCCTTCCCAGATTAGTGTCACCGTGAATGCCGCCGGCTTCGCCACCGGCAATTACAGCGCGGTCATCACGATTACCTTTTCCACTACCCCAACGGTCTTTCAGCTTGTCGCCGTCACGCTTACCGTCGGACCAGGCGCCTCCCCATGGACCGTTACCGGAACTCCGCTCACCTTCCCCCACCGCTTCGGGGATCCTGCGCCTATTCCTCAGCGTTTCAACGTCGATTTCACCTCCGTCGTTCCTTTCACCGTTACAGTCACCTCCGTTGGCGGCTGGCTCACCGTCGATCCGGAATCGGCCGTCACCCCCGCCGCCATCTTCGCCACCGTCAATCCGCAAGGCCTGCTCGCCGGAACTTACACCGGAACCATCACCCTGGCCACCGTCGGCGCAGACCCCTTCGTCCTCACTGTCACCCTCATCATCACCGGAGCACCGGCATTATCCTCCACCGCCAACGTTCTCGATTTCACCGCCCCCTCAGGCGGTCAGCCTCCCGCCGCCAGGACCGTCGTCATCTCCAGTACCCCCCTCGTCGGCATCTCCGTCCAGATCCTCAACGGCCCCTGGCTTACCGTCAGTCCTCTCACCGGAACCACGCCGCAGACGCTCACCTTCACGCCAAGTCCGCTCAACCTCGCCCCCGGTGTCTATCGAGCCAGTGTCATCATCACCGCCGCCGGCTCCAATACAGGCGGCCAGCTGGTCACCGTCAACTTTACCGTTACGCCCTCGGCCCCTCTTACTGTCTCACCATCCAGCTTCCGTTTTGAAGGCGCCGCCGGCGGTCCCGCGCCACCCATCCAGACTCTCAACGTCACCTCCAATGCAGGCATCTCCATCGCCATTGCTGCATCCCCCGGTTGGCTTGTTGTCACTCCCACCACCGCCGTTACGCCCGCCATCTTCAGCGTCTCCGTCATCACCGCCGGACTCGCCCCGGGCATCTACAACGGCCGGATCACCGTCTCCGCGCCCGGCAGCACGCTCGCTCTGCAGACCATCGAGGTCGTCCTCAACGTCGGCAGCGCGGCCCCCACCATTACCGAACTCTCCAACGCCGCCGGCCTCAATCGCGACTTCGCTCCAGGCTCCGTCCTCATCATCTACGGCCGCGATCTCGGCCCCGCCATCCCCCGTTCGGCCACCGCCGTCCCCGGCGGCATCCTCGCCACAACCCTTGCCGACGTACAGGTCTTGTTGAACGGCATTGCCTCCCCGCTCCTCTACGTCAGCGGCAACCAGATCAACCTCATCATTCCCTTTGAGCTTGACGGACAGACCTCGATGCAGATTCGCGTCATCTACCAGGGCGTCCCCTCGCAAACCCTCACCGTCCCGCTCGCTCCCACCGCACCCGTCATCTTCACCGCCGATGGCTCAGGCCGCAATCAGGCCGCTGTCCTCAATCAGAACAACACCACCAACACGCCCACCACACCCGCTGCACGCGGCTCCGTCATCGTCGTCTACGCCGCCGGCGGCGGTGTCCACAATCCTGCCCTTGCCACAGGCTCTGTCACCGAACGCGCCGGTCCGCCTCCCCGCGCTGAAGCTACCCTCTTCATCGGCGGCCTACAAGCCGTCCTCATCTACGCCGGTCCGGCTCCCGGCTCCGCGGCCGGTATCCTCCAGTTCAACGGCTTTGTTCCGGAACTGGTCACGCCCGGCCCCAACGTCAGCATCGTTCTCCGCATCGGCGCCGCCTTCAGCCCCACAGGCGCCACCATCGCCGTCCAATAGCTTCTGCTATAGTGGCAAAGAAAAGGCGAACATGCTCGACCTCCAAGCTCAGCTGGACGATCTGCGCCGGCGCATGGCCGACGCTGTCTCGCGCCCCTCTCTCTTCCAGCCTCCTCCACTCCCCCGCGAGGAATTCCTCGAACAGTGTATCCCCGGCGAAGTCATCGAATCCTCCCTCGGCACGCATTACCAGACCACGCGCTGCTGGGAACACTGGCGCCGCCACGGCTGCATCACCATCTCAGAACTGAACGAGCTGCCCGTCAACCTTCTCGACGGCATTTCGCAAAACGAACTTCCCTCATCTCCCCCCGAGTCCTGGGCCTTCCTCGACACCGAAACCACCGGTCTGGCAGGCGGCTCCGGCACCTGCGCTTTCCTGATCGGTATCGGCCGCATCACCGCCCGCGGCTTTGAAGTCCGGCAGTTCTTCATGCGCGACTATCAGGAAGAGCCCGCCATGCTCCACTCGATCGAGCAACAGCTGGCTGGCGTCGAGCTATTGATCACCTACAACGGCAAGAGCTTCGATCTGCCACTGCTCGAAACCCGCTACCGCATGTCCCGCCGCGCGAGCCCCTTCTCCCGTATCCCACACCTCGACCTGTTGCACGGTGCGCGCCGCCTCTGGCGCCTGCGCTTTTCCAGTTGCAAGCTCACTGATCTGGAAGCCGAAGTGTTGGGCTACCTCCGCGAAGGCGACGTCCCCGGCCATCTCATTCCGCTGCTCTACTTCGACTTCCTCCGCACCCGCGCCGCCATGCGCCTGGTCCCCGTCTTTCTTCACAACGCGCTCGATATTCTGACGCTTGCCTGCCTCACCGCCGTCGTTCCCTGGGCCTTCCGCGACGCTACGCAGCTGCCGATCCGCCATCCCGCCGAAATGGTTTCACTGGGCCGCTGGCTCCGCGCCGCCGGTCAGCTTGAGCAGGCTCTCGCCCTCTTCCGCCGCGCCGCCGACGGACTCGATCGCGATGATCTGCTCTTCCGCACTCTCTGGGACACCGCACTGCTCGAAAAGAAACTCGGCCGCCCCCAGCAAGCCATCACCCTGTTCCACGATCTCGCCCTAGTCCCCAACCCCCACCGCCTCTCCGCGCTCGAAGAGCTTGCCAAGCACTACGAACACCGTGAGCGCAATCCCTCCCTCGCCCTCGAATTCGCCGAGCAGGCCATGCAGCTCGGAGCCGGCGAACCCGCCCTCCGACGCCGCCAGCGCCTGGCTAAAAAATCAGGCTCGCTTCGGTCTTCCGCTCCAGGAACGCTTCTCCCGCAACAGCTCCTGCCTCGTTAGCCGCCTGGCACGCCAGCGACACGAACCGCCGCACCGCGGCCGCACCATGCCGCCGGTACAGATTCGGCAGCGTCCGCAGCGAGTATCCCGCCGCCCGTATCCCCATCGCCTCGATGATCAGCCGGAAGTCATCCAGATACGGCGCATGATCGGCCGCCGGCATCTTCCCCATCACACCCGCCAGATCCCCGCACGTCCCCCGCGCGCTCGACACATCCCGCTCAATCAGCGCCAACGCCAGCTGCATCGCCTCCGGCCACGCCTTCGCCGCCTGCGTCATCTTCCCCACCGCCGGAGGCAGGTGTTCCGCGTCCCGGCTCTTCTCCATCTCCTCCGCTGGAAACGCCTTCGCGAAGGCCTCCAGCAAATCCAGCCGCCTGCACCGCGCCGCTTGCGCCGCCATCTCCGCCAGCGCTTGAATCGCCTCCGCGGTCGTCATCGCATACGCTGCCACAGGCTTCAGGACCGCAGGCTCCGCCGCCATCGCCTCCAGCAGCTTCTTCATCCCCGCATCCCCCAGATCCCGCGCCGCTGGAGCCAGCTCCGCGAACCCGTTGAGGAACGTCTCCCGCGCATGCGCCGCAACCGCCTCCACCCACCCGCTGAACTTCGCCAGAATAAACTCCACGCACTTGCGGTCCGGATGCGCCTTCTTCAACGCCTCCACCAGCGTCCCAAGCGCATCGGCCGGGGGCAACTGTCTCGGTGCACTCAATTGTTCAGAGAGGATAAAATCGATAAGTTGCGCCGCCTGCAACCGCTGCGAAGCCTCGTTCAGTGCGGCCAATTGCGAGTACAACGGCGAGCGCGTTGCCCCTAGCTGGCTCAGGTGAGAGTTCAGGATCTGCTCGTCGTCCAAGGGCTCAGTATACAATGCGAGGGAATCATGAAACAGCCGGTTTGGAACTATGAACAGCACCAGCACGCCATCGATCCGGGCGATGAAACCACCGTCAACTTGCGCGCCTATCTGGACCGCATGCCGGACGAAAAAGTGCAGCAATACCGCCCCGACTGGACCGACGAGCAAGTCGTCAACTGGTGCGGCGATTTCCGCGACGACGGCGTCCTGTTCCTGATCTGCACTGAGCGCGATGTCGAAGTCCCCGAATTCCGCAAGGAACTCGAACAATCCATCGCCTACCGCAAGCAGGCGGAGACGGTCACGGAGCGGTAAGACCCGCCTTCGCGATATCGGCCCGCAAATCCTTCTCCCCACGCAGCCCCACAACGTGGGCCACCACTTTCCCTTCCGCATCCAACACAATCTGCACCGGGATCGACTTCACATCATAATGTCCGAATAACTTCTTATCGCGCTATTCAGAAACGTGGGAGGTCCTCCCACCTGATCCATCTGAATCTCCGGCAGCGGCGCTTCCGCCGGCAAAAGCTTTCCGGAAGCCTTCACCGCGGTCTGCCGCATGACGATGACTACATCCTCACCCGGCACTTTCGCGGATAAGAAGGCCTTCACTTCAAAGCCCTGCAACGCCTCATACGCCGCGGCCGTCCGCCGCAGCAACTCCATCGCATCGTCGCCGGCGAAGAAAAATAGAAACGCAAGCGGCAGCGTAGTCATGCCTCAACGCTACCACTTACTATTTCGGTGTCAAGGGTACTCGCATATAATCGAGCGAACAGTGTACTTGCGCACTTCCTTCCGCGGCTGCCCCTCAAAATGACAGTCGTTGCAGATCGCGCTTGAGAGTACCCGCCGGTGCCGCTCGCTTGAACCCGTGTGCACGGAATGGCAGTTGATGCACGTCGTCGTCGAGCCTTTCTGTTCCACGTCCCGCGCGCTCCGGTAGACATGCCTGTCACCGGGATTCAAATCAGCGTTGTCCGCCTGCGCCCAGTCCACCTGCAGATCGAGAAACAGGTTGTCGCCCGGCACGAAGTTATTCGGGTAGGGAAGCTTCGTGCTCTTCGACAACGATCCGCGCAGGTGGCAGGACGCGCAGATCGCGTTGATCACCGGATCCTCGTTGCGCCGCTTCTTCGACAACAGCACCAGCGTCGTGTCCCCGCTATGCTTCAGGTCCACAACCCCGTGGCAGGTATAGCAGTCGAGTCCATAATAGGCGAAGCTCTTCGTCGCAGGATCCACCGCCGTCGTGTGGCAGCCCGCGCAGCGATCGCCGAACTTCGTCTCGTTCCATCCCGATTCCCAGATCGCGAACTTGTTGTAGCCCGCCTTCTTCAACCTCCGTACGTGATTGCGCGAGCCCAGCGTGAACTCCTCCGTGCCCGCCTTCTCATTCACCGTGATCCCATGCGCGTTCATCTGCCACGCCGCGCCGATCTCGTTGCGGTGGCAGAACAGGCACTCCTCCCCATCGGTGAACTGCGGAACCGGCTTGCCGGCATGTGTCGTTCCCCAAGGCTGCTGGAAGAACAGAAGCAGTAGCGGGATCATTCCTTCACGGGGTGGCCTTCCACCAACTCGATGATGATCTTGTCCGGACCCTCGAGAAACGCCGAGCGCACCTTCGTCCCCGGAATCCACTCCGGTTTCGACAGCCCCGGATACTTCGACGCCGCATCAGCCAAGCTCTCCACGCTGAAGGCCACGTGATCCACCACCCGCCCCTTCGGCGAAACAAACTCGTTCCGCTCCTTCCACAAGTCCGGCCACTGCTGCCGCGCATACTCAATCGGGAAGATGATGATGTTTACGTTGTCCATCATCAGCGACGCCGACGGCCCGATCTGAAACCCGCGCAGGAACCGCGGCTCCCGCGTCGGCGGCCGGCCCGACCGCCACTTTGCCCCGAACTGGTTCACGTACCACTCTCCCGCCGACACCGGATCGGCGGAGATCAGGTGCAGGTGGCCGAAGTGCGACCCACCGGCCGTGTTCAGCTCGATGATCGCCTGCTCCGGACCCTCCACATACGCGTAGAAGAACTTCGGAAACAGCTCCGTCAGCGGCCAGCTGAACTTCGTGCCGCGGTCCAGCTGCTTCTGATACTCCGTGGGCATGTCCACCGCGCCCCAGCCGAAATGCCAGATCGTCGACAGCACCTCGTGCGGGGGCGCATGCGCCACCTTGTTAAACAGAAGCCACGACTTCTGCGCCCACACCGCATCCTGCCCGGCGAACTTGCCCTTCTCCGCGTCGAACTTCGACGTGTAAAAAGCCTGCGCACCGGCCGGATCCGTGGTGTTGAGATGAAGATGATGAAAATGTACCTGCCCGAATAAGGGCAGGCACAGCAATATGGCAGGCGCGAGCCTGCTAATCATCGGCGCGCACCCAACCGTGCGCGGCGTTGTTGGGCTGGCCGCCTTCATCCACATAATGCGCCTTCAGCTTGTCCAGCGCATCGGCCGGCAGCGCGTTGCGCTTCGCCTTCACGTCCACCTTGTACAGCTTCGCCGCGTTCAGCCCGAAGATCTTCGCCTTGTCTTCCTTCGACAGCTTCTTGTACCCGAACTTCTCGCAATATTCATCGGAAATCTGGAACCGCTTGAACAGGTCGATCACCCATTGCGGCGAACCCCACCAAATGCAATCCGTGCCCCAGATCACGCGGTCGGCGCCATAGTGCTGCACGTTCTTCCCGATGCCGTGCATCGCCAGCCCCGGATGCGCGATCGCCAGCGGTCCGAAGAAGCTTCCCAGCTCCACGTACACGTTGTTCATCTTCGGATTGCGCTTCTTGATGTCCATCAGGATGTTGTGCCAGCTCATGTCGCCCGTCACCGGGTTCACCTTCGACGGATCTTTGAAATCCGGCTCGTTGATCCCGTGCTGCAACGCCGAGTGGTAAATGATGAAGCTCATGTCGGGATTGTTCAGCGCCGCTTTCTCCACGTCCTTCGGATTCGCCAGATGGCCCAGCGTGCGCGACTGGTACGAATAGCCCTTGTGCACGCTGATCAGCTTCATCCCGCGCTTCTTCGATTCTTCGTAGAACCACTGCGCGTTGTCGTCATCCAGCTGGAAGCCGCCGCCGGAGCGCCCCGGGTCCGTGTGGCAGTACCATTTCCAGGAATCAATCCCGTAGATGCTCAGCTCGCGCTCCATCTGCTCGATGCAGGCGGCCTTGTCCGGCTTGTTCGTGGCCGCGTCCCAGTAGTGATTCGGCGCGAGGTTCCCCTGGCACAGCGCACGCTGCGAGCGTGCCAGGTCGTTCAGCTCTTTCTTCGATTGCGACATCAGCCAGCTCGGCAGCAGGCCGCCGCCGCGCGCGTGGCCCTCCAGCACTTTGCCCTCGGCGTCGCGCTGTACTTCGCGCCCCGGTACGCCGCTCAGCACGATCATGCTGGTCTCGGAATCGAAGAACATCTCCTTGACGAAGTTGCGGAAACCATAGGCCTCGACGTCATTCTTCAACTCAAACCCCATGCCGCGGATGGTCGGGTCGTTGCGGAAGTTGAGCGCGAAGCCGCGTGTGAAGTGCGCCTGCACGTCGATGATGAAGTACTCGCCTTTCGGGTACTTCTCCTCGGTCGCCGCCGGCTCAAACGCCTCGGCCTCCTCCACTTCGATGTGCTTGCCGTACACCTTGTTCTTGGCCAGCCACACCGTCGCGATCCCCATCGAGGTGCGCATGTAGTCGCGCCGGTTCATCCCCAGCCGCTTCGAGTTGGCTTCCGCCATCTCGCCGATCGTCGCCTCCACCTGCTTTTGTTCGGGGTTCTGCCGCCGCGGCACGAACTCCTCGGTCGAAATCATCTGCGTCGGAACGGGCGAATCCACTCCCTTGCGCCGGTCGCGGTCATGTTTGCGTATCCACATAAGTCACCTCATTCTATCGGGAAGCCTGCGAGATCAACAGATTCTCATCCGGCAGGACGTAGTTAAAAAAGCCGATCATCATCTCTTCCCAGGTCTGATCACCCCACCGCACTTCGGCGGCGGGATCGGGATTGAATTTGTTGTTCGGCGAATTGTCAAAATGGGCCACGCAATCGATGCGCGTGCCCTTCGGTAAAAGCTTCGGCTCGGCCAACTGGTAGTTCAGCTGCCAGTTGAAATCGTAGCGCGGTACGTTGAGCAGCACTTCCGTGCGCCCGTCCGGGTAGACCGCGGTGTAAAGAAAATCCTTCCCGCGCACATGCATGTGCGGCATCAAACCGGTCAGCAGAATATCCTCCTTCGCCGTCCAGCTCGACTTCACCTCATGACTGGCCGCGCCCGGCGGGATCCGGAACATGAAGTTCGCTATCATGCCGCCGCGGTGCGCCTGCTTCACCGGCTCGCGCGAGAAGATCAATCCGATGCGCGTGCGGTCCGTGGCAGCCTTCCCGTTCGGCGTATAGTGCATCTGGAAAACCAGCTTCGAGCCGGCCTTCACCCGTTTCGCCATGCCTGGTGTCAGCTCCATCGGCTGATCGCCCGGCGCGTAGCCGACAAGACCTTGCCGCCGCAGTTGGCCTCTTGCGCCCTGCGACTCGGCTCCCGCGTTCGGCTCCTCGACGCTCACAATCACGTGATGCACCACCGCGCGATTGCCCGGCCGCACCTCCGCCTTCTGCACCCACATATCCTCGGTGAAGTTGGTCGGAACTGTGTAATAAAGATAGGGAACCACTCCGGAAGCGGGTACGTCGACATCCTGATTCAAGTCGAAGACCACATCCGGCTTGCCGATCGTCCAACCTTCCACGTATTCCGGAGCCTTCGGCATCTGCTTCGGGTCCCCTTCCGGCGCACCCGCGTTCACCCACGCCGTCACCAGCCGGATCTCTTCCTCGCTCAGCCGCCGGTCATTGGAAAAACTCCCATGCGCCGGATCGGCGAACCATGGCGGCATCGTGCGCGTGACAATCCGCTCCCGGATCGCCTTCGCCCACGGCCGCACCTCCTTGTAGCTCATGAAGGTCATCGGCGCTGCCTCGCCCTTGCGGTGGCACTCCGTGCACCGGTTGAACAGAATCGGCGCGATGTCCTTGGTATAAGCGGGCGCCCCGGCGCCCAGCGCCGAACCCGTCAAAATGCCCAGTAAACCCAGGCCGCTATAAAGCTTCCCCATACAGCACTCCTTGCGCTTGATGCACTTGCATCATAGTGGATCAGGCAGAGTCGGGCAAGCTCAAGCCGCTGACGCCGCCAGCGCGGCGCGGCTGGCCACGAACGGCTTCAACCCGCTCCACAACAGCAGCGAACTGATCACGTGCGCCGCCACCGTCACCGCCAGCAGCGAGTAGCCCACCATGTTGTCGTTCCGGAACACATAATCGGTCACCAGCGCCACAGCCGTCGGTCCCACGCCGAGGCCGATCAGGTTGATCACGAACAGATAAATCGCCGACGCCTGCCCGCGCATATTCGCCGGGGCGATCTGCTGTATCGCCGCCGGAGCCACGCCAAACGGTGCCGAGGTGAAGACCTGCGCCACTGCCAGAATCGCAATCGCCACCCAGGCGTTATCGACAAGATAGATCCCAATGCCGGCTGGGAACCACACCACCGACACGATCAGCCCGACCCTCATCGTGGAGTCGCGGTGGCCGCGGTCGGCGAGCCAGTCCGCGAAGCGGCCGCCGGCGACAATGCCGAACGTGCCCAGCACACCGATGATCGCCCCGTACCAGATGCCGATCTCCGACGCCGACCATCCATGCACGCGCACAAAGAACGTCGGCACCCAGGCCGTGGCCCCGTAGGAGGAAAACGACAACAGCGCGAAGCCGATGTTGTGGCTCAGGAACGTCCGCTTATGAGCCAGCCAGTAGTTCACCGTCTCGCGCAGCGGCACGGGCTTGGTATGCCGCCCGCGGCGCACCGGCTCGCGCACGCTCAACATCAGCGCGGCCAGCAGCACTCCCGGCAGGCCGACCATGAAGAAGATCACCTGCCACGGCCGCGTCGCGCCCACGATCGGAAGCTGCCACAGCTCCTGCTCGCTCGCAAAAGCGATCACCGTTCCACCAAGCAGGTACGCCATGCCCGTGCCAATGTAAATTCCCATCGAGTAGACGCTGATTGCGGTGGCAAGGCGCTTGGGCGGGAAGTAGTCGGTGATGAGCGAATAGGCGGCGGGCGACAGCGCCGCCTCCCCGACTCCGACGCCCATGCGCAGCAGCAACATCTGGATATAGTTGCGCGCAACGCCGCAGCCGGCGGTCATCGCGCTCCAGAAGATAAATCCCGCCGCGATCAGCCCTCGCCGGCTTTTCGAATCAGCGATGCGGCCCATCGGGATGCCGAAGAAGGTGTAGAAGATCGCAAAACTGAAGCCCATCAGCAGGCTCATCTCCGTATCGGAGATCTGGAGATCACGGCGGATGGGCCGCACCAGTAAATTCAAAATCTGCCGGTCGATGAAGCTGAAGACGTAGACCAGCGTCAGCACGCCGACGACATACCAGGCGTAGCGCGGCGATGGATAATCCTGCTCAGGCGGCTTCGAAGAGTCCGGCGGCACCCTGGCCTCCCCCGACGCACATGGTCACGATGCCGTACTTCACCTTTCTTCGCTGCATCTCGTTGGCAAGCGTGCCAACCAGCCGCGAGCCCGTCATCCCGAACGGATGGCCGATGGAAATCGAACCGCCGTTCACGTTGAGTTTCTCAGGATCAATGCCCAGCCGGCCGCGGCAATAAACAACCTGCACCGCGAAGGCTTCGTTCAGCTCCCACAGCCCGATGTCATCCACTTTCAGCCCGTGGCGCTTCAGCAGTTTCGGCACCGCGTAGACCGGACCGATCCCCATTTCATCCGGCTCGCACCCCGCAACGGCGAACCCGCGGAAAACCAGCTTGTACCCGATGCCCAGCATATCGGCCCTCTCGCGCGACATCAGCAGCGTGGCCGAGGCGCCGTCGGAGAGCTGGCTGGAATTGCCCGCCGTCACCGTGCCCTCGCCCGAATGCGGATCGAAGTGCGGCTTCAGCCCCAGCAGCCCTTCCAGCGTCGTGTCCGGACGGTTGCACTCATCCTTCTCCAGCACCACTTCCTCTTCGCCCGCCTTTTCGCCCGTCTTCTTGTCGAGGATGGCGCGCGTGACGTTCATCGGCGCAAGCTCGGCCTGGAAGAAGCAGTCCGTCTGCGCCCGCGCCGTGCGCTGCTGGCTCGAGAGCGCGTACTCGTCCTGTGCCTGGCGCGTCACCTTGTACCGCTTGGCCACCACCTCCGCCGTCTCGCCCATCACCATGTAGACACCGGGGAAATTCTGCTCGATCCACGGATTCGGATTGCGGTCCCGCGCCAGCATCGTGATACTTTCCACTCCGCCGCCGATGGCCGCCTCCGCGCCCTCCTGCACGATCTGGTGCGCCGCCATCGCGATCGATTGCAGTCCGGAAGAGCAGAAGCGGTTGACCGTCGTGGCGGCAACAGTGGGCGGAAGACCGGCTCGCAGCGCGGCGATACGCGCGACGTTGCTGCCCGCCGCGCCCGCCGGATAGCCGCAGCCGAAGATCACATCTTCAATCTCCGCCGGATCGAGTTGCGGCGCTGATTCCAGCACCGCGCGGATGCAGTGCGCCGCCTGGTCATCCGGCCGCGTGAGATTCAGCGAACCGCGGAAGCTCTTGGCCAGCGGCGTGCGCTTGGAGTCGACAATGACGGCTTCACGCATGGGCGGCGGCTCCTTGAAAGTCGGAGAACTTCTTTCCCTCCCCGGCCAGCCGCACCAGCAGCGGCGCGGGCTCCCACAGGGAACCATGCCGGGCTTCGAACACCCTGATCCGCGCCAGCACCTTGTCCAGCCCCAGGAAGTCCGCGTACCACATCGGGCCGCCCCAGTGCGCCGGGAAGCCGTAGCCGTTGACGTAGACGACGTCGATGTCGACACTGCGCAGCGCAATGCCCTCATCCAGGATGCGCGCGCCTTCGTTGGCCAGCGCCAGCAGGCAGCGGTCCAGAATCTCCTCGCGCGATATCTCGCGCTGCGGGATGCCCGCCTCGGCCGCCAGCTTGCGCGCCAGCGCCGTTACCTCCGGATCATCGATGCGGTTGCGCTTCTCGTCGTAGCGGTACCAGCCGGCCTTGGTCTTCTGTCCGTAGCGGCCCATTTCGCACAGCTGATCCTCAATTAGAGCCTTCCGCTCGCCTTCCTTGTCCAGATGCTTGAACTCCTTGCGGATGCGCCAGCCCACATCCAGCCCTGCCAAGTCGCCCACCGACAGCGGCCCCATCGCCATGCCGAACTCGTACAGCACATCATCCACCTCGGCGATCGCCGCGCCTTCCTCCACCAAAAACTGCGCCTCGCGCCGGTAGGGATGAAACATCCGATTGCCGACAAAGCCGCGGCAGTTGCCGACAACCACGGCCACCTTGCCCAGCTTCTTGCCCAGCGCGAGGGAGGCCGAAATCAGCTCAGCCGAGCTTGCCTTGCCACGCACAATCTCCAGCAGCCGCATCACGTTCGCCGGACTGAAAAAGTGATGCCCGATCACATCCTGCGGGCGCGCCGTGGCCGAGGCGATCTCATCGATGTCGAGCGTCGAAGTGTTGGAGGCCAGAATCGCCCCTGGCCGCGCCACCTTATCGATCTCCGCGAAGATCTGTTTCTTCAAGGCCATGTTCTCGAACACTGCTTCGACGACGATATCGGCTTCGGCGAAGCCGTCGTAGGTGAGCGTGGGAGTCAGCAGCGAAAGCCGCCGCTCGGCATCCTCGTTCGACAGCCGACCCTTGGCCACCGTCGATTCGTAATTCTTGCGGATCGTGGCCAGACCCTTGTCCAGCGCCTCCTGCGTCGTCTCCTTCAGGACCACCGGGATTCCCGCGTTCAAATAGGTCATCGCGATGCCGCCGCCCATGGTTCCCGCGCCGATGATGGCCGCCTTGTTCACGGCGAAGCCGGACTTCGGCGGCACGCCTGGCACCTTCGAAACTTCACGCTCTCCAAAGAAGGCATGGATGAGCGCTTTGGATTCGCTCGAGAACAGGCACTCCATGAACAGCCGTGACTCCTCCGCAAGCCCCTCGTCAAAGCCGAGCCGCGATGCCGCCTCCACCGCGTCCAACGCCCGAATCGGCGCCTTGCGGCCGCGCATTTTCTGCGCCAGCTTTTTCTCGATCGCCGCGCGGTCCACCGCGCCCAGCTTACCGGAAAGATCGCGCGCTCGCCGCCCTGCGGCCGCCTTGCGCGCAAACGCCACGGCGCCCGCCTGCAAATCGCCGTCGATAATTTCATCCACCAGCCCCAGCGCGTGAGCTTCCGCGGCGGAAATCGGATCGCCGAACGCGCACATCTCGGCCGCCTTCTGCGAGCCGATCAGCCGTGGCAGCCGCTGCGTCCCACCCGCTCCCGGAATCAACCCGATCTTCACCTCCGGCTGGCCAACCTGCGCCTTGGCAACCGCCACCCGGTAGTGGCAGGCCATCGCGAATTCGAGGCCGCCGCCGAGCGCCGTGCCGTGAATCGCCGCCACCACCGGCTTGGCGGCGCTCTCCATCTTCGCCAAAGTCGGATTCAGCCCGACCTTGCGCTCCTTCTCTCCCGAGGTGATCTTGCCGAACTCCTTGATGTCCGCCCCGGCGATGAAAGTGCGCCCGGAGCCGATCAGCACCGCCGCGCGCAGGCTGGAATCGGCCTGCACCTCCTCGACGCATTGGAGAATCCCTTCCGGCACTCCCGGGCTCAAGGCGTTCACCGGAGGATTGTGAATCGTGATGATGCCGACGTCGCCGTCGCGAGTGAGTTGAACCAACTTCTCCATGGCTCAAACAGTGTATCGCAGGCCCAGGGCGGGGGGCTTTGTCAGGTGCCGCTATATAGCGGCGAGGCGAGAGATCGCCCTAATTGTGGCACTGCTTACACGCAGTTTCCTTGCTCAGGGTAAGCAGCGCCGGCGCGGCTGCCCCGTGCGCGTTATGACATAACTGGCAGTCGGCAAGAACACCCGGTATGTGCGTATGACTCTTCGGGAAGCTTTCCTTGTTGTGACAAGGGAAGCAAAGCGCCACTTGCGACGGCCGCTGCAGCGACCAGACGCTCCCTTTCACCACATGGCAAGTCTGGCAGTTGTTCACCGGAGGATGCTCGCGGAACGGCTTCCCGCCTCCTGCCTTCCCTACCGCGAACCGCAATTTCTGCGGCCCCTTTTCGGTGAGTAAGGTCAACTCGTGCGACCCCGGACCAACCTCAACCAGCGCCGTCACCACGCCGCCGGCCGGCCGCTCTACCTCCACCGGCTTCCCGTCAAGCCGCAACTGCTCCCCTCTCGCAATCACCCGCACCGGTCCCTTCTCAAACAGGGAATCCGGTGCGGGAGAAACAATGTCCGGCGCCTGGGCCGGCAGAATCTTCAAAAGTACGAGCAGCAGGAATACCGCTCTCCGAATCACCGCGCCTCTCCGCGCCACCGCACCAGGCTACGGTCGATCGCCGCCAGGTTCGGAACCCCGGCCAAACCCATGTCCAGCGCCAGCTCCGTGCGCAGCAGCTGCATCACCCGCTCCACCCCGCGCTGCCCGAACGCCGCCAGCCCGTACAGGTATGGCCGCGCCACGCACACCGCTTTCGCGCCCAGCGCCAGCCCCTTCAAAACATCGGTGCCGCGCCGGAAGCCGCCATCCACCAGCACCGGAATCCTGCCGTGGACCGCCTTCACCACCTCCGGCAGCGCCTCAATCGTCGCGCCCACATGGTCCAGCTGCCGCGCGCCATGGCTCGACACGATCACCGCCGACGCTCCGTGCTTCACGCACCGCTCTCCGTCCTCCGCCGTGAGAATCCCCTTCACGATCACCGGTAGCTTCGTCGCCGAGCACAGCTCCGAGAGCGTTTCCCAGGTCGGCGTCGGAAACGGCCGCTCCGGATAGATGCCCACCCTCCACGGGTTCTTCGCCTCCGGCAGCTTGCCCAGCGCGTCGCGCTTCGGCAATCCCGACTCGCACCAGGCGCGTTCCAGCTTGTTGCGGATGTCGCGCTCGCGATGCGAAACATGCATGATGTCCACCGTGAAGCAAATCCCCGAACAGCCCATCGCCTCCAGCCGCTTCACGAACGGCCTCATCGTCTGCGCCGTCCGCAGCTGGCCGCCGGTGGTCACCTGCCACCATTGCGGACCCTTGCCCGCCTCCACCATCTCATCGATTCCACCGTTGGTGATGTGCAGCGCCTTGGCATTCACCGCCGCGCGCGCCACCGTGTTTTCCCCATCCGGGTGGAAACAGTTCTTGCCGCCCGCCGGGTCGAGAATAATCGGATACGCCAGCTTCTGCCCCAGCAGCTCCAGCGACAGATCGATCTTCTGCACATTCACCAGCATCCGCGGACGCAGGATCAGCCGGTTGAACGCCTCCCGGCTGTCACGCAGCGCCACTTCGTCCTCGCTGCCGCCATCCAGGTAATCCCACGCCAGCGGGTCCAGCTTCTTCCGCGCCGCCTCGGCGAACTCCATCACGTTGATGGGCCCGTACAGCGGATCGCTGTAGTCCTGCGCCTCCAGCCACGGCGCCGCCCCGAACATCCCCACCAGCCCCCGTATCGCCTTGCGCCTGGAAATTCTCATCTGGGCTACCAATACATCACAACCCTGCCCTCTCTGCAAATCGCCCATTCCAGGGTGCCTCCATCACCAGCTCCGGCGATGTCCGCCTCACGGGACAGACCATCGGCTCCGGAGCCAGCCTCACCGGCGCCGATGAGACCGAGTACATTGCCAGCGTCGATGCCGCCTACAAAGACCGCCTTCTCCTGGCGCTTCTGGAAAAAGCCTTCGCCGGCAACCATGATGCCTCGCAGGCGCCCGCACCAGATCGTCTTTGCCGCCGCCGGCCTTTACAACATCGCTTGGGGAATTTTGTCCATTCTTGATCCGCAATGGTTCTTCCGTTTCGCGGGCATGCCTCCCGCCAATCACCCCGAAATCTTCGCCTGTCTCGGCATGGTGCTTGGCTTGTATGGGCTCCTTGATTTGGAAGTTGCCCGCCGGCCGGAGCAGGGCTGGCCCATTGCCGCCGTAGGCCTGGCGGGAAAGCTGCTCGGACCCATCGGAGCCGTTGTCTTGATCTCAACCGGGGCATGGCCCGTCAAGGCCTTCCTGTTATGCGTCACCAACGATCTGATCTGGTGGGTCCCCTTCGCGCTTTATATCCGCGATAGCTGCTCCGCTACCGCACGGCAACCGTAACCCCATCCTGGCTGCTCAACTCCCCTACGCCGAACCGCACCGATGCTTCCCCCGCCGCCGTTCCCAACGGAATGCGCGCGTTGATCTGAATTACGCCAGCCACCAGTCCGGGCGCTGAACCCGCGTACAACACCCCCGCCTCCGCATCCCCAATAAACACCTTCACCGGCAACTTCGGCCGCGCCAGCGCCGAGCCGGTCAGCCGTCCATCCACGCCCGCCGGCTCCGTCTCTCCTTCGCCGGTCGCGAAGATCATGATGATCGACCCCGCCGCCGCCGGATTCGCCGCGCTGTTCACCTGGAAGTCCTCGTTCAGAATAGCGCCCGGTCCGCTTCCGGTCGCGCTCCGCGTGAAGATCGCCGGAGCCGCCGCCGCCATCGCCATCGGCACCGCATTTGACCTCCGTCCCTCGAACTCTACCTGCACCCGCGTGCTCTCCCGTCCCGCGGTTGCGTACGGCACGATTGCGCTCACCTGTCCCGCCGCGCTGAACACCATCGGCGCAGCCTCATCGTCAAACAGCACCCGCGTGCCGCTCAGTGTTTTCGTCAAAGATTGGCCGTCCGAGGTCAGCTCCAGCGTCGCCAGATTCGCCGGACCCAGATGCAGCCCGAACAAGGTCACGATCTCTCCGGGAGCCAGCGGCCCCGGCTGAAAACTGGCCGCGTTCACAATGCCCGCCGCTGTAATCTGCGGTCCCGCCGCCGCCTGCGTAACGGTAAAGGTCTGCCCCGCCACAAGAATCGTGCCCGTCCGCGGCGCGCTGTCCGGATTCGGTAACGCCGCATAGCTCACTGTACCGCTCGTTCCGCCGCGCGACACCGCTTGCACGCGGATCCAGTTGGCGTTGCTCGTAGCGTCCCAGTTGCAGTCCGTCGAAGTGGCCGTCACGCCGATGCTCCCATTGCCGCCGGCGCCGTCGATCGCCGCGCCCAAGGGCGAAATCGTGTAGCTGCACGCCGCGCCTTGCTGCGAAACCGCAAAACCCCGGCCGCTGACATTGATGTTTCCATTGCGCGCTTGATTGGATGTGTTGGCGGCAACCGTGTAGTTCACCGTCCCATTGCCCGAACCGGTCCCCCCCGACGTCACCGCGATCCAGGAATCCTGCGTTGTAGTCCTCCATTCGCAGGTTGTCGCTACCGTGAAACTCCCCTGGCCGGCCGCGGCCGCGAACGCTGCGTTCGGCGGCGTGAGAATCAGGTTGCACATCGCCCCCGCCTGCGTGATCACCAACTGCACATCGGCAACCGTAATCATGCCAACCCGCGCTTCGGGCGTCCGATTGGCCGCCACTGTGTAGCTCACCGGGCTCGCTCCCGCCGCGCCCGGGTTGATCGTGATCCACGGCACGTTCGCCGTCGCCGTCCACGCGCAGCCCAGCGGCGAGGTCACCTCCACCGAGCCCGTCCCGCCTTCCGCGCCGATATTCGCCACCGCCGGCGTAAGCGTGAAACTGCACCCCGCCGCCGACTGCGTGATCACCAGCGTCTGCCCGCTCACGCTGATGCGCCCGATCCGCTCCGTCGCCGCCGGATTCGCTCCGACCGTGAATGCCAGCGACCCGTTGCCCGTTCCCGTACGGCTCCCTCCGAAGACAATCCAATCGGCGTCGGTTGTCACCTCCCAGCTGCACGGCGTGTTGATCGTCAGCGTCCCGCCCGCTCCTTCCGACGGGAAACGGCTTCGCGAAAGGTTGAATTGGAAATTACACACCGCCGCCGCCTGATTCACCGTGAACGTCCGCGTCGCCACCAGAATCGTTCCCGTGCGCGGAAATGGAGTCAAGTTCTGCCGTACCGCGTAACCGGCCGACCCGTTCCCCGTCCCCGTCTCCCCGAACGAGATTGTGATCCACTCCGCCTGGCTCGTCACGTCTCTCCGGCAGTTGCTCGGTGAAGCCGTGATCCGGATACTGTCCCGGTACGCACCATCCGGACTATTCGCCGCGCGAGCTGGTATGTTCACTCCCGTCGGCTCGATCGAGTAACTACAATTCGTCTGTGCCTCCGCGGCGCCGATAACAAGAAACAAGAAAACGAAAAACATGCGGCCTATTTCACGTCAAGGTGGAATCGCAGCCGGAACACCACAGCCGACGGAGTTACTTCAATCGAGGACACATCGAAATTCGACAATTCCGGTTTGTAGCCGGTTCGCGCCCCGCCCTGCTCCAGCACCCGCCGCGCCTCTGCCGCCAGCGGATACCGCAGGTCTCTCTCCATGCTCCTCGCAATCGTCTGGCGGACCCGCCGCTTGTAGAAACTATCCTTCCCATACGACTCCACCATCACATTCCTAAACACCGCCGAACCCTCTTTGTAGTGCAGATGAGTGAAGATCGTCAAATCAAAGGAATCTCCCAACCCGACGCACTTACCGAACAGATCAATCGCCGAACGCCCGGTGAACCGCGCCCGGATCCGCAACCGCGACTGCTCATGCCCCACCCGCGGCTTCTCCAAATAGGCGAAGTTGCACTGCTGCTCGGTCTTACCCTTCACGAACTTCCGCCCCTCTTCGGTGAATACCTGACTGGCCAGCATCCGCTCCAGCGCCGTGAAGTGGAGCCGTATCTCCACCTGGGCCGCCGCAGGAGCGGCGCCGGCCGCCATCAGGGCACAAACCAGACCTCGGGCGAATAGACTGCGCTCTAGCAAGCCACAGTGTAGCCCACACGGCCAGGCCTACGATTTGTTCTTCAGTAGCTCCGGATCTTCCACGATCCCGGCGTACTTGATCTCGGCCATAAAGCTCTGCGCCGCCAGCCGCTCGCCCACGCGAATGATGGAATTCGCCAGCATCCCCGCGTTGAACGACTGCTCGGTCTCCCCGTCCGACACCACGATCATCCGCTCCACCGTTCGCGAAAATGGGCCAGAGATCCGGTTCTCTTCATCCAGGCTCACCGATACCTTCGGCAGCAGCCCGCGCACGAAATGCAGCACCTTGATCGAGGTCTCATACGTGGCGAACGTCAGCGGGTTCAGCCACGGCCACTGAAAGTGCAGTCCGAACGGACCAGTCCAACTCGGATGCTCGAACGTGAAGCCGGTATCGGTCCCGTCCTCCCGGTATGTCTTGCCCGTCGCCGCGTCAAAGTAGATGCCATGATAATTTGACAATCCACGAATCGATTCTTTGCTCATGCTTACTCCTTGCGGGGGCTTCTTCTGAGAAGCCCTCGCCGGTTTCAACCTAACCGGCCAAGAAGAGAAGCCGCCCTAAACGGTTGACACAAGCCGTTGATTCTCAAGGGTAAGTAAATTTCGAAGCTTCGTGACCGCCCGCCCGATTCCGCCTCAGGCCGCCGAGACCACGCCGTCAAGCTTCCGGGTGGCTGTGGGGAATCTATCGAGCTCCGCGCCCATCACGTCGTTGGCGAGCGCGAGGTAGAGTTCGCCCATCGTGCCGGTTGTCTTGGTGTGTTGGCTTTTGCGCAGCTTGTTGTGCCCGGCCAGGATCGCCACCAGACCATTGTTCTTGTGCGCGTTCGCCTCGGCGTGCTCATGGATGTAGGCGAGGCAGCAATGATCCAGCAGTGTGCCGTCGCCCTCCGGGATCGAAAGGAGCCTGCCGATGAGGTAAGCGAACTCCTCGGCATGCCACCGGCAGATGTCGCGCAGGATGCGCTGCCCGCGTGGGGAATCGGCGCTGGTATGCGTGTAATCGTGGTGCCGCAGAGTCGTGTAGCCCAGCCAAGGGAGCCGCACCAGGCTCTGGCACTTGGTCAGCATATAGGTGGCAACTTGCGTCTGGCCGGAGGCCAGCGCGTGCACCAGCAGCTCCGATTGCAACTTGGCAATCCGCGGATAATCCTTCACGTCGCCGCCCGGATCCGGCACTTGAACGCGGCTGTATTCCGGCGGCAGCGCGAGAATCGCCTTTTCCAGATCGCGTACAGAGGCGAAATGATCCTCCACCCGCTGCTGGTCCTGTTTGCCCAGCGTGCGCTTCAGCTCCGTGAAGTCCTCGCGCACGGCGTCCAGCACGCTCTGCTTGCGCTCCCGCCACGCCGGTTGCTTGGATTGAAAAATCCGGTCGAAGAGGTTGTGCGGGATCAACTCCGGCGGCAGCGCCCGCTCATACCCCGCCCAGCTCATGTTGCGGTGAATACTCTCTCCGTGGGATTCCTGGCACACGCCGATCTGCAAGGAGCGGAACCGCGTGGCCCCGCCCATGCGCGCGGCGATCATCTGGTCAATCGACGGTCCGCCTGCGCCGCGTCCGGTGAACGAGGTTCCCGACACCAGCCCGCTCATCGAGCGGTGATGATCGTTGCCCGGCCCCGGCATGCGAGCGGCGGGATTGTCGAGCCCCGACAATACATGGATCCGGTCGCGAAACGGCGCCAGCGGCGACAGACAGGGCGTCAGCTTGTAGTCCGGCCCAGTTTCCGAAGGAATCCAGTACCGCTCCGGGATCCCGTTGCCGTTGAACCAAAGCACGAATCGCGAGGGAATCCCGCCAGTGGCCGCGTAGGCGGTCCCATGGGAGTTGAACATCATTTGCAACGGTGGCAGCGCGACACGCACCACTGCTCCCGCGGCTCCAACCCCGCGCAGGAATCTCCGGCGTGAATATTGTTTCGCCCCGCTGATCGGCTTCATTCCCGTGCCTCGGTTGCTAATTCCCCAGCTAGGAATATCATAAGCTCTTTCAGCCGGTACCGCGACTCCCGGAACAGTCTCCGCCCGCGCGCAATCACCGGCTCTTCCTTGGCCGCCTCGTGACGCCCGGCCGCGTACCGGAACAGCTGCCGCACGATGCATTCCTGACACAGCTCGCTTCGCGCCAGGATTTCGCCTAGCTGCGCCGGCCCGCTGAACTTGGAATCCGCGATGCCGCTCACCTCTCCGGTTGCATCCAGTTCCAGATCCACCGTGACCGGCTTCTCGTCCCGGCCCTCGCGCGTGGGAAAGAAGGTGATCCGGTCCTTGGCGCGCTGCCGCCCGATGGCGTCATATTGTTCCAGGCCGAACCCGATGGGGTCCATCAGCCGGTGGCAGCCCGCGCAGGACGGGTTGGTCACATGCTCCTCCAGGCGCTGGCGGATCGTCTGCGGGCGCGAGACCAGGATGGGCGGCAAATTGCTGTTGGTGCCGGGCGGCGGATCAGGCACGGTCTGGCAGAGGAAATGCTCGCGCACGAAGAACCCGCGCACGGTGGGGGCGGTCTCGCCCGGTTTGCTGGTCAGCGCCAGGAACAGGGCATGCGCGAGTATGCCGCGGCGGTTCATCGCAACCGGAAACTCCACTCTGGCGAACTCGCCCTCCAGCGCGGGAAGCCCGTAGAGCGAAGCCAGTTCCGCGTTCAGGAAGCTGTGGCGCGCCGTGAAAATATCCATGAAGTTTCCATCGTTCCAGGTGAGATCGCTTATCAGCCGCCGCGTCTCCTCCGTCATCGCCACACCCAGTTCCTCGTTGAACTGCGGAAACAGCCTGCGGTCTTTCACCGAATTCAGCACCAGATCAAAGCGCAGCCACTGCGAGAGAAACTCGTCAAACGCCTCACGCGCCCGCGGGTCGGCCAGCATGCGCCGCGCCGTGCGCTCCACTCCTGCCCGCGATGATAACTCCCCGGCCTGGGCGCCGCGGAACAGTTCCTGGTCCGGCATCGTGTCCCACAAGAAGTAGGAAAGCCGCGTGGCGATCTCATAACCCTTCGCCGCGCCGTCTTCCGGCCGCAGCAGAAACTTCGGTGATTGCAGCATCGCCTCCATGACCAGCCGCGCCCCATCCAGAAACTGCCCAGTCCGGCGCGCTTCCCCGATCAGCATTCCGAGATAGCGGCTCTGCTCCGAACTGGTCAGCGGCCGCCGGAAGGCGCGCGCTCCAAAGGAACGCACGAAGCTCGCCGCGCATTCCCTGTCCACCGCGTTCTTCGGCTGGCATCCAAGCAGCTTGTTCTCATCCCGGTTGCCGGGGAACGCATTCCGCGCCAGCCTTTCGGCCGACTTGTTGTAAGCCTCCGCCAGCAGCGGCGAGATGTCTTGTGCCGCGCTCTGGTTCTTGAATCCGTGAACAAAGTCCTCCGGGGGAAACCGATCCGCCGGCCGGCTACGGTCGCCAATCAGGTCGCGAACGGTGTTGTTGTACTGGCTATGCGTGAGCCTGCGGACCTGCGCCAACGGACCCTCTTCCACCGCCTTGGACAAAACCTCCGGCGCTTTCGCGGCAAGGTGGCGCACCCATTCCAGAAGGAGCCGCGCCTCGGCGCTATCCGGGCGGATCATTTGTCCGCCGGTGTGTTGTTCGCGATTAGTCGGCTTCATCAGCAGTGGCGACCGCTCCGGCGCACCACGGTCGATCAACGCGCCAAGCCGCGCGCCGAATTCCTCAATCTCCGTCTTGCCTGCATCTGCCGCGGGCATGCGCAGGCGCGTCGCCGCGGCCAGTCCTCCTTGCGTGTGGCATACCCGGCAGTTGCCGCCTTGAAACACCGGGTACACCTTGGTCGAGAAATGATCGGGACCAAGCTCGGCCGCCGCGCAACTAAACGCCGCCAACATCAGCGCGCGCCGCCTCATCGGAAACTTACCTCGCACTTAGGGTTCGCACGCCGCAACGTCTCCACGCCGGCGCTTGTGATTGCGGTTCCTGCCAGGTCCAGCCGCGTCAATTTCTTCAACTTCGAAAGGACAGCGATCGCAGCATCGTCCACGCGCTTGGAATTCCACAACACCAGTCGCTCCAGATCGGGAAGCATCTCCAGCACCGCCAACCCACTGCCGGAGACCTCCGTCCGGCTCAAATCCAACTCACGCAGTTTCCGCAGCCCCCTGAGCTGCACCAGGCCGAGATCGGTCACCCGTAGCCCGCCCAGATTCAAGCTTTCCAGCCCTTTCAGTTGGCCGAGCGTCTCCAAGTCCGGATCGGCCAGCGTCACCACCCATGTTCCGGAATTGCGCTTCTGCGCTCCGCTCAGGTTCAACCGCTTCAGCCTCGGCAGCGCCTTCAGCGCATGCAGACCGACTCCGGAAATCTTGTTGCCCCCGGCGGAAAACTCCTCCAGTTGCGTCAGCGCGGGCAAAAACTCCAGCCCGTTATTGGTGACCTGCGTGTAGCTGACGTCCAGGTGGGTCAGGGCAGGGAAGCCGGCCACGTATTCCATGCTCGTGTCGGTGATGTCGGTGCCACGCAGGTTCAGCCGCCGCAGCTGGTTCCACCCGCGGATATAGGAGATACCCGTATCGGTGATGTGCTCCACCGAATAAAGACCCAATTCGCGGATGTTGTTCAACGGCTTCAGCCGCTGCATTCCGATGTCGGAGATCAGCGTCAGGGAAAGATCCAGCGATTCGAGATCTTTCAGTTCCGCCAGCCGCGCCGCATCACGGTCGCCCACCCAGGCCAGATCCAGCTTCACCCTGCGGGCGCCTTCCTCTACAACCCCTCCCCGCTCCCGGACCCACTTCGCCACTTCGGCATCGCTCGCCGCCAGCATCGGAACAAACAGCGCCAACGCAACCCAGCGCCCCATCAGCTGCCCCTCCTTGTCGGTTGCGCCGATTCCCGCTCCCAGACGATCGCGCACTCCGGCAGCGCTTTCCGCAGGATCTCCATCCCCTTTTCCGTCACCAGCGTGTGGTACAGGTTCAGCTCCTTCAGCTTCGCCAGCTTTGCCAGCAGCAGGGCTCCTTCATCGCTGATCTTCGCGCTGTCCAGATACAAGTGCGTCAACCCGGGCAGTGCCGTCAACGCCGAAAGCCCCTGATCGGTCACCGCCGTGTAGTCCAGATTCAGCCGCTCCAGTTTCTTCAGCGCCGCCAGCGCCTGAATGCCCTTGTCGCCGGCCCGCGTGCGGACCAGCTCCAGCCTTGTCAGATTCTCCAGCCCGGCTAACTGCGTAAGTCCCGCATCGGTGAACCGCCCGTATCCCAGCAGCAGTTCGCGCAATCCCCGCATCGTGCCCAGGCTCGCCAAGCCCTTATCTCCGATATCCACACCTGTCAGATCCAGGTAGGAAAGCTCCTCCAGCCCGTGCAGCGCCGCGATCCCGGCGTCGGTGATGTCGCTGTGCTGGAGCGTCAGCTTGCGCAGCCTCTTCAGGCTCGCGAGAGATTTCAAGTCCGCATTCGTCACCGGAATGCCGGAAAGATCCAGCTCTTCGAGGTGCTCCAAATCGGCCAGGTGCTGCAACCCCGGCCCGTCCATTAGCGTGTGGCCCAGCTTCAAGATGCGCAACTGTGCGCACCGGGCCACCTGCTTCAGCCCATCGTCGGAAACCGTCGTGCTGCTCAAGTCCAGCTCCCGCAGCCCGCAGCCTGGCTTCAGCCCGGCCAGCGCCGCGTCGCCTGCCTCGGTCGCCCGCAGATCCAGGCTGCGCAGGCTCGTCAGGGCAAACACGTGGCGCAGGTCCGTATCGCTTGCCGCCGTCCGGGCCAGCGAGATGGTGTGGAGGACACCGCCTTCCTTCTTCACCTCCCTGCCTGCCTTTCGCACCCAGCTCTCGATAGCCGCAGCATCACCCGATTCCAGCCGTGCCGCCTTCGCCCCTTCCACCGTCGTTTCCAGGAACGCCACTTCGCAACGCGGCAACGCCGCCCGCAGATCCTCCGCGCCTCTGCCGGTAACGCGCGTGTACCGCAGATCCAGGTCGCGCAGATTTTTCATGGCCCTCAGCTTCTGCAAACCCGCGTTGGTCACTTTGCTGCGGTACAGGCTCAGCGATTCCAGCTCCGTCATTCCCGCCAGCGCCTCCAGGCCGGCATCGGTTACTTCCGCGCCCTGGAGATTCAACCTGCGCATCGCCGTCAGACTGCGCAGGTGTGCGACCCCGGCGTCGGTCACGCGCGTTCCGTACAGATCCAGCTCCGTCAGTTTCCGCAGCCCGCTCAAATGCCGCAACCCTACATCGGTGATCAGCGTGTCGCGAAGATACAGCTTCGTCAGTTCCGTCATCGACGCCAGATGCTTCATGCCTTCATCGTCAAATCGCGTGTGCTTCACATCCAGCGCCTCGAGCCGCGTGAACGGAGCCAGCGTGTGTCCCCGCACCTTCGCCTGCGCCACCCGCAGCTCCCGCAAATCCTTCAGCGGCGCCAGAGCTTGTATCGCGTCGTCCTCCAGCTGAACATCGGTCTGCACCGGAAGGCTCAGCACGAACTTCTCCAGTCGGGTCAGCCCCGCGAAATATTCCAGCGTCGTCCGCGCCACCGTCGTCGGCATCGAATGCCAGCTTCGTCCGGAAACATAAAGCTCCCGCAACTCGCTTAGTCCGCTGAGCCGCTTCATCTCCGCCGGCGCCACGTTCAGCGGAACCAGGTTCACCGTCTGCAGCCGGAACTCCGCTGCAGGCAGCCTGTCGATATCCCAGATCCGCTCCCTGCTCCCGTGAACCACCACGCTGCCCCCGATCCGCAGCACCCACTCGGCCACCGCGCGGTGAGGACTCTCCGCCCAAACCGGCAGGCCCAGGAATCCCAAGGCAAGAATAGATTGGAGGATCACCTCTTCAGCACCTCATCCATGAACGCGAATGCCTTCCGATAAGCGGCCTCCACAAGCTTCGGATCCCCGCCCGGCAGTCCGTGCTCCGCGCCGGGAACCGAAATCAGCTCATGCCGCACGCCGTGCCGGGCAAACTCGATCGCCATCAAGACGGACTGCTCGTGCGGCACATCAGTGTCTTTGGTCCCGTGGATCATCACCGTCGCCGGGTAGTCACGCGTCACATTCTTCACCGGCATGTACGGCGTGAACTTCCCGGCCTCTCGCCGCGGGTCCCAGCCCGACACCGCCTGCGGCCACGTGCCATGCTGCCGGCAATACTGATAAAAAGCGCCGCCGTCGCCCTTGCGCTCCCGCGCGTCCGATAGCGGCGGTCCACTCACCTGCCGATAGGCCTCCTCGCGGCTCATCTTGATTCTGTGGTGTCTCTCGTGCGGGCTGGGAGCGCTGTACCAATCGCCGATCAGATCTCCGTAGCCCCAAAGCGACAGCAGCGCCGCCGGTCTCGGCTTCACCCGATAGCCCGCCGTCAGCGTCAAGTATCCGCCCGCCGACCCGCCCGCCACCGCAATCTTCTTCGCATCCGCGGCGAACAACCGCGGCCCCTCCCGCCGCACCCAGGCAAAGGCATCCTCCACATCATGGATCATCTCAGGCAGCGGGGTCTCCGGCGCCAACCGGTAGTCGATGGACACCAGCACGTAGCCCGCCTCCTGCGCCCACTTCTTTACCGGCGCGCTGATTCCTTCCCGGTGTCCCATGATCAGCGCGCCGCCGTGGATCCACACCACGACAGGCCGCGCCGACGCGCCGCCGGGCCGATAGACGTCCGCCTTGATCTTCACTTCCCCGACAGTCTTGTAGATGTAAGTTGTGCGCTCGTCCGCGCCAAGCGCCAAACCGGGCGCCGCGCAAAGAAAGCTCCGCCGGTTCATGCTCAGAACGTCCTTGTCCCCGGCACTAATGTCGGCACGTGATACACGGACTTTCTCGCCGTGATATAGAGCCCGCGAAAGCCTTCGCCGAAACAGCAATTGCTCGGCCCTTCCGGCGTCTTGATGGTTCCCAGATGTTCCCCGCCCGCATCGTACACATAGACGCCGTCCCGCGAAGCCATCCACACGTTACCCGCCTCGTCCGTCTTCAGCCCGTCCACGCGCAGCGGCGCGAAGTCCCGGCCGCCGTCCAGGCTTCCATCCGCTTTGATCGCATGCACCTTCACCATCGTCGTCTTCACATCGGCGACGTACAGCTGCTGCTGGTTCCCCGACAACGCCACGCCGTTCGGAGCCGGTGTCTCCGCCGCAATGCGAACCTCGCCCTTCGGTGGTCCGCCGCCCACGCCTCCGCGCGCCGACGTGATCTGATAGACGCGCGACCCGGACAAGTCGGAGAAATAGATGCTCCCGTCAATCGCGTAGACCAGATCATTCGGCCCTTGCAGCCCCTCCGACGCCATCACGGTAATTGCGCCATTCTTCTCCGTTCGCGTCACCCGCCCGCCGCCCTCGGCGGCCAGCAGACGGCCCTGATGATCAAACGTCAGCCCGTTCGCCCGGTTGCTCTTCTCGCGAAACGCCGTCAGTTGTCCCCGCTCCCACTTCATGATCTTCTCATTCGGAATATCGCTGAACAGCAGATACCCGCGCCGGCTGAACACCGGACCTTCCGTGAAGGCGAAGCCCGTCGACACCTGCCGAACCTCCGCATCCCGGTTCACCAGATTCCAGAACTTTTCCGACTTTGCTTCCAGGCTCACGATCCCACCCCCGGCGCATACCAGCTCTTCGCGGGAGCCTTGTAGCCGACCTTCAAATGCGGCGTCTCCAGGGACTTTCCGCGCTGATAGCCGGACTCCATCAGTGCCTCCAGCGCCCCGCTCACCAGCAGCGTGCGCTCCACCCCGTACGGCGGCCTGCCCGTCTCGATCATCTGCCGGATGCCGTGCACCAGCATCGAAAAGTTGTTCGAGTTCTCAATCGGGATGTAGCAAAGCGTCGCCTCCGCGCCGCGCCCCTTCGGCTTCACCGCAACCAAGTACTCGTTCACTTCGTTCAGCGCCAGCACCGCCCCGCGGAATCCGTCGTGGTATTCCACCAGCCCCAGTACCGCCTGCATCTCCTCCGGACGCTTGTCCGATCGCGCCCGCTGCCGCCGCGCGAGCGCAGCATCCAGCAGCTCGCGATTCCACAGCCCTTTCCGTGCCGCTTCCCATACCTCTCCACCCTTCAACAGCCGCGCGCTGCGGACACCCTTCTCTCCCCCCTTTCGGCGCTCCACAAAGGCCTGCAGCGTTTCCAGAATATGGAAAATCCCGCCATCGGCCACCCATCCGCCTCCGACGCTCAGCGCGCTCTCCATCTCCATCCCGAGAGGCGGATCATACTCGGGCCGCCGGAACGTCACCGGAACACTTGACCCCGCCATCAGCGGAAACTTCAGCTCCCGCGCCCAATCGCACATCTGCTTCGCCTTCCGCCACTCATACGACAGATGCTTGTCCACAAAGACCGGGCATGAGCGCCCGCTTTCCCGGAACACCCGCACCACCTGCTCGAAAAACTCATAGCGCGGATAGAGATGCTGCTGCTTTTCGTTGTGCGGGTAATTGCCGTGCTCGCAGATGAGAATCACCCCGTCCACCGCCAGCTTGCCCGTGCCCAGCGTCAGCGCCTCGGCGATCGTCTTCGTCACGGGCACGCGATAAGCCTGCGCCAGCCGGCGCCCGATATCGGCCGGGTGGAGCTGATCCATCCACAGCGAAGCCACCTCGAATGGCGGGGCATGGTATTGCTCGTGAATCCAATATCCCTCCAGAAACCGCGTGATGAAATTGTCGGAGTGCGACCGCACGTGATAAGTCGACGACAGGCACGCGATCCGCTTTCTTCCCCCTTGGGCCGCAGCCACAGCCGGAACCGCCAGAAAGTCGCGCCGTCTCATGGTTGTTTCTCCGCGATTTGCTCGCTGGCCCGCATCACGCGTACCAGGTTCAATCCCATAATCTTGCGGATATCACTATCCGAGTAGCCCATCTCGATCATTCTCTTAACCAGCAGCGGATACTTCGACACATCCTCCATCCCCGCCGGCGTCATTCCGGAAATCCCGTCGTAGTCGGAACCCATCGCCACGTGATCGGCGCCCGCCAGCTTCACCACGTGATCGATGTGCTTCAGCAGCGCTCCCGTCTCCACCTTCGGCATCTTCTCGAAGTACTTCTTCTGAATCGCGCGCACCGCCTCCCATCGCGCCGGATCATGCGAGCGTAGCGACAGCGCCTCTTTGATCTCGCGGTCCCGCGCCGGGCGGTTCGCGATATAAACGTCATAGGCCGCCTTATCGAGATACCCCGCGTGGAAGTTGATGCACACCACGCCACCCTTCTTTGCAATCGCGCGGATCACCTCATCCGGCATGTTCCGCACAATCGGCGCGATGGCCTTCACGGATGAGTGCGACGCGATCACCGGCGCGCGGCTTTCTTCCACCGCGTCCAACACCGCTTGATCCGAGATATGCGAGACGTCCACCATCATCCCGATGCGGTTCATCTCCCGCACCAGCTCACGCCCTTGACGCGACAGTCCATTGTGAACCTCGGTCCCCGTCATCGAATCGGCGTAATTGTTCGTCTCAAAATGCGCCAGCGTCAGGTACCGCACCCCCAGCCTGTGAAACAGCCGCAGAATGGCCAGGCTGTCGCCGATGAGATGCCCGCCCTCCAGGCTTGCCAGCGCCGCCAGCTTCCCCGTCCTGTGCAGGCGCTCCACGTCCGCCGCCGTATAGGCGAGCTCCATCTCCTTCCTGTTCGCCGCCACCTCCCGATGCAGCGCCTCCAGACACTCCAGCGCCCGCGGCAGCCACTGCGCCGCGGAGTAATCGCTCGGCTGCGCATAAATGCCGAACAGCACCGCGCCCAGTTTGCCCTTCTTCATCCGCGGAATGTCCAACTCGTAATAGCCGTGCTCGTCCGCCAGCCGGTAGCCCTCATCGACGATATAGCGCGGCGTATCGATATGCGCGTCAAAAATGAGAATGTCGCGCATCAGACGCTCGAACCTCTCCTGCGCCGCAACCACACTGCATATCAGGAGCATCAAATAAAGCCTGCGCGTCACGCCCATATACCGACGCAGTATATAACGCCCGGATCGTCTTGCCGGACGCTGCCTGCCGGGAGTATACTAGCGCTGATTTCCGCCGAGGGGGTTTCTCATGACGCGGCTAGTCTCGATTCTTCTGTTCGGGGGAATCGCCTTCTCCCAAACCGTCTCCACCCAAATCGTCGGTCTGGTCACGGATGCCACCGGCGCGTCGATATCCAGCGCAACCGTCACGGCGCGGCGCGTGGAAACCGGCGATGTCCGCACCACGCAATCCAACGAAACGGGCAATTACATCTTTCCCCTGCTCGATGTCGGCGAGTATGAGGTAAGCTGCACCGCTCCCGGTTTCAAGACCGAGGTCAGGCGCGGCATCACGCTGCAGCTCCAGCAAAAGGCGCGTCTCGATTTTCAGCTCCAGGTCGGCCAGCAGGTGGAGAAGATCGAAGTCACCTCGGCCGCGCCGCTGCTGCGCACCGAAGATGCCACGCTCGGCTCCGTAGTCGAACACAGGCGCATCATTGAATTGCCGCTGAACGGCAGAAACTTCGCGCAAGCCGCCACGCTCATGCCGGGTGTCGTGTACGGCAGCGCGCGCATGGGCATCGATGGCAACCAGACCATCGGAACCCGCGCCATGCCTGGCCAGATCGTCGGCCTCTCCGCCAACGGTCAGCGGGACGCCAACCAGAACATCACCCTGGACGGCGTCTCGGCCACCGACGGCTTCAAGAGCGCCATGCTCTTTGTCCCCTCCATTGAAGCCATCGAGGAGTTCAAGATCCAGTCCGCCGTCTATTCCGCCGAGTTCGGCATGAACTCCGGCGCGCAGGCCAATGTCGCCATCAAATCCGGCACGAACACCCTTCACGGCACCGCATTCGAATTCCTCCGTAACGACTACCTCGACGCCCGTGGCTTCTTCCTCCCCGCCAATCAGAAGAAGAACCTGCTGCGCCGGAACCAGTTCGGCGGCGTCCTCAGCGGCCCCGTCGCGCGCGACAAGATGTTCTGGCTCGCCAACTACGAAGGCCGCCGCGAAAGCCGCGGCACGCCCGCCCGCCAGGCCGTTCCCACGCTTGCCATGCGCAACGGCGATCTCTCGGAATTGCTCGAGCCGCGCAACCGCTGGTATCCCAACGACACCAACCCCGCCGCCACCCGCGCCATCCGCCGGCCGGGGGACACACTGCCGTTCCCGGGCAACATCATCCCGCGCAACTTGATCAATCCCGTTTCCCAAAACATAATGACTTTCAAGAAGACAAGTCCCTTCCCCGGCGGCGGGTTCCTTCCCCCGCCGAACTTTGACGACCAGGCCAAGGCCGCGCGCAGCACCCTCAACCATGTCGGAACCAATGACCAGACGCTGATCAACGATCAGATCCTCGGCCGCTATGACTACAGGGTCAGCGATAGTGACCGCCTCTTTGTCCGCTACGTGATTGTGGAGTCCTCCTGGACCAACGATCCGCTCCAGCGGACCAACAAGTTTGTCACTGATTTCCGTGCACAGAACGTCGGAGTCGGCTACACCAAGATCCTCAGCCCTACCATGGTGAGCGATTTCCGCGTCGGCTACAACCGCATCCGCGCCAATCAACTCGCCATTCAAACCAACACAGACTTCACGCACCGTGACCTCGGTTTCGATCTCCGCGTGATCAGCGACAACAACCGCATCCTCACCCCGCGCGAAGAAGGATTGCCCACCATCACCATCGCCGGATTCTCCGGCGTAAGCTCGGGCAACGTTACCTTCAACGTCAACGAAACCTCGGAGGTGGCCGAAAGCATCACCATCAACCGCGGCAAGCACAATTTCAAGTTCGGCGGACAGTGGCGAAACAGCCCCGTGGTCAACGAAGCCAGCAATCAGCCGCGGGGCCAGATCGCCTTCACCCCCGACATCGTGGGAGTCCCCGATGGCTTCGCCGCCTTCCTGCTCGGCATTCCCCTGAATGTGAACTCCGCCGAAGGCGTCCCCACCAACGACATGCATCAGCAAAAGGTCGGCCTCTATTGGCTGGATGACTGGAAAGCCACTCCCAAACTCACCATCAACTACGGAATGCGCTGGGACTGGTACGGCGTGGTCACCGACGCCGGCGGCCGTATCCGCAACCTCTCCTTCGCGGGACGGGATGTTTCCACCATCAATGGCATCGCCCACCCGAAGCTGTTGCCGGCGCCGTTCGAGGTCGCCAAGCTCTACGACATCAACTGGAAACAGTTCATGCCGCGCCTCGGCATCGTCTACCGCTTTAGCGACACCATGGTGCTCCGTCTGGGCTCGGGCCATTTTTACAGCCCTCAGCAGACCAATAACTTCAATATTCTCGGAATCAACCCGCCCCTGTCCGGTTCCACCGTGTTCCAGAATGACCGCAACCGCCCAACGGCAACCTTCCAGAATCCTTTCGCCGGATCGCCTGTCGGCGCAGGCCCCGCCGCGCTCGTCATGCTCGGCCATCTCCAGACCGATCGCGACAACCGCTCCAACTACCTCAACAACGACATCTGGCAGTGGAGCGCCGAACTCGAAAAAAGCCTCGGCCAGAACTTTGTCCTCGGAGCCGCCTACGTCGGCAGCGCCGCCTCCAACATCGACATGTCCGTGCCGAATTTCAATAACCCCGATCCAGCCCTCGGAGCCGTCCAGGCACGCCGCCCGCTTCAATCCTACGTCGACTCCCGTGATCCCAACCGGCTCCTTCCCCTCGGCACCGTCCGCCGCCTGGAAAGCTGGACCAGCGCCAACTATAACGCGCTTCAGTTGCGCGCCGAAAAGCGCTATTCCCGCGGCCTCACCTTCAACGCTTCTTTCAACTACCAGAAGGCGAACTCCATCGCATACGGCGTGAATGAGAGCGGTCCTTACGGCGCCAACAACACACAGGACCCGCGCAACCGGCTTGCCGATTACGGCCGCTCGCAAATCGATCAACGCTTCCGTTACGTCTTCAGCCACATCTGGGAGATGCCCTGGTACAGGAATCAACGAGGTTGGAAAAACTGGGTTCTTGGCGGCTGGGCCATCAACGGCATCATCCAGCTTTCCTCCGGACTCCCCGTCACCGTAGGCCAGACTGCCGACTCGCAAAACACAGGACCCTCCAGCAGCCCCCGCCCGCACATCGCGGCCGGCCAGAAGGTGGATCGTGTCCTGTCCGGCCGCACCATCGACCGCTGGTTCAATACCGGCGCCTTCGTCCGCTCCAAGTGCGACGGCTGCGCCGGCGACGGCATCTTCATCGGCGGCAAAGGCTACGGCAACGCGGGCGTTTCCCTGTTCGACTCCCCGGCTCACAAGACCTGGGACTTTGCTTGCTTCAAGGAGTTCCGCGTCCGCGAAGGGCACCGGCTGCAATTCCGCTATGAGGCCTTCAACTTCCTGAACACGCCGCAGTTCAACGCGCCCAGCCGCAACCTCGGCGCCGCCGATTTCGGCCGCATCAGTTCCACCATCATCAACAACCGCGAAATGCAGTTCGGCCTGAAGTATCTGTTCTAACTACAGGTAAAGCCGCGGCAAATACTCCAGCGCCGCATGGTACGGCTTCGCGCCGCCGCTGGCCACTTCATACATCCGTTCGTGGCTCGCAATCGCTGCCGCGCTCATCTCCGCATACGGCCGGTTGCAGATGTCCAAGAAACCGATGTTGTAGTTTTCTCCGTCGAACCGGCCCAGGCACGACTGATCGTACAAAGTGAACCAGTGCGCACCCACGCAGTGCGGATTCGCCGCGGCATCTTCCAGGTAGACGCGGTATCCTTTGGCTCTCTCCGGCTGGTCCTTCAAGTGACCGATTCCGGAAGCCGGCAACCCGGCGTCGAGCGCGCCGAAATGCCACTCGCCCACCATGACCGGCATCGCCAGCATTCGGTCGATCTTTGCCGACTGGTCCAGCGGCAGCTTCGGCATATACGCATTCAGGCTGTAAACGTCGAACCACTTCATCCCACGCGCCGCCCAATCCGGCGGCACGCCCGCCCATCGCATCCCCAGGTTCAGGTGATTCGGATCGGCACGCCGCGCCGCGCGCGACAGCACCTCGAAGTAGCGCTCCACCATCCGCGCGCTGAACTCGCGCAGATCCCCCATCGCCTCCGCCGGCAACATCCCCTGCCACTTCCCTTTCGCCACCTTCTCCAGGCTCGCCTCCGTCTTCCACGCCGCCGCCAGTGCCTCGCTTGAACCGTACTTGCTCCCCAGGTACCGCGCCAGTTCCTCCCGCGTCGCGCAAGTCTCGGTGTTGTACAGCATCCCCATCGCCGGCAGCTCGCTTGAGAATCCCCACGTTGGTTCGTTCATCAGAAAGTAGCCGATCATCGCCGGATCGGCCGCGCTGGCCTGTAGCGGCTCGGCGTAATCAGCCGCGTCTTTCTCGAAATCGGGATGAAAGACGTCGGGGAAGTCGCGATACAGCAGACCCACACGCTGGGGCCGGAACGACATCGGCCGCACGTAGGGGAACTTCTCGCCGGATGCATACTCCCAATCCGACCAATTCCCGACGGTGTTGAACCGAAGCCGTCTCAACTCCGCCAGGGCGATCCGCGCCCACTTGTCGCGCCACGCATCCTTGCCCAGCGCACGGATCAGGTTCCCCGCCAGATAGTTCACGTACCTGCCCGGTGTACGCGTTCGTTCGCTGCCCCGCAGAATCTCGCCGAATGCGCCGCCGGACTCCGGCAGCCACTTCAACGCCGGCTCCATCCCGTCGATCCGCGCCTCGCAATCCACGCGCACGCAGTCGAGCCCTGTCGACCAGAAAGCATAGCCGTCGGGATCCACCAGCCACCAGCGTTTTCCATCGTGGTGCCGCTTGAAGAAGCCCGGGGCATCCGTGAGCCTCCTCTCCTTCCATCCGCCCCAGCGCGTGAACGCGGCAGGAAACGCCTGTTTCCCTACGCCCGCAAGTTGGGTCCGGATGCTTCGCTCCATCTCCGCCACGCTCGCTGTCTTGCCTGGCCAGCTCTTCAGCGCGTACTGACCCATCTCGTCCACCAACGGACCCTTCGGCAATAGCGGTTTCGCGATCTTCTCCACGGGCGCACTCACCGCTCGCAGCGGCGTCATCACCCACCGCACCGTCTCCGGCCCTTTGCGCTGGATGGTCAGGGTGATGAGGTCCACCTTATCGGCATCCACGCGGTCGCCCGAGCAGCGCGGCTTGAGGAAAGCGCCCTCCCGGTCGGCCATCCAGCGGTTCTGGTTCAACAGCTCCATCGACATCCGCATCCGGAGGGAACACTGGTTTAGCGCCCCGAAGCTGAACCGGAACACGCGCCCCGTTCCCGCCTCGTGCAACGCCAGGCTGAACGCGGCCAGCGTGTCGCCGTCGAGAAGCATGTCCGCGGTCAGGTAGGCCGCCTTCCGCAACGTCCCTGCCGGGAAGCGGTACTCGATGCCGTCCCCCAAGCCTTGCCCTTCATACCACGCGCCGCTTTCCAGCAGCGCCTTGCCTTCCGCCTGCCTCAGCTTGCCAACCAACTGTGTTGGCGTCAGGACATTCCCTTCTTCGGCCGCCTGGGACTGCGGCAGCGCAGTCACCGCCGCCGCGGCGGTAAACTCTCGCCTACTCCAATTCATGAGCTGCTCCTTACCAGCGCAATTTCAGGTCCTCCCTGTAGCGCTCTTCCGATCGCATCATTTCTTCCCAGCTCACTTCCCGGTGCCCATAAGCGGCCATCCGTCCCAGAATCGCCGTCAGGTTGCTCTCCACCGCCGTCTCGACGTTGTTCACCGGCTTTCCGCTGCGCACGCTCTCGACAAACGCCTTCACGTTGTTGATCGCGCCGCCGCGGAACGTGTCATCCTTTTCAGCGCCCATCCACGCGTTCTCCCCCGTGATGCGGACCAACCCGCCATAGTGCGAATCCACAGCTCCGCGGATGCCGAAACACCGTACGCACAAATCCGCGAACGACCGCGTCAGCTGGTGCGACGTGAAACTCGCCTCCACTCCCCCCGCGTACCAGAAGGTGATTACGAAATGGTCCCACGCATCGCCCGCATCGTAGGCGGTTCCTGACCAGTCCGCGCGCCCGCCCGTCCCTTGCGCCTTCACCGGATGGCCCTGCAAAAACCAGTTCGCCACGTCGATCACATGAATATTCTGCTCCACGATAATATCGCCGCCCAGCGACTTGTCCATGTAGAAGTTCAGAATCCGCTGCTGCCCGGGGTCCATCCCCGGCTTGCCCTTGTCCGCCGACGGCCGCCCGGCGTAATAGAACACCTGCGCCATTTCCGGCTTGCCGATATCGCCGCGATGCACCCGCTGCGCCGCCTCTTGAAATACCGGCTGCGCCCTCGTCTGAAAGTCCACGAGAAAACTCAGATTCTTACCTCGCGCCATCGCCCCGGCGCGCTGTATCTCCTTGCAGCCCGGAACATCCACCGCCACCGGCTTCGCCAGAAACACGTGCTTGCCCGCCTCCACCGCCGCCAAAGCCTGTTCCGGATGAAAGTACGGCGGCGTCTCGATCACCACCGCGTCCAGTTTCGACCTGCTCAGCTCGCGATACGCCTCCGGCCCGTAGTAGGCGCGCCCGGCCTCCACTGTCAGCTTGTCCCGCGTGCGCTCCAGGTGCTCGCGGATCACATCGGCCACGGCCACAACCCGCGCCCCCGCGAACTCGGGAAAAAACGGCGCAATCCAGTTCCCGCGTCCCCCGCACCCGACAATCCCCACCTCCACCGCCGAATTCGCCGCCGTCCCGAACACCGTCTGCGGCTTCAGCACCAGCAGCCCGCCCGCCAGCATTCCCCTTCTCCCGACCGTGGCTTCCGGCATGCCGAACCTCCTGCCCGAGAGCCTATCATGGTCGTATGGAGATCGTTGAAGCCTCTGGCGGCGCGCACATGGATCAACTGCGCTCCTTATTCAAGGAGTACTGGGCCAGCTTCGGCTTCACGCCCTGCTTCCAGGGCTTCGAAACTGAGCTGGAAAACCTCCCCGCCGGCTACTCAGCCCTGTGGCTCGCCATCGTCGATGGACAAGCCGCCGGCTGCGTCGCCCTCCGCCGCATCGATGAGGAGCGCGCCGAAGCCAAGCGTCTCTGGGTCCGCCCCGAGTTCCGCGGCAAAGGCATCGGCCGCAAGCTTCTGGAAACCTCCATCGCCCGCGCGCGGGAAACCGGCTTCAAGCAGCTGGTTGGCGACACCATGCCCGTCATGGCCGATGCTCTCTCCATGTACGAACGCATGGGCTTCCAGCGGATCGAACCCTATCTTGCCAACCCCACCCCCGGCGCCATCTGCATCGGGTACACGCTGTAGCTACGACTTCACCTTGTCGTAATCGAACGGCTCATTCACCAGGTGATACAGCGGCTCCCCGTCACGCTGCAAGTAATAGGTCACCAGCGGCGTCCGCTCGAAATCGCTCAGCTTCCTCCGCACCGGCTTCCCGTCCACCCACTCGTACAATTCCACCTCCCACGGATTGAATGTATCGGTCAGCCCGCGCTCCTTCGCGATCCGGAACAGGTTCACGTTGCCCGGCTCATGCCCGCCCAAATACATCCCGATCATGTCCAGCCGGAACTTGTCTTTCGAAAACATCACCAGGTTCGTCATGTGGTCGTTCCCCACGCCGAACCCGTCGCCGTCGCGCCCGTAAATGCCCTCGATGATCGCCAGCCCCGTTGTCACCGCCTGCATGTGATCGCAGGTCTTGTGCGCCCAGATCTCCTGGTTGATCGGCGCAAGATCCGCCTTCGAGTCGTAACGCGCATAGCCCTTCCGCACATGATCCTCGAAGAACCGGTTCACCACCCGCTCCACATTCTGATGGATATCCGGCTGCATGAACTCCGGCGCGCCTGTCACCATCCGCCACCCCGGACAGAACCGCACGAACGGTTTCACCACCAGCCCTTGCAGGTTCTTCACCGATAGCGTCATGCACATCCCGTGCGACTTCCACTTCGCGATGTCCAGCAGCCACGTATCCGGCTCGTTCACCGGGGCGTAGTGCGGAATCCGGCTGTAGATCACCGGCTCGGGCACCTTCGTCCAGTTCATCTCGAACGACTCCTGGAAATTCCTCACCCGCCTCTCCGGCTCATTCATCTCCACGCCGTGCCGCTCGTTGATGTCCACCAGCCCGCGGAAATTCCACGTGTGAAAGTTGTTCGCCTCCACGAAGTGGAACTTGCGCAGCCCCACTTCCTTCAGCCCCATGATGATGCCTTCATAGAACTGCGCATCGGTTCCCGTGCCCCAGTTCTCCTCGTGCGGCCGCTGGTTGCGCACGCTGGTGAAGTTCGGCTTCAGAATCACGCGGTGCGAAACCGGCACGCCGCCATCGGCCGGCACAAACACATCCCGCGCGAACTCCAACCCCTCGCGCAGTTTTCCCGCCTCATCCTTCTTGTCCCGCACCTTCGTCCGCTTGAGGAACACCGCCTTCGGATTCGCTTCGATAAACGGGTGCACCGCAAAGTGCGATTTCGGCATCCGCGCCGGCGCCCCCTGCATTCCCGGCAACGCGGCGGCCGGAGCCATGCGCAGCAAATCTCGTCTGGTGAGTTTCATCATCGCTCCCGAGGTGCCTCCATTCTATCGGAAAAAGCAAGCCCTCCACCGTCTAAGGTAAACACCCGATAGCCTTCAGCCACTATTCATGCCAGCCTGTGGCCATGAAGCGGCTCCAAACCTGGACGCCCCTCGCCATCATCGTCGTCTGCGCCACTACCATGGCTGCCGGAGTCCCACAGTGGCTCCACGCCGTTCTGCAACTCAGTGGTCCCGCCGTCGCTGCCAGCCACGCCGTGCTCTCCGAGCATGAACGGGAGGAGATCAACACACTCCCCGAGCAGGAGCAGGCATACCGTCTGCTCAACCGCGCCATCAACGGCTACAAAGGCGCTCTCGAGGAAATCGAATCCCGCGTGCAAAACTGGACCGGCAAGATCGAACTCGACGAGAAGCTGAATTCGCTCACCGGCGTTGCCTACTGCTCCCATGACCTGCGCGTCCGCGCCGCCGCCGTCGAAATCTCCCTCGCCGGCTACGGTCTGGAGAAATCACCCCGTAGCGTCGACGAGCAAATCGAAATCCTCCACACCGGCAGCCCGCAGAAGTTCTACGCGCTTTGGAAGCTCGGCCTGCTCGGCAACCGCGGCGTCGAACCCCACCGCGCCCGCCAGACCCTGGTCGACTTCCTCCACGATCGCGACATCGTCAACCGCCGCTGGGCCGTCAACGGCCTCGGCGTGCTGGCCACCGCCGACATCATCGAGCCGCTGATTGAAGTCTTCCGCACCGATGAATCCCCCGAGATCCGCGAACGCGCCGCTTGCAACCTCGCCGACGCTGGTTTGATGACCAAGGAGCAGCGCATGAAGTCCATCCCCTACCTGCTCAGCATGACCGACGACGTCACGCTCGATTCCCAAACCCGCGGCTGGGTCTTCCAGGCCCTCCGCGAAATCAGCGGACAGCAAATCGGCTCCGAACCCGCTTCCTGGCGCAATTGGTGGGCGAGAGCTGGTCATTAGGGGAGTGTCGCCAGCGCAATCTCCTACTTGCCGGGGCGGAGGAGGGAGAAGCGGTCCCCAGTACGGGCGTATTCGGCGCCGCCCATGCGGCCGATGGGGCGGAGCTTGTCGGGGTCGATGCGGAAGTCGTCGACCAAGTCGTCGGCGAGGTGGAAGCGGAGGACTTCACCGAGGACGAGACTGCCGCCGAGGGGCTCCTTGCTGACTTCGACGATTTGGAGGAGGCTGCATTCGTAGTGGATGCGGGATTCGGCGACGCGCGGGGGCTTGACAAGGTCACTGGGGATTGGGGTGAGGCCGGACTTTTCGAACTCATCGACGTCAGGCGGGTATTCGCCGGCGCAGATGTTCATTTGCTGGGCGAACTGTTCCGAGACGATGTTGACGACGAATTCGCGCGTGGCTTCGATGTTGCGGAGGGTGTCTTTGCGCTGGCCGTCGGAGGAGCGGACCATCGGGGTGAAACAGATGACCGGCGGGTTGGCGCTGATGCCGGTGAAGAAGCTGAACGGCGCGAGGTTGCGGATGCCGTCGGCGCTGATCGTGGAGACGAACGCAATGGGGCGGGGGAGGATGGAGCCAATGAGGATCTTATAAACGTTGCGGGGATCTTCAAGCCGCGGGTCGATGACCATGATCCAAGGATGGCACAGGGGAAGGCGGGAGGAGGAAGCTGCGGAGGTCGGATTCCTCGATGGAGGGCTCGCCGGGGGCGACGTTGTCGAGCTTGCCTTCGCGCATCCAGCGTTCCAGCGTGTCGACCATTTCGTAGAGCTGGTCGAAGCTATCGACGATCATGAGCAGGGGTTGGTAGTGATGGATTTCGAAGGGCTGGTGGATGACGTGTTCGAGGGTGAGCGGGATGCGTTGGACTTGCTCGGAGATGAGGGCGTGATCGAGCTCGCCGAAGGAGCTGAGGAGGCCACTGCCGCAGGCCTTCAGTTGTGAGCCCGAGCGCATGAGGCCGAATTCGACCGAGAACCAGAAGAAGCGGGCCATGGCGCGGATGATGTTCTCCAGGCGCCGGAGTTTTTCCTGTTCGTTGGGGAGGCGGGAGACGAGTTCGGCGGCGGTGAGGGCGCAGTCGCCGAAGCGGACCAGGGAGTCGGCGAAGGCTTTGTCGGTGTGCATGGGTACGTGGCCGGCGACGTCGTGGAAGATGTCGGGCTCGGGCAGATAGTTGAGCTCTTCGGCGGGGCGGATGGTAATGGTGGTGGGAAACTCGCGGCGGCGGAGGCAATCAAAGAAGAGGAAGGCGGGGACGTAGCCGCTGACGGGTTTGGCTTCAAAGCCGGTACGGGGTTGGAGGAAGCGGTTGACGTCGTCGAGCCTCGGGATGCGGTCTGGGGGGAGTTGGAGCTTGTCGAGGCCTTCGAGGAAGTGGGGGTTGGCGTAGCGGGCCCAGCGTTGCTGAATGCGGCCGAACAGGGTGCGCCAGGCGGCGTGGTTTTCCTCGGAGTAGAGATCGTAGGGCTGTTCAAGGAAGAGTTGGCCGCGATCGCGAGCGGCTTCAATGAAAGGCGCGGATCCAGTGGTCAGCCCCATCACGCTTTCAGAGTATCCGAATTAAGCACCACATTCAAGTGGGTCTGTTTCTATTTTATTGATTTCATTAGCACAACAAATGTACTAGCGATGGGAAGCCACGAGTGCGGCGCTTGATTCCAGGCTTTTCAGCTTGGCGGCGAAGGTGGTGCGCTTGAGACCGAGCAGATCGGCGGCGAGTTTCTTGTTCCCGCCGGTCTTGCGGAGGGCCTGCTCAAGCAGGCTGAGTTCAAGCGTGCCGACGATGTGTTCAAAATCGAGGCCTTCGTCGGGGACGGCGACGTGGGGAGTGTTGGAAGCGGCGGCGGATCTGTTTTCCAGATGGGAAGGGAGGTGGAAGTCGCCGGGGTAGAGCTGCTGCCGGCGCTCGCCGCTGAGGGCGACGGCTTTTTCGACGGCGTTTTCGAGTTCGCGGACATTGCCGGGCCAGGAGTGGCGGCAGAGGCGCTGAAGAGTCTCCGGAGTCATCTGTTTGAGGAGGATATCTTCCTGGCGGCAGATCTTTTCGACAAAGTGGCGGGCGAGGGCGGGGACATCGGAGCGGCGGTCGCGCAGGGGCGGCATCTGGATGGGGACGACGTTGATGCGGTAATAGAGGTCCTCGCGGAAGCGGCCCTGACGGACGCGTTCGACGAGGTCGACATTGGAGGCGGCGATGACGCGGGTATCGACCTTGATGGTCTCCGAGCTGCCGAGGCGCTGGAACTCACGTTCCTGGAGGACGCGCAGGAGCTTGGCTTGAAGTTCCATGGGCATGTCGCCGATCTCGTCGAGGAAAAGGGTGCCGCGGTGTGCCTGTTCAAAGCGGCCGATGCGGCTTTGGAAGGCTCCGGTGAAAGCGCCTTTGACGTGGCCGAAGAGTTCGGCTTCGAGCAGGTTTTCCGGCAGCGCGCTGCAGTTGACGGCGACCAGGGGAAGCGAGTAGCGGTTGGAGGCCATGTGGATGGCGCGGGCGGCCATCTCCTTGCCCGTGCCCGTTTCGCCGGTGATGAGAACGGTGCAGCGTCGGTTGCCGATGAGGCGGACGGTTTCGACGACGTGCTGCATAGGGGTGGAATCACCAACCAGGAATTGGCGCCAACGCTCGACGATGGGTTCCGGCGAGACAGTGCAGGCGGCGCGGTGAGCGGCGGCGGAGAGAATGGCGTCACCGATTCGGCGAGGCGAGGAAGAGGCGGGCAGATATTGAAAGGCGCCGAGCTTGACCATGCGGACGGCGGCGGCGACGTCGGAGGAAGGATCGGCGCCATCGCCGAGGAAGACGACGGGGAGGATCGAGTTGTTGCGTTGCAACTCCTCGAGCAGTTCCTCGGGGCTCCATTCGGGAATGGGGAGATGAATGAGAGCGGCGGCGTAGTTACCTTGAGCGGCTTGAATGGCGGCGACGCCACCGGTGAAGAGGTCAACTTGAAAGCCAAGTCCTCTGAGATGATCTGCCACGGGCGAGGCGGGAGGGAAGCCGGCAACAAGGAGCTTGCCGGCCGCCGCAACGGTGGTGAATGCGGCCACGAGCATCCATCGGTGAGAGAGGGACGTTTTTTTAGCGTGAAGGGGCATTATGTTGTCTGGAGAGTTGCCTTATACTTGAGGGCATGCGAAGGCTATTCCTGAAACTACTGCTCGGCGCGCCTACGTTTGTGAGCGCGGTGTGGGCGCAAGAAGCGAAGCCGGAACATGCCAAGAGTCTGACTACCGAGGAGCTCAAGGAGATTGTGGAGGGGAAGGCGAAATACTTTTTCCTTGACGTGCGTGAGCCGAAGGAGTTGGAGGATCTGGGCACGATCAAAGGCTACGTGAATATTCCGGTGAGCCAGATGGAGAAGCGGATTTCCGAGATTCCAAAGGACGTGTACGTAGTGGTTGCTTGAAACCGGGGCATCCGGGCCGCGCGTGTCGCGGCCGTTTTGGAAAAGCACGGTTACAAGCAACTGTCCTACTGCGGACTGGCGGAATGGAAGGAAAAAGGGCTGCCGCTTATTTATCCGAAGGCCGAACAGGCTAAGTAGGAGCGGGGCAGCAGTCATCCGGACAGACGTCGGGGCAAAGGGGAAGTGTGCCGAGGGAGAGCCGCGGCGCGGCGGGGTTGGTGCGCTCGAGGACCAGCGTGCGGATCATTTCGACGAATTGCGGATGAGCGCCGACGGTGGCGGCGCGGCGCATGGGGAGATTGAGTTCGCGGCAGAGGGCGGCGGCTTCCTCGTCGAGATCCCAGAGCACTTCGACGTGATCAGAGAGGAAGCCGATGGGGGCGATGGCGACGCCGGGGATTTTTCCGGCAAGGTTGCGGAGGGCGTCGAGGACGTCGGGATCGAGCCAGGGCTGCGAGGGCGGGCCGCTGCGGCTTTGATACACGAGACGCCAGGGGGGATTGCCGCACATGTCGGCGGTTCGTTTGCAGGCCTCCTGAAGTTCCTCTTGATAGCGCGAGGTTTTGGCCATGGAGACGGGGAGACTGTGGGCGGTGAACAGGATTTCAGCGCCGGCGGGGAGAGGGGAGAGTGCCTCGCGGATGTTGGCGGCCATGGGTTCGAGGAATCCGGGGTGGTTGAAGAAGTTGCGTAGCTTGTGGATTTCGGGGGCGGCGTCGCCGACTTGGCGACGGGCGTCGCGGATGTTCTCCAGGTACTGCCGGCAGCCGGAATAGGAGCTGAATGCGGAGGTGACAAAGGCGAGTGCGCGGCGGACGCCGTCCTGTTGCATCTGGCGGATACTGTCGGGGAGCAGAGGATGCCAGTTGCGGTTGCCGATGTAGACGGGCAGGGCGGGCCCTTTTTCAGCGAGGCAGTCGCGGAGTGCGGCGGCAAGATCGCGGACATGCTGGTTGATGGGGCTGCGGCCGCCGAGGTGGTAATAATGTTCGGCGACTTCGAGCAGGCGTTCGCGCGGGATGCGGCGTCCGCGGACGACGTTTTCAAGAAACGGCATGACCTCATCGCGGTTTTCGGGGCCGCCAAAGGAGACGATCAGGATCGCTTCGTACACACAACAGGTTTACCACGGCTACACTGTTAGGAATGGTCCCATTGACGCTGGAAGGTTCCTATTGTTTGCATCAGATGTTGCGGCTGCGCTGGCCTGCCTGGAAGGGTTTGGAGGCGGCGGCGCGGGAAAGAATATTGAAGCAGGCGGCGGAGGCGCTGGCTGCGCTGGAGCCGTCGCAGAGCGCGGCCTATTCGATGGTGGGACACAAGGCCGATGTCATGCTGGTGCATTTCCGGCGGACCATGGATGAGTTGAACCAGGTGGAATGGCAGCTGGCGCGGCTGGGACTGTGGGATTACGTGGAACTGGCCTCGAGCTACGTCTCGGTGGTGGAGCTGGGGCTGTATGAGACGACGGGGAAGTTGCACGATTCGCTGACGGCGCAGGGAGTGGAGCCTGACTCGGACGCCTACAAAGCGGCGGTGGAAGAAGAGCTGGCGCGGCAGAGGAAGGCGATGGAGCCGCGGCTGTATCCGGCGGTGCCGCCACATCGCTACATCTGCTTTTATCCGATGGATCGTAAAAGAGGAGAGGAGAAGAACTGGTACCAGGTTCCGTTCGGGGAGCGGGCGCACATGATGCATTTGCACGGGATGATCGGGCGCAGGTATGCGGGTCATGTGAAGCAGATCATTACGGGTTCGATCGGGTTTGACGATTGGGAGTGGGGCGTGGATTTGTGGAGCGAGGATCCGCTGTGGTTCAAGAAGCTGATCTATGAGATGCGGTTCGATGAGGTGAGCGCGGTGTACGCGCTGTTCGGGGTGTTCGTGGTGGGGATGCGGTTGCAGCCGGCGGAGCTGGCTCCGCTGCTGGCGGTGTAGGACGACGTGCCATACCGTTGCCTTTGTGTCGCGGCCCTGCTGCCAACCGTGCTGTTGGCGCAGGGCGTGCGGTTGCGGGAGGTGTCCGGGGTGGCGCGCGCGGGCAATGAGCTGCTGCTGGTAGATGATGCCGAGGTGGGCGCCTATTTTCGGGTGCGGATCGCGGATGAGGCGCGGCGGCTGATCGCGATCAATGAAGCTAAGCCGGAGCGGATGAGGCTGCGGCGTTCGGCGCTGGCGGTGGATCTGGAGTCGGTTGCGTTGCTGGCCGATGGGCGGGTTGCGTTGCTGAGCGAGCGGTTGCGGTCGCTGGTGGGCAATGAGGGGATCTTGGTGGAGTACGACAGCCAACTGGCGGAGGTGGCGCAGCGGGGGCTGGAGGGTCTGGCGGTGCGGCCGCTGGAGAAGGGCGCCTCGCAAGTGGCGGTGCTTTGGGAAGGCGGCTATCCCGCGCCGCCGGCGATTCCGAAGCTGATACAGAGGCCGGGTGTAGCGGTGTCGTCGCTGCCGGTGGTTGTGGCGCATGAGCTGGCGGCGAAGGCCCGGCTGGGGAGGTTGCGGTGGGGATCTGGTGTGATCGCGACGACGTTGCAGGTTCCGGTTCCGGAGGGGGCCGAGCCTGAGGCGCAGAGGTTCCGGGCGCCGGATCTGGCGTGGTGCCGGATGCCGGACGGGCGTTGGGGGTTCCTGGTGCTGCTGAGTTCGCAGAACGGCGTGGCGGCGCCGGAGTTCCGGCATCGCTGGCTGCTGCGGTTCGATGAGACGGGGAAGGCGGTGGGTGAGCCGATGGACCTGGCTCCTCATATGCCGGAGGAGCTGCGGCCGGCGAATTGGGAGGGGCTGGACTGGTTCGAGCCGGGGCGTAGCGTGGTGCTGGTTAACGAGGGGGACGGGAAGGTGCAGCCGCACGCGTTGGTCGTGGAGTTGCCGGAGGGGTGGCGGTTCGGGGCGAAGTGAGAATCGAGGTGCCGGTTTCGGCCTCCCACTTTTCACCTGTAGAAGTTAAGTCGCCGAGAACCTCAATCGTTTCTTTCAGCGACCGGCGCGAACGCTTCTTAATGGTTCGTGGTTTCATCGTTGATTACTCATTCCGCAGCACTTCCAGGGGCTTCTGGCCCAGAAGCCGGTAGCTGGCGAGCCAGCCGGCCAGCGTTGCGATGAGGGCGGCGAGGAGGACGGCGGTGAGGTTGGGGGCGAGGTCGTAGCGGGCCTTGGCTTCCAGCAGGCGGACGAGGAGGAGATTCGAGAAGCCGCTGGCGAGCAGGCTGCCGAGGGCTCCGGCGACGAGGCCGAGGACCAGAAACTCGACGGAGAAGATGGCGATGACGCGGCGGCGGGAGGCGCCGAGGGTCTTGAGGATGGCGACTTCACGGACGCGCCGGAAACGCGTGGCGGCGACGGAGGAAGCGAGGATGATGACGCCGGCGAGGATGGCGAAAAAGGAGATGAAGCGGACGACGAGGGCGATCTGATCGACCACTTGCTGGATGATTTCCAGCACGTCGGCGCCGTTGATGATGGTGACGGAGGGGAAGCGGGCATAGCTGGCGCGCTGGAAGGAGGCGACTTTGGCCGGGCTCATGCGGATGAGAGCGAAGTATTGGAGCGGGAGATGGTCGAGCGAGCCGGGGCCGAAGACGAAGTCCATGTTGCCGCCCATGCGGACCTCTTCGCTTTTGTAGATGCAGCCGACGGTGGCGCTGAGGTCGAGGCCGGCGACGGTCCACTCCAGGCGGTCACCTGGCTTCAGGCGCAGGCTCTCGGCGGTGTCGTGCTGGACGCAGACGCGGTTTTCCTGGAACTGTTTCGCGGACTCCGGCGTCCACCATTCGCCGGCGGTGACATCGGTCTGGGGGCGTGCTTCGGCGCTCCAGGTGACCGAGCGGGCGGAGCGAAAGCGGCGCATGGAGCCTTCCAGGCCCAGGTCTTCGATGGGCGTGCCGCGGACGCGGCGGAGGCGGGCGGCGACGGTGGCGACAAGCTCGGGCTTGCCCTGAATGTCGGGCCAGGTGTGGAGCATCTTTTCCAGGCCTGCATGCTCGCGGTTGGTGATGTTGAGCAAAAAGACGTTGGGCATGTTCGGCGGCGCTGAGGCGAGCATCTGCGTGAGGAGGCCGCGCTGGAGCAGGAAGACGGTGAGGGTGAACATGACACCGATGCCGAGGGAGACGAGCACGGCTTGGGCCTGGTTGCCGGGACGGTAGATGTTGGCGATGCCATGGCGCAGGGCGGAGGGCAGCTTCCAGCGCGGATTGCGGAGAAAAAGGCGCAGGCCGCGCAACAGGGCCCAGCTGACGCCGGCGAGCACGAGCAGGCTGACGATGAGACCGCCGGCGAACATGGAGCCGGTGCGGAGGCGAGTTTCCACGTCTCCTCCGGCGAGATAAGCGGCAATGACGGAGATGCCGAGGATGATCGCGCCTCCGGCGAGCCAGGGTTGGGGGGCGCGCCAGCGTTTTCTCCAAGCACCGCCGGGCTCTTCATGATCGCGGCGGAGGATGACGGCGGGGCGGATGCGCTGGACGCTCAACAGCACGGGGATGGTGAACAGGACGGCGGTGAGCAGTCCGACGGAGATGGCTTCGGCGGCGGCCAGCGGGTCGAAGCGGATGGGTGGGGCGAGCGGGAAGAAGCGCTCGATCAGCAGCGGGAAGGCGGCTTGCACGCCCGCGCCGACGAGGCAGCCGAGGAGGCCGCCGGCGAGTCCGACGAGGACGGTCTGGGCGAGATAGATGCGCACGATCTGGCGGGTGCGCGCGCCGAGGCATTTCAGGATAGCGATGGAGTCCAGGCGCTGCTGGAGGTGGGAGTGCATGGTGGCGGCGACGCCGAGCGCGCCGACGATCAAGGCGATCAGGCTGACGAGGCTGAGGAAGCGTTCACTGCGGTTAAGGCCGCGGGTGATGAGGGGGTGGGTTTCGGTGTAATCGGCGATCAGGCCTTCGGTGAAAGCGGCGCGTAGTTGCTTGCGTACGGCGCCGATTTGCTGGCGCGCGGGCTGGATGCGGAAGAGATGGCGTTGTGCGGCGCGGGAACCGGGTTTGATGAGGCCGGTGGCGTCGAGCGCTTCGCGGCTCATGAGGACGCGCGGACCGACGTTGAGGCTGCCGGCCATGCGGTCGGGCTCGGTTTTGACGACGGAAGCGAGGCGGAAGTCGTTGTTGCCGAGGCGGACAATGTCGCCGAGTTTGAGGTCGAGGCGGATGAGGAGGTCTTCGGAGACGGCGACGGCGCCGGGTCTGAGGACGTCGGGGAGGCGCCCTGGCGGCTCCAGGCGCAGTTCACCGTAGAAAGGATAGACTTCCGGGTCGACGGCCTTGAGGGAGACGAGCACCGGGGCATCCAGCGGGTCTGGTGAAGAAAGCATCGAAACAGTTTCGGTGATCTGCGTGCGGCGGGCGCCTTCGGAGACGAGCTTGTCCATGACGGCGATTTGCTCGGTGGTAGGCATCTCGAAGACGCGGATGGAGAGATCGGCGGCCATGAGCGTGCGGGCTTCGCTGAGCAGCATGTGGCGGAAAGCGCGGCCGAAGCCGCGGACGCCGGAGAGCGAGCCGACGCCGACGGCAATGGCACAGGCAATGAAGAGGAACTTGGAGCGGGAGGCGGTGATTTCGCGCCAGCCGATCTTGGCGGCGGTGCGCCAGCTAAAGCTACCGTGATTCATCGGAGTCAATCTGACCGTCGCGAAGGCGGATGCAGCGGTCGGCGCGGGAGGCGAGCTCGGCGTCGTGGGTGACGAGGATGAGGGTGGTCTGCTCGCGCTTGTTGAGTTCGATCAGCAGGTCGAGCACGTGACTGCCGTTGGCGGAATCGAGGTTGCCGGTGGGCTCGTCGGCCATGAGGATGGGGGGCCGAGCCATGAAGGCGCGGGCAAGGGCGACGCGTTGTTGCTCGCCGCCGGAGAGCTGGACGGGGTAATGGTCGCGGCGGTCGCCGAGGCCGACTGCTTCGAGCAGCTCGATGGCGCGTTTTGCGCCGTCGCCGGCGCCGTTGCCGTTGAGTTCGTAAGGGAGCAGGACGTTCTCTTCGGCGGTGAGGGTGGGGATGAGCTGATAGGACTGGAAGACGAAGCCGATCTTGCGGCCGCGGATGGCGGCGAGCGCGTCTTCCTCCATGCCGCTGATGTCGACGCCGTCGAGGATGACCTGGCCGGAGGTTGGGGCGTCGAGGCCGGCCATGAGGCCGAGGAGGGTGCTTTTGCCGCTGCCGGACGGGCCCATGATGGCGGCGAACTGACCTCGCGGGATGGTGAGGTTCACGCCTTTGAGGATTTCGACGCGATGGGTGCCGGTGTCGGCGGTTTTGGTGAGGTTTCGAACTTCAATCATGGAGGCGAGCGAAGGCCCAGAATTTTATTATCTCGCATGACCGCTAGCGTTGGCCGGTGGAGAGGTAGAGAAGGTAGGGCATCTGGTTGAGCAGGTACTGCTTGTGAAGAGTGTAGTTGGGGCCTGGATGGAGAGCGGAGCCGGGGCGGGTGACAAGCAGGGCGCAAAGGGCGGGCACGGGATCGCCGGCTTGCAGGAACAAGCGCGTGGTGTAGAGAGTGGGGGCAATGAATCCGCTGAGGGTGACAAAGCCATCGACCAAAGGCGTGGGTGATGAGGGGAGAGAGGAGGCTGAACAGAGGAAAGGAAGTGGAAGAGGAGGGCGGGAAGCGGCGGCAGATGAGGGCGGCGGCGGCCATAGACCCGGCAAGCCAGACTGTCTTGCTGCCAGACAAGGTGGCCCAAAGGTTAGAGGGTGAGCAGCGCTGCGGCGCCGACAGGGAGCAAGAGCCGCGGGAGGCGGGCCTCGAGCGCTCCGGCCCACAGCAGAAGGTAAAAGAACGCCTGTGCGAGGACCTATCAGCTTGAAGGCATCGGCGGGCGCCCGCAGGCTGTAAAGGAGCCAGAGGTGGGTCTGGAGGACAGGGAGCCAGATGCGGTTACCGACGCGGACGAGGGGCCTGTGAGCGCTTTGGAGGCGATGACCGGTGTCGGGATCGAAGTAAGGTTCGTGGAGAGCGAGGGCGAGCTTGATGGCGGCGAGGAGGAGCGCGAGCGAGACGATGCAGAGCAAGGCGCCGCGATTGTGGCTGAAGCGGCGGAGCGTTTGCATGACGGCGTCCGGCCAGTATAGCCCAGCCAAGGCTATGATCAGAGTGTGAGAGTGGTTATCCCGTTACTGCTGACACTGCTAGGCGGATGCGCCAGCAAGGCTCCGGAGCCTGAGGCGGGGACCGCGGCGGTGGAAACGGCACGGCCCGTGGAGGACGCGCGGGCGGTGATCGTATGCCTGGGCGACAGCCTGACGGCGGGGCACGGAGTGGTGGGAAGCGGGTGGCCGGAGCTTTTGCAGCAGGATCTGGACGGGAAGGGTTACCCGTACCGTGTAGTGAACGCGGGGGTGAGCGGCGATACTTCCGCCGGCGGGCTGACCCGGATCGGACCGCTGCTGAAGATGAAGCCGCGGATTCTGATACTGGAGTTGGGGGGGAATGACGGGCTACGGGGCACCCCGGTGGCGACGACGCGGGCGAATCTGGAGGAGATGATCGTGGCGGGGAAGGAGGCCGGAGCGAAAGTGCTGCTGGCGGGGATGACGCTGCCGCCCAACTATGGGCCCGGCTACATCCGGGAATTCGAGCGGATGTACACGGATCTGGCGGGGAAGCATGATTTGCCGCTGATTCCGTTCCGGCTGGAGAGCCTGGGAGGCAACACCGAGGGTTTGATGCAGCGGGATGGGCTGCATCCGACCGAGGAGGGCTACCGGCGGCTGCTGCCGCACATCGTGAAGCAGGTGGAGCCACTGCTGGGAAAATAGCCGTTAACATCTGCCGCTTCCGTCTCGTAATAAGGGGTGCATGGAGACAACATGGAGAATCCTGGAGAAGCGGTAGCGATAGTGATGGTGGCTTCGGTTTTCAGTTCCCTGGCCGGATGGTCGACCTGGGTGATCGCGAACAATCTGCGGCGCGCGAAGGCGGCGCGGTACCGGGCCGAGGTGCAGAACAAGATGCTGGACCGGTTCGGCAACACGCAGGAGCTGCTGGCTTATTTGCAAACCGAGGCGGGCAAGCAGTTTCTGGAGGGTGCCGAGACGGAACCGGCGCCGAACCCTTTGTCACGGATACTGAGGGCGCTTCAGTCGGGGGCGATATTGCTGTTGCTTGGATTATCGCTGTTGTTCCTGATCGCGACCCAAAGCGACCCGGATGCGCGGCAGGCGCTGTTGTTCATCGGAACGCCGGTGACCTCTATCGGGCTGGGATTTTTGGCGGCGGGGGCGTTGAGCTACCGGCTGAGTTCGCAGTGGGGACTGCTGGGAAGGCATAATGGCCGGTAGATGAACGTGTCACGGTTCATGACGCGGGAAGAGATCGCCGCGATGGAGCTTGCCGGCAAGGCCGAACTGTCGATGGACGAGACGGCGTTCCGGCTGTTTTATGAGCGGACGGCTCGTGGGTTGCGCGCGTATTTGTGGCGGCTGACCGGGGAGTGGCTAGCCTACGTCGAGCGGTTCAGCCACCGGGAGATCGCGAGGGTCGTGGGCGCGAAGGAGCAGAGCATCCGGCCGATGCTGTCGCGGGCACGGGACAGGTTCGCGGCGCTGCTCAAGGGAGAGAAGTATGAAAGCGCGTGAGTGCGCAAGAGAAGGCGAGGTTTTGCAGGCCTTGTATGCGGGCACGCTGGAAGGCGGACTGGCCGGGCACGCGGCGGCGTGCGCGGTTTGCAGAGAAGCGGTAGCCGTGACGCGGGCGCTATGGGAAGCGGCGCCGATGGAAGGGGAGCCTCCGGCTGCGGGATTGATCTGGCGGCGGGCGGAACTGGCGGCGCGGCGGGAGCTGATCGAGAAGTCTCTTGCGCCGATCGGGGTGCTGGAGAAGGCGGCGGCGGTGGTTGCGGTCGCGGCGGTGGTCGTGGCAAGCCAGTGGATCACAACGATGCCGTGGTGGGTGCTGGCGGGAATTCCCGCCGTTGCGTTCCCCGCGGCGGGGCTGCTGTACTTGGCGCGAAAAGCCTGACGGGACCTCGACTAGAATTGTAGGAATGGACTCGGATCGCCCGGCCCTTCCCGATGAAACCTTAACCGCGGCGGTGCCCGCGTCGGCGAGTTCCGGACTTCGTTTCACGAGTTCCTCGGCGCCGGATGAAGGGCGATTTCCGGCGGGGACTTTGCTGGCGGGGCGGTTCCGGATCATCGGGCTGTTGGGGCAAGGCGGGATGGGGGAAGTCTACCGGGCGACGGATCTGACGCTGGGGCAATCGGTGGCGCTGAAGTTTTTGCCGGAATCGGCGGCGCGCGACGCCAGGATTCTGGAGCGGTTCCACGGGGAGGTTCGCGTGGCACGGCAGGTTTCGCACGCCAACGTGTGCCGCGTTTACGACATCGGGGAAGCCGAGGGGATGCCGTTCATTTCGATGGAGTACGTGGACGGCGAGGATCTGTCGGGGCTGCTGGCGCGGATCGGGCGGCTGCCGGGGGACAAGGCGCTGGAGATCGCGCGGAAGCTGTGCGCGGGGCTGGCGGCGGCGCACGACAAGGGAGTGATCCACCGCGACCTGAAGCCGCACAATGTAATGCTGAACAAGCGCGGCGATGTGGTGATCATGGACTTCGGGCTGGCGGCGATCGCGGATCAGCTGACGGGGGCCGAGGCGCGGCACGGGACGCCGGCTTACATGTCGCCGGAGCAATTGAAGGGCTCCGGGGTGAGCGCGCGGAGCGATCTTTATGCGCTGGGGCTGGTGCTGTATGAGCTGTTCACGGGGAAGCGGCCGTTTGAGGCGAAGACGATACAGCAGCTGATCGAGAAGCAGGAGTCGGCGGAGCTGTCGTCGATGACGGCGATCGCCTCCGATATAGATCCGGGCGTGGAAAAGGTGATCCGGCGGTGTTTGGACCCCGATCCGGGGAAGCGGCCGGCGAGCGCGCTGGCTGTGGCGGCGGCGCTGCCTGGGGGCGATCCGCTGGCGGCGGCTTTGGCGGCGGGTGAAACGCCGTCGCCGGACATCGTGGCGGCGAGCGGGGAGACCGAAGGACTGCGGCCGCGTTACGCAATAGCGGCGCTGACGGTGGTGGTGTTGTGCCTTGTTGCCGTGCCGTTTCTGAAAACGCGATCGTACGCGCTGGCGGCCGCGCCGACGGAGCTGACGCCGGAGGTGCTGGCGCAGAAGGCGCGTGAGTTCGCGGTAACGGCAGGCTACCAGGACCGTCCGGCGGACCGCGGCTACTGGCTTTCCCACCATTCGACGCTGCTTACGCATTTGCAGGGTTTGCCCGAGCCAAGGGATTGGAACAAATGGTTGCAGGCGGAGGCTCCGCTGCTGTTGCAGTACCGGGAAGCCTCGTCGCCGATGACGGCACGGCCGTCCGGGCAGTTGAACGCGATGTATCCGCCGCCGGTGGAGCCCGGGATGGTGCATGTCACGCTGAACGGCCAGGGCCGTCTACGCGGCTTCCGCGGCGTCCCTTATGAGAAGAGCGGGCAGGAGGCGCCTCCGACAAGGGAGCAGGTCTTCGCGGCGGCGGGGCTGGATCCTGTGCTTTTCAGCGAGACCGCTACGCAAACGCTGCCCCGCAGCGCCACCGAACAACTGCGGGGATGGCGCGGGCCGCATCCGGGGCTTCCGGCGACGGAGATCATCGTGGAGATCGGAACCTGGCGCGGCCAGTTGAGTCATGTACAGTTCGTCTGGCCGTGGGAAAAGAAGACGGCGGCGGAGGGACGCGCACGGCGGGAATCGGGACTTTTCCAGGTTCAGGAAGCGCTAGTAATAGCCGCGGTGTTTGCGGTGGCCGGCTTTGCTCTATTCCTCGCGCGCAGGAATTGGAAGCTGGGCCGTGGGGACCGGCGTGGCGCCGTTCGGACGGCGGCGGCGCAGTTCGTTCTCAGCCTTCTGGTGTGGGCGTGTATTATGCATCCGCCGGCGGACGTTTCGCTGCTGGTTCTCCTATTTCAGGCGATCGCCGATGGACTTTATGCAGCCGGGCTGCTGTGGGTGATGTATATGGCGCTGGAACCTGCAGTGCGGGCGCGCTGGCCGCACGCGCTGGTGACGTGGAACCGCGTGATCACCGGGCGGTGGAAAGACACGCGGGTCTGGGCCGATGTTCTGATTGGGGCCGGCGTCGGGCTGGCGTTGTGGAACATCGCGGCGCTGTACGGGCTGATGGATAACCCAGGCCCGACCTCCACCGGCGCCCTACTTTCGCTGATTTGCACGCGCCAGTGGATCGCCACGCACGTGGCGCAGCTGGAGAATGCCTTGAAGGTGGGACTAATCGGGTTCTTCGCCATCTTCTGCCTGCGCACGGTGCTGCGCAAGCAGTGGCTGGCGGCGCTGGTGGGCGCGCTTATTTTTTCGCTGTTTCAGGCGGGCGGTTTCGGGGCAAAAAATTTTCTGTCCAATATGGGCGCCTACATGGTGGTGTTCGTGGCGCTGATTTTCGTGCTGTTGCGGTTCGGCCTGCTGGCGACGCTGTCAGTGGTCTTTTTCTTGAACACGACGGCGATGGTGGTGGTCGGAACCGACTGGAGCACGTGGTTTGCGCCGCAAGGGCTGGCGGGGCTTGGGCTGCTGCTGGGGCTGGCGGTGTATGCGTTCTGGCGGTCGCTGGGTTCGTGGGAGTTTTTGGACAAGCAGGAGGGTGCCTAGGTTAGCGCAAGGTGAGCGAGGCGGTTTGCTCCTTGTTGCGGTAGAGCAGTTCCACTTTCTTGAGCGACTTCAGCTTGCCGGGCCAGGGGAAGTAGAGATAGCCCCGTAAGGGGGCGGTGAATTCGCCTTCGGCCAGGGATTGTTCGATGCAGATCTGAGCGGGGTCGGCGGGCGGGGCTTTGTCGACGCCGGAGCGGTCTTCGTGAGTGGGGGCTTGAGGAGGGTTGGGAAGGCGGCGCTGCTGGGGGCGGGGGTCGCCGGGGAAGCGCTCGGTTTGGCGCGGGGCTCCGATGATGATACCGGCGTCGCCGATGCCGCCGGCGGCGGTGAGGTTGGGGCGCCGGGTCCAGTCCTCGTATTTCAGGGATGCGGCGACGAATTGAGGAGGCTGGGAAAGCAGGGGTACTTTGGAGTTGTTGAGGCGCAGGCGGAAGTGGGAGTGGGCGATGGAGAAGGTGGTGTTGGGCTCCGGGTAGAAGGCGGTTTCGACAACCAGGTAGTCTTCGGTGAAGAACATGCCTTCCGGGCCGGAAAAGGAGTGGCCGAGGAATTCGGCGGCCAGAGTGAAGGGGGCTAGCTTGGCGTGGGCGGGGTATTCGGCGGGCTTGCGGGAAGGGGAAGAGGGTTGGGGCACCTGCGCAAGCAGGAGCGCGAGGAATGCGCAACCAAGCGGCAGCCGCACAAAGCCAGTGTAGAGGAAAAAAGGGCGCCGGGGTTGCTGGCGCCCTTCGAGGAAACAGCCGTGGGGCGGCTTAGAAAACGAAGCGGGCTCCCAACTGGATGAAGCGGCCTTCGGTGACGTTGACGCCCTTGAAGATGGTCCAGTCGAAATTGCGCTCTCCGTTGAGGCGGTGCGTGCCGCGCTCGAGTGTGCCGTAGTTGCCCAGCAGGGCTGGGACAGCCAAGGCTGGTGGCGTATGTACAGAGGCGCTGAATCGCATCGGTGTTGAGACCCGGGGGCGCTCCGGCGGAACCGGCGGGCCTGGGTGCAAATTGGAACGGACCGTCGGCGTTGGACCGGACCGGACCGTTGATGATGCCGTCATGGTGGAGGCGCGGACGCCGCGGCGGGCGCCGGTCTCAACTGTCGTTGATGAGCACGCCGAGTATGTCGGAGTTGTCATCAATCGACTTGCCAATGGTGTAGGCGACATGGAACATATCGCCGCTGGTGAAGCGCTTCTGTTCACGTAGTTGATCTCCTTGTAGCGAGGATCGAGCCGGCTGGAGGCTGGGGTGGCGCCGCCGGAGGCAGCGGCGAAGGCGCTGGTGAACTGGGACAGCCGCGCGGTTTCATCGGCCAGGCTGGTGGCCGGCACCGGCGGGTTGGAGATGAGGTTGATGGACTGCGTACCAGGCAGGAAGTTGCCCTTGGTGCCGACGTAGGAGGCCTTGTAGACGACGCCCATGATCTGCGCTGGACGCCGAGGTTCCACTGTTGGACCTGTGCGTTGTTGAGACCCTGATCGATGGCCGGGCTGATGTTGCCGGTGCCCGACAGCACGCCGGTGATGATCAAAGGCGGGAGGAAGCGCTGGTTGGTGACCGGGTTCGGGAAGACGAAGTCATAGGCGATTCCGTGAGCTGGCGTTGCGGCCGTACTCGGCGTTGAAGTTGTTAGTGATGTTATTGCCGCGGCCGCGTCCGCCGTTGGAATTAAAGCTGCCGGTTCCAAGGGAGGATTGTTTTGAGACACGGGGGCAACACCGGGAACCGTAAGTGCGAAGAGGTGGCCTAGGCGTGGGTTAAGCAACCATTTCTTTGTAGCGATAAACTGCCAGAGAAATGTATGCGAGGTGCTCAAAATGAGGGAAGAACGGTCATTTTCATGGGGCGAATGATGAGAAAACACCGCGCGTCGAAGCGCGCCAAATCGTCCGAACGTGCCTGGATAAAATGGCTGAGGCTTGCGGGGCTGATGGTGCTGAGCTGGTACGTTTGCTGCGGCCTAGTGCTTGTTCTGTTGCGTTTTGCCGCTCCGATTACGACCACCGTTCATATTCAGCGGCGGGTGGAGAGCTGGTTCGGCAAGGGAAAGTACCAGAAGCGCTCTGAATTTGTGGCGCTCCACCGGATCGCGCCGGATCTGCGGCATGCGGTGATCGCGGCCGAGGACGGGCGGTTCTACGACCATCAAGGAGTGGACTTCGAGGAGATGAAGAAGGTCTATGAAGATTCGGTGGAGCGCGGCAAACGGCTGCGTGGCGGCTCGACGATCAGCCAACAACTGGTGAAGAACCTGTTTTTAACCACGCACCGCTCGCCGGTGCGGAAAGCGTTGGAATATGCGCTGGTGCCGCTGGCGGAATTGATTCTTCCCAAGGAGCGGATCCTGGAGTTGTACCTGAACATCATCGAATGGGGCCCGGGCGTCTACGGGGCGCAGGCGGCGGCGAAGTATCACTACGGCGCGAGCGCCGCGCGGTTGAGCCGCGAGCAAGCGGCGCGTCTGGCGGCGGTAATTCCCGACCCACTGCGCAGGAGGCCGTCGCGGATGAACGAGTACAGCGCGGAGATCCAGCGGCGGATGGCGCGCATGGGCTGGTGAGTCGGGGCATGCTCCCGGTTCTGGAAACCAGGCGGATGCAGCGAACCGATTTCCACTAAGCTCAATTATGGTCACGGTCCAGGACATCGAGCAGGCGCAGGAGCGGATCGAGGGTTCAATCTTCATTTCCCCATGCGTGAAGAGCCAGACGCTGTCGCATCTGACGGGGAACACGATTTTCCTGAAGCTCGAGAACCTGCAAATGACCGGCTCATTCAAGGAGCGCGGGGCGGTGAACCGGCTGGCGGGGCTAACCACGGAGGAGCGCTCGCGCGGGGTGATTGCGGCTTCGGCAGGGAATCATGCGCAAGGAGTTGCCTATCATGCGGCGCGGAAGGGAATCCGCGCACAGATCGTGATGCCGCTGCACACGCCGCTGGTGAAGGTGGCGGCGACGCAGGGCTTCGGCGCGGAGGTGGTGCTGCACGGGCTGAATTACGACGAGGCTTATGTGGAGGCGATGCGGCGCAAGGAAGCCTCCGGGCTTACATTTATTCACGCCTTCGACGATGAACTGGTGATTGCCGGACAGGGGACGCTGGGGCTCGAGATCCTGCGGCAGAACCCGATGATCGACGCGCTGATCGCGCCGATCGGCGGCGGAGGACTGCTGGGCGGGATGGCGTGCGCGGTGAAGGAGACCAATCCGCGGATCCGCGTGATCGGGGTGCAGACGGCGCGGCTGCCGTCGATGCTGGCGGCGATCGAGAATAACGCGCCGCAGACCCTGCCGGCGGCAACCACCATTGCCGATGGCATCGCCGTGCGCCGCGCGGGGGAGCGCACGCTGCCGCTGATCCGCAAGTACGTGGATGAGATCGTGACGGTGGAAGAGGAGGAGATCGCCAGCGCGATCCTGCTCCTTCTGGAAACCGAAAAGACCCTGGCCGAAGGAGCGGGAGCGGCGGCGCTGGCGGCGCTGCTGCACCAGAAAACGCAGATGCAGGGCCGGCGAGTGGCGGTGCTGGTCTGCGGAGGGAATATCGACGTGACGCTGCTGTCGCGGATTATCGAGCGCGGCCTGGTGAAGGACGGCCGGCTGGTGCGGCTGCGGATTCATCTGCCGGATTATCCGGGCGCGCTACAGAAACTGACGGTGGTGATTGCGGCGCAGCACGCCAACATTGTCGAAACGCGGCACGACCGGGCGTATTATGGCGTGAACCTGGGCGATACGGTGATCGACATCACGATGGAGACGCGCGGGCCGGAACATGTGGAGGCGTTGAAGGCGGCGCTGAGCACGGCGGGCTACGCCTACGAGCGGGTGCAGTAACGGGCAGCCTCAGGGGTTGGCGGCCGGCGCCGGAAGCGCGTGATCGGCCCTCACCAGCCCCTCGCCCGGCAGTTCCGCTTGATCGACCCCCTTCACGGTGAGCGAAAAGCGGCCGTTGTCGGTGCGGCTGATCTGCCCCTGTTCGCGCAAATACCAGATGGGGAACTCCAGGTGCTCCCGAGGAACCCCTAGCAACTCCTCCAATTCGGACAGCGTCAGCCCCGGCTGCTGCGGCAGATTCATGTGCTTGGTGTAGAGCGCCGTGAGGATGGACTTGCGTTTCAGCCTCTCCATCTCGGGCCCTTGCGACGCCTTGTCGTGATCGAAGATGCGCCACCGGAGGCGGCGGTTGGCCTGGTGGCCGGCGTCGTAGGAGGCACGGGCCTCCGCGTCCGACAGCACGCGGTAGGCCTCCATCATGAGGCGGAAGAAGGCCGCGTCTCCGGTCTCCTGATTGTCAGGATGATAGCGCTGCGCCAGGATCCGGAACACGCGGTGGATGGTTTCCGCGTCCGCGTTCGGGCTCAGCTGCAGCACCTCATAGTAGTCCGGGCTGGTTTCATCAAGAAGCTCTTTGCGAGTCTCGCTTTCCTTGTGGCCGTTTTGGGCCCGTGTGCCGTGCCAATCGATCTCTTCGGAAAAACAGACGCCGGCGCGGAATCTCCCGCCGCTGCGGATCTGGCACCACGACACGCGGGCCTTGATCTCGATCTCCGGCGCCACGCCGCGCCGGTTCAGGATATGTCCGAAATCGCCCTTCAGCAGCACGTCGCCGCCGACGGGAAGCTCGGTGGTCAAATCGAGTCCGCACCCTTCCTCGTGCACATCCAGCACATGCGCAGCCACCTTTTCGGTCAAATCCGGGCGCGGGGAAAAGGTCACCAGCACCTCTTTGCCGCCGAAATAGGAGGCCCTCGCGCGCTTTCTACGTTCCGTATCCAAGATTGAAACTGCCCCTTCCCATGATGAGGGCGGAGGCAAGCGAGGCCAATGGGTCTTACGTACTTTTTTGCGGGGGGTGTTTGCTTACCTCGCATAGGTGTTTCCCCCTACGCGGTTCTGCCGCCTTACAATGAGTCTGTCATGATTGCCCGCCGCCACCTTCTCGCCGCTTCCCCCTTGCTTGCCGCACGCGCCCGCGGCGCGAATGACCGCATCGGGATCGGGCTGATCGGATGCGGCGTGCGCGGCGTGAATTCACTGCTGGCGGAGACCCTCGCGCTGGCCGAATCGCAGAACGTTGAACCGCGCGCGGTGTGCGACATCTGGCGACAGCAGCGCGACACGGCGGCGGGGCGCATCCGGCAGGCGGGGCTCGCCGAACCGCGCCAATACTCCTCATACCGCGAGCTGCTGGCGTCGCGTGACATCGACGCCGTGATCATCGCCACGCCGGATCATCAGCACTGCACGATGTTGATCGATGCGATCCGCGCCGGCAAGGATGCTTATGTGGAGAAGCCGCTGGCCATGGACATGAAGGAGCTGAACGCGGCCTACGACGCGGTGACCCGCTCGGACCGCATCGTGCAAATGGGTACGCAGATCCGCAGCCTGCCCAGTTCGATGGCCGCGCGAGATTTCCTCCGCGATCAGCGGCTGGGCCGCGTGCTGAAAGTGGAACAGGTGCGCAATTCGTTGCGTCCATACTGGCACCGTTATGGAGAGCGGACGCTGGAGGAATCCGACACCGACTGGAAGGCGTTTCTGATGCACCGCCGCTCCAGGGCCTGGGATGCGGACCAGTACACGGCCTGGTTCGGCTACCGCGATTTCTCGCGCGGCCCGCATTCCAACCTGATGGTGCATTTCATCGACCTGGTCCACCACATCACGGGCGCCGATACGCCGCTGCGCGCGGTCACCATGGGCGGCGTCTACCGTTGGAAGGATGCGCGCAACGCGCCGGACTCGGTGGAAACGATCCTCGATTACGGCGAGAACAATTTCCTGGTGCGCTACTCCACCGTATTCGGCACGGGCGCGGGAAACTACCTGAAATTCTTCGCCTCGCGCGGAACGCTGGACGCCTCCGACTGGTCCGGCAAGCCGTTCACGGTCTCCGGCGTCGGCGCCGAAGAGCCGCTTGCGCCGGGCACCGTGATCCCGGAGCGGGAAAGCGATTCCCACATGCTGAACTGGCTGAAATGCCTGCGGACGCGCCAGCAGCCTAACGCCCCGATTCAGGCCGGCTACAGCCATTCGGTCGCGGTGATTCTCTCCGATGAATCGCTGATCCGCGGCTGTCGCATGGTTTACGATCCGCAGCGCCGCGCCATCCGGCAGGGCTAAGCGCGTCCGCGGAAGCGAACCGCGGCGAACCGTCCAATGCCGGGCAGGAACACCTCCGTCGTCGAACCGCGGCGGGCTGTGTTCAACTCGACAGGCGGCGCCTCCGGCCGCAGCAGCGTTGCCGAGTAGTAATGCCCCTGAATCCGCGCCTGAATCTCCTGCTGTGCTGCCGAGCCATAATTGATCACGGTCAGCTGGCCTTCTGAGGCAAGGCCGATGCAGCTCAGCGCGTTCCATAATCGAACCGGACGCCGCCGGTGCGTCACGATGTCGATGACGTCGAGCGCAAACTCGCTGGGGTCGATAACCGGTTCACGGTAGCCAACAACATTTCCCTTACCCAGGGAAAACCAGTCCCGGTCAGTATCTTGTTTCACCGGCTTCTGCGATAACCCGTGCGCCCAATCCATTACCACCGTGGAGCCCGCCTCGGCGTGCGCGAAGATCTCGCGCCGCAACGCCGCCGCCGGCGGCTTCAGGCCCGCCGCCACAAGCGCCAGCAACCTTTGCGGGTCAGGCCGTGGAACCACCGCCGCCAGCATCGGACTGGCATGGCGCCGGTACAGCAGGTGGGCGATCTCCACGGTGCCGCCGCCCTGCTCCACCAGCACCATAATCGAAGGCATCGCCGGGCGGCCGCACAACACTGCATTCTCCTTCAACCACCGCGCGGCACGGCCCAGGCTCTGCCATGCCTCCACCGCCTTCTCCTCGCCCGCCAGCAGCTGCTCCCGGTAACGCGCCGGAAGCGAGAGCACGCAGTTGCCGCCGCTGAGCCGCGCCTCGGCGAGCGCCAACTCCACCGTCTCATGCGGAACCATCTGCGAGGCGGGCGCGCGATAGGCGAGCAGGGCCGGCTGGCTGGGCCGCAACAGGCGGCGCATTCCGTAAAGGTGCAGGTTGGAATCAATCCACGGCTCGCGGCTGGCGCTGGCGGTGTCATCGGCGCCCCGGCCGCGAACCCCGGCGTTGCGAAGTCCCGGCCACAACCCGCCAGACGGCAAGGTCAATCCCGCTGTGCAGACGATGCCCGCTGCCGCACACGCCTTTTCGAAGCCGGCGTGAGGCGCATCCAGCACTACGGCCTCCACGTCCGCCTGGCGCAGCAGGCTCACATGTGCGGCATCAGGCTCCGGCCAACGAAGGACCAACTGCCGCGCCAGATCCAGTGCCATGACAATAACGAGTATAATTTGCCTTATGCCGGACCAAGGGATTCATCGCAGAGATTTCGCGCGCATGGCCGCCGCTTCCATCACCGCGGCATCCTATTCGCGCATCCTGGGCGCCAATGACCGCGTACAACTCGGGCTGATCGGGGCCGGCGGACGCGGCGTCTATGTCATGGGTGTCTTCCAAAAGAACGAGAAGGTACAGGTGACCGCCGTCTGCGATGTCTACGCGGACCGAACCGATAAGGCGCTGGGGCGAGCACCGGGAGCCAAGGGCTTTAGCGATCACCGCAAGCTTCTGGAGACCAAGGAGCTCGACGTCGTGCTGATCGCCACGCCGGATCACTGGCACGCCGGCACGACGATTGACGCGCTGAACGCCGGCAAGGACGTCTATGTCGAGAAGCCGCTGAGCCTGACGATCGAGGAAGGTCCGGCGATCGTGAAGGCGGCGCGGGTGAACGACCGCGTCTGCCAGGTAGGCATGCAGCAGCGCTCCGGCGCGCACTACATCCAGGCCAAGGAAGAGTACGTCAAGAGCGGCAAGCTCGGCAAGATCACCCTTGCCAGGACGTGGTGGCACGGTAACGGCGCGCACCTGATGAAGGCTCCGGCCGCGCTGAGCACGCAGCCGTCCAATCTGGACTGGGCGCGCTTCCTCGGCCCCGTGAAGTGGCGCGACTGGGATCCGCAGCAGTACTGGAATTTCCGCGCCTATCTCGACTTCGGCGGCGGGCAGGTGACCGACTTGTTCACGCACTGGATCGACGTGGTGCACATGTTTCTGGACCAGGACAACCCGATCTCGGCGGTGGCGGCCGGCGGCGTCTATCACTATCAGGACGGGCGCACGGCGCCGGACACGATCAACGTCGTGCTGGAGTATCCCAACGACTGGATGTCGACCTTTGAGGCGACGCTGGCTCCTGGCCTGCGCGGCGCGGGCGTGGAATTCGTCGGCACGCAGGGCAGGCTTTTCATTACGCGCTCCCAGTTTGAGTTTCTGTCGGCGGAAAAGGGCGCCCAGCCGGTGGTGGTGAAATCGACGATCGATCAAACCATCGAGCACGTGGCGAATTTCCTCGACTGTGTGCAATCGCGCAAGCGCCCCAACGGTGACGTCTACATCGGCCACCGCTCGGCCATGGCGTCGCACCTGGGCAACATCGCTTATCTGCAGAAGCGCCGTCTGAAGTTCGACCCGGACCGGGAAGAGATTCTGCCGCTTTAACGCGCGGGGCCGGGCTGGCGTTGCAGGGAATGCTTGTCGTGACAGTTGGCGCAGCCGACCTTGGCGGTGGAGCTGGCCGGCTTGGCGAGACAGGCCCCCGGGAGCGATTCGTGACATCTCTTGCACTGCGCTTCCATGGATTCGGCGGAGCGCAGATCGTGAGCGCCGTGGCAGGTTGTGCAGGCGGGGGAGCGCTGGCGGGTTCGGGCCTCGATCAGCTTCCAGTGGCGGCTGGCCTGGAACCCCTTGCGCTGTGTGGGGTGGCATGTGCCGCATAGGGCGGGCTGTTCGAGGGGGCCGGTGACGCGGTCCGGGGGCATGTTGCCGGCGGCCTGGACATGGGAGTCGCTTTTGCCGTGGCAGGCGTCGCAGCTGAGGTCTTTACCGGCGTGAGGATGTTCGAGAAAATCCTCGGCGGCGGAGTTGTGGCAGGGGGCGCAGATTTCGTGGATCTTCTGGCCTGCCAGTGGCGTTAACAGTAGTAAGAGTAGTAGCAGAAGAGCAAACGATTTCATCCTATTCTTTTGATCAAGCCGCGGCCGATTTCGCTGGTGCGGCGCATGCCGGCCAGCGCCATCGAGAGCTTGAACTCGGCTCCTAACATCCATAGTACGCGCTCGACGCCGGGCAAACCGAAGGCGGCGAGACCCCAGAGCGGGGCGCGGCCGGCCAGGATGCCCTTGGCTCCGAGGGCGAGAGCCTTGAGAATGTCGGAGCCGCGGCGGATGCCGCCGTCCATGAGGACGGGGATTTTGCCACCGGCGGCATCGACGACGTCGGAAAGCGCGTCGAGCGATGCAATGGCGCCGTCCAGCTGACGCGCGCCGTGATTGGAGCAGACGATGGCGGAGGCTCCACGCTCGACGGCAAGGCTGGCGTCGAGAGGATTGAGAATGCCTTTGACGATGACGGGCAGGCGCGTGGCGCCGCGGACCCAGCCAACGTAGTCCCAGTTGAGGTTGGGCACGTGCGGCTTCCACATGGCGGCCTGGGCGGGGCTGCGCGGCGGCGGCACGGGTTGTCCTTCCTTGGGGACGCCGGCCTGCATATAGCCATAGTCGAAGCGGTTGCGGTTGTTGCGGTCGCGATTGGACTGGTAGGGATTGTCCGCGGTGAGGACGATGGCTTGGCCGCCTTGGTCCTCAACGCGGCGGGCGTAGCTTATGGCGGAATCGCGGTCGGGCGAGCCGATGGTGTTGGACCACCAGACCAGCGGCTTGCCTTCGCGGAGGATCTTTTGGACGCCGGTACCCGAGCAGACAACGGTGCGGGTGTTGAGCGCGGCCTGGGCGACGGTTTCGTCGGCGTCGGGCAAGACGAGGTTCTTGCCGCCGGTGGGGGCGATGAAGATCGGGAAATCGCTTTTGACACCGAACAGCTCGACGGAGGGATCGACGGTCGTGACATCGATCATGACGCGGGGCAGGAGGAAGAAGCGGGAGAAGGCTTCGCGGTTGGCGCGGAGAGTGAGTTCATCTTCGACGCCGCCGGCGATGAAGTCATAGGCGAGTTTGTGGAGCTTCTTCCTGGCGATCTCTTCGAATTCATGGACGTTGACGGGTCCGAGAACGCCGGGATCGGCCTGTCCCCACAGGGGAGAACCTGCCGCGAAAGCGGCGAGCGAACGGATAGCATGACGGCGAGATAACATCGCCATGGATTGTATCGGATTCCGGGTGCTAGGATCGTGGCGATGCAGAGCGAGCGTTTGCAACGAGCGATGGCGGCGATTGATGCGCGCAACGCGGATGATCCGAACACGATCCTGGTGAAGGGCGTGGAGCGGAAGAAAGAGCAGGCGCATGCGGAGATGGTCACCGAGTGGATCGGCCGGTTGCGGCCGGACGCTCCCGAGGCTCTACAACTGGCGGGGCGCGCGCATCACGTGCGGCGGTGGAGCATAGCGAGGAGCCAGTATCCGGACGGGCGCACCGGTTATCTGCAATGGCGGCGGGCGTTGCAGGATGTACATGCAAGGGAGTTGCGCGCGGTAATGGAGTCTGAAGGTTACGATGCGGAAACGGTGGCCCGGGCCGAGCAGATCGTGCGCAAGCGGGAACTGGCGCGGGACGCGGACGTGCAGGCATTGGAGGACGCGCTGTGCCTGGTGTTTCTGGAGACGCAGTTCGAGGAGTTGGCCGAGCGGCTGGATGAAGAGAAGATGATCGACGTGCTGCGCAAGACGATGAAGAAGATGAGCCCGCGGGGGATCGAACTGGCCGCATCCCTGCCCCTGGCGGAGGCTTCGGCGGCGCTGCTAAAGAAGGCCGCTGGATCTCTGCCCGGCTGAGGATACGCTATCATGGGCCATGGGCATCACGAACCGGGCCAGCGTTCATTCCCCCTCCAAACCGTTGGACCCTACGACGATTGAGTTTGGGAAGGTTTTCACTCCGAATTTCTTCCTGATGAAGTACGCCGATGGAAGCTGGCAGGAGCCGGTCATCGGCCCCATGCAGGATTTCCAGCTTCACCCGGCAGCCATCGTGTTTCACTACGGCCAGGCGATTTTTGAAGGGCTGAAGGCGTTCCAACAGGACAGCGGCCGGATCGTGATTTTCCGGCCGGAGATGAACGCGCGGCGGTTTAACCTGAGCGCGCGGCGGCTGGACATGCCGGAAGTGGACGAGGGGCTGTTTGTGGAGGCATGCGCGAAGCTGGTGGAGAACGAGCGGTACTTTGTTCCGGCCTCGCCGGGCAGCCTGTACATCCGGCCGAGCATGATCGGCGTAGAACCGTGCATCGGAGTTCGGAGCTCCAAGGAGTTCTACTTTTTCATCATGACGCTGCCGGCTGGGACTTACTTCAAGGAAGTGACGGGCGGAGCAGGTTCAGTGAACGTGCTGGTGAGCGAATCGGTGTTCCGCGCCTGCCGCGGCGGCACGGGCAACGTGAAGGCGGCGGGCAACTATGCCGCGTCGCTCAACATCATTACCGAGGCGAAGAAGAAGGGCTGCGTCCAGGTGCTGTTTTTGAACGCGGCGGACCGTGCCCACATCGAGGAGATGGGCGGCATGAACGTGTTCTTCGTGAGGGAAGGCAAGCTGCTGACGCCGCCGCTGTCGGACACGATCCTGGCGGGGGTGGTTCGCGACACGGTATTGCAGCTGGCGCGCGATATGGGAATCGAGGCGATCGAGACGCCGCTGGCGATCCGGGAAGTGCTGGCCGATATCCGCTCCGGGCGGATCACGGAAGCGATGGCGTGCGGCACGGCGGCCTCGATCACGGGTATCGGGTCGCTGCAGACGGAAAGCGGCGAGGTGATTCGCGTGGGGAGTGAAAGCCCCGGGCCGATGACCAACGGGCTGTACCACCAGATCCGCGGCATCCAGTACGGGCAGATCCCGGACAGGCACGGCTGGATCACCGAAGTGTGCACGCTGGAACCCGTGGCGCGCTAGGCCGCCCGCAAGATGCAAACTGAATATTTTCAAGCCAACCGGGAGCGGTTCCTGGAGGGACTGAAGGCGTTTCTGCGCATTCCCAGCGTCTCGACGCTGCCCGAACACAAGGCCGATGTAAGGCAGGCTGCGGAGTTCGTGCGCGAGGAACTGGCGGCGATGGGGATGCACGGGGCGCGGCTGATCGAAGCGCAAGGGAGGCATCCGCTGGTCTATGCGCAGTGGCTGGAGGCGCCGGGCAAGCCAACGTTGCTGGTGTATGGGCATTATGACGTGCAGCCGGTGGAGCCGGTGGAAGAGTGGAAGTCGCCGCCGTTTGAGCCGACGATCCGCGGAGAGGACATCTTTGCGCGGGGTGCCTGCGACGATAAGGGGCAGACTTACCTGATCCTGAAGGCGCTGGAAGGGTACCTGAAAACGGCGGGACGGCTTCCGGTGAACGTGCGGGTACTGATCGAGGGCGAGGAAGAGGTGGGCGGGGAACACATTGAGGAGTACGTGGAGGCGCATGCGGAGGAGCTGCGCGCCGATGCGGCGCTGATCTGCGATACGGAGATGTTCGCGCCGGGGCTGCCGACGATTTGCGTGGGCCTGCGGGGGATCGTGTATGGCGAGCTGGAGGTCCGCGGCGCACGCACGGATCTGCATTCAGGGCAATATGGCGGCGCCGCGCCGAATCCACTGCAGGCGATGGCGCATATTTTGGCGCAGCTGAAGGATCGCGAAGGGCGGATACGAATACCGGGGTTTCTTGACGATGTAAGACCCCCTTCGCAACTGGAACAGCAGGCCTGGGCGCGGCTTCCTTTTGATGAAGCGGAGTATCTGGAAAAGGAGATCGGCGCGCCGGCCCTGGTTGGCCCGGCGGAGATCCAGGTGCTGGAGCGGGTTTGGGCGCAGCCGACAGTGGAGGTTCATGGAATCCGCGGCGGGTTTATCGGCGAAGGAGCGAAGACGGTAATCCCGGCGCGTGCGCTGGCGAAGCTGAGCATGCGGCTGGTGCCTGATCAGTCCGCGGACCGGGCAGCGGAGCAGTTGCGCTCGGCGGTCGCGGCGGCATGTCCTCCTGGTGTGGTGGCGGAATATCGGGTGATCAGCGCGGCGCCCCCGTCGCTGATCGATCCTTCAGGCACTTTCATTCAGGCAGCTGCCATGGCGCTCGAGAAGAGCTTCGGACGCGAAACGGTGTTCATAAGGTCCGGGGGTTCGATACCGATTGTGGGGCTGTTTGAGCGGCATCTGGGGATCGGAAGCGTGCTGATGGGGTTCGGACTGCCCGATGATAATCTGCACGCACCGAACGAAAAGTTCCACCTGCCGAACTTTTATGCGGGGATCGAAGCAGTGGCCGGATACCTGGAAGTGCTTGGTTCCTAAAGGGAATCAAGCGCAGTGGTACGCGAGCCCAGTACGATTCAGTACCAACATCCCATAGGTGACTAAGCAATCGCCCCGGTAGGCTGATCTAGGGCAAAAACCCTAAGACAAGTTCGAACGGAGCGATATTTTATGAATCGAGTAACATTGGGCGTTGCCTTGCTTGCCACGCTCATGGCAGCAGTTCCAACATTTGCGACGACCACGGTATTCGACAACTGCGGCGGCTCGTGCGGGTGGCAGACTGGAGGTTGGGTAGCGAACAACAACGGCTTCCCCTACTGGGACAATCCATCGGCGGATGGGGCGAACAGGAACGTCGGCCATTACATCTCCGGCACGGGGTTCTTTTCAGGAACACCAGGAGTGCCTGGCGACGATATTCCCTGGTATGGACAGAATTCCGGTGGCGGCGCGGCGCAAGACATGTATTTTTCCACCAATGCGCCGGGCTACACGGCGACATTGCGAATCGAGATTGCCGGTCTGGCCTCGTCGAACATCTTCGGCTGGTACGTCCGGAATGCCAACGGCACCCTGGGCGCACTGACTCCTATCTTCGCCGGGAACGCGAGCGCGGGAGCGGTGTCGGTGTTCACCCCGAGCGCGCTGTTCGGGTTCTACATCACGACGGGCGATGGCTTCACTTACTACACGGAGTCGTCGCGGAATCCGAACCCGACCTGCGCCCAGCAGGGTAATTATGCGAATTGCGTGGCCGCGAACCAGACGCAACTACAGCACTTCGCGCTCTTCCGCGGCAATCCTAGCGCGACGACATTGTGGATCGGAGCGGAAGACCGGACGCTGTCGACGGAGTCGGCCACTTACAGCGGCAAGGTGCGCTACGGCGACTACAACGACATGATCATCAAGATGTCGGAGTCACCGATTCCGGAACCGTCCACCTACGTCTTGTTCGGCGCTGGCCTGGTGGGACTGGGCCTGTTTGGCCACCGCCGCCGCAAGAACAGTTAAGTTCCTCTTTCCAACAGCATTACAAACCGTTGGCTGGCGCGCCTCCACTCTCCTCCGGAAGCGCGCCAGATTTTTTTTGTTGTGAAGATACGGCGGAGGAGATTTGCGAAGATACTGATTATATGGTCGTGGAAGTCGACGGCGTTCCCCTCCATCTGGCGCATCCCGACGAGGTGCCGGTCCGGTGGGTAGGGCAGGAAGAGGTGATGCGGCAGCTGCTGGCAGCGTGGCTGGTGCTGGACCCGCGCGATCTGCCGATGAACCCGCGTTTGATCGGCAAGCCCGGCGTCGGCAAGACGACGCTGGCCTACGCCGCGGCGAAACGGCTGGAGCGGGAAGTCTACATCATGCAGGCGACGGTGGACACACGCCCCGAGGACCTCATCGTCACGCCGGTGATTGAAGGGGAGCGCAAGCTGCGCTACGTGGCCTCGCCGCTGGTGACGGCGATGCTGCGCGGGGGGATCGCGATTCTGGATGAAGGCAACCGGATGAGCGAGAAGAGCTGGGCGTCGCTGGCGCCGCTTTTGGACAATCGTCGGTATGTGGAATCGATCGTCGCCGGGATCAAGATCCGCGCGCATCCCTCCTTCCGGCTGGTGGCGACGATGAACGACGACGCCTCGACATTCGATTTGCCAGAGTATATTCACTCGCGGCTGCAGCCGCAGATTCTCATCGACTTTCCGGAGCGCGAAGAGGAGCTGCTTATCCTCAAGGAGAACCTTCCGTTCGGGCCGGAGGAGATTCTCGAGTACGTCACGGATTTCCTGCAGCAGGCGCACGCCAATGAGGAACGCTACACGGCGCGCGATGGGATCAACATCGCACGCTACGCCATGAAGCTGCGGAGCTTCAACGGTGGGCTGGCGGCACGGGAGGCGCTGCACACGGCGATTCTGGAAACGCTAGGCGGCGAGGCGTTGCGCTATGTCCCGCGAGCCTGAAGGCGCGCTGCCGGAACTGGAGAGCCTGAGCCGAGGCAAAATCACCTATCTGCCGGTGGCGCCGGGAAGAATGGAATTCGCCATCGAGGTGCGGCGCGCGATCCTGCTGAACCGTCCCGACGTGGTGGCGGTGGAATTGCCGGAGATACTGGAGCGGCATTACCGCGCGGCCGTGTCACGGCTGCCGGAGATCTCGGTGATGGTCTATCCCGAGCAGGACGATGACGAGCAGGGGATCTACGTTCCCGTGGAGCCTGCCGATCCGTTCACGGAGGCGATCCGGACGGCGCTGGAAGTGGAGTCGGAAGTCCTGTTCCTGCTCCCGAATATTGCCGAGCGGCCGCATTTGTCCGACGCCTACCCGGATCCGTACTCGCTGCGGCACGTTCCGCTGGCGCGCTACGTGGAGGCCTACCGCGTCTGGCCGCAGCAGCGGACCGAGGAGGTGACCGCACATGCTGCCGGGATCGCCTGGAGGCTGCAAGGCGCGAATCCGGACTTGCGGATTCTGGTTGTCTTGTCGCTGAATCTGCTGGACCCTGTGCTGGACGCGATGGAGACGCCACAGGAGGAGCCGCGGGATCTGCTGAAAACCGCGGAGGTCGACCTGGTCAACGCTCATCCGGACTGCCTGGCCGAGATTACTGTGGAGTATCCGTACCTGCAGGAGCGCTACGAGAATTTCCGGCGGATCATGGGGCCCGACGTGCTGATTGACCGGCCGCGCGCGCAACTGGCTCTGCTGAAGGATGCCGAGCTGGATTATCAAAAGGAGACCGGCGAGAATCTGGTCCACTGGCAGCGCCGGATGCTGGCGCGCTACACGCGGAACCTGGCGATGATCAACCGGGACCTGACGGCGTCGCTTTTCGACATCACCGTGGCAGCGAGGTCGATCGTCGACGACAATTATGGCTGGAGCGTCTGGAAGACGGCCGGTGAGTATGCGCACCAACGCGAGGTTTCCCCGCTCGAGACGGTCAGGATCCGCGGCAGTGAAGTCTGGATCCGGACGCGGAAGCTGAAGATCCGGCGCAGGCTGCCGCGGCCCAAACAGCGGCTGAAGCCGGCATCGCTAAGAGAGCATAAACGCGAGGAGACGCCCGGGGATTGGGCGCGGCAGTTGGATGGCAATTCCATCTGTTCGTATCCGCCCGAGGACATCGTGATCGAGGAATACGGCACGCAGCTGCAGCAGAAAGCCAAGAGCATTCTGAGTGAGGAGCGATTGCGCGTGGAGCCGTTTCTGCATTCGATTCTCGACGGCATCGACGTCCGCGAGACAATCCGGCATTGGATGGACGGGCGGATCTTCGTGCGCAACATGCGGAAGATGTCCGGGGAGGTGGGGGCGGTGATCGTGATTTTCGATCCCGACCCTGACTACCGCTACCGCTACCTGACGACGTGGCTGGGCGAGCATCAAAACGAAAGCGACATGGCGTTTTATTCGACTCCGCCGTTTGAGCACATGGTGGGTCCGGGCGTGGGCCGCGCCGAATACGGCGGCCTGCTCATGACGCGGCCGCCGCTGCGGATGCGCGACGTGTGGTCCGATCCCGACTACGATTTCGCCGAGACCAAGCCGGAACGTCTGCTCATGGCGGGATTGGATTACTCGGTGAGCCGGTATGTGGTTTACGTGGCGGCGAAGCCGCCGCGGTCGATCTTCCGCTCGATCGCCGCGCATCTGAACCGGCGGATTATCTATGTGCCGATCGGGCAGCTGAGTTCCGAGAAGCTGAAGAAGCTACGCGTGGTGCATGTGCTGGACGGCCACCACCGGCGGGAGACGGCGAAGGATTTTATCTGGTAGCGCTCGGCTGAATTCTGCGCAATGCCTTTGCCAACGTCCGCACGCCGTCGCGTATCTGCCGCCTCCGTCGCCTCCACGTCGCTGATCCCCCCGGGGAGCCAGCCCACCAAGTGGATGCCCACTTCCTCGGCGTCCATTCGAAGCAGCCCGTTCACCACCGGCGCGAACGGCCCAGTCCAGCAACGCCAGCCGTCGCGTCAGGCTCATCACCGATCCTACGGGATACTGGTGCGCGGGTGTGACGTAGGCCAGCCGCGCCGATTCGTTGCGCTCGATTCCGGCCGCGACGTCGAGGCCTTCCTCGTCGGCGGGATCCAGCAGTACGCGCGCGGCCAGGTCCTGAGCAGCACCGATTGTTGCAATTGGGGCCAGTCGGGTGTTGCAATTGCGGGGAAATCTGATATTCTCAGGGAAACCGCTATTGAATGTATCCACCGAAGAACTTTCCACGAGGCCCACGCCCCAGAATCAGAGAGAACGTCAATGAAGCGATACGGTCGCGCGAAGTGCGTGCCGTGTTTCCTGACGGCGCCGTCGAAGTCCTGCCGACGCATGAAGCGGTTCGCAAGGCCAAGGATCTGGGTCTGGATTTGATCCTTGTGTCGCCGACGGCCGAGCCGCCCGTGGCCAAGGCGATGGATTACGGGCAGTGGCAGTACGAGAACAAGAAGAAGCAGCACGACGCGCGCAAGAAGCAGCACGTGATTCAGGTGAAGGAGCTGAAGTTCCGCCCCAACACCGATGATCACGATTACGAGTTCAAGAAGAACCACGCGATCCGGTTCCTGAAGGAAGGCAACCGCGTGAAGGCGGTGGTACAGTTCCGCGGGCGGGAGATCGCGCACGTCGATCTGGGGGCCAATCTGCTGCGCCGTTTCGTGGATGACCTGGCCGGCATCGGCCACGTTGATGGCCAGATGAGACTGGAAGGCAGAAGCTACAACGTGATCATCAGCCCGGACAAACAGACCGCCCCCAAAGAAGCCAAACCGAAGCAGAAGGGCGAGTGAGCCGGCGGTTTTAGTAGAAGAGGTACTTCCTCCACTGATCCTCGCCGTTGGCCAGCAGGCGCATGAGGTGGCGGCTGGTGTGGAGGCTGAAGGGGCGTGGCAGGCGTGCCAGACGGAATCCTGCCTCCTCCGGCGTGCGGTTTCCCTTGCGGTTATTGCACGGGTGGCAGCAGGCCACCAGATTCTCCCAGGTGGACTCCCCGCTGCGCGAGCGCGGAATCACATGGTCGAGAGTCAGTTCGCCCGAGTTGCCTGTGAACAGGCAATACTGGCAGGTGTAGCGGTCGCGCATGAGGATGTTCTTGCGGGAAAGGGCACGGGTCTGGTGCGGGATGCGGCGGTATTCGAGCAGCCGGATGACGCTGGGCACGGGGAACTGCTGGCGCGCGGCGCGCAGGATGTACGGGGACACCTCCTCGGTGGCCGCCAGGCCCTTGAGCACAAGCACCACGGCCCTGCGGGCGGCGCACACATTGATCGGCTCATAGCTGGCGTTGAGCACGAGAACCGATTGATGAAGTCTGACGGCAGCGGACATGTTCAAGAAGCTCCCAGTGCAAAAGAGTGAGGCGCGCCAGCGCCGCGTGCGACAGTGAGTGATTCGGTCCATTGACGGCGGTCGGCGCGGGCTACGGTGAGCACGGTGACGCTGGCCGCGCCGGCGAGCTTCAGCGCCAACGCGCAGGCCCCGGCCGTTGCTCCGGTGGTGAGGACATCGTCGATCAGCAGCAGGTGGCGGCCTTGAATTTCACTCCGGCGGCGGACCTCGAAAGAGGCCGAGACGTTGAGGCGCCGCCCGGCGGCGGTGAGTTCGGCCTGCGGTCCGGTGTGGCGTCTGCGCCGGACGGGATGGCAGAGCGGGAGCCCGGCGCGGCGCGACACCACCCGGGCAAGCAGCTCGGCCTGGTTGAAGCCGCGTTGCCAGCGCCTGCGCCAATGCATCGGAACAGGCACAACTAGATCGAAGCGGCGATCGAGCGGCAGCGCGCGCACAAGCAGGCGGCCGAGCGGCTGTGCCAGCGTGTGGATGCGTCCGTACTTGAACAGGTGAATCAAGCTCCGGAGCGGGCCATCGTAGGTTCCGAAGCTGTAGGCGCCGTCAAAGCCGAGCTGGCCGGAACGGCACAGCGCGCACTGGCCGTTTTCATCGAGCGGCCGCGGATTGAGAAAAGGAGCGCGGCAGGAGACGCAGAAATGTTCGGCCGCCATCGGTTCGACGGAACCAAGACAGGCGCGGCAGACGGGGTAGCGGGTTAGTTCGGCCAGCGGCTGATCACAGAGGCGGCAGTTGTCCGGCAAGACCAGGCCGAACAAACGACCCGCCAGCTTAGTCCAAACCGTTCGGTTAACGGCTGACCTTGGGGAGAGCCATCTACTGGAGAAAACCCACCTCCTGGAGTAATTCACATTGTAGCAGGTGGGGCATCTGCGCCAATAGTGTCCGGGATTATCGGGCCAGCTCAGCGGAGAGCTTGGCGCCGCCCATTTCGGCCAGCACGGCCTCCATCTTGACGGGCTTGCGCGAGGCGCGATCCACCCACACGGTCATGCGGTCGGCGCCGCCGTCGGCGGAGGTGATCTCGGCTTTGAAGGCGTCGAAGGTGCCGGCCGGGACAGTGACGCTTTCCGCGCCGGCGACTTTCAACTGAAGCAGCTTCTGACGTTGGCGCTGCAGATCGAAGTTGCGGAAGGTGGTCGTGTAGCCTTCGGCTAGCGGCAGCGTGGCGATCACCTGAAGCGCGCCGGGTCCATCGGCGAACAGCAACCCGCCGGTTTCCTTGTCCAAGGGGCGCTCGTTACCGCTCATGCTCATCTTGCCGGTCACTTTGGTGGCGCTGTAGTCGGCATCGACGGCAACCGGACCCTGGCGCACAGACCGTTTTTCGAGTACAAGCGATTCCGCGTTGAGGTGGCCGGTGTCTACCGCCTCGCCCATCGGAGTTTTCAACTTGTCGATGGCAACCCACCTGCCATTCTCCTGTTTGATCTCGGTCGAGAGGTCGATCGCGATTTTCTGCGGACGCATTTCCATGGATGCTTTGTAGGTGTAAACACCGGCGGCGAGCTTATGAGCCGGTTTGGGCAATCCCACTACGGAAGGATCGATGGCCTTGGCCAGCACCACCGATTGGGGATCGATGGTAATCTCCTTGAGGCGCTTGGCCACATTTTCAGGCATGGCGGACTGGTAGCGGCCGTCGAGGTGGCCGGCGAGGAACTTCTCCATCGCGGCGATGTAGGCGAGGTTATTGATGGGACGGGCGAAGCCGTGGCCTTCATCATCGGCGACCAGATACTCGACGGGGAAATTGCGGTCACGGAGGGCGACGACAATCTGATCGGATTCGAGTTTCTTCACGCGCGGATCGTTGGCGCCTTGCACGACCATCAGCGGCGTCTTGATGCGAGAGGCGGAGTGGAGCGGGGACTGGCGTTCCAGCTGCTTTTTGCCTTCCGGCGTGGAGGGATCGGCCATGCGGACGTGGAACATCTTGCGGATCGACTCCCAGTACGGAGGAATCGAGTCAAGCAGAGTGATCAGATTGGAGGGGGCGACGATGGCGACCGCGGCGGCGTAGAGGTCCGGCGTAAAGGCGACGCCGGCGAGAGTGGCGTAACCGCCATAGGAGCCGCCCATGATCCCGATGCGCTTTTCATCGGCGACACCCTCCCCGATGAGATGCTTGACGCCCCAGGTGATGTCGTCCTGCATTTTCTGGCCCCATTCCTTGTTGCCGGCGTCGAGGAATTTCCGGCCGTACCCGGTGGAGCCGCGGAAATTGGGCTGGAGAACGGCGTAGCCGCGGTTGGCGAGGAACTGCGCCATCGGGCTGTAGCCCCAGACGTCGCGGCCCCATGGTCCGCCGTGCGGCAGCGCGATCAGCGGCAGCTTCTTCGGCGGCAGCCCCTTGGGCAGCGTGAGATACGCTGGGATTTCAAGCCCGTCAGAGGATTTGTAGCGGATGACGGTCATCTTCGAAAGCGCCTCGCGGGGCAGCTTTTCCCGGATCTTGTACTGCAGCTCGAGTTTCTTTTTGGCGCGGTCAAAGAGGTAGGTCTCGCCGGGCTCGGCATCGCTGAAGGCGGAGACAAGGAACAACTGTTCCTCCCTGGTGCGCGAACCGAGGTTGACTTGCATTCCGGGCAGTTTGGACTCCAGCCATTTATGGTCGGTTTCGAAGGTCCTGTTTTTCCAGAAGATCTTGCGCCGGTCATCCATGTAGACCGTGGCGATCAGCTCATCGGTCAGTTCGGAGAACTGAGCGAAGCCGAAGTCGACGCGCTTATCGGGATCCGATTCCACGAATTGAGTTTGGCCGGTGGCCGGATCGAGCAGCACGAGCTGGGAGAGATCGACGCCGCCCGTGCTGTTCTCCATGTAGACGCGCTTGTTTTCCTTGTCGAAGCGGATCGGGGTACAGGTTTCCAGCACACCGCAGGAGAAGATTTTTGTGAAGCCGTTGGCGTCGGCGCGCAGGATTTCGTTGTCGCCGTTGTCGGCGGCGCGGGTAGCCAGGCGTAGCTCGCCTTTGTTGTCGAAGATGTAGGCGGTGAGGCGGTCCGTATTCTTGCGGAGAAGAGTGCGCTCCCCGGTGGAGATCTTCAACTTATGGAGATCGTGCCAGGCTTTGTCACGGTCGTTGAGACCGATGTACATGGCGTCCGGATCCGTCTTGGGCAGCGAGTAGATCATAGTGCGGACGCCCTTAATATCGGTGACGTTGCGGGTTTTGGGAACGTCGGTTCCTTCGCCGGGCTTCTCGTTGGGATCCACCGCGAAGACGTTGAAATTTTCGTCTCCGGCCTGGTCCTGCACATAGAGGATGAAACGGGAATCGCGGCTCCAGAAGTAGCCCATGACGGGCCGCTTGGTCTCGGCGGTCACCGGCTTGGCGGCGGAGAAAGGCTCGGTGGTCTTTTTCACCCAGACATTACGCGCACCCTTGTGTGGCTTGAGGAAGGAGATGCTCTTTCCGTCGGGGGAGATTTGGGCTCCGCCGATCTCGACTTCGCCGACGAACAGGTCGCGATCGACTAGCGGGGGCAACTGGGCCAACCCGGGTAAGGCAAGGCAGGCTACGGCAAGAAATAGGTTTCTCATACTTGATAACGACGATAGCAGAGTCAGGTTTGTGCCACAAAAGTTCGGAACTTTTTGTTACCGGCCGCCGTAATAGTTAACTGGAATGAAATCAGTCTGGGTGGCGACCCTGGCAATAGCCTCCGCCGGAAGCCTGGCGGCAAGAGATCTGCGCAAGGCGGTCGAGGTGGTGACGGCGGAAACGTTGACCTTCTCCCCGGGCGGGACGATCCGGATCGACGACTCCTTCGGCCAATTGAACGTGGAAGGCTGGGAGCGGGACGAGGTGGAACTGCGGGTGGTCCGGCGGACGCAATGGCATTACGAGCCGGAAGACGCCTGGAAGGCGAAGCAGCAGTTGCAGCGGATCACGGTGGAAACCACGCGGTGGGGTCAGGATCTGACGATCTTGACGAGGTTTCCGCGCCCGAGTCTCTACTTGCCGTTCGGAGGGCGTAGCAATCTGCACATGGAGTACGGCATCAAGGTGCCGCGGAAAGCCACCCTGCGGATCCGTCACTCGGCGGGCGAGGTGAACGTACAGGGGGTGGATGCGAGCATCGATATCCAGAACAAAGTAGGCGAAGTTTCCCTGCGCTTGCCGGATCGCGAAGGCTACGACATCAGCGCGGAAACGAAGATCGGGGACGTGGACTCATCGCTCGAAGGCCGCACAAAGCGGACGCGGGTGTTCGGAGCCAGCTTTTCCGGTTCGCCTCGTGGGGGAGGGAAGAACGTAACGGTCCGGGTGAAAGTGGGCATGATTTACCTGGGCAAGTGGCGGGAGCCGGTCTCCGGACGGCGCTGACTTCGTGGCTGTGGCTGGCTCTGGTGTGAGAAAATCGCACTCTCACTCGATGAAAGCGCGGGCACGCAGCATCCTGATTGCCGACGATCAGCCGCATGTGCTGGAAGCGCTGCGTCTGCTGCTGAAGCCGGAAGGCTACAAGATCGAGACGGCATCCTCGCCGGCGGCGGTGCTGGCAGCAGTGGAGGCAAGCGATTTTGACGTCGTGCTGATGGACCTGAACTACGCGCGCGACACGACGTCGGGCGCCGAGGGGCTGGACCTGCTGAAGCAACTGCGGACCATGGACGCCACTCTGGGCGTCGTGGTGATGACGGCGTGGGGCAGCATCGAGCTGGCGGTACAGGTGATGCAGCAGGGGGCGCGCGATTTCATCCAGAAGCCGTGGGAGAACCACCGGCTGCTGGCGACGCTCGGCACGCAGATGGCGCTGACCGAGGCGCTGCGGCGGGGCCAGCGGCTGGAGGAAGAGAACCTGTCGCTGCGCGGGGACTCCGGGGTGACGATGATCGCGCGTTCGGCGGCCATGCAGCCGGTACTGCAACTCATCGCCCGGGTTGGCCCGTCTGAGGCCAACGTGCTGATCACGGGCGCGCATGGAACCGGCAAGGGCGTGGTGGCGCAGGCCCTGCATGAAGCCTCCGCGCGCGCCGGCCGGCCACTGGTGACGGTGAACACGGGCGGGCTGGCCGAGAACCTCTTTGAAAGCGAGCTGTTCGGCCACGTGAAGGGCGCCTTCACGGATGCCCGCACGGACCGTGTCGGACGGTTCGAGCTGGCCGACGGCGGGACGCTTTTCCTCGACGAGATCGCGAATCTGCCTATGGCGCAGCAGGCGCGGCTGTTGCGCGTGCTGGAGACGGGCGAGTTTGAGCGGGTGGGCTCGTCGCGCACGCGGCGCGCCGGCGTGCGGATTCTTTCCGCGACAAACGCGAACCTTGGCGAGGAGGTGGCGGCCGGGCGGTTCCGCGAGGATCTGCTGTTCCGGCTGAACACGGTGGAGGTTCGGGTGCCGCCCCTGCGTGAGCGGAGGGAAGATATCGGGGAGCTCGCCGCGCATTTTCTGAAAGAGCATGCCGAACGCTACCGAAAACGAATCAGCGGGATGGAGGCCGGCGCGATGCAGGCGCTCATGAGTCACGACTGGCCTGGTAACGTGCGCGAACTGGACCACGCGATGGAGCGGGCGGTGCTGATGGCGGCCGGAGAAACGATTCGCGCGGCGGACATCACGCTGCGGGCGGCGCGCGAGGCGGCCGGACGCTTGGAGGATATGAGCCTGGAAGAGGTGGAGGCGTTCCTGATCATGAAGGCGCTCGCGCGCTATCAGGGCAACGTGAGCCAGGCGGCGGGAGCGCTCGGGTTGAGCCGCAGCGCGCTGTACCGGCGCATCCAACGGTACGGGCTATGAAGGAAGGCAAGCGGCGGCGTCCGCGGATCAGCTTTGAGACGCGGCTGACCCTGCTTGCGCTGGCGGCGGGATTCCCGGCAATCGGGGCGAGCTTCCTCATTCTGTGGCTGGGCGGCTATTCCGGCAAGGTGCAGGTGACGGTAATGGTGCTGCTGACGGGCATCTGGCTGGGATGCGCCTTCGCGCTGCGCGAGCGGCTGATCCGGCCGCTGCAAACGGTGTCCAACCTGCTGGCTGCGCTGCAGGAAGGAGACTATTCGATCCGCGCGCGGGGGAGCCGGGAGATGGACGCCCTCGACGAAGTCTACCGTGAAGTGAATCTGTTGAGCCAGACGCTGCAGGAGCAGCGGCTGGGGGCGCTGGAGGCGACGGCCCTGCTGCGCACGGTGATGGCGGAGATCGACGTGGCGGTGTTCACGTTTGACGAAGAGAACCGGCTGCGGCTGGTCAACCGGGCCGGGGAAACGCTGCTGGGGATGCCGGCGGAGCGGATGCTGGGGCGGAGCGCTGTCGAGTTGGGGTTGGAGGACTGTTTAGAAGGGGCATCGCCTCGGGCGGTGGCGCGGTCGTTTCCGGCGGGCGCGGGACGGTGGGGAATCCGTCTGGGGGCGTTCCGGGAGGGCGGGCTTCCGCACCGTCTGCTGGTGATCGAGGATCTGACGCGCACGCTGCGTGAAGAGGAGCTGCAGGCGTGGAAACGCCTGGTGCGCGTGATGGGGCATGAGCTGAACAACTCGCTGGCTCCGATACGTTCGATTGCGGGGAGCCTGTCGAAGCTGATCGAGCGGGAGCCGCCGCCGCCGGACTGGCGCGAGGATGCACAGCGCGGGCTGAACGTGATCGCCGGACGCACGGAGGCGCTGACGCGGTTCATGGAATCGTATGCGCGGCTGGCGCGGCTGCCGGCGCCGAACATGACGACGATCCGGGTGCAGGAATGGACCGAGCGCGTGGCGGGCCTGGAAACGCGCGTGCCGGTGCGCCTGGAGCAGTGCGAAGAGGCAAGCGTGCGCGGTGACGGCGACCAGCTGGATCAGCTGCTGATCAATCTGGTACGCAATGGAGCGGATGCTTCGGCGGAAACCGGCGGCGAGGTGTCGATCGGGTGGCAGCGGCGTGGCAAGCACTTAGAGGTGTGGGTGCGGGATCAAGGACACGGGCTCACGAACACCGCCAACCTGTTTGTTCCTTTTTTCACCACCAAGCCGGGAGGAAGCGGGATCGGGCTGGTGCTGTGCCGGCAGATCGCCGAGGCGCACGGGGGAGACCTGGAGTTACGGAATCGGGAGGAAACAAGAGGGTGCGAAGCACTACTACGGCTGCCCGGCTGAGAGCGAACGGGTTCAACGAGCCGGAATTGCGTGAACTGAAGCGGCTGTCGAAGCCGAGCTTGGTCCAGCGGTTCCTGGACGATGAGCTCGGTTACAACAAAGAGCCGCACGGGCCGACGTGCCGTTCTCCGCGGCGCGTGCTGCGTGACCGTGTCGCGCAGTGCATGGAAGGGGCGCTGGTGGCGGCGGCGGCGCTGGAGGCCAACGGCTACCCGGCGCTGCTGATGGACCTGGAGGCCACGCGCGACGACGATCATGTGCTGGCCGTGTTCCGGCAGGACGGCTGCTGGGGCGCGGTGGCGAAGTCGAACTATTCGGGGCTGCGATTCCGCGAGCCGGTTTACCGGACGCTGCGCGAACTGGCGATCTCCTACTTCGAGCATTACTACAACCCGCGCGGCGAAAAGACGCTGCGGCGCTATTCTCGCCCGCTGGCCTTGAAGCGGTTCGATCATTTGGGATGGCGGACGTCGGAAGAGGACCTGTGGGAGATCCCGGCGGCATTGTGCGAAGCGGTCCACGATTCGCTGCTGACGCCCAAGCAGGCGAAGGGGCTGAGCCGGATGGACAGGAGGCTGTATGAGGCTGGGCGTGTAGGGGCGGCGTTGTAGAAGCTACAGGTTTTCCACGAGGCGTTGCACCTCCTCAAACAGCTTGTCGAGCGCATCCTTGCTGCGCGCTTCGGCGGCGATGCGCACGAACGGCTCGGTATTGGAAGGCCGCACATGGATCCAGCGGTCGGCGAAAACCAGCTTGGCGCCATCGCCGCGGTCGACGGCCGCGTCCGGATAGTTTCGCTCCAGCAGCGGAATCAGCGGCCCGATCATCCGGCCCTGGCTCGGCAGTTGCTCGTGGCGGCGGAAGTAGCGCGGCTGCTCTTCGGCGAGCGCGGAAAGCGGACGTCCGGTTGCGGCCATGTGGTCCAGCAGGAAGGCCATGCCGGTATAGCTGTCGCGGCAGAGATGAACGGCCGGGCAGATGACGCCGCCGCTTGAACCCTCTCCGCCGATCGCGGCTCCTACGGCCTCCATGGCGTCGACGACGTTGGCCTCGCCAACCGGCGTGCGGTGAACCTTGCGGCCATGGCGGCTGGCGACATCGTCGATGACCCAGGAGGTGCTGAGGTTCACGACTACGTCGCCGGAGAGGCGCGGCAGCGCGGCGTCCATGACCAGCGCCAGCATGTCGTCGTTGTCGAGCACACGGCCGGTCTCATCGGCCACCGCGAGACGGTCGCCGTCAGGGTCCTGAGCGAAACCGATCTGGGCTCCCGTGCGCCGGACAAGTTCCGTCAAAGAGGTGAGGGTGTCGGGACGCGGTTCGGCGATGCGCGGGAACGGCTGGGCGGGATCGGTGGAGATGGAATCCAGCCGGCAGCCAAGCCACTCGCCGAGGAACAGTGGGCTCATCAACGAGCCTGCGCCGTTGACTGCGTCGAGAGCTACGCGGAAGCCCCGCCCGCGAATGCGGTCAGCATCGACCTGCCCGAGAACGCGATCGATGTGCAGCCTGGCGGGTGCATCGCGTTCGGAGCAAACCGAGCCGATCTCCTCGTTGCGTGCGTGATAGTAGTTGCTCTGGTGGTACAGGTCGATCAGTTCCCCGCGCTCGTGGTGGTTGAAAAAGAGGCCGCGGGCGTTGAATAGCTTGAGGGCGTTGTATTCGGGCGGATTGTGAGAAGCGGTGACGGCGATGCCGCCGCGTGCGCCGGTGGCGCCTGCGTACATTTGAATCGTGGGGGTGGGAAGCAGTCCGAGTTCGACCACATCGCAACCGGCGGCGAGCAGGCCGCAGTGGACGGCGTGCTGGAGCATGGGTCCGCTGGCGCGGGAGTCCCTGCCTACGGCGACGCGGCCTTTGCCGACGTAGGTGCCGAAGGCTTGGGCAAAGGCGGCGGCGAGACCGGGAGTGAGGAAAGGGCCAACGACGCCGCGGATGCCGGAGACGCCGATTTTGAGGAGGTGCTGGCGTTGCAAGGTAGAGAAAGGATTGTAGCACTGGAAGCGTTTGCGACTTCGCCTGACCGGGTGTATGCTGGCTACATCTTCTGCTTTAAGGGAGGTTTCTCCATGCGTCTTGCCTCATCCCTGCTCGCAATTCTCAGCCTTACCGCCTCGTCCGCTCTCGCACAAGAGTCCCGCGCCACTATCATCGGGCGCACCATCGATCCCACAGGTGCGCTCGTCGCCGGCGCGACGGTAAAGGCAGCCAACACCGCTACCAATATCACCGCAAATTCGGTCACTAACGAGGGCGGCAACTTCGAGATTCCTTATCTGCTTCCCGGCCTCTACCGCGTGACCGTGGAGATGACGGGGTTCAAGCGCGCGGTGCGCGACAAGATCGAGCTGCGCGTCAACGACCGTATGATGCTGGACTTCACGCTCGAGCTGGGCGACGTAGCCGAGTCCGTGGTGGTGACGGGCGAAACGCCGATGCTGGAAACGGCCAACGCCAGCATCGGTCTGATCATGGACGAGCGGCGCGTGGCGGAACTGCCGGTGGTCGGCGGCAATCCTTTTTACCTTTCCCGGCTGACGCCCGGAGTTTTGTCGAGCGGCGGCCGTTCGGCAGGCAACCCGATGGACAATGGCGCGGCGACGGGCGTCATCGTGAACGGCACCCGCGGCGGATCGAGTGAAGTGATGGTGGACGGCTCGCCGAACATGACCAACCGCAACGCGGTGTTTTCCCCTCCGCAGGATCTGGTGCAGGAGTTCAAGATCCAAACGGCGACCTATGACGCCTCAATCGGCCACGCCGCCGGCGCCATGACGAACGTGAGCATGAAATCGGGCTCTAACGCTCTGCACGGGACGGGCTACTATAACGACTCGCGGCACCGGGCCATTCCCTGGTTCACCAACCGGTTCCTGGCCGATCCGCGGAATAACCTGACGCCCGAGGAGCGCGCACGGCAGATCCCAAGCTGGCTGCACCGGCGCTGGGGCGCGACAATGACCGGCCCGGTGTGGATTCCGAAAGCCTACGACGGGCGCAACAAGACGTTTTGGACTTTTGGTTTTGAAGATCTGGAGATCGTCCGCAACCTCAGCTTCACGGGCACCGTGCCGACAGAGGCGCAGCGGCGCGGGGATTTTTCGGCTCTGCTGGCGCTGGGCTCCCGGTATCAGATCTACGATCCGTTCACGATCGCGGCGGCTCCGAACGGGCGGTTCAGCCGGCAGCCATTGCCCGGCAACATCGTGCCTTCCAGCCGTATCGACCCCGTGGCGGCGAGAATCATCAGTTTCTATCCCATGCCGAACCAGCCAAACCTGAACGTGGAGCAGCGCGACAACTTCTTCCATACGCGGAACATTCTGAGGGAGAACTACACTTACACGAGCCGCGTGGACCACAGCTTTGGTGAGAAGAACCGCTTCTTCCTGCGGTGGAACAATTCGCAGCACGACAATTCCGAAAACGCGATGGGAACGATCACCAACCACGACCTGCTGGACCGTACGGGCTGGGGCATCGTTGCCGATGATGTGCATGTGATCAATCCTGGGCTTCTACTGAACGTCCGGTACGGAATCAGCTATCAGAGCGACATTAACAACCGCGGCTCGCAGGGCTTCGACCTGCTGTCGCTGGGCTTTCCATCGAGGCTGGTGAATGAGATTGTCTCCAAGCTAGGTCCGAACGGGATCGCGTTTCCGAATGTGCAGGTGGACGGTGGGGCTTACACGGCCCTGAGCAACAATGGCGGAAGCAGCGCGGGCACAAACTACCACACCGCGTCAGCGACGCTGACGCGGATTGCCGGGAGCCACAGCATGCGCTGGGGAACCGAGTACCGGCTGATGCGGGAGACGGGCTTCAACTTCGGATCGGTGGCGCCGCAGCTGATCTTCGGCAACGGTTTCACGCGGGGACCGCTGGACAATTCCCCGGCCTCGCCGATCGGACAGGGGATGGCGTCGATGCTGTTCGGCATCGCGACCAGCGGCACCATTAACAACAACGCCTCCCGCGCGGAGGAGTCCAGTTATATCGGGTTCTATTTCCAGGACGACTGGCGGCTGACCTCGAAGCTTACAGTGAACCTAGGGCTGCGCTGGGAATACGAGACCCCCATCACGGAGCGCTACAACCGCAGCATCCGCGACTTCGACTTCTCCACAGCGAGCCCGATTTCGCAGCGCGTGCTGGCCAACTATGCGCGGTCGCCGATTCCAGAGGTTGCCGCGTCGAGCTTCCGCACGATGGGCGGTTTGCGCTTTGCGGGCATGGGAGGGCAGCCGAACGGCCTGTGGCGGGGCGACCGCAACAACTTCGCGCCGCGCGCTGGCCTGGCCTACCAGCTGAACCGTAAGACGGTGATCCGCGCCGGTTACGGCATCTTCTTCGACGTGGTGGGTGTAGACCGCAACGGCGTGAACCAGGGCGGCTTCAATCAGCCGACGAACCTGATCCCGACGCTCGACAACGGGCTGACCTACGTGGCCACGTTACGGAATCCGTTTCCGAACGGGATCGAGGATGCACAAGGTGCATCGGGCGGCTTGAACACTTTCCTCGGCCGCAGTGTGAGCTTCTTCAATGACCGGCCGCTGAATCCGTACATGCAGCGGTGGTCGTTCTCGATTCAGCGGCAGCTGCCGAGCCGGATCGTGGCCGATATTTCCTACGTCGGCAACCGGGGCACGAAGTTGCCGGTGAGTACGGAAATGAACCCGATACCGCGCCAGTATCTTTCGACCTCTGCGTCTCGCGACCAGACGACGATCGACTTCTTGAGCAGGCAGGTGAACAGCCCGTTCTTCGGCATGGCGGAGTTCGCGGGGACGGGGCTGGCGAATCAAAGAGTGGGCGTGGCGCAGCTGCTGCGTCCGTTCCCGCACTTCGGCGACATCACGGCGACGCTGCCGGCGGGCTACAGCTACTATCACTCGCTGCAGGTGGCGGTGGAGAAGCGCATGAGCGACGGCCTGACGTTCCAGTCCTCCTGGACGTGGTCGAAATTCATGGAAGGCACAGGCTACTTGAACGACACCGATCCGTTCCTGGAAAAGGTGATTTCCGACCAGGACTTCACGCACCGGTTTGTGATCAGCACCATCTGGGAAGTTCCTGTCGGACGGAACCGGAAGTGGCTGGCCAACATGCGCCCGATCGCAGATCATATTGCCGGCGGCTGGCAGCTGCAAGGCTGGTATGAGGGGCAGACGGGCCAGGCTCTTGGCTTCGGCAACGCGATCTTCACAGGCAACCTGCAAGACATCGAGCTTCCGGTCAGTGAGCGGCGCGCGGAGCGGTGGTTCAACGTGGACGCCGGATTCAATCGGAACCCGCAGCAGGTGCTGGCAAACAACTTACGCGGCTTGAACTCGCGGTTTAACGGCGTGCGCAGCGACGGGATCAACAACTGGGATCTGTCGCTGTTTAAGAACTTCCGGGTGCGCGAAGGCGTGACGGCGCAGTTCCGCATTGAGAACTACAACGCGCTCAACCACGTCCAGTTCGCGAACCCGAACACGAACCCGGTGAGCGCCGCGTTCGGCACGATCACAGGGGAGAAAGGACACGGGCAGCGGCAGCTGACGTTCGGCATCAAGCTAATGTTCTGAGGATGGCGGCCCCGAACAGCCGCCTTCAGGCGCCGTGCTTCTTGAAATGCTCCATCAGCCGGCGCGCCGCGAGTTTGGTCACGAAAAACTGGCGCCTGTTGTGATCGGCGACCGGAAGCAGGCTGAGCACGTCGGAATCATGGGTGGACATGCCGGTATTGTATCGAGAGCCATTACCAGGAATCCAGGATGCGGCGCGCAACGCGGGAGGGATACTCCCGCCCGGGCTGTGCGGCGATGGCGCGCAGCTGCGTTTCCGCCGCGCGCGACCGCGGACCCATCTCATCCAGCGCAATTGCCGCCATCAGACGCACCGATTCCACTTCATGCTCCAGCAACTGTGCAAGCGCGGAGGCGTCGCGGAGGTTCGCCGCCGCGGCAATGCGTACCGCCGGCGAGGGATCCTTGAGCAATCCGGCCCCGTCGGGCAGATGGCGCGCGGCCCAGTAGCGCACGGCGGGATGTGGATCCTGCGCGGCGGCGCGATTAGGTGACGTTGCCGCCGCCAATACGCGCTTGGCCAGAGTTGTGTTCTCCGGAGCCCGCATCATCGCCCAGCGGCTCCCATATCTGCGCTCCCCTTCGACAAGCTCCGGTTCGGGAATCAGCCCCACGTCGCGCGTGTCGCGCATCCAGCGCTGATGTTCGGCGCGGAGGCGGTTCAAGGTGGCGCCTTGCGCCGGATCGGCGGCCAGATTGCGGATCTCGTGCGGGTCGGCCTGCAAGTCGTAGAGTTCTTCGACCGGCTTACTGAGGCTCATGAATTGCGCCGCGGCGGGGGGAAGCTTGCTTTCCGCGTGCAGCCGGCGCAACTCCTTCATGGTGTCGCCGCTTTCCGGCGTCTCCATGTGCTGGTAATAGGGCTTGCCGGGCTCGTAGTTGCGGATATAACGGTACCGGTTGTCGCGCACGGCGCGGATGATGTCGTAGCGCTCATCCATGCGGTCACGCGCCCCGTGAATGTAGCGGCGCGGCGGCGTCAGCTTCGCGCCAAGAAACGCCCGCCCCTGAAACTGCGGCGCCGGCGCGGCTCCGGCGAGATGGAGCATCGTCGGCGCCAGATCGATCATGCTGACCAGCTGACCGTCCGTCGACCCGGGCTTGCCCTGTCCCGCGGCGCGGAACTTCTCCGGAATCCGCGCGATCATCGGAACGCGCGTGCCGGAGTCGTAGAGCCAGCGCTTGGCACGCGGCAGCCCGACGCCATGATCGCCCCAGTAGAAGACGATGGTGTCTTCCAGCAGTCCAGCCTCCTCGAGCTCCCGCAGCCGCGTGGCTACTTGATAATCCATGGCCGTGACGGCTTCGTAGTAGTTGGCCCAGTCGCGGCGGACAGCGGGAGTGTCGGGATGATAGGGAGGCAGGACCAGCCGCGCCGGGTCGCGCCGCTCGGAGGGCTTCAGCTGCTTGATGGCCTCTTCAAACTGCTTGCCGCGCCAGGTGAGGCGGCTCTCGTGGGAAACCTCGAAGTTAAAAACCGCGAAGAAGGGCTGTCCAGCCTTGCGTTTGCGCCAGTGGGCGTCGCGGCCTGATTCGTCCCAGGCTTTCGGAGGCACATCGAAGTTGTAATCGGTCTTCGCGTTGATGGTGCAGTAGTAGCCGGCATCCCGCAGGAATTCCGGGAAGCATTTCACGTGCGGCGGAAGCGCGGCTCTGGACCGCATGTGCATGGAGCCAAGCGACGAGGGAAACATGCCGGTGATGATGCCGGAACGCGACGGCGCGCAGACACCGGCCACGGTGTAGGCATTCGTGTAGCGCACGCCTTCGGAGGCCAGTTTGTCGAGCGTGGGCGTGATGGCGTGCGGATCGCCATAGCAGCCGAGATTAGGTGATGTGTCTTCGCTCGACAACCACAGAATGTTGGGGCGCTGTTCAGCGGCCAGCAGCGCGGGTGCGCCGGCCAGCAGCGCGCGTCTTGACAGAATCGTGGGCATTGGGGACCATTCTAACCATGCTGCGACGCGAGTTTCTTTCTTTCGGAGCGGCTGCCGCGCTGGCTCAACAGCGCAAGCGGCCCAACTTCATCTTTCTGTTCGCCGATGATCTCGGCTGGGGCGACCTGGGTTGCTACGGAAACACCCATATCAAAACGCCGAACCTGGACCGGCTGGCGGGACAGGGAACTCTGTTCACCCAGTTTTACGTGAACTCGGGTGTCTGCTCGCCGAGCCGCACCGGTTTCATGACCGGGCAATATCCGGCGCGCCACCGCATCCACGGCCACCTTGCAGAGGAGCAGCAGAACGCGCGCCGCGGCATGCCCAACTTTCTCGATCCGAAGGTGCCCAACCTGGCGCGGCTGCTGAAGGAGAACGGCTACGCCACGGCGCACTACGGAAAATGGCACTTGGGCAATGGCGAGGGCGCACCGCCTCCGGAAGCCTACGGCTTCGACGACAGCCGCACCGTGAATTCCAACGGTAAGGGCTGGGAGGAGGAGCGCGACCCGTGGTTCCGCGCGCGTTCCACCAGCTACATCGTCGATGAGACGATCCGCTTCATCGAAAACAACCGCGAGCGGCCCTTCTATGTGAACACCTGGACGCTGGTGCCGCATGCCACTTTGAATCCGACCGAGGAACAGATGAAGCCGTATGCCAATCACGCGCCTATCGGGATCGGGCACAAGTCGGCGGCGCAGATCTACTACGCCTCGGTGACTGATCTCGATAACCAAGTGGGACGGCTGATGGCGCGGCTGGAGACCATCGGCCTGGCGCGCGACACGCTGATCTTCTTTTCCAGCGACAACGGCCCGGAGGATATCCACATACGCAACGCCGCCCATAGCGGAATCGGTTCGCCGGGTCCCCTGCGCGGGCGCAAACGCAGCCTTTATGAAGGCGGCGTGAGAACGCCGTGCCTGGTGCGCTGGCCCGCCGCGATTCCCCCCGGCCGTGTTGATAAGGACTCCGTTCTGACGGGCGTCGATTTTCTGCCGACCATGGCAAAGCTTGCCGGAGTGAGCACGCCGCCCGGACATGCTCTGGATGGAGAGGATCGCAGCACGGCGTTCGAATCGCCTGCCGCTCGCAGCAAGCCCATTTACTGGGAATGGCGGTTCAACATCGCCGGGCATGTGATCAACCGGAGCCCGATGCTGGCAATGCGCGAAGGTGATTGGAAATTGCTCATGAACCCGGACCGTAGCCGCGTGGAGCTATACGAGATTCCGCGCGATCCCTCGGAGTTGAACAACCGTGCCCCGGAAAAGCCGGAGATCGTGGCCCGGATGAGCCCGAAGCTTCTGGCCTGGCAAAAGCAGCTTCCGCCGGGGCCGGTGGAACCGGCCGCGGGCCGCAATGATTACCCGTGGCCGGGCCGCTAGTACTCCACCTTTTACGTAGCCTTAACTTTCCACGCGGTTTCCACAGTAACTCGGCCGCCCTCCCTACGCACCTTATGTTGCAGGAGGCACAGTGAAGCAAGCAAAGAATCGCAGATACCCGTGGCTGAAGTTGTCGCTTGCCGTGGGCGCCGCGCTGGCGTTGACGCTGCTGGTCAACTCCATCAACCAATACCGTTATGTTTCCGGGCGCGTGATTACGCATCATCTTCAGGGTGAGGCAAGCGGCGCTCCCCTGTCGGGCGAAAAGATCCGGTCCCGGTTATCTAACCGCGAGACGATTACCGAAGTTCGCGAGACGGTGAATGGCCCCGTGCTGGTTACCGTGGCTGCCTTCCGTGTGATGCAGGGTCCGCCGCCGGCGCCGGGCCGCAGGCGTCCCCACCTGATGGAAATGGCCTTGTATATGGATTCGGCCGATGCGATTTTCTGGCCGCTGCGCCGGAACCTGATCATCAACTGCTCTGCCGCGCTGGCGCTGCTGGGCGCGCTGTTGGTGATGAGCCTGCGGTTCCCGGTCTATGTTCGCGGGAAGCAGCTGGAACAGCAGATGGCCTTGGCGCGCTCGGTTCAGCAGGACTTGATGCCGGCCGCCGGCAATGCGGGGCCGCACGTGGAGGCGGCCGCCGAGTGTGAGCCGGCCTGGCAGGTTGGCGGCGACTTTTATGACATCTTTCCCGCGGGCGGTTCGAATGTGGCGATGGCGCTGGGCGACGTTTCCGGCAAGGGGCTGCCCGCCGCGCTGCTGATGCGGCTGATTCACGGCGGCGTGCGGTCCAGCGCCTGGCACCAGAGCCCGGCGCAGCATGAGGAATCTTCGCGGCAGCTGAACCAGCTGCTGTTGACGCAGAGCTCGCAGGCGCAGTTCGCAAGCATGTTCTGGTGCTATTACGAGCCGCGGATCGAACTTCTGCGCTATGTCAACGCCGGGCATTGCCCGCCGTTGCTGCTGCAGGCGGGGGAGACGCGGATCGAGCGGCTGAACGGCGGCGGCCCGGTGCTGGGGCTGTTGAAGGACGCAGGCTACCGGCAGGAGGCGGTGCCGTTTTCCCCCGGCGACCTTTTGGTGCTCTATTCCGACGGCATCGTGGAAGCTACGAATGGCGATGGTGAGGAGTTCGGTGAGGAGCGGCTGTGCGCCGCTTTGCTCAGGCTTCGCGCCGGCAGCGCCGAGGAGATCCGCGCCGGGCTGCTTGGGGAACTGAAGGCGTTTCTCGGCGGCGAACAGCCCGAGGACGACCGCACGCTGATGATCGTCCGCGCGCAATCCGTCCCCGCCGAGGATGTAGATGAAGCCCTGGCGAACCTACTCGAGGGTATGTCCGCCGTTCACGGATAGCTTCTGGCCGGTGATGAAGCCGGCCGCATCCGATGCCAGGTAGGCGACCGCTTCCGCCACATCTTCGGCCGTGCCCTGCCGCCGCATCGGCACCTGTGCGGCGTAAGCGGCGAGGTCCTCGGGCTTCGTGCCCGCGTGGCGCTCGGTGGGAATCCAGCCGGGCGCCACCAGGTTCACCGTGATTCCGAACGGCGCCAGCTCCCGCGCCCAGGAGCGCGTCATCCCGAGTTGCGCGCCCTTCGCGGCCACGTAATTCGCGAATTCCGGATTGCCCAGCTCGAACACCTCGCTGCCGATCTGAATGATCCGGCCACTGCGCCGCTGCTTCATCTCGGCTACAGTCTCTCTTACGAGCAGCAGCGGCGACTTCACAAAGAACTCCAGCTGGTCGAGATATGCCTGCCAGCTCTGCCGCTCGATCGAAAGGAAGGGCTGTGGACCGCTGGCGTTGGGAACCAGGATATCCACGGGCCCAAACAGCGTCCGTGTCTTGGCAACCAGGCTCTTCACCTGCTCCTCATCGCGGACGTCGGCTTCCAGCGTGGCCGCGTGTCCCCCCGCCTGTTCGATGCGCGAGGCCACCGCTTGGGCCTTTTCGCGGCTCTTGTAGTAGTTGACCACCACACTGGCGCCGCATTCGCCGAGCTTGACAGCGATGGCGGCGCCTAGGCCCCGTGAGGCGCCGGTGACGAGTGCGACTCTTCCCTGGAGACTCGCTGACATAGGCGTTGAGAATCGGTCCTCAAATCACGGCCCGCAGATCCTTGAACGGCAACCCCTGCGACTGCCCAACGGCCGCGCAGGTGATGTGCCCGTTGTAGGTATTTACGCCCTGCCGTATCGCCTCCGAGCGGTCACATGCCAGGCCCAGCCCCATATTGGCCAACTGCAACACGTAAGGCAGCGTCGCGTTGGTCAGCGCCATGGTCGAGGTATGGGGGACCGCCGCCGGCATGTTGGATACGCAATAGTGCAGCACGCCCTCCTCGAAGTAGACCGGATCGGTGTGCGTTGTGGCGCGCGAGGTTTCCATGCATCCGCCCTGGTCGATGGCCACGTCCACGGCAACCGCGCCCGGCTTCATGTCACGCAGCATCTCCCGCCTCACCAGCCGCGGCGCCGATGCACCCGGGATCAGTACGCCCCCGATGAGAAGGTCCGCCAGCCGGAGCGAATCGCGAATGTGGAAGGCATTCGAGGCTAGCGTGACAATCCGGCTGTTGAAAATATCGTCGAGGTTCCGCAGCCGGTTCAGATTCTTATCGATCACGGTGACCAAGGCGCCAAGTCCGTAGGCGATCTTCGCCGCGTTCAATCCCACGATGCCGCCGCCGAGGATCACCACGTTGGCGGGAGACACACCGGGCACTCCGCCCAGCAGGATTCCCCGCCCGCCATTGGGCCTCTCCAGATACTGCGCCCCCACTTGTACCGCCATTCGCCCCGCCACTTCGCTCATCGGCGTCAGCAGCGGCAGCGAACCATCGCTCTCCTTGATCGTTTCGTAGGCGATGGCCGTGGTGGAAGTCTTCACCAGCCGGTCGGTGAGTTCCGGCAGCGGCGCCAGATGCAGATAGGTGAACAGGATCAGGTTCGGCCTCAGGAACGCGTATTCGGCGGTCTGGGGTTCCTTCACCTTCACTACCATCTGGCTCTGCCATGCCTCGGCAGCCGTCGCAACAATGCGTGCCCCAGCCTCCTCATATTCGGAATCAGGCAGCGAACTGGGCACTCCGGCGCCGGTCTCGACAACTACTTCATGGCCGGCCTCAACCAGTTGGTGCACGCCGCTGGGCACCAGCCCAACCCGTGTCTCGTGGTCCTTTGTTTCCTTCGGAACCCCGATGATCATAAAGGAGGCTGTGTGGCGGAAGCGGCCGGATCGGCGGCCAGGGGCTCGGGCGGAGGCTGCGGATTGACCGCCGGCGGCGGCAATGCGTTCCGCTTCGGGCCCAGCCCCAGCGCAATCAGAGACAGCGAGGTGATCTTTCCATCCGGCTTCAGGTTCTGATCCTTTTGGAATCGCTTCAGAGCTTCCGTGGAGGTTTCGCCCCACTTGCCGTCGGCTTCCACACTCAAATAGCCGCGCTCTTTCAACGCGGCTTGAATCTCGCTGTAGCGCTCCGGCGCGGGCTTCTGCTGCCCCGCGCGGAATGACGGCGTGCGCCGGCGTGATGACGACGTCCGAGCCCGCTTTTTCGCCGGAGCCTTTTTCGCCGATGATGCCGTAGTCGTCTTCTTGGGCGTGGTTTTCTTCGCCGCCGGAGTCTTCTTCGCGGGAGCCTTGCTTGCCTGAGGCGCGCCCCAGAGAAGCGCCATCCCAATCGCCACCAGCAATGCGGTCTTCAAGCCGGGCATCTCTTACCGCGGCAGCGTGCCGGAAATGAACAGCGTGCCGTAGGCCGGCCCGCCGCGTCCGGGGAATGGAACCGCGCGCATCACGCGGAACGCCACGGGATCGCCGGGCTTCAGTTTCGACTGCACCTTGCGGATGTCTTCCACCGAACCCACCGGAACGCGGTTGATCGACAGAATCACATCGCGTTCCTGCAGCCCGATCTCGCGCGCGAAGCTGTCGTCGGCAACCCGCGTGATCATCACCCCGTTGTTACCTTCAATCTTCATCTCCTGACGCTGCGCTTCCTGCAGGCCTAGCACGGAGATGCCGAACTTGACTTCGGTGCCTTCCTCTTTTTCTTCCTGAGGCGGCTCTTGGGCCCCGGTGATCCGGAGATCGTCTTTGAAGACTTCCATCCGGTCTCCGACGGTGACAGTGACATCCATCTTCTTGCCCATCCTGTCGATGGTCATGGTGATCTTGTCACCCACCGGCGTATCGGCCACAATCGCGACAAGCTCTTCGCCATTCTTAACCGGTTTGCCGTTTAGCGCCAGGATGACGTCCTCTGCTTGCACCCCGGCCTTTTCCGACGGTCCGCCTTTTTTCACGAACTCCACCAGCACGCCGTGCTCCAGCCCGAGCGCCTTCATCGTCTCCGGCCGCTGCTGCGCTCCGCTGAACTGAATCCCAATGGAGCCACGCGTCACTTTGCCCTGCTTGATGATCTGGTTGTAAACCTTCACCGCCATGTTCACCGGCAGCGCGAACCCAATGCCCTGATAGCCGCCCGAATTGGTCGCGATCATCGTGTTCACTCCGATCACTTCCCCGCGGATGTTCAGCAGCGGTCCGCCGCTGTTGCCCGGGTTGATCGCCGCATCGGTCTGGATGAACCGCTGGAACTGCTTTGCGCCGGCGATGTCGCGTCCCTTGGCCGAGACGATGCCTGCCGTCACGCTGGCTTCCAGGCCGAATGGCGAGCCGATGGCCACCGCCCAGTCACCCACCTGCACGCCTTCGGAATTGCCCACCTTGGCGTAAGCAAGCGGCTTGCCGGCCTCGATTTTCACCACGGCGAGATCCGTTTCCACGTCGTAGCCGATCAGCTTGGCCTTGTGCTCGGTGTTATCGGTGTGGAGTTTAACGACGATTTTGTCCGCGCCTTCCACAACATGGTGGTTGGTGATGATGTAGCCCTTCGGGTCGACGACAAAGCCCGAACCCGCGCCCTGTGACCGGAACGGCTGCCGCGGCATACCTTCCAATCCCGGATTGCCGCGGAAGAAGCGCCGGAACAGATCCATCGGATCTTCCTCACCTTCTTCCTCTTCCGAGCGCGGCGCCCGGCGGCGCGTCTGGACCGGCTTGGCCTCGGAGGTGGTGGAAATATGCACCACCGCCGGCTCCAGCTTCTTCACCAATGCGGTGAAATCATTGGCCAGCTGAACGGGACTGGGGATGGTCAGCGGCGTCGCATCGGTGATGGCCTGTCCTTTGTCCGCGCTGACCGCGCTGGTAATCAAGGTTCCGATCACGATCCCCACAACGAGGGTGCACATGACCAGAGCAATCGGTAACAGTTTCGGTTTTTTCATCCTGGTAATCATATTCATTGCGAAATTCCGCCTCCCCGGAAGGCCCTTATCTCTTGCTATTAATTATACAGTCATCACGGGCTAAACCGGCCCGCGATGAAATAGATGCTTCCGTATTCGTTCTGGTTTCCATTCCACCGCCAGCACCGCCGCCAAAATCAGCGCCGCTCCCATTGCTGCGCGCCCGCTCAACCGCTCGCCCAAAACCACGTACGAGGTCGCCGCCGCCGAAATCGGCTCCAGCGCGAAGATCAGCGCCGTGCGCGATGCGCTGGTATGCTGCTGCGCCCACGCCTGAACGGTGAAGGCCAACGCCGTGCACAGCGCGGCCGTTACCGCCAGAGTCCACAACACCCGCCCTGTCCATTCCACGCGTGGCGTCTCCAGCCACCAGAAGCTCGCCGCAAAGCAGCCCGCCGCCACCAATACCTGCAACAAACTGATCGCCGTGAACCCCAGCTTCGGCGCATACCGCTCCAGCACCAGCACGTGCGAGGCGAAGGCCGCCGCCGCCACCGCCGTCAGCATATCCCCGCGGTTCCATCCCCCACCCGTCTCCGGAGCCGTCAGCCAGTACATCCCCAGCATTGCCATGCAAACCGCCACCGCCTCCATGGCGGCCGGCACATTTCTATAGACGGCCAGCCCCAGCAAAGGTACCATCACGACGCACAGGGAGGTCAGAAACGCCGATTTCGACGCGCTCGTATACTGCAGCCCCACAGTCTGCAAAAGGTACGCCAGCGCCAGAAAGATTCCTGCGCTCAGCCCCGCCTTCAGCGAACCTGCCTGCCCCAGCAGTCCGCCCGCCAGTTCCCGCCGGAACATCACCGCCAACAACAGGCTTGCCAGCGCAAACCGCGCAGCCAGAAACAGCGCCGGCGAGATATCCTCCAGCGCCGACTTCACCAGCACGAACGTCACGCCCCAAATCGCGGTCACCCCGGCAAGCGCCAGCTCCGCCCGTAGCCGCTTAGCCGGCAAGCTGGCTCACGTGCCGCTCCAGCAAAAGCAGCGTCAGTAGGATTCGTTGCAGCGCCACTTCGCGGCCGTCCGGATGGTACCACTCGCCCGGCGTGTGCGCCCCGCCGCCCTGCCCCCCGGCGCCGATCGACACCGCATGCATGCCTAGCGACAAGGGAATGTTGGCGTCCGTCGAGGCGCAATCCAGCTGTGAGCGGATGCGCAAGTGCGCGTCCACCGCCCGCAGGCAGCCCAGGACCGGCGCCGCCGGGTCCAGCTGTCCCCCCGGGCGCGAGCCGATCTCCCGCAACCGCGCCTGCAAACGTCCGCTGGTGGCGCGCTCATTCTCGGTCTCCAGCGACCGCTCCACCGCCGCCGTCAGCATCGCCGTCAGCTCCTCGATCCGCTGTGCGCTCTCCGACCGCAGATCCACTTTCGCCCGCGCCGATCCCGGGATCGAGTTCACGCTCGTACCCCCGTCAATCGTCCCGAAGTTGAACGAAGTCCGCGGCCCGCCATTCATCGCCGCCGGCAGATTGTCGGCGAACCAGGCGATCGCCCGCCCCATCGCATGCACCGGATTCGGAACGCCATAATCGCTCCAGGAGTGGCCACCCGGACCGGTGAGGCTGATCTCGAACCGTCGGCTGGCCAGCGCCCGATGCGTGATGTGGTCTGAACTCGGCCCGTCCAGCACCAGAAACGTGTGCACCCGGGCGCCGATCCCGTTTCCCCGGCACAGGTAACGCATCCCGCTCAGATTCCCCTCTCCTTCTTCGCCCACGTTCGCAATCAGCACAATCGGCAGGTTCCGCACGGCCAGCTCCGCCGTCGCGTTGACCCCGCCCGCTACCGCGAGCAGCGCCGCCAGCCCCGCTCCGTTGTCCGACACGCCCGGTCCCAGGAATCTCCCGTCCCGCCCCAGCGTCACTTCCTCCGCACCTCGGGGCGCCAGCACCGTGTCCAGATGCGCCGTCAGCGCCAGCACCGGCCCCGCCGTCTCCCGCCCCATCCACGCGATCACGTTCCCTGCCCGGTCCACCCGAACCTGGCAGCCCAACTCCCTCAGCCGCGCCGCCATCCATTGCCCCCGCGCCTGCTCCTGGAAAGTGGGCGCCGGTATCCGGCACAACTCCAGGTGCCTCTCGTTGATCCACTTCTTTGACGCCCCGAACCACTCCAGCGCTGCGCGTACCTCCCCCATTGCGGCCAACTCGGCCACTTGCAGCTGACGCTCGGCTGCCGTTGCCTCTACCATTTCCACCAGTGTAACCCGGCCTGTTTCCCGTCCCAAGAAAACTGAACTAACCCGCCGGTAGTCCCGTAACCTCCGCCTCGACGGCTCTAGTACACCAACCGGGATGGTCCGTCGGATCAAACCCCACGAGAACTAAGGACATCTCCGTATTGGGCCATCCCTCATTACGCCCTACAATGCCTTTGAAGCCATCAAAATAGGTCAGCCAACCCGCTCATGCCTGCAAGAACACCCAAGTCGTACTTCTCGGAAACCGAAGCCGCTCGCAGTCTGGGCATTACGGTGGATGAATTCCGTGTGCTCGTCAAGAGCCACATCGTGGATCGCGATGAGGACATGACCAATGTCCCCGTAACCACCTACCACGCCAGCGACCTTCTAGTTTTGCGTCTGCTGACCGGCCGCTTCAGGACCGCCACAGCTCAGGGTTAAGCAAATTCGCAGGGCGCCGCCCCTCCAATGCGGCGGCCGCGTTTTCGGCCGCCATCATCGACATCCGCCGCCGCGTCTCCACCGACGCGCTGGCAATGTGCGGAGCCAGCACCACGTTCGTCAGCTTCAGCAGCCCGGCGTGCACCTCCGGCTCCTTCTCGAACACATCCAGCCCTGCTCCCGCAATGCGCCTCCGCCCCAGCGCCTCGGCCAGCGCCGCTTCATCCACCACGGGGCCGCGCGCCGTGTTCACCAGGATCGCCGTCGCCTTCATCTGCTCCAGTTCCTTCGTCCCGATCAGATGCCTTGTGCCATCCGTCAGCGGCACGTGCAGGCTCACGAAGTCGGCCTCCCGCAGCAGCTCCTCCTTGCTCACGAAATCCACCCCCAGATCCTTCTCCACTTCCGCCGCTTGCCTCACCGCGTCGTGGTAGATCACCCTCATCGCGAACCCCCGCCCCCTCCGCGCCATCGCCTGCCCGATCCGTCCCATCCCGAACATCCCCAGCCTCCGGCCCCATACGTCCTGGCCCGCCAGCAGATCAATTGTCCACTGCTTCCACTCCCCGGAATGCACAAACGCGTGCCCCTCCACCACGCGCCGCGCCGCCGCCATCAACAGGGCGAAGGCGAAATCTGCCGTCGTCTCCGTCAGCACGTCCGGCGTGTTCGTCGCCAGAATCCCCTTCCGCGTCGCCGCAGCAACGTCAATGTTGTCGAACCCCACCGCCACGTTCGCGATCACCTTTACCCCGTCCAGAGTCTCGATAAACTCCGCAGGAAACTTGTCCGTCAGCTGGCTCACAATCGCGTCCACACCATTCACTCGCTGCCGCAGCTCGGCCGGCGGCAGCCCTTCATCAGTTCCCACGTAGTCCACAGCGAACCGCTGCTTCAAATATTCCACCGCTTCCGGAAACACTCTCTTGGTAACCAAAACTTTTTTCATAACCTCGAGGCTGGAATTGTCGCACAGCTGGCCTGCATCGTACAATGGTCCCTCTTAACGCAAATCTCATCCCCGGAGGAATCTCAAATGGCGAATCTCGGTTTTCTCGGTCTTGGCATTATGGGCTACCCCATGGCGCGCAATCTCGCGCGCGCCGGCCACAACGTGGCCGTCTGGTCCAACACCTCCGCGAAAGCACGGAAACTCGCCTCGGAGGAAAAATCGATCACCGCCATGTCCACACCCAAGGAAGTCGCCTCCTCCTCTGAGTGCGTCTTCCTCTGTGTCGGCGACACCAAGATGGCTGAAGTGGTCATTCTCGGTAAGGACGGTCTCATCGAAGGCGCGAAAGCCGGCTCCGTCATTGTCGATGCCTCCACCGTCAGCCCCAGCTCCTCCGTCCGCGTCGGCGAACAGCTGGCCGCCAAAGGGGTGGACTTCCTCGGCGCTCCCTGCACAGGCTCCAGGCCCGGCGCCGAAGGCGGAACTCTCACCTTCATGATCGGCGGCGACAAGCAGGTCTTCGAACGCGTCCGCCCCTACTTGGAAGCGATGGGCAAGCAACTCTATTTTTGTGGCGGCCCCGGGATGGGTCTCCACGCCAAGCTGTCCCAGAACCTCATCCTCTCCAACATCCTGCAAGCGTTTAATGAGGGCCTGGTCCTCGCCACCAAGGCCGGCGTCGATCCTCAGCTCATGCTCGAGATCCTCGACAACTCCGCCGCCAAAAGCGGCCTCATCGCCTTTAAAGCCCCTTATGTCTTCCGCCGCGACTTCAGCACCAATTTCTCCGTGAAATGGATGCATAAGGACATCGGGCTCATGCTCGACTCCGCTGCGGAGCAAAATGTACCCCTTCCGCTCACCTCCCTCACCCGCCAACTCTTCCAGGCCGCGATTTCGCAAGGCCACGGCGATGAGGATATCTGCTCTACTATCAAGGTCTTAGAGGGAATCACGGGAGTCGAGGTAAAAAAAGTTTAGACAAAAATACAGTTTGCTATTGCAATCCGTAGAATCATATTCTATTATTGGAAGTAAGCCGGGGAGGCAACTCCCACCAAAGCGAGACTAACCTCACTTTAAATAGACCCCTGAAGCAATTCCTCCCCGGCGCCCTTCGGGGCTTCCACTTTTCTCCCGATAGAAATCGTGCCGATGTTAACGTGTCTCCCCTCGCCCTTTCTTCTATTTCCACGCCCTTACATCTCTGGTAGGATGAAAGTGCGGCCGAACCCATGCTGATTGCCATAGAGGCTGAGCTTATACTTCCATGACGGCCCTCACCCTTCTCGGCTCCACGGGCTCCATTGGCGTCAGTACACTCGACGTCGTCCGCCGGCTCCCGGAGCGCTTCTGCATATTCGCGCTCTGCGCGGGCCGCAACGCCGATCTGCTCGCCTCCCAAATTGCCGAATTCCGCCCCCAACTCGTTGTTGTCGAAACCGATTCCGTCCGCGCGAGTCTAATGGAAAGGCTGGCCTCGGCCGGACTCGATTCCGGGAGTCTTCCCGCTGTCGAAACCGGTCCCGCCGCCCTGGTTGCCGCCGCCACGGCGCAGGATGCCGGCATCGTCATGTCGGCCATCGTTGGCGTGGCCGGCCTGCAAGCCACCTATGAGGCGGTCAAGGCTGGCAAGCGAATCGGCCTGGCCAACAAGGAGGTCCTTGTCGCCAGCGGAAAACTGGTCATGGAAGCAGCCCGCGCCCACAACTCGGAACTTATCCCCGTTGACAGCGAACACAACGGCGCTCACCAGGCTCTTCGCGCCGGACGGCGCCATGAGGTCACCCGCCTCATCCTCACCGCCTCCGGCGGCCCTTTCCGCAATACGCCCAAGGATCAGCTGCGTGAGGTCACCGTCGAGCAGGCGCTCAACCACCCCACCTGGAAAATGGGGCAACGCATCACAATCGACTCGGCAACCATGATGAACAAAGGTTTTGAAGTCATCGAAGCCTGCTGGCTGTTCGACTTCGCCCCATCCGATGTCGACGTCGTCATCCACCCGCAATCCTCCGTCCACGCCATGGTGGAATACCTCGACGGCAGCCTCCTTGCCCAGATCTCCACCACGGACATGCGCATGCCCATCCAGTATGCGCTCACTTGGCCGGAGAGGCTCCCCGCCCCCGTCCCACCTATGGATTGGAGCTCGGTACGGTCGCTCGAATTCTTCCCGCCCGACCTCGATAAGTTCCCCCTGCTCCGCCTCGCCTATGAGGCGCAGCTTTCCGGCGGCTCGGCTCCATGTACTTTGAACGCTGCCGACGAAATTGCCGTAGAAGCTTTTGTGAACAGGCAGATCAGCTTCCCCGAGATTCACGCCGTCGTCGCCGAAACCCTTTCCCGGGAACCGGCGCGCTCTCCTGCCTCCATCGCCGACGTGCTCGAAATCGACCGCGCCTCGCGCCGCCGCGCCGGGGAACTCGTGCGGCAACGCTCCCAAAACGCAACCTCCGCGCAGCCCGCGGGTAAGAGATAGAAAGAAATGGTAGCTCTGGAAAACTTCGGCTGGGTGCTCGTCATGATCGGTGTCATGATCATGATTCACGAGCTGGGCCATTACTGGGCCGCACGCTACTTCGACGTCAAAATTGAGACCTTCAGCTTCGGCTTCGGACCCCGCCTGTTCGGCTTCCGCCGCGGCGAAACCGACTTCCGCTTCTCCGCCATCCTGTTCGGCGGCTACGTCAAAATGGCCGGTGAGCAGCCCGGTGAGGAATCCACCGATCCCCGCTCCTTCCTCGCCAAGCCGCGCTGGCAACGCCTCATCATCGCCTTCGCCGGACCCTGGATGAACATCCTGCTTGCCGTCGCCATCCTCACCGGCCTCTACATGCACCAGTTCCCCAAGCTCCCGGAAGCCTCCGTGCCCGGCGTCGTCGGCCTCGTGCTTCCCGATTCGGCCGCCGCCAAGGCCGGCATCCAGGAGGGCGACCGCATCGTCGCCATCGACGGCAAGCGCAACCCAACCTGGGAAGACATCACGCTGAAGGAAATCAGCTCCGCCAGCCTGCCCATCCAGGTTTCCGTCATCCGCAGCGGCTCGGAAATCACCCTCACCGTCACTCCTGAGCTCGACGACCGCAACGGCATTGGCAAGGCCGGTTGGGCCGAGCAGGCCGACATCCAGGTCGGTGGCGTCATGGCTGGCCTTGACGCCGAAAAGAAGGGCCTCCGCCGCGGCGACATCCTCGTCAGCGTCAACGGCCACCCCATCCGCTCCACCTATCGTCTCCGCGAGCTCATCAAGGCCTCCGAAGGCCGCCCCGTCGAACTCGTCTATAGCCGCGAAGGCGCCGAGAACTCCATTGAAGTCACTCCCCGCCTCCATGAAGTGGAAGGCCAGAAATCCTGGATGATCGGCGTCAATCTCGAGCCGCGCATCACCTTCGTACAACTCGGCTTTGGCGACGCCATCGTCGAATCGGTCCGCGCCAACGTCCGCGGAGCCACACTCATCTTCCAGCTACTGAAGGGCATCGTCGAGCAGCGCATGTCCGCCAAGACTCTCGAAGGCCCCATCCGCATCGCCCAGCTCTCCGGCGACGCCGCACGCGAAGGCCTGCCCACCTTCCTTGCCTTGATGGCCATGATCAGCCTCAACCTCGCCATCTTCAACCTTCTCCCCATCCCTGTCCTCGACGGCGGCACCATCGTCGTCCTGCTTCTGGAAATGACCATCGGCCGCGACCTCTCCCTCCGCTTCAAGGAACGCGTCATCCAGCTCGGCTTCGTCTTCCTCATGATGGTCGTCGTCTTTGTCATCTACAACGACATCTCCAAAATCATGCCCCCCGGCTAACCGTGGGGCGCCCTAGCTTCGGTAGAAGGCGCGAACCTGCTCGGCGACGTACTGCACCATGGATTCCGGCATGTAGGGCCAAAGCGGCAGGGAAACGATCTCGCGGCACGCCTTCTCGGCATGCGGAAGGTCGCCGCGCCGCAACCCGCTATCCCGGAAGGCGGGCATCAGGTGCAGCGGAACCGGATAATGTACGCCCGTGCCGATGCCTTTCTTGGCCAGATGCTCGCGCAGCCGGTTGCGCCGAGCCGCACGGATCACGTAAAGGTGATGCACCGCTTCCCCGTTCGTGCCGACGCGCCGCACCGCCTCGCAACCCGACAGCAGCACATCGTAGCTGGCCGCCGTTCTTGCGCGGTCCGCGTTCCATTCCTCGAGGCTTGGCAGGAACGCGCGCAGGTAGCAGCACTGCATCTCGTCCAGCCGCGAGTTGATCCCCGTTACATAGGAGACCTGTCCGCCACGCCGGCCCCCGTCACGCAGCATCCGCAGCCGCTTGGCAACGCCCGCCTGATTCGTCAGCACCGCTCCGCCGTCACCCAGGCAGCCCAGATTCTTGGTGGGATAAAAGCTGTAGCAGACGTAGGGTGAGTAGCGCGTCAGCGGCTTGCCCTTGTGCTGCGCCCCATGCGCCTGGCAGGCGTCCTGGATCAACACCGCCCTCAGTGTCCGGGCCACGGCGCGGAGGCGCGTCATCTCGCAGGGCTGGCCATAGAGATGCACCGGCACGATGGCGGCTGTCTTGCGCGACGCGCGGTTGCCGGCGTCGTCGGCATCCAGCAGCAGCGTCTCGGGATCCACATCGGCCAGCCGCAGTTTCGGTCCCGCTCCCGCAATCCCAATGCCGGTGAACGGCGCCGTCAGCGCCGACGTGATCACCTCCTGCTGCGGGGTGCAGATTCGCGCCGCCCGCAGGCAGAGCTCAATCGCCGCCGTCCCTGTGCCGACCCCGATCGCCTCGCGGGCTCCGAAAGCCGCGGACAACTCCTCTTCGAATCCTTCCAGCTGCGGGCCCAATATGAAGTGCATGCGTGCGAATAGTTCGCTCAATCGCTCGCGCCACGCCGGCTCGGTGGCTTGGAGGATTGGTCTCAGGTTGACGGGAGGAACGTGCATCCAACGTGCATCCAGTGGGTTCCCCTATTGTAGCCGGGTTCACACTCAGCGCAGTTGGAGCAGAAACAGGTTCCCCCGCGTCTCGGCATGCTCGAACACGATCCGCCCCCCCGCCGGCGACCAATCCGGATAGCGCAGAAAAACGCGCATCTGCGTATTGTGAGTCAGCTGATGCTGGCGCCCCGTAGAAGGCTCCAGCCACGACAGGTTCCAGACTCCCTCGCGCTGCGCCGCCATGGCGATGCGCCTGCTGTCGGGCGACCAGCTGTAGGGCCAGTGCTGGCCCGGCTTTTGAGTCAGTTGCCGCGCCTCACCCCCGGCGGAGGGAATCACCACCACCTGCGCGTAATCTCCTGACATTCGCTCCGCCGCGATCCACGCTCCGTCGCGCGAGAAGTTCGGATAGCCCACGCTTTCCCCCTTCCCGCTCATCCGCACGGGCTCTCCGCCGCCGAGCTTTAGCTTCCATAGCGTGAGCAGACCCGCTTCCGCCCGGTGAAAGACAATCTCGCGTCCGTCCGCCGACAGCCGCGCCATCACTTTCTCGATCGGCGTATTCAGCACCGCCTGTTCCTGGCCCGTGTCGAGCCGCAGCCGCCACAGCGTGTTCGAGCCGCCGCGGCCGGAAGAATAGACCAGCGACTCGCCATCGGGCGTCCAGTTCGGCATCAAGTCCGGCTCCGGGTTTCGCGTCACCTGGGTCACCTGGGCGCCGTCGCTGTTCATCACGTACATGTCGGATGCCACGCCCTGCCGCCTCACGTGAAACGCGATGCGGCTGCCGTCGGGCGAGACCGCCGGAAACGTGTTCCGGAAACTCGTGTCCGCCGTCAGCATTTGCACGGCGCCCACCGTTTCCCCGCTCCGGTCCGCGACGGTGAGCGCCGCCAGGTTGCTGGTCATGCGGATCAACCCGTAGCTCAGCCTCCTCCCGTCTGCCGTGATCGCCAGGTTCACCGGCATCGCCACCCCGGTCCGTTGCAACTCCAGCGGCGGCTCTCCCCGGCCCGGCCGGTAACGCCAGATGCCGAACTCCAAATCCTGCGTGACGCCGGTATAGAAGATGCTGCCACTTCCATCGGGCGCGTAGATGGGATGAACGTAGACGCCCTCGCGCAGCCCCACGTTTTCCAGCTTCCCCGTCGCCACCTCCACGGTCCATAGCGTGGAGACGGGTCCGTAGCTGGCGAAGATCAGCTTGCGTCCGTCGGGACTCCAGGACGGCCTTCCATGTCTGCCCGGCGGCTGTCCGTCACGCGTCACCTGCACCGGCTTGCCACCCTTGGCCGGAACCACCCACAGCCGCGAATTCGCCGGAGGCACGATCTCCGGCGTTCCCAGCGAAATGAAGCCGCCCGAGCGGAACGCGATCCGCTGCCCGTCCGGCGACCATGCCGGCTCGCATCCGAAATCGCTTACCATCCGCGCGAACCCGCCCAGCGCCGGCGTCACCAGGATCGCGTTCTTCCCCGCCGAATAGTAGGCGATCTCCTCGCCGCTCGGCGAAAAGCTCGGCTGAATATTCTGCCCCCCGTCGCGAGTCACCTGCAACTGCCGTCCACCGGCCGCGACCCCGCGCACGTAGATTTCAAAACTGCCGCCCGCATCCGACGCATAGGCCACGTTGCTTCCATCGGGCGAGAAGCTCGGACCGTGTTCCAGTCCCGCCGACGTGGTCAGCTGCAACGTCCGCAGCGTGCCCGGCAGCCGCGCGGGAACCATACGCCCGCTCGATCGCCAAATCACACCTCCCAGCATCAGCACCAGTGCCGGCACAACAATCAGCGCCGCCGCCACGCGCCGGTTCTTACGCACGTCCGCCTTCCCGCCGTTCCCCGCCCGACCCTCGGCTTCCGACACCTCGGCGATGAACCGGTAGCCCTGCGTCGGCACCGTTTCGATGTACCGGGCTTGTTTCGCGTTGTCGCCCAGCCCCTTTCTCAGTTGCGCGATCACCCGCGTCAGCGCATTGTCTGTAACAAAGGTTTCGCCCCAGACCTTCTCGAACAGCTCCTCCTTGCTCACCATCCGGCCCCGCTGCTCGATCAGCAGTTGCAGGACCTGCACGGCGCGGGGCTCGAGCGAAACCGCCTTGCCCGATCGAAACACCTGAAACCCGGCAGGATCCAGCTCGCAGTCACCGAACCGGTACCGTTTGTGGGGAATACCAATCATAGGCTGCTGGTTCTCTATACGAAAAACATCATGCTTCCGTCACGACCATCATCGCTCTTTCGCCCTACTGTCGCCTCATGCACCTGCTGCTGCCGCTGCTGGCCTTCCTTTCGTTCCCGTTGGAGCGCGTGGGTCCTTATGCCGTCGTGGATGTAGTGCGTATCGATGGCCGCGGTCCCTTCCGCTTCCTCCTCGATACGGGCGCCCAGTCGTTCGGCTCGGCGCGGGCGCCGCTCATCCACCTCACGTTGGAACTCGGCGGCATCCGATTGGCCGGCCTCGAGGCTGCCGTGCTTCCCCGCCAGAACCGGGCCGAAGACGGCCTCCTGCCCGCTTCCCTGTTCGCACGGATCTACGTGAATCACCGCGAAGGCTACCTGATCCTCAACCCTTCTGTGGCCGGTCCGTCCATCGCCCCAGCACCACCACCACGATGAACAGCCGCGTCAGCTGATACAGCGTCTTCAGTAGGCTGCGGAACCGGAAAAACTGGCTGCTTCCGTGCTGCCGCGCGTAGTGATGCACGCCCACTTCCTCGGTCCGGTAGGGGCTCAACTCCAGCTTGCGCACCAGCTCTACGCAGATCGTGCCGCTGGTGGAGGTAAGCCGGATCTTGTCCAGCATCTCGCGCCGGATCAGCCGGAAGTCGCAATCCACATCCCGGATCCTTATCCGGAACAGGAACCGCGCGAACCGGTTGTACACGTTGCCGATCCAGATACGGTGCCACGGATCGTTCCGCTCCATCTTGTAGCCATTGACCAGTCCAACCCCTGGCTGCATCTTCGCGAGCAGCTTCGGCATTTCACCCACGTCGTACTGGCCGTCGCCGTCGGTATAAAAAACCAGTTCTTTGGTTGCCGCCGCGAAGCCGCTCCGCAGCGCCCCGCCGTAACCGCGGTTCTGCGGATGCGTCACCACCCGCAGCCGTTCCCCGAACCGGCTTTGCAACTCCGCCAGCACCTCGGCTGTGTTGTCCTGGCTGCCGTCGTTGACCACGATCACCTCATAGTCTTCGACACTTTTCGACAGTACCTCGAAGGTTTTGGAAATCAGACCGGGCAGGCTCGGCGCGTCGTTATACGCCGGGAAAAATACACTGAGGCTCTCTGTTTTTTCGTTAGCCATCACCCATGCCGCATTCGAAAGTTAACCATCATCGCATAGTTCAGCGGCGCTTGGAGTCTTGCGTTCACAAAAGAGGCTAAAAAATTTTCACCTCGCCCTAGCCTATTGAAAACAAATTGCTAATCAGCCAGCTGATCGTTGATCGTTTCGCCCGATTCCCGGCGGTATTGCTTCCCCGAACCCTAGCCTCGTAGCCGGAGGGCAGACCAAACCGATGCAATCACCAAGGCATCCTTCCCGAAAACTGACTATCATCGCTCAGGACCCGGGCGTTCGTGTCAAGGGAGAAATCCTCACCGCGCAGGTGGATGTTCCCGCCGAACCGCTGCTGCCGGGACCCAGAGGCTACCGCGTCCAGGTCATCGACTACGACGCCTCCTCGGCCTCGTTCCACACGCCTGCCCGGATTCCCTCCACCAAGGACCGCTTCCTCAACGCCTCCTCCTCGCGCCTGCTCAAGGATCCGGCCTTCCACGCCCAGAACGTCTACGCGATCGCCATGCGCACGCTCGCGCGGTTTGAGTTCGCGCTCGGGCGCCGCGTCGGGTGGGGCTTCTCCGGTCACCAGCTCCAGATCGCCCCTCACGCCTTCGCCGGGCCCAATGCTTTCTATTCGCCACGTGACCGCATGCTGGCCTTCGGCTACTTTCCGGGGCGCAAAGGCACGGTCTACACTTGCCTGTCGCACGATGTTGTGGCGCACGAAACCGCGCATGCACTGCTTGACGGGCTGCGCCGGCGGTACATGGAGCCCTCCTCGCCCGACCAGGGCGCCTTTCATGAAGGCTTCTCCGACCTGGTCGCCCTGCTCAGCGTCTTTTCCCTGCCGAGGGTTGTCGAATCGCTGCTCGGCCCCAAGCGCCTGCAGGCTTCGCGGCTTACGCCGGAGCGGCTGCGATCCTCGGTGCTCTTCTCTCTCGCCGAACAGATGGGCGAAGAGATCGCCGGCGCGCGCGGCATGCCATTACGCCGCTCGGCCACTCTTTCGCCATCGCCCCGCCTGCTCAAGGATCCCGAGTTTCAGGAGCCGCACCGGCGCGGCGAAATCCTGGTCGCTGCCGTGATGAATGCCTTTCTCGAGATCTGGCGCACCCGCATGCGCGGACTTGGGCGCACGTTCCTGGACCGCGAGCGCGTCGCCGAAGAAGCGGCCACTACTGCATCACACCTGCTCACCCTATGCATCCGTGGGCTCGACTACGCACCGCCCACCGACATTCTGTTCAGCGATTTCCTGAGCGCTATCCTGACGGCCGACCGCGAAATCCAGCCGGACGATTCGCGCTACCAGTACCGGGAAACACTGCGGCAAAGCTTCGCCTCCTACGGCATCAAGCCCACCTCCAAAGGCGACCACGGGGTTTGGGAGCCGCCCGAGAAAACGGTGTATACAAAACAAACCCATTTTGAGAGTCTGCAGCGCTCCCCCGAGGAGGTGTTCGGTTTTCTTTGGGAGAACCGCGCCTCGCTCGGACTCTACCGCGATGCCCATACCGCGGTGCAAAGCGTCCGCCCATGCCTCCGCATCGGGCCAGACGGCTTCCTGTTGCGGGAAACCGTGGCCGAGTATGTCCAGAAGATCAAGCTACGCGCGGCCGAGCTGCGCAAGCTGAAGATCCGCCGCCCCAACGATATGCCACTGGGCCACGAGGTCACCCTGTACGGCGGCGGTGCGCTCATCTTCAACGAATTCGGCCAGCTGAAATTCCACGCACGCAACCGCATCGACAACGCGGGGCGGCAATCGGCACGCCTTGCCTATTTATGGGAGAACCCGCACCCCGGCTTCGCCGAGATCCACCGCATGCGAGGTTCCATCGGCAAATGAAACCGCACCTTTTTTCCCTGCGCGCCTACAACGTCGGCTTCGGCGACTGTTTCCTTCTGCGCTTTGAATACGCGGAATTCCGCCGCCACGTGCTGATTGACTTCGGCGGCCTGCACGCCCCGGAGAGCCTGCTGCTGCGTATCGCGCACGACATCCGCCGCCACTCGGGCGGCAAGCTCGACGCCGTAGTCGCCACGCATCCGCATACCGACCACATTAACGGCTTTGCCGGCCTGCCGGGCTCCGTGATCGCTTCCTGCAACCCGGATGTCGTGGTTCAGCCCTGGACGCTCGACAAGATGGAATTCTTCCGATCCATCAACAAGACGGCGCTCGGCAATCTGGCGCGGATGGGCCGCCACTATGATTACGCCTGGCACGGATCGGAGTCAGGACTGCAAGCGGTGCTGCCCGGCGTGGTGACCACCGTTCTTGGTCCGCCCACGTTGAAACAATCCGGCGATATTTCCCGCCAGCGCACGCGCGACCCGGGCGAGTTCTGGCATTTGCACAAGAACAACGGCGTCTCCCAGATCCCTCCGCACGCACGCTGGCTGGCACGGCGGTTGGGGACCATCGCCGAGCGTGAGTCGCTGGAGACCTTCCAGCTGCTTGACCAGGCGGTGAACAACTCGAGCGTGATTCTGCTGTTTGAAGCCGGACGCCGCAAGCTCCTGTTCCCCGGCGATGCGCAGATCGAAAGCTGGCAGCACACGTTAAGGCAACCTGCACTGTGCAACCTGCTCCGCGGCGTGGACCTCTACAAGGTGGGCCACCACGGCAGTCTGAACGCCACACCGAAGTCGCTCTGGCGGCTCTTCTCCAAGCGCTCTTCCGAGGAGCATCCTGACCGCCTGATCTCGGTGCTTTCCACGCGCGAAGGCAAGCACGGCGACCCGCGCCTGGGAACGGAAGTGCCGCGCCGCAAATTGGTGGAGGAGCTTGCTTCGCAGAGCCGGCTCATCAGCACGGCCACGCTGGGCGACCGTCTGTACATGGACGTGGAACTCGCCCTCGAGTAGCTACATGACCCAGTCGGCCGGTGTGCGCGCGGCGGCAACAGTTTGCGCCAGGCTTCGCAGTGCCTCGGCCAGGGGCGGTTGACCGGCTTCCTTCGCCAGAACATCCAGCAGATGCTCGAGTGCACCGGCGGTGGGCTCCAGCGGATCGGCTCCGCCGCCATAGGCGCGCAGCCGGTCGCGCAGCCATTGCAGCCGCGCCGCGTTGTCAGCCTCGGCAAGTTTCCCGGCCGAGGCGAGCAAATCCTTGCGGACGCCGGTGTCGAACTCGGCCTTCAGATCCAGATCCACGGTATCCGGCAGGCGATGGGCGCTTTCGGAAAGCTGGAAGCCGATGCGGCCGATGCATTCCTCCATCACTTGCGTCGAAAGCTTGCGAGCGAAAGCGGCGGCCTCCTGACGGCTGCGTTTGCCGCCTTCCACGTCGACGTAGATCTTCGCCTTAGGTTCGGTGCCGGAAGGGCGCACCACGATCTGCGCTTCGGCCGTTTCAAACACCAGCAGGTTGCGGCTGAGCCGCTCGGTCTCGGTCCGCAGCGGCCCGCACTCGGTGGTCAACAGATCGCGCCGCTTGAGCACTTCGAACTCGCCAAACCGCGCCGGCGGATTCTCGCGCAGGGAGCCCATCATGTCGGCCAGCAGCTTGGCGCCGCGGATGCCCCGCATCACCACGCCCCGCGCCAGGTTCTGATGATTGCCGCATTCCATGCTGAGCGCATCCAGATATTCGGGCAGGCGCCGGCCGCGGGCCCTCAGCTGCGCCGCAAGCTCGCACAGGATCAACGCGCCGCCGGCGGCGTCCTTGTCGCGGATCTTCGGCGTGAGCAGCACGCCGTGGCTTTCCTCCCCCGCCAGCACGAGATCGCCCGGCGAACCCTGGATGCCGTGGAATCGCCCTTCCCTTTCCAGGCACAGCAGCACGTTGGCAATGTACTTGAAGCCGACCAGCAGGTCGGAAACGATGCTGCATCCGGCCTTGGCGGCGATCTTTTCGATCGTCCGCGTCGTGACCAGCGTCTTGATGAGAACGCCCTTGCGGTGCGGGCCCAGTTCCGGATCGCCCACAAGATAATAAGCGAGAATCGAGGCGATCTCGTTGCCGTTCAGGTAACGCCACCTGCCGCCGGCGTCCTTGGCGAAGACTCCGATGCGGTCCGCGTCCGGGTCTGTCGACAGCAGCAGGTCTGCGCCGGTTTCCTTGGCCAGCGCGAAGGCCGGGCTGGCCGCTTCCGGTACTTCCGGATTCGGCAGGCGGAAGGGAATGGCCGAGAAGCTGCCGTCATGATTGGCGTGCGGCTGATACAGGTGCACTTCGAAACCGGCCGCGCGCAGCACGTCGCCGACGGTGCCGTCGCCCGTTCCGCATAGCGGCGTGTAGACCACCGGGAGCGGCGCGGCAGGCTTGGATTGGAGCGCGAGGTTGGTCTCGATGTAGGCTTTATGCTGCCCGTCGGGCAGAGGCTTTATTAAGCCCTTGCCGCGCGCTTCCTCAAAGGCGATCCGCTTGATTTCGGTGACGCTGCCCATGTAGGTGGTCATTTCCTGGTCGGTGGGCGGGATGTCCTGAGCGCCCTGCTCGTTGAAGAATTTGAAGCCATTGTCGTCGGGCGGATTGTGCGACGCCGAAACGTTCATCCCGCCGAGCGCGTCGAGATGCCGGATGGCGAAGGAGAGCTCGGGCGTCGAGAGGTATTCGGTTTTCGCGTTGAGTCCGGCGAGCGTGACCTGGAAACCGTTGCCGGAGTAGATCTCCGCGGCGTTTTGAGCAAGGCTGCGGGAAGTGACGCCGAGCAAGGTGTTGGATTCGCCCAGGAACGCGTAGGTCTTGGCGAGGTCGTTGAATTCGCGCGTGTCGAAGGCGATGACGATGCGCGCGTCCTTCAGGTCCGGGTTGGTTTTGCGGAGAAAGTCGCAGTGGCCTTGAACCGACATCGCTACCGTGATCGGGTTGATGCGGTTGGGGCCGAAGCCGACCCGGCCACGCCGGCCGCCCGTTCCGAACGGAACCAGCTGATAGAAGCAGTCAAGCAGCAGCGGGAACTGCTGGTGCTCGGCGTGGGCGAGGATAGACTCGCGCTGATCCTGATAAATGGGTTTGGAGAGCCACTCGTCGAGAAACTCCATCGCTTGGCCGGCGGCGGCGCCGGTGGGAGCCAGTTCGCGGAATTTCCGGCCTAGTTCATCGCGTAAAGAGGTCCATGCAGATGCCGATGACAATTCAATAACTCCTTTGCTTTCAAGCAGTATTGTAGCGCACATGCCGGAATGCAACTTTCTGTTGCCTTTGCCACTACTCCTTTATATACTTTCAAGAAATCTGGAAAAGGAGTCTCCATGCTTCAGTCTCTCTTGCTTGTTGTCCTGACTGCGGCTCTGTGCTGGTCCCAGTCCTATACGGCGGCGATTCGTGGCGTCGTGACCGATGCCACCGGCGCGGCTGTTCCGGAGGCCAAGGTGATCATCACCGAAGCCGACCGCAACGTGCAGCACACCACGGTGACCGATTCGGCGGGCCGCTACGCCCGTGGATCTCTGCTGCCGGGTAACTACACCCTGATGGTGGAAGCGGCGGGCTTCAAGAAGCACACGCAGTCGAGCTTTCCGCTGGTTGTGCAACAGCAGGCGACGATCGACGTCCAACTGCAAGTAGGCGACGTGAATTCGACCGTCGATGTGCAAAGCGAGGCTCCGCTGCTGAACACGACCATCTCCTCGCTCGGGCAGGTGATTGACAACAAGTACATGGTGTCGCTGCCGAATATCGGGCGCAACCCGATGAGCTTTCTCTACCTGACGCCGGGCGTGGTGGGTTCTGCCGGGCGGCGCGGGGACTCGAGCACCAACTTCGTCGCCAACGGCGCGCGCAACTCCACCTCCGACGTGCTGCTGGACGGCGTGACGGTGACCACCGTGGAGCAGAACTCCGGCATCACGGACCTGAAGTACAGCCCGTCGGTGGACGCCGTGCAGGAGTTCAAAATGCAGGTGAACTTCTTCCCGGCCGAATACGGCCAAACTGGCGGCGCGGTCATCAACATGGTGACCAAGTCCGGCACCAACGATTTTCACGGGACGGGATTCTACTTCTTCCGGCACTCTGACCTCAACGCGAATAGCTGGAACGCCAACCGCGCCGGCAGCGCGCGGCCGTATTTCCGGCGCGATCAGCTCGGCGGCGTGCTGGGCGGTCCGATCGTGCGCAACAAGACATTCTTCTTTGCCAGCTATGAGTACACCAATTCGAAGAATCCGAATTCGGCGACGGCGACCTTCCCCATGCCGGAGCAGCGCGTGGGCGACTTTACACAAACGCGCCAAACCAACGGGCAGATGATCCAGATGTTCGATCCGTTCGACACGTTCGTAAACGCCACCGGTGCAGTGGAGCGGCGTCCCTTCCCCGGCAACCGGATTCCCCAGTCGAGATTCGACCCGATCGCGGTGAAGGCGCTTGCCTTCTTCCCGCTCCCGAATCAGGTGACCAATGCGGTCACCAACACCAACAACTGGTTCGCGCAGGATATCAACCTTTCCAGCGCGTATAAGTTCGACATCAAGGGCGACCATAACTTCTCCGACAAGAGCCGCATCATGGGCCGCTACAGCTACAACGACAGCACGGGCAATCCGCCCAATCTGTTCGGGAAGGGCAACCCGGCATTCACTTTCAACAACGGGCCAAGCGGTACGAAAACAACTTCCACGGTAGTGGACTTCACGCGGACACAGAGCGCGACCACTCTCTGGACACTGCGCTACGGTCTTGTCTACTCGGACTTCTTCCGCAACCCGATGGAGTCGTTCGATCTGACCACGCTGGGCTTTCCGCAGTACATGAAGCAGAATGCCACCAACCTCGTGTTCCCGACGATCGCGCCGGACGGCTTCACCGACATCGGCGCCGAAGGCTGGATCCTGATGGACCGGCAGGAGGGCGTGCACCAGCTCTCCGGCTCGTTCACCAAGATCGCCGGCGGCCACACGATCAAGGCGGGCGGCGAGTTCCGGCAGTTCTTCCTGGACTACCTCCAACCTGGTTACCCGTCGGGCCAAGTCAGCTTCTCCGCGCAAGCGACGCGGCGGCTGATCAACGTCGGCGACAACTTCCAGGGCAACGGTCTGGCAACGATGCTGCTGGGCTGGGGCGGCGGCGGACAGTTCCATATCGACCCCAAGGTCTTCACGCGTTCGCGCTACATGGGTTACTTCATCCAGGACGACTGGAAGATCACGCCGAAGCTGACTTTGAACCTGAACCTGCGTTATGAGTTCGACATCCCGCGCTGGGAACTGCAGGACCGGATGAGCTACTGGGATCTTGACGCCAAGGCTCCGCTTAACGTTCCCGGCTTTGATTCACGGGGGGTGCTGAAGTTCGTGGACAGCAACCGGCGCTCGCCGTTCTTTGGCGATTACGACAACTTCAGCCCGCGTCTCGGCTTCGCTTACGCGATGAACAACAAGACCTCCATCCGCGGCGGCTGGGGTCTGCTCTATCAACTGTCCCGTGCCACCGTCTACGGGCACACCGGCGCCGGCTTCCTCGCCAACGCGTCTCCCGTCTTCACGCTCGATTCCAACGCCACGCTCTACGCACGCCTGAACAACCCCTATCCGGACGGGATGCTGCTGCCCCCAGGCCGGTCCAAGGGCGACGCTACCTTCCTGGGCCTGGGCGCGGGGACGATTCTGCCCTCCAACAACCGCAATCCGGAATACTACACCTGGAACTTCTCGGTGCAGCGGGAAGTGGGCTGGCAGTCGGTGCTGGAGGTGAACTACACGGGCAGCCGCGGCGCTCACCTGTTTGTGCCGAACTCCAACCTCACCTTCCTTTATCCGCAGTTCTGGGGCGTCGGGCGCAACGCGCTTCAGGCGCAGGTGCCGAACCCTTTCTTTGGCCACATCACAGACCCGCTGGCGGTGAACCTCAACCGGCGCACCGCGCAGCAGTTCCGCCTGCTCCGCCCGATGACTCACTTTGACGGCGCCAACACCGGCACGGCGGAGCCGCCCGCAGGCGACTCCTACTACCATGGGCTGCAATTCAAGTGGGAAAAGAGGTTCAGCTCCGGGTTGACCTTCCTCGGCCACTACGTCTGGTCGAAGATGATCGACGACTCCTCGGTGAGCTCGGGCAACCTGACCTGGCTGGGCGGTTCCACTTCGATGCAGAATCCGCTCGACCGGTCGCAGGAGAAGTCCCTCTCGGCGCATGACATCGCCCATCGCGTGGTGCTGACCGGCGCTTATCAGCTGCCCGTCGGCCGCGGCAAGAGGCTGGCGGGAGGCTCCGGCCGCCTGCTGGACGCCTTTATCGGCGGCTGGGAGCTGAGCGGCTTCTTCACCATGCAGGGCGGCAACCCACTGCAGACGGCCCTCAACGGCGGCAACATCTGGAACGGCACGCAACGGGCCAACCTGATCGGCGATCCGTCCACCACGGGTCCGGTGCATACCCGCCTGAACAACTACTTCAACTCGGCGGCTTTCTCGCGGCCGGATATCGACACCTTCGGCACCGCGCCGCGTTATCTGAACTATCGCGGACCGGGTATCACTTCGCTTGATGCGGCGCTTCTTAAGAGCGTCAGCTTCAAAGAAGGACAGCGGTTTGAGTTCCGGCTGGAGGCGACCAACGCAACCAACACGCCGATCTTCGGCGATCCGGCCTCGACGTTCGGTTCCTCCAACTTCGGCCAGATCACCGGCACCAAGGTTGGTTCGCGCAACGTGCAGCTCGGCTTCAAGTACTATTTCTGAGGCCGGTTAGAAACCGAAAGACGCGGCCGCGTTCACCCCGAACGCGGCCGCTTTTTCTTGCACCGCCGCGCCATAATAGGAGCAATGCTGGCTCGCTTCCTTGCCCCCCTCTTCACCACGGCCATTTGCGTCTGCGCGCAATCTCCCGCGTTTGACCGTGACATTCGCCCGATCCTCGAGTCCTCCTGCCACAACTGCCACGGCCCCAAACTCCAAATGGGGAATCTCCGGCTGGACTCCCGCGCTTCCGCGATGCAAGGCGGCGCCTCCGGCACCTCCATCAGGCCCGGCAAAGCAAGCGACAGCCTGCTCTATCAGCGCATCACCGGCGTGGGCGATCAGCCTCGCATGCCGATGGGGGCTGCCCCGCTCACCGATGCTCAAATCGCGGCCATCGAGTCCTGGATTCATCACGGCGCCGTCTGGCCAGAAGCTGGCCCGGCCAAAACCACGGAAATCAAAAAGCACTGGGCCTACATCGCGCCGCAGCGCCCCGCGCTACCCGCCGTCTCCAACAAGAAATGGCCAGCCAATGCCATCGACCATTTCATCCTCGCCCGGCTCGATAAGGAGAAAATGAAACCCTCGCCGCAAGCGGAGAAGAGCACTCTGCTGCGCCGGCTTTCGCTCGACCTCACCGGCCTTCCCCCAACCATCGCCGAACTTGACGCCTTTCTCAACGACCGTTCTCCGAAAGCTTTCGCCAAGCAGGTGGTGCGCCTACTCGCCTCGCCGCATTATGGCGAGCGGTGGGCCCGCATCTGGCTCGACGCCGCTCGCTACGCCGATTCCGACGGCTTTGAGAAGGACAAGCCGCGTCAAGTATGGTTTTATCGCGACTGGGTCATCAACGCACTGAATCGCGACCTTCCCTACGACCAGTTCATCATCCAGCAAATCGCCGGCGATCTTCTCCCCAACACGACCCAGGAGACACGCGTGGCCACAGGCTTCCTCCGCAATTCGATGATCAACGAGGAGGGCGGCATCGACCCCGAGCAGTTCCGCATGGAGGCGATGTTTGACCGCATGGACACCATCGGAAAATCGATCCTCGGCGTCACCATACAGTGCGCACAGTGCCACAACCATAAGTACGATCCGCTCACGCAGCGCTCCTACTACCGCCTGTTTGCGTTCCTCAACAACTCTCACGAAGCCACCATCCCCGTTTATCGCGACGCCTCCTACCGCCCGCCGAAGCTGGCCGCTCCGCCGCCAACGGCCACCGCGTGGACTCCCGTCCTCCCCGGCGTGGAGGACATTTCCACCGGCGGCCAGCGCTATCTTCCGCTGCCCGACAGCTCGCTCATCGCACAGGGCTACGCACCCACCAAGCACCGCGTCAAGCTCACGCTGAAGACGGCGCTCCCGAAAATCACCGCCGTCCGCCTGGAACTTCTCAACGATCCCAATCTTCCGCTGGGCGGCCCCGGCCGCTCCATCCAGGGAACCGGAGGCCTGACACAGATCGACATCGAGCACAACGGGCGCAAGCTCTGCATCGCCCGCGCCGCCTCGGACCTGGATCTGCCTTCCCAGCCGATCCCGGAATTCGCCCGCGATAAGGACGAGCTGTCCGGTAAGAAGAAGCCGCGCATCACCGGCCCCGTCTCCTTCGCCATCGACGACGATGACCAGACCGCATGGGGCCACGACGCGGGACCCGCCCTCCGCAATCAGCCGCGTACGGCCGTCTTTTACCTGGAATCGCCCATCGATTCGCCTGGAGAAATCACCGTCTATTTATCCCAGCGCCACGGCGGCTGGAACTCCGACGATAATCAGAACTACAATCTCGGCCGCTTCCGTCTCTCGCTGACGTCCGATCCCGATCCCGAACCGCCCATTGCGCTGCTGATCACGGCAGCGCTCCGCAAGCAACTCGATCAAGCCCCCGAGCCCTTCTCTCAACTAGTGCTGATGGAACGCGACGTCCCGCGCCCCACCCATGTGCTCACCCGCGGCGACTTCCTGAAGCCAGGTGAAAATGTAGAGCCGGGTGTTCCCGAGTTCCTGCACCCGCTGCCGGAGAATGCGCCGCGTAACCGGCTCAGCTTCGCGCGCTGGATGGTGGACCGCCGTTCCCCAACTACGGCGCGCTCGATCGTCAACCGCGTGTGGCAGGCCTATTTCGGCGCCGGGTTTGTCTCGACATCGGAAGACCTCGGACGGCAGAGCGCCCCGCCCACGCACCCGTTGCTGCTCGACTGGCTGGCGGTCGAGTTCATGGAAAACGGGTGGAGCCTCAAGCATCTGCACCGCATCATCACCGGCTCGGCCACCTACCGCCAGTCCTCCGTGGTGACGCGCGAAATGCGGGAGCGCGACCCCGCCAATACGCTGCTCGGCCGCGGCCCGCGCTTCCGCGTCGACGCCGAGATCGTCCGCGACATCGCACTGGCCGTCTCCGGCCTTCTCAACCCGGCCACCGGCGGCCCCAGCGTGTATCCGCCCGCGCCTGCGCTGCTCTTCCAACCGCCTGCCAGCTACGGCCCCAAGACGTGGCATCAGTCGACAGGCGCGGACCGCTACCGCCGCGCTCTCTACACCTTCCGCTACCGCTCCGTCCCGTATCCGGCCATGGAAGCCTTCGACGCGCCCAACGGCGACACCTCCTGCGTCCGGCGCTCGCGTTCCAATACTCCGCTCCAGGCTCTCACCACTCTCAACGAACCGCTCTTCGTCGAAGCCGCCGAGGCTCTCGGCAAGCTCGCCTCCGAGCACGGGCTCAACGCCGCGTTCCGCCGCGTGCTGGCGCGCCTGCCCAATCAGGACGAATCAGCCCAAATGAACGCCTACCTCGCCAATCAGCGCGAGCGGATTGGCTCCGACGCCGCATGGCGCGCCCTGGCCCGCGTCCTGCTCAACCTCGACGAGACCATCACCAAGGAGTAATCGCCGATGTCCCTTTCACGACGCTGGTTTCTTCGACAATGCCCCATCGCGCTCGGCGGGCTCTCCTTCCATCACCTGATGGCCGCGCAAAAAACGCATCACGCGCCCAAGGCGAAGAACGTGATCTTCCTCTTCATGGCGGGCGCTCCCAGTCATCTTGAGTTGTTCGACTACAAACCTCAACTCGCCAGGTTCGACGGCACACTTCCCCCGCCGGAGTTGCTCGAAGGCTACCGCGCCGCATTCATCAACCCCAGCTCCAAGCTGCTCGGCCCGAAGTTCAAATTCGCACGCCACGGCGCTGCCGGAGCCGAGCTCTCTGAACTGATCCCGCACACGGCCAGGATTGTGGACGACATCGCCATCGTGAAGAGCATGGTGACCGACGCCTTCAATCACGCGCCCGGCCAGTTGCTGATGAACACGGGCTCGCAGCAGTTCGGACGCCCGTCGATGGGGGCATGGGTCACCTACGGCCTGGGCTCGGAATCGAAGGATCTGCCCGCCTTCATCGTCTTCAGCTCGGGAAAGAAAGGCCCGTCGGGAGGCAACTCCTGCTGGGGCTCCGGCTTCCTGCCCACGCATTATCAGGGCGTGCAGTTCCGTTCCTCGGGCGATCCGGTGCTCTATCTCTCCAACCCCAAGGGCATCGACACCCAGCTCCAGCGCGATTCGCTCGACCTCATCAGCAGCCTCAACCGGATGCGCCTGAACGCGACAGGCGACCCCGAAATCGAAACCCGCATCAACTCCTTCGAGATGGCGTTCCGCATGCAATCCTCGGCGCCGGAGTTAATGGACCTGTCAAAAGAACCGCGGTACATTCTGGATCTCTACGGCGCCGAGCCCGGTAAGCCCTCCTTCGCCAACAACTGCCTGCTGGCGCGGCGCCTGATCGAGCGCGGCGTACGCTTCGTGCAGCTCTATCACGAGGCCTGGGACCAGCACGGAAACCTCGTGAAGGACATCACCCAGAACTGCAAGGATACCGACCAGCCTTCGGCCGCGCTCATCCAGGACCTGAAGCAGCGCGGCCTGTTGAAAGACACCCTCGTCATCTGGGGCGGCGAATTCGGCCGCACACCGATGGTGCAAGGCGGCGGCGACGACGGACGCGACCATCACCCCAACGCGTTCACCATGTGGCTGGCCGGCGGCGGCATCAAGCCCGGGATCACAATCGGCGAAACCGACGAACTCGGCTTCAACGTCACCCGCGACCGGATTCACGTGCATGACCTGCACGCAACGATCCTTCACCTGCTCGGCTTCGATCACACGAAACTGACCTACCGCTTCCAGGGCCGCGACTTCCGGCTTACCGATGTCCACGGCGAGGTGGCGGCGAAGCTTCTCTCTTAATCACTCGCTAGCGCATTCTCCGGGCCGAAGTTTGCAGCGGTGTGCGGATTCGCGGTTGAATTAGAAGCCGATGGCGGAGAACAGGTCGCTGGGTTTGACTTCCAGCGCGCGGCTAATGGCGAGGAGGCTTTCCATGCTCGGCAGGTGCGCGCCGCGCTCGATGGAGCTGATTTGGGAAACGCTCAGATTTGTGAGCCCGGCGAGATCTTTCAACGACCAGTCGCGCTCGACGCGGAGCATTTTGATGCGGTGGCCGAGGCGTTCGCGCATCTGTTCCTGGGGGCTCTTGCCGAGGCCGAACGTCTCGACGGCATTCTTCAGCACGGCGCGGAGCTGAGCCAGGGAAAAGGGTTTGGCCAGGTAGTCGAAGACCTTCATCTTGAAGGTGGCGCGCATGTCCTCAAGCGAAGGATAGCCGGTGACGACGATGATGCAGAGACCGGGCCAGCGGGACTGCAACTGTTCGAGGACTTTATCGCCGCTTTCCGGGCCCATCTTCATGTCGAGCAACACGACGCCCGGCTTTCGATCCTCACAGGCCTCATACAGCTTTGCGGGATGATCGAAGGCGCGTACGGTGTACAGCCCTTCATCGCGCAGCAGGTCCTCAATGTAATTCCGGAAGTCGAGATCATCATCAAGAACCGCGACATCCACCTTCGCCTCACTCATGAGGCAATCTTACCTCCAGCCGGGCGCCGCCGCCTTCGCGGTTGGAAGCGGAGATGGTCCCTCCGTGCTGGTGAACGATTCCTTCGGCCACCGTCAGCCCGAGGCCCGTGCCGCGGGCGTCCAGACGCGTGGTGACAAACGCCTCAAAAATGTCGGGCACGAGGTTGACCGGTATGCCGGGGCCATTGTCATCCACCGCAACCAACAGCCAGCCTTGTTCCGCCTGCGCGGAGACGGCGATGTATCCGCCCGATTCCACCGCATGCAGGGCGTTGCGCAGCAGGTTGACGAAGAGCTGAATGAGGCGGTCGGGGTTGCCGACCACGGTTTGCGATTCCGCGACGCGGTTGAGGAACTGAACGCGGCCGCCTTTCTCCTCCAGCGCGACGAGGCTCCAGCTTTCCTCTATTAGTGAATGAAGGGCGATCTGTTCCGGCTCGAACCGCCGTACGCGGGCGAAATCAAGCAGGCCGGCGCTCATGCGGCGCAGGCGTTCGGTTACGCGAAGCATACGCGCCAGCCGCTCCTGGCTGGGTTCGCCGTCAACGGTTTCGATGAGTTTTTCGATCGAGCCTTGCAGCACCGCCAGCGGCGTGTTCAATTCGTGGGCGATGCCCGCGCTGAGCATGCCGAGACTGACGAGGCGGTCCTGATCGGCGATGTTGCGCTTGGCGGTTTCCAGCAGTTCGTTTTTTTCGCGCAGGTGGCGGTTCAGTTCTTCCAGTTCCGATTCGTGCCTGCGCAACTGCTTGAGCGTCTCGTTGCGGGAGCGCATGATCTGGCCGATCTCGTCCCCTGGGATCAGAGCTTGGTCGATAAACTCGCTCTCGCGGTCCCCGCTGCGGGCAGCTTCATCGGCCGACAGCATCAGGCGCAACGGGCGGTAGACGTACAGCGGCAGGATCACCCACTCCAGCGCGGCCACGGCGAGCAGGTAGATGACGGCCAGCGCTGCAAACAGCGCGCTGCGCGCCTCCCCGGCACGTTCGTCGAACAGTGGCGCCACGGCGAAATAGACCGCCAGGCTCAGCAGCAGGAAGAAGATATTGTGCAGCACCATCAGCTTCAGGCGGACCTTGAGGTCGCCGAAGCGGCGGAGGCGCAATCTCACGGGCATCGTACCAGCCAGGATACTCCCGCGCGGCGCGCGCGCGGGAGCGGGCCGGTGCGTTTACTGTTTGGGGAAGGTCGGTTCGGCCTTCACTTCCAGGATCTGCAATGTGTGGCGCTCGGAGTGGCCGCTGAGCAACAGCAGCCACTGGTAGCCGTCCATTTCCTTGAAGACGGGATGCGGGGCGGCGTGGCTGCGCAGATCGTCGGTCGATGTTTTGGCGTAGTCGAGCGTCTGCTGGCGGCTCTTGCCAAAGTGCGCGACAGCTTCCTGCAAAGTGGCGAAGCGCCGCGTGGGCTGCAGCATTTCCGGCGCCTTGAACTTCTGGCTGCGGTCGGTAAGACCGGTTAGGATCATCGCATCGTTCTTCACGCGCACGGCGATGTTGTCGGGCGACGCGGGCGTTTTCAGCACGCGATCGGTGACCAGCGAACGGATCATATCCTCGCTGACGGCGATGTGTTCGGCGCATTCGGCGATGGACCAGCGTTCCGGCGCCGCCTTGAAGTTGTACTGCGCTTCGCTGAGACCCGCCACGGCGGCGTGGAACTTGGCCTTGGTCTTGTTGAGGTGATCAATCAGCGAGGCCCGCTCGCTGTCGGAAATGCCTCCGGCCAGGATGGGCGCGGCGGTGAGAATCAGAACTACGGCTGCGTGTTTCATATTCCGGTTGTTATCCCCTTTCGGTGAGCAGAAGTTGCAGACGGTCAAAGCTGGCGCCCCAACCCTGCCCATGGCCCTCGCTCTTTTCCTGAGCGCACAGTTCATGAGTCAGCACCAGTTCGGTTTCCTTGTTTCTCTCGAGTAATTCCATGGTAACCCGTGTTGGGCCACGCGGCATCTCGGAGTTGCTCCAAGCCCAGGTGTAGACGAGTTTGCGGTTCGGAACCACTTCCAGGTATTCCCCGGAAACGTGGAACAGGTTACGGGCGCGATTCTTGTCAATCCCCTGGCCGCGCCGCTACGATGTTTGTTGATGATTCGATGGGCGATCTGCGCGGGGATGCTGGTGCTCCATTCCTGCGCGCCGAAGGCCGCGCTGCCCGGGATGCCGGCGCTGAAGCTGGAGGATTTCCAGCCGACGGTGCGGGCGGAGGTGGACAAGGCGCTGGAAGCAGTGAACCAGTCGCCCCGTGACGCGGGCGCCAACGGGCGGCTGGGCATGGTACTCCATGCGCACGACCAGTTCGCCTCGGCGCGAACCATGTATCTGCGGGCGGAGGCCTTGGACACGAAATCCTTCCAGTGGCCGTACTACCTGGCTGTGGTGGAAAGCCAGATGGGCAACTATGATGCGGCGCTTCTGGCGCTGGACCGTGCCTCGAGGATCAGCGCAGATTATCTGCCGGCGCGGCTGCGGCGTGCCGAGGTGCTGTTCGACTTAGGGAGGCTGGAGGAAAGCGGGCGGCTGTATGATGCGTTGACGGAGAAGCAGCCGGAACTGGCGGCGGCATGGTACGGGAAAGGGCGGGTGCAGGCGGCGTTGGGGGAACCGGATGCGGTGGAGTCGTTGCGCAAGGCGTGCGAGTTGTTCCCCCACTATGGTTCGGCGCACTACGCGCTGGCGCAGGCGCTGCGCAAGCAGGGCAAGGAGGCGGAAGCGCACAAACATCTGGAGCAGTCCGAAATCCACAAGACGTCGGTCCCTCCGTCAAGCGACGACTGGATGGCCCAGGTGCAGCAGCTCAGCCGCGGCGCGGCCTACCTGCTGCGGCTGGCAAAGGATGCCGAAGAAAGCGGGCGCGCGGAACAGGCGATGACCTACACGTTGCAGGCACTGGCGGCGGACCCGAAATCGGTGCAGGCGCATACCAACCTGATCTCTGTCTATGCCCGCGTCAACCAGGCGGAGAAGGCGGTGGCGCATTACCGGGAAGCGGTCGCGTTGAACCCGAATCATCCGGAGGCGCACTACAATTACGGCGTGCTGATGTTCGATCAGAGGACGATGGGAGAAGCGAAAGCGGCTTTCCAGCGGGCGCTGGAGAACAACCCATATTATGCGGACGCGCACAACAACCTGGGCTACCTGCTGGAGATGGAAGGCAAAATGGCGGAGGCGGCGGCCAGCTACCGCAAGGCGATCGAGATCCGGCCCAGCTACCGGCTGGCCCATTTTCACATGGGGAGGATGATGGCCAACCAGCGGCGCTACAGGGAGGCGATTGACCATCTGGAGAAGACACTGGAGCCGGAGGACGCCTCGACGCCGGGGTATTTGTATGCGTTGGGAGCCGTCTATGGGCGGTCCGGGCAGCGGGTGCGATCGGTTGATCTAATGAAGCAGGCACGGGAGAAGGCAGCATCGCTGGGGCAGACGCAACTGGTGGCGAGCATCGACAAAGACCTGCGGATTCTGGAGCGGCGATGAGAGCGATCGCCGTTGGTTGCGCGGCGCTGCTTCTAGCCGGCTGTTCACGGGAAGAGAGATCCGCGGGGACGGCCGAGCTGTTTCGCGACGTGGCGGCGGAAACGGGATTACAGTTTCAGCACCAGCCGTATCCAAGCGGCAAGTTCTACATGCCGGAGATCATGGGCGCGGGCGTGGCGCTGCTGGACTACGACAACGACGGGGACCTGGATGTCTACCTCATCCAGGGCATGGCGCTGGATGGCGGCGGCAAAGGCGAAGGCAACCGGCTGTTCCGGAATGAACTGGTTCCCTCCGGTACGCTCCGGTTTACCGATGTGACGGCTGCATCGCGCACGGGCAAGGTGATGTACGGGATGGGTGCGGCGACGGGTGACTTTGACGGCGACGGGCATGTCGACCTATACATCACCGGGTTTGGGAAGAACGTGCTGTACCGCAACAACGGCGACGGTACGTTCAGCGACGTGACGGAGAAGGCGGGAGTGCAGGATGAACGCTGGTCGACCAGCGCGGCGTTTCTGGACTACGACCGGGACGGCGACCTGGACCTGATGGTGCTCAACTACATCGACTTCACGCTGCGCGGCAACAAGGCGTGCTTTGCGGCATCCGGCGAGCCGGACTACTGCACACCGAAAGCTTATCGCCCTGTGTCGGCGAAGCTGTTCCGCAACGAAGGCAGTGGACGATTCACCGATGCAACAGTGGCAAGCGGGATCGCGAAGGCATACGGACCGGGTTTGGGCATCACCTGTTCGGACGTCAACGGCGACGGCTGGATCGACGTCTACGTGGCCAATGACACGGCGGCGAATCTGCTGTGGATCAACCAGCGTAACGGAACGTTCGCCGAACAGGGGCTGGTGTCAGGCGCGGCTTACAGTGAAGACGGGCTGCCGAAGGCAGGGATGGGAGTGTCGGCGGGCGATTTCGACAACGACGGCGACGACGACATGGTGGTGGTCAACCTGACACGCGAAGGCGCGACGCTGTTTCAAAACGATGGCCGCGGCGCGTTTCAGGATGTGAGCCTGCGGTACGGCGTGCGGCCCCTTACATTTCCTTACACCGGTTTCGGCGTCGACTGGTTTGACTACGACAACGACGGCTGGCTGGACCTGTTCATCGCCAACGGCGCCGTTACATTGATGGAAGAGTGGCGCGGCCAGCCATGGCCGTTTCAGCAGGCAAACACGCTGTTGCGCAACGAGGCCGGGAGGCGATTCCGGGATGTAACGGCCGGCGCCGGCGCGGCGATGAGGCTGAAAGAGGTGACGCGTGGGTCGGCGTTCGGCGACATCGACAACGATGGCGGCATCGACATCGTGATCACGAACAACCGGGGCGCGGCGCGGCTGCTCTTGAACCGGACCAAGGGGCGGAACTGGCTGCGGGTGAAACTGGAGGGGTTGGCGGCAGGGGCTCGCGTGGGGGTGGTGCTGGAGGGTGGCCAGGAGATCTGGCGGCGCGCACACACCGATTCCAGTTACCTGAGCGCCAACGATCCACGAGTGCATTTCGGGCTTGGGCGGCAGACTAGGGTTCGAAGAATCCGCGTCGCATGGCCTGACGGCGGCAAGGAGGAGTTTGCCGGTGTAAACTCAAATCGCCAGCTCCTTCTGAAGCGCGGTGAGGGCAAGCCTTTTTGAATCAGCTTGTTGCTAACAATATTTTATGCTTGTAACCCTGCCGCCAGGCCAGTTTTCATTTGACAGTCTACGTCGCTGCAAAGCAGAATGGATTGACTGGGGAAATCAGCCCTGTCCGAGGGGCAATATCAAGTCTTTTTGGAAGGAAAGGGGTGTATACATGAAGCGTTACCAAGTCGTATTCGCAGCGATAGCAACCTTGATCGTGGGGATCGCAGTGAGCCAGCCCGCCGCGGCTCAGGTGCTCTACGGATCTATTGTGGGGTCCGTGTCCGATGCAACCGGCGCAATTGTTCCTGGGGCGACGGTCAATGTGACGAACACCAACACCAATGCCACACGCGACACCAGGACCGACGCGGGCGGCAGGTACACCATATCCAACGTTCAGGCAGGCACCTATGATCTGAAGGTATCATCGAGCGGTTTCCGCGCACAGGTGCGTACTGGTGTGGCGGTCACCATCAACAGCGTGACGCGCATGGACTTCGTCATGGAAGTAGGCCAGGTGACCGAGCAGGTGACGGTGGAAGCCAGCGCGCTGGTGCTCCAAACCGACAAATCCGACGTGCACGTGGAGTTGTCAACGAAAGAGATCGCCCAACTTCCGCTGGCCAAATACCGCAACTATCAGTCGCTGATCAACCTGGTACCCGGCGCGACCCCGGGCAGGTTCCAGAACGCCAACACGGACACGCCGGCGCGTGCGCTGACCACCAATATCAACGGAACCAACCGCAACAACAACAATACGAAGCTGGACGGGGCCGCCAACGTCTTCGTATGGCTGCCTCACCACACCGTCTACGTGGCTCCGGCGGAATCGATCGAAACGGTGAATATCTCGACGAACAATTTCGACGCGGAACAGGGGCTGGCCGGCGGCGCGGCGATCACGGTATCGACCAAGAGCGGCACCAATGATCTTCATGGATCGGCCTTCATGTTCCATGAGAACAGCAAATGGGGGGCCAAGAACTTCTTCTTCCGCGATCCAAAGACGCCGAAGAGCCTGGTGACCATCCCCGGCTTCACTATCGGCGGGCCCATCAAGAAGGACAAGCTGTTCTTCTTCGGTGATTGGGAAGGGCTCCGCGAGCGCGTCAACCGCAACCGCCAGTTGACGGTGGCCCCGGCCGACATGCGCGCCGGCAACTTCTCCGCGTACAACTTCAATATCTTTGACCCGCTCACCGGTAACCCGGATGGCAGCGGACGCACGCCTTTCGCCAATAAGATCGTGCCGATGTCGCGGCACAGCGCGACGATGCGCCGGCTACAGGACATGGTTCCGGCGTCGAACTTCGGCGCGGGCCAGACGGCCACCGGCACCGGCGGCGCCAACTTCTTCAACGCCGACAGCCAGGTGATGGATCGCGACAACGCGGACGTCAAGATCAACTACAACCGCACGCAGAAACACATGATCTGGGGCAAGTACTCCCGGATGAGCGCGGTAGTTACTGGACAGCCTGCTCTCGGCCAGGCAATCGGCACCTGTCTCTGCGACGGTGGCATCGGCACCGGCGACACTGCGGTGCAGCTGGCGACGATCGGGCAAACCTACACCATCAGCCCGACGTTCCTGTTCGACACGACGGTTGGATTTTCGCGCCTGGGCCACTTTACCACCGGCCCCGACTTCGGCCAGAACATCGGCCTGGACGTGCTGCGGATTCCCGGCACGAATGGTCCCGATCCGCGGCAGGGCGGATTCCCGATTTTCAACATCTCCGGTTTCGATTCGCTCGGTAACATCAACGGCTGGTCTCCGGCGTTCCGCAACGACCAGAGCTGGACGGTGGACCAGAACTTCAGCAAGCTGCACGGCGCGCACGAGCTGCGGTTCGGATACAACGGCGTGCGCCACCTGCTCAACCACTGGCAACCTGAGCTGGGCGCAGGCCCACGCGGCACCATCGGCTACAGCAACCAGACCACGGGCGCGGCCGGCCAGACCGTTGGCCAGTCCAATGCCTGGGCCTCGTTCCTGCTGGGCCTGCCCAACTCCATGGGCAAGAGCGTGCAGTTCATCAAAATGAACGTGCAGGAATACCAGCACGGCTTCTACTTCCGCGACCGGTGGCAAGTGAACCGCATGCTCACTTTGAACCTAGGTGTCCGTTATGAACTATTCCCGCTGTTCACGCGCGCCGGCGCTGGGGGCATCGAGAAGTACGATCCCACCAACAACACCGTCCTGCTCGGCAACCTCGGCGGCAATTCCACGCATCTCGGCGTCGGCACCAGCAAGGGGCTGTTCGCGCCTCGCGTGGGACTCGCCTTTCGCGTGAACGACGACACGGTCATCCGCACCGGCTACGGCATCACCTACAACCCGATGCCGCTGGCGCGGCCTTTGCGCGGTTTCTATCCGCTGACGGTCTCGCAGAATTTCGTGCCCACCTCGACGGCCGCCGGCTTCAACCCGAGCTTCGCCTTCTTCCGCCCGGTGGAGCAGGGCATTCCTGAGGTGCCGCTGCCGGATATCTCCTCCGGACGCATCCCGCTGCCGGTAACCGCCGACATGCGGACCATCGACACCGATAGCCTGGTACGCGGCTACATCCAGAGTTGGAACTTCTTTATCCAGCGCAAGGCGCCGGGCGGGTTCTTCCTCGACATCGGCTACGTCGGCACGCGCACGGTGCACAGCTTCGGCGACCTGAACGGCAACGCCGCCGCCGCCGGCGCAGGCCAGGCGGGCCAGCCGCTGTTTGCGCAATTCCGCCGCGCCATCTCCATCCTCAACTGGAACGGGCGGATGAACGCCCACTACCACGGGCTGCAGGTCGCGGTGAACCGCAAGGTTGCCAATGGCCTCTTCCTGAAAGGCGCATACACCTACTCGAAGGCGATGAATCAGACCGATGACGATGGATGGGCCGGCGTCAGCTGGAACCATCCGGAAGTCTACGCACGCAACTATGCGCAGGCCGGTTACAACATCCCGCACATGTTCCAACTCGGCTACGCCTACGACCTGCCGTTCGGAAAGGGTAAGCAATTCGCCAACTCCAGCGCGGTCGCACACCACATTCTCGGCAACTGGACCCTGAACGGCGGCACTTCCCTGATTCAGGGACGGCCTTTCACCGTGGGTTCTCCCGGCGGTGACCTGAATGCTCCTGGCAACACGCAGACGGCGGACCAGGTGAGTTCGGTCAGCAAGGTAGGCGACTTGAACGAGTTCTACAGGAAGAGCTCCTTCTCGCAGCCGCGTGACCGTGGCCGCTACGGCACCACGGGCCGCAACCTGTTGCGCGGTCCCGGCATCGTCAACTTCGATGTCTCGCTGTTTAAGGGAATTCCCATCAGCGAGGGTCACAAACTGGAGTTCCGGGCGGAAGCCTTCAACTTCGCCAACACGCCGCATTTCAATAATCCGAATGCGGATGTCTCCAGCGGCAACTTCATGCGCATTCTCGGCGCGGACGCGACGCAACGCACCATCCGCTTCGGTCTGCGCTACAGCTTCTGACCTTGTTTTCGTTACGCAGATGGGGCAGGCTTTCCGGCCTGCCCCTTTGCTTTTACGCCGCCCTGCTGCTGGCACAGGAGGATCCTGCCGTCAAGGCGCAGCGCGCCAAGGCGCTGCTCGGCCAAGGACGCTTTGCGGAGGCGGCGCTGGTGTACGGCCAGTTGGTGAAGCAGGTGCCGGGCAATCCGGGGCTGCTTCTGAATCTAGGCATGGCGCAGCACATGGCCGGCCAACACGCCGCGGCGGTGTCGAACCTGGACGCCGCCCTCAAGATCGATCCGAACATTCTTCCCGCCAACCTGTTTCTGGGCGGTTCGCTGATGAAGCTCGGCCAGCCGGCGCGCGCCGTTGCGCCGCTGCGGCGGGTGGTGGGAGTGCAGCCGGAGTTGAAAGACGCGCGGCAGTTGCTGGCCGATGCGCTGCTCGGCAGCGGGCGACCACGCGAGGCGATCGAGCATTACCGGAAATGGACGGAACTGGAGCCGTCCAGCCCGCAGGCATGGATGGGATTGGGCAGCAGTAACGAAGGCGCCGCGCAGGCTGCATTCGATCAGATGGAGAAGCTCGAGCCGGAGTCTGCCTGGGGGCTGCTGCTGGTGGGCGAGGTGAGGGAACGCCAGCGTCAGCATTCCAGCGCCTATTACCTGTACCGCGAAGCGCTCAAGAAGAACCCGAACCTGCCCGGCGCGCACGCGGCCATTGCGCGCATATACAAAGAAACAGGCCGGCCTGAGTGGGCCGCCCAGGAGCTAAAGAAACAACGGCCGGCGCCGGTTTCCAAACCCGGCGCTCTGGAGGCACATTACCGGCAATGGAAAACCTACACCGAGCAGGCACGGCGCGCATACGCGAAGCTCGGCGAGCTGCCGCCGTCGGTGGAGATTTTCCGCTTTCTGGCCGAATCGCACCGCACGCAAGGCCAACACAGGGAAGAGGCCGCGCAGTGGCGTCAGGCCTTGAAGCTTGCGCCGGGAGACACCTCGCTGCAAGTGGAACTGGCCGTCGCGTTGCATTTCGCCCGTGACGATGCCGCGGCACAAAAGATCCTGGAGCCGCTGGTAAAGGCGCAGCCAGATTCGGCGCGGCTGAATTTCATGTTGGGTGACACACTCCTCAGCCAGCAGCAGCCGGAGAAGGCCATCCCGTATCTGCAGAAGGCGGTGAAGGGCGATCCGAAACTCGTGGCGGCCCGCTCTTCATTGGGGCGCGCGCTCCTGCAGGCAGGTCAAGGCGAGGCGGCGATTATACACCTGAAAGCCGCGCTCGGCGTGGATAAGGACGGAAGCCTGCATTTTCAGCTTGCCCGCGCCTATCAGCAAGCCGGCCAAAGCCAGGAGGCTCGCGCGATGACAGCGCGTTACCAGGAGATTCGGAGCAAGCTGGAGGCCGACAAGCGGGCGGCGGAGGAGGAAGTGAGAATCACGCCGCCATAGGCGGGCCTCCGTGGTTGCTATAGTTGGACCATGGACGTCGAACGGACCATGGACTTCATTCTGCAAACGCAGGCCAAGACAGAGGCCATCCTGCAGGAAATGGCCGCCGAGCAGAAGGGACTTGCCGCTGAGCAGAAGGGACTTGCCGCCGAGCAGAAGAAGCTTGCTGCCCAACAGGCAAAGACAGAGAGGCAGGTCAATGCCCTGGCCAAGCTAGTCCAGACGGGGATGAAAATGCTGGTGCAGATGGAAAAGCGCTCGACAGCGCGCGAAAAGCGTACCGATGAGCGCATTCAGGCGCTCGTCGACTCTCAGCTTCGCATGGACCAGCGCATGGATCGTTTCTTGGCGGCCTTCGAAAAACGCTGGCCCAACGGCGGCTCACGGCCCGCACGGCCCTGATCGATTTCCTTTATTTCGACGCGACCGAAGAACCTTCGCGGATCTCATCGGAGGCCCGGCGCAGAATCGTGTCGCCTGCGGCGAGTTCGCCGAACACCTCGATCCTCTCCCCGGCGGGCATGCCCTTGCTGACGTTCACCCATTCCGCCTTGCCGTTCCGTACGCGGATCACGAAGGAGCGTTCCGTGTTGGTGGCGACAGCGGTGGGCGGCACTAGCAGCGACGGCCTCGTGCGTTTCACCGGCCAGTCGGCCTCCGGGTACATACCCGGCGCCAGTTGGCCGCCTGAGTTTGCCACGTCAAGCTCCACCATCATCGAGCGCGTCTTGGGGTCCATCGAGCGCGGGATGCGCGCCACGGTGGCGGAGAAATTTTGGCCGGGATGGGCGGGAACCTTGAACGAGACGCGCGCGCCGCGTGCGAGGCCGGCGACAATCGGCTCCGGCACGGGCACAACCAGGCGAAGGCGGGAGACCTGTTCGAGAGTAAGCAGCGGGGCAGTGTTCGGACCGGCCAGCGCGCCGGGATGCACCCCGCGGCGCGTGATGACGCCGTCAAACGGCGCTCGGATCTCCAGGTAGCCTTGCAGCTCACGCAGCGGTTTGACCGAGGTGCGCGCCGCCGCGGCGGCCGCTTCCAGCGACTTCACCAGCGCGCGGGCGGCCTCTACGGCCTTCTCTGCAAGAATGAGTTCGTTGACGGCGACCACGCCCGGCGTAGACGAGGCCGCCTTCAGCCGGTCATAGCTGCTTTGCGCGGCGGCAAGCTTGGCTTCCGCTTCGGCGCGCTGCGATTCCACGGCCTGCACCTTGGCCTCGGACTCGGCGATCTGCGCGGCCAACTCCGGCGCAGACAGTTTCACCAGCAGGTCGTCCTTTTTCACCATGCTCCCGACATCCACCTCTACCGAATCGACAAACGCCGTCACGCGTGCTTGCAGGTCCACTTGCAAGTACGGGAGCAGTTCGCCGGGCAGACGAGCGCTGCGCGAAACCGTCTCGGAAACCACTTGCACGGTTTCCACAGCCTGCGCCGGCAACAGAGCAGGTATCAAGAAGAGGATCTTAAGAAGCTTCATAGTATCGACTCGCGGGATCATTGGGGTCGAGCGATCGGCTCGTTATGGTGGCGCGGCGCTGGAGGATGGCGTAAAAAGCGGGAACCGCGGTCAGCGTCGCGAAGGTCGCAAGCAGCAGCCCGCCGATGACGGCCCGGCCAAGCGGGGCAGTTTGTTCGGCGCCTTCCCCGAAACCGATGGCGATGGGCAGCATGCCGGCGATCATCGCGAAAGCGGTCATCAGCACCGCGCGCAAGCGGCCCTGCCCGCCTTCCACGGTGGCGTCATGGATCCCCGCTCCTGCGCGGCGCGCGATCTCCATAAACGTGACCATGAGAATCGAGTTGGCCACAGCGATGCCGACCGCCATGATGGCGCCCATAAAACTTTGCACGTTGAGCGTGGTGCCGGTGACGAGCAGCGCCACCGCCACGCCGCACAGCACCGCAGGCGCGGTCAGCACGACGGCGAAGGCAAGACGGAACGACTGAAAGTTGGCCGACAGCAACAGGAAGATGAACGCGATCGAAAGCAGCAGTCCGGTCTCCAGGCCATCGATTGTCTCCTCCAGCGGCGGCACCTGGCCGCGCACGGCCACCGTCACGCCGCGCGGCGGTTCGCCCACGCGCGACAGCGCCTGCCGCAGCTCGGCCGCCACCGCCCCCAGCGGAGCGCCGTGGATGTTGGCCGTGTAGCTGATGACGCGCTGCATGTTGTAGCGCTCCACCAGCCCGAACGCCTTGCTGAACTGGAGGTCCGCGACATCGCCGAGCAAAGGCCGGCCCGTGCCATTGGCCATGATCGGCACTTCACGGACGTCTTCAAGCGACTGCACGCGATGCTGCGGAATCTCCACCTGAATCTGGAACGCGTTGCCCGAGTTCGGGTCGCGCCAGAAGTTCGGCTCAATGAAACGTGACGACGAGGTAGCCGCCACCAGCGACTTCACCACGCCCGAGGTGGTGAGTCCGAACTGCCCGGCGCGGTCCCGATCCACGCGCACGTCGATGGAGGGATAGTCCAGCGGCTGCGCCTGTTGCAGGTCGCGCAGGGAGGTGATCTTGGCCAGTTCGGCGTAGACCTTCTGCGCATGCGCGATATTCGCCGGCATCGCCGGCCCCTGGATGCCCACCTCGATCGTCGTTGGCGAGCCGAAGCTCATCACCTGCCCGACGATATCGGCGGCCTCAAAGCTGAACCGCACGTCCGGGATCTCTCGGGCGATTTCCTGGCGCAGACGCTCCTTCAGCCGCTCGCCGCGGAGCGTGGCCCCGGGCTTTAGCGCCACCTTCATCACCGCCTCATGCGGTCCGCTGGTCCAGAGATAAATCGTGTTGATCGGATAGCTGGCCGGCTGGATGCCGATGAACGCCGTGCTGATATCGACGTTATTCTCTCCCACCAGGCGCTTGATGGTGTCCAGCACGCGGAGCGCGTAGAGTTCGGTGCGCTCAATGCGCGTGCCGGTGGGCGCGCGCAGGCGCAATTGAAACTGACCGGAGTCGACGGTCGGGAAAATCTCCACGCCCAAGCGTGGAATCAGCAGAAAGAGAATCAGCGCGGTTCCCGCCAGGTAGCTGCCGGCAACCACCCAGCGCAGTCGCACCACCCAGTCCAGGTAAGCGCGGTAAAGATTGCGGAGGCCGCTCTGTTCACCGGCATGGCTCGATCGCATGACCCAGACGCTCAGCACCGGCACCAGCGTGGAGGAAAGCAGATAGGAGCCGATCATCGCGAAAGTCACGGCCAGCGAGAGCGGCACGAACAGTTGACGCCCGACACCGGCCATGAAGAATGAAGGCAGGAAGACGCTGAGGATCGAGGCCATGGCAAGCAGCCGCGGCAAGGCGGTCTTCTGGCACGCGTCAAGCACCGCGCGCGGACGCGAGAGCCCTTCGGCCATGTGCGTGTGGATGTTTTCGATTTCGACGGTGGCCTCGTCCACCAGCACGCCTACGGCGAGCGCCATGCCCGCCAGGGTCATGATGTTGAGCGTCTGCCCGGCGGCCCAAAGGCCAACTGTGGCGCCGAGAAGGGCAAACGGAATGGTGGCGACAACAATCAACGCGCTGCGCCAATCGCGCAAAAACAGCAGCACCATCAGGCCCGTAAGCAGCGCACCGAGCATGCCTTCATTCACCAGCCCTTGCAAGGAGCGCGCGACGTAGCCGGACTGGTCGAACTCCAGCCGTACGTCGACATCCTCCGGCACCACCGCCTTAAACGCCGGCAGCGATTCCTTCACGCGGCGGATGACATCGAGCGTGGAGGCGTCGCTGCGCTTGGTGACCTGAATATAGACCGTGCGCTTGCCGTTGACGTGCGCGTAGCCGGTGATGATGTCAGTGCCGTTTTCGACCACCGCCACATCTCGCAAATAGACCGACGGCCCGGAACCGGTGCGCACCGGCGCGTCCATCAGCTCGCCGAGATTGCCGCCGATTACCGAGTTCGTGTTGGCGATGTAGGCCTTGTCGCCGATGCGCACGTTGCCGGATGGCAGTACGGCCGAGGCGCGATTCACCGCGCCGATCGCTTCTTCCGGCGACATGTGGAAGGAGCGCATGCGCTCCGGATTCAGCCGCACAACGATGGTCCGCTGGTTGCCTCCAAACGGCGGCGGCGCCGATACCCCGGGCAACGTGGCAAACAGCGGCCGGACCCGGTTGATGGCGAAATCCTGCATCTCGCCGGGCGAGCGCGTCGCGCTGGAGAAAACCAGCTGCCCCACCGGAACGCTGCCCGCATCGAAGCGCACGATGAAAGGCGGCACGGCGCCCGGCGGCATGAAGGCGCGCGAGCGGTTCACCTGCGCCACCGTCTCGGCGATCGCCTGGTTCATGTCGGTGCCTTCGTGAAACACCAGCTTCATCAGCGCCACGCCCTGGATGCTTTTTGATTCGACGTGCTCGATTCCGGTGATGTAGAGGAAGTGATACTCGTAGTAGTAAGTGAGGAAGCCCTCCATCTGCGAGGGATCCATGCCACCGTAAGGCTGCGCGACGTAGATGGTGGGCGAGCCGAGATTGGGGAAAATGTCGACGCGCATGCGGCGCACCGCGAGCGTGGCGGCCAAAAGCAGCGCGAGCACGGCAACCAGCACGCTCACGGGACGGCGAAGGGCGGTGAGCACTAACCACATAGGCTCATCTACCTCCGGGACGCGCCGGCGGCGAGTGAGTCCATTTCGCCTTGCGCCACCGCCACGGCAAACAGCGCGCGCCAGATCTGCAAACGCGCGAGCGAATCGTCAATTTCGGTTTGCGTGAGCAGGCGCTGCGCTTCCGCTACCTCCACCAGGTTCCCCAGCCCCGCTTTGTATCGCGCGGTGGCCTGTGTCTCGGCCGCGCGCGCCGCGTCAAGCTGAAAAGGAATGTTGGCAGCCACCCTGCGCGAGCCTTCCAGCATCGCCTTGGCCCTCTCCAGTTGCCCGTTGAGCTCCTGGCGGATCAGCTCCAGCCTGTGTTCTTCCGCGCGAACGCGCGAGGATTCGGCCTGCTTCTTCGCCCTGCTCGAGGCGTAGTCAAAGAAGGGAAACGTGACCGTAAATCCAACCCCCCAGTTGTAAATGTTCGGGCCCAGGCCGGAAGCGCCCCCGCCGGTCGTGAAGTCGGGATTGGCGCCTGTGCCACGCGCGTAAGTGGCGGCCTGTACATTGAACTTGGGGTAGTAGGAACGGTCAATTGTCAGCAGCCGGGCCTTGCTTTCCTCGATCGCGGCCTGCTGCTCCTTCAGCGCGGGGTGCGCGTCCGTTGAGGCAGTGCTTGGTTCCGCGGGCGATTCCAGCAGCCGGCCCGGGCTGAGCGCAATTTCCGGCGGCGTGACGCCGAGCATCTGCGCCAGCGCGGCCCGCGCGACAGCGGTTGCCTGCTCCGCCTGGATCTGCTGCGTCTCGGCCATCGCCAACTCGGCGCGCGCCCGCGAGGCTTCCACGCCGGGCCTGAGTTCCGCCTTCACCATCGCGCTGACGACGTCGTGAAAGACCTTCGCCCGTTCGACGCCCGCCTGCGCGGAGGCGGCCGTCTGCTGCGCGGCAAGAATCGTTAGAAATGCGTCGGCGGTGGTCACCGCCACTTCAAAGCGCGTCCGCTCCAGCGCCATTTCCGCGCGCCGGCGCGATGCCTCCGCCGATTCAATGCCCGCCTTGCGCAATCCGAAATCAAACGGCTCCCAGCTGATCAGAATGCCTGTGGCTGTGCCCCAGACGTTAGTGCCTGCATTAGTCGGGTTGGGCGGACCGGAGATTGGAGCGATCGTCGATTGCGGCAGCAGCATGCCGTAGATGTTGTTCCGCGTGGCGCGATTGATCTGCGCCAGCAAATCCGCTTTCGGCAAATACGAGGTTCGCGCCAGCTGTATGCCGGCACTAGCGGCCGACACCTGCTCGGCGTTCATCCGGATGGTAGGATACTTCTCCAGCGACCGCTTTACGGCCTCTTCCAGTGTGATCGGCGACGTCTGAGAATAGAGCAGCGCGGGCAGAACTAGCGCCGCCAGGCAGCGCGGGAGGGGAAACATAGAAGGCTCATTATACCGGAGCCTTTCCGCGGGGGCGTGCAATCCCGCGTTCGCAGCCACGGATGAAACGCACCAGGTGAAGCGTGTGCGGATTCGGTATCTCCTGCTCTATGCGCCGGAGCGCCTCCTCCAGCTTCAACCCGCATTGATAGAGCAGCCGGTACGCCTGGCGCAGGGACAGAATCTCTTCCCGCGTGAATCCCGCGCGCCGCAGCCCCACAAGGTTCAATCCGTGCGGCTCGATATCGGACTCCCCGTACAGGAAATAGGGAGGCACGTCGCGATTGACGCGCACGTTTCCGCTGATCATGACGTTCCGCCCGATGCGGGAAAACTGATGGATCAGCGTCCCGCCGGAGATGAACGCGTTGTCTTCAATCAGCACGTGTCCGGCCACCAGCGTGCAGCTCGCGATCACGATGCGGCTGCCGAGCGTGCAGTTGTGCGCGATGTGGCCGCTCGTCATGATGTAGTTGTCGTCGCCGATGCTGGTGACCGATTCCGGCTTCGTGCCGCGGGAGATCGTGTAATGCTCCCGGATCCGGTTCCGGTTGCCGATGCGCAGGTAGCTGCGCTCGCCCGTGAAATCCTTGTCCAGCGGATCGGTGCCCAGCGCCGTGCCCGCGGAGATCTCGTTGCCGTCGCCCATCGTGGTCCACCGCTTCACGAACACGTAGGGCTCCAGCCGGCAATGCGCGCCGATGACGACGTCGGATTCGATCACGCAGTACTCGCCGACAATGGTCCCGCGGCCGACCACCGCGTCAGGATGCACGCGGGCCGTGGGCGCGATCATCACCGAATCGTCAACGGGCATGAGATTTCATCATAGCGGCGTACGATACTGAAAAGCAGGAGGTGTGGTGAGAGTCAAAGAACTGGCCGAGTGGCTGGGCGCTACTTTTGAAGGCGACGGCGAACGGGAAATCGCCGGTGTATCTTCGCTGGACCGTGCCGGCGCGGAAGACGTCGCATTCGCCGTAGGCAAGAAAGGCGAGGATCTGGCGTCCTCTTCGGCGGCCGGCTGCCTGCTTGTCGGGCAAGCCTTCGCCAATCCCAACGGCCGCACCTTGATCCGCGTTCAGGATCCGCGCGCCGCGGTGGCGCGGACGATTCACCGCCTTCACCCGCCGCTCACCCATGACGCCGGCATTCATCCCTCCGCCGTAGTGGCGGATTCGGCCGTGCTTGGCGAGGGTGTCTCCATCGGGCCGCTGGCCGGCGTTGGAAAGGGCGCCCGGATCGGAGCGGAAACCCGCATCGGCCCCGGCTGCATGATCGGCGAGCGGGTGCAAATCGGCGCGCGCTGCCTGCTGCATTCCCATGTCACCGTGTATGAGAACGTGGATATCGGCGACCGCGCGGTGCTGCACTCGGGTTGCGTGATCGGCGCCGACGGCTTCGGTTTCGTGCTGGAAGGGGAACGCTACCAGAAGTTCCCGCAGATCGGCAGCGTCATCATCGGCGATGACGTCGAGATCGGCGCCAACAGCTGCGTCGACCGTGCCGCGCTGGGCGTGACATGGATCGGCGAAGGCACCAAGCTCGACAACATGGTCCACGTGGGCCATAACTGCCGCATCGGACGCCACGTTGTGGTGGCCGCGCAGACCGGCTTCTCCGGCGGTGTCGTGGTCGAGGATTACGCGGTGATCGGCGGCCAGGTCGGCATCGGCGACAAGGTGCGCATCGAATCGCGCGCCGTGATCGGTTCCGGCGCCGGCATTCTCACCAGCAAGATCGTGCGCGGCGGCCAGGTTGTCTGGGGCACGCCGGCTCGCCCGCTCAAGGAACACCTGGAGCAACTGGCGAACCTGGCACGCCTGCCCGAGCTGCGCCGCCAGGTGCGCCAGCTGAAACAAACCATCGATCAGATGCGGAACCGCCAGGAGAAGTAGCGATGCTGGTTGTCGTCGGCGGCCATACGCGCAACATCGGAAAGACGTCGGTCGCCGCAGGCCTGATCGCCGCGCTGCCGGAAGCCCGTTGGACGGCGATGAAGATCACCCAGCACGGCCATGGCATCTGCTCCGCCGCCGGCGAGCCTTGCGACTGCGCCATCGAGTATGAGCACCCCTTCGCGCTCAGCCAGGAAACCGCTCCTAGCTCTACCGACAGCGGACGTTTCCTCGCGGCTGGCGCGGAGCGGGCCTACTGGCTAAGGACGCCCATCGGCCATTTGGGCCAGGCGATGACACAGGTACGCAGCATCCTCGCAAGCAGCGAGAATGCCGTCTTTGAGTCCAACAGCATTCTGAATTTTCTCCGGCCCGATCTCTTTCTTGCCGTGTTGGATTATTCCTCCACCGACATGAAGGACTCCGCACGGCGGTTCCTCAGCCGCGCAGACGCGCTGGTGATTGTGGAACGTAATCATCAGGCCATTTCCTGGGAGGGTGTGCCGGAGCGATGGCTCACCGGCAAACCGCAATTCCACGCCAAACCTCCGCGCTACGTGACTCGGGAACTGGCTGAATTCGTGGCCGGGCGGCTGGGCATCAAGCCGGCGGCAGCGAGATGATTACGCGCAGACCGCGCAGCGGCTCCGAATGCGCTTCCATGCGGCCACCGGCGTTTTCGACGATGCGCCGGGCACTGGCCATCGCAAGCCCCGATCCGGCCGGCGCCTGCGGATGGAATGGTTCGAACATTCGCTCCATCTGGTCCAGACTCACGGCGAAGCCGGGAGCTCCCACCTCCAGCCGCGCAGTGCCTCCGGCGGTGCAGGCATGCACATGAATCGCCGATTTGCCCCTGGTGATCTGATCAAACCAGACATAGAGACTTCTCATCAGGTGCCGCGCCTGCCCAGGATCCATTCTCACCACCAGCGGGCCATCCGTGACGGTGATGCGGAACAGGGCAGGATCGAGCCCGGATTCCTTGATTGCTTCGGTGATGCCCTCAGCCAGATCGATAGGCTGCCGGCACACGGCAGCCGCTTGAAGATAGTTCACCGCGTCGGACAGGATCCAGTTCATCTGGTCCACCAGCTGTTCCAGCTTTTCCAGCTGTTGGCGCGTCCGCTCATCTTGCCGCGGCACGACCATTCTCAGGTAATAGGAGATCGACTCCACCGCGCTCAGCGGCTGGCGCAATTCGTGGGCAAGATGACCCACCACTTCGGATGCCTCCGGAGCGGCGGATTCTCTCGTGGTCGAATCAAACTTCAGAACTAGGGCTTGAGCGGCGTCTGGCATCGGAACTTTAGCACTCGGATTATAAACACAGTTTGCAGCCGGCGGGGACGCTTCCGTTCTAGCCGCGTTCGGGCAAAAGGGTCAGTAAGGCGAGCTCAACAAGGTGAACTCGAAACGCCGCGCATCCAACCCGCGCGAGTTGAGCTGCTGGATGCATCCGGCCGGCGATTCTGCGATCGCTTCAATTCTGCGCAACGGCAGCGTCGCCGGAGAATACAGCTCCAGCGCGATCCAACTTCCCGCAACCTGCTTGCGCTCCTCCAGATCGAGCCGCTCCGGCTCCCGCCCTATGAACCGCGTCAGGTCCGCTGCTGTCGTTGGCATAAGAGTAAAGATTCTACCGCAATTACACCCTTGCCGGCCGGTCAAGTCAGCCTACCCCTCAGTTGACAGCCACCCCTGAGATCGACTATGAAGGTCAATCACCATGTGGCAACAAAACTACACCCCCGTCGCCGACAGCCTCGCCGTTTCGACGCTCCTGGCTTCCCTCCCCATTTTCGTCCTGCTGCTTTTGATCGGCATCATCCGCAAGCCGGCCTGGATCGCCGCGCTTAGCGGACTCGGTGCCGCGATGGTCGTCGCCCTCGGCGTTTACCAGATGCCGGTCGAAACCATGCTCAGCGCCGTCGGATTCGGCGCGGCGTTCGGATTGTTCCCCATCGGCTGGATTGTTTACTGGGCCATCGTGCTCTACCGCATGACCGTCGACACCGGCAAGTTCGAAATCATCAAGGACTCCATCGGCGGCCTCACCGATGACCGGCGTCTCCAGGCGCTCCTCATCGCCTTCGCCCTCGGCGCTTTCATCGAAGGCGCCGCCGGCTTCGGCACTCCCGTCGCCGTCGCAGCCGCGATGATGACCGGCCTCGGCTTCTCCCCGTTCTATTCCGCCGGCATCTGCCTGCTGGCCAACACCGCCCCGGTGGCGTTCGGCTCCATTGGCATTCCGATCTTCACACTCGCCGGCATCACCGGACTGCCCCTGCTGGATCTCAGCGCCTGGGTGGGCCGCATCTGCGCGCCGGTTTCGCTGTTCGTCCCGGCATACCTGATCCTTGTGATGGGCGGCTGGAAAGCGCTGCGCGGCGTGATGCCCGCGGCGGCGATTTGCGGCGTCGCCTTCGCCGGAACCCAGTTCTACGTATCCAACTACATCGGCCCGCAGCTCACCGACATCCTCAGCGCCCTGGCTGCCATCATCTCCCTTGTCATTCTGTTCAAAATCTGGAAGCCGGCCGATGTTTACGTGCTCGAAGGCGCCGAAGCCAGCGTCACGCCCAAGCGCCACAGCGCCGCCGCAACCCTGCAAGCCTGGTCTCCCTATCTCTTTCTGGTCTTGTTCGTCCTGCTGTGGGGTAACGACGCGATCAAGGCATTCCTGAATCAGGCCACAACCATCATCGCCTGGCCCGGCCTTCACAACCTGGTCGAGCGCATCCCTCCGGTGGTCGGCGCTGCGGCGCCTTACAAGGCGGAGTTCGCCTTCAATCTCTTCTCCGCCGCCGGAACCGCCTGCCTGTTCGCAACGCTCGCCTCTATGATCACCCTGAAGATCTCGCCCGCGAAATACGTCAGCATCCTCGCCGCCACCTGGCGCCAGCTGTTCCTCAGCATGGTCACCATCGCCAGCGTTCTCGGTCTCGCCTTTCTCATGAACTACTGCGGCGCCACCGCGACCCTTGGCTTGGCCTTCGCCGCCACCGGCGTGCTATTCCCCTACTTCAGCGCCATGCTTGGCTGGCTCGGCGTATTCCTCACCGGCAGCGACACCTCCGCCAATGCCCTCTTCGGCAACCTGCAAGTGGTCACCGCCAACAGGCTCAACCTGGATCCCATTCTGATGGCTGCCTCCAATTCCAGCGGCGGCGTCATGGGTAAGATGATCAGCTTGCAGAGCATCGCCGTGGCTGCCGCCGCCACCGCCATGGCCACCTCTGAAGAAGCCAAGCTGTTCCGCTTCACCATGCGCCACAGCATTTTTCTCGCTTCGGTCCTCGGTTTAGTCACCACTTTCTACGCCTATGTCCTCTAGAAAACTTGGCCCCGCCATCCTGCACTCGGTAAGCTACTCCGGCAGCTGGGGGCAAGCGTTCCTTTCCCTCGATGAGTTCCTTGCTAGAGCCGCCGGACTCGGCTTCCAAGGGGTGATGCTGATGGCCAAGCGCCCTCACCTGAGCCCCCTCGACTACGACGCCGCGGCCCGCGAACGCCTGCGCAACCGCCTGGACTCCCTCGGCCTGCGCACGATCTGCCTGGCCGGCTACACCAATTTCACTTGCGATCTGCAGCATACCGAAATCCCGCACCGCGAAATCCAGATTCAGTACGTCGTGGAGCTGGCGCGCCTCACCGCCGGTATCGGCGGCAACCTCGTCCGCGTTTTCACCGGCTACGATCACCCGGCCTCCTCTCACCTGCCCCAGTGGAACATGGTGGTCGCCGCGCTGAAGGAATGCGCCCAGCGCACCGCCCACCTCGGCGTCACCATCGGCGTTCAGAACCACCACGACGTCGGCGTCGATTACCAAAGCATGTTCGACCTCATCCAGGCCATCGGCGAACCCAACTGCCGCGCGCTCTACGACGCCTGGGCTCCGGCTCTGCAAGAGCAGGATCTCGTGGCCGCCGCCGCCCTCATGGCCCCCGTCACCGCCCACACCACCATCGCCGATTACCAGTTGCGCCCGCGCTACCGCTACAACGCCCCGGTGATCAACTATGTACCGCAGACGCCCTATGCGCAGGCTGTTCCCATGGGCGAGGGCTTCATCGACTACGAAGGTTTCCTTCGATCGATGCTCGAGCACGGCTTCTCCGGCTCCCTCGCTTACGAGATGTGCTCTCCGCTGCTCGGCGGCGGTAGCCTCGAGAACCTCGACCGTTACGCGCGCAAGTTCCTGGAATACATGGAACGGTTCCGCGCCCGAACCATGGCTGCCGGTTGAGCCACAAGAAATTTTCCGGTTTCCCCGCACCCCACCTCTTGACCGGAGACCTCTGTTTGGATTAGCCTTCAATCATTCTCCGGAGACGAAGCGCCAGCCCAGTCCACGGAAAACTTTGGAACCACCGGTGGTCATACTCTTATTCGGCCCGCCAGGTAGCGGGAAGGGAACGCAGTCGCGACTGCTCAGCCAATGGCTGGGCATCCCCTCCATCTCCACCGGCGACCTGCTGCGCGCAGAAGCCGAATCCGACACCCCGCCGGGCCGGGAATTGGCGCGGCTTCTCAAGGCTGGCCAGTTGGCCGGTGACGGCTTGGTGAATCAGATTGTCGCGCGGAGCCTGGACAGCCTCAACGGCTCCGGAGTCATCCTGGACGGCTACCCGCGGACTCCTCAACAAGCCGTCTTTCTCGAGGACGTCCTCCACAAACGCGGCCAGGCCGCCCCTGTGGTCATCCACCTTCGCGTCCCCAACGAAGTCCTCGTCCAGCGTCTGGCTACCCGTCGCCAGTGCCCGTCCTGCGGCCGTGGCTATAATCTGAACGAGCATCGTCCAACCCGCGATGGCCTCTGCGACGATTGCGGCGCTTCACTCATCGCCCGTGATGATGATGAAGCCGGCGTCATCGTCCGCCGCCTCGCCGATCACCATAGCCGCACCGAAGCCGTCCTGCAACACTACGCCAAGGGAAACTACTACCTCTTGGACGGCGACCGCCCCACAGCGGAGGTCTTTGCGGAAATCCGCGCGATCGTGGAGTCGGAACTCGCTTCCGATGCCAACCAGCCCCATTAGCTGGGAAACGTGGGTGTGCGGATTCACCCAACAGGGTGATATTCCCCTGCTCCCCGCCAGCACAGCTCCTCCAACCTATTGAAAATACAATAATCGGAGTTTGGTATCTCATTTGCGCTTTTTGCTAGCATCATAGTCGTCATCGACTAACCCCAGGCGACGAGGCCCAGCTCGTCGTCAGCCCCTCTGAGCGAGGCCCCGGGTCCCCAAAAACCCGGGGCCTTTTCGATTGTCTTCCCCCTTCCATCCATTAAGCCCTAATGAACACTTACTTTGTGCCGATCCAGATCTACGAGGGCTTCGCCTCCCCATGAGCATTCGACGCGACTTGCGCCGCCACAAACGGGAAATCTTGGAGGCTCGCGTCAGCCTCAGCTGGACCGACCCCCTCGGTGTCACCCGCTTTGCCCTGGGCCGCGGCCTCGACATCTCCTCATCCGGCATGCGCCTGGAACTGGACGAACCCATTCCCGCCAGAACCTACGTCAACTTCAAGCTGGTTGGGATCCGCTTTGAGGGATCTGGTTCGGTGCGTCATTGCCGCCGCATCGGCATGCGCCACCAAGTGGGTCTGGAGTTCACCGGCGGGTTGCAGTGGCGATTCACCAACCTCACGGCCCCAAGCTACGAACTGGTTCAGGCCTGAGCCCGCCGCCGCGACAGCGGAACTGAACTGCTGAAGTCCAGTTGCAACTGGCGCTGCCGGTAGAAATACTGCTCCGACTTGCCTGAAGCAGACTTCAAATACAACACCACGCGCCCGCCGAACCGCCCGGCAATCTCCTTGGCCACCGTGCGCTCCTGGTCGGCGGCATGAATCGGGGGGCCTCCGGTTTCGCTGATCCACCGCGATGTTTCTTCGTTCAACTGGCTCTCCAACTCGCGGTCCGAACACACCCAACGGCCGGCCCGCAGAATCGCTTTCCGGTTGTCCACGCGAACCAGCACGCTCATATCGATCCATCATAATACCGGATGACGGAATATAATGCCTGTACTCATGTCTGTTTCAGGTAACACACGCTGGAAGATCGCCGCCGCCGCCATCCTCATGCAGGTCTGCCTGGGGGTTATCTATTCTTGGGCCGTCTTCCGCGGACCGCTCACCGAACTCTACGGCTGGCCGAAAACCGTCACCATCGCCCCTTACCGCTGGTCGATTCTGTTCTTCACCATCGGCATGGTCGTGGCCGGATTCTGGCAGGACAGGGCGGGCCCCAGGCTGGTCGGATCCACCGGCGGAATCCTCCTCGGCACCGGTTGCCTGCTGGCCGCCCTCATCGGCAACACGCCGGAAGGACTGATCGTCTCCTACGGTGTCATCGGCGGTCTCGGCGTCGGCTTCGCCTATGTCACCCCCATCGCCACCTGCATCAAGTGGTTTCCCGACAAGCGAGGCATGCTGGTGGGCCTGGCGGTGATGGGCTTCGGCGTCGGCTCGCTGGTCTTCGCCCCGCTGCTGGAAGCCTTGATGGGATCCGATCCCACGCGGCTCGCCGTCACCATTCCGAACACCTTTCTCATTCTCGCGGCGACCTTTTACATCTTTGTGACCGGCGCCGCGCAGTGGTTCCGTGTTCCGCCGCCTGGCTGGCGGCCCGAGGGCTGGAATCCGGCCGCATCTAAGCTCGGCAGCCTGCATGACTACCGGCCTGCTCAGATGCTTTCCAGTCCGCAGTTCTATCTGCTGTGGCTGCTCTACTTCCTCGGCACTTCCGTGGGACTGACCGTGATCGGCGAAGCCGCACCCCTGGTGCGGGAACTGGCCGGCGCCACGGCTGTGCTTTCCGGCGGCGCCGCGCTAGGCCTGATGTCGCTGTTCAATGGAGTTGGGCGGCTGGCCTGGGGCACGGTATCGGACCGCGCCGGCCGAAAGGCGGCCGTGCTTGCGATGTGCGCCGTGTCGGCCGCCACATGCGCCGCTCTGCTTCCCGGCACGGATAGCTTCTGGCGCGTGCTGGCCGGCATCTGCCTGGTCGGTTTCACTTACGGCGGCTACCTGGCCATCATGCCTTCCCTCACCGCCGACTATTACGGCACGGCCCACATCGGCGCCAACTACGGCATTCTGTTTTCCGCATGGGGCGCCGCCGGCTTCATCATCCCAGGACGCTTCGCCGCCATCATCGAACAGGCGAAGCAGGCAGGCAACTTGGCCGCTGGTTACGATCAGGTCTTCTTCTGGCTCGCCGGATTGTCCGTGGCCGGAGCCGCCGTTGCCGCACTCAGCCGCAAACCCGCGCCCGTGGCAACGGAGCCCGAGCCGGCCGGGGTGGCCCGCTAGCATGTGGACGGCAACCTATCGCCGCGCCGCCGAAAACAGCAAGCACCTGGTCACTCTGCAAGCCACCGCGGGCGGTCTGGCGATCACCCGCCGGAGCGGAGAGATTGTTCACTGGCCTTACTCGGTACTGCGGCGGCGCGCCGGTAGGGACGGCAAAGTCCTCTTCGAGCGCGGCAAGGGCGGCAGCCGCGAGATCCTGAGCGTTGGCGACCCCGCCGCCGTCGATGCCATTTGCCGCCACGCCCCTCACTTGCATTGGACCAGCTGGACTGAGAGCCGCTGGAAGAAGTGCATCGTGCTCTTCGGCGGGCTCCTGGCGCTGTCGGTTTCCGGCTACATCTGGGGGGTTCCGGCCGCCGCCGGCGCCGCCGTCAGCTACGTGCCGCCTCAGGTCATCTACAAGCTCAGTGAGGCAATGCTGAATGAGACTGTCCCACCGAAGCTGCGTTGCCTGGACCCGAAACTTGTCGCCGTGCAAAAGCTGGCAGACAAGCTTTCCGCCGCCAGGCCCGGAGCCCGCGCCCAGATCGTCGTCGGTGATTTTGCTTACGCCCACTCGTTTCCCTTGCCCGGCGCCGTGGTTGTCATCACGCGCGGTATGCTGGCGCGTGCGGGCACACCGGAGAACTTGGCGGGAATCATCGCTCATGACCTGCACCATATTCGCGCCGCTGACCCGGCCCGCCTCGTCGTCACTCCGCTTGCCTACGTGGCACTGAAGAGTCTCATCACTCGGGATTTCACGGGCAAGATGGCCAGCCTGGCCGCTTCACTGGGCACGCCCAGCTTCCAGCCCGCCGAAGAGTTGGCCGCCGACGCCGCGGCCATCGAATCCCTGCTCGCGGCTGGCATTGATCCGGCGCCGGCCATCGACTTTTTCCGGTCGCTGGAAACCGACGCCGAAAATCAGCCCGGCGCCTCCAACTATCGCCTGGCCCATCCGCGCTTCGAGGACCGTGCCGAGAGGATGAAGCAACAGGTGCGCCCAGCCCGCTTCCAGCCCATCGATTTGGGAAACGCCGTCCCTTGGCGTCAAGTGACGCTTAGCTGCGCATCCGGCGTTTCGCCCTAAGACCTGCATGAACCGCCGGTTCTTTTTCGCTTCCCTGCTTCCTCCCGCGTTTTCTCCGGGCGCATCTGCTCTCGTAAACCGGCTGGAGCGGTTCACCATCTGGGAACGCCGCCAATCCGCGCCTTGCTGGTTCCATCCCCGCGCCTGCCTTTTGCCGGACGGCAGCCTGTTCATGACGCTGCAAACCATCTCCGGTTCCGATTTCTTCGGGCCCGTGCACTGGAGCCTTTCCCGCGATGGCGGCATGCGTTGGAGCGACCCGCAGCCCGTCCCCGGACTCGGGCGCCGGCCGTTGGAAGACGGCCTCGAGGAGGCCGTCAGTGATGTCGTCCCCCAATATCACGCCCGTTCGCGCACGCTGCTTGCCATTGGCCACAACCTCTACTACAAGGACGGAAAGCTGACCATGCCGGCCGAGCGGCGTTGGCCTGTCTACTGCGTCCGCCGCGGAGATGACTCCTGGGATCCGCCGCGGAGGCTCGAGTGGGGGAACCCGGACGCCGATGGCATTTACACCAGCGGCTGCGCCCAGCGCATTCACCTCGACAATGGCGGCATTCTGCTGCCTCTGAGCTTCGGATCCAAGCGCCGCGAGGATCGCGCCGTCGCCACGGCGTTGTGTTCGTTCGACGGCAGCCGTCTCGCCTTCAAGCGGCACGGCCCCGCGCTGCGGCTGCCGGTGAAGCGCGGATTGCTGGAGCCGGCGCTGGCCCGCTTCCGGCACCGCTTCTATATGACCATCCGCGCCGAGGACGGCCGAGGCTACCTCACCCATTCCCGCGATGGGCTCCATTGGAGCCCTATCCAGCCCTGGTGCTTCCACGACGGCGAAGAACTGGTGATGTCCACCACCCAGCAGCGATGGCTGGCCCATAGCGACGGGCTCTTCCTCGTCTACACGCGCAAAAGGGCGGAGAACCTCAACGTGACGCGCTGGCGCGCTCCCCTGTTGATGGCGCAGCTCGACACCGAATCGCTCACCTTGCGCCGCGATACGGAAATGGTCGTCTTCCCCATGCTCGGCGACGGCATCGCCCGCCCTCAAGAAGTGGCGCTGATGGGCAACTTCCACACCTCACCGGCCACGCCCGCGTTTTCCCTCATCACCGTCGGCGAAAACCTCGCCTCCAACGGCTTCCGCGGCAATACCCTCGCCGCCCGCGTCTACTGGAACCGCCCCAACCGCCTCGCTGGCCGCGCTTAACTCAGCCCCAGCAGCCGGGCCGCATTCTCCCAATACACCTTCCGCAGAATCCGCTCCGGCAACTGAATCCCGTAGATCCTCCAACGCCCCTGCGGCGGCACGGCCGCCGGCGCATAGTCGAAATACTCGTCATCGGTCTCCAGGAACCGGAAGTAGATCTCGTAAAGCTCCTCGCCGAACACCTGCTGCGGATACTGGTGCCCGTGCGGCACCGCGTCGGTGCCAAACAGGATCCGGTCCTGGTACCGCTCAAAGAAGCGCCTCGTCGCGCGCGGCTGCCGGCCCAGCTCGCCAATGCGCGCGCCGAACTCGACATGCATGTTCGGGTAGCGCTGCATCGCTTCGGCAATGTAGCCGAGATTCTCCGAGTTGCCCACATGCAGCACCACGAACGTCGTCTTCGGATGCCGCGCCAGCACCCGGAACCGCGCCTCCTGCAACTCCCGGTCGCTTGGATGATCTTTGCCGTAAAAAGACCAGTCCGGATGCGCATTCAGCTCCTCGAACCGCTCATTGAACCGGTCAATCGGCGTAAAGAATGCTTCCGGATCAGAGGTGTGTATCGCCACCGGCATCTTCAGCGCCCCGCATGCCTCCCACATCGGATCGAACCGCTTGTCATCCACCTTGATCAGCGGCCCGGTGGTGAAGTTTTCCCGCACCACCAGCCCTAGCGACTTCAGCACCTTCAGCCCCCGCGCGCCGGCCGCGTGCGCCCGGCGGATCTCCTCGCCCTGCCAGGCCGCGTAGCCCGCCTCGGCCACCTTCGGAAACCACGGCTGCGTGAAAACAATAAACCGGTCCCGATGCGGTTTTGCCAGCAGCCGCACGCTCTCCTCCAGCGTCTTGCCATATCCGCCGGTCAGGTGCACCATGATGCGGATGTTTTTCCGGTCCATCACCTCCAGCAGTTCCTTCGGCTCCATCAGCAGCTTGTTGGTTTCCCCCTTCGGATCGCCCCAGCTCAGATGCGTGTGGAAATCGATCACCGGAAATCGCGCCCGCGGCACGCGCGTCTCTTTCCCATGCAGCATGCTCTTGGGCTGGAACTCGGTCAGATCAAGCGGCGCAGGCTTCGGCTCCGCCTGCCGCCGTTGAGCTAACGCAACCGCCGGAAAAACCCCTGCCAGCAGGCCTCTGCGCGTCGTTTTCCGTTCCGCCATCACATCACCTCGGTAACCTTAAAAGTTGAGATGTCATCATAGCAAGAGATATGCTGCAAACTATGAACGTGAGATTCCTCTTGCTGGGCGCGCTGGGTTTGAATCTGGGATTGGCTGAGAACTGGCCTCAGTGGCGCGGCCCGCAGATGAACGGTATCAGCAATGAAAAGAATCTTCCGGTGAAATGGGACACCCAGACCAACGTCACCTGGAAACTCGCCTTGCCCGACGTAAGCGGCTCCACGCCGATCATCTGGGGCGATCATCTTTTTCTGAGTATCGCCGAAGGCGGCAACCTTTATCTCTGGAACGTCGATCGCAACAACGGCAACGTCCGCTGGAAGCAGCTGGTCGGCGAAGGCGACACGAAAGTCCGCAAGGGGAACATGAGCTCTCCTTCCCCGGTCACCGACGGCAACTCCGTTTGGATCCTCACCGGCAACGGCTTGGTGGCCGCCTTCGACTTCTCAGGCAGGAAGCTGTGGGACCGCAATCTGTGGAAGGATTACGGACGGTTCGGACTGAATCACGGCTACGGCTCCTCGCCGCTGCTGTTCCGCGACGGCCTCTACATTCAAGTTCTGCACGGCTTCAAGACCGACGATCCCTCCTACGTTCTGCGCCTCGACACAAAAACCGGCCGCACCGTCTGGAAGGTGGAGCGGCCCACCGATGCCGTCACCGAATCTCCGGACAGCTACACCACTCCGGCCATTGCCTATCACAGCGGCAAGCCGGAGCTGATCATCACCGGCGGCGATTACGTCACCGGCCACGATCTGGATCACGGCAAGGAGCTGTGGCGCGGCGGCGGCTTGAATCCCCGCAATAACCCGATGAACCGCATCGTTGCATCACCCGTCGTCAATTCCGGCCTCATCTACGTGCCCACGCGCGTCAACCCGCTGCAAGCCTACAAGCCCGGCGGCAGCGGCAACGTCAGCTCCTCTCACATGGTCTGGGCCACTCCGAACGGACCCGACGTGCCCAGCCCCGTCAGCGACGGCAGGTATCTCTACATCGTCAATGACCGCGGCATCATTTACTGCTTTGACGCATTGACCGGTAAGGAGATCTACGGCGGCCAGCGCATCAAGCCGGCCATCTACAGCTCCTCGCCCGTGCTCGCCGACGGCAAGATCTACATCTCCAATGAGGAGGGCCTCACCACGGTCTTCAAGTCCGGACCTGAGTTCGAGTTGCTGGCCGAGAATCCGCTGGACGACTACATGCTCAGCTCCCCGGCCATCTCCGAAGGCCAGATTTTTCTCCGCACACGCGGCTGGCTCTACTCTATCGGCAAGCGCAACGCCAACTAAGGCCGCAGCCGCCGCGGCCAATAGGCCGCCACGCGCCTCATGTAGCTCTCATAGACGGAACCGTGGTCCCGTCTCAGGTCCCGCTCTTCCAGCTTCCGCGCCGCTACAACGTAGAGCGTCAGAAAGCCGGCCAGCATCAGGTGGCCTTGGCTCATCTCCGGTGTCGACCAGAATCCCGCCACCATCCCCACCATCATCGGGTGGCGGAGGTAACGGTAGAATCCGGGCGCATGGAACGCGGGCGGCGTGTAAGGCTTCCCGCGCGCGTAGAGCCACACCTGCCGCAGCCCGAAAAGTTCCGCGTGTCCGATCTGCACGCTGGCCGCCACCACCATCGCCCAGCCTGCCCAGAACAAGACGTGCAGCGCCATCACTGCCGCCGGGTTCTGCGTGAACCAGACCAGATCCGGCATCGGCTCCCAATAGCGGAAGATCGCCGCCAGCGTCACCGACGATGCCATTACGTAGGTGGTGCGCTCCACCGGCGCCGGAACAATCCGCCTCCAGTATTTCTTAAAGCCGCGCCGCGCCATGATGCTGTGCTGCATCGCGAATCCGGCCAGCAAAGCCAGGTTCACCAGGAACGCCTCGCCGGCGGGAATCTGCAACCCGGAATCCACCGTCGAGAAGGTGTAACGATTCCCAACGAACCCGATCAGGTAAAGGAACGCGCCAAGAAACACCACGTAGCCGATCAGCCCGTAAAGAAGCGCCAACAGCCGCAACATGACTATCCTCCGCCGGGTATGGCGCGCTGCTCCCGGGCCAGCCAGTGCCGGAACATCGCCGCAAAGTCGGACGCCTCTTTGGACTCATGGAGCTGCTCCAGGCTGAACCGCATTTTCCGCCGCCAGTTCGGATACTCCTCGGTTGTGCCCGGCAGATTTTGCTGTTCGGCCTCCTTGGTGAGATCCTCCTGGTTCAGCGTCATCAGCAGCGAGGGCGTGGAAACCAGAAACCCGGCAATCGCGTTGTGCAGCTCCCCGGTCAGCTCGTCGCTTTGCGCCGCCGCCTCGGACAGTTCCCCGGCAAGCAGCCCGGCATGAACCAGCGCCTCCACCAGTTTCCGCTTGTCCTCCCGCCGGCCTTCTTGCCACCGCCGGCTTCCCTCCTCGTCCAGCAACCCAAGCCCTGCGCGCAGCTCGATGTCCCGGCCGCTCCAGAATCCGGCCAGCGTCGGCAGGTCGTGCGTTGTCGAGGAAACCAGCGCCTGCACGGGGTATTCATGCGGGGGGCGGAAGCGCCCGTTCTCGCCGCGTTCAAAGTACAGCAGCCGGTAGCTCAAAATGCCGAAACGCCGCAGCGCATCGCGCATGTATGGTTCCACCGTGCCCAGGTCTTCGCCCACGATGAGAATCTTTTCCCGCACGCTTTCCAGCGCCAGCACACCCAACAGCTCTTCGTAGTTGTCCCGCACGTAGGTCCCCTCGGTGGCGTCGAAACCGTCGGGAATCCAGTACAGCCGGAACAGCCGCATCACGTGGTCGATCCGCAGCGCGCCGCCGTGCCGTGCGCTGTGTCGGATCGCTTGCGCGAACAGCCGGTACCCTCCCGCCTTGTGCTGCTCTGTGTTCGGCGGCGGGAAGGACCAGTCCTGGCCCTTCGGCGCAAAGTCGTCCGGCGGCGCCCCCACACGGCATCCGTCCACATAATAAGGCCGGTGCGCCCACAGCTCGAATCCGTAGCGGTCCGTCGCCAACGGCAGATCGTGGAACAGCCCGATCTCCATGCCCGACTCTAGGGCGTGTCGCTGCGCCTGCCTGCCCTGCTCATCCAACAGCCACTGCACGTATTTGTGGAACTGTACGGACCGCCGCTTCTCCCGCGCGAACTCGCCCACCGCCTCCGACTCCGGCTCGCGGTACTCGGCCGGCCAGTCCGCCCATGTCCACACTTCCGGATTCTGCCGGTGCAGATGTTCATCCAGCGCGCTATAAACGGCGTAGCGCTCCAGCAATTCACCCTCTTCTTCCACCCAGGCAAGAAACTGTGCGGCCCTGGCCGTGCCTTGCTTGAGCTCGCGCTGCCGGAAGTGCCGGAACGCGACCTTTAAGAAACGGCGCTTCAGCCCATGCACCCCTTCGTAATCCACCAGCTCCGCAGCGTTCAGTCCGGCGATCTCATCGCGGATCTTCTCGCTTGCCAGCAGTCTCTGCGCCAGACGCGAATCCTGGATCTCCGGGATCCGTTCCATGTCGAGGTAGATGGGATTCCGGTAAAAGAGCGTGTTCGGCAGGTACGGGCTCGTGTTGAACGGAAGCCGGTTGTGGATGGCGTGCAGGGGGTTCAGCGCGATGTAGCTGCCCTGGAGTTGATCGGCCACCCAGTCGATCAGTGCTGCCAGCGCCGTGAAGTCGCCGCAGCCCCAGGTCCGCTCCGAGCGCAGCCCGTAGAGGCTCACCGCCAGCCCCGCGCGACGCTGGTTCTCCCGCAGCGGCTCCGGTAGCCACGCCTTCTCCGGACACACGATGAGCTGCGTCTTGCACCGCTCGCCTCCGTCCAGGCTCACCTCCAGCTCGTGGTAGCCGAGCGGGATCGGATCCTCGATCTCGAGCCGCCTCAGCGTGTATCGGTACCCTTCCACCTCGGCTTCACCCGTCCGCGCGCAGCTCTCCACCTTCGATCGCCATTGCCGTTGCCTGCCGTCTTCCAGCGTTACTTGTAACGCCAGCTCGGCGGTGCTGCTGCCCTCCGGCAGCCGTAGCTCGATGGCCAACGGTTTCTTTTCGGCCGCCACCACCGTTTGCGGGGCAAGCCTTCCCCAAATGGCGCGTTCCCGTGATGCAATCGCCCGCCGCAGTTCCTGCTCGCTCCTGCTGGCGACCCCCAGCGAGCCCAATATGGCCAGGCACACCTCTGCGGAGGTTTCATGCCGCCGGCCCCATATATCCCAATAACCGTCTTCCACCTGATGGGAAGAGGAGACCTCGCCTAGCAGGCGCCGGTATTCTGCCGATGAGGGTACTGCAGTGCTGTATGGGGACATCAGGAAGCTATCTTTGGCGTAAGAAGGACCATCTTTGATGATAGCCTCCCGGAGACTTCCCAGGCGCGCACCCTTCGTCCCGGCCGTGGGATAATGACAAGGTGAGCATCGAGTTGCAAGAGTACCGGCCCGGCCTGGAACCCGTCGAAGGCTTGTTTGAGCGCATCGATTCCACCAAGGATCAGCCTTTTCCAGGCACCATCTTCACCACCACCGTCGATAGTGTCATCAACTGGGGGCGCAAGAACTCGATCTGGCCCATGACCTTCGGCTTGGCCTGCTGCGCCATTGAGATGATGTCGATGAGCGCTTCGCGCTTCGACATCTCCCGCTTCGGGGCCGAGGTTTTCCGCGGCTCTCCCCGCCAGGCCGATCTGATGATCATTGCGGGCCGTGTTTCCAACAAAATGGCTCCCGTTGTCCGGCGCCTTTACCAGCAGATGCCGGAACCCAGGTGGGTCATCTCCATGGGCGCCTGCGCCACTTCCACCGGCGTCTTCTCCAACTACGCCCTCATCCCGGTGAACCAGGTAATTCCCGTGGATGTTTACGTGCCCGGCTGCCCACCCCGGCCCGAACAGCTGATCTATGCCATCATGCTGCTGCAAAAGAAAATCGAGCAGCAAAAGGGTACTCTCCGTCAGGTCCTCAATCTCGACTAAGGTCTTTTTTCCTCCTCTTCCAGCCCTCTCTGCCGATGAGTCTGTTTGTAAGGTGATGGCATTCACCCTCAAGGAGGTCCAAGATGGAGATCTCAGCCGTTAATTCGATAATCGCTGCGTCGGTCGCCCCGTCCCCGGTGAAGTCGCCCGAGGCGCAGGCCGAGTCCAGACAACTGATTCGGGCATTGAAGAAGCTGAACGAGTCGGAATTGCTTGGCAACAATCATGAGCTGACTTTTGTGATGGATCGGGAAACGCGCCGGCCGCTGGTTCGCATCATTAACCGCGAAACCAAGGAAATCGTTCAGCAGATTCCGCCCGAATACGTCCTGCGGATGGCCGAGGAGCTCAACTCCCGCCGCTGACAAAACGCCATACCGGCGATCGCGCATCAACGAATTCTATCAGTGTGAAACATCGGAGGAAGACCAATTCATGTCCATCCAAGCGCGGCAGGCCTATCTGGAGGGCGAGATCCTCAACGCCAGTCCTTTGCAGTTGGTTCAAATGCTGTACCGCGCGGCCCTGGATTCGGTCGCCTCTGCCCGTCATCACCTCCGCTCCCGCGATATTGCCGCTCGCAGCCGCCAGATTTCTCGCGCCGGAGAAATCCTCAATGAACTTTCCATCTCCGTGAACCGCGACCAGGGCGGCCCGATCGCCCAGAACCTCGTCGAACTCTACGATTACATGCAGCGACTCCTCATGGACGCCAATTTCCGCCAGGCCGACGCCCCCCTCGAGGAGCTCGAACGGCTTCTCTCCGTGCTCTTGGATGCTTGGGAGAAGGCCGCCGCCCTGCAGCCCCCCCTGATCCCGGATTCCGATCCCGCACTCACGCTCCAGGAAGCATCGGCCTAGGCCCGCCGCCTTTGGACTGCCCGTCCTTCGTCAAGCTTTCTCGCACCATCGTCGCCATCCCTAGCCCGCCGCCGGCCGCCAACGCCTGCGCCAGCTGTTCCTCGGCCAGCTCCATCATCCGGCTCCCCGCTTCCTTCTCCTCCCCCGCCATCCACCCGCTGCCCGACTCCCGGATGTGACGCAGCATCTGCGCCACCATCAGCGCTTCAAACTGGCTTGCCGATTCCGCCAGCCGCTGCGGCGAATCGGAAACTCCTCCTCCCCCTGCTTCTCTGCCCTCCAAGACTCCCATACCGCCTCTCACTGCCGTGATCTCCATGGTCCGTTTTCCCTCTCAGATGACTTCGATTTCCGCGTCCAGTGCTCCGGCCGCTTGCAGGTTCTGCAGAATCGCGATCACGTCGCGCGGCGTGGAGCCGATTGCCATCAGCGCCCGCACCAATTCCTCCACCGTCGCTCCCTCCTTCAGGTCCAGGTGGCGCGCCTTTTCCTCCTTCACGCCCACCCCGATCTGCGGCACCACCGCCGTTTCCCCGCCCGACAGTGCCGGAGGTTGCGATACGGCGAAGCTCGTCTCCACCTCCACCGTCAGATTCCCATGCAGGATCGAGACCGGCCCGATGCGCACCTCCTTGCCCATCGCGATCGTCCCCGTTCGCTCGTTGATCACGATCTTCGCCATGCGGTCCACATCGATCGCCAACGATTCCAGGTGAGCCAGGAACTCCACCGGCCGGTGCTTGTAGGCGGGCGGCACGTCCACCACCACAAGTGACGGATTCTCAGCCCGCGCCACGTCGCCATCGTTGCCGGCGAATTGCCGGTTGATTGTGTGCGTGATCCGGGAAGCGTTGCTGAAGTCGCTCCGTTTCAATTGCAGCCGGAAGTGATCCGAGGCAAGTGTCATCGGAGGCGACAGTTCCACAATGGCGCCGTTGGGAATCCTGCCCGTCGTCGGATGGTTCACCGTCTGGTTGTTCCCGCCTCCGCGTCCTGCCACGAAACCTCCGGTCACCACCGGTCCCTGAGCCACCGCGTAGACCTGCCCGTTCGCGCCCTTGAGCGGCGTCATGATCAGCAGCCCTCCCTGCAGGGTCGTCGCGTCGCCCATCGCCGCCACCGTCGTATCGATCCTCGTCCCTGCCTGCGCAAATGGCCCCAGCGTCGCCGTCACCATCACCGCCGCCGTGTTCTTGGCCTGCAAGGCAGTCGGAGGAACCGAGACGCCCATCCGCTCCAGCATGTTGCTCAAAGTCTGTGCGGAAAACACCGTTTGCCGCTTGTCGCCGGCCCCGGCCAGTCCCACCACCAGCCCGTAGCCCACCAGCTGGTTTTCCCGCACACCCTCCAGCGCAATCAGCTCCTTCAGCCGCGTCCGCGCCGGGGCAACATCGGTCTCAGCGCCCATTAGCCCCGGAGCCGCACATACAGCAAGCAGCAGACTGCCTTTCCCCAACCTCGCCAAAACAGCCATTCTCCGCTTCAATCCACACTCTCCCCTAAATCGGCAGGATGCCCGTCAGCAGCCGGAACAGAATATTCGGGCGCCGGATCGCGTCTCCCACCAGACCCTTGCCCTGAATCCTCACCTCCAGGTTCGCCAGCCGGTCCGAGCGCAGCATGTTCCCTGCTCCGACATCATTCCAGCGCGCCACACCACGCACGACAACCTGCTGCCGCTCGCTGTTGACGATCACGTCTTTCACTCCCTCCAGCACCAGGTATCCGTTCGGAAGCACGTGCGTCACCCGCGCCGACAGTGTCGTCGTCAGAACCGTTTCCCGGCTCGTTTCCCCCGCCCCCTGTAACTGCTGGTTGCTGTCGAATCCGCCGAGATTGGCCAGCGGCGTTCCCGCGCCGATCGGTCCCAGCACCGCGCTCACCCCGCTCTTCAGCGAGGACTTGCGGTTGGAATTCGACGTCCCCTTCGCCAGCGCCGAGGCCCGGTCCGATACCAGTATCGTCACCAGGTCGTCCACCTGCGCGCTACGCAGGTCGCGCGAAAGATCCCCCAGCCTGGCGTTGGGAGAGTAGAGCGATCCCGGGCTTGCCAGGCTTTCGGCTCCGCGCCGTGTCGCCTCTTCCACGTACTGGTCCAGTGCGCTGGGCTTTTGCCCGAATGCGGCCAGCGCCAGCATACATGTCATTCCTGCGGTTCTCATCATTGTCCTCATCTTGCCGGTTCCACCTCCACTTGCGCCTTCCCCGGTCCGGAGACTCTTGCCGGAATCCTCCTGCCCGATGTTGCATTCTTCACCAGAATCCGGTCCCCCAGCCGTCCGCCGGACTCCGCACGCGCCTTCAGGCTGATTCGCGCCGCGCCGCTGGCCGCCACCAGTTGAATCTCATCGCCAGGCTCCACAAGGCGCGGAGCCTGCAACTGGGAAGCAAGAATCGCAGCCCCCGCCTCCAGCTTCCGCCGCGGCGCCTTGCCCACTGCCGCCGATGGCTCTACGAGCGCTTTCTCTCCAGTTCTCATTCCAGGGCCGCTCTCCACTCGCACCTGACCCGGCTGGATCTGCTTCCCCGCGGCCAGAGGCTCCACCGCCACCAGCCGGGTTTCCACGCTCTCTACCTTTGCTCTTACCCAGAACGGGACGCTCCGTCCCTCCCCGTAGCGCACCACGCCGCGGAACCGCATCGCGCCGGTATGATCAGGCACAGCTCTTTCGGCGCCCAGCAAATGCAGCGTTCCCTGCGGAGCCGGCCATTTGCTGTAGTCGACGATCTCGATGCGCCCCTCCTTTTCTCCTAGCTCTTCCCGCAACGCCTTTTCCAGCGCCTCCCGCTCCAGCGGCGCCGTCCGGTATCGGAAACAGACCGCATCGAGAGGTATCGCTTCCATGTGGAACTTCGTGGCCAGCCGCTGCAACTCCTCCCCGCGCACAATCCGCTCGGCGCCCGGATACGGCGCAAATCCGATCCGCGTCTCCGGCGGAATCCCCGCGAACAGTCTGTGCGCGCGCGCCAGGTCCGAGCCGAGAATGTGACGCCCTTCGACGTCGATGCATTCTCCCGCCGCCGCCATCGGCAAGGCCAGCAAGAACCCGCCCATCTTCCTCAGTATCGCCATATCTATCGCGTCAGGTTATTCACCTGCTGGTACATTTCATCCGCCGCCCGCACCACTTTTGTGTTCGCCTCATAGGCCCGCTGGCTGACGATCAGGTTGATGAATTCCTCAACCACGCTCACGTTGGACGCCTCGACGAATCCTTGTTGCAGCGTGCCCAGACCCTCCTGCCCGCCGGGGTTGCCGACCGTCGGCTCTCCGCTCGCGTCGGTGGGCACAAACAGGTTCCGGCCGATGCTGTTCAGTCCGGCCGGATTGGTGAAGTTGGCCAGCTGGATCTGTCCGGCCAGCTGCGCCGCCGACTGGCCCGGCTGAATGAAGCTCACCGTGCCATCCTGCGCGATCGTCACCGATTGCGCCTCCGGCGGAATCGTCACTTGCGGCTCGATCGGGTCGCCGTCGCCGGTCACGATATTGCCGTCGCGGTCCAGGTGAAAGTTGCCGGCGCGCGTGTAGGCCAGCTCCCCGGTTGCTCTCCGCACCTGAAAGAATCCCCGGCCCTCAATCACCATGTCCAGCGGATTCCCGGTGGACTGGAAATTACCCTGGGAAAAGATGATCTCGTTCGAACTCGCCTTTGTCCCAAGCCCGAGTTGCAGGCCCGTCGGCACCACCGTCTGCGCTCCCGCCGCCGCGCCCGGCTGCACCAGGCTCTGGTAGAGTAAGTCCTGAAATTGCGCGCGCCGCTGCTTGAATCCGACCGTGTTGGCGTTGGCCAGATTATGCGCGATATTGTCCACGTTCATCTGCTGTGCCGTCAGTCCGCTGGCGGCGCTGAATAATGCTCGTATCATGCCTGTTGTGACTCTCCTTAAGCTGATTTACGACCCGACACGGGCCACCTCTTCCGACTTCCGGCTCATCTCCGAGCTGATCTGTATCGCCTTCTGCAGCATTTCAAACTGCCGCATCACCGTCACCAGCCGCACCGCCGATTCGGCCGGCGTGAAGTTGGCTCCCTCCAGCTTTCCCTGGTGCGCCACCGCATCCGGCGCCGCCTGCGGAGTGATCCCCGGATCGCTCAGCTGGAAATATGTTCCCGAATGTTTCGCCAGATGGTCCGGCTGCTGAAACTCGACGATGGCAAGCTGCGCCACCGCCGCTCCACCCTGCCGGATCGCCCCGGTTGCCGTGATCTCCACCGTCTGCGCAGGATTCAGCTGGATTGGCTGGCCGCCGGTCCCCTGAACCGCAAAGCCGTCCAGCGTCTGTAGCTGTCCGGCGCGCGACAATTGAAAACTTCCGTTGCGCGTGTAGAGCGGTCCGGCGGGTCCGGCGACGGTAAAAAATCCTTTCCCCTGGATCGCCACATGCAACGGATTACCCGTGGTCTGCAGACTCCCTTGCGTGAAATCGGTCCAGTGGCGTTCAATCACCGGCGCCGTCGGCGGCAGCGGCGCCACGCTGGCATCCACCGAGGCCAGCGCTTCCGGCGATATATATAGGCTGTAAAATTCCCGGTCTGCTTTGTAGCCCGCGCTTGCCTGGTTGGCGATGTTGTTGGCCAGCATCTCCAGGGCTTCCATGCGGGCTTTCATTCCGCTGGCTGCGGAAATCGTCAGCGCATCCATGCCCTCTCCTATGCAATCTCACCGCCATCCAACCTCCTTCCTAAATCCCTTGCAATTCTGCCGATATGCGCGGAAGAGGGACAGTTGCGTGCGCCATTTTCCCGTCACCGCCGACCATTCCTCGCCGCTCCTCTCCTTCCCAACCTCATGATTTTTCTGCCGCCACTCTTTGGCCCCATTCTTGCTCCATTCCTCCGCAGTGATTTCGACCTCTCTGTTTCCCGCAGACTCGCTGCCCATGACCGCGCCCGGCTCCCCGGAGCTTGGCAGCACGCAGCTGACCCCGCAGTTTGCTAATCCCCAACTCCCCACTTTTGAATCCGGTAGCCAGACTGGCTGGTTCCGGCATCTGGTCGAGTTCGAGATCGATTCCAGCATCGCTTTGGAGGAGATTCCCGCCGAAGAGGCTGACCATTCCGCCGGCGAAATCGCGGTTTCTCTCCTTTTGTCCCGCATTCCGGTGCTCCTGCAGGTTCCCGGAATGCAAGCGGATGTTCCAATTCGGGACTTCGTTCCCGAGTTCGGTTCTCAGTTCCATGCCCGGATCGATACCGAACCGTCTCCGGCTGCCGATCTGGCCCAAGTGCTTATCGACAGCATGATGATGGAGCCGCCGCCGCAGGAGGAGCAGCCTGTCCAGCCCCCCCAACGCCAGTCTATGGATGGACCTGTCCCCGTTCCCCAACCTTCTCCCTCTGAGCCTCCCACAAACGTAGAACCGGGGGAACCGGCCGCGGCTATCCGCCCGGAGCCTCCTCCGCCTCTCTTTGTTCAGGAGCTGAATCCGCAGAAGCCGGAAACGCCCCCCCATCCGCCTTCTCTGGCTCCGCCCGCGCCATCTCCGCATCCGCCACAGGAATCGGCCGCCACACCCGCTTCCACTCCGCCCCACTCGCGAAACGTCGATTCCGTTCCCGGCCCCTTTCACCAAGCCGTCATGACCACCGAAAATCCACCGGCTCAGCAGGTCGCCTTCGCTCTCGACATCTCCTCCGATCCACAGGAACAGCCACTCCATGCTTCAACGCCCGCCAGCCAGAGCTCTCCGTTGCCTGCCGCGCGGCCGCGGTCCTCAGAGCCCCCTTCTTCCCGCGAACTCACCGCAAAGGCTCCATCCGTTGCCGCCGAACCAGCCGCCGGCACCGCCGCTCCGGAGCTTGGTGAAACCTCCACGGCGACCGGCGGCGGGAGTCAACAGGAAGCCTCTGCTGACCCGCGCGCCGTCCGCCCGGATCATCCTCCTCTTCCACGGGCGGCAGCTTCGCAGCAGCCCAACCAGTTTGTACTCGCCGCACAGCCCGATACCGCCGCGCCATCTTCCTTGCAGGCCGCCCCGGCCATGCGCAGCCAGGTAACGCAGACCTCCGAACATGCCCAGGCTCCACTGCCGCTGGAGCCCGGCTCTGTCCACGGCCCGGTTTCCAGTATTCGCATCCGCCTTGCCGGGGACACGGCGCAACCTGTTGATGTGAACCTCGCCGGCCGCGGCGCCGGGATCCGCGTCTCGGTCCACAGCGGGGACCTTCAGCTGAACGACCGGCTTCGTGGTCAGGTTGCCGATCTTGTCGCCGGCATGGAACGCGGAGGCTTCCGCGCCGCCGTCGCTGCCGACAACTCCTCTTCCATGAGCTCCTCCCACGAGTTTTCTCATAACCAACAGGCTCGCGATGGCTCGCCCGGGCAGCATGCGCAGCAGCAGTCCCGCCAGCAGCAACACGCCGACGACGCGTTTCCGAACTTCACCCACCAGCAACGGCGGAACTCCCCCGGCTCCACCTGGGCCGGCATGTGGGAGACCCAATTCCAGGACACGCAATTCACCAACTAGGAGACGAAATGGCTTCCTTCGCAATACCGGCTTCCCCCTCCGCCGCCGCGGCCTCGCTGCCGCAGTCGGCTTCTCAAGCCGCCGCTGCCGAGGCGCAGCAAAACAAGGAGATTTTTCTCAAGCTGCTTGTCGCGCAACTACAGAATCAAAACCCCACAGACCCGGCCGATCCCATCCAGTTTGTGACCCAGCTGGCCCAGTTCACCGGCCTCGAGCAGACCATCGCGATGCGGCAGGAGCTGGAGTCGATCAAGGCTCTTCTGGAGGTCGCCACCGCTCCGGTTGCGGTTCCTCCGGCAACCAGTCCCCGGCTCCCATGAGATCAAATCAACATCAATAGACAAACGTGGAGGAACTCTAAGAAATGTTCACATCCTTTTCAACGGCACTTTCCGCCCTCAGCGCCCACGCGACGGCCATCGACGTAGTGGGCAACAACCTGGCGAATCTCAATACGCCCACCTTCAAAACGAGCGTCGTCTCCTTTTACGATCTGGTCACCCAGTCTCTCGGCGCAGGCCTGGGCGAAACCCAGGTCGGATTCGGCGTCGGCCGCCCCACAACCTTGCGGCAATTCTCCCAGGGCGCCATCAAGACCTCCACGGGAGAGCTGGACGTTGCTGTGCAGGGTGACGGCTTCCTCGTGCTCCGCGATTCGGTCCGCGGCGGCATCGTCTATTCCCGCGGCGGCAATCTGCAGGTGGACAAGCAGGGTAATCTGCTTACCGTCACCGGGCAGCGCGTTCTCGGCTGGACCGAATCGGGCGGCGTGCTCTCCACAAACGGTCCCATCGCCGAGATCAGCGTTCCCGTAGGCAGCCTCAAGCCGCCCATCGCCAGCACCAACTTCTCCTTCGACATGAACCTCAATGCCGCCGCCACCGCCGGCCCTCCGCCGGACACCTTCTCCTCCTCCATCGAAGTCTTCGACTCCCTTGGCGGTTCCCACATCATTACCGTCGCCTTTACCAAGAACGCCACCGCCAATGTCTGGGACTATGCCTTGACCTTCCCCGATGCCGACGTGACCGCTCCCATCGCTCCCGTCACCGGCTCGCTCACCTTCGGTTCCAACGGCCGGCTGACCGATCCCACCGCGGCTGGACCCATGCCTGCCATTACCATCACCGGCCTCGCCAACGGCGCCTCCGACATGACCCTCACCTGGGATATCTACAACGGCGCCACGCCGCGCCTCACGCAATTCGCACAGGCTTCCGCCGTCTCCGCAAACCAGCAGAACGGATTCCCGGCCGCCCAGCTGGTCCGCGTCGGGATCGGCAATGGCGGTGTCGTCCTGGCACAGTTTTCCAACGGCCAGCAGGTCATCGTCGGCCAGCTTGCCATGGCCTCCATTCGCAACCCGGAATCGCTGCTCTCGGTCGGCAACAACAGCTATGCCTTGAGCGCCCGCTCGGCGCTGCCGGCCGTGGGCGTCCCCGGCACCGGCGGACGAGGCACCATCCTCGGCGGCGCCGTCGAGAACTCCACCGTCGACATCGCCCGCGAGTTTACCAACCTCATCGTCCTGCAACGCGGCTACCAGGCCAACGCCCGCGTCGTCACCACCGTCGATGAGCTCAGCCAGGAGACCATCGCTCTGAAACGGTAGTTCTTTATGACCCCCTTTGAACAAATCGCCCACTTGGCCGAGATTCCCCTTCCGATCGAAGTCGAACTCGACCGGGTCATCCTCACCGTGCGCCAGATCCTTGATCTCGACGCCGGCTCGGTTCTGAAGATGACCCGCTCGGCCGGCGAAAACATCGACATACGTGTCGGCGGCACCCTCATCGGCTTCGGCGAGATCGTCATCCTCGAGGAAAACATGGGGGTTCGCTTCACAGACTTTCATGGCCAGTTTTGACCTCATCCTCCAAAGGAGCCATCCGTAAACATGGACCTCCTCAGACAATTGCTCGCCATCGCCTTTGTCTTTTCCCTTCTCGGCCTGCTGCTATGGAAGTTCGGCCGCGGCCAGGCGCCTCGGCTGCTCCCCCGACGCTCCGCCATGATGTGCCGCGACCGGCTGCGCCTGACGCCGCAACATTCCATCCACGTCGTCGATCATGACGGACAATCCTGGCTGGTCGCCTGTTATCCGTCCGGCATGAGAATCCTCGCCAAACTCTCCGAGGCGGAAACCTCCCAGACGGCCTATTCCTCCGGGAGAAGCTCCGCTTGATGACCCGCCTCCTGCTTCCGCTTCTTGCCTGCCTCAATCTGGCGGCGGCTCCGGCCGGCAACGCCGGCGGCATCTTCGGCCCGGCATCGGCAAACGGCGGCTCCTTCGGCGTCCCCATGCAGATCGTTCTGATGCTGGCCGCTCTCACCCTGCTGCCGGCCTTTGTGATGTCGGTCACGCCCTTTCTTCGCATCGTGCTTGTGCTCCACTTTCTGCGCCAGGCCTTGGGCACACAGACGGCGCCCTCCAATCAGGTCCTGGTCGGCCTCAGCCTCTTCCTCACCGTTCTTCTCATGCAGCCCGTCATCGGCCAGGTGCAGCAGCAGGCATGGACTCCGATGCAGAACGGCGAGATCGGCATCGCCGAGGCGGCCGAGCGCGCCGCCGTCCCGTTGCGGTCCTTTCTTCTCAAATACGCCCGTGAAAAAGACACCGCTCTCATGCTCGAACTCGCCAAGGCGCCGGCCCCCCGCTCCCCCGCCGATTTGGAATTGAAAGTCCTCATCCCTGCCTACGTGCTCTCCGAACTCAAAACCGGTTTCCAGATTGGAGCCGTCGTCTTCCTCCCGTTCCTGGTCATTGACCTCGTCGTCGCCTCCGTCACCCTCGCCATCGGCATGGTGCAGTTGCCTCCGGTTATGCTGTCGGCCCCATTCAAGGTCCTCCTGTTCGTGCTCGTCGATGGATGGAACCTCGTGGTCGGCTCCCTGGTAAAAAGTTTCTGATTCGGAAAGGATCCTCATGAACGCCCAAGCAGCCACGGAAATCATCCGCCAGGCCCTCGTCACCGCATTCTGGATCGGATTGCCGCTGCTGGCCATCGGCTTCTTCGTCGGCGCCGCTATCAGCCTGCTCCAGATCATCACCTCTATGCAGGACCCGGCCTTCGCCAGCATCCCGCGCCTGGTCGCTTTCCTGGCGGGCTTCCTCCTGTTCTTCCCCTGGATGCTCGTCAAGATGACGGCCTACGCCACCTCGATCCTCGGCAACCTCGGCCAGTATGCACGCTGACGCGCTGCACACTCTGCCGCCGTCATTGACCCTTCCTCTACCTCTGCTCCACGGATTCCTGTTGATCCTCACACGCGTCGGCGGCGCGCTGGCCTTCGTCCCCATTCCCGGATTCCGCAACACCCCCGCCGTGGCCCGCATCGTTCTCATCCTCGCCGTCACTCTTTCGCTGCTTCCTGCCTGGCCGGACCTCGGTGCAACCTCCGCCGCCTTCAGCCCCTTCTGGCTGCTGTCGGAGCTGGCGCTCGGGCTCACCGCCGGGGTTCTGGTCGCCTGGCTCAACGAGGCCTTTCTATTGGCCATGCAGATTCTCGGACTGCAAGCCGGTTACGCCTACGCCTCCATGATCGACCCCACCACCCAGGCCGATTCCAGCACCCTGCAGATCATCGCCCAGCTCTGCGCCTCGCTGCTGTTTTTCGCCGCCGGCCTCGACCGCGAATTGCTCCGCGTCTTCTCCCTGAGTCTCGAAGCTCACCCTCCGGGCCTCTACCGCATCGAGGAACTCACCATGAGCCGCGTCATCGGCTTCACCGCCTCCATGCTCGCTCTCGCCACACGCCTCGCTCTGCCCCTCATCTCGCTGCTGATCCTGGTCGACGTCGCCCTCGCCCTCCTCGGCCGCATCAACGCCAGCCTCCAGATGCTCACTCTCGCTTTCCCGGCGAAGATGCTCATCTCCATGGCCGTGCTCACCGTTCTCGCCGGCCTGCTGCCTTCTCTCTACGAAAACGCCGCCGCCGGCATGGTCACCCTCTTAAGAACCACCCTGGCCGGAGCCTCGCCGTAACGCCCGCGCACGACCATGGCCGACGCAGCGCAGAAGACAGAGCAACCCACGCAACGGCGCATCGACAAGGCCCGTCGCGAGGGCCAGTTCCCCATCAGCAGGGAATTCGTCGCCGCCGTGCAATTCACCGGCTTCCTCGCCCTGCTCATCTATTTCGCGCCAGACTGGTTTGACGCCTCCCGCGGCTGGATGCGCCATCTGTTGCGCGAAAGCTTCCGCTCCGGCCTCGATCAGGGATCCGTCGTCGCCCTCTTTGAAACCCTCATTTACCGCGTCGCCTTCCCGATGCTCGCCATCGCCGGCCTGGTCGTCCTGCTCACTCTCGCCACACAGTTGTTCGTCACCCGCCTCGGCATCTCCACCGAACGCTTGAAGCCCGACTTCAAGCGCCTCAACCCCGTCAATAAGATCAAGCAGCTTCCCCGCCAGAACGTCCCTCAATTCATTCAGGCTCTCTTCCTGCTCCCGCTGTTCTGCTTCGCCGTCTACGTCGTCGCCAGCCAGAATCTCGACGCATTCCTGCGCCTGCCCTTTGCCGGACTTCCCTCCGGTATCCGTAGTGTCGGCGACGCCCTCGCCGAACTGCTCTGGCGCGCCGCCGGCCTGTTTCTCGTTCTCGGCCTCTTCGATTTCGCGCGGCAACGCCGCCGCTGGAAGGCCGATCTGCGCATGAGCAAGCAGGAAATCCGCGACGAAATGAAGGAAGTTGAAGGCGATCCTCACATCAAGGCACGCATCCGCCGCCTCCGCCGCGACCTGCTCCGCCGCCAGATGATCAAGGAGGTCGACACCGCCACCGCCGTCGTCGTCAATCCCACCCACTACGCCGTCGCCATCCGCTATCTCCCCGAATCGATGCCCGCGCCCAAGGTTGTCGCCAAGGGCAAGAACTATCTCGCCCTACGCATCCGCGAGCGCGCCATCCGCAATCAGGTCCCTATCGTCGAGAACCCTCCGCTCGCACAAGCGCTTTACAAATCGGCTCACGTCGGCCAGGAAATTCCCGTCCATTTATACCGCGCCGTGGCCGAAGTTTTGGCCTACATTTACCGATTAATGTCTGGGCGCTCGCCCAGCTCGAAATCATGACGCTCTACCCATCCGGCACTGACGCCGCCAATCGCACCGGGAGGCTCCCCGGCTAGTGGCTACCGGCAGCTCTCCCATTTCCAGCCTGCCCGCGGCCGCTGGCGCCGTCCCCAACCCAGGCAAAAGACCAACCGCTGCCGCCAAGGCCGCGGGCCCCTCCGCCGCAACCTCGCTCGCCGATTCCCTCGCCGGTGTCGCCTGGGCCGACCTTACCGTGCCCCTGGCGGTCCTCGCCGTCGTGCTGGCGATGATCGCCCCTCTGCCCGCCTTTGTCCTCGATTTTCTCATCGCCGTCAACATCACCCTCTCGGTCATCGTGCTGCTGGTCGGCATGTATATCACCCGCCCGGTCGAGTTCAGCGTCTTTCCCACCACCCTGCTGCTTTTGACCCTCTTCCGCCTCGCCCTCAACATCTCCTCCTCCCGCCTCATCCTCCTCCATGGCAACACCGGCACCGCCGCCGCCGGTCAGGTCATCGAAGCTTTCGGCAACTTCGTCGTCGGGGGAAACTACATCATCGGCGCCGTCATCTTCCTCGTCCTCATCGCCATCCAGTATGTCGTCATCAACCATGGCGCCGTGCGCATTTCCGAAGTCACCGCCCGCTTCACCCTGGATGCCCTCCCCGGCAAGCAGATGTCCATCGACTCGGATTTGAACGCCGGCCTCATTGATGAATCCGAAGCCCGCTTACGCCGCAAGATGCTCGCCTCCGAGGCCGAGTTCTATGGCGCCATGGACGGCGCCTCCCGCTTCACCCAACGCGACGCCGTCGCCAGTATTCTCATCACTGCCATCAACATCATCGCCGGCTTCCTCATCGGCTTCTTCGAGCACGGCATGGATTTTGCGCGGGCGCTCCAGACCTACACCGTGCTCACCATCGGCGATGGCCTCGTCACCGTCATTCCCGCGCTTATGATCTCCATTTCCGGCGGCATGATCGTCACCCGCGCCAGCTCTGATTCCCGTCTCAGCATCGACTTCCGCACTCAGGTCCTCAGCAACCACAGCCCGCTTTTTCTCGCTGGCGGCGTTCTCCTCGTTCTCGCCATGTTTCCCGGACTGCCCGCCATTCCCTTCCTCGCCCTCGGCGGGGGCGTCACCGCCATCGCCTGGAAGCTCCGCCAAAAAAGTGACACCGCGGCAAAATCCGCCGCCATCGCCGCCGCCGCTCCCCCCAGGGAGAAAGAAAACGTCGAGTCTCTCCTCAAGGTGGAGCCCCTCGCCGTCGAGGTCGGCCTTGGCCTCGTGAAACTGGTCGAGGGCGCGCAAAGCTCTCCCCTGCTGCGCCGCATCGCCGGCATCCGCCGCCAGCTGGCCACCGACCTCGGCTATCTCCTGCCTCCCGTCCGGCTTACCGACAATCTCTCCCTCAAGGTCGGCGAATACCTCGTCCTTCTCAAAGGCGTCGAAGTCGCCCGCTTTGAAATGCCGCAAGGCCATGATTTGGCCATTCATCCCGGCACAGGCTCGGTCCCGCCCATGGAAGGTATTCCAACGCGCGAGCCCGCCTTCGGCCTCCAGGCCTGGTGGCTCCCCTCCGCTTCCTCCGATTCCGCCCGCGCCGCCGGATACACCGTCATTGACCAGGTCAGCGTACTCGGCACACACCTTGCCGAAGTCGTCCGCCGCCATGCCTTTGAGCTCTTCTCCCGCCAGGACACCAAGAAGCTCCTCGACAGGGTCGCCGACGATCATCCCAAGGTGATAGAAGATTTGGTCCCCAAATTGCTCCCTCTCTCCCTTGTGCAGAAGGTTTTGCAGAATCTGCTTCGCGAGCGTGTTTCCATTCGGGACGCCGTCACCATTCTGGAATCCATGTCCGAAGGCGGCCAGATTACCAAGAATCCCATTCTCCTCACCGAGTACGTCCGTCAAGCGATCCGCCGTATGATCGTGCAACCCTATCTCAATCCATCCGCTGACCTCCCGGCCTATTTCCTCGAGCCGGCTCTCGAGCAAAGCCTCGAGCAGGCCGTCGAGCACTCCGAGCATTCCTCCCATCTCAACCTTCCGCCCAACCGCGTCAAGGAAATCATCGACCGTATCGGAAAAGGCGCCGCCTCGGCCCTGGCTGCCGGTCCTGCCGTCGTGCTGGTCGGCTCCTCGGCGCGCTATTTCCTCCGCCAGATGATGGAGTCCTCCCATCGTAATCTCCAGATTCTCGCGCACGGCGAGGTTCCTCCCGGCGTGAAGGTCGTCACCCTGGGGGTGCTCTAGGAACAGCTGGAGCAAAGGAACTACTCACATGCGTGTCAAATCCTATTTCGCGGGAACGGTCGAGGCCGCCATGGCGCTGGCCGGCAAGGAGCTGGGCGTTGACGCCATGCTCGTTTACTCCCGCGAGTCGGCGCCCGAAGCACGCTACCTGGGCAAGTATGAAGTCGTCTTCGCCCTGCCCTCCTCCGAACCGGCTGCCCCCGCCTTGCCCGCTCCCACCGCATCTATGCTTCCCGCGCCAGCCACCCCGTTTCCGGCCGCCACCCAACCCGCCGTGGCCGATGCGCTTGCTTCTCTCACACGCCAGTTGGAAGCCATGTCCGCCAGGATTGAACGCCTCACCTGGATGCATCAATCCCGCCGCTCCCTGCTGGCCCTCGGCGCCGGCAGCACCGCCGCTCCCCCCGGCCTTCCCCAGGATCTGCTGGAACGTCTCGAACTGGCAGGCATCGGAGAGCCGCTCTCGGATCAAGTATTGGACAGCGCCGCGCAAACCATTGCCGCCAATCCCGCCCTCGACGCTACCTCCCTTTTGCGGCGGACCCTCTCCGCAATGGCCGCTGCCATCCCCGTTTCCCCTGCCAAACAGGACCACTCGATCCTCACCCTCATCGGCCCGCCGGGTTCCGGCAAAACCACCGCTCTCGTCAAGCTCGCCGCCACGCTCGGCGCTCGCTCCCGCAGGCCCGTTCAGCTCATCAGCTTTGATTCCTTCCGCATCGCCGCCGCCGAACAATTGCGCACCTACGCCGGCATACTCGGGATCGGATTCCAAGCCGTGGAAACCGTCGGATCGCTTCTCCAATGCCTGGAGGAGCACCGCTTCAAGGAGTACATCCTCATCGATACCCCGGGCATTGCTAATAGGGACTTCGAAGCCGCCGAAGATCTCGAGCGCTTTCTCCGCCTCCGCAACGACGTGGAAGTGCATCTCACTCTGTCGGCCTCCATGAAATCTGCCGATCTATCCCGTGTGGCGGATCGCTTTGAAAGGTTCCGCCCCAACAAGCTCATTTTCACCCGCCTGGATGAAACCTCCTGCTACGGCTCCATCTGGACGGAATCCGTAAAACGCTCCAAGCCCGTTTCTTTTCTCTGTAACGGCCAACAGATTCCCGAGGATCTCCTCGAGGCCACCCCGGAGGCCATCGTTGCCATGGTCCTGGGCCTTTCACCGGCGCTCAGCCAGCCTGACTGGTTCACTTCTCCGCCTCTGCCAGGAGGCTCCTCCGCCGCCGTTGCCTAGCACGGCCGGTCTTGGCTTTTTCATCCTTATGCGAACGGTTTAACTCATGACATCCCTCACGCAACCATATCAGGGCGGTTCCGGATCGGCCAGCGAGCAGCGGGAGCGGCTCATTCTCGATCACCTGCCACAGGTCCGTCTGATTGCCAGAAGGATTCACGAACGGCTGCCGGAAAGCGTCAGCCTGGAAGACCTCATCTCCACCGGAATCGTCGGATTGATCGCCGCCATCGATCATTTTGACCCCTCCCACAACGTCAAGCTCAAGACCTACGCCGAATACAAGATTCGGGGCGCCATCCTCGACTCCCTCCGCGGCCTCGATTGGGCGCCCCGCCAGCAAAGGAAAAAATCCAAACAAATCGAAGCCGCCATCGCCATCGTCGAGCAGCGCGTGCACCGCGCGCCCACCGAGGAGGAAATCGCTCAAACCCTCAACCTCTCCATGGAGGAATACCATGCATGGCTTGTCGACATCCGCGGCGTCAACCTCGGCAGTCTCGAGGGCCACTCCCCGGAAGAGGAGGGACGTGATCTTCTCAAATACATCTCCGACAGCGACGAAAACTGGCCCAGCCGCGTCGTCGAAAAAGCCGAACTCCAGCGCCTGCTCGCCCACGCTATCGAGCGCATGCCGGTCGTGGAACGCACCATCCTCAGTCTCTACTACACCGAAGAACTCACTCTCCGCGAGATCGCCAAAGTCGTCAAGCTCCACGAGAGCCGCATCTCTCAGCTCAAATCCCAGGCCATCCTTCGCCTCAGAACCTACATCGAAAAGCGATGGCCTCAGCAAAGGGGCAAGCTGTAACCGCTAGAGGGTACCATGCCGGACCTGCCGATCGATAATCAGTCCGCTCTGGAAGAATGGCTTCTCGAGCAGTGGGTCCTCCATCTCGGCCGCGCCATCGAGGCCATGACCGGCGAAGCGCCCATCGTCAAGTACTCCGCCGATGCACAAGAACCCTCCGCCGAGGACCGCCTGTGGTGGCATCAGCCGTTCAATCTCTCCTCCGGATCCCTCATCTGGGTGGGAGCCTCCACCCACACTTGGTCGTCCATCGGCGCGCAGGTCCTTCGGGCGGCAGGCATTGACGAGAGCACCCCGGAAGATCATCGCGGCAGCTATTTTGAAGTCCTTCAGCAGGCGCTCTCCGGCGTGGCCCAGTCCCTCACCGGCCTCCTCCGCGCAGAGGTCCTCTGTGCCGCCGGAGCCGGGAAGCCCCAGCCCCCGGAATGCTCCGCTTTCCTCTGCGACATCGGCCTTCAGGACAAGAATTTCAACCTGATGGTCGCCTTCAGCGAGGAACTCACTTCCACCGTCCGCGCCTCGCAACGGACCAAACACGAGACGCCCGCCACCGCCCCCGCTTCTTCCGGCCCCGGCACCGCCCTCGCCGAATCCCCCGCTCCCGGCCTGCCCGATACACGGCAGACCATCTCCCTGCTTTTTGACGTCGAACTTCCCCTCAGCATCTCCTTCGGCCGCGCCCACCTCACTCTCAAGGAAGTCCTCAAACTCACCTCCGGCTCCATTGTCGAGTTGAACCGTACCGTCGTCGAGCCGGTCGAGATCATCATCAATAACTGCGTCATCGCGCGCGGGGAAGTCGTCGTCGTCGAGGGCAACTACGGAGTCCGCATCAACCAGATCGTAAGCCGCAATGAGCGCTTACGTACTCTTCACTAGGATCATCCCCATGCAATCCCTCAACACCATCAGCCCCACGCTGTTCGAGGTCATCCCCTACCTCGTCTTCACCCTCGCTCTCGGCCTTTGCGTCTGTCTGTTCATCCTCCTCAAAGCCGAGATCCACCGCAAGTCCGCCCGCTGGGATTACGCCAAAAAGGAAATGGAGCAGTCCCTGCAACTGTTGCGCCTCCAGATACAGCGCCTCCAGGAGAGCCTCCACACCACCGTCCAGGAGGCCGCCCTCAACCAGGCTCCCACCACCGCCCCTCCACGCCAGGCCATCAATCTCAACCGCAGGGTGCAGGTCCTCCGCCTCCACAAGCGCGGCGAGAGGCCCGATCAGATCGCCGCCGCCGTCGGCATTCCCCAGAATGAAGTCGAGCTGATGCTCAAGCTGCAAGCGGCCCACACCGCTGCCTCCTGAGCCGCCCGGAACCACCCCCGCTCACTCAAACTCGTCCTGCCGGACAATCGCCCGCGAGCCCGGCCGCTCCGCCTCATCCTCCAGCGTCACCTGCACCGAGGTTTCCTTCCTCTCCCGCATCAGGCTCATTGCCAGCGTATTCTTGGAACGGTGCGAGCGGATCGCGCTCGACAACTCGCGCGGGCTCTTCACCTCCTCCTTCTCCACCCGCAGAATCACGTCCCCCGCCTTGATTCCCGCCTTCTCCGCCGCCGACCCTTTCACCACCGATCGCACCAGCACGCCCTCCTTCACCCCGAAGTGCGTCGCCAGTTGACCCTCCACGCTCTCCCCTTCCACGCCCAGCATCGGGCTCCGCCACGACGTGAACGCCCGCGGAATGTCCGGTATCCAAACATCGAACCGCGGACTCGAAAACGAGTAGCTCTGTCTTTGCAGCTTCGCTTTCCGGGACCCGATCGCCGCCGTCACCGCCTGCGCCGCCCCGTTCCGGATCACCGTCATCTTCACCTCGCGGCCCGCCGGCGTCTCCCGCACCAGCCGGATAAACTGCTGCGTCCCCTCCACGCGCTGTCCCTGATAGTCCTGCACCACGTCGCCTTTCTTCAGCCCCGCTTTCTCCGCCGGGCTCTCTTCCTCCACCCCCGTGATCTCCACTCCGTGAACTTCCTTCAACTTCAATTCCTTGGCGCGCTCGGAATCTATCTCCCGCACGTTCACGCCCAGAAAACTGCCGCCCGTGATCAGAACTTGCACATCCGGCGGAGGCGGCGGCATCGGCGCCTCCGGCGGCGCCGGGGCTGCCAAATACACAGGCTGCGCCGACAGCGTACCCGCCATCAACAGGCAGGCCAGCCACACGCTCCCCCGCCTTTCCAAAAAGCTCTTCTTCCTCATCATCTGTTTCACCTCTTGCCTATTTCTGTTTCTTCAGGTAGATCGTTCCGTTCCGCGCCGAGATCCGCAGCAGCGGACCTCCGCCGTTCAGCTGTCCGGTGGTCATCATCCTCTGGATCACCAGCGGCAGCACAACGCGCGAGGGTATCTCCGGAAAATCGGAAACGATTCTCCTCATCCTCCCGGCCGAATCATTCATCGCTTCCACCGTCACTGCCAGTTTGGACGGAATCATCACGATTACGTCACCGGAACTGGTCCCCAGAAACGAATTCATCAGCCGCAGCCTCTCATGCAGCTCGGCGACTATATCCCCCCGCGCCGTCGCCGCATGCATCGCTCCATGCGCTTCCATCAACCGGATCCCGCCCGACACCGCCTCGCATCGTATGCCTCCCGCTTTGCCTACTTCAATCCCTCCGCCCGCGCTCTCCACCGTCACCAGCCCACCAGCCTCCCCTACCTTGATCCGCCCTCCCAGCGTCCGCGCCATCACGCTCGAGGCCCCGCGGCCCACCTCCAGATTCCCCGCCCCCGTCGACAGCTGCAACGCCCCGCCCGCCTCCTCGATCGCGATGTCGCCTCCTCCGCTCTCCAGCCACGCTTCCCCGCCGGCGCGCTTTACTTCGATCGTCCCTCCTCCCGTCACCGTCCGCAGTCTTCCCGCCACCTCCCCCACGCGGATCGCTCCCCCGCCCGTGCGCGCCACCAGCGTGCCGCCAATCCCGTCCGCCACAATCACCCCCGCTCCCGTCTCCACCTGCACATCGGCCCTGACCCCGCTTACCTCCAGGTTCCCCTCCCGTGTCTCCACCTGCACCTGCCGCAGCTCCGCCGGAACTACTAACCGCAGCTCGCCGCCGCCCAGCCGCATCCCTCCATCGGCATCGCTCACATAGATCCAGTTCCCATGCCGCCACATCCGCACCGTTCTCGGCGCCGTCTCCCCCCAACCCGCCACCGGCTCATAGCGGATCTCCCGGCCTCCATCGCCCGCCAGTTTCACTGTTGACCGGCTGATCACCTTCACGCCTTCTATCCCGTGCGCGGAAATGCTCCGGCTGCCCGTCTGCGCCTCCATCGCCGGGCCCAACGCCATCACCGTGAACAAACTGATTACTTGCCTCATACTCCCTAAAACGTCTCCACCGACGCCTTCATCTCCTGCAGCACGCGCTGCGTCCGCAGCCGGATATAGTCGTTCTCCTCGTGCCGCATCAGCTCCTGCAACACGCCAACCAAATCCCCCGTCCGATGCTGGATCAGCAAATCAATCGCTTGCGTCCGCAGCCCCGAACTCTCATCCTTCAACAGCACCTGTGACAACGCATGCCGCACCTCCGCCTGCTCCGCATACGGCTTCAGCGCCTCCAGCGCCTTCATCCGGACTCCCGGATTCGGGTCCTCCAGCAGCGCCTGCTTCAGAGCTTCACGAACCTCCCGCGCCGTCGTCTCCGCCTTCAGCAGATCCAGTGACTCCACCCGCAAACCCGCATCGGCCGGCTCCTGCGCCGCGCGCAACAACAGCCGCCTTACACGGTCCTCGTCCGGCCGTCCGAACACATCCCGCTGCCGCGTCTCTTCCAGCACAATACGCACCGCGCCATTCCTGTCCGGTTCGATCAGCCGCACCCGCGACGCCGTCACTTCTCCATTCCTCGTCTCCGCGCCCACCTTCACCGGCGCCAGCCGCGCCGAAAAGAAACCCACCGCCAGCAGCGCCGCCGCCGCCGCCGGCTGCATCCAGTGAAACTCGCCCGGCAACCACCGCCGCCACCATGGCCGCCTCTCCGCCTTCGCCCGTATCACGCTCCGCAGTTCCCGCCGGCACTCGCTCAACAGCGCCGCCGGCGCGCTCACCGCCGTCGCCTCCAGCGCCGCATGCATCCTTCTCTCCCGCTCCAGCGCCTCCCGGCACTCGCCGCATTCGGAGAAATGCTGTTCCATCTCCTCTTCCGGAGTGAACTCCAGCTCTCCGTACACATACAACGGCAGCTGTTCTCTCGCCTTTTCGCAGTTCATATCCAATCTCCCAATCCGGCTCTCATCTTTTGCGTCGCCCGGAACAGGCAGTTCTTCGCCGCCTCCTCCGTCGTCCCCAGAATCTCCCCGATCGCCCTCAGCCTCAGCCCTTCGTGATGCCGCATCTGAAACACCGCTCTCTCCCGCGGCGTCAGCCCCTCCAGCAGCGCCTCCATCCGCTCCTTCAACTCCAGGCTCAGCAGCCGCCGCTGCGGATCCGCTACCGCTTCTTTCTCCGCCACCGTCTCCAGCCGGTCCTTCCGACCTTCCTCGGTCTCCACCACCGTGTCTTCCTCCTTGCGAACCTTCCGCTTCCGCATATGGTCCAGGCAAAGATTCGTCACAATCCGGTACAGCCACGTGTGAAAACTGCAATCGAAACGGAACGTACGCAGGTTCTTATGCACCCGCAGAAACGCCTCCTGGTAAATATCCCGCGCATCCTCGCGTGACCTCACCAGGTTGAACGCAATCCGGAGCACACTTTGGTCGTAGGCGTACACGAGCTGTTCAAAAGCCTCGTCATCGCCCTTCTGTGCCGCCCGGATCAGTTCGGTTTCATCGGACACGGTGTCCCGCCCGAGCCGGCCGGCCAAGGTCGCTGCCGGTTTTACGCTCAATCAATGGGATAGACGTTCTGGAACCAAAAATGTCACACCCGGCTGCTACCCGGCCAGTTCCAGCTCAATCCGCTTCCCGGACGCATCCAGACTCACGATCCGGAACCGCCGTATCTGCCCGGTTTTCAGCGGTTCCTGGCCTCCGCCGCCCTGTTGCCCCTTCTTCCACTTCGCCTCCAGCATCGCCGTCAATGAAGAAAGATCGGCTGCCGGACGCTCCCCTTGCCCCTCCGATGCCGCCGCCGCGCTCCCCAGCCGGCAGCTCGCCGTCACTCCTTCGCCCAGCTCCACCTTCGCCTTATCTTTGCCGATCTCCCTCACCCTCCCCGACACCTCGTCCCCCACCTTGTGCTCCTCGATGTACTCATCCACGCTGGTCGGCTCCAGCTGCTTCATCCCCAGCCGGATTCTGCGCCTCTGCTCATCCAGCTCCAGCACCACCGCGCGCACCCTCTTGCCCACCGCCACCGCTTCCTTGGGATGATCCAGCCGCTTCTCGCTCGTGATATCGCCGATGTGGATCATTCCCTCCATCCCTTCGCCCAGCTCCACAAAAGCGCCGAAACTCTGCAAACTCGTCACCGGAGCCTCCACCACCGTCCCGGCCGGGTATTTCTTCACCGCCTCTTCCCAAGGATCGCCCAGCGTCTGCTTCAAGCCCAGCGCAATCCTTTTCTCGGCTGCGTTGATGCCCAGCACCACCGCTTCCACCATTTCTTCCGGCTTCACGATGTCGGCCGCCCTCTTCTGCTTGCGCGACCACGACATCTCCGACACATGAATCAGCCCCTCCAGCCCCGGCGCGATCTCCACAAATGCGCCGAAATCAGCCACCCGCGTCACCTTGCCCCGCACCCGGTCGCCCGTCTGGAACTTCTCCACCGCCACCGTCCACGGATCGGCCTGCAGCTGCTTCATCCCGAGCGAAATCTTCCGCGTCGCCGCGTTCACCTTCAGGATCTTCACCGTGATCTGATCACCGCTCTTGACGATCTCCTCCGGCTTGGCCCCGCGGCTCCAGCTCATCTCGGAAACATGCAGCAGCCCTTCCACGCCCGGCGTGATCTCCACAAACGCGCCGAACTCGGTCACGGTCCGCACCGTGCCGCTCACCACCGCGCCCTCTTGCAGGCTCCCGAACGCCTCTTCTTTCGCCTTCGCCGCGCGCTCCTCCAGCACCACACGCCGGTCGACGACCACGTCTTCCTTCTCCGTATCGAGCTTCGTGATCCGGCATGCAATCTGCTGGCCCACCAGCTTCTCCATGTCCGCCATCTCGCGCGCCCCGCTGCGCGATGCCGGCAAAAACGCCCGCACGCCCACGTCCACGCGCAGCCCGCCCTTGATCACCTCTTCCACCGTCCCGGTCACCACCGCCTTCTCATCAAACGCCTTCTGCAAGCCGCTCCAATCCTTCGGCACCACCACCTTCACCGTCGAAAGCAGATAGTAGCCGTTCTCGTCGCGGCCCGTGATCGTCACCCGCACCGCATCCCCGGCCTTCAGCTTCGCGCCCTGCTCCAGCGGCAGCACGCCCTCGCGCTTGCGCCCGACATCGACTAAGACCGCTTCTTCGGAGACTGAAATCACCGTCCCCGCCAGCGCCGGGCTCCCGGGATCGCTCTCCTGCTTGCTTTGATCCTGCTCGAACTGGCTCAGGATATCGGCAAAGGAAGCTTCATCGGCCGAATCGGCGCGATCCGGCGAAACGGGGTTGGGAAGATTGGGGTTCATGGGACTGAATTACGGGGGTTAGCTATATTTTGGCACAATCGAAGCTGGAATGGCGGAGCCAACCTCGACCCTGCGCAAGCTGTTTCATCCCCGCGACGCCGCCTGGCTTCTGTTGATCGCCGCGCTCGCCATCGCCAGCCCCATGCGCAGCGACGCGGAACTCGAATTGCTCGGCGCCCTCGCCCTTTTTCAGATCGCTGAGCCGCGCCTCGGCTTCTTCCAATCACTTGGCGGCATCAAAGCCGCCATCCTCATCAAGCTCCTCCTCTGCTATCTCTTAATCGGCGTCACCGGCGGGGTCACCTCCAGCTACTACCTCATTCTTATGGTCCCGGTCGTCTCTGCCGCCACCACCCTCTCAGCGCTCGGCACTCTCATCGTCAGCCTCGCCGCCTGTGCCAGTTACCTCTCCTTCCTGCTCTTCCTCGACTGGAACACCTACCTCATCCCGCCTGACCAGATGCGTGAGCTGCTGCTCCGCCTCCTCATGTTCGGCCTCCTCGCTCTGCTCACGCACCAGCTCGCCTCCGCCACCCGTGCCCAGGCACGCGAGCACATCCGCACCGCCGGGCAGCTCGCCGAAGCCAACCGCAACCTGCGCGAAGCCGAAGCCGCCGTCCGCCGCTCCGAGCGTCTCGCCGCGCTCGGCCAGCTCACCGCAGGTCTCGCCCATGAGCTTCGCAACCCGCTCGGCACCATGCGCGCCTCCGCCGACGTCCTGCTCAAAAACATCGGTCCGGAACAGACCGTCGCCCGCGAGCTGGCCGGCTACATCGCCGCCGAAGTCGAGCGCACCAACTCCCTTATCACCCGCTTCCTCGACTTCGCCAAGCCGCTCGAGCTCCGGCCCTCGCCCGAGGATGTCGGCGAGGTCATCGATCGCGCCATTCAGCGCGCCGAGCGCGCCGTTCCGCCACCGCAGGTCACCATCTACCGCAACTACTCGCCCGACCTCCGCCCCATCCCCCTTGATGCCGAACTCATGGAGCGCGTCTTCCACAACCTCATCACCAACGCCATCCAAGCCAGCCCCGCCTCCGCCGCCGTCACCGTCAAGACACGCCCCTTCCACGGCGGCGTCGAAGTGGCCGTCATCGACCGTGGCTCAGGCATCGATCCAGCCCACCGCGAAAGCATATTCAACCCCTTCTTCACCACCAAGCCCGAAGGCGTCGGCCTTGGACTCGCCATCGTCTCCAAGATTGTCGATGCCCACGGCGGTAAAATGGCCGTCGAGAGCGAGCCGGGCCAGGGCAGCGTCTTCCGGGTCCTGTTGCCGGAGACCTGAGATCAGAATGAACGCCCGCATATTGGTCGTCGAAGACGAAGACAAGCTCCGCCGCGTCATCCAGCTGCAGCTTGCCTCCTCCGGCTTTGAAGTCGTCCAGGCCGCCGCTGCCGAAGACGCCCTGCAGGCCGCCCTCTCCGTCGACCTCATTCTCACCGACCTGCGCCTGCCCGGCATGGACGGCCTCAAGATGATGGAGTCGCTCCGCCAGCGCGGCGTCACCGCGCCGGTAGTCGTCATGACCGCCTTCGGCACGGTCGAAAGCGCCGTGGAAGCGATGAAGGCCGGCGCCGTCGACTTCCTCCCGAAACCCTTCTCCATGGACCACCTCACCACCGTGGTCTCAAAAGCCCTCGAGGTCCGCGCCCTGCGCGAGGAGAACCGCGCCCTGCGCCAGCAGCTCGGCGCACGCTATGACTTCACCTCCATCATCGGGGAAAGCCCCGCCATGCGCGCCATCCTCGATAACATCATCCGCATCGGTCCCAACCGCTCCACCGTGCTCCTGCAGGGCGAGAGCGGCGTCGGCAAGGATCTGATCGCCCGCGCCTTCCACTATCACTCCCCGCGCCGCACCCGCCCCTTCGTCAAGATCAGCTGCACCGCCATCCCCGAGAACCTCATGGAGAGCGAGCTGTTCGGCTACGAGAAAGGCGCCTTCACCGGCGCCACCGCCGCCAAGCCCGGCAAGTTCGAGCTGGCCGATACGGGCACCGTATTCCTCGACGAAATCGGCGACGTGCCGCTGTCGGTTCAGGTGAAGCTGCTGCGCGTCATTCAAGAGCGCGAGTTTGAGCGGCTCGGCAGCAACAAGACGCGCCAGGTGGATGTGCGCGTCATCGCCGCCACGAATGTCGACCTGCGCAAGGCGATTCAAGACGGCAGCTTCCGCGAGGATCTCTTCTACCGGCTCAACGTCGTGCCCATCACCATTCCGCCCCTGCGCGACCGCAAACAGGACATCCCGCCGCTGGTCGAGCGCTTCCTCAAGAAGTTTTCCGAAGAGCTTGGGTCAGCCGTCTCGAGCATCAGCCCCGAAGCCATGCGCGTGCTCACTTCCTATCACTGGCCCGGCAACGTCCGGCAACTGGAGAACGTCATCGAGCGCAGCATGCTATTCTCGGAAGGCTCGCGCCTGGAGGATGGCGACGTCCGCCTCGATGGAATCTCGGCCGGCTCGGCTGCCGCCACAGAAGAACACTTCCTTCCGGAAGGCATGACCCTCGACGAGTATGAGCAGGCGATCATCCGCGAAGCCCTGCGCCGCGCCGAAGGTAACAAGAGCCAGGCCGCAAGGCTGCTTGGCCTCTCGCGCAACGCCCTGCGTTACCGGCTTACACAGATGGGAATCGAATCCTGAAAGGAGCCTCCATCATGAGACGCACTCTTCTCTCCTTGCTTGCGGCCACCGCCGGCGTGCGCCGCATCTCCAATCAGCAGCTCTCCCCGCTCCGCGCCCTCGGTGTCCGGATCACGCCCGAGCTGATCGAAAAGGAGAAGTGGAACGCCTTCTGGGATGCCCCGCTGAACGTGCCCGGCGTCGAAGGCATCAATCCGGGGACACCCCGCAAGCCGGAGGAGATCCGCCGAGGCGTCTCCAAGTTCGCGGTCAAGACCTGTGCCGTGAAGACCGACGGCGCGCGGCTGGAAGCCTCCTTCGACGGGTTCGAACTCGGCATCTTCGCCGGGCGGCTTCAGTTCACCGTTTACCGTGGCTCCAACCTGATCCGCATGGAGGCCATCGCCAGGACCGAGGAGTCATCGGTGGCCTACAAATACGACGCCGGCCTGAAGGGCTTTCCGCTCGGCCGCGTCTCGTGGCTCGATACCTCGCGCGCCTGGCAGAAGTATGAGTTCGGCGGTTCGCCTAACGAGAATCCCGTGCCCATGCGCGCCCGCAACCGCGTTGGCATCATCGAAGCCGGTAGCGGCTCGCTCGCCTTCTTCCCGCCTCCCCACAAGTTTTTCTTTGCCCGTGAAATCGAGATGAACCTCGGCTTCGTCTACTACCGCAAGGACAATGCCTCCAGCTTCTCGGCCGGCGTTCGGCAGGCCGAGCAGATGGATGAAGGCTCCATCGACCTGTGGCCCAGCTGGCTGCCCGCCTTCCGCGCCCTCGGCGTCAACATCGCGATGATGTCGGACTTTCACGGAGACGGCCACGCCAAGGATCCCGGCCCGTTGCGGCTCGCCGAGCAGAAGGTCTACTTCGACGGCTGCCGCCGCCATTCCGACAAGGAGTTCCTCATCATGCCGGGCGAGGAGCCGGACGCGCACTTCGGAGGCCACTACACGACGGTTTTTCCCAAGCCGGTTTACTGGACACACGTGCGCGGCAAGGACCAGCCGCTGGTGGAGCAGCATCCTCCGTACGGCAAGGTCTACCACACCGGCTCGGAGGCCGATGAGCTCGAGGGCGGGCGCTTTGAGGCCGACATCGAGTGGACCTTCCCGCTCGAATTCTTGGAGCTGGTCTGGGGCGACGGCAAAAAGACCGAGCGGCAGGTCATGTCCGCCAAGGACCAGGCGCCGTTGGGACGGAACCGCTTCGCCATCCCATTCGATAAGACCGGCAGGAAGTGGGTGCGCTTCGCGGTGTGGGATTCGGCCGGCAACGGCGCCTTCAGCCAGCCCGTGCATTTCTAAACGCGGGGCGCGATATCCAGCACGGAGAGGGTCTCCTCGGCCAACTGCTGGCCGACGAGCACTTCTTCGTTGACCAGGTGATCGGCGCCGGCCTCGGCGATCCGCGCCTCGAAGATGTTGTAGCGGACGCGGGCGATGATGGGGGTGTGCGGGGCCAGCTCGCGCAGCTGGCGGATCATGAGTGCGGCGGCCTGCGGGTCGGGGATGGTGACGATGACGGCGCGCGCTTCGGCGGGCGCGGCATGCTCGAGGATGTCGGCTTGGGTGGCGTCGCCGTAGTGCAGCGAGATGCCTTCGACGTCGGCGGCGGGCAGGTTGGGGTTTAGTTCAAGCACGAGAATGCTGGCTCCGTGGAGGCGTAGCTGCTCGACCACCTTGCGGCCTGCCGGTCCGTAGCCGATGACGATGACATGGTTGCGGCGCGCTTCGGCCGGCGAGGCGACGGATGGAGGCAGCAAGGAGGTGAAGCGGGAGGCGATGGAGACGCCGAGAGCGGCAAAGCGGTGCGAGTGCTGGATCATGAGCGGGGTCAGCAGCAACGTGACGACGGAGGCAGTGAGCAGCGGCTGGTAGATGTCGGCGGTGAGCAGGTCCTGGCGGAAGGCGATGTCGAGGATGACAAAGCTGAACTCTCCGGTCTGGGCGAGGATGATGCCGGTGCGGATGGCGGTGGCAAGCGGCCGGCGGACCAGCAGGCTGAGAGCGACGATGATAACGGTCTTGAGGATGAGGATGCCGAGGACGAGGGCGAGCTGCGCGGGCCACTGGCCGCGGCCCGGAAAGACGGCGAACATGCCGATGGAGCTGAAGAAGAGGGTGAGGAAGGCGGCGCGAAGTGGGACGACGTCGGCGCGGACCTGGTCGGCGAAGGGCGACTCGGCGAGGAGAATGCCGGCGGCGAAGGAGCCGAGGACGGGCGAGAGACCGAGGGCATGGGAGGCGTAGGAGCAGCCGAGGCAGATCGTGATCGAGAGCAGGATGGGGATCTCGCGGTTGCGCGCGGAGGCGGCACCGGTCATGACGGCGGGGAAAACCCAGCGGATGAGCGCATAGATGACGGCAACCAGCGCCAGGCCTTTCAGGAGGCTGAGGAAGAAGCCGCCGAGCGCGCCGGTCTGGCCGGCGGCGGTGATCAGCAGCATGGCGGGGATGATGGCGAGGTCCTGCAGGAGGAGGATGCCGACGGAGCTGCGGCCGTGGGAGGAGTCGAGTTCGCTTTGCTCGGAGAGGAGGCGGAGGACGACGCTGGTGGAGCTCATGGCAACGGCGATGCCGGCGATCAAGGCCTGCAGCGGCTCGAGGGCAAACCAGTCGGCAAGGGCTCCGGCAACGGCGCAGGTGACGGTGATCTGGAGGACGCCGAGCACGGCGACGGCGCCGCCGAGCGCGCGGAGGTGGCTGAGCGAGAACTCAAGGCCGATGGTGAACAGCAGCAGGGCGACGCCGAGCTCGGCGACCAGGACGACGGCGGCGCTGGATTCGACGACAGCGAAGGCGCCGGGCCCGAGCAGGACACCGGCAAGGAGGTAACCGATGATGGCGTTTTGGCGAAAACGCTGGACGGCCAAGCCCAGCAGAGTGGCGGCTCCGAGCAGGACCAGGATTTGGAAGAGGATCTTCCAGGATTCCACTAATCACCCTGCGCGGGCTGGAAGCCTTCGGGGACGGGAGCGGGTTTGCGGGCGTGTGCCTTTTCGGTGCGCTCCTCGAGGATCGTGTAGATGACGGGGATGACGACGAGGGTGATGAGAGTGGAGGTGATGAGGCCGCCGACGACGACACGTGCCAGCGGGGCCTGGAGTTCGGAGCCTTCGCCGATTCCGAGGGCCATGGGGACGAGGCCGAGGACGGTGGTGGTGGTGGTCATGAGGATGGGGCGGAGGCGGCGTGTGCCGGCGGTGATGACGGCATCATAGAGCGCGTAGCCGGAATCGCGGCGGAGCTGGTTGGTGTAATCGATGAGGATGATGGCGTTGTTGACGACGATGCCGACCAGGATGATGATGCCAAGGAAGCCCTGCATGTTGAAGGTGGTGTTGGTGAGGACGAGGATGCCGACGACGCCGACGGCGGCCAAGGGGATGGAGAAGAGAATGATGAAGGGATCGCGGAGGGATTCAAACTGCGAGGCCATGACCATGTAGACGAGGATGAGGGCGAGGATGGCGGCGAAGGTGAGTTCGCGGAAGTTCTCCTGCTGCTCTTCATACTCGCCGCCGTATTTGAAGGTGTAGCCGGCGGGCCTGGGGATCTGCTGAAGGGCGGCATCGAGATCGCTCATGATGGAACCGAGATCGCGGTCGGCGACGGTGCCGGAGACGGCAATGATGCGCTCCTGATTGGCGCGGTCAATGGAGACGGGGCCCTCCTGGCGGCGGAGGCGGATGACGGATTCGGCGGGAACGGTGCGTCCGGTGGGAGTGAGGAGGGGGATCTGGCCGACCTGCGACATTTTGAGGCGGTCCTGTTCCTGAAGCCGGACGAGGATATTGTACTCGTCGCCTTGCTGGCGGAACATGGAGGTTCTGCGGCCGCCGACGGCGGTCTCCATGGCGTCGGCGATATCGGAGACGTTGAGGCCCATGGTGGAGGCCTTAAGACGGTCGACGGAGACGAGCATTTCGGGCATACCGGGCTGGCGGGAGATCTGGACCTCGGGGACGCCGTCGACGGCGGCCATGGCGGCGCGGACCTTCTCGGCGAGTTCCTCGAGGATGGCAAGGTCATGGCCGCGGATCTCGACCGAGAGGCGGTCGCCTTCGGAGGAGCCGGTACGGCTGCCGCGGCGGAACATGCCGCTGGAGACGCGAGTGCGGACGAGTACGCCGGGCTGGAGAGCAAGCTGGGGCCGGATGGCGTTGGCAATCTCCTGCGCCTTGCGAGTGCGTTTAGAGTGTTCGACGAGACGGATGCGGAGGTCGCCCATGTGCTGAACGGAGCCTCGGGAGAAGCTGCCGCCGCCGGCTTCGACCATGATGGTTTCGGTTTCCGGAACCTTTTCGCGGATGATGTTGGCGAGGCGCTGCATGTAAGCGTCGGTGACGGCAACGCGGGTGCCGGGCTCCATTTCCACTTCGACACGGATTTCGCCTTCGTCGGCTTCGGGAGCAAGTTCGACGCCGATCAAGGGAGTCAGTTGGTAGGAGCCGATGAGGAGAGCGGCGGCCACACCGAGGACGACGGCGCGGTGGGCGAGAGACCAGCGGATGAGGGAGCCGTAGTTGTCGGCGAGGCGATCCTGAAGGGCGCCGATTCTATCCATGGCGGCGCGGAGCGGGCCACCGCGGCGTGACACTTTCCCGCCGCCGAGGAAACGGGAGCAGAGGACCGGGATGAGGGTGAGGGCGATCATCAGCGAGCAGAACAGGGAGAAGGAGACGACGTAGGCAAGCTGCTGAAAGGTGACGGCGGAGGAGCCGCGCATAAAGAGGACGGGGACGAAGACGGCGACGGTGGTGAGGGTGGAAGCGGTGATGGCGAGGGCGACCTGGCGGCTGCCGACGATGGCGGCCTCCATGGGGGAGCGGCCTTTCTCGCGGTGCCGGAAGATGTTTTCGAGCACGACGATGGCGTTGTCGACGAGCATGCCGACGCCGAGTGCGAGGCCGCCGAAGGATACGGTGTTCAAGGTGAAGCCGGCCTGGTGCATGAGCACGAAGGTGGAGATGACGGAGAAGGGGATGGCGATGCCGATGATGAGCATGCTCGAGAAGGAGCGGAGGAAGAGCAGGAGGACGAGGATCGCCAAGGCTCCGCCCTGGACGGCGGAGCTCTTCACGTTGTTGATGGCGGCCTTGATGAATGTGGAGGTGTCGCCGGTGGAGGAGATGCGGACGTTGGGGTAGTCCTTGTGGATGCGCTCGACCTCTTCCCAGACGGCGTCGGCGACCTGCACGGTGTTGGCTCCGGACTGCTTGTAGACGAAGAGGCGGACGGCGGGGGAGCCATCGACGCTGACCATCTGGCGGACCTCTTCGTGGGAGTCCTCGACGAGGGCGACGTCGCGGAGATAGACGGGTACGCCGCCGCGTGTGGTGACGACGAGGTTGCGGATCTGATCCAGATTCTGGAACTCACCCTGGGTGCGCATGAGGACGTCGAAGCGGCCTTCGCGTACGGGGCCGACGGGGCGGTTCAAGTTTTCCTGGCGGACGAGGCGGACGACTTCCGAGACGGAGAGGTTGAGTGCGCGGAGTTTCTTGAGGTCGAGATCGACGTGGATTTCGCGGCGGAGACCGCCGCGGACGGTGAACTGGGCGACGCCGTAGACGCGCTCAAGGCGGAACTGGATCTGCTTTTCGACGAAGTGGCGGAGGGATTTGGGATCCATGTTATTGGCCGCCACGGTGAGGAACATGATGGGGTACTGAGAGACGTCGTACTTGTACATGATCGGCGGCTGCATGTCCGGGGGGAGGGAGTTGCGGCGGCGGTCGAGGCGGATACGCAGTTCATTGGCGGCTTCGTCGATGTTGACGCCGTAGTCGAAAGAGACGCGGACGGAGGAGTAGCCTTCCGAGGAGTTGGATGTGATTTCCTTGACGCCGGGGGCGGAGCTGAAGGCTTCCTCGAGCGGACGTGCGACGAGGTTTTCCATTTCCTCGGGAGCGACGCCGGGATATTCGGCGCGGACGCTGATGGTGGGGTAGACGGTGTCGGGCATCAGATCGACCGGCAGGCGCATGAAGGCGATGGCGCCAAGCAGGACGAGGATGAGACAGGCCATGAAGATGGTGACGGGGCGGCGGATGGAGAATTCGGGAAGACTCATGGTTGTCCGTACTCCTTATGAAGGGTTATCGACCAGCGACTCCATTCTGGTTGTGGGCAGCTTTCTTTTTTCCGCGAGGGGCCGGTTCGCCGCCGGCGGCCTGGGCGCCTTTTTTCCCTTCGCCTCCGCCTGCGAGGCGGACGCTATCGCCGTCGCGGAGCATGCTGGCTCCGCGGGCGATGACGGTGAGGCCGGGATCGAGGTTGCCGAGGATCTCCACATCATCGCCGAGGGTGCGGCCGGTGTCGACGGGGCGGAAGAGGGGCTTGCCCTGCTGGTGCAGATAGACGCCGGGCTGCTGGCCGCGATAGACAAGAGCTTCGCGGGGGATGAGGACGGCTTGGCGAGTGCTTTGCAGGTCGAGCATGACGCGGGCGAACATTTCGGCCTTGAGTCCGGCATCGGGGTTGGGGATTTCGACTTCGACGGTGGCTGAGCGGGTGGCGGCATCGAGGACGGGACTGATGCGTGCGACCTTTCCGGAGAACTTGCGGTCGAGGAAGGCGTCGACTTCGACGGAGGCCTGGCTGCCGACGCGGAGCTTGGCGACATCGCGCTCGGGGACGTTGGCCTGGACGACCATGGTGGAGAGATTGACGAGGGTGACGATGGGCGAGGAGGGGTTGAGGAGGGCTCCGACGTCGACGTGGCGGCGTGCGACGACGCTCGAGAGCGGGGAGTAGATTTTGGTTTGAGCGAGTCGGATTTTGAGTTCGCTGATCTCAGCCTGGACCTGGCGCTCCTGGGCGCGGGCAAGCTGGAGCTGTGCTTCGGCGACCTGGGTGGCGGTGAGGCGGGATTCGAAGTCGGACTTGGGAATCAGACCTTCCTTGAGGAGGGATTCGGCGCGTGCCAGGTGGGCCTTGGAGTATTCGAGTTCCGCGGCACGCTGGGCGGAGGAGGCGCGGGTGACGGCGAGGGAGGCATTGGCGCGATTGACCTGTTGCTGGAGCTCGTCGTCCTCGAGTTCGGCGATGAGATCGCCTTTCTGGACGCGGTCACCGAGCTCGAAGTTTATCTTTTCCAATCGGCCAGTGGCTTTCGCGGTGACTTCGACCTGTTCCTTCGGGCGCAGGGAGCCGGTGAGGAGAATCTCTTCAAGAACGCTGCCGGTGCGCGAGGTGGCGACGCCGACGGAGATGACGCGCTGGCCGCCGCCTTTCTTATTCGCGGCCTTCAAGTTGGCCTCCGACTGCTGGCGGGCAACTTCGCGGATACGGAGACCGGCAAAGGTAGCGGCGCCGGCAAGAAGGATGATCCAGACTGATAACTTCCACTTCTTATTGAGAATACTCACGATTTTCCTCGAGCGCTTCCGGTGAAGCGGGCGATGAGGACACGCCTGCTCACCTTGGGAAGGCGTACCCATCGACTTCAGGATACACCTCCGGCGTAAAAAAGGGCGAGATGCGGTACTGGGAGGGAGATTAACGGGTCATAGATTGAGTTTTTCGCGCTCCTGGGCAGTGAGATGGGCGTGCCAAGGGATGTAGCCTTCGGAAGGAGGGGGAGCGCCTGGGTTGGAGTGTTCGATTAATTTGTTGATGGCGATGGAGTTGAACTGCTTGTGGGTTCGTTTGGCCATTTGAGCCACCTGAACGACACTGGCGAGGCCGGGGAGGGTCCCGTGCTCGAGCGGGGCAGGGAGGGAGGTTTGCAGGACGCGGTTGGTCTGGAGGATGCGGAGCTCTTTTTGAGCGCGGTAGTAGGAGGTTTCCAGGCGCGAGTGGTAACGGTGAAAGAGCTCGTATTTCTCGCGGGCGGCAAAGTTGTCCAAGGGATCGACGGTGAAGGAGGCGAGTTTGAGCTCGATGCGGCGGAGTTCCCAGCCGGCGCGGACCATCTGCTGGAAGAGAGTGAATTCGAGTTGGCCGAGCGGTTTGACTTCCTCGAGGAGGTTGTCGACGTAGACGTCAAAGTCCTGTTCTTCTTCCTTGGAAAGGATGAGATTGCGAGCGCGGAGGCCGTGCTTGAGGCTGTTCTGAGAAGAGATGGCTTTGCCCTCTTCGGTGACGGGGCCGCGAGACCTGGCGCCGTTGGCGCGGGAAGCGGCTCTTTGCTTGTCGGTGGGCATAATTGCTCCTTTTCTGGCATGGGAATTATGGCCACAGATGAACACGGATAAACACGGATCCGGACGGACGTGCGGGTTCAACTGTCCCTGGGGGGAGCGTAGCAGGGGGGCAAGAGGGAGCGAAGAATTGGAATGTGGAAGTGGTGGAGGGGAAAGGGGGAAAAAGATTTTTGAGTGGCGTGACTGAAAAAGATCCCATCAGTCAGGCGCGCGCGGAGGCCGGGGTCGGAATGAGGGTGGAGGCGCCGGATTGATGGGATCGCTCAGTGAGCTAAACCGCCACCGCAG
>Ga0194128_10000034_pt1 | contig 208081 bp, 192 predicted proteins | sample TA2KigCa65mmetaG_FD_148650 | JGI IMG/M metagenome (GOLD analysis project Ga0194128, IMG submission 148650) | Freshwater microbial communities from Lake Tanganyika, Tanzania - TA2015037 Kigoma Deep Cast 65m | ecosystem: Environmental > Aquatic > Freshwater > Lake | place: Tanzania: Lake...
GTGGCAGCGCTCGGTAACGAAGCGCTGTACCTGCGCTGCGAGAGCAAGAGAGAAAAAACACACGAGTTGGATCGTAAATCTACCGAGCGGTCACGGATCCTGCCCCTAAGTTTCACGGGGGGTTACCTGCAAGGTGTACAAGCGCCCAACTTCACGTACCCTAACTGCGTAGGGCTCTAAGAGGGGGTTTTGGTGCTCGAGAGATCGCTTCAGACTGCGGTGGTCGTTTCGTTGGTCGCGCTTCTCGTCTCCTGCGGAGGCGGTGGGGGTGGCAATAACACCTCGGTGACGCTCCCAAGCCCGACCCCGCCGGTGGTGCAGTCTCCCATCGAGACTGTTCTCGGCACCGTGTTGCAGCAACCTGTTTTGCAGTGCGGGTCTACAGCGGATACGCTCACCGCCGATAGTGCACCGAGCAGTGTGGTCGTTTTTGAAAGTGGCCCAGTCAGGCCAATCGCGTTGTCGTCCGATGGTCAGCGGCTGTACGTTGCGAACGCACCGGCCAACTGCCTCGAAATCTATTCCGTCGAAGGAGACACGCTGCGTCTTGCGAGCTCCATTAGCGTGGGGATCGAGCCCGTCGCCGTTGCGGAGCGCAACGCCAATGAGGTTTGGGTAGTTAATCACCTCTCGGATTCGGTGAGCGTCGTTCGACTCGACGGTACCCCGAGGGTGCTGCGCACCTTACAGATCGGCGACGAGCCGCGCGATATCGTTTTCGCCGGCGCTAACCGTGACCGGGTATTCATCACAGCGGCAAATCGCGGTCAAAACCGACCGGGTTTCACATCGGCTTCGTTAGTGACGCCGGGCATCGGGCGAGCCGATATCTGGATTTTCGATGCAGCACAACTCGATGAATCTTTGAACGGCAAGCCGCTCAATATTTTGACTCTGCCCTCGGATGTGCCGCGTGCCTTGGCAGTAAATAATGATGGACGAACCGTCTACGCAGCGACGTTCATGTCGGGAAATAAGACGACTGTTTTGCACCGAGATGCGCTTAATACCCCGAAATTTGGAATCAGCACGAGCGCCGACCGCGTACAAGCGCCGGCAACGGGGCTGATCGTCCGTTTCGACGGTACGACATGGCGCGACGAGGCTCACAACGATTGGTCGAGCCGGGTGAAATTCTCGCTTTTGGACGAGGATGTTTTTGCGATCGATGCCGCAGCGTCATCGCCCACGATTTCCGCCCGTCTATCCGGTGTGGGAACCACCTTGTTCAATATGGTGGTTAGTCCCGCCGATGGCCGATTGTTTGTAAGCAATACGGAGGCTTTCAACGAGGTGCGATTCGAAGGCTCGGGTCAACGCGGTAATACCTCGGTGCGTGGACGCATTGCTGAGAGTCGGGTGACGGTGATTACTCCCTCGTCGGGCACCGTCGCTCCCGTGCATCTTAATCGGCACGTTAACTTTGCATTACCACAGGGCGCAAGTCTGCCGGCTGGCGAGAAGGCGCGATCGCTCTCGCAACCGACAGCACTCGTCTTCAGCCCAAACGGCGACACGCTCTATACAGCTGCCTTCGGATCGTCAAAGGTCGCCGCGTTGCCCACTTCGGCTCTCGTTTCTGGAAACTACACGCCTGATGCTGCGCGCCACATCGATGTGCCGGCAGGGCCGGCCGGGCTAGCCATCAATGCATCGGGTAATCGGCTCTTTGTTTACTCGCGCCTCGCCCATTCGGTCACCGTGATCGACACCGCAAACCGGACCGTGCTGTCCACTCGTAATCTTTTTTCTCCAGAGAGCGCGTCGGTGAAGGAAGGCCGTCGATTTCTTTACGACGCTACCCTCAGTTCGGCGAATGGCACGGTGTCTTGCGGCAGTTGTCACGTATTCGGCGACCTCGATCATCTTGCCTGGGACCTCGGCAATCCCGATGAAGAAATGCAACTTAACCCTAATGCTTATCTACCTTTGAGTCCGAAGACGACGATTCGTTTCCATCCGCTTAAGGGGCCGATGACCACGCAAACGCTGCGCGGCATGAAGGGTAATGGCCCCATGCACTGGCGCGGTGATAGGACCGGTACCAGTCGAGCGATGGTTCGAGGTCAGACCGAAACGCTGGAGGAGGCGGCATTCAAAGAATTCAATAGCGCGTTCGTCGGCCTACTCGGGCGCGAGACGCCGATTTCTACAACGCAAATGCAGGCGTTCACAGACTTCGCGATGCAGTTGGTCATGCCCCCTAACCCAGTGCGCGCCCTCGATAATTCTTTGACGACTGAAGAATCTGCCGGGCGCGATCTGTATCTGAATTTCCCAGTTACTTTGCTTGGCTCCTGTGATAACTGTCATCGGCTTCGTCCGGATAATGGACAGTTCGGCACCAATGGACTGATGACCTTCGAGGGCGGACGCATCACCGAGAACTTCAAGATTCCGCAACTGCGTAACGTGTACGCGAAGGCGGGGATGTTCGGGTTCAGTTTGGATACGGGCGCGCCTACCGGAGCGCAGATTCGTGGCTTCGGATTTAGTAACGATGGCTCGCTCGACACGCTCGATAATTTCTTCCGTGATCCGGTCTTTAATTTTCCATCACCGGCGGCCGATACCCGACGCCAGGTCACGGCTTTCGTACTCGCGTTTGATTCTGATTTACTTCCCGTCGTGGGTCAGCAGATCACTTGGCGTCCCAATTCGAGTGAGTCGATCGAGAACCGACTTTCCCTGCTACGAGCACAGGCTCAGGCGGGCGGAGCACGTCGGGGTTGTGATCTGGTCGCGCGCATCACCGTAAACGGCACAGCTTATAGCGCACTCCTGCAGCCTGACGGTGCTTGGGCGATGCGGGGGGGTGGCACGCGCAGCGACACTGAACTTCGGACGCTGGCAACCGCCACACAGCCGATCACCTTTACTTGCGCGCCGCCGGGGACGGGGAATCGCCTTGCGCTCGATCGCGCGTGATTGCAATCGGTTTAGGTGCTTCGAGCAGTTCGATGAGATAGCCGTCGGGATCGCGGACATGAAATATGCGGCCTTGCATCGGCGAGCCATCAGGTGCCAGTCGCCTCGAGACGTAGGTCTGCGGTGGCTCGAGGATATCAGCACCGGACTTTAAAAATGTCTGATGAACGGCCTCGGCATCGACCACATCAAAAACTAGCACGACATCGCCCAGGCCCGTTCCTCGGATATCAACACGGTTGTCTGTTGGTGCGGGCGATGAAAACTCAACGAGACCGATGCGCCCGCCTTCGCCGGTTGCGCTGCTGCTGCTGACGATCCGTACCGCAGTCGACGGTGTATTAAGAGGAAAAGGGTTTCCCTCGGGTCGTCGCGGATTCGATTGATCGAACTCGACTTGAAAACCGAGTTGCCCATAAAAGCGGATCGACTCTGCAGCGTTTTTAACAATTAACGAAGCTCGCAACAACGTCGGCGGGGACGAGGCTACGCTCGGCGCTGCGAGACCGATCAGCGTTATGACCAAGAGCGTAGTAGTGACTGCACAGCGACAGCCGACGAGGAATGTCATAACCGATCCTCCCAAGTGCTCTGCGCCTCCATCGTAGCACTGCACCGTAAGGGACGCCCTTCGCCTGTGCGCGCCACTTCGTTCGGATGGTCTACAGGCTCGGCAACGAGCTCATCATCTACTCGGTCGTACCAGCTCGCTCTTTTCACCACGTGCGTCGTTCAAACGCTGGCGAGTGTCCGACTGACTTTTTCAAAACGATCAGCGCGTGCGTGACGCTTGCGCGTTCGGATCGGTACGTGTGCAGGCTGACCTTACTCGACGCATTGGCTCGCTCTCAAAGCACTGTTGTTCGCCACAGAAGTGATCTGCGGGATTTTCGCGCGGAGACTCACAACTAGAGACTCATCGCTCGGCGCGCTGACGCCGCAGTTCGGATAGACTTCAGGGATGTCACGTGGTGCCCTGTTAGGTGGCCTCTCAAGGCCGCTATTCGCCGTTGCAGCCTTGCTCTCGCTGTCGAGCTGTCTCTCGAGCGCAGGTCCCGAGGCCCCGACCATCACCGATCAACCTAAGGATCGATCCTCATTCGTCGGTCAGCAGGTCAAGTTCGATCTCGGCGTGGCGGGTAAGCCGCCGCTGACCTTTCAATGGCTGCGGAACGGCGTCGCCATCGCGGGCGCAACGGGCACCACGTACGTTACCGATCCGCTCCTCGCCTCGGATGATGGGGTTAAATATTCCGTTCGCGTGTCCAATGCGCAGGGTGGGGTCACCAGCAGCGAGGCGACGCTGACGGTTAAACCGGGTCCGACAATCACCGCGCAACCGAGCCCCGTGACGGTCAGTGTCGGCGGTTCGGCGACGTTCTCCGTCACCGCGACTGGCGAGCAGCTTCAGTATCAGTGGCTCCGCGACGATCAGCCGATCGCGGGCGCCAATGCGGCAACCTACACTCTGACCACCGCAGTAGCCGCGGACGACGGTGCGCTCTTCACGGCACTCGTGGTGAATCCTGGCGGTGTTGTGGCGAGCCAGACCGCCGCGCTCACGGTGTTGTCGACGCCGGCGATGACGATGGCGCCCATTTCCCAGACGGTGATTGCCGGTGAGCCCGCAGTCTTCGTGGCGCGTGCGATCGGTGGAAATCTTAGTTTCCAGTGGCGTCGCAGCGGTGTCGACGTTACCGGGGCCACGAACAGGGTGTTGCGACTGACAAGTACGTCGGCTGCCGAGGACAACGCGCAGTACACCGTGATCGTCAGCAATTCGCTCGGTAGCGTGACGAGCACCGCAGCGACCTTGCGTGTCGTAGCTGCGAATCCTGCAGCCGTTGCGAGTGCCCCAGCACAGGTCGCACTGAGCAAACCGCTTGCTGCGGCAACCGCCTTTACCTTGGTGCGTCGTAGCAACGGTACCGTGGCGAGTTGGGGCTTTAATACGGACGGACAGCGTGGCGACGGCACGGTAGGCGCTGCCAGCGATACGGTCGGAACGGTGACGTTGCCGGTAGGTCGGACGGCGCGTCACATTACGGCAGGTGGCTCGCACGCGTTGGTGCTGCTCGATAACGGCGACGTCTATGCTTGGGGCGGCAACGAATTCGGCCAGCTCGGGAGCGGCGATCTGCTGTCCAGATCCACACCGGTCAGGGTCAATCTCCCGGCGCCCGCTTCGGCGGTGGCTGCGGGCCGATCGCACTCCGTCGCCCTGCTCACCGACGGCCGCGTGTTCGCGTGGGGAGCCAATAACTTCGCTCAATTGGGCAATAGCGGGCGTGATTCGGCCGTCACCCCGGTCGCTAGCCAGATTATCAACGTCGTCCAAATCGGCTCGGGCAACAACCACGTCCTGGCGCTGCGCAGCGACGGCAGCGTTTGGGCTTGGGGCGCCAACGCGTCGGGGCAAGTTGGTGACGGTAGTTTTAAATCGGCAAGGGTCCCGACACCCACGGGACTTATCGAGATTCAGCGTATCCGTGCGGGCGGTGAGGTATCGCTTGCCATCAGTCAGCGGCGTGGGCTCTACATCTGGGGCAAGAACGCCGATGGGCAACTCGGGCTCGGACTGCCATCGACCATGGATGCGGGGGTGCCCACGGGCGTGCGTCGAGGTGTGATTGATGCCGCCTCGGGCGAGCGCGGCACGCTGATCCTCGGTAGCGACGGGCTGCTGGTATCGGCCGGCGCCAACGATGCAGGATCGCTCGGCGATGGCAGCACCACCGGTCGAACGACCTTCGCGGCTGTCAGCGTGGTGAGTCAGGCGATTGCCGTTGATTTCGGTGGTCTGTCCTACGGAGCAGCAATCGGTGCGGACGGAACCACCTGGACCTGGGGCGATAACTCGTCTAAGCAGCTTGGCAACGCGACGCTACCGAGCACCGGCACCCCGACCCCGACGATCGTGCCCTCGTTCGACGCGATCCCCTAACGGCCGCTAGTTAGATGTGTGGGGCACCCAGGCGCCCGTCTTATCGCGAATGACCCAGCCCGAGGGACGACCGGCTACATCGAGCAGGGCCGCCGTCTCCGCGTCCGGCGTACCGTCGAACTGGGCAGGGCGGTATTTCATCTGGAAATTGGCGATCACTCGACGGGTCGCCTCATCGAATTCCCCGTGCCGAGGGATCGCAAAGCCGACGGCGTCGAGCTGTTGCTGGAACCAACTTACCGGGGGCAGGGAAGCCTCCTGCGCGGGTAACGCGGCGGCGACCGCTGCCGGGTCGGGCCAGGGGACGAGCCCCTCCTCGGCCAGTCGCCGCCAAGGGAATTTCGGGCCAGGATCAGTTTTGCGTTGGGGGGCAACGTCGCTGTGGCCAAGCACCCGATGAGGCGCAATCTGATGGCGGGCCATGATGTCGCGAATCAGTGCGACAACGGCGTCGATCTGGGCGGGTGGGTAGTCGACGAATTTGACCCCGGGCGCGGCATCATCGCCCATATTGACGATTTCGATGCCAATGGAGCTGGCGTTGAGTTGGGTCTCTCCGCGCCAAAAACTTTGCCCCGTATGCCAAGCGCGACGATCTTCATCGACCAGTCGGTAGATCGTCGGGGGCGTCAATCCGATGAGGTAGTGGCTGCTGACTCGGCGGGGGCCGTCGGCGCGGGTGAGGGCGGTTACTGAGCGGTCGAAGTCGAGCTGCGTGAAGTGCAGGATCAAATAACGCACCCGGCTATCGTGATTGGTGCTTTGGTAACGGGTGTCGATAGGGCGGCCGTCTAGCGTCATCGTCGAGCAAGCTCCTAGCCCGAGCAGCGAGAGGAGTATGATGGCACGCCAAGAGGTTGTCATATGGATCGCTCCTACTTTCCGCTGCTCGCCACGATCATGGTACTTATCGTGAACGCCGCGGCCAACATTGTGCCGATCAACGGCCTGAACACAGGCGAGCTCTCGCGGCTTTATCCGACTGGATTTACGCCACCGGGCTGGGTGTTCTCGATTTGGGCCGTCATCTACCTCGGCCTTTTCGCGTTCGGGATTTCGGCGTGGCGAGGCTCGCCCCAAATTCGTGCTCGCCTCTCTTCGATCACCAACCCGTACCTTCTCAATGCACTGGGCAACGCCGCTTGGATTTTTGCCTGGCACTACCGGCAAGTGCTGTTGAGTGTCGAGATTATGTTGTTCATTCTGGCCACGCTCATCGTGATCTTCACGCGCTTGCGTCGGCTCTCTACGCCTTCGGTCGTTGAGTTTCTCTGTGTCGATGGGGTGTTCGCCCTCTACTTTGGCTGGATCACCACCGCCACCCTCGTGAACCTGGCTACGCTGTTCTTCGATCTCGGCTGGTATCCGTTCGGACTGTCGATGGACGCCTGGGCGCTCGCTACGGTCTGCGGTGCCACGGGAGTGTATGTGTGGATGGTCGCGGTGACGCGAAACGCCGTGTATGGCGCGGTTTTTGTTTGGGCCGCGGTCGGTGTATTTCTCGGTGAAGAGCGCATCACCGAGGGCGTACGTACAGCCGCCATTTCGGGCGCCATTGCCGTGTCTGCGGCGATCGTCTGGGCGCTATTTATGCCACGGCAGCGAGCGCTTTTTCGAGGCCGCTGAGCACAAGCGCGCGATCAGGTTCATTAAAGATTTCGTGATACATCGCAGGGAAGCACTGCGCTTTAACGATGCCGGATGGCGCTGCTGCAGCAAACTCGCGACTGCCTGCGGGATCGACGGCGCGGTCGTCGCCTGCATAGAGCAGGCAGGTGGGCGTTTGCCACGTGGGCGCTGACGCTCGAATCGCTTCACCCTCGGTTGCGATAAACGCGCCGAGTAACGCACAGATTCGATCGTGTACGAGTGGGTCGCTGAGGTAGTCGGCTACCACTTGGGCGTCGTGCGAGAGCTTGGTGGGATCGAGTCCGTTTCCGAGCGTGAGCGTTGGCGCGAGGCGGGGTAGTATTTTGACGGCGGCACGTTGCCACGACGCCATGCGCACGGCGAGTGCAGGCGAGGAGAGCACGGTCAGTTTCGGAGCGACGAGACCTCGCCGAATTGCCGAAGCGACGACGAGTCCGCCCAGGCTGTGGCCGATCAAGACGAACGGTCGGCCTACGAAGGATTGCTCGGTCCTCGTCGCAGCAGCCAATTCGCTGAGATGCTCGGGGAGTTGGCCCTCTCGCAACAAACCCCCGCGCGGTCCTTCAGAATGCCCATGCCCGAATTGATCGTACGCACGCACGGCAACGCCCTTTGAGTTGAGCCATCGGGCAAGCAGTTCGTAGCGACCCGCGTGTTCGCCGAGACCGTGGACGATCAGCGCGGTGAGGGGGGCGCCGGCGACCGGCCAGTCATACACGGCAAGTAGTGTTCCATCGCGTGCGAGGAATATGTCGCGCCCGCCATGGGCGATGGTCGTTTTGATCATCTGCGGCCTCGCAAAAGGAAAACCCCGACGGACCAGAGGATCCGCCGGGGTTTGTCGATCGTTCGCGATCGGGAGGGACGCTTAGAAGCGGGCGTCGACCCGAAAGAAGTAGTTGCGCCCGAAGCTGTCGCCGGGGAGACCAAACTGCGGTTGCAACTGATCGTCAAACACATTATTGACGACCGCGCGAGCTGTAATTTTATCGGAGATCTCGTAACCCACGTTGTAGTTAAAGTATTTGAATCGCGGCCGGAAGAACGACTCAGCCTGGTCCGGCAGCAGCGCCGGGTTCAGAAACGGGTTGGCATTCGAGCGACCCGTATAGAACATCTGTACCACGTGCGAGAAGCGTCCCATCCGATGGGCAACGTCCAGTCGGGATTGAATTTTTTCCCAACCCGCACGGCCACGCAAATGGGTGGTATCCACGCCAAAAGTTCCCGACGAGGACGTGCGCACCCGATCGAGGTAATAAATGTACGCGTCCAAGCGCATATCACCCCATGGGCGGCCCTGAAAACCGAGCGATTCCAACGCATCGCCGATACCGAACTGCCAGCCGATCTTGCCGTTAAATCCCTGCAGCCAGGTGGATCCCGCGTTGACGTTGGAGAACTTAGCGGTCGCGATGGAATACGGCGCTTGAACGGAGGCCGGGGCACCGAGGATCGCAGGCGGCGCGATCGGGCTGCCCGTGATGATATTCGTCGCCGGGATGGTGAACGGACCGGTTAAACCACCCGGACCCGTGCCAACGGCCAAGGTCAGCGACTCACACGCCGAATTGCCACCGATCAAGCTCACCGGGAAGTCGGGCTGGTCGAAGCACGAGCCGCCGAGCCACGTGAGAGCAATCTGTTTATCGATACGGATGTCAACATAATCCATCTCGATTTGCAGGCCCTCGATCGCCGGGAACTTCATGACGAGGCCGAGCGTCCAGGCGTCCGACGTTTCATTTAAAACAGACGGGCTACCCGCCACCCCTGCCGGCACAGTTCCGCCCGGAGTTTGGAGGCTAGCAAACGTCCCTGCCGGTAACCCGAGCCGAGCCTCGAAGGCATTGCAGTTGGTGATCCGAATGCCACTCGCGGGACCGGAGTTACGATTGGATGCATTACACGGGAACAGACCCGCCAATCCCGAGAAGCCGGTTTGCGGCGCCCCAAGCGATTCGACGAGCGAGGGAGACCGGACGGAGCTTGACTTGTTACCGCGGAATGCTAACCACTCAAACGGTGCCCACAGCCCGCCGATATTGTCGATGGTAACTCCCTCGTCCACCGACTTAACGCGTGGATTGAGAATCCCGTTCGGTGTGCCCTCACCCTCGCGCTCGACGCGACGAACCGCGGCGTCGAACTGCAACTGCCGCAGCATCGGGAACGAGGTCTCACCCCCGAACAAGGGCACACTGATTTCGAGGCCACCCTCGGTGGTCTCGGAATAACCGTCGCTCGGCTGGCCGATCGTGGTACGCCCGAGACCCAACAAAAAGGATCGACCAGGGGAGAACGTGAGCTCCTCTCTGCGACGTTGGACTTCAGTGTTGAAGAGCACTTTCCCCGCCGGCAACTCGAGGATCTCGCCACCGAACTGCAACGACATATACCGTTGCGCCGCCTTATTCTCCGACGTATTTTTTGTGATGACGTAGTCGATCGCTTCCTTGGACGCGAGGCCGGAGCCCATGAGGTTGAGGGGCTTACAGGCATCGATCTGAGCCTTGGTCGGCACAATACCCGTTGCGATATTGATATTCGTTAGGTAGGGATTGCGGACATTGATGGCTTCCGGAGCGGCCAACAACTGCTGACGGCAGACCGGTTGCCCGGTGGCCGGGTTCGTGACGACATCGGTCGCCAACGCAAACTCGATATCTAAGATATCGTTCGGTGCGGCGTTCTCACTTTTATTGGTGCTGTAGCCAAGGGTCGCCTCCCAATAAAAATCACGATCGGCAAAATCAAGGTCGCCGCCGAGCGTGTGTCCCGTCGCGAAAGTCTCTGACAAGTTACCCTCAAAGTTCGTGATCTGCCCATTCAACGAACCTGTGATGTCAGCGAGCGAGCGCTGCAGATAAAACACACGCTGGTTGTTGAGCAACAAGAACGGGTTCGTCGGATTAGCTGCGACCACCGAATTAATGAACGCGCGCGTTCCCGCCGTGACGAACGGATTTTGTTCGTAATAGATCGGGATGCCCGCGTTACCCGCGGTGAACGACGCCGCTGGCGAATTGGATTGAAAATTGTCCGCGGCTTGAAGGTTGTCGATCCTCGAATACAACACGTCGCCCTTGTACGAGATCGCGGGCGTCAGCTCAAACTTGAAAAACGCGTTGAAGTTGTATCGCTCCTGACCGGCGATCAGCGTGTTCAGATGAAGCGTATCGAACCCCCCAGAATCGATTGCCGAAGATACGGCAGCCCAGTTGGGCGGCAGGTAGTTACCAAGGTTTAAGGCAACCGGATTACCCGCGCCGTCGAAGACTCTTGGCAGGGCGATCCGGTTCAGCCCGGCGAGCGCTTCGGGCGAGCCCGCTGCGGTGGGAATCGCCGGGAAGGCGGAGGTGAGACCGAAGGTGCCGACGAACGCCAGCGGGTTAAGACCAGTGAGTGTCGGGTTCGCGATCGCGAACTGGTAGGGTGCTGCACCCCGTGCGGTAGTAAATGCGCTACAGGCAGCGAGTCCACCGTGAGTGCCGCCACCGGTTTTTCCTGCCGCTTGCGTACAGAAAGCTGGAAAGAACTGAAAGGCCGTACTAGCAGCATTGGTTTGCCGCATGTCCAGTCGGCCGCCGAGCGGAATCTGCAGCGAAATCGGATTGAGCACGAAAATGCTGTCCCGAACGCCATCTGAATTTGAGGCGCTCAGCGGATTGGAGACAGAACCGACTAAAGACCAAGGACGGTTAGGTCCAAGGTACACCGGGTCCTGCTCAAAGTATTCCCCGGCGAGCACCAGGTTTGCTCGCCCATCAAACAGTTCATCGCCCCAGGCAATCGAAGCGCGCTTGGAGGTGCCATCCGAGCGATCGGAAACGCCGTACTGTGTCGTGACCTTGAGTCCCTTGAACTCACGATCGAGAATGACATTCACCACACCGGCGACAGCGTCAGCGCCGTAGACAGCGCCCGAACCCACGGTGCGCACCTGAGTGGCTTTGATGATTGACGGATTGATAATCGTGAGGTCGACCTGAGAGCCCGTCCTATTTTCGGTGTTGAAAACCGTTCCTTGAATGGAGGACACCATTCGGCGACCGTCGATGAGCGTTAGCGAGCGCTGTGAGCCGAGTCCGTAAAGGTTGATGTAGGCGTTGTTATCACCAAACTGCGTGGAGGTTCCGCGATTGTTAACCCCGACCTCAACGAACGGGAGCTGCTCGAGACTTTCGATCGGGTTGACGAAACCACGAACCTCGATTTGGCCTGCATCGATTTCGGTCACCGCAATGTTATTTACCGGCGTGTCTCGGCGGATGCGCGATCCCGTAACGACGACCTCTTCAAGAACGCCTGCACCTTCGCTCGACGAGCCTTGCTGAGCGCTCGCATCCGCTGAGGACAAGGCGAGCCCGATGCCAAGTGCGAGGGAAAGACTCCAGTTTGATCGCTTAACCGCTGTCCGAATAGTTATCACGATGCATTCCTCCCCAAAAACGTCATCTTCTCAAAAAAAAGCGCTGCAATCTTGTGTTTTCGCAACACCGACCCGAGTCGGGCCTCACCAGCAAGATATCACGATCGAAACCCTAACGGCATACCCCCGGAACGTCTCAGAATTTGAGGGACGGGTGTTCTGTCGTGGCCAGCGAGCAACGGGCCCGCGAGCGTTGAGGCAATCTGGTTTTAACGCTTTGTAATGTCCGGTTAATAAAAAAGGGCGGTCGAGTTGCCACGACCGCCCTTTGACGCAACCGGAGCGGGATCCGATCAGAACTCTTTGCGCAACGTCACACCGAAGGTGCGCGGCTGGTTCGGATACGCCGAAAAGCTGCCTGCCTGGGCAACCGAGGGGAAACCACTGAGCAGGTACTCATCGTCATTGAGGTTGCGACCCCAAACGAGGACGTCGAACCCGGCCGCCTTAACGCCGATGCTCGCGTTTAGGGTGTTGACCTCACGCCCAGCGACCGCTTTTGAGACGTTTTCAGTGAGCTGCACTTTGCTTTCATGGAGATAGTCGGCGCGAACAAACCCGTCGACTCCACTTAACGACCAGAGATAGTTCACGCCGAGCGAGATGCTCTGCTCGTGGATACCGGCGGGTTTACGACCTGACAGATCAGTTGGACCGGTTGGGCCTTCGGCACCGACGAACGAATCGTATTTGGGATCGAGGAACGTGCCGGCGAGGTCGACCTGCCACTGTCGGCTCAGCCGCCAGTTCGTATCGATTTCAATGCCCTTCGTGGACTGCTTGCCGGCATTTGCAAGGTTAAAGCCGGTGCCCGTAAAGAGATTAGTCTGGAAGTCTTCGATATTTTGGTCAAACACCGCGACGTTGATCGCGAACGTCTCCCAGCGCCCCTTTAGGCCGAGTTCGACGACCGTTGATTTCTCAGGCTCCGCCTTGCGCGTGCCGGAGCGGGGGTACCAAGGGTTGACTGCGCCGCCGAGCGGCGAACGGGCCGCCGTGGCAAGAGGATCCTTGCTGTCACGCGAGAGGTTCCAAGACGTCGCCTTGTAACCTGTCGATATGCCGCCGTAGACCGACACTGCATCGCTTGCTTCGTACGCGAGACGAACGGTATAGGTCTCCTCGCTGTCCTCAGAGCGATCGGAGTAGGGGACGATCGGATGCAGGAACTGCAAAGCATACAAGCCAATGAAGGGATTACAGATCGGAGCGACCCCGGGAAGCCCGGTCGCTGCGCACGGGACGCGAGTGCCGTCAGCAACGCTCGCCCGATCTGCGATCGAGGCGGCGACTGCGGGAGTCAGCAGCCCCAATGCACGAAACGGCTCGAGCGCTGGATTCGTGAGCAGACTTCCTTGAACCGCGGCGAAACCGAGGGTCACTAGGTTGATCGATGAGAAGACCTCGTTCGTGCTCTGGCTGAAGTTGATCACCTTATCGGTGCTCGTGTGGGCGAGTCCGACCGTCGCCGTGAGCCGCTCCGTCAGGTCGAAATCGAGCTGACCGAAGAGCGTGTTCGCGTCCGTATCCTGAGCGGCGCTGATGAGATTCCCCGTTCCGCTTCGAAACAAACTACCGGCCGCGAACGTACAGCCATTGCAATTCGGGGAGATTGATCCCGCCAGAGTGGGTCCAAAGGGTGCGAGATTTTGCTCAACGCCTGCGAGGAAGAGCGGATTCGGTGCACCGCTTGGCGCCGTGGCGAGCAAAGACGCGTAGGAACGGAAGTGATCACCAATCCGGATTTCGTTGGAGTACTTCAGGTCTTCTTGCATTAGATAGGCGCCGAGAAGGCCGCGAAGCTCGCCGCCGTTGTCGAAGCTGATTCGGAATTCTTGAGTCAAGGTATCGATGTCGCCGAGGTTACGGTTGATCGTACCCAGCAACGCGCCCGTGAAGTCGAAGTCGTAGTCAAAGTCGGTTTTTTGACCGCGCACCGCGGTGATCGAGGTGAAATCGAACGCATCGTTGACTTCCCAATCGACAGTTACCGAAGCACCGGTATTCTTGACGATATTGAATGGCTTTTTGTTGGCATACGTTGCACGGTCAAAGGGTTTTCCAGCCCCGGCTGTGCCCGGGTAGAGCACTCTGTTTTGCGGCTGGCCGGCAGCGAGCGCAGCTAACTGACCCGTCGGGCCGTTCACCAGATTGGAGACCCCGCAGCAGACCTCGCTGATCTTGCTCGAATCCGCGATGAAACGAACCTCGGTTGAGTCATTTGCTCGCCAAAGAAGCTGACCACGTAAATCCCAGCGATCGCGATCATTGAAGTCGGTGTTGTCGCGCTGGTTGAGGAAGTAGCCGTCGCGATGATTCAAAACCCCAGTGACGCTGTACGCAACCGAATCGCTAATCGGACCGGTCAATTTACCTTTAAGGATTCGTTGGTTGTAGTTCCCGATGGTCGCCTCAATTAAACCGCTTCCTCCGCGCGGATTGTCCGCTGACTCAAACTGCGGCTTTTGAGTGATGATGCTGATGACGCCGGCTGAGGCGTTTTGACCGAACAACGTGCTCTGCGGGCCCCGCAGCACTTCGACGCGGGCCACATCGACGAGATCACCGATGGCGCCGGCTGAGCGCGAGCGATAGACACCGTCCACGAACACACCCACCGAGGGCTCGATGCCGGGGTTATTCGCGCCGTTACCGAAACCGCGGATGATGAAGTTGGTGTTCGTAGAGGTCTGCAACGTCGTGACGCGCAGCGACGGGACGATCGAGGCGAGATCGGTGACGTCCTGAATTGAGGCTTTGTCGATGGTCTCGACGGTTGTGACCGAGACTGCGACAGGAACATCCTGCAAAGTCTGTTCGCGCTTAGTGGCGGTGACGACAACCTCCTCTAAGCCGTCGCTGCCTTGAGCGATGGCAGCGCCCGGAAGCAGTGTGATCGAGACGGCGAGACCAGCAATCGAAAATCTCTTCATTATCGGACCCCTTGGTTGTCAGACCCCTTTGACTTGAACCACCGATGACGGACGACTTGGCCCTTAGGATTATTCAATCAGCAAAATACTCCAACCAGCAAAATACTCCAACGCTCGTTAAATGTTAAATGACAAACGTCGAAGAATATAGCTTGAGCCAGCGATCGTGGGTTTCCCGCAACAAATCTGTCGGGGCGCTGCTCCACTAGCAGACGAAGAAACGACGGGCCTGCGGCGTCTTATAAGATGTTGTGAGAACACAACATCTTAAAACGTTGAGGTCTCAAGGCTTTTGCGGTTAACTCTCAAGTTGGATTTCAACCCGTCCTCCCGTCAGGAGCAGTTCATGCGCGTCAAAATCGTTGCAATGTTTGTAGTCGCTGCAATCTCGCAGGGTGCGTTTGCTCAAAATCCCGCGCAAGGCGGCGCCGAGGAACTCGAGCAAGTCGTTGTCACCGGTACACGCGTGGCGAACCGCTCAGCGCTCGACACGGCTGTCCCCGTCGATATCGTAGCGTCCGAAGCGCTCACGAACATTGGAGTATCCGAACTTAATCAATCGCTTTCTGTGGCGCTGCCCTCGTTTAACTTCCCTCGTCCAGGGCTGGCAGATGGAACAGACACGGTACGCCCTGCCGCGCTTCGCGGGCTTGCGCCCGATCAGACGCTGGTACTGGTTAACGGGAAGCGCCGTCACTCCGCTTCGCTGGTCAACGTGAACAGCACTATCGGTCGCGGTTCGGCTGCGGTCGATCTCAACACCATCCCTAATTCCGCCGTGCGCGCGATCGAAGTGTTGCGCGACGGCGCGTCGGCGCAATACGGGTCGGATGCCATCGCCGGCGTTATCAACTTGCGTATGCGCGAAGACCGCGATGGCGGCGAGTTAACGCTCAGTTACGGCGAGCGGGATTCTGAATACAGCACCTTGGTCGGTACAGCGCCAGCCGGTGCGACGTGGTCTGCGCCGAGCGTGCTGAAACGCGGCGTCAACGATGGGGAAATCCTGACAGTCGGTGGTTGGAAAGGCTTTTCGATTGGCGATTCAGGGTTCCTGACGATCTCGGCTGAGTACAAAGATCAAGCGCGGACCGAGCGCGGCGGCTACGACATGCGCCGGCAGTACCCGTTGCTCAATCCGGCCGTTGCCACTTCGTTCGACCCGCGCGAGCAGACCTTCAACCGCTTTAGCCAGTGGTATGGGGAGCCCGAGGTTCAGCAGACGACGCTTTTTGCGAATGCGGGGGTTGACCTGAGTGAATCAAGGAGTCTTTACGGTTGGGCGAGTTATCAAGACCGTTCGGCCTTGTCGGCAGGGTTTCAGCGTCTAGCTGACGATCCGAACGGGCGGAATGTAATTTCGATTTACCCTGACGGCTTCCTGCCGAAACTCCAGCCAGATGTCACCGATTACTCGCTTGGTTTTGGTTCGCGTTGGGAGATGGGAGAGTGGGACATGGACGCCTCGGTGGTCTATGGCTACAACGAGATGATGTACACCATCGTCAACACGCTCAACCGCTCGATTGGTGCGGCGAGCAAGACATCGTTTGATGCGGGTGGTTTTGATCACGAACAAACCGTCTTCAACCTCTCGGGTGTGCGCTCGCTTGAGGTGTCGGGTTTGGCTTCGCCGCTAAACCTCGCCTTAGGGATTGAGGCCCGCCAAGAGACTTATAGCATCACTGCAGGTGAGCCGGATTCCTACCGAAATGGTGGCGTCCTCTTAAACGGAGCCCCGACTGCATCCGGTGCTCAGGTGTTCCCAGGTTTTCAGCCCAAAAATGTGGTCGACGAGAGTCGTGAGGCGGTCGGTGCCTACATCGATCTTGAGGCGAATATAACTGAGCAGCTGCTTGGCTCGATTGCGATCCGTGCGGAGGACTACTCGGACTTCGGCGGCAATGTTTCCGGGAAGGTTGCAGCTCGCTACAACTTTAGCGACTCCGTAGCGGTACGCACCTCGTACTCGACCGGCTTCCGCGCGCCGTCGCTGCAGCAGCAGTTTTTCACGACGACTTCTACCAACTTTGTGAGCGGTGTGCCGTTTGATGTCACGACGTTCCCGGCCACCTCGGCGGTCGCGACCGCCCTTGGCGCGAAGCCGCTCGACTCGGAGGACTCCACCAACGTCTCTGTGGGTGTGGTGTTTCGCTTCGGTGAAGGGGCGAGTTTGACGCTCGATGCGTACAAGATCGAGCTTGAGAATCGTATCGTGTTGTCCGAAAACTTAATCTCGGCAGGCGTGCGGACGTTCCTGACAAACCAAGGTTTTGTGGCGATTGGTGGCGGTCGATTCTTCCTCAACGGTGTCGATACGACGACCGAAGGCCTCGATGTGGTGTTCAACTACCCGATCAAGCTTGAGTCGGGTGGCCGCGTCGACTTCACAGCAACCGCTAACTTCAACGACACCGAGGTGACAAAGGTCCCGACGACTGCGCAACTGGCGGCTTTGAGTCCGGCGCCGGTTCTGTTTGATCGTAACAATCGCCTCACTTTCGAGAGGGGTGCACCGGAGGATAAGTTTGCGCTCTCCGTGTCGTGGACTCAGGGCGACTTTGGGGTGACAGCGCGTGCGACGCACTACGGTGATGCGCTCCAAGCGCAGAACGTGCCGACCGTCACGGCTCCAGACTTTCTGATGTCAGCGAAGACGTTGGTCGATCTTGAGGCCCGGTACGCCTTTAACGATCGGATTAAGTTCGCAATCGGTGCAGATAACGTCTTTGACGAGTATCCGGATCCGATACCACCCGGCCTCAACTCGACGGGTGCGGTGGCGTTCCCACAGCTCTCACCCTTCGGTCGCTCCGGTCGCTTTGTCTACGGTCGGGTGACGTTCGGCTTCTGATCATTTGACACTCACGGAGGTCGTGCCCGAGGTCGTGCTTTTGCACGGATTCGCGGCGACGACCCAACAACTGAACGCGGCGGTCGAGATGATCTCGGCCGCCGCGCCGTTTCGGCACCTAAAAACCCCGGGCGGTCGCCCGATGTCGGCCACCATGACGAGTTGTGGACGTTGCGGCTGGTACAGCGACTCGCAGGGTTATCGCTACGAGCGGCTCGATCCGGCAAACGGTCGAGCATGGCCTGCGATGCCGTCGACTTTTGCCGCTCTCGCACACGGGGCCTCGATGGCTGCAGGCTTCGGTCCTTTCGAACCGGACACTTGTCTCATTAACCGTTACGCCCCTTCGGCGCAGATGGGGGCGCATCGCGATGCGGACGAGCGCGATTTTTCTCAGCCCATCGTATCCGTAACGCTCGGTACCCCTGCCACATTTCTTTGGTACGGCGCCGCGCGTCGCGGCTCACCGGTGAAGATTCGGCTGCTACCGGGGGATGTACTAGTTTGGGGTGGGGCGGCTCGAAAGGGCTATCACGCCGTCCAAAAGCCCGAGGGCGGCGTTCGCATCAACTTGACGTTCCGTAAGGCACTCTAAGCGCCCGCCACTGAACGCCTCTTGCGTCATCTGCTTTAAACCAATACGCGTTCGATGCCGCCGGTGTTGGCTTGCTCGACGTAGTCGCGCATCCAGTTGTCGCCGAGCACGTGCTTGGCAATCTCGACGACGATGTAGTCGGCATCGAGGGCGGTTTCATCCTCGTAGCGCTTAAGTCCCTGCAGGCAGGACGGACATGACGTGAGCACCTTGACCTTGCCGGTGAATCCGTCGGCACGTACAGCACGTGCGCCCTTCTGCATTTCTTCGGCCTTACGGAAGCGTACCTGCGTGGAAACATCAGGTCGTGCGATGGCGAACGTGCCGGACTCCCCGCAGCAGCGATCGTTTTTAGCAACACGACCATTCGCATCGGAGTTAACGAGCTGATTGACCACCTTGAGGGGTTCGTAGCTCTTTATCGGCGAGTGGCATGGGTCGTGGTAGAGGTAGCGCACACCCGTGACGCCCTCGATACGTACGCTTTTTTCCATGAGGTATTCGTGAATGTCGACGATACGACAACCGGGGAAGATCTTATCGAACTCATAACCCTGTAACTGATCGAGGCAGGTGCCGCAGCTCACCACGACCGTTTTGATATCGAGATAGTTGAGGGTATTGGCGACGCGATGGAAGAGCACGCGATTATCCGTGATCATCTTCTGTGCCTTATCGAAATCGCCCGACCCGCGTTGCGGATAGCCGCAACAAAGATAGCCCGGTGGCAGGACGGTTTGTACGCCGACGTGCCAGAGCATCGCTTGAGTGGCGAGACCGACCTGCGAGAACAAGCGCTCCGAGCCGCAGCCTGGGAAATAAAAGACCGCTTCGGCGTCACTTGCGGTGGTCTTCGGGTTACGGATCACCGGGACGTAATCACGATCTTCAATATCGAGCAGGGCACGCGCCGTTTTCTTGGGCACGCCCGCGGGCATTCGTCGATTGACGAAGTGCACGACCTGCTCGCGTATGGGCGCCTTGCCGGTAGTGGCGGGCGGCGCCTGCACCTGCGGTTTGGCCAAGGCCTTCAGCACTTGATGTCCGAGCCGCTGGGCTTTGAAGCCCCACTCGATCAAACCCTTGCGGACGAGCTTGATCATCTCTGGCTTTGTGGCGTTAAGGAAGGCCATCGAGGCCGCCGTCCCCGGGTTGAAACGCTTTTTACCCATGCGACGCAACAGATCGCGCATCGCCATGGACACGTCACCGAAGTCGATGTCGACGGGGCAGGGCGTTTCGCACTTGTGACAGACGGTGCAATGGTCTGCAACATCCCCGAACTCATCCCAGTGCCGGATGGAGACCCCGCGGCGCGTCTGCTCCTCGTAAAGGAATGCCTCGATGAGCAATTCTGTCGCAAGAATTTTATCGCGTGGACTGTAGAGCAGATTAGCGCGCGGCACGTGCGTCGCACAGACGGGCTTGCACTTACCACAACGCAGACAATCTTTGACTGCAGTCGAAATCGTATTGATATCCGACTGCTGCATGATGAGCGACTCATGACTGAGCAAATTGAAGCTTGGCGTGTAGGCGCGGCTGAGATCGCCGCCGGGCAGTAACTTGCCCTTGTTAAACCGACCCTCGGGATCGATACAGCGCTTGTAGTCGCGCAGGCCTGCCGTTTCCTCGAGGGTAAGGAACTCAAGTTTGGTAATGCCGATGCCGTGCTCGCCCGAGATCGCGCCGCCAAGATCTCGGGCGATTTTCATAATGCGTGCGACGGCGATATTGGCCTCTTGCAGCATCTGGTAATCGTCGGAGTTGACCGGAATGTTGGTGTGCACGTTGCCATCGCCTGCGTGCATGTGCAGAGCGATCCACACACGACCTTTGAGCACGCGCTGATGGATAGCCTGTAACTCAGTACGAATGGGCGAGAAGGCATCCCCAGCAAAGATTTCGGCGAGCGGATCGCGCAGTTCGTGCTTCCAGGACACGCGCAGACTGCGATCTTGCAGTGCGGCAAAGACGTTCCGTCCGTCGAGCGGCGCATCGAGATCGTTTAGAAGTTGCTTCCAGCGGCTTCGAACTTCAATGACAAGTTTGCGGGCACGCCACGGACGATCGGCAAGGATCTCGGCGTGGGAGAGGGCATCGAGCTCAGCATCGCCCGTTTTGCCTGGACGTAGCTCGGTGCGCAGATATTCCTCGAGCGCATCGGTAAGCCGAAGTTTATTGGCGATGGAGAGTTCGATATTAATCCGTTCGACGGCATCGGTGTAATCGCCGAGACGCGGCAGCGGAATGACCACATCTTCGTTGATCTTGAAGGCGTTGGTGTGGCGGGCAATTGCAGCGGTGCGGGCGCGATCGAGCCAGAATTTCTTACGCGCATCGGCACCCACGGCGATGAAGCCCTCGCCATCACGCCCATTAGCGATACGCACGACATCGGAGGTGGCGCGCGCCACAGCAGACTCGTCCTCGCCGACGATGTCGCCAATTAGGACCATCTTCGGTAGCTGGCCGCGCTTGCTCTTGGTGACGTAGCCCACAGCCTTGAGATAGCGCTCATCGAGATGTTCGAGACCGGCGAGTTTGACACCAGAGGCGCGGTCGGCTGCCGCCAGATGATCGATAATCTCGACGATTGAGGGGATGGCCTCGCGTGCCTGACCAAAATATTCGAGGCAGACGGTGCGGCTGTAGCGCGGCATGCGGTGGACGATCCACCGTGCTGCGGTAATCAGGCCGTCGCACCCCTCTTTTTGAATTCCGGGCAGACCACCCAAAAATTTGTCCGTGACGTCTTTGCCGAGTCCCGCTTTGCGAAACATCGAACCCGGCATCCGTAACGTTTCGGAGCGCAAAATCTTTGCTGGATCGGCAGGCTCGCGGCCGTCCTTCCACGTCAGACGCCACTCCACTTCCGGAGCGTCATGGATTTTTCCGAGATTATGGCCGACGCGTTCGACCTCGAGCCAGTTACCGTCAGGGTCGACCATACGCCACCAAGCGAGGTTATCGACCGCCGTGCCCCAAAGTACGGCTTTTTTGCCGCCCGCATTCATGGCGATGTTGCCGCCGATGCACGAGGCGTCGATGGAGGTGGGATCGACCGCAAATACGAAGCCCGCACGTTCAGCAGCATCGGCAACACGTTTAGTGACAACGCCAGCTTCCGAGAATACGGTCGGGATGCGTCGCTCTGCGCCCGGCTCACCGAGACCCGGTAGTGCGACGTGCTCGACCTCGGAGATACGCTCGAGTTTCTCGGTATTGATGACCGCCGAGAGAGGCGTGAGCGGTACGACACCGCCGGTGTAGCCCGTTCCGCCGCCGCGCGGGATCACGCTGAGTCCAAGCTCGATGCAAGCCTTCACGAGCCCCGGTATTTCGTCCTCGGCGGCGGGGCAGATGACGACAAAGGGGTATTCGACGCGCCAATCCGTGGCATCGGTGACGTGAGAGACGCGTGCAAAGGCGTCAAAGCGTAGGGCATCGGCACGCGTGTGCTTGCCGAGTAAACGTCGGGCTCGAGCGCGAAGTTTTCGCGCAACCTCGAACGACTCGGCAAAGGCGTCGACGGAGCGTTCGGCGGCCTCGAGTAGAAGACCGACCTTGCGATTGCGCTCGCGATCGAGAGCGGTACCGTCCGATTCGCGGCGTTTGTCGATTTCGTTGAGCCGGTGCTCAAGTGCCTCGATTAGTAGGCGTCGACGACGCGGGTTATCGAGAAGGTCGTCCTCGAGATAGGGGTTACGCTGCACGGCCCAGATATCGCCGAGAACCTCGTACAGCATTCTGGCAGAGCGGCCAGTACGGCGCTCACCACGCAGTTCGTCGAGAAGGCCCCAAGACTCTGCGCCCAGCAACCGTATGACGATCTCTCGATCGGAGAAGGACGTGTAGTTGTACGGGATCTCCCGAATGCGGGGTGTGACGCTCTCCGGTTGAGCGAACAAAGGCAGTTCGGCGAGGACGGCATTCATGGTGATGTTCCGACCATCCTTGTCGGCGCCCTTATTCTCCCATTGTTGACCTATCATTTGGGGGTTTATGACGAACGCTTCCCAACAAAATCCTCAAGCGGCCCAGATGGCGGACGAGTCCATGCTGAGAACGCTTCAACACCAAATCGAAGCATTGTGGCCGCAGGAATCGAAGTTGTTTTCCCGGTATGCACTACCGCGGGATGCCCGTATCCTCGATCTGGGTTGCGGAACAGGCGAGGTAACTTTGCGGCTGGCTGCAATATTTCCGGGCGCTGAGTCCGTTATTGGCGTCGATCTCATGCCCGAGTTGCTGGCCGTAGCACGTCAGCGAGCCTTAGGTCGCGAAGCGGCAGTGACGTTTGAGCAGGGTGATGGGTTTGCTCTTCGATTCCCGGACGAATATTTCGATCTCGTCGTCTGTCGTCACGTGACTCAAATGGTGCCGCAGCCCGAGCGCATGCTGTCCGAAATTTATCGAGTGCTGCGCCACGGCGCTTGGGCGCATGTGCTGAGTGAGGATTACGGCATGCTGCACTTTCCGGAGCGCGGCGGCGTGGATCCCGACCAACTATGGCACCGTGCGGTAGTCCCTTTCACGAAGGCGACCGGTACCGATGCGCGGGTCGGACGACGGACGCTTCCGATGATGCGTACACTCGGGTTTACCCATCTTGGCATTCAGTATTTGACCCTCGATACCGAGCGGGGACCTCGCGAGGAATTCGCAGGCATTCTCTCGGCATGGCGCGATGGATATTCGGCACCGCTTGCCGAGCACTCTGGCATGGCTGTCGGTGAAGTGCGAGAAATGTTCGATGCCATCATCGCGACGATCCGTGATCCGAATAGCTACGGCGTCTGGCAGGTGCCGGTGGTGGCGGGTCGGCGATCATGAGCGCAACCTCAGCCACGCGCTCGACCGCAGCAGACGCAAATACTAAGACGCTTAATCTCGTGACGCACCCGGTGTGCGGTGACTTGGGTGCAGTGGGTGTCGTGACGGTGCAAGTGATCTCGACGATCAAAGAATTAAGGTTGATCTACGACATACGATCTCGCTTGGCTATCAAGGTGCCTACGTTGCGTGGTGAGCGCCCCGGTCGACACGACGAGCTCTGGTTTCAAACGTGCTGCGAACTATTCATCCGCGATCCGCAGCAGCCGGGACCCTATTTGGAGTTTAACTTTTCTCCGGCAGGGGACTTCGCATCCTATGCCTTCGATGACCCGCTCCAAGGGATGCGCTCGCATCGTTGGCCGGGCCCTCTTCAGGAACTTAGTGTGAGATCTAATATCTTAAGGTCAAAAATTCCCGACCTGCTGGGCGATTCTTTTCTGCATCGTCTCGTGGTTGAGGTGTCGATTCCGAAAATTGCGATCGGCGGGTCTACGCAGTTATACCCCACAGTCGTCCTCGAAACCGTGGCGGGAATCTCTCTGTGGGCGATCTGGCACCCGATCGACCGACCACACTTTCACCATCCCAAAAATTTTTTGAGAGCCCTCGACATCCCATGATCCGCTTCGGAATTGATCGGCTCGTTGAGGAGCCCGAACTGCGCGCTCCGCTCGAGGGGCGACGGATCGGTCTTTTAGCCCACCCGGCTTCAATGACCGCTGATTTTCGGCACAGTCTCGATGCGCTCGCGTCTCTAAAAAATCTCAAACTCACGGTCGCATTCGGGCCGCAACACGGTTTGCGCGGTGACAAACAGGACAACATGATCGAGTCGCCAGATTTCATCGATCCTGTTTTCGGTATCCCGGTATTTAGTCTTTACGGTGAGGTACGTCGACCGACTGAAGCCATGCTTAAGTATTGCGACCTGGTGTTGATCGACCTTCAGGATCTCGGTTGCCGCATTTACACCTTCGTCACCACGCTTCGATACCTGCTCGAGGCAGCCGCTCGACTCGGTAAGGCTGTATGGGTGCTCGACCGCCCCAATCCCGCAGGCCGTCCCGTTGAGGGCTTGTCCCAGCGACCGGGCTGGGAGAGTTTTGTCGGTGCTGGCGAAATGCCCATGCGCCACGGGCTTACGCTCGGTGAGTTGGCTCGCTGGTTCGTGAAAACCCTAAAGCTCGATGTCGAGCTTCAGGTGATCGGCATGCATGCCTGGCAACCCGAGCAGGCGCCAGGTTGGGGCTGGCCCGTCGGTGAGCGCAGCTGGATCAATCCCAGCCCCAACGCGCCTAACCTCTTCATGGCCCGCGCCTACGCGGGAACCGTGATGCTCGAGGGCACCACGCTTTCTGAGGGCCGCGGAACCACTCGACCGCTCGAGCTCTTCGGCGCGCCGGACATCGAGGCAAATGCCTTGCTGCGGGCGATGCAACAGATGGCGCCGCAGTGGCTCGCCGGCTGTCGGCTGCGGCCGTGTTGGTTCGAGCCGACTTTTCACAAGCATGGGGGTAATTTGTGCAGCGGGCTACAGATCCACGTCGATGATTCTGCGTACGACCATCACGCGTTTCGTCCGTGGCGCCTGCAGGCCCTCGCATTCAAGGCGATTCGCAAGCTTTGGCCCGACTACCCGCTATGGCGAGACTTTCCGTACGAATACGAGTACGAGCGCCTGGCCATTGACGTCATCAACGGGGGTCCGCAGTTACGTGAGTGGGTCGATGATCCGCAGGCGCAGCCGGGTGATCTTGAAGCGGCAGCGCGTGTCGATGAGTGCGCATGGCGAGCAGTACAGGACGCCCTCGTTAGAGCCTGACAAAATCGATTCGAGGAGCAAATTCTTTTCCGAGGTTGTACAAGCAGTGCGAGCGCAACGGGTAATTTTTAAAAACAAGTCAAGGGCAAGGCTCAAGGTAAGGCCTGCAGCGCGGAGTTTTCTGAGCAAAAACCTCCGAGGCAGTCTGTGGGGTTCGCCGCCGGGATCGGGCTAAGCGTCGGCGTGCTGGACAGTCGGCGGTAAGCCCCGCCGACCGACGCAGGGATAAATTTGATGTACATCAGCGGCCGCTTCAACAGGCCCGCCGATTGATCTAAGGACAGCTCGAGCTACTTTTACCTGATGTTACAGCCGAGACCCGATGCAATTTGTGGGCGTTGGTCTAGTTGCTGATCGCGCTGCTGTTTACTGCGCTCGGTTTGCCGATGGCCGCTGTCATCATCGTGATTACGCTCTACGCGTACGATCGATCGGTGGAGAGTGTGTGGGGGATCGACAGTTTTCTGTTGGTCGCGGCTTTCTCGGTCTGCGAGGTGTGACGAGCGCTTGGGAAAGAGCGGAGTTTATTTTTGAGAGCGATCGCGAGTCGCCGAAAATAAAAGACAAATGACCAGATGAATAGGGCCCTTCACTTACGTGAGGGCCCTTTCCGTGTTCGACATCTGGACAAGGGACGCTTAGCCGCGGCGCTGTGGACCCTTAAGGCGCCGACCGCGGTTGCTGCTCGGCAGACGCAGCGATAATCTCATTGCAAATGCCTTGAAGGTGATGGCAGCAACAGAGCGGCCAAGAAGCTTTGAGAGTTTGGACGCCGGCATTTTTCCGGCGAGCTTACGCAGCTTTGCTTCGTCCGCAGCCGTCCAAGGGGCGACGTTGCGACGGGTTTTCTTTCCAGTACGAGCGGTTTTTTTGGCCATAAGTTAATCTTTCGTTGATTTAAGACATTGCGAATTCTAAAGGCAACCAAAACTTATGCCTAGAGCATTTCGGTGCAATGTTACCCCGCAACGGCGTGGAAAATGCGGGTTTCATTGAGCGGATGGCCTGGAGGCGGACGTAGGAACAAAACCGCGCTTACGCATCAATGCTTCGATTTGAGGGTCGCGACCGCGGAAAGAGTGGTACCCGTCAGCGGGATCGACAGTATTTCCGACCGAGAAAACATGGTCGCGCAGGCGCTTTGCAATCCCGTGATCCCAGGCACCCTTGCCTTCCGTGAACGCTTCCCAAGCATCAGCGGTGAGCGTGTCGGACCACAGACAGCTATAGTAGCCCGCCGAGTACCCGTCTCCTGAAAATATGTGACCGAACTGCGAGGTTCGATGACGCACGACGATCTCTTTCGGCATACCCAGTTTGGCGAGCGTCTCACGCTCGAAGGCATCTGGATCGATGCGAGAGTCTGGCCGTGCCGCCAGATGAAGCCTCATATCGACGAGGGCGGCAGACAGATATTCGACGGTGGCAAAACCTTGATTGAACGTCTTCGCGCGCTCCACCTTGGCGACAAGCTCCGCCGGGATCGGCTTACCCGTCTGATGGTGGACGGCGAAGCGATCAAGCACTTCCTTGACCGGTAGCCAATGCTCGAGTAGTTGCGAGGGGAATTCGACATAGTCACGCGCGACATTGGTTCCGGAGACACTCGGATAGTTCACGTCACTGGACAGTCCGTGCAGTGCGTGTCCGAATTCGTGGAAGAGCGTGACCGAATCATCCCAGCTGATGAGCACCGGTTCACCGGGTTTACCCTTTACGAAATTGGAATTGTTCGAGACGATGGTTTTGACCTCACCATCGAACCGCTCCTGGTTTCGGTAGGCGCTCATCCACGCCCCCGCTTGCTTGCCGACCCGCGCATACGGATCGAAGTACCACAGACCGATGAACTTACCGGCTTTGTTATCGACGCGCCAGACGCGGACATCGGGGTGGTAGACCGAGACGTTACCTTCGGGTAAGGCCGTGAAGGTCATGCCAAAGAGTTCCCCCGCCACGTAGAACATGCCCTCGCGCAATTGCTCGAGCTGCAGGTAAGACTTGAGTTCGTTGGTATCAAGGTCGTACTTCGCCTTTCGGACTTTTTCGGCGTAATGACGGTAGTCCCACGGCTCGATCGTAATACGCGCGCTTTCTGCGTCGGCGATCCTCTGCATAGCCGCAACTTCTTCACGGACACGAGCGACAGCTGGGGTCCAAACGGCTTCCATAAGTTGCATGGCGCGTTCCGGAGTACGAGCCATAGAGCTCTCGAGACGCCAATGCGCGTGAGTTTCGAAACCTAGCAGGCGCGGGCGTTCGGCACGCAGCCGCAGGATCTGACCAATAATAGCGTTGTTATCGCGCGCATCGCCGTTATCACCGCGATTGACGAAGACCCGCCAAACTTTTTCTCGCAGGTCGCGTCGCGTTGAGTAAGTGAGGAAGGGTTCAACCGAGGAGCGGGTGTTGGCGATGATCCATTTTCCACCGCGACCTCGACGTTCGGCATCGGCAGCAAAACCTGTGCGTACGGAGGCGGAAAGTCCCGCGAGATCGGCTTCGCTATCGAGGACCGTGAAGCGTTCACCTTCTTCGGCGAGCAGGTTTTGGCTGAATTGGGTGAAGAAACCGGCTAGCGACTGATTGATATCCACGAGACGTTTCTTTGATCCGGTATCAAGCTTCGCACCTGCGCGAACGAAGTTGGTGTAGGTGAGCCAGGTGAGACGTTGCTCCTGCGCCGTCAGACCGCAGGTTTCACGGGTTTCATAGACGGTCGCGATACGACAAAAGAGTTTCTCGTTCTGAGTGATAGAGTCGCGGAAGGCAGCCATTTTAGGTTCGGTATCGCGCTCGACCTGTTGCACCGCCTCATCACTCAGCGTGGAACCGAAGATGTAGTACACGGTGAAGGCGCGATCGAGCGCTCGTCCGGAGCGTTCCATGGCTGCGAGGGTATTGGCGAAGGTCGGTGCAGCCGGCTCGTTGGCGACGCGATCGAGTTCGGCGAGATGCTCAGTCATGCTGGCTTCGAGAGCCGGGGCGAGTAGCGCAGGTGAAGCCTGATCGAACGGCGGAACTCCGCCATACGGCCCCGACCAAGGTTGTAGCAGGGCGTTGGGCGCTGCACTGGCGGTCGAGAAGAGAGCAGAACTTATGAAGAGCGGACGCAGTTTGCGAATGGGTAGAACCTGATCATATTGAGCTTTAAGTTGAACTCACACGCTCAAACTGTTGGAACGCGTAGCGGTTCCGGATCGATACACCCCGTATATTTATCAAGGGCCGAGTGCAGTGAGAACATCTTATCTTCGAGCTGACGACGCAGGGTTTCGTACCGCGCCTCGTCGAGCTTGTTCGGCACTTCGATGGGCTCACCGATGCGTACCGTGATCGTGGCACCCGGTTTCGGAACCAGGGTTCGATCCCAAGAGCTGCTCCATCGCCAGCATAAAGAGGCCGAGGCTGCCACGGGCAACAAGAGGCTACCCGTTTTCTGAGCGAGCGTGATGCTACCTAGTTGGGCGATGCCGCGCGGACCGCGAGAGCCGTCGATCGCAAGGCAGGAATTGAGTCCACGATCCTCGCGCTGTGCTTTTATTATCTCGACGAGCGCTCTTGCACCACCCTTGCCCGAGGAGCCGCGCGCAACACGAAAACCGAGACCCTCCTCGATACGCGCCATCGCTTCTCCGTCGCGGCTCTGCGAGCACATCAGGATCCAGCGTCCCTGGGCGGGTAGGCTGAAGTAATGCAGTAATGCGAAAGTGCGCGAATGGTAGAAGGCGCCAACTACGGGTTGCCGCGCTGCGATGAGATCGCGAAGAATGTAGACATCCTGCTCGTCATAAGTCCAAGAGCGGCCGAGCGCTCGATACATACGCCATCCAAAAGGCGGCAGTACCGAGTGCAGAAAAAAACGTCGTAGAGGTTTGCGCGGCCGTGCCGAGGAGTCTGCAGAGTCCAAAGATTGAGGTTCCGGAGCGGTCAAAGTTTTTAGGTATCGCTAGTTCCGCGCCCCTTACGACCGCCGATGGCATGCGCGTTGGCAAACGCACCGCTGGCCATCGCACCGATAAGCGACAGTTCGCCGGCAAGGGCCACCACTGCACAGACCTCTGCAAACTTTGCGGCGGTACCGGTGCCCACGCAGCCGAGCATGGCGAGGCATTCACGCGCTGTCGGCAGAAAAGTACCTCCACCGACTGTACCGACGACGAGATTAGGTAGGGTGACCGAGGTGTATAGGTCGCCGGATGCAGTAACTTCGAAACGCGTGATAGAGGTGGTCGCTTCTGAAACGCAAGCGACGTCCTGTCCGCAGGCGATGAAGAGTGCGGCAAGGCCATTCGCGACATTCCCCTGCAGTCCTACCGCACCCGTCTGCGAAGCACCGGCGACGGCTTGACCCCAGCAGCGCGCCATCGCTGCAGGATCAGCGCGCCAGTAGCGGCTGACGGTACGCGTGGGAATCATGATTTCGGCGGACGCATTGCGACCGCGAGCGCCCAAGAAGGCTTGAGCCGAGGAGCGCTTGTCGCCGGAGAGTGCCGACTCAAGCAGCCAGCTTACCGGTTGCGCGGGCATGCTCGGCAGCAAATGCTGGCAAATCGCTTGGGTGGCGAGCGTCACCATATTTTGACCGGCAGCGTCACCGGTCGAGAACTCGAACATGAGGTAGACGGTATTACCTAGGACCGAAATTTTTTGACCGTGGAGACGACAAAAGCGTGAGGTTGAAGCTGCGGCTTGCTGAGCCGATACGAACTGTGTGGGAAGCCAATCGGCGATTCGCATGGCCGTCGGCAGGTCGGCGAACTCGAAGCAGGGCGCTCGACCGACGAGTTGTCGGCTGCATGCGGCATTGGCGCCGTCGCAGCGGTTGATCACATTGAAGGCGTGCTGAAACGATGCGACGAGCGTGCCCTCGGTCGTAGCGAGCGGCACCATGAAATCGCCCGCAGCGTGCAGTCCCTTGATGTGTACCGGACCCGCGACGCCAAGTGGCATCTGAGCATAGCCAATGAAGCCTTCGATACTTCCGGCAAGCTTTTCGGGGTCCAACTCGAGACTGGTACCGCACAGTGCATCGATCTCCAGACCTTGTTCGCGGAGTCGAGTCCTTCGCTCATCACGTGCTTCGCGAGAGGCGTCCATCGTGGCGGGAAGTCGGCGGGGGCCGCTGCGGTTTTCCTCAGTCATTTAGCCATTTTGAGGGGCAGTGCACGTTGCAGCAAGCGTGATCGCCTGTGCTGGGATCTAACCTGCGGGATAATGTTCTGAGTTCGGGATTCATTTTTTGGAGACGCCATGCACCCTTTTCCGCACGTTTATTCGGTCAGTGCGTCAAGTGGCAGCGCAGGCTCCGTCACTCTGGAGTCATCCGGCTTACCGTCGCTTTCGAGCGAGCCCCCGATCGAGTTCGGCGGTCCCGGCGACAAATGGTCTCCGGAGACGCTGCTGACGGTGGCGCTCATCGACTGTTTCGTCTTAAGCTTCCGGGCCGTGGCGGCAGCCTCGCGCTACGAGTGGTTGCACCTCGACTGCAAAGTGGAAAGGTAAGCTCGATCGGATCGAGCAGGTCAGTCACTACACGAAATTCACCGTTTACGCCACGCTCGTCGTCCCGCCCGGAGCCGATCAAGAGCGTGCGCGCAAGCTACTCGAGCAGGCCGAGCAGGTCTGTCTAATTTCGAGCTCGCTCAAGGCGAGCAAACACCTCGAACTCACTGTCGTCAGCGGCGGAGACTTTCCTCGGCGCGCATCAGTGCGCGGATGCGTTCGGGTGCGACGAGATGGCAGTAATGATTGCCTCGGAAGCTCTTCGGCATGATTTTCCAGCGCCAGTCTTCCCACTCCGCAAGGAGCGCCGAGGCGCGCAGGTGTAATCGACCATCGCCGCTGAGGTACGCCTCAGCGGGTGATCCAAGCCAACCTGAGCCGGTATAGCTCTGAGTGTCGGTGTCAAGCATCACACGATGGGGCGCAAACGCCGACGATGCGCGCTCGTTTTCATTAAAGCTCGCCCAGAGCTGAACAACCATCGCTCGATGCACATCACGACAGCTGCGCGGTGGGAGAGCCGGATCACGAGCGGCGGGGGTCCCGTGAACCGCCCGCAGATGATCGGCGCTTTTAGTCTTGCAGGAGATGCCGATTAGGCGACCGTTGGCGTCCGTGTCCAAGAACTGATGTGTTTCGGTAGGCTGAACACGTGCCTTGGATTCAGTGAAGGCGTTTTTGGAGACGTGAATTTTATTGGTGAGCGGTAATGTGGTGTCCGCTAGCTGGCGCTGTACGATGGCACAAAAATCTCGATGGCTCGTCGTGAGAAGCTCCCCGACAGGTGATACAGCGGACTGAAGATTTGTCGTTACAACAATGAGTAGCGATAGCGTGATGACGGTGGCTGAGCGTGCCCTAGGGTTGATGCGATTCATTACAGTTTCCCCGGTACCAGCAACTTTGTTGGGAGTTTATCATCGACCCATGCATAAGCCCGGCGACCGCTCTGACGCGGGACAACTAATGACCCAAGTCGCGACGCTCGATTCCGAGACGATCGATGCACTCTATAGGTCTTGCGCCCGTCTTTGAGCCGGGTGGTGTTGAGTCCTCGACGTCAGAGCTCGGCCTGTTTGTCGAACTGCAGTGCCCCTGGTGCGGCGAACGCTATGGTTCCATGCTCGATCTTACCGATGCGTCGCGCAGTTATATCGAGGACTGCCAAGTCTGCTGCAGGCCGATCGAGGTCCGGCTGCAGGTCAGTGAGCGCGGCGAGCTCGAACGGGTGTCCACGAGTCGGGTCGATTAAGCGATGCAGTCGCAGTAGCACCCGGCAAATCAGAGGCTGTGCGCGCTCGCTGCGGACTCACTCGGCGAAAACAGGGCGTAATGCGCCGCGTCCGTGACGGCGCCGCCGCTCCGAGGCCGCTCACAGTTGGAGCATCGCGAGCGAGTGTTACCTACACTGACAATTAGGTTAGCGTTTTCGAAACGCCGGATGTTTGACTCGATCACCCCTGTTGATTCCGCGGCGCTTGGATTCGCCGCCGCGTAATTCGAGCACGGCACGAACGGGGGTGCGCGCTCCGATTGGCGTGTCGGACAGCGGCGTGGTGTTGGCGAAGATCTCGACGATTCGACCTCGCTCATCGATGAACAGGATGTCGAGCGGAATGAAGGTATTGCGCATCCAAAACGAGGCGACCCGTGGTGGATCGTTGACGAACAGCATCCCTTGAGAACTCGGCAACTCCCGAACGAACATCAACCCCTGCGCCTGCCGCGCCGGCGTATCGGCGATCCAGACCTCGAACTGATGCGGACCCCCGCTACTTTCGACCGTTACCGTGCTAGTCGGAAACGACAACAGCGGGGCCGGATCGCCCTGACTAAACCCCGGTATCGCGCTTATCGTGCTGAGCAGAAAAGCGAGGGCAGTGGCGATTTTGACTTTAGTCATATAAAATCTTAATAGTGTTTATCATACAATACTAACTAATGCTTATTACTGAAACCTATTCATAACCAGAAAGCTGAGGTGTGGACGCACGCTATCACCGAGCCGCCCAGTTCCTGCCCGGAAACCCACAACGTACTTTAACCGCGGTTGGCATCGCCATCGTAGTGACTAGTGATGCGCCAAAGCGATTGTTTGTCTGCAGGTCGCCAAACTTTTTCGGCGGTCGGTCAGGGTCCAGTAGCGAAGGTGTGGCGCCGCAGGAATCTCGTTTACCCGTCTCTTCGGGCGTAATGGAGTTGTCGAGGCGTCGATGCGGGCCTTGTTCGGATCCGCCGCGCCGACCGGTTTTGCAGCTGCAGTGCCCGCCGACCTCGGTGAGCGCGGGCAGTTGCTGAGCGAGGCTTCCGACCGAAATAGCGCCAAGCGCAAGGGTCCTACCCACAGCGTTAAATTTGGCGAGGCGTACTTTGGAAGAAGATGTACGACCCCAAACATGCGGAACTCCGAATAGAGGAATGAAGCGATTCGAGCCTACTGCCGCATTGACGTAGCGAGTAGACTTAGCCAACTCTGGTCCACGTTGCGGGAACTTTCTCCGTGGTTCGCAAGCGACTTGCCCCCCTTTTGTTGACGTTGCTGTTGCCGGCCTGCGGTGCACTCGGGCCGAAGCTCGAAGCGCCCACGCTCGCTGTTGCGAAGGTAGATCTCGTTAAGGGCGATCTATTCGAGCAGCGCCTGCGGGCTCGCGTGCGCATTCAAAACCCGAATGATCGCGAGCTCAGAGTCCGCGGTATTACCTACACCATTGAGCTCGGTGGCGAAGAGCTCGGTCGAGGATTGTCGGGCAGCAGCTTTGTGGTTCCGGCGGGCGGGGAGGCGGAGTTCGACATGCTCGTCACCGCCAACCTTGCAGGCACACTACTCAAACTTCTTGATCGTGCGCGTCAGGGCGGCGGGGTACCGAATGAAATTCCCTACCAATTGCGCGGCGAAGTGAAGCTCGACAGCGGTCTGCGCAGGACCGTGCCCTTCAGCCAGAAGGGTCAGTTGTCGTTGCGCTAGGAGTTCGCCGAATGACGTTCGCGCGAATCATGCTGGTGATCACAGTGCTGATACTCATCGCAGTATCCATCTTCATCGGGTGGTATGCCGCGACCTGGCCATCGCACTGACGGCGCAGTCGCCAAATCTTTGAGTGATCGCCGACAGACGACTCGTTTTTTGATCCAAGATAGCGTCAACAGACCAAGTGGAGGAATTCAACATGGCAACCGCACTCTGGATCTTGCTGGCAGCGATGCTGATTCCGGGTATTTGTGGGGGTATCTCGAAGGTTAGCGGAGGCGAGGATCGTTACGATAATGCCAACCCGCGCGAGTGGCTTGCGCGTCGCACGGGTTACCAGGCTCGCGCTAATGGTGCACAAGCCAACTCTTGGGAGGCGCTCGGGACGTACATCGCCGGCCTTACGGCGGCGTTTATCGGTGGCGTCGATCCGGCAACCGTCAGTCTCATCGCCTCGATCTTCCTGGTCGCAAGGGTCGCTTACGTAGCCTGTTATCTCGCCAATCTCTCGACCGTGCGATCACTCATCTGGTTCGTCGGATTCGGCAGCTGTATCTGCCTAATCGTGATGGGTACCCAACGCGTGGTGTGATGGCTTTATCGCCTTACAAGCAACTCGAGCTCGAGTGGAAACGGCTGCACGCACTACGTGGGGCCGTGTCTCTTTTACGCTGGGACGCCGCAGTTATGATGCCGAGGGGCAGCGCTGCAGGTCGCGGGGAACAAATCGCCGCGCTCGAGACCGAGTGCCATGCCGTACTCACCTCCCCAAAGGTCAGTCGGCTCCTCGAGCGCGCGGTGGCAGGGCAGGGGTCGCTCGAGGAATGGGAGATCGCCAATCTCCGGGAGATGCGCAGACATTGCGATCACGCCATCGCCATGCCCGTCTCGCTGCTTAATAAACTCATCCGCACTTCTGCTACTGCCGAGTCCGCGTGGAGCGACGCGCGACAACAGAACAAATTCGAATTATTTGCGCCGCATCTTGAAGAGGTGGTTCGTCTCGTCCGCGAGAAGGCTGCCTTGCTCGGTCAGGCGCGATCAATGGATCCTTACGATGCGCTCGTCGACGAGTTCAGCACGGGGGTCAGCTCGGAACTTATAGAAAATCTTTTTAAGACTTACTCCCGTCGATTACCAGAACTCGTACGCGAAGTCATCGCGCAGCAAGAGGCGATCCCGGTATTACCCCTTACGGGAAGTTATAAGGCGCGTCAGCAGCGCGCACTCATCAATGAGGTTCTTCGCGCGATCGGCTTTCCGTTCGATCGCGGTCGTATCGACGAGGCTTCGCATGCCTTCACTGAGGGTATCTCGGGCGATATTCGCATTACTTATTGTTTGTCACGGCAAGATCCTTTCATCGCTTTGCTCGGCGCGCTACACGAGACGGGGCACGCACTCTATGATCTCGGTCTGCCGAAGCCATGGCTTGACCAGCCGGTGGGACAGGCCCGCGGCATAGCGCTCGAGGAGAGTCAATCTTTGTTCCTCGAGATGATCCTCGGGCGTTCACGTGCCTTCGTCCGCTATCTCCGACCTCTACTTGAGAAGCATTTCGGTGGGGCGGGGCCAGAGTGGTCCGAAGACAACCTCTACCGACTCCTCACTCGGGTTCGGCGTAGTGCCATTCGTGTGGATGCCGATGAGTTGACCTATCCGCTGCACGTGATGCTGAGGTTTGATTTGGAGCGCCGCATGCTCCAAGGGAGACTCGCCGTTCGGGATCTGCGGGAAGCCTGGAACGAAGAAATGCGGCAGCGCCTCGATCTCGTGCCGGTGAACGACGCGGAAGGGGTGTTACAGGATGCGCACTGGGCGAGCGGATCTTTCGGATATTTTCCTTTATATATGGTGGGTGTCGCGGTCGCGGCTCAACTCGCCGAGCAAATGCGACGCGACTTACCCGAATTTGATGATTCCGTCTCACGCGGTGATTTTGTAGCGGTTTGCGGTTGGCTTCGTGATGCCATTCACGCTCAAGGTGCGAGACTCTCGCTGACCGAGCTCATGGATAGCGCCACCAGAAAACCGCTGACTGCGACTGCAGCGTTACGCTATCTCGAGCGGAAATATTTGGACAACTCGATCTCGATCTAATGGATTTATCTGCCCGTCAATCGGCGAATATCTCGCGGAAGCTGCAGGCGCACATACGCGGCCTCGTCGGCAAAGCAATCAAGGATTATTCGATGCTTGGGGAGCGCGATAAGGTGATGGTCTGCCTCTCAGGCGGAAAAGATTCCTATACGCTCCTTGATATCCTGATGTCGCTGCAGCGCAGTGCACCCGTGAAGTTCGAGATCGTAGCGGTCAACCTCGATCAAAAACAGCCGGGGTTTCCCGAGCATATACTGCCAGAGTACCTCACAGCGCTAGGCGTACCGTTTTATGTGATCCAGCAGGACACTTACTCGGTCGTTAAGCGTGTTATCCCAGAAGGTAAGACGATGTGCGGTCTCTGCTCTAGGCTGCGCCGCGGCGCCCTATACCGCTGGGCTGGTGAAAACGGCGTGACCAAAGTAGCACTCGGCCATCACCGTGACGACATCGTCGAGACACTATTTTTGAATATGTTTTTCGGTAGCCGATTGAAAGCGATGCCGCCCAAGCTGCGATCCGAAGATGGTCGGCACATCGTCATTCGCCCACTTGCTTACGTGTCAGAACGCGAAATCGCACGGTACGCGCGCTAGGCAATTTCCGATCATTCCATGCAATCTTTGTGGTTCACACGGAACCGCTCAGCGGCGGATGATCAAAAAAATGTTGCAAGACTGGGAGCATATCTATCCCGGGCGAACCGAATCTATTTTCTCAGCTATTTGCAAAGTGGAGGCCGGATACCTTGCTGATACCGCACTCTTCGATTTCGCAGGGCTAGGTACCGATGTTGCGGAGCGTAACGAGTGACGCCTGACGCCGGTGCGCTGGAGTTCGATATCGAATCACTTGCTGCCGTCGCGCGATTGAGAAGTCGATTTCGTGGCGCGCTACTTGGCCTTGCGATCGGTGAAGCGCTCGCGGCTCCCGCCCAGTTTGCGCGCCCCGGGGGTTTTGCGCCCATCCGTGACCTCATCGGCGGTGGTCCATTTGATCTCACCCCGGGATCGTGGACAGACGACACGGCGATGGCGTTGTTACTCGGTCGTAGTCTGCTCGAGTGCGGTGGCTGCGATCCAGCCGATCAACTGGATCGATTCCGTCGTTGGCAACTCGAGGGCGAAGAGTCACTCTCGGGCGAGTGTCTTGGAATCACGGCCAGCGTCAGTAAGGCGTTGGCCGACGGTAAACCCTCGAACGAGGTTACCGATGGCGCAGATGCTCTAGTTCGCATGTCGCCGCTTGTGTTGTGGCATTACGCGGACAAAAACGCGTTGATGACCGATCTCGAATCGATGGTCAGAGTCACCTGTCGCGAGTCGTCGACGCTTGTCGCCTCACGGGAGTTTGCGCTGATGGCGCACAGTGCTTTGCGCGGTAAACCCCTCAGAACGTACTCCCCAAAAAGAAAGTCAGCTGAGAGTGCTAGACAAAGGGGAGCATCGGCATCTGCGCTAGCTATCGTCAAAGAATCGATGTACGGTGCAAGGAGTTGGAAAGAGGCAGTATTACGCGCAGTTAATCAGGGTGGTGACGCTGACGTACATGGCGCTGCGACCGGTCAGCTAGCCGGTGCGGTTTTTGGCGTCGAGTCGATTCCGGCGGGATGGCTCGCCATGCTCGCGGGGCGTACGATGATTGAAGAGCTTGCTGACTCGTTGCTGGTCGACGTTTTGGTTCGGTTGGACGTTGCAGACTGACTCATGCATCAAAAACTCCCTCTCTGGGTGCGTTACTACGATGTAACGTTATTGAGCTTGCGATTTTGCGACTTGCGTTTGGATTCGTCACCGCGTGCCGCACCGAGACGGACCCCAGAATCTGATCTGGCTCGTCGGACGATAACGAGTTCGGCGCTCGATGGAATAGGGTCAAACAGCTTACACAACTCGCCATCGGTCGTGCTTGTCAGCGGCAGCTCTGGCTCAGTGGGTCTACACTGGAGCGTCGCGTCATAATCGAGAGAACGGTTCAAAGTCGGAGGAGAGCTTCCCGAGGTGGGCAGAGGAAGCGCTTTACCTAATGAAGCAACGCAAAGTTCTGATAGTCACTCACGCGACGCTGGTCCCGCCGGATGATATTTCGGGTTTGACCAAAGACCAGATGACCGAGTGGAAGACAGAGTACGACGTGATTCACACTTTACGTCTCGTCGGTCACGAGGTGCGCGTTCTCGGAGTGCTCGATAGTCTGACCGAGCTGCGCGCGGCGATCATTGATTGGAAACCGGATATCGTTTTCAACCTACTTGAAGAGTTTAACGGTAGCGTACTCTATGACCAGTACATCGTCGCCTTTCTCGAGCTGATGCAGCAGCCCTATACAGGATGTAACCCACGTGGCTTGTTGCTCTCACGTGATAAACCCCTTATGAAGCAGCTGTTAACCTATCACCGCATTCCGACGCCGCAGTTTGTGCTGCTACGCAATGGACTGAAGGTTCAGCCACCGAGGCGAATGAAATATCCGTTGTTCGTGAAGTCGGCGACCGAGGATGCCTCACTCGGAATTGCCCAAACATCGGTCGTCGAGGATGTTGCACACCTCAAAGAGCGTGTCGCGTTCATCCATGATCAGGTGGGTACTGACGCACTCGTTGAGGAGTACATCGCGGGTCGCGAGGTTTATGTCGGCGTGCTCGGCAATGAGCGGCTTACGCGACTCCCGGTGCGCGAGCTGCATTTTGGAACCATGCCAGGCAACCATGCGACCATCGCCACACGTAAAGTAAAGTGGGATCGTAAGTATCAGGAGAAATACGGAATTGATTGGCGGATGGCGACCGACCTGCCGTCTGCAGTCGAGGAAACCCTCGACAGACTTTCACGACGAATTTATCGTGCATTGGGTCTCTCAGGTTATGCGCGGATGGATTTTCGTATTCGTGACAATGGTGAGGTGTTCGTCCTTGAAGCTAATGCCAACCCGAACATTGGCGAGATTGAAGACTTTGCTCAGTCTGCGCTCAAGGCTGACATTGGTTATCGAGATCTGCTCAATCGAATCATCGCTCTCGGTGTCGCCTACAAGGCCGAGTGGCGAGCGGGGTACAGTTGATCGCCCTTGCCCGCAAAATGTTGAGAAGGATCATTACTTTTTGAGGTGACGATCAAGCCAATTGATTACTTCATCGTGCCACTGAATGTTATTGGCAGGCTTTAATATCCAGTGATTTTCGTCAGGGAAGAAGACGAGTCGGCTTTCGATTCCCTGACGCTGAAGGACCGTAAAGGTTGAAAGCCCCTGAGAGTACGGAACTCGGTAATCGAGCGCGCCATGCGTGACGAGCATAGGCGTTTTCCAATTGGTAACATAATCGGCAGGGTTGAACTTCTCGTGGATCCTCGGCGTCAGGAAGTACGGGCCACCGTTTTCCCATTCGGTGAACCACAACTCCTCTGTCGAGTAGTACATGGCCCGCTGATCAAAGATTCCGGCGTGGTTGACGATGCACTTGAAACGGTCCGACCAGTTTCCGGCGATCCAGTTCTGCATGAAGCCGCCATACGACGCACCGAGCGAGCACGCGCGCGATCCGTCGAGCCACTCATAGCGGGCGAGGGCGGCATCTAGGCCTTTCTGCAGGTCAACGAGAGGCTTGCCGCCCCAGTCCTGACTGATCGAGTCAGTGAATGCCTGACCATAACCCGGTGAGCCGTGGAAGTCGATGAACACCACGCCATAGCCAGCGCCCGCGTAGACCTGAGCATTCCAGCGCCAGGACCACTGATTGGCGAAGCTCACCTGCGGCCCGCCGTGCACGATGAACGCGACCGGATATTTTTGACCCGGCTGCCAGCCCTGCGGCTTCATGATATAGCCATAAACTTTTTTATCTTCTGCACCCGCGAAGGAGAACTGCTCGAAGGCTGCAAAGGTCTTGCCAGCGAGCGCGGCAGCATTGACGGCAGTCACCCGTTGTAATGCAGCCTGCGGACGGACGAGAAAGAGATCAGGCGGTGAATCGAGCGCAGCCCAAGCGACGACGGCACCCCTTGGACTTGCAGATACACCTTGAACCTGGCCCGACGTTACGAGTGTAGTTCGTCGACCCGTTGTGGGGTCGATCTGGAAGAGCGCAGCCTGGCCAATATCATCGGCTACAGCTAACAGATTTTTGCGGTCGTGGGTGGCGATGAGGGTGCCAACCGAACGGTCCCAATATTGAGTGACCGTACGGATGCGACCGTCTTTGGCACTACGAATTTTCACGACGTAACGGTCTGCCTCGAATCCTGGTCGCGACATGGCAAGCCAGGCGAGATCGCTGTTCGCTAGGAAGACGGGCTGCGTATCCCAGGCCGGATTGTCGGCCGTTAGATTACGGGGAGCTGTTGAGCCGTCGACTGGAACTTCATAGAGGTCGAAGTTTGTCGACCAAGACTCCGTTCGATCGGCAAGACGGGCACTGAAGACGATGCGCGAGCCATCGGGACTGAAAGCGTAGTCTTCCTCACCACCGAAGGGTTTTGAGGGTACATCGCCCTTCACTTGACCCGAGACGTTGATGGCCTCACCAGCTTTGAGATTGGCGCCGAGTGTTACTGTGAACAAGTTGGAGAGCTTGCCGTCTTTCCAAGTGTCCCAGTGACGAACGAAGAGCTGGTCGTAGATGCGCGCGCTGGCTTTTTTCTTCGACCGAGCCGCCTGACGATCGACCGTGCATTGGAGATCGACGCAGTCGGGGAAGACGTCCATGGAGATGGCTAGTCGATCACCTTTAGGCGAGGCTTCAAAGGAGCCCACATCCAGCGGCAGGCTCGTCACCTGCTGCGCTTCGCCGCCTGAGAGGCTGATATGCCACACCTGGGAGGAACCACTGCGGCTCGATAGAAAAAAGAGACCGGATCCGTCGGGTGCCCAACGCGCACTGCTGTCCGAGGCGGGATGCTGGGTGAGACGACGCGGCTTAACGAGGTCGGTACCCAAGAGCTCGGCGAGCCAGAGGTCGGTACGACCGCGATTGGCTTCGAGATCGGTCTCTCGAAGCGTGTACACGACGTAGCGACCATCGGGCGAGACCTGCGGGTCCGACACGCGAGCGAGGGTATTCAAGTCGTTGGCGGTGAATGCCGAGGCCGCAGTGTCGGTTGTACCGAGAGTAAGCGTCATGATAACGGCGACCAACGAGATGAGGTTACGGAACGTCATGGTTGTACTCCACATCGAGGGACTGTAGAAAGCGAGATCCGGCATTGTAGACGAGCCGCCGGATTAATCCCGAATGCCCGCTCTACCCCGTGCTATTTGCTTCGACCTCGACGACACGTTTTGGGCTCTGCAGCCCGTGCTGTTACGTGCTGAATCGCGCATGTGGGGGTTTCTCGAGACCGAGCATCCGAAGCTCGCTGCCTTGATGACACCTAACTCGGTTCTCGATGTGAGGCGGGCTCTTGCTGCCGATCATCCCGACCGCGCGCACGACATGACTTGGCTGCGAACCGAAGCCCTCCGTCGCCTCGCAGTACATCACGGACACGAGGCTATTGTCGGCGACCGCGCCTTCGAGGTATTCATCGAGGCGCGAAACGACGTGGAGTTTTTTGCTGACGTCAAGCCTGCACTCGCGCAGTTCGCTGAAAAATTCAGGCTCGCGACTTTTTCCAATGGCAACGCCTGTGTACATCGCATTGGTATCGGCGATTTCTTCGAGCTGAGCCTGAATGCCGAATCAGTCGGTTATGCGAAACCTCATCCTGCCGTATTCGCAACGCTCGCGAGCCGTCTTGGCCTGCATCTGGGGGAGATATTGCACGTCGGCGACCATCCGGAGAACGACATCGCCGGCGCCGCAGCGGCTGGTTGCCGCACAGCATGGGTGAATCGACGCGCGCTTAGTTGGCCGTCGGAGCTCGGTGCGCCACCGGATTTTGAGGTACCCGATCTTGCTGCACTTTCACACCAGCTTTGCGGATGAGGAACCATACCGCGAGGATAGATCCACCTTCAATGAAGATCTCGCCGAGGTTGTCGAGTCGGTGACGGTTGAGGATCGGCACTGCCGCGGTAAGTAACATCACGATGCCGCCGATGGCCATCCATGGAAATCCTCTGCGGATCCACAACGCGATGCCGGTGCCGATGACAACGAAGCAGGTAACAACTGGTGCGATGGGAAACTCGCCTTTAACGAGCGCTTGGTCGGGTGAGCAGCGGTTGGCTTCGGTCACCGAGCCGCTGTAGCGGATGAGGTCGTACTCGCAGACCGGATAAATTTCTTTGGTCCAGAAAAGCGGTAGTTCGTGCAGCATCAGCGCGACCGTGGCGAGACAGAACACGCCCATGGCTGCGCGATTCTGGACGAACTCGAATCCTGCGAGACGAAGGATGGATCCGCTTGCGATGATCAGCCAGCAGCCTGAAAGCCAGTGAACCCAGAAGGCCGGCCAAGTCATCCAGTAGAGCGGCCCTCCAAAGCCAATGACGATACCGGAGGCGACTCGCAGGTTGTCCCAGATCAGAAAGAACTGCGGAACCAGAATGACTACGAGTGGTTTAGCACGGGTTTCGCGCCAAAGCCGGACCGCCCAGACGAAGAGAGCCGTCTGCGCAATCGCGAAGGCGAGGAACATCAGACTGTACATGCAACCACGGTCTTGCCGATGGCCTCACGCTGCAACAGTTTTTTAATGGCTTCTCCACCCTGCGGCAGCGCGAATCGATTGGAAATCTTTGGACGGATTTTTCCAGCGAGAAAAAGAGAGATGAGCTCACGAATATTCGCGGCATCCCATGCGGGTTCTTGCTCGCGGAAGGCACCCCAAAAAACGCCGCGGATATCGCAACCCTTCAGTAAGGGAAGATTGAGCGGAATCTTGGGGATGCCGGCGGGAAAACCGACAACGAGATAGCGGCCTTTCCAGGCTATGGTCCGTAAGGCAGGCTCCGCATAGTCGCCGCCGACGGGGTCATAGATGACATCGGCGCCTTTGGGGCCGCATACGTCTTTAAATTGCGCTGCAAGCACTTTAGGGTTTGGGTCTTCGCTCGGATAGATTACCACCTGATCAGCGCCGTGTTCACGCGCTGCAGTCGCTTTCGTTTCGCTGGAGACGGCTGCGATGACTCGCGCGCCCATCACCTTACCGAGTTCTACGGCAGCGAGGCCGACGCCGCCAGCAGCCCCGAGGACGAGTAAAGTTTCGCTAACACGGAGGTCACCGCGATCTTTGAGTGCGTGGTACGACGTGCCGTAAGTGAAGATCAGACCCGCTGCCACATCGAGAGGCATACCCTCCGGAATCGCAGTGCAGCTGCGCGCATCGGTGACCGCCTTTTCGGCAAGTCCGCCACACACGGCGCCGGCAATCACGGCGTCGCCTGGTTTGACTGCGGTGACTCCCTCACCGACGGCATCGATAACGCCCGAAATTTCAAAGCCTGGTGCGAAGGGGCGGGGAGGACGGAATTGATATTTGTCTTCGATCACGAGGACGTCGGGATAGTTAATGCCGCAGTAACGAACGACGATGCGAACCTCATCGCGACCCGGAGTTGGTTCAGGAACATCGCGCAGAACAAGAGTATCGGGGCCGCCGGGGAGTTCACTGAGTAGGGCTTTCATAACGATTTCTCCAATGCATGTCGCGCTCGCAGCAGACCGACAACGGTCTTCGAGTCATCGATCTCGCCTTCGAGGGCGCGTCGTATGACCTCATTGAGCGCCATCCAGTGTACGTCGAAGACCTCGACAGCTTCACGGGCATCGGGGACGAGGGTGAGATCAGTCGCTAAAAAAAGGTGGATCCGCTCAGTAAAAATGCCCGGAGAACTCAGCGACTCACCGAGTGGCACGATGCGATCAGCGCGCACACCGGCCTCCTCGATAAGTTCGCGTCGGATAGTTTCGATCGGTAGTTCGCCGGGCTCGAGACGACCGGCGGGTAGTTCCCACACCGCGCCTCCAGCTGCGTGCCGAAACTGATGCAACAAACACACGCGACCCTCCCGATCGATTGCAACTGCGGCAGCGCCGCCCGGATGGTGCAGAATTTCGAGATCTGCCGTGTATCCGTTGGGGAGCGTGACGGTATCCACGGTGAGCCGGGCGTTCCGACCGCGGAACACTTCGCGAGAAGACAGCAGCATCAAAGATTCCCTATGGCCGAGTTCGGCTTCAACGTGAGCGCGCGAGATACTCCTCGTTCGGCATCATATCGGTGGCCGTAGCGATTCGGTTAGTCATATTGAAAAACCCGGTGACGGCGATGATGTCCCAAATTTCATGATCCTTAAAACCGGCACGTCGTAGCGCCGCGCGCTCGGCAGCCCCCGTCTCGGCGGGCGACACCGTGAGTTTGTGGACGAGGTTGAGCATGGCACGTTGTTTTTTGGAGATCTTGGCGATTCGGTAGTTCATGACGAGCGCCTCGCCGAGCGATGGATCGCCGGAAATTTCTCGCAGGGTCTGACCGTGAGCCGTTAAACAGTAGTAGCAACGATTTACCGAAGATACGACCACGGCGATCATCTCGCGCTCGAGCTTGGTCAGCTTGGAGTCTCCGAGCATCAAATCGTTGTACATTGCAACGAATGCGCGCAGCTTCGTTTCGTTGAAGCTGTAGACTGCAAGAATGTTGGGCAGGAAGCCGAGCTTTTCGTCGCAAATAGAAAAGTACTTGCGAAGATCGGGCGGTAGCTTTCTGCGCGACGGAGCAGGTAGTCGCAGCGCTATTCTTTGACGAGGTTGAGCACGGTAGCGGCGGGCCATTAAATGCTCCGGGCGCCGAACGCCCACCTGCAGCGGATCAGTAGCGGTTCCCGCAGCCTGGACGCGGTTCGCGCTCCTGCGCTTCGTTGATGCGCGGAGCTCGCCCGTTCATCTCGTAGCCGTTGAGTACCGCGATCGCAGCCTGAGCCTCGGAGCCCGGCAGGTGCACGACTCCAAAGCCGCACAGACGACCAGTCTCACGATCGCTTATACATTGCACGGAGTCAGCTTTGACTGTATCGCTCAAAAGGCACACGAAGGTCGACCTCGGTCGCTGAGAAGAAAAAGTTGCCTACGTAGATCGTCGTCATCCCGCCGTCCCCCTTTCTCTTATCGGGTGACCGATAGGCTGATGCTACTACCGGACTTGACGGCAACACAACGGGGCCGAAGCATCTACTTTTTGACGGGTGTCGTGGGGGCTACCTTTTTCTTGAAATAGGTCCAGCTAGTTTCGTTTTCGCGGGTGTCGGCACCGTCGGGCGGCATACCATACTCGGGGTAATCTGACTCGATGGTCTTTTTCATGATGTCGGGCAGCTGGTCGTGATGGTCGAGTTTGCGTCCGGCGGCGTGCATATAAATGAGGCCAACTCTTCCGCTCATCTCCATCCACGGCAGCCAGTCCGCAATTCGGACCCAGCCTACCTCGATCGGCGGGTTCGGGATCTTCGGATCGGTGAGGGTACTAACGTTACCGAAGAAGTTGAACATCTCGGTCGCGTGGTAGTAACCGCCGACATTCTTCTGGAATTCACCGCCGAGGGGGTTTATGTATAAGAGCGGTACAGTGATGGTATTCCACCAAGTGTCGCCGCTCGTAGTTGCCGGCCAAGTAGTCGGCCTGCCGTCTGCACCCACGGGAAACACTGGACGCTGGTTCACCGGATCGTTCGCGGTCTGCATTACCTTGACGGATTGACCCGTCCACGGATTGCTCCAAACTTTCAAGAGCTCACCGGTCGCCGGATCGATGTAAAAAAGCAGCTCTCGCGACACCAGTCGCCAGCCAGTGCCACGCACGGGATCGGTGACCGTCACGCACTGACGGACGTTGTATCCCTCGACTTCGAAGAGTTTCCGATCGCGTTCACCCGGCACCCGTGAAAAAGCTTCACCGTGGAAAGAGTAGATGGTCGGCGTATTATCGACGGACCCGCACTGGATGCGGCGCAGCGCTAACGTGGCTCCTTCCGGCGTATTGAGATCGATGCGCTTGGCCCTCTGAGCAGCTTGGACTGTACCAAGCGTGAGGCAAGACGCCACAAGGGTGGCGATCGACAGCGAGATCAGAGATTTCAACATCGACATACTCCTACCGGTTCCAGATCTTATTCAAAGATTACTCGAGATAAGCGTAGCCGTTGAGCTCGCCTTCATAAAAACGTTTTAGAGCCTGACTCTCGGCGACCGTCATACGACCTTCGCGTATGGCACGTTCACAGTCACGCGCGAGGGCAGGGTAGAGCTCCGCGACATCGTACTCCATGTATTCGAGAACGCGGTTGGCGGTATCGCCCCTGATGACCTCGTCGATCCACCACTTGCCATCGTCCTCAAGCCGGATATGGACAACGTGGGTGTCGCCGAAGAGGTTATGGAGATCGCCCAAAGTTTCTTGATAAGCACCGACCAAGAACGCTGCGAGGTAGTACTCGTCGCCCTCGGCGATGTCGTGAAGCTCAAGCGTTTTTTTAATTTCACGATGACTAACGAATCTGTCGATCTTTCCGTCCGAATCGCAGGTGATGTCGGCGAGCACTGCGCGGCGGGTCGGGCGCTCCTGAAGCCGATGGATCGGCATGATGGGAAAGAGGTGGTCTATGGCCCAACTGTCAGGCAGCGACTGGAACACCGACATGTTGCAGAAGTAGATGTCCGAAAGGATGGTCTCGAGGTCTTCGAGCTCCTCGGGAACCTCCTCAAGTTTACGCGCATGGTCGCGGATTTTGGTGCAGGTGGCCCAGTAGAGTCGTTCAGCCAAGCCACGAAACTCCAGCGATAGCACCCCGAGGTTGAACATCTGAAGGCATTGCTCTCGCGCCGTAAGCGCATCGTGCCAGCACTCGACGAGCCGCCGTTCGCTCACCTCTCGATAGGCACCGAGCAGATCTTGAAGTGGTTGGGGCAGCACTCGACCCGCGTGCTGCTCATCCTCTCGACCCGTCACGTTGAATTTGTCGAGCGCCGACGATCCAAGCGTATTGAAGATGAGCACGCTATGGTGAGCTGCGATGGCTCGACCCGATTCACTGACAATCACGGGGTGGGGAACGCCGCGCGAGTTGCAGACACTTACGATTCGGTAGACGACGTCATTTGCGTACTCCTCGATGTTGTAATTCATTGAAGAGGAGTAGTTAGTGCCCGATCCGTCGTAATCGACACCCAGACCGCCGCCGACATCAATGTACTCGAGGCCAGCACCGAGGAGTTTGAGTTCCGCATAAATGTGAGCGAGTTCGTTGATTGCGTCTTTGACGCGAAGGATGTCCTGCAGCTGGCTGCCCGGATGACAGTGCACGAGCTTCAGACACTCAAGCATGTTTTGCTCACGCAGTAGTTCGATGGCCTCGAGTATTTCGGTGATGAAGAGTCCGAACTTTGACTTTTCACCCGCGGAGTCACGCCAGCGTCCCGAACCCTCGCTTGCGAGCTTTACGCGCACACCAATCTGCGGCCGTACGCCAAGGCGCTGCGCGTGCTTGATGATGAGCCCGAGCTCCGAGAAGTTTTCGACGACGGGAACGATGCTACGGCCGAGTTTCGTCGCCAGCATTACGGTCTCGATGTAACTGTCATCCTTAAAGCCGTTACAGATAATGAGTCGCTCGGGCGAGTTTTCGCTCATCGCCATGACGGCGAGTAGCTCGGGTTTACTACCCACCTCGAGACCGAAGCCGAATGCTGCGCCGTAGCGGTAGACCTCCTCCACGACGAGTCGCTGCTGATTCACCTTGATGGGAAATACGGCGGCATAACGATTTCGATAGTCGTTCTCAGTGATCGCTCGCGCGAAGGCGTCGTTGAGTTGGCTTAGGCGGTGGGCGAGGATGCCGGAGAAGCGTACGACAACCGGGGTGGTCAGCTCACGCTCCTTTAGACCCTGAACCACTTCGAAGAGATCGATTTCGCGTCCGGGGATTTGTTCGGGACGTACCACCACGTGGCCAGAGTCGTTGATGCTGAAGTAGCCCTGACCCCAGGCCTGAACATGGTAGAGCTCACGGGAGTCGAAAACGTCCCACGATGGATTAGGACGGCTCGACGATACGGCCGATCCACCTGAAGATTCTTTGTCGATCAAAGAACTAAGGCTCGCATTCATCGTCAATTAATTTCCTTTCGCAACAGGTCGCGTGCCATCGCGCACCCACTCGCTCCATGAGCCCGGATAAAGCCGCGCACCGCCGAGTCCTGCGTGCTCTAGTGCCAGCAGATTAACGCAGGCACTCACGCCCGAGCCACACATCATCACGATGTTACATGGGTCCGCGCCCGCGAGCGTGTCTCGCCAGAGGGACCGGAGTGTAGCGGAGACGTGCAGGCGACCATCAGTGCGATAGTTACGCGCATAATGATGATTGATTGCTCCTGGAACATGACCGCCGATGGGGTCAATTGTCTCGTTCTCGCCGGCGTAACGATCTGAACTGCGCGCATCGATGAGACGTTGCGAGCCCGATCCATAAATTCCTGACCTAACCGACCGCAGGACCTGTGCTGCATCGATCACGAGATGATTGTTGGGATGAGCGATGAATTCTTGTGGGGTCGCAGCGGACGCGCGCTGCGCGAGGGGCTGGAGGGCATTCCGCCATGCCGCGAGGCCTCCGTCCAGTACAGCCACAGCTTCATGGCCCAACCACTTAAAAATCCACCAGGCGCGAGCTGCAAAAAAACTGTTACCTTGGTCGTACACCACGACTTGTGAGTCGTGTGCCACGCCCCAAGCGCCGGCCTTCGTGGCAAACACTTCGGGGTCAGGTAGCGGGTGGCGACCGGTCGTCGGACCTACGGGACCGGCAAGGTCACGGTCGAGATGCACGTAGCGGGCGCCTGCGATATGCCCTGAGGAGTAGGTCGCTTCGCCGGCCGCGGGCTTGCCGAGGTCGAATCGGCAATCGAGTACCACTAAGCCGGGCGAGTGCAACTGCGCGGCGAGTGAGTCGGCATCGATAAGAGTGGTAAATCGCACTTTTGGAGTCCCTCGCTGGGTAGGCCGAGCGAATGGCGCTGAATTCTCCGATGGGGAGAATGCCATTACAATCTTGGTCCATGTCCATCGATCTTTGGTGGGCCAGCGGCAGCGCCTACTCCTGGCGGGTATTGCTGGCGCTGGAACACAAGCGCCTCGTTTATAACAGCCATCTTCTTCAGTTGGCGTTTCAGGAACACAAATCGCCGCAGATGTTGGCGATGAATCCGCGTGGCCGACTGCCGGTGCTGAAGCATGACGATTACGTGGTCTTCGAGTCGGTAGCGGTCCTTTACTACCTCGACCGCAAGTATCCCGATCCGCCGATTTTCGGACGAACTCCTGAACAGGCTGCAGTTATCGTTCGTGTCATTGAAGAATTCCAAGCGTATACCGAGCCTCACATCATGGGCATCGGCCGCACGCTCCTCGGCGGCGGATCGAATCCCGTTGAGGAGCCGCCGCTCAGCACCGATGCGCTGACGGATGCGATGCACGTGGTGGCGCGCGAGGCACGCACGATCGAGATGCGCGTCTCAAAATTCGACTGGATTGTTGGCGATGACTACAGTGCCATCGACATGGTGATTTTTCCGTCGATTCAGTTACTGCGTCGAGCGCTCGGTCGCCCGGGTTCAGAGGACCTCGCCCGGCGCTTCCTTCCGATTGAGGTGAATTACCCGGCACTTGGTCGCTGGCTAGCGCGTATTGAAGCGTTGCCGGGATATGATCGCACTTTTCCACCTCACTGGCGTGCTGCGTAACCTCAGAGGATCGAAAAAGCATTATGAGCGAGCATAAGGTTCACGTGAATTTTTCGGGACGTATCGTTTTTGTCGGATTTGGCAGCATCGGTCAGGGTGTTTTACCGCTTATCTTGCGCCATGTCGGTACGAGCGCTGATCGAGTCACCATCGTTTCTGCGGACAAGCGTGGAGCCGAGGTAGCCGTACATTACGGCGTCAAATTTATTATCAATCCGATCGTGCCGGGAAATCTCGAATCTTCGCTCAGTCCGCTCATCGGTAAGGGCGATTTCCTCATTAACGTATCTGTCGACGTGTCATCAATTGCGCTCGTCAAGTTCTGCCAGGCTCGAGGAGCTCTCTATCTCGATACCTGCATCGAGCCGTGGGCGGGTACCTATGTAGACATGAGCCTACCGGCAAGTCTTCGCACTAACTACGCGTTGCGCGAGCAAGCTTTCGCGTTACGGAAGGGTTGGGAAAGCGGACCGACAGCCGTGCTGACCCATGGAGCTAATCCGGGGATCGTATCGCATTTCGTCAAGCAAGCGATGCTCAATATTGCGGCTGATACCGGTGTTATCGCGGGTGATCCGAAGACTCGTAAAGATTGGTCAAAGCTTGCACACACGCTCGGGATCAAGGTTATACACATCGCCGAGCGCGACACTCAAGTGAGCCCGGTGCGGAAGCGTTTTGGAGAATTTGTTAATACTTGGTCGTGCGACGGTTTCTTCAGTGAGGGGTCACAGCCCTGCGAGCTTGGTTGGGGTACGCACGAAAAGCATTTCCCGAAAGACGGTAAACATCATGATTTCGGTGGCGATTCGGCAATTTATCTGACTCAGCCGGGTGCGGCGACCCGGGCGCGTACTTGGGCTCCGAAAGCGGGCCATTTCCATGGCTTTGCCATCACACACGGTGAGTCGATTTCGATTGCAGACTACCTCACTGTCAAAGATGGAGAGAAGGTCATCTATCGTCCAACGGTTCATTACGCCTATCACCCCTGCGACGACGCGGTGCTGTCAGTCCATGAATTCGTGGGTCGAAATTTTGTTATGCAGTCGCAGCAAAGGATTTTGATGAACGAGATTGCCTCGGGAGGTATAGACGAGCTCGGCGTTCTCTTAGCCGGTCACTCGCGTAACGCTTACTGGTACGGATCGCAACTCTCCGTAGACGAGGCACGCAAACTTTGTCCCTATAATAATGCGACGAGCCTGCAGGTCACGGTGGCGGTGCTGTCGGGCGTAATCTGGGCTGTCGAAAATCCGGATCGCGGCATCGTCGAGCCCGATGAAATGGACTTCTGTCGTAACCTCGAGATCTGCAAACCCTATCTCGGTCCGGTCGTCGGTGAGTACACCGACTGGAATCCGCTGACGGGTCGCGAGAGTCTTTTTCCGGAAGATATCGATCGCGACGATCCTTGGCAGTTCAAGAACGTCAGGGTCTAAGGCGCTCGGAACTCGCTCGTCAGGTGTGGCGGATTTCGGTGATGAGCCAAGTCCGCTCTCCTGCCGGAGTGTTCACCGTCACCTCGTCGTCGAGTCGCTTGCCGAGTAGTGCTCGAGCGAGCGGTGCATCCATGCTGATGTAGCCCGGCGCGAGGTCGAACTCGTCAGGACCGACGATACGGTGACGAACGAGTTCTCCGGCGTCGTCCTCGAGCGTGACCCAAGCGCCAAAGAACACCCGCTTCGGATCGTCTGGCGGTCGTCCGACGACCACCATGCCGTAGAGGCGTTTTCTCAAGAACCTGACGCGTCGGTCGATTTCACGCAACCGTCGCTTGCCGTAAGTGTATTCAGCGTTTTCCGAGCGATCGCCTTGCGCAGCGGCTTCGCTGACCGCTTGCGTCACTTGCGGTCGCTCGATCCGCCAAAGCTGGTCGAGCTCGGCGGTTAGGCGGGCATGACCGTCCTGGGTGATGAATTTAGAGCCCGGGGTCGTCGGGGGTCGATAGCGCGACATGGCGCGCCAAGGATAATGGGGTGTCGTCCCCGCTGCGAGGCGGGACGCGGTAATCTTGCCAGCCTCCCAGGGTCCACTCGCTTCAGGAATTCGAGCATGAACATCCGACGTCGGATTTTTTTCGTTGATCGTTGCTGCAGGAGCCACCCTCGCTGCCGATGCGCGAGCCGCCGATTCTGCGGCGACCGTCCCAACTCCCGCGGGTGTGAGCGCGTTACGCTCAGGGCTAGATCTGGAAGGCTTCGATCGCAGCATTCGTCCGCAAGACGATTTGTATCGCTTCGCGGGCGGCACCTAGCTTGCGCGCACGGAGATTCCGGCAGACCGCTCCAACTACGGCACGTTCAGCAAACTTGAGGATGATGCGCTCGCGACGCTGCGAGAGCTCGTCGAAACCGCTGCGGCGGACCCGAAGCGCGCTCCCGGATCCGATGCTCAAAAGCTCGGCGACTTCTACACCGCTTTCGTAGACACGACTGCCATCGAGACGCGTGGGATCGCACCGCTCGAATCGGAACTCGCGCGTATCGGTACGCTCAACACGGCCGAAGACGTCTTTGATTATTTTGGTCGCGCGCAGCGCCTCGGTATCGGTGCGCCGATCGGCGCGTACATCGGGCAGGATCGCCGGCAGTCCAGCCGTTACCTTGCTGGCTTGTCGCAGAGCGGTCTCTCGATGCCGGATCGTGAGTACTACCTTACCGACGACGCACGCAACGTGAAGGCGCGTGCGGATCTCTCTGCGTATGCCGAAAAGCTGCTCTCGCTCTCGGGGTCGGCAGAGGCTGCGGCAGCGGCTGCGCGAATCGTGGCGCTCGAGACCTCGATCGCCCGTTTGCATTGGACGCGCGTGGAGAATCGCGATCCCGTTAAGACCTACAACCGGACGGCGATCGCCGATGCGACCACCGCCATGTCGGCTTTTGGATGGAAGGCCTTCGTAGAGGGTTTGGGCCCCGAAGCGTCGGCGATCACCGAGTTCGATATTCGCCAGCCGAGCTATGTGAAGCAGCTAGGCGAGCTCGTTCGCTCGACTCCCGTGACCACTTGGCGCGAATACTTTCGATTCCGCGTGCTCGATGCCAATGCTTCTTTCCTGCCTGCAGCGTATGACACGGCACGTTTCGACTTTCGTGAGCGCGCTCTACGTGGTGTTCAAGCGCAGCAGCCCCGTTGGCGCCGCGGTTTGACGCTCATCGATCGTTCGATCGGTGAGATCGCCGGCCGAGTTTACGTCGAGCGTACGTTCCCGCTGGAGGCCCGTATTCGTATTCGCGAACTCGTCGCCAATCTGCGCATCGCATTCGAGCAATCGATCGACTCTCTCGAGTGGATGGGTCCGCAAACCTAAGGAAGAGGCCAAGCGTAAGCTCGCGGCGTTCTCGGTCAAGGTCGGCTATCCGGACAAGTGGCGCGACTACGGCAAGCTTGAGGTTCTTCCGGACGATCTGCTCGGCAATCTGAGGCGGGTCAATGAATTTGAATTCCTGCGCCAGATGGACCGACTCGGCAAGCCCGTCGATCGTACCGAGTGGGGTATGACGCCGCAGACCGTCAACGCGTACTACAGCCCGCCGATGAACGAGATCGTCTTCCCGGCAGCTATCCTGCGACCGCCATTCTTTGACCCGAACGTCGACGATGCGGTCAACTACGGCGGCATCGGCGGCGTGATCGACCATGAGATCAGTCACGGCTTCGATGATTCGGGTCGTCGTTACGACGGCGAGGGCAACCTGCGCGACTGGTGGACCTTCGACGACAACGCTCGCTTCCGCGAGCGGGCGGGGCGTCTGTCGGCGCAATACAGCGCGTTCAAACCGATCGACGATCGATCAACGGCGATCTCACGCTTGGCGAGAACATCGGTGACCTCTCAGGTCTCGCCGTGGCGTACCGTGCCTACAAGCTCTCGCTCAACGGTAAACCAGCGCCGGTGATCGACGGCTTCACCGGCCCGCAGCGTTTCTTTCTTGGCTGGGCGCAGATCTGGCGCCGCAAGTATCGCGACGATGAACTGCGTATGCGTCTGGTGACCGACTCGCACAGCCCGAGCGAGTATCGATGCAATGGCGTCGTCAGTAATATCACGGAATCAGTAATATCACGGAATTTTATGAAGTCTTTGGTGTTAAACTGGGCGATCGGCTGTACCGCGAGCCGAATGAGCGTGTAAAAATTTCGTGATCTGAAGGGCGTCGCGGTGACGCCCCAGTTTGAGGAGCCTTCATGAAAAAGATTTTTGCCGTACTCATGCTGGTGGCAACGCTCAGCCTGTCGGGTTGTGGCTACAACACCATCCAGACCCAAGACGAGGCCATCAAGGCGTCGTGGTCCGAGGTGGTCAACCAGTATCAGCGTCGTGCCGATCTCATCCCGAACCTCGTCAATACCGTGAAGGGCTTCGCCGCTCAGGAGGAGAAAGTTCTGGTCGGCGTGACCGACGCGCGTGCTCGTGCGACGTCTATCCAAGTGACTCCGGAGCTCGTCAACGATCCGGCGGCGCTGCAGAAGTATCAGGCAGCACAGGGCGAGCTGACGCAGGCGCTCAAGAGTCTGCTCATGGTCACCGAAAACTATCCGCAGCTGAAGTCGGATCAAAATTTTCGTGACCTGCAGGCGCAGCTGGAGGGTACCGAAAACCGTATCGCCGTCGCGCGCAACCGCTACATCGCAGCGGTTCAGGATTACAACGGAACCATTCGCAAGTTCCCGTCGAATCTCACGGCGATGGTCTTTGGTTACGAGGTGAAGTCCAACTTCACCGTCGAAAACGAAATAGCTATTTCGTCGGCGCCTACCGTCGATTTCGGTAACCCGGCACCCTGACGTTTTTCGGCGTGCATCGCGCGACCCTCCTTCTCGGCCTGCTCGTCGGGGCGACCTCTTGGGTCGCCGCGGCACAGCAGGGCTTGCAGCCCATTCCGTCGCTCGAGCGCCGGGTGACGGATGCCGCCAACATCCTCTCTCCCACCGAGGAAGCGGCGCTCGAAGAAAAGCTCGCAGCCTTCGAGGCTCGGAAGGGAGCGCAGATCGCGGTGCTCACGGTGGCGAGCACCTCCCCCGAAGAGATCGAGCAGTATTCCATCCGCGTCGTCGACGTCTGGAAGCTCGGTCGCAAGGGTGTGGACGATGGTGCGCTGCTCATCGTCGCGGTCGGGGACGGACGGCTACGCATCGAGGTCGGTCGGGGTCTCGAGGGCGTCCTGACCGATCTCACCTCGAACCGCATCATTCAAGAAACCATCACGCCGTTGTTTCGGGCGGGCAACTACGCCGCAGGGATTGATGCGGGAGTCGATCGCTTGATCTCGGTCGTCGATGGCGAGCCTTTGCTGGAGCCCGAGCAACAGTGGCAAGGCAGCGAAGGGGGCGGTTTCGAGGAAATCATTGTCATCGTGTTCGTGATGGCCATCATTCTCTCGGCCACTCTCAGAAAACTCCTGGGCCGCATTATTGGGGCATTCACCACAGGCGGCGTGCTGGGTGGGCTCGGCTTGTTACTGACCGGAGCGCTCGGCATGGCGGTGCTCGCCGGTGTCGTCGGTTTCGTGGTGGCACTCGCCGGAGGCGTACCCACGGGTCGATTCGCAAGCCACGGACGCCGTGGACGTTGGGATGGTGGCTTTGGTGGCGGCGGTTTTGGCGGCGGTGGCGGTTTCGGTGGTGGTGGTTTCGGCGGCATGGGCGGTGGTTTCGGGGGCGGCGGCGCCTCGGGTCGCTGGTGAAAGAGCGCTTCAAATCATGAGCACCTTCGATCGCTGGTCAAAAAATTTACTCGCCACACCGCTTGGCACTCGCCGACGATTTCCCGCGCACGCGCTGCGCTCCATCGAAAAGGCGATCACGACGGTCGAGGCTCGACACGCCGGAGAGATCCGTTTCGTGATCGAGACCGCCCTCGATTTCGGCGATCTTTGGGCCGGACGAACCCCGCGCCAGCGAGCCGTCGAGCTGTTCGGTCGACTCGGTATCTGGGATACCGAACGCAATAACGGAGTACTCATCTACCTCCTGATGGCCGAGCACGACGTTGAGATCATCGCGGATCGCGGGATTGCCTCGTGCGTCTCTGCCGACGAGTGGGAAAAGGTCTGTCGTGCGATGGAGCAGTATTTTCGCGCAGGCCGATTTCCCGAGGGTGCAGTCGCTGGCATCGAAGCCGTGGGTGACTTGCTCGCGAGCCATTTCCCGAACGAGAGTGGAGATCGCAATGAGCAGCCGAATCGGCCGGTCCTACTGTGATCTTTTCGCCCATGAGGACACTTGAGCTCTTTTTCGGAGGCGTGGTGGCTCTTGGTACGGTGGGTCTGCTCAGTTCTTGCGGCACGGTGTCACAACCTGAGACCGCCGTGCCCATCGTCGTTCCGCCCATCGCGGGGATAAACGAACCGTACTCTTTGAGCACCCATCGCTTCGAGCTCGCCGATGTTTACTTGGACATGATCGGCGAGCTTCGGGTCACTCGAGCCATGAGTGAGGATACCTTCGTTGATCTCGGACGCCGCTTTAATGTGGGCTACGAGGAGCTCGTGAGAGCCAACCCAGGAGTCGACCCGTGGCTACCGGGAGAAGGTCGGCAAATTGTTCTGCCCACGCAGCATTTGCTGCCGAACGCGCCCCGCGAGGGGATTGTCATCAATCTCGCCGCCATGCGGCTCTATTATTATCCGCGGGCAGGACGGGATGAGTCGCAGGTCGTCTATACATTTCCTATTGGCATCGGCCGTGTCGGTTGGGCGACGCCGGTGGGCTCGACCACCGTGACACGGAAGGCCCGAAATCCGGCGTGGCGCCCAGGTTCTGGAGTGCGAGCCGAGCATGCAAGAGACGGAGAGATTCTCCCGGCTGTCGTCCCGCCGGGTCCCGATAATCCGCTCGGAACGCGAGCCCTTTATCTCGGGTGGCCGAGCTACCTCATCCACGGCACCAACAAGCCTGCAGGTGTCGGTTTGCGTTCCAGCCACGGTTGCATTCGTCTCTTTCCCGAGGATGTGGAGCTTCTTTACGAGCTCGTTCGGCCCCAAGTGAAAGTGACCGTGGTCAATCAGCCCTTCGTTTTCGGCTGGCACGACGGCCAGTTGCATATGCAGGCTTTCGAAGTACTCGAAGATGATCCTCGCGATTGGAAAAAAGCTCAGCAGCGTTTGACATCACGCAGCGTCGGCTTAAAGATTCAAACTGATCTTAAGAGAAGGGGTGTGAGCATCGACTGGGGTTCCGTCTCTCGAGTCAGCCGTGCGCCACGCGGCCTGCCGGTGGTGGTTTCGCAGCCCGATGGAAGCTACGAAAGGGTCATCGCCAGCGCGACCCGAGTTCGTAATGCCGTGCCGATCGGCGCGACCTGGGATGGGGTGAGCGGGGGGCCCTTAATTAAGTAAGAAGCCTTAAGCGGCGTCCGGCGGGTCTGACCGCGCCCTTCCGACGATGCGGGTACACTTGTAGAAGTGGGGGCCAAAACAGTCGTTTTTTCCCATGGCAAAGACTCTGAGCCTTGGGGAACCAAAATTCTTGCTTTAGCAGAGGTCGCGCGAGCGACCGGCTGGCGAGTCGAGTCGGTAGATTACCGAGGAATCGAGTCCGTCGAGGGGCGTCTGTCCAAATTGCTCGACGCCTGCTGCGACCTGCCTCCGCATCCAGTGCTTGTCGGCTCGAGTCTCGGCGGATATCTCGCCACAGCCGCCTCGAGACCCGTGCAGGCCTCCGGTCTTTTTTTGATGGCGCCGGCCTTCGACCTCCCGGGGCTACCGCCGACGCCATCTCCGCAGCCCTGTCCAACTGTCGTCGTTCACGGCTGGCACGACGATATCGTTCCTGTCGCCAAGGGACTCGCCTATGCGGAGTCGCAGCGTGCGCTCGTCCATTTGGTCGACGACGACCATCGTCTGCATGCCTCGTTGCCCCGCATCGTCGGTTGGCTTCGGGATTTTCTCGGAGAGCTCCATGCCTGAGGTGCGCGCTCTCAGTGCCGTGATGCGGCGGACTCTTGACTTATGGGTGCGCCCTGAAGCTCGACCTGAATCGGCGATAGCTAGTATCGGTGCGGTTCAGGCCTCGCCCGTATGCTACGTGCTTGAACGCGGTAGTGCCGTAGATCTTGTTACGCTCGCGAATCTTTGTATTCGTCATGGCTTTCCGAGACCCTCGGGGCGGATTGTCGGCAGAAACGGAAGTGTGGTTCACGCAGCAATTTCGCTTCTACGCACGCGTGGAATTTTCGACCCGCGCATCGACCGACGACCGCCCGCAGAGCTTATTCGACTTATCGAGGCGCTCGAGCGTGATCCGACGCTCGATGTCCGGCTGGTACCGATTGCCGTGTATTGGGGACGTGCGCCTCAGAAGGAGGGCTCCTGGTGGCGCCTTCTCTTTGCCGAAAACTGGGTACTCGCGAGCGGGTTCCGTAAGCTCATGCAGGTACTGATCAACGGCCGATTCACCATGATTGAGATCGGCGAGCCACAAAGCCTGCGCGGGCTGCTCGTTGCAGGCAGCACTGCTTCGGCACAGGCCGCCCGAATCGTACGGGCGCAGCGTGCCGCGTTTCGCAGACAACGAGCCACACGCATCGGACCCGATCTTTCTCATCGACGGACCATTTTGCACAGAGTGCTTTATGCCCGCGCCGTACGCGCAGCCATGGCTGCCGAAATACGCGGGAAAAATTTGCCAAAGCGTCACGCACTTATGGTCGCTAAGGGCTATCTCGAGGAAATCTCCGCTAACTATTCACACGTGTTCGTCACGTTCATGGAGGGCTTTCTTGGCCGCCTTTGGAACCGGCTGTACGATGGCGTGACGTTCAGCCATGCCGAAACCTTGCGCGAGGCGGCGCAAGAGCGAGAAGTCGTTTTCGTCCCGTGTCATCGCAGCCACATGGACTACCTGTTGTTGTCTTATGTGATCTACAAGCAGGGCTTTGCGGTGCCGCATATCGCCGCTGGCATCAACCTCAACATTCCTTTGATTGGCCGTCTGCTGCGTAAGGGTGGGGCGTTTTTCGTTCGGCGCAGTTTTGGTGGTAATACGCTCTACACGGCGGTCTTCATGAAGTATCTCGCCTCTATCATGGGTCGAGGACATTCGATCGAATATTTTGTAGAGGGTGGCCGGTCGCGCACTGGGCGTCTGCTGCAGCCGAGGACCGGAATGCTCTCGATGACCGTGCGTAGCCACCTACGCGATCCGCGCAAGCCGGTGGTGTTTCTGCCGGTTTACTTCGGTTACGAACGAATCGTCGAGGCCGGGACCTACGTCAGCGAACTGTTTGGTCAGATCAAGCATAAGGAGAGTATCGCCGATCTCATTCGGGTAGTAAGGGTGTTGCGCGAGAAGTTCGGTCGCGTGTATGTGAACGTGGGAGAACCGATCCTGCTCGATGACGTTTTGCAGCAGCAGGTGGGTGACTGGCGTCGCACTGAGCTCGACGAAGAGGGTCGGGCTCCTTGGGTATCTGCCGTGGTGGACGATCTTGCGCTACGGATCATGCGTAATATCAACTCCGCTGCCGCCGTCACACCGATAAATCTGCTTGCTGTGACATTACTTGCGATGCCTCGGCAGGCAATGGCAGCTTGCGATCTCGTTCGGCAGTGCGACCTCTATCTGAAGCTGCTTCGTAAGGCACCTTACGACTCCCGGACTACCGTTACCGATCTCGATGGGTCCGCAATCATTGCCTACGGCGAGTCAATGAAAGTGCTGCAACGGCAGTCGCACAAGCTCGGCGACCTCGTGCGTATAAGTGACGAGATGGCTTCGCTCATGACGTACTACCGCAACAACGTGCTGCATCTATTCACGCTGCCATCTCTCATTGCGTGCGCTTTCATCTCTAACTCGGTGGTGCGCACCGAAGATATTCAGCGCCTGGCTTGGCGCGTATATCCGTATGTGGCCTCAGAGCTCTTTTTAAAATGGACGGAGCAGGAGTTGCCGGCCGTGATGCGGTGCCTGCTCGATGTACTCGCCGAGCTCGGTATCCTCGAACGCCTCGAGGAGCAGGATGCGTGGAGGCGTCCTGCGTCGAGCTCTCCACAATCTTTGAAGCTGTCGTTGCTGGCGCAGGCCTCGGTACAAACGATCGAGCGGTATTATCTCGTCATCGCCACGCTTATGCAAAAGGGTTCGGGGACGCTTACGGCGCGCGAGCTGACAGAGCTTTGTCAGATGACGGCGCAGCGTATCACCATGATCTACGGATTTAATTCACCGGAGTTCTCGGACCGCTCCATGTTCGACAACTTTATCTCGCTACTGCTGCGTCGGCACGTCATTCGTAGCGACGAGATGGGACGTCTCCTCTTCGACGAGGTTTTCCTGCGGATTGCAACCGATGCGGAGTTCGTCCTGTCCGAGCAAATCCGCCACAGTATTTTGCAGGTGACGCAAATCGGGTCGGTTGCTCAATCCTGAGCGCGAACTCGCCCTCGCTGGCGCTTAACCGAAGACCACCGCGTTTTGCTCTCGAGGCGACGCAGTCCAGAGGCTTGCGTAGGTTTGGTCTTACGACGGACTTTGTGCTCGATGGACGCTACGCCAATGAGGTCTGCTAATCTTTGTTCGGCCTCGCGACGATTTTGGTCTTGGCTTCGGTGCTCACGGGCCACGATAAGCAATGAGCCCTCGTTGGTCAGACGACGTCCCGCCAGAGAGCGCAGTCGATACTTGACGGCATCGGTTAGTGCCGTAGTGCCCGCGAGATCAAAGCGTAGTTGGACAGCGCTGGCGACCTTATTAACGTTCTGACCGCCTGGACCTCCGGCGCGAATGAACGATACCGATAAGTCGGCATCGGGGACGATAACCTTACCCGCTAGGATTGGCATCGTAGGGTAGACCAGAGCGCGTCACTTTCGCACCGGGCTCGAGAACCCGAACTTCCTGCTGTGCGACTGGAATTTTGATGCCTTGCTCCTTGAAAAGCTTCCAGATACGAAGATTCACATCAGAGCGAACGTTGTTGACGCCGTTCATTGGATCACGAATCCAGAAGCGCACTTCGAGCTTGATACCGTAATCTTCGAACGATAGTAGCCGCGATACCGGAGGCGGATCGATCAGGATTCGTGGGTGGTTATGCGTCGCCTTGATGAGTAAGTCGAGTGCGATTTCCGGGTCGTTATCATAGCTGATCATTACGGGTAGACGCAGTCGCACACGCTGATCGGAATAACTCCAATTGATGACCGAGTTGGTGATCAGGTTTTGGTTGGGTACTAAGGATTCGACGCCATCGCGATCGCGAATCACAACATACCGACCGTGTAGCTCCTGAACCCAACCGAAGTTGTCCGAGGTGGTACCCGTATGCTGGTGAAAGCTGATGACATCGCCAGGCTTAATGGATTTATCCATGAGCAGTATAAAGCCGCTGACGAAGTTGCTCGTGATGTCACGGATGCCGAAGCCGAGTGCAAAAACAACGGCACCGGTGAGCACCGTCAAGGAAGTGAGATCCACACCCGCTGAGTTGACGCCCAGCAACAGACCGATGGAAATAAGCAGGAAGTAACTTCCTTTTACGATGCCCACGCGAGTCGAGGGTATAATGTGTTCAAGCGACATCACTCGTCGCTCTATGGCCTTGGCAGCGAGACTCGTCATGACGACGAATCCTCCGACGATGACAATGCTGCGCAGCAAAGCCCAGAGACTGAACGCGGCTTCGCCCGGCAATAGATCAACGGAACCGAGCATCTTTTCCAGCCAATCGAACGCACCGAAGAACTGAAGCCCAAGGCTGACCCAGACAAGTAACGTCAGTCGCAGCTCCCACCGCGCCGCCCAGCTGTCTTCGCCGAGCAGCACGCCAAGCAGAAAGACACCGAAACGCACGGCGCCGAGCGTCACGATGAGTTGTAGTGCGAGGATAAGAATGACATTTGATGCGCCCGCCTGATGAATCAGCCCGATAGCCACCGCGATCAGGACGGTAGCCACCATGAATGGCGCGATCCTGAAGGCGCCTTCTGCCAGCGTGCTCAGCACTCGGCGCTTATGAAGACGCTTGCGCGAGCCGCGCATGAGGTGGTTGATGAGCAGCGAGATTGCCACCGCGAGCAGGATCGCGATTAACTCGTTGATGCCGTCGCGGCCCAGAAGCTCTCGTAACAGTGCCTCGACGGAGCTCGGCATCGGATTCATTTATGCGTATCCGCGTTGGATATCATGCGTTGAGATCAGGGATGATTTCGCTGCTACAGCGCTCGATTTGGTCCTTAATAATCAGCTTGCGTTTCTTCAAGCGCTTTAGCTGGATTTCATTGACGTGAAGATCCATTGACAGACGCGCGATACGTTCGTCGAGATCACGATGCTCGATGCGCAACAGCCGCAATTTCTCGACGTTGCGAAACAGTTTGCGGTTGATTTTTTCGTTGTCGTCGTTACCGGTCATCCGAGCCGCGCCGCCAGAGGTTCAAGATCTGCCGGTAGCTTAGCGAAGCATCCCGGGGGATTCCACGGCACGGCTGAATCATGGAAATCCGAGCCTGTGGAGGCGGCAAACCACAGATTCCGCGCTAAGGTGGCCAGACGGTCAAGGTCCGAGGGTCTAATCCCGGCCACGGCCACCTTGATGGCCTCGCCGCCCGCTTCACGAAACTCGCCAAGCAGCCGTCGCAACGCGCTGCCTGAGAGTCGATATCGGTGCGGATGAGCAAGTACGACTCGACCCCCTGCTGCGCGTGGCGTCGTTACCGTTTCGGCGAGGCTAGGCCACTGTTCGGGCACATGTCTTGGCGTCCCTGGCGACAACCATAGGCTAAAGACCTCCAAAAGGTCACCCACGTGGCCTGCCGAGACAAAGGCGCGAGCCAAGTGCATTCGTGTCGGCACATCGGTGCTTTGAAGGATCTCCTTGACTAGGGACCGAGCGGCAAAGGCAGCTTCACGCTCAAGTCGTTCGCCGATCTCGGTAAGCCGAGCGGCTCGCCGTGCGCGAATATTCGCCAGATGCGACGTGAGCGCAGCATGTTTGGGTTCGAAATCGAGTCCGACAACGTGCAGCGTCTGACGGTTCCAGCCGCAGGAGACTTCGACACCTGTGACTTATCGTAATCCGTGACGGATACATGCGAGCCGTGCGGACTCGCAGCCCGCGACTGTGTCATGGTCGGTGAGTGCTGCGAACGTTACGCGGCGCGCAGCACAAAGCTCGATGAGCGCCTCGGGCGTTAGCAGGCCATCTGAGTGATGACTGTGCAAATGCAGATCGGTAATCAAGGGAGACTTCATCCTCGGTATGATAGTCGAGTGTCACCACTTACACGACAGTCGCCCCGCTGGGACGGGATCGACACTGTGCTACTCGACCTCGACGGCACGCTGCTTGATCTCGCTTTCGACAATTATATCTGGCTGACGCGTGTCGTTGAGATCTACGCCGAGAACAACGGACTATCGCTCGCTGAAACCCATGCTGTACTCGCGCCGCGGTTCGAGCGTGTTCAGGGTACGCTCGATTGGTATTCGATCGACTACTGGAGCGTCCAACTTCGCATCGATATCGAGCGTATCCACCGCGAGGAGGCGCACAGAGTCGCTTGGTTGCCGGGTGCATGCAGCTTTCTTATGCAATTACGCGAGCGCGGTAAGCGTCTTGTGCTCATGACCAATTCGCACCCGGTCATTCTCGGCATAAAGGAGGAGCGCACTCGGGTAATGAGTTATCTCGATGCCGCTTATACCTCGCACGGATTCGGTGCGCCGAAGGAGGACCCGAGGTTCTGGATCGCAGCGCAGCATGCCGAGCCTTTTGATCCAGCGCGCACGATATTCGTCGACGACAGCAAAGCTGTTCTGCATGCGGCCATCGCAGCTGGCCTAGGCTGGGTCTATGGCGTGAAGCGACCGGACTCGTCACGCGAACCAAAAAAACACGAGGAATTTACGGCGATCGATGGCGTGATTGACCTGCTCTGACACGGACCGTCAGCGTCCGCGGCGAGGGTCGCCTCGGCCTTGTCTGCCGCCGCCCGGTCGTCCACCGCGTTCTGTATAGCGGCGACGTGGCGGCCATTTAATCTCAGAGAGCATGTCCGGGCTGATCGATTCAAAGGGTACTTTTCGCCCAATAAATTTTTCGATGTCGGGCAGTGCGACGGCGTACTCCTCGCAGGCGAAGCTGATGGCGTCGCCGTCAGCTCCCGCGCGAGCCGTACGTCCTATTCGGTGTACGTAATCGGCTGAGTCTTGAGGTAAGTCGAAGTTGAAGACGTGGCTGACGCTGGGGATGTGGAGACCACGCGATGCGACATCAGTTGCGATTAGCACGGCGAGCTTACCGGTGTGGAAATCTTCCAGGAAGCGTAGACGTTTCTTTTGCGGGACGTCACCGGACAAGGCCTGCACGTTGATGTCGTTGGCACTCAAGACGTCTTCTAGACGCTCAGCCATACGCTTCGTATTGACGAACACCATGCTGCGGAACGGATCAATCTTTCGCAGCAAACCCACGAGCAGCGGAATCTTTTCTTCCATCGCCGGGTAATACATTATCTGTCGAACAAGATCGGCCGTGATTTTCTCAGGCTCGATACGCACAAGCTCCGGATTATTCATGTGCTCGTAGGCGAGCTCAAGCACGCGCTGCGACAGCGTGGCCGAAAAGAGCATGGATTGCCGCCGATCGGGCGGCGGCAGACGACGCATGAGGTAGCGAATATCCGCAATGAAGCCGAGGTCGAACATGCGATCAGCTTCATCGAGGACGATGGCCTGTGTCTCTCGCAGCTCGAAAACATGTTGTTTAAAGTAGTCGATTAGACGGCCGGGCGTACCAATAAGAATGTCGACGCCACCTTCGAGGTCGCGACGTTGTTTGTCGTAGTCGACTCCGCCGTACACCACGGCAATCCGCAGACCGGTGTGGCGACCGAGCAAGATGGCGTCGTTGTAGATTTGAACGGCGAGCTCGCGGGTTGGAGCGATCGCGAGCGCCCGAACCGAGGTGGCGCCCCTCGTAGGCGGCGAGGGTTGCGACAGCAGGCGTTGAAAGAGCGCGACCAGAAAGGCTGCGGTCTTGCCCGTGCCGGTTTGGGCTTGTCCTGCGATATCTCGTCCGACGAGGGCGTGGGGCAGGGTCTGGGCCTGGATCGGCGTGCAGCATGTGAACCCTGCCTCGTTGAGGCCCTGCATCAGAGAGTCGGCCAGATTGAGTGCGGAGAAGGTGAGGTCGGAAAGATGGGTATCAGACATTACGAACCGAGATACGTGGAAAAGTTGTCGGTGCTTGCAAACGTCCCGGGAATTGGCTACAAATTAGGGGCACTAGGGCACCCTGCCCCCAGACATCGAGCTTGATTCCTCCCGAACCATAAGCCTGAGCCATAAGCCCGAACCGTTAGCAAATCTTGTCGATCCAGAGGCAAAACCCGAATCGTTCCGCCACATTATTGTAACCGTTTGAAAGCATCCCGACATGGCGTTCAGCCTCGGGCCCGCTATCAACCCCCCCAACCTTCTATCGTTTCGACTCCATCAAAACTACCTCAACTCCCATCAAAATCGCCCCAATCGGAGGCTTACACGCGTGAGCAGCCCTCACATTATCAATACCACTGACGCCACTTTTGTCAACGACGTTCTCAAATCCGAAAAGCCCGTCCTGCTCGATTTTTGGGCGGAGTGGTGTGGACCATGCAAGATGATCGCCCCTATTCTCGATGAACTCGCTCCGGCTTACGCTGATCGTGTTCGCATCGCCAAACTTAACATCGACGAAAATCCGCAGACGCCACCCAAGTTCGGCATCCGCGGCATTCCAACCCTCATTCTTTTCAAAAATGGGGCCGTCGAGGCGCAGAAGGTGGGCGCAGTTTCGCGCTCGCAACTCGCTTTATTCCTGGACAGTCACCTGTGAGGGGCGGATACCTAGGCGGGCAGGGCGGGTCGCGACGTCAGGGTAAAGGACCCCGTCACGGCAGTCATCGCGATCCGAACCGCGGCGGCGGCATGCGTAACGGCAACGTCGGCGGGCCAATCTACGACGATTTGCCGATGGATCACGCGCCGTTCATCGAGTCTGGCGAAGATGCAGAAATTATAAGTCGCGCGGAGCTCGCTGCCTCGCGTAACTCAATGAATCTAACAACGCTTAAGGCGACGCCCATTGCCAAGCTGGTCGAAATGGCTAGTACCCTCGGTGTCGACGGCATGGCCCGTTCGCGTAAGCAGGACATCATTTTTAGTTTACTTAAGGCGCATGCGCGAAAGGGCGAAGATATATATGGTGACGGTGCGCTCGAAATTTTGCAGGACGGCTTCGGGTTCCTGCGCTCGGCTGATGGCTCGTACCTCGCGGGCCCCGACGATATCTACATCAGCCCCGCACAAATTCGTCGATTCAATCTTCGGACCGGCGATACGATCTCGGGTCTGATTCGTCCGCCGAGAGACGGCGAGCGTTATTTCGCGCTATTAAAGGTGGGTGAGATCAACCTTGACTCGCCCGAGAATGCACGAAGCAAGGTGCTCTTCGAGAACCTTACGCCGCTGCATCCGACCAAGCGTTTAAAGCTCGAGCGTGGCAACGGCTCGACGGAAGATCTTACCGCTCGTGCCATCGACTTGTGCGCGCCGATCGGTAAAGGTCAACGCGGTCTCATCGTCTCGCCGCCGAAGGCCGGTAAAACGATGTTGCTACAGAATATTGCAACTGCGATTACGGCTAATCATCCCGAGGTGTATCTTATCGTCCTGCTCATCGACGAGCGCCCCGAAGAAGTTACCGAGATGCAGCGTACGGTGAAGGGCGAGGTCGTCTCCTCTACCTTCGATGAGCCGGCAGCGCGTCACGTACAAGTGGCCGAGATGGTCATCGAGAAGGCGAAGCGTCTGGTCGAGCACAAGAAAGACGTCGTGATCCTGCTTGACTCGATCACCCGTCTCGCGCGCGCCTACAACACCGTGGTGCCGAGCTCAGGCAAGGTGCTGACGGGTGGTGTCGATGCGAATGCGTTGCAGCGTCCAAAGCGATTCTTCGGCGCGGCGCGTAACATCGAGGAAGGCGGCTCACTCACCATCCTGGCGACGGCCCTCATCGATACGGGCTCGAAGATGGACGATGTTATCTACGAAGAGTTTAAGGGTACTGGTAACAGCGAAATCCACCTCGATCGTCGCATTTCTGAGAAGCGTGTGTTCCCGGCGATCAACATCAATCGATCGGGTACCCGTAAGGAGGACCTCATCACTGACGCAGGTGAACTTGCGAAGATCTGGATCCTTCGCAAGCTGCTGCATCCGATGGACGAGCTTGCTGCGATCGAGTTCTTGCTCGACAAGATGAAGGATACAAAGACGAACTCGGATTTTTTCGAAGCGATGAAGCGCTGAAGTCTCGTCAGCAGCCGACCGCGCACGCAATCGCGCGATGGCCAATGTCGCGGCGATATTGCATGCCCTCGAAGTGAACTTTCGTCGTGATGTTATAGGCGGCTCGTTGTGCGTCACTAACCGTGTCGCCGAGACCTACCACACAGAGTACGCGACCGCCGTTCGTGATCACCTGTCCATTGCGCATCGATGTACCTGCATGGAATATTTTGCCCGGAAGCACGGCGGCTTCATCGAGCCCGACAATGGCATCGCCTTTGCGCACGGCGTCGGGATATCCCGCGGCAGCGAGTACGACACCGAGCGCGGCACGCGGGTCCCAATCCATGCTGACCTGATCGAGTCGCCCATTGAGAGCAGCGTCGCACAGCACGGTGAGATCAGAGCGCAAACGCGACATGATGGGCTGTGTCTCCGGATCACCGAATCGGCAATTAAACTCAAGGACGTTTGGCGTACCATCCGGCGCGATCATTATGCCGGCATAGAGAAAGCCGGTGTATGGCATGCCGTCTGCAGCGAGTCCGCGGATGGTCGGGTGGATGACTTCGCGCATGATGCGATCGTGCATCGTAGGTGTGACTACGGGTGCGGGTGAATAGGCGCCCATGCCGCCGGTGTTAGGACCGGTGTCTCCATCGCCCACGCGCTTGTGGTCTTGTGAGGTTGCGAAAGGCAGTACGTGTTCGCCATCGGCCATAACGATGAAGCTCGCTTCTTCGCCCGACAGGAATTCTTCGATGACGACCTCGGCGCCAGCGCTCCCGAATTGACCGTCGAACATGGCGCGAGCCGTCTCGATAGCTTCCTCGGCGCTATCGACGATGATCACGCCCTTGCCCGCCGCGAGCCCGCTCGCCTTGACGACGATCGGTTTGCGTTGCTCTCGAACCCAGGCAGGATCGAAAGTGTCGCGCGTGAAGGTGGCGTAGGCGGCCGTCGGGATGCGATGGCGCCGAAGGAATTCTTTCGTGAAGACCTTGGATCCCTCTAGCTGCGAGGGCACCTTGCGCGGACCAAAGCATCGCAGCCCCGCTGCCTCGAAGGCGTCGACGACCCCGAGTACGAGAGGGGCTTCCGGTCCGATGATGGTGAGGTCGATATTTTCGCGACACGCGAGGTCGACGAGTCCGGCGACGTCCTCGGCGTTCACGGACACGTTACGCACCTTGGATTCGTTGGCGATTCCGGCATTTCCCGGAGCCACCAGTACCTCAGCGACACGCGCCGACTGCGCACACTTCCAGGCAAGCGCGTGTTCGCGCCCACCACTTCCCACAATGAGAACTTTGATCATGCGTGACCGGATCAGTGGCGGAAGTGACGCATACCCGTGAACACCATCGCCATGCCGTGTCCATCGGCTGCAGCGATGACTTCGGCGTCACGCATGCTGCCACCCGGCTGAATGACGGCGGCGATGCCGTATTCAGCAGCGACATCGAGGCTGTCACGGAACGGGAGGAAGGCGTCGGATGCCATGACCGAGCCACTGACCTCAAGCTTCTCGTCAGCGGCCTTCATGGCGGCGATGCGACTCGAATAGACGCGACTCATTTGCCCCGCGCCGACTCCGATCGTCGCGCGATCACGTGCGTAGACGATGGCGTTCGATTTTACGAACTTGCAGACCTGCCAAGCGAAAAGCAGATCGTTGAGCTCCGCAGAGCTGGGTACACGCTTGCTGACGACGCGAAGTTGATCGCGTGTCACTGTACCGAGATCCCGAGTTTGCACGATTAAGCCGCCCGAGACGCTCCGGTATTCGAGCTCAGCGCCGTGATCGGTCGGCAGATCGCCGAGTTCAAGCACGCGAACCTTTGGCTTGCTACGCAGCAGAGTTCGTGCCTCGGAAAACACGGTAGGTGCCGCGAGCACCTCGACGAATTGCCGATCGAATATGGCCTTTGCGGTCTTGACGTCGACCGGTCGATTGAAAGCGATGATGCCGCCAAAGGCTGCAGTCGGATCGGTGCGATAGGCAGCCTCATAGGCGCCGAGAGCGTCGGCAGCTGTGGCGGCACCGCAGGGATTGGCATGCTTGACGATAACGCAAGCAGGCGTTGCAAACTGCCGAACGCACTCGATCGCGGTATCGGCATCAGCGATATTATTGAACGATAGCTCCTTGCCCTGAAGCATGCGGGCGCTTGAGACGGATGGGCCCCGCGGCGTGACCTCGCGGTAGAAGGCTGCGTGCTGGTGGGGATTTTCGCCATAACGCAAGTTCTGTACTTTCTCGAAGACAAGCGGCAGCGCCTGCGGAAATTCTGCACCCGGCGCAGGATTCTTTCGCTGTAGATAACTGGCGACCATGGTGTCGTATCGTGCCGTGTGTGCGAACGCCTTGGCTGCGAGCCAAGCGCGCAACCCTTGTGAGGTTGTACCGTCGTGGGTATCGATCTCTTTCAGCACAGTATCGTAGTCGCTCGGGTCGACGAGTACGGCGACGGAGTCGTGGTTCTTCGCTGCAGCGCGCACCATCGCCGGACCACCGATGTCGATATTTTCGACAGCCTCCGAATAAGTGCAGGCAGGTCGTGTGACGGTCTCGGCAAAGGGATAGAAGTTGATTACGAGTAGGTCGATGCGCTCGATACCGTGCAGTGACATCACGCTTTCATCGACACCGCGACGACCCAGCAAGCCGCCATGAATGCGTGGATGCAGAGTTTTGACGCGACCGTCCATGATTTCGGGAAAACCGGTGTGCTGCGAGACCTCGTTGACCGTGACACCTTGCTCCACGAGCAGTCTTGCGGTGCCACCGGTGGAGAGAATCTCTATGCCGCGCGCAGTAAGTGCTTTAGCTAGGTCGACGACGCCCGATTTGTCTGATACCGAGATCAGGGCGCGGCGCAGAACGACAGGCATGAACTTACCCCGAGGTGATTCCGAGCTCGCGCAGTTTGCGTCGCAAGGTGGCTCGGTTGATGCCAAGGATTTCGGCGGCATGGGATTGGTTACCGTCCACATGCTTCAGCACGATGCGAAACAGGGGATCTTCGACTTCACGAATGACGAAGTCGTAGAGGTCAGCGGGTGCGTGACCGTTCAGAAGGCGAAAATAATCCTCTAGTGCGCGCTCAGTATGGTCGCGCAGTGGCAGCTCATGCCTTGACCCATTATGACCATCAGCCGACATCTCATACCCCTCATCGTCAAAGTTGTTGTACCCAAGCGTCGAACAGCTCGCTCGCACATGCGAACTGTAACGACGTCGACGACTCTGCCGTGAGGCGGATCCTTGCGTGAGGCACCGACTCGAGCAGTCTTGTGTACCAGACAAGATGTTTCCGTGCGATCCGTAGCCCGGACTCTTCACCGTAAAAGGCGTAAATAGCCTGTAAATGCTGCGGAACTATATCACGTCGATCGGCTCGAGAGAGTGCCGGCGGCAGCACGCCCTGCGTTAACAGACCCTTAAAATCGCGGAATATCCAAGGCAGTCCTTGGGAGGCACGGCCCACCATCACACCGACTGTTCCCGTGTACTGCAAGACCTCGCGAGCTTTATCAGGGCTGGTGATGTCGCCATTCGCCAACACCCGAATCCGAACTGTTGCTCGAACCGCACGGATAATATCGTACTCTGCTTCGCCCCCATAGAAATCGGCACGTGTGCGACCGTGAATCGCGAGCGCAGCAATGCCGCTCGCTTCGGCGAGCTGCGCAATGCGCACGCTACTGCGATGTTCGCGATCCCAGCCGGTACGAGTTTTGAGCGTCACCGGGACACCGCGACTGGTTGCGTTGACGGCGGTAACGACGGACTCGAGGATGCGGCCGACCAGAGGCTCATCTTGGAGCAGCGCCAATCCACAGAGACGACTGCAAACTTTCTTGGCGGGACAGCCCATGTTGATGTCGATGATCTGCGCGCCGAGATCGACATTGCGACGCGCAGCCTCGGCGAGTGCCTCAGGATCGGCGCCTGCGAGCCGCACGACCCGAGGTTCAAGCTCACCCTCATGTTTCATTCGTTGTCGCGACTTACGCGATTTCCAAAGTTGAGTGTCTGAGGTAATCATCTCCGATGCCGTGAGTCCTGCGCCGAGCTGCCTTGCAAGAATTCGGAAGGGTCGATCGGTGACACCGGCCATGGGCGCAAGTACCGCAGGACTCGGGATCAGCCATGGACCGATCCAAAATGCTCCAGTCATGCTCGACAACCCGCGAGGCAGGTCCAGCCTTCGAGCGTGCGCCACCGCATCAATGAAATGGTGGGCGTGTAGGCCGCAATGACTTCATCGGCCTGCTCATCGAGCAAGCCGGCCAAGACAATCTCGCCGCCCGGTGCGAACAACGCGATAAGCTGCGGAGCGAGCTCGCGGAGCGGATCGGAGAGAATGTTGGCAAGCACGAGATCGGCGCCACCCCGCTTTAATTCTCGTTCACACGGTCCGAGGCGCTTCGTCAAGTCGATCACCTGGAAGAACGACTCGATGCGCTGATCGACCTTATTCGCTTTCGCATTACTCTCGGTAGCGATAAGTGCTTGCGGATCAATGTCATGAACGAAGTCATGAACGAATGCATGCGCGGTCGGTTGCAGTAGCAAGGCGGCGATAGCAAGTACGCCCGAGCCACAGCCAAAATCGACGATAAGGTCAGATGCATTTTTTCGGCTTGCCACTCGCGCATCGAGATATTCGAGGCAGAGGCGTGTAGTCGGGTGAGTGCCGGTGCCGAAGGCGAGGCCAGGATCGAGTCGAACTACGGCGGCCGTGGACTCGTTGATCTCGGCATGCGAGGGGCAGATCCAGAGTGTTTGTCCGAAGCGCATGGGCTTGAAATATTTGAGCCACTCACGCTCCCAGTCGCGCTCTTCGACCTCTACGACGGATAAATGCGAGCGGTCGCAACCGAGGACCGTCCTGAGCGCATCGAGTTTTTCGACTACGACTGATTCGTCAGGGAAAATTGCCTAGAGGCGCGTTGCCGGCCAGAGTCGGATTTCGCCGGGCTTCGATTCAAAAATGGCGTCATCGCGTTGGGCGGTGAGCACGACGGAGTAAGCACCCATCTCAAAACAGGCCGCTTCGACTGCCTCGACGTCGAGCCCATTCAGATCGAGGATCACTGCGTGCATGAGGGCGCGTATCACTTCAGGCCGAGTCGACGCTCGAGATAGTGAATGTCGAGACCGCCTTGATGAAAGGCCGCATGAGCTAGGATTTCTTGGTGCAAGGCGGCATTGGTCTTGATTCCCTCGGCGACCATCTCGGCCAAGGCGTTGCGCATACGAGCGATGGCGGTATCGCGATCCTCGCCACAGGAAATGAGCTTGGCAATGAGCGAGTCGTAATGAGGTGGCACGGTATAGCCCGAATACATGTGGCTGTCGACACGCACGCCCGGACCGCCCGGCGCGTGCCATAACCGAACGGGGCCGGGCGAAGGCATGAAGGTCTTGGCATCCTCCGCGTTGATGCGGCACTCGAGTGCATGACCGCGCAGCACGATGTCGAGTTGCTTCCAGGGAAGTTTTTCACCTGAAGAAATACGCAACTGCGCCTTCACGAGATCGACACCAGTGATGAGTTCGGTGACGGGGTGCTCAACCTGAATACGCGTATTCATTTCTATAAAATAGAACTCGCCATCTTGGTAAAGGAACTCGAGCGTGCCCGCGCTACGGTAGCCCACTGCCTTGCAGGCAGCAACTACGCGCTCTCCCATTTTTTTACGTTGTACGTCGGTGATGCCCGGTGCGGGTGCTTCTTCAATTACTTTTTGGTGACGACGCTGCATCGAGCAGTCGCGCTCGCCGAGGTGAATAACGTTACCGTGGTGATCGGCGAGGATCTGAAACTCGATGTGCCGCGCCTTTTCGAGGAACTTTTCCATGTAAACCTGTTCGTTACCGAACGCCTCGAGGGCTTCGGAACGTGTCACGTTGATGGAGTGAATTAGCGCTGCGGGGTTGTGCACCACGCGCATGCCGCACCCACCACCACCACCCGAGGCCTTGATGATCAAAGGATAGCCGATATCGTTGGCGATCCGCATGCTCTCATCGTGGTCGAGACCCAGCGGCTCGCCGGAGCCGGGCACGCAGGGCACGCCGTGCTCTTTCATGACTTTAATTGCCGATACTTTGTCGCCCATCATACGTATTGTTTCGGCTTTAGGACCGATGAATGTAAAGCCGCTCTGCTCGACCCGCTCTGCGAAATCGGCATTTTCGGAGAGGAACCCGTAGCCCGGATGAATTGCCGCCGCATCGGTGAGCTCTGCCGCAGCGATGATCGAGGGCATGTTGAGATAACTCCTCGCCGACGCAGGTGGTCCGATACAGACCGACTCATCGGCGAGCAACACATGCTTAAGATTGGCATCAACCGTGGAGTGCACGGCCACCGTCTTGATGCCGAGCTCGCGACAGGCGCGCAGCACCCGCAGTGCGATCTCGCCTCGGTTTGCGATGACAACCTTGTCGATCACGGTTTAAGCAACTACTGGATCGAGAACAGCGGTTGACCGAACTCGACCGGATCACCGTCCTGAACGAGCACGGAAGTGATTTTGCCGGCGTGATCGGCTTCGATCTGATTCATCATCTTCATCGCTTCGATGATACAGAGCACCTGACCGACTTTGACTTCATCACCGACCTGTACGAAGGCTTTCGCGCCGGGCGCTGGCGCGGAGTAATAGGTGCCCACCATGGGCGCCTGTACTAAGTGATCCGATGAGCTCGCCGGTGAGGCAACTTTGGCAACTGGAGCGCTCGCTATGGCCGCTGCGCCTGGTGCGGGTATCGACAGCGCCGTAAAACTCGTCGGCTGAGACACGACTGCGCCGCTCGGCGTACGGCTAATACGTACCGATTCCTCACCTTCCTTAATTTCAATTTCGGAGATACCCGATTCTTCGAGCAGCTCGATGAGTTTCTTGACCTTGCGAATGTCCATGGGACCCCCGTGGGGGAAGAAAGAAAATGTACCCTATCTGTTATCAGCCGGGAGATTTCCCCTCCCTGAGGGCGTCGAGTCGCTTGATTTCGTCTCGGATCATAACGCGCGCCTCTTTGACAGGCAGGCTACCGGCGTTAATGCGCTCTACCTGATCGAGGATGAAGTTCGCTTCGTCGCCATGCAGTTCTCCGATTTTCACGGCGACGATGCGACGCTCTCCGTCCGCGAATATCGTGAACGGGAATGCGGTGCTGACGCCGAACAGATCGGCAGCAGCAACACCATCTTCTTCGCCGATCAGCAGCGGATAATCTAGTCTGATATCCCGCACATATTTGATAACGTCCTCACGGAAATCGACCGCGACACCGACGACTTCGACACCTCGTGCACGGCGTTCGGCACGCAGTCGTCTTAACAAAGGAATCTCACGCCGGCAAGGCGCACACCATGTTGCCCAAAAATTCACGATCAGCGACGGTTGTCGAAAACTCGAAAGCGTGCGGGGTGGTCCTTCGAGCGTGGCGAGAGAGAAATCGGGCAGTACTTCGGGGATCATCCGGGCTACCGATGCAGGTGCATCTTTGGCGACGGTTGGTGCCCCCGGCATGGGAGCGGTATCCGTTGAGTTGGCCGCCGGCGCCTTGGAGCTGAGAAAACTGCGAATAGCTACGAAGGCGATAGTACCAGCGAGTAGTGCAACGAGAGCGACGAGTACTTTGGATTTCTTCATGACTTTAGAGGACTGAATAAATTATTGGGTCGTACGATTAATGCCGGTCGCCTCGGCAGCAACTCGCGCAAACTCGTCCGCTCTCATGAAGCCGACCACGCGATAGTTCTTGCGTTCTACCCCGTCGCGTCCCCAGAACGCGATAGTTGGTGGGCCAAAGATTTCGAAGTGGCGAAGCAGCGCTTGATCAGCCTCGTCGTTTGCAGTGACGTCGGCCTTGAGCAGCACCGCGTCCTCAAGAGCCGATCGCACATCGGTATCGGTGAAGGTGTAGCGCTCCATTTCTTTACAGGACACACACCAGTCTGCGTAGAAATCGAGCATCGCTGGACGTCCGTCTTTTGCTGCGGCTGCGATAGCTCGATCGAGGTCTTCGACGGTCTTGATGCGCGTGAACTCCAAGGTCTTTTGTGACTTCCCCACCTGTGGGATCGGCGCAAGGGGATCACGTCCGCCGAGGAATACACCGACGATCAGGGCAAGCACATACAGTCCGAGCACGACACCGAGGAGCGTAATTGGGTGCAAGGTGCCGAGCGCGCGCGTTTTGACCTCCCTGAATAGCAGCCAAGCTCCGATGAGCGCAGGTATCGCCCACAACAGCAGCGACCAACGATCTCCGAGCAGGCGACTCAGCATCCACGCCGCCACGGCGAGCAACAGCACGCCGAAGAATTTTTTAATAGTGTCCATCCAGCTGCCTACTTTCGGCAGTAGACGACCCGCAGAGGTACCGATCACGAGCAGCGGCACTCCCATGCCGAGCGACATGACGAAGAGCACGCTGCCACCACGCACCAGGTCGCCGGTTTGCGCAATCACCGCGAGTGCAGCGAAAAGAGGCGGTGCGACACACGCTGAGACGATCAACGCCGAAAGGGCGCCCATCACGGCGACGCCGCCAAAGGTACCGGCGCGCTGGCGATTACTGACATCGCTCAGACGGGTTTGCAGGGACGCGGGCATCTGAATGGTGAAGAACCCGAACATAGATAAAGCGAGCGCGACGAAGATCAAAGAGAAAAGGACAATGATCCAAGACTGCTGAAAGAGCGCCTGAATTTGCTGGCCTGCCGCCGCCGCCGCGACGCCCGCGAGCGTGTTTATCACCGCCATGCCGAGCACGTAGGACAAAGAGAGGGCAAAGGCGCGTCCCGTGGTCACGTTACCGCCTTGCCCGGCAATGATGCCGGAGAGGATCGGTACCATCGGCAGCACGCAGGGCGTGAACGCGAGCAGCAAACCGAGTCCGAAGAACGTCGCGAGCACGAGCGATAGATCGCCCAAGCGAATGAGTTCGGCGAGTCGATCTTGTTCCGAGACGAAGCGCGTTTGGTCGCTCGGCACGGCGGATGCGCTGCCGCTCGAGTGATCTGCGTAGTCGGAGGCGACGGCACTCGTCGCGGGCAGCAAGACCTTGAAGCGCCGTTTTTCAGGCGGATAGCAAAGACCCATGTCGGCGCAGCCCTGTAAACCAACCACGATTGGAATCTCGAGCGCTTCGCCCGGCGCCCGAGACACGGGGACCAAGACGCTGACGGACTCGTGGAACACCTGCTGCCGTCCGAAGAACTCGTCTTCCTTCCATTCGCCTTGCGGAATGTCGGGCGTGCCTAGCGTAGCAGCGAGTGCGCCTGCCGCCGTATCGAGACTGAAATTGAACCGATGTCGATAGAGGTAATAACCCAAGGTCACCAGAAAATCGACGCGGATCATGTCGGCGCCCTGGGCGGCAACCTCAACTCCAAACGCTTGGGCTGGGGGCAGAAACTCTGACTCGCCGGGCTGAGCGGAGACGGATCCGACGAGAGAGCTCAGGAAAAGAGCGATCCCGGTCAGCGTTAATCTCTTAAAATTCATGGGGCTAAGTACGATTTGGGGGCTAAGTACGATTTGGGGGGTGAAAACGCATCTTGCTCGGTAAACAGCATACCTAGTCTAGGTCCGCCCTTGAAATGGAACGCAGCGTCGCTATAATCAGTAGTCGGGCTAAGGGAGTGCTAAACCCCCCCGTAGTCCATCCCTCAGTCAACTATCGTTTGTAGGAGCGAAACATGAAAATTCGTCCGCTTCATGACCGCGTGATCGTGAAGCGCCTGGAGGAGGAACGCACCTCCCCGGGCGGTATCGTTATCCCCGACTCAGCCGCCGAGAAGCCCTCCCAAGGTAAAGTCACAGCCATCGGGAAAGGCAAGATCCTCGAAGACGGCTCGGTTCGTCCGCTCGACGTTAAAGTCGGCGACAAGATTCTCTTCGGCAAGTATAGCGGTACCGAAGTAAAGGTCGATGGTGAAGATCTCCTCGTTATGCGCGAGGAAGACATCATGGCCATCATCGAAGGTAAGTAAGCCTAACTAATTCACTTAAGGAACAATCAAATGGCTGCTAAAGAAGTTCGTTTTAGTGATGACGCTCGCCAGCGGATGGTGCGCGGCGTCAACGTCCTCGCCAACGCGGTTAAGGCCACACTCGGCCCGAAGGGCCGCAACGCTGTGCTCGAGAAGAGCTTCGGTGCTCCGACCGTCACCAAGGACGGTGTCTCGGTCGCTAAGGAGATCGAATTAAAGGACAAGTTCGAGAACATGGGCGCCCAGATGGTGAAGGAAGTCGCCTCGAATACCTCTGACGAGGCTGGCGATGGCACCACTACCGCCACCCTGCTCGCTCAGGCGATCATCCGTGAAGGTCTGAAGGCGGTTGCCTCGGGTCGTAACCCGATGGACATCAAGCGTGGCATAGATAGAGCCATCGTCGTTGTCACCGAGGAGATTAAGAAGCTCGCCAAGCCCTGCAAGGACAACAAGGCGATCGCTCAGGTCGGCACGATCAGCGCCAATTGCGACGAGTCGATAGGTAAGACCATCGCCCAGGCGATGGAAAAAGTCGGCAAGGAAGGCGTGATCACCGTTGAGGAAGGCTCGGGCCTGCAGAACGAACTCGATGTCGTCGAGGGCATGCAGTTCGACCGTGGCTACCTCTCGCCGTACTTCATCAACCAGCAGGCCAATCAGACAGTTGAGCTCGAGAAGCCGTTCATCCTGCTCGTCGATAAGAAGATTTCGAACATCCGTGAAATGCTTCCGGTCCTCGAGGGCGTCGCCAAGTCGGGTCGTCCGCTGCTCGTGATTGCCGAGGACGTCGAGGGTGAGGCGCTCGCGACGCTCGTTGTCAACAACATCCGCGGCATCCTGAAGGTCGCCGCTGTGAAGGCGCCGGGCTTCGGTGATCGTCGCAAGGCCATGCTGCAGGACATCGCAGTGCTCACGGGTGGCACGGTCATCTCTGACGAAGTCGGTCTGCAGCTTGAGAAGGCGACACTGAATGATCTCGGCGAAGCCAAGAAGATCGTGGTCGAGAAGGAAAACAGTACGATCATCGACGGCGCTGGTAAGGCCGGTGACATCAAGGCTCGCATCGAGTCGATTCGTCAGCAGGTCGAGGAAGCTACGAGCGACTACGACAAAGAGAAGCTGCAGGAGCGCGTTGCCAAGCTCTCCGGCGGCGTTGCCGTGATCAAGGTGGGTGCGGCCACCGAGATCGAAATGAAAGAGAAGAAAGCTCGTGTCGAGGACGCCCTGCACGCCACGCGCGCGGCTGTCGAAGAAGGCGTAGTACCGGGCGGCGGTGTCGCGCTCATCCGCGTCACGAAGGCCCTTGATAAGCTCGAAGGTGCAAATGAAGATCAGACGGTCGGTATTCGCATCCTCGCTCGCTCCATTGAAGAGCCACTGCGTCAGATCGTCGAGAACGCTGGAGAGGACGCGGCTGTGATTCTCAACAAGGTGAAGGCGGGCAAGGGTGCTTACGGGTACAACGCCGCGACGGGTGAGTATGGTGACATGCTCGACTTCGGCATTCTCGATCCTGCGAAGGTCACACGTCTTGCGTTGCAGAATGCGGCGTCGGTTTCGGGCCTGCTGCTCACTACGGAAGTAATGGTTGCCGAGGCGCCGAAAAACGAAAATGACCACGTACACCCTGCCCCGGGCGGCATGGGCGGTATGGGCGATATGGGCATGTAAGACGCGACTCGCGTCTCATCGTCCGTTTCACGAAGAGACCCCGCTGGGAAACCGGCGGGGTTTTTCTTTCTGGGCTCGCAGACAATCACTCGCCGTTAGGTGTCGTGCTGCGGGACGAACCGAGGAGCGCCGTTCATGAATTTGTCTTGCGCTTCGCTCACGGCAGCCATTTTTTGATGGCGACCTCGTCGATCGGTCTCGGATTCATCACCCATAGACCGTCCTCGGTCAAGATGCGGTTTCGCCTGATTGAGGGATGATCGAGCGGATCGAGGAGTGGTTACACTTGTCGAGCATGAGTCGAGAGCACGATTACATCATCGTCGGGGCAGGGTCTGCAGGGTGCGTGCTGGCGAGTCGATTAACTGAAGACCCGCAGGTATCGGTGCTGCTGCTCGAGGCGGGCGGGCGCGATAGGCATCCGCTCATCCACATGCCCGCGGGGCTCGCACGCCTCGTCAACAATCCAAAAATCAACTGGGGTTACTACACCGAACCGGAGCCGCAGTTGCTCGGTCGGCGCCTTTACTGGCCGCGAGGTCGAGTGCTCGGCGGAAGTAGCTCGATCAACGCTATGTGTTACGTGCGTGGTGATGCGGCGGACTATGACGAGTGGGCAGCACTCGGTGCAACAGGCTGGAACTTCGATGCGGTGCTACCGTATTTTAAAAAGGCGGAGCATCGACCGAATGGTGATCCCCGCTTTCACGGGACAGGAGGACCGCTGCACGTTGAGGATCTACGTCATCGCAACGCACTCAGCGAATATTTCCTTCAAGCAGCACGCGAGCGAAATCATTTGTTGACCGACGATTTCAATGGTGCCTCCCAAGCGGGATTTGGCCCCTATCAGGCCACGCTGAAAGAGGCGAGACGTTGCAGTACGGCGGTCGCCTATCTTCGACCGGCGATGATGCGACCGAATCTCACCGTGCTGACCGGAGCCTCCGCTGAGCGTATCGATCTTGAAGATGATCGCGCCGTGGGCGTCGAGTTTGCGAGGCACTCGAGACTGCATCGCTCCCGGGCTCGTCGAGAGGTATTGCTATGTGGTGGTGCAATCAATTCGCCCCAACTACTAATGTGTTCGGGCATCGGGCCAGCCAACGAACTCGAATCGGTGGGTATCGCGGTGGCGGTGTCGCACCCAGAGGTGGGGCGCAACCTGCAGGATCATCTCGACTATTGCACGTTGTATAAAAGCACGCGCTCCATCAGCTACGACATGAACCTTCTCGAAGAAGGGATCGCGGGTTTGCGATATGTGTTGACTCGCTCGGGTCCTGGCGCCTCGAACGTTGCTGAGGTCGGCGGATTTTTCCGTTCCCAGCTCGCGACGGACTCGCGCGCGGACATTCAGTTTCATTTCGTGCCGGCACAGCTCGATGACCATGGTCGTAATCGTTTACCCGGTCACGGCTATACCCTGCACGCGTGTTTTCTGCGGCCGGCGAGCCGCGGGCATATCGGTCTGCGATCGAGCATGATGCGGGATACGCCGCGTATCCACGCCAATTACTTGAGTGCCGAGGGTGATCTCAAGCGGCTCAGCGAGGGCGTAAAGTTATCACGTGATCTTCTCGTAGCGCGAGCCTTCGATGACGTGAGGGGCGAGGAGATTTTCCCGGGCGCGTCGGCGCGCAGCGATACGGGGCTCGTCCAAGCGATCCGCGAAAAAGCCGAATCGATCTACCACCCCGTGGGCACGTGCCGCATGGGTAGCGATGCGCGATCCGTGGTCGATCCTACCTTACGGGTGCGCGGCGTTCGAAGCCTTCGTGTGGTCGATGCTTCCGTGATGCCGCGCCTGATCGGCGGCAATACGAACGCACCGACCATCATGATCGCCGAGCGTGCGGCCGACCTTATCAAGTCCGCCACGTGATGGAACGTTTACGACCGTTCGAGGCATTGACGCCTGATGCGGTGCTTGCTGCAGCGGAATCGCTCGGCATAGAGTGTGACGCACGCCTCTTTGCACTCAACTCTTACGAGAACCGGGTTTACCAACTAGGCTCGACGTCGCACGGGCTGCTCGTGCTCAAGTTTTATCGTCCTGCGCGCTGGAGTGATGCGCAGATTCTGGAGGAACATGAGTTCACGGCAGAACTTCTCGCGGTAGACCTTCCTGTTGCAGCGCCCCTCGTCAGCGAGGGACGAACCTTGCGCCTGCACGATGGCTTGCGGTTTTCAGTATTCCCGAAGATGGCCGCGCGTGCCGCCGACATCAATGCTCGCGGCTCCCTCGAGTTGATCGGACGCACACTCGGTCGCCTGCATGCCGTCGGCGCCTTACGAAAGTTTTCTCATCGACCAGCACTTACGAGCGAGCGTCTCGGTTGGGATGCACGGGATGCGCTGCTCGATTCGGACTTCATCGTCGACATGATCGATGCGGGAACACTCGATGCCGGGCTCGTCGATAAATACGCAGAAGTATCGGCGATATTACTCGAGCGGGTGGATGAGACCTTTTTGAAGTATGGTCCGATGAGGTTGATTCGCCTGCACGGTGATTGCCACTTGGGGAATGTGCTCTGGGACGAGCGCGGGCCCGTGTTCGTCGATCTCGATGACTGCATGAGCGGTCCGTGCATACAGGATTTGTGGATGCTGCTGTCGGGCTCGCTGGATGAGCGACGCGGTCAATGGAAAGAACTAGTAACGGGCTACCGGGAATTCCATCCTCTCGATAGCGTGGAGCTCGCGTTGATCGAGCCACTACGCGCATTACGCATGGTGCATCACTCTGCGTGGATCGCTGCACGTTGGAAAGATCCCGCATTTCCACGCGCCTTTCCATGGTTTACCAGCTCGCGTTTCTGGCAAGAGCACGTCAATGATTTATGGCAGCAGGTCGATGCACTCAAAAGCGGCGAGTGGATGGGGATCGAGGAGGGATCGTGATACGTCCTGATTATTTGCGCGTCTGAACCTGCAGTTCGCGACGACGGTAGTCGAGAATGAAGGTGTCGAGAACGCCGATCACGTCCATGCCGATGAGCATGGCGGGCTCTTCGGCGAGACGCCAATGTTGAAAGATATGCAGATCGAGAAAGTTGATTCGCATATGATTGACGCGCACTAGTCCGAGGCGAATGGGTGGAACGCTCAAACTGACGCCGTCTTGCACGTCGCCCGTTACACCGATGACGTCTTCTGGTCGGGCATCTATACCGCGACGACGTGCCTCGATTAGCGCAGTACGCAGCGCTACGTTACCTAGCGACTGTTGTGCGCCGGTGTCGATTACGGCCTTGACCTTCACTGGACCCACCCAAGCTTCGACCCAAGGTACGCGCTTCGGCGCGAACTGAATGGGAATGGTTGAAAACCCCGGTGGGGCAGACTGACCGCGAGAACGCGTGATCTCGATGCGGTCTTTGTGAAACTCGGCGACGATTCGGCGTTCGCTGAGCGCGCCGGTCGCCAGCACGCCATCCGCGCCGCCGAATGCATCGTCGACGAGCACGAGACGCTGGTTTTCGGCGAGGAAATCGCCGATCTCAACTTGCTTAGCTCTGACGATCGCCGCAGGCACAACGCCCGTGGTGCCCCGCAGCATCACTTTGCGCGAAAGGTCGGCTTCAAGGCCGAGCAGATCGGCGGCCTCGCGTGTTAGGGCGGAGGTCGTGGCGCCCGTATCGAGTACGAGTCGTAACGGACCTTGCCCGTCGATGTAGACCGGCGCCCAGATCCTTCCGATGCGGTCGCGCAAGGTCGGTGCAACATAACGGGGCTCCGGGGCGGTGACGAGCACCTCTGCCAACCGAGGATCGTGCGCAGTGGCCTTCGGGATGGTGAGACCGAGGACGAGCAGGACGCAAATGAAAATGGCGATCGCAGGGCCGATGGCTTGCCGAGGCCGGCGTGGCTGATCATGCTTGGCGTCGTGGGAGCGTGACATATCGCTAATGATCGATGAGGGGCGAACCGGTGAGATATCGTAACTCGACTTTTGGACTTCGCCTGATCCCTTTGGTGATATTGAGCGTAAGCGCGACGGCGGCGCCCGCGAGTCCGCCCTCGTGGGTAGCTCCGCCTGCAACTTTCGCCAATCCGGCTCGGCGCGAGCAACTTGCGCAAGCGTACCCCGAGATCGACGAGCGGATCCAGGCGTTTCTCGCCCGAGAGAGAGTTCCAGGAGCCGCTTGGGGAGTCATCGTCGATGGTGCGCTGGTTCATGTTGGGGTTGCGGGCTTGCGCGACGTGGTAACGAACGCGCCCGTGAAGTCCGATACGGTTTTTCGGATCGCTTCGATGACCAAGAGCTTCACGGCGATGGCCATTCTGCAACTGCGGGATGCTGGCAAGCTATCGCTGGATGACCTTGTCGAAAAATACGTACCTGAGCTGCGCAAGCTACGTTATCCGACATCCGACTCACCGCGTCTCACGCTGCGACATCTACTTACCATGTCGCCGGGTTTTCCCGAGGATAACCCGTGGGGTGATCAGCAGCTTGCCATATCGGAGTCGCGGTTCGATGAATTCCTGCGAGAGGGTTTGGCATTCTCGAACACGCCGGGTATTGCTTACGAGTACTCGAACTACGCGTTCGCCATTCTCGGTCGTGTGATTTCGCGAGTGTCGGGAATACCATATTCGGCTTACGTCCGACGTTATATTCTCGACCCTCTCGGCATGCGCTCGACTACGCTCGAGCCACAATCGGTGCCTAGCGCGCAATTAGCGCGAGGCTATCGTCTGGAGGACGATCGATGGAAGCTTGAGCCGCAACTCGCGGATGGTGCGTTCGGATCCATGGGCGGCATGCTTACCTCGCTTGATGACCTCGCGCGCTACGTTGGGATATTCCTTGATGCGTGGCCGGCACGTGATACGCCGGCTACGGCGCCGCTGTCGCGCGCGTCGTTGCGCGAGATGCAACAGATGTGGCGGGTTCGCCCGACCGTCGTGACACGCGATGCAGCGGGCGATATCCGATTGAACGTCGGCGGCTACGGGTTTGGTCTTGGCATCTCTCAGACCTGTGACTTCGGCCATGTGGTGGCGCACAGCGGTGGATTACCGGGCTTCGGCTCGCAGATGCGCTGGTTACCGGAGTATGGCGTCGGCCTGATTGCCCTCGGCAATCGAACCTACACCGGATGGGGCGGCATGTTCGACGAGGCGCTTGCGATATTGCGCCGTAGCGACGCTCTGGTGCCACGTCAGGTTCAGCTAGCACCCGCGCTAGTCGAGGCGCGTCGCAGCGTGAATACGCTGATCAGCTCATGGGACGGCGTGCTCATCGATCGGCTAGCTGCGATGAACTTATTTCTCGACCGCTCTAAGGAACGTCGGCAAGCGGAGTTTGCCGCACTACGCGAGTCGATGGGTTTGTGCCGGGAGCGGCCCGGTTTTCTTTACAGTAAAAATGCGCTTCGAGGTGATTGGCTACTTGAGTGCGAGCGTGGTCTCATCCAAGTTTCCGTGACGCTTGCCCCGACGCCGCGGCCCGGTATCCAACATCTTGAGTTACGAGGCCTGCCGTTGGATGCCGATGTGACGGCGCTAACCGGGTTGCCGCCTCAGACGTGTCCGCGCTGAGGTATCGCCGATTCCCTTCGATCAGCCGCCACTTGCCGAGAGCAGGCGCGGCGAGAGTCCGGCCTTGCGCAGCGCCGCGATCAAAGAATCGGTGTGTTCCGCATGGCGCGTCTCGATGGTGAAGTCGAGATCGGCAACTTTCGCGGGTACATCGAGAAATAGGCGGTGATGGGTGACGTCGATGATATTACCGCTAGATTTACCAATTATAGCGGCGATCCGGGCGAGGGTACCGGGTTGATCAGCGCTCTCAAAACGCAGCGTGACGAGCCGGTGTTCGCGTACGAGTTGTCGCTGCAGCACGATGCTGAGCAATCGGGTATCAATATTGCCGCCGCATAAAACCAACCCCGCTTTGCATCCCCGGAATCGATCAGGGTAGGCAAGCGCCGCAGCGAGACCTGCTGCGCCCGCACCTTCAACAACGGTTTTTTCAATCGAGATGAGTAGACTAATGGCGCGTTCGATGTCTGCTTCATCGACAAGCACGATGTCATCGACATATTTTGTAATGAGCTCGCGGGTGATTTTACCGACGTTACGCACTGCGATGCCTTCGGCAATAGTCTGCGAGCCGAATTCGAATCTCTCTCCGCGCACGGCGTTGACCATGCCGGGAAAAGCCTTGACCTGTACGCCGAGAAGTTGGATGTCGGCCTTCACGCCCCGCGCAGCAACGGCCATCCCCGACAGCAAACCGCCGCCGCCGATCGGTACACAGAGAAGTTCAATCTCGGGATGGTCTTCGAGCATTTCGAGTGCGATCGTTCCCTGGCCGGCGATGACGTCCTCGTCATCGTAGGGGTGAACAAAAACTAGATTTTCGCGAGCGGCGAGTTCGTGGGCATGCGCCTCGGCCTCGGCCAGTTGTTCGCCGTGCAGCACGACTTTCGCACCGAGTAACTGGGTCTGCTGGACTTTGTTAAACGGCGTATTAGATGGCATGACAATGGTGGCCGGAATACCCATCTTCGTCGCATGGTGCGCTACGCCTTGGGCGTGATTTCCAGCCGACATCGCTACGACACCGCGCTTTCGTTGCGCTGCATCGAGCTTGAGCAGACGAATCAGGGCGCCACGTTCTTTGAAGGCTGCGGTGAACTGCTGATTCTCGAACTTGAGATAGATCTGGGCGCCGGTAATAGCCGACAACGTCCGCGAGAGTCGGCAGGGTGTGCGCACGATGCGTCCCTGGAGCAGGGCGCAGGCTTCACGAACCGAGGCGAGGGTCACAGTCATATGAATATGATACCTGTCAGGCTGTACACTTCGCTGCGCAACGCCGAAATCCAAGATGAGCGTATCTCCGAGGTCCCGTTTCCAGCGCTGGCGCGCAACGACCCTAGCGCCGTTCCGATATCGCATTTTCGCGATGTTGTGGTGGGCTTCGCTAGCCTCGTCGTTCGGTGGGCTGATTCAGACTGTGGGTGCCTCATGGCAGATGGCACTCATCGCACCGGCACCCGATCAGGTTGCCCTCGTTCAGGCTGTTGGTGTCTTGCCATTCTTTCTCTTGTCACTGATCGCCGGCGCGCTCGCAGATAATTACGACAGACGCCTCATCATGATGCTGTCGCAGTGCCTTGCGCTGTTTGCGTCTTTGGTGCTGGCGGCTCTCGCCTTTCTCGGCATGATCACCCCGACGTTGTTGTTGTGGCTGACCTTCTTCATCGGTTGCGGAGCTGCTGCTTTCGCACCGGCATGGCAAGCCTCCATAGCCGAACAGGTGCCTCGCGAGACCATTCCGGCCGCCATCATGGCGAACGCGATGGGCTTCAATCTAGCGCGCAGTATCGGCCCTGCAATCGGAGGTATGATCGTTGCTGCAGCCGGTGCCGTGGCGGCTTTCGCCATAAATGCGGTCTCCTACGCTGGTCTGATCTTTGTACTCAAGCGCTGGAAGCTTGCGAAGCCCGAGCGTTCGCTACCACCCGAGCCGCTCGTCACGGCGATCTCTGCGGGCGTTCGCTACGTTCGCCTGTCGCCCAACCTAACCGCGATTATGATCCGGGCCGTGCTCTTCACCGTGCCGATCACTGCGGTACCCGCGCTCATGCCCGTCGTCGCTCGCGATCTTTTAGGCGGCGGTGCGCCGACCTTCGGCGTGCTGCTGGGTGGCTTCGGATTCGGTGCGATGCTCGGCGCTTTGTCGAGTGCTGCGTTCCGTGCGCGCTTCTCAAGCGATGCATTGCTGCAGGGCCTCTGCGCCGTGGCGATGCTCGCAATGCTCGGCATTTCTCAGAGCCCTTGGGCGACGACGACGTTCCTCGCTCATGTGGTGGCGGGCCTCGTTTGGACCTTGGGTCTTGCAACCTTCAACATCGCTGTGCAGTTGTCGTCGCCGCGGTGGGTGACCGGTCGAACGCTTGCGATGTACCAAACGTTCGCCTTCGCCGGAATGGCATTGGGAGCTTGGCTTTGGGGTTTAGCGGCCTCTGAGGTGGGCCTTCGTTTGGCCCTTGCCGTTGCGGCCTTATCTTCAATACTCACGTTTGTCGTGGCGCGCTGGCTGCCCGTGTTGGTGGCGCAGTCAGGATCACTCGATCCGCACCTAGCGGCTTCCTTGGAGCCTCCGCGAGTTACGCCGCACGCTTCCGCGGGACCCATCGTAGTGACGATTGAGTATCTCATTCCTAAACCTAACGCTGTCGAGTTTGTCGCGGTCATAAATGAATTGGGGCGGATTCGCCGACGTGACGGCGCGCGGCGCTGGTCAGTCTGTCAGGATCTCGATGATCCGACTCGTTGGATCGAACGCTTCGAGAGTCCGACGTGGATCGATTATCTGCGACGACAAACTCGACCCACGCTCGCCGATCAGGATATCCGTCGTCGCCTGTCCGAGCTCATCGATGGCGAGCGTGGCAAGATACGGCGATACATCGAGCGACCGACGGGATCCGCACCCCTTGGTACCGATTCATCGCGTATCGAGCCGCTTGATGATACGGTCAGTCACAGTTAGGTAAGGTTTTAGGGAGAACGCGCCTTGGATGATTTATCGAAACCAATGGCTGTCACCGATCCGATGGTACGAGTGGCGCGTTCGCGTCATGAGTTCGGTGAACACCGTGGAGTCAATCTTTCCATCGAAACTAGTGCGACGTTCACCGTGATAGAGGCCGGCAAGATACCGGCACTCTTCGAGGGACGCGAAGGTCCGAAAGGCGGTTGCTTCTTGTATGGGCGTCATTTCAATCCTACGGTAATGGTGCTGGCGCGCCATCTCGCTGCGCTAGAGGGGACTCCCCACGCGTATTGCACGGCGAGCGGAATGGCGGCGATTTCCGGCGCATTACTTCACGCCTGCAATACAGGTGATCATGTGGTGACAGGGCAGGCGCTCTACGGCGGCACCTGGGCGCTCCTTCACGATTTCCTGCTGCGTAAGGCGAATATTAGTACGACCTTCGTTAACCTGTCGGATCTCGATAAGGTGCAATCTGCATTCAAAAAAATACTCGAGTGCTCTATTGCGAAACGGTATCGAATCCCACCTTGCGTGTCGCAGATTTGCCTGCTCTCGCGGCAATCGCTCATGAGCACGGCGCGAAATTGATCGTCGACAATACGTTCTCACCCGTCACCATCACGCCCGCCTTGCATGGAGCCGATGTCGTCATCCATAGTCTGACCAAGTTTATCAATGGCGCCTCAGATATCATCGCCGGCTGCCTTTGCGCTAACGGTGATTTCATTGATGGCATGTACGATTTGCATACCGGAAGCCTGATGCTACTTGGTCCGACGATGGACCCCCGCGCCGCCTATGAGGTGGCGACGCGTTTGCCCAATCTCGGTCTACGCATGACGGCGCATGCCGAGCGGGCCTTGGCCTATGCGAAGCGCCTCGAGGCGCTCGGTGCTAACGTGGTTTACCCCGGATTATCCTCTCACCCCGACTATGCGCTCTTCCGACGACTGGCCAATCCTGGCTACGGATCGGGCGGCTTACTGAGCGTTGATTTCGGTAGTACAGCGCGTGCCAATCGATTTATGGAGCACCTTCAGAACACCGAAGATTTTGGCTACATGGCAGTCAGCCTTGGATTCAGCGATACCCTGATGAGTGCTAGTGCCTCGAGCACCTCCAGCGAGCTCGACGAGGGGGCCCTACAGGCCGCCGGTATCAGTCCGGGTTGGGTGCGCCTATCGGCGGGTTATACCGGTCGGCTCGAGGATCGCCTCGCGCAGCTCGAGCGCGGCTATCGCGCGGCCCTTTAGGTAAGCTCAGCCCCATGAATACCCAGAACATCTCACCCACTGATCGGCCCGTGGAGCGCTGGTTCAGCGCGTACTCGAAAGATCATCAGCATCCCCTCAATCAGCGTTTGCACGTGTTCTGCGTGCCGGCGATTGTCTGGTCGCTGATGGCCATTCTCTACGCAGTACCGACGCCCGACGCATTGGCCGCTGCGCTGCCGCCCTTCGGCATGCTCGCTGCGGTGCTCGCGGCGCTGTCGTTGATGTTCTGGCTCTGGATGTCGTTGCCGCTTGGGCTCGGTATCGCGGTCCTCACCGTTGCGGGTCTTTGGGTGAATGCGCTCATCCTCGACGCGATGGGTTCGATGGCGTTACTGGCAATCGGTGTCGCCGTATTCATCATCGCCTGGATCGGCCAATTCATAGGCCATCGCATCGAGGGGCGGCGACCGAGCTTTTTCACCGATCTCGTTTATTTGATGATTGGACCGCCTTGGGTGCTTGCCAAGGCATATCGTAGCCTCGGACTTCGTTGGTAATTCTTCGATCGGAGCTCCTCTAATAACTCGACGTTCCCTCTTTTCGGTGCGCTTCGGTGCGCTGATGACAATCTTTATCTTTGGCTTTTTTCTCTGCGGTGGTAAGTGCCGATGGCGCGGTGCTTGAATTCATCGAAGGCCGTCGCGTAGCCGACCGAGCCGTGGCGCTACAACTGTGGAATTGGGCTGAAGTCGGATACCAAGAAGAACAGAGCAGCATACGGCTTCAAAAAGAACTGCGTGAAGCCGGGTTTAGTATCAAGGCTGGTGTTGCGGGCATGCCGACCGCGTTCATCGCCGAGTACGGTAGTGGTAAGCCGGTGATCGCCATCCTCGCGGAGATGGATGCATTGCCGGGCGTGTCACAGGCCGCAGTGCCGGAGAGGTTACCGTTGCGTGGTCGTATTTCCGGACATGCCTGTCGGCATCATCTCTTTGGCACAGGTTCGACGTCCGCTGGTATCGCCATCAAAAATTGGCTGGCGGCCAATCGCCGCAGCGGAACGATCCGCGTTTACGGTACACCAGCCGAAGAGGGCGGTGCGGGCAAGTCGTACATGGTTCGGGAAGGCTTATTCAGCGACGTCGATGTGGCGCTACATTGGCACGCAGTGGACCGTAACGCCGGCACTAACGAGCCCACGCTCGCCAATAAGAGCGCGAAGTTCCGCTTCAGCGGCATCGCTGCGCATGCGGCGGCTTCGCCCGAGCGTGGTCGCTCTGCTCTGGATGGAGTGGAGGCCATGAACTTTATGGCGAACCTGATGCGTGAGCATGTGCCCGAAGATGCCCGTATGCATTACATCATCACTCGCGGAGGCGATGCACCTAACGTGGTGCCGGAGTTCGCCGAAGTGTTTTATTACGTCCGTCATCGCAATCCGGTGGTGATGGCCGAAATCTTTGATCGGCTGATCGCAGTTTCTGAAGCTGCTGCAATGGGAACTGGTACCACCGTGAAGCATGAGCTGATTCATGATGCATATAGTCTGCTGCCTAACGATGTATTCGCAGCCGCAGTCGATGTCAACCTACGGCGAGTAGGTGGCGTGAACTACGACGCGATCGAACAGGCGTTCGCAGAAAAACTATTCGCAACGCTCGGTAAAACTGATGTTGTACTCGGCTCGGAGCGAGAAGTGCAACCGATCGGTTGACGTCTCGGAATGGGATCCACTGATATCGGCGACGTGAGCTGGACGGTGCCAACCATTGGCCTTCGGACTGCGACCTGGGTGCCGGGTACGCCGGCGCATTCCTGGCAGGCGGTCGCGGCGGGCGGCATGACCATTGGTCTCAAGGGCATGGAGAACGCAAGTAAGATCCTCGCGCTGACAGCGGTCGATTTATTCACTCAGCCTAGCCTCATCACGCGTGCCCGCGCAGAGTTCGAGCAGCGCCGAGGGACCGATTTCAAATACCGGAGCGCGGTGGGTGATCGCGCTCCGCCTCTCGATTACCGTCGCTAAGTTTTCTCGGTCAACGACGAGGCGTTTGCCGTCTAGTGTTTTTCTCGGTTTCTTCTGTGCCGGCGGGCGTAAAGGAATATTTTTGACCTGAGAGCACGGCCTCGTACATGAGGCCGCCCTTGGCGATCGTGAACACCGCGAAGCCGCGGTAGAACTCACCGGTGGTGGTGGCATCGCGCTTGCCACCGCTGATGCCGGCGCTGGAGCCGGTGGTGCCGGCGGTCGCGCTCGCGGCTGCTGTGATGGCGACGGCGCTCACGCCCGCGCCAAACGAGAACTCGCCGCCCGTGAATTCGTCGAGCGCGCGCTTGTCCTGCAGGAAGATGATTTGGCTGTAGGCCTGTCCGCCTGCCTGGAAACCGAGGCTGAGCTGAGTAAGGCGCACGTCGCCGATGTAACGACCTTGCTCGAAGACTCGACCGCGCCCACCAGCGCCGCCCAAGCCGAGCCCGCCCTTGCCGATGGTCGGGAAGATGGCGTATCCGTAACTGCGATCGAAGAACGATGTGCTCTGGCCGGCGTGACGAAACAGTTCTTTGGTTTCGGTGTATTCGTCGGCGACGGCGTGAGCGGTAAGGGTCAGGGCCGCAAGGCCGGCGATCATGAGGCTGCATAGCGATCGTGTCATCCGTAGAGTCTCCGTGAACCTAACACCCGAATGCGGGCGAACCGTGGCCGGAATCGTAGCGCGTTTGGCGAGCGGTTACACTCTGCAGAAGAAATACGGAGTGTCGATGAGTACGGAGTTCGGGATCGTGATGGAAGCGTCGCCGGGATACACCGCGCGACTCGCCCGAGAAATCGAGGCCATGGGATTCGAGATTTTGTTGTGCCCCGACACACAAAACCTGAGCCCTGATCCGTTTTCGCAACTGGCCCTCGCCACGCAGACCACTCGCTCGCTGCGCCTAGGTACGGGCGTGACGAATCCGGTCACTCGTGATGTCGCCGTGACCGCCTGTGCCTTCTCCACGCTACAAGCCGAGTCCAATGGCCGCATGATCTGCGGCATCGGTCGTGGGGATTCCTCGGCTGCACATATCGGTGCACGAAATGGCACGACCGCACAGCTACGCACCTTCGTCGAACGGTTGCGCGCGTACACCCGCGGAGAGACGCTGGATCGTGACGGCACGCCATCGCGCATTCGCTGGTACGACTCGCTGCCGGTCGCACCGCTTCTGATCGACGTCGCTTGCACTGGTCCGCAGACCATACGCATGGCCGTCGATGTCGGGGATCGGATCAGCTTTGCCGTGGGCAGTACGCCCGAGCGCATTCGTTGGGCCATGGACGTAGCTCTCGCGCGGCTCGCAGAAACTGGTCGTCCGCGGGAATCCATCCGCATCGGGGCCTACGTTAATCTCGTGTGTGATTCGGATGAGCGGCGGGCGATTGCGCTCGGCCGCATGATCTCGGGCATGGTAGCCCATTTCGCAGGTATGCAGGACGCGCCGCTCGATCACTTGCCACCGCAGCTCAAAGATTTGGCAGCGAAGATGCGGACAGGTTATGACATGACGCGCCACGCGCAGGAGGCGGGTAGTCATCTTGCCGACGTTCCTGATAGTTTCGTCGATTGGTTCTCAATTTGTGGGCCGTCTGCCAAGTGTCGCGAGCGCCTCGAGCCTTTGATCGCGATGGGTCTCGATCATATTTATCAGTTGGGCGGCTCTCCCATCACGCACCCGCACGGACCACGTCAGGAGGGGATGGTTCGGCAGGCTGCTCTATTCGCAAAAGAAGTTATCCCGTATTTCAGGTGAGTTTGCTCGATGATGTTGTCTGCCTCCGTGCTCGAGCTCGCGAGAATTAATGGAATCCCTGTCGATGACGAGACGATGACCTCAAGGGTCGCATTCGGTAGCGAGGCAGCGGCTTAAGTACGTACGGTGGCGAACGAGCTCTACAAGGTGCTACCGGCCGCAGGCGAGCCAGCCTATTATCTCCCCAAGCTCTAAACGCTCGCCGCGCCTCTGTAAGCGTAGTCGGTATCAAAGCCCTCACGATCACCAATTAAGGATTTGGCTGATACCTATCTCGCGACTACTGCTGCAAAGCTAGTCTCAGGTGAGCTATATCGCGTGGATGCCGCACGCTCGGCCATTGAGCAAGCCGAATGTCGGCGCGCCGTGAAGCGAACCGCGGTTGCTCGCGGCCGCTGCCATTTATGGAATCGACTTGCCGCTCGCGAGGTTTGTAAATTGACCCCTAAAGTAGGCGAGCGGCGAGCCCTCGCGAGCCTCCACGGCAACAACCTTACCAAAGAAGATACGGTGGGTACCGACATCCGTCTGAGTAGCGACTTGACATTCGAGATAAGCGAGAGCGCCATCGAGACGCGGGTTCCCTAAGGTACTGTCACGCGCAGGCACGAGACCCAACTCCGCGAGTACAGCGAATTTATCCTGTTCTCGCGAGGCGAAATGTCGGGCGAGCTCCAACTGATCGTCCGCAAGCACATGGACGCAAAACCGGCCGGAGGCACTAGTCGCATGACAGGCACCGGACTGACGATTCAGGCACACGAGCACGGTGGGTGGATCCAGCGTGACGGAGGCTACGGCACTCGCTGTAATGCCTTGGGCGATACCCTCGTATCGGGTGGTAACCAATGTTACCCCGGTTAGAAATCGGCTGATTGTCGCGCGGTAATCGGTGCTCGAGACGTCCATGTCATTCACCGTAGGCACTACTCTATCTGCCAAGCCTTTGAGGATTAGTCTCCTAGTCATGCGCTGATTTTCCCTTCCCATCCGATCAGCGCACACAGAGATAGCCCTGCCTCGTGCGGGGCTTTTTTGTATCCTCATAATCCTGATGTCTGGTCCAGTTGCTGAAGATTTCCCACCCGAATGGCGCGGTGAGGCCGAAAAAGCCTTCGCCTGCAGCGACTTCGTCACAGAAAGCGTCGCGCGCGACCCCGAGCTGCTCAACGACCTGCTGCGAACGGGTGCTCTGCAGCAATTGCGCGTGGCCGGCGGGCAGCTGTGTTGGCCTAGTGGTGAGCAGCCACCGGCGCTTGAGGCTCCCGAACCGCAGTGGCAAGCCTGGCTGCGCCGATGGCGCTGTCGCGAGATGGTACGGATTGCCTGGCGGGATCTGAACGGGCGCGCCACGCTCGAAGAAACCCTCGAGGATTTGTCGGCCTTCGCCGACGATGTCGTCAATCGCGCGATGGCTGTTGCCTGGCACGGACTGTGCGATCGCTGCGGTACGCCTGAGTATGCCGAGGGCGGTGCGATGCCCATGGTCGTCGTGGGCATGGGAAAACTCGGCGGTCGTGAGCTCAATTTCTCCTCGGATATCGATCTCGTCTTTCTTTTTCCGGGGCATGGCGATACGACCCACGCTACGCCGGTCGGCCACGAAGAATTCTATGTGCGCCTTGGTCAGGCTCTGCTACGCCTGTTATCCGCTGTGACGGTCGATGGCTTCGTATTCCGTATCGATATGCGATTACGGCCCTTCGGTGATTCCGGGCCGCTGGCCTGCAGCTTTTCTTCTTTCGAGGATTACTTGCTGCAGCACGGTCGGGATTGGGAGCGCTATGCCTGGATCAAGGCAAGACCGATCACTGCACCTCGAGCTTATGCTGAGTTATACGACTCTGCAGTCAGGCCATTTGTCTACCGTCGTTACCTCGACTTCGGCGTGTTTGAGTCGCTGCGCGAAATGAAGCAGCTGATCGAAAAGCAGGTGGCTCGCAAGGAACTCGTCGATCACGTCAAGCTCGGGCCCGGCGGTATTCGCGAGATCGAGTTCATCGTTCAATCCATGCAATTGATCCGCGGCGGCCAAGACCGTCGGCTGCAGGACTCAAGGCTCTTAAAAGTGCTGCCGCAGCTTGCGCGCAGCCGATTATTACGTCCGCAGGCCGTGTCCGAACTCGAGGCGGCCTATCGTTTTCTACGAGTTCTCGAAAATCGCTTACAGATGATCGCCGATGCACAAACCCACGTCCTGCCTCGCGATCCCGCCTCGCAGCAAAAGCTCGTCCGCGCCATGGGTGAGCAGAGCTGGGGAGCCTTGCGACATACCTATGAGCGGCGGGTGGCGGATGTCCGTCGCGAGTTCAACGCCCTCGTGTTCGCACCAACTGGCGTCGAGCCCTTAAGTGGTATCGTCTCGCCTCGCTCAAACGAGGTCTCAGGCCTCTCGCTCATCTGGGATGACATGGTGGGTGTCGAGGCACTGGTCGAGGTACTCACGTCGTGGGGCATGACGAGCGGAGAGGAGCTGGCGCGGCTTCTCATCGATTTCCGCAGTAGTTCCCAGGTACGGCGGCTCGATGCGACGGGCCGACGTCGAATCGAGCTACTCGTCCCGCAATTGTTGGTTTCTCTCAAGCTTGATGACGATCACCTCACCATGGGTCGCAGGCTCTTACGCGTCCTTGAGGCCATCGGCGGTCGATCGGCCTACTTTGCTTTACTCAATGAAAATCCGGCCGCACGGCAGCGTTTTGTTCGCGTGTGCCGGGGGGGCGACTTTCTCGTACAGCAGCTTGTGGCCCACCCTTTGTTACTCGATGAATTACTCGATGAGCGTGTCCTTACCGTGCCACCTGCACGGACGGAACTGCTCGCCGATCTCGACGATCGCCTCGCGCGAGTCGATGGCGACGATCCCGAGCAACTCGTCGAGGCGCTCGCCCAATTTAAGCGCGCTGCGGTATTTCGTGTCGCCATCACCGATCTTTCTGGCAGCTTGCCACTGATGCAAGTATCGGATCGACTCACGGATGTTGCGGAACTCGTGCTCCAGAGAGTCTTGCAGCAGGCTTGGTCGCAGATGACGAGTCAGTTCGGCATACCCACTTGTCGCATGACGGGTGACGCGCCACCACGCCATGTGGAGGTGTGTGTCGTTGGCTACGGCAAGCTCGGCGGGATCGAGCTTGGCTACGGGTCCGACCTCGATCTCGTTTTTCTTCACGACTCGATCGGTGCGGTGCAGGAAACCTCGGGCGATCGTCCGATCGATAACCAGTTGTTCTTTGCCAGACTCGCGCAGCGCATCGTCCACATTCTCACAGTGCACTCGGCAGCAGGCCGTCTCTACGACGTCGATATCCGTCTGCGCCCGGGCGGAAAGGGTGGAATGCCGATCACACAGCTGGAGGCCTTCATAGATTATCAGCACTCCTCGGCTTGGACCTGGGAGCATCAGGCGTTGTTACACGCACGAGCAGTTGCCGGTCCGCCTGCGCTCTGCGAGAGATTTGAGCATGAGCGAGTGCGCATCCTTGGTGAGTTCATAAAACGGGAGACGCTGCGCGAGGAGGTTGGCAACATGCGCGAGCGGATGCGTCACGAGCTCGCCAAGTCGAAGACTGATCAATTCGACCTTAAGCAGGATCGCGGCGGTATCGCAGATATCGAGTTTCTCGCCCAATACTGGGCGCTGCGTGAGGGGGTGAGGCACCCGGCGGTGTTGATGTACTCTGACACCATCCGTCAGCTCGAAACATTGGCCTCCGGCGATCTCATACCGCAGCAAACGGTGGACGTTTTAACGAGAGTCTACTGCGCATATCGCATGCGTAATCACCATCGATCACTCCGCGAAGAAAGCGGCATCATCGATGCAAGCGAGTTCGTTGCCGAGCGCGCAGCCGTAGCCCGAATCTGGGAAGACACCTTTGCCGGTACGGCTACGCCGGTATAATCGCGGAATGGCGGAGAAGCCCCTTATCCAGCCGAACGCACAGAGCAAGTACGACGTCACGTCTGAAGATCTGCCGCTCTCGTGTCCGATGCCGCAGATGCAACTGTGGAACTCACATCCGCGCATTTATCTGCCCATCGAGAAAACGGGTTGGGCTAAGTGCCCTTATTGCGGTGCTGAGTACTCGCTGCAGCGCTGAGCGCTGATCAAACCGACCGATACGGCTTGTAGGATTTTTCTTCGACGATGCGCGATCCGAGAGTCATATTGATGCGCTTTTTGACGGCCGCACGCTCGTCATTCGTCACGTAAACCGCCCGTGCGAGTTCGATGAATTCGGCATCGAAAGCCTGAGCGAGTTCTTTATCGCGAATCTTATCTTCGATATCCCATAACGCTTCGTTTACGCGCTGTAGAGTAGCTTCGTCAGCCGCTACTTCTGATATCGCCGCGCCGCCATCGCGCCAAATGTTCTCGAGAAGATCGAGTTCGAGCCGTACGTTACCCACCTTGACGGCGTCGGTCAAACGAGCGGCCTTGATGCGCAGGATCGTGATTTTGTCGAGCAGCTCGCCCAGGGAGATGGGCACGAGTATGTCTTTCATAGGTGTGATGCTAGCAAGGCATCAAGGCGGTTGCAGACCTCAGGTACCTCGATCAGCTCCATGACGCCGGGCTCTTCGATTTTGGTAGTCCAGGGCAGGCCGTTTGGCGCACTACGCCTAAACTTTTGAGTGGCTCGCGGGAAGGCGTCGATGCACCACTCGCGTGAGAGATAAGGTCCGCTACGCGCCGGGTTCGTGGCAGCATAGAGCCCGATAACTGGCGTACCGACCATGGTGGCCATGTGCGCGGGTCCCGTATCGGGAGCGAGTAGTGCTGTCGCGCGGCTGAGCAGGGCGAGTAACTGAGGCAGGGTATCTTTACCGACCTGATTAATGACGCCGGAGCACTGCGCAGCAATGGCATGCGACATCGATTTTTCGGTTTCGCTGGGGCCGCCCGCCAAAATGACCGTCATCCCGTGCTCTTCGATGGCATGTCGCGCCACCGCTGCGTAACGCTCGGCGAGCCAGTTTCGAAGTGCGTGAGTCGAGCATGCGCTAATCACGAGCGTACGGGGCGCCCCATCGGGGATGAGCCGCTTAGCGTATTTGATAGCGTCGTCGGGTAGCGGGAGGTTCCACTCAAGCACGCGCTGCCTTACGCCTGCCGATTCGGCGAAGCCCAAGAAACTGTCGAGCACGTGCTCGCGGCTGCGAGGTGCGATGCGGGCATTAGTGACTAGCCACTGCAGCTCCCTTGCGCGCGCGCGGTCAAAACCCAACTTGATTCGCGCCGGGACGAGTGCTGCGATGACGCTCGCTCGAACCGACAGCTGTAAGTGAAGCATCAGGTCGAACTGCCGACGTCGCAGCGCGGCGCGGAGAGTCTTAAGCCCCGCAAAGCCGGCTCGCTTGCCCACGGTGATAAACTCGACGCCCGATAGCAAGGTCATGAGTTGCAACTCGGCTTGGCCGATAATCCAAGTGAATCGCGTGCCGGGCCACGCGCGCTGTAAAGAGCGTAGCAGGGGTACGACGTGGCAGGTGTCGCCGATAGCCGAAAGCCTCAAGAGGCAAACGGATTCGGGCGGCTTGATAAGCGGAAGCATGGCTTGAGGCGGTGAGGGTAAAGATGACTGATATTCGCAAGCACGAACCGCGGGAGGATAGGATCCAAGTCGGCCGCTCTGTGATTTTATATGACCCCTCTCTCGTCAGCAATTTTGATGAGCGCTGGTTCGATCCTGCGCACTGGAGTCGGATTGGTGCACTGCGCGGCGAAGCGCCGGGTCGGGGCAGTACTGTTTTCTTCGCGGCGGAGGGTGCAGCTTTTGCCCTGCGTCATTATCGACGAGGTGGCCTCGTCACCGCGGTCATGCACGATCGTTATCTAAATGCAGGGGAAGCACGCTCTCGGCCCTTTCGGGAGTTCCGGGTGATTCAGCAATTGCAGCATCTCGGTTTGCCCGTCGCGCCTGTAGCCGCCGCATTATTTGCGCCGATGGGGCTCTTCTGTCGTGGTGATCTCATCACCCGACGCCTCATGGGGGTGAGAACCCTCGCCGAGCGCCTTTCGCAAGGGTTTGAGTCGATCGATTGGTTGGCCGTTGGGACAACGGTTGCACGGTTTCATGGGGTGGGTTTGCGTCACGCAGATCTCAACGCCCATAACTTACTCGTTGATGATCAAGGACAGTGGTTCCTCATCGATTTCGATCGTGCGAGTTTTTGTGATTCTGGACTTTGGTGCGACGTCAATCTCGTACGTCTACGCCGTTCCATTCTCAAAGTGTGCGATTCTTTGAGTAGGCCATTCGATGAGTATCGATGGATATCATTGCTCGAGGGATATCGTGACTTCTCGCGCACGGATCGCTTGTCATGATGCGATGGCTCTACCGTTTGCTCGCGACGATGGCGCTACCTGTGGCGACGGCGCTTTTTGTGCTACGCATATTTCGGGACGATCCCAGCGAGCAGCGCGAGTTTTCGCAGCGATTCGGCTTCGGAGCTCGCCACGCAACCGACGCCATCTGGATTCATGCCGTATCGGTGGGCGAGGTGCAGGCTGCTGCGGCGCTCGTACGGGCTCTGCGAAGCAAATACCCTGATGTTCCAATCACGTTGACGGCGACCACCGGCACCGGCGTTGAACGCGCACGAGAGACCCTCGGTCGCATGATCGACATCCGCTTTCTTCCATTCGATTCTCTGGGTTGCGTCAAACGTTTTCTTGATCGTGTTCGACCGCGCCTTGCGATCATCATTGAGAAAGAACTTTGGCCGAATCTTCTTGGCGAGTGTGCAGCACGGGCGATTCCCGTTGTACTGGCGAGTGCTACGATCTCGGCCCGCTCCGTCAATCTATGGCGTCGATTCGCGCCGCTGTTCCGTAACGTATTCGAGAGCAGCGTGATCGTGGCCGCACAGTCCGAGACTGATGCCGATCGTTTTCGACAAATCGGCGTCACGCCTAATCGCATTCAGGTGATCGGTAATCTCAAGTTTGATCTTTCGTTTTCACACTCGCTTGTGGAGCAGGGCACTGCGCTGCGCACGCGTTACGGTTGGCCACATCGAACGATACTGGTGGGCGGCAGCACTTATGAGTTTGAGGAATTCGCCTTGCTCGAGGTGCAGCGTCGTTTGCGAGTCGACGGGGTCGACATCGCGCTCGTGATCGCCCCGCGCCATCCCTCCCGTTTTGATGCCGTCGCAGCGCGTTTGCATTCAGCTGGGATAAATTTCGTCCGTCGAAGTCAACTCGATACGGGATCGACGTCAGCGGCGCCTGATGTACTGTTGCTCGATACCCTCGGTGAGCTGATGACAGCCTACGCGACGGCAGATCTTGCATTCGTTGGCGGCAGTCTCCTTACCGACATGGGTGGACACAACTTGATCGAGCCTGCAGCGCTCGCTGTGCCCACGATTACAGGCTCGCAAGGCTACAACGCACCAGACATCACCGTGGCGCTGCAAGCAGCAGGGGCGCTTACCGTCGTGAACGATGTGGAGGGTCTCTTCGACGAAGTGCGCGGACTTGTGGCCCGCAAGACGGAGCGCACACGGCGTGGTGCGCTTGGCCGAGCATTCGTAGAAAAGAATAGGGGCACGCTAGAGCGTTTACTCGTCTGCCTCGAGCCGCTTATGGCTGTGCCACGGCATCAGTCGCTGACAACCAACTGTTAACCTCTTCGAGCGTAACGCGATCGAGCGTACCGATGGCAAGGCGCAGCCGCATCACATTCAAAATATAGTCGTACCGGCTGCGCGAATAGTTGGTTTGAGCCGCTGTCAGGCTGCGACGCGCCTCGAGTACATCGACGGCCGTACGCGTGCCGACTTCGTAGCCCGCCTCGGTAGCTTTGAGGGCCGTTAGGTTTGACTCGAGCGCCTGACGCAGTGCGTTGACACGAGAAATTTCGCTGATGACGCCTAAGTAGGCGTCGCGCGCTTGACGCTCGGTCTGGCGGGAGACGCGAGTCAAACGCTCACGCGCAGCGCGCCATTGGAATTCGGTTTGACGGACGCGCGACTGGGCTGTACCACCGCTGAATATGGGCATCGTGACTTGCAGCGTATAGCTCTCGTCCTCGGTATCCGAAAGACGCGTGCCTAAGTTGCCACTGACGAAGTAGATGGAGCTCGCCGTCTCAACCTTGCTCTTACTTGCGACGAGATCAAGTTCTGGCAGATGTCCGCCGAATGCGGCGCGCACGTTATCGCGGGCGATATCGGCAGCAAGTCGGCTCGAGACGAGCGCGAGGTTTTGTTCCATCGATCGCTCGACCCACCGCGCTTCATCGGCAGGCTCAGGAGACTTAAGCGGCATTGCATCACCCGGCTTAGCGAGCTTCGTGTATTTCTCGGCGGTGATTTCGCGGAGGAGTTCTTCGGCCGAGGCGAGTTGGCGTTTGGCAGCGATGACTGCGGCAGCGGCGCTGTCGCGAGCTGCTTTGGCCTCTTGAATGTCCGTGATGGCGATTAGACCGACCTCGAAGCGCTTTTCGGCTTGCTCGAGCTGCCGTGAGATGGCCTCGAGAGCCGAGGACTGCGCCTCGACGGCATCTTGCGCCGCGAGCACATTGAAATACGCCTCAGAGACGCGCAGGACAAGTTGCTGCTCCGCCGCCCGGAAGTCTGCTTCGGCTTGGGCGACTTGTCGACTCGCACGCTTGATCGCGACCCAGTTATCCCAGGAAATGAGGCTTTGACGGAGGTCGAGGCTCCAGCGGTCGGTTTCGGGCTCGGAAACGCTAGAAGAGAGGAAATTGAGGACTACGGTCTGGCCATTCGGCAGGCGTTGCTCTTGGGGAAACTGGCCGGTGCTTGTGGTGTCAGACTTGGTCTGGCTCGCCGACCCCGAAATCTGCGGGAGAATCGCCGCCCAGGCCTGAGGCCGGGATTCGCGCGCAGCGCGGCGCAGGGCGTCCGCCTCACGGATTTGAGGGTCGTTGGCGAGGGCACGCTCGTAAACGGCTTTGAGGTCTTCGGCGGGTGCCGCAGAGGCGGCGACCAGCATGCCGATGGCGAGAATGCGTAGGTGCGAAATCATTCAAACCTCGTTGGTGATAGAAAGAAAGATTGATAACAAATAGCACTCTGAACGGCTAACTCGGCGGCAAGGCATTGGTTAGTATGAACGCAACGACGGATCGATGCGTTCTCCCCAGGCGAGAATTCCGCCTGTGAGGTTGAATACCGAGCCGAACCCCCGAGTCTCCAGAATTTTGGTGACCTGCATGCTACGCCCCCCGGAGCGACACATGATGATCAAAGGGGTCGCCGGATCGAGTTCACCGATCCGCGCAAGAATTTGGCCCATGGGGATATGACGCGCGAAGGCCAGGTTCGAGATATCGAGTTCCCAACCCTCTCGCACGTCTATTACGGGCGGCCGTTCGCCCGCATCGATTCGGGCTTTCAGTTGCTCGACCGTTATTTCGTTAATCATCATCGCATCCTGCGCGGGCTCGATCAGAAATTGAAGCGTTCGGGCTGGCGAGCGCCCACCAGCGGCTTAAGCGCCGTCTCGAAGAGTCCGGTCGACCTGAAGGCTTCAGCCGCGACCCGCTCGATGAGGTACGCTTCCATAACGGGCCCGAGGCCGATCACGGCGAATAGCCTGCCGCCGATAGCGAGCTGGCCAGCGAACCGTTCATCTGGAACGGGCAAGGAGCCGCTGAGCACGATGACGTCATAAGCACCGTTAAGCAGAGCCTCGGGCTCGAAGGCGTTGCGGCATTCGACGGTGACGTTACGCACGCCCGCATTCCGCAGATTTTGGATCGCGATTACCGCGAGATCTTCACGTAGCTCAAGACCGCGAACGCTGCACGCTCGAGCAGCAAGACAGGCAGCGAGGAAACCAGTGCCGACGCCCACGAGTAAAACGCGATCGGTCGGCAGGGGCGTCACAGCCTGCATGATCCGCCCAGCCACTTTGGGTGCGAGCATGCGATCGTCTGCGTTCAAGGGGATTTCGATGTCGGCGAAAGCGAGCTCGACGTAGGCGGGCGGCACGAACTTCTCGCGCGGCACGCGGGCGAACACTTCAAGTATGCTGGGATCGAGGACCTCCCAGGCACGCAGCTGCTGCTGAATCATCTGCTCACGTGCGGCCTCGGTAGCCGCAGAGGTCATCGTCATCGGTGGAAATCCGTCTTGCTCTAACGAGGGGACGGGAACATACGGGTTTTCCCGTTGGCTGCCAAGTCGTAGAACTACGGAGGCCGCGGGAGCAGGGACCGCCGGCTCGGCCCGAGCCGGACCGGCGACCTGCCTATTCGCTTTCAACCGCGACTATTTCGCAGCGCTCTTCGCGAAGTCGCCGGCCTCGACGATGCTGATCGTGTCGGGCTTGATCCAGTGCTTCACAGCGGCGTTGACCTCGGCTACGGTCAGTGCGGCGACGCGCTTCTCAAAGTCGGCGTCCCATTCGAGCGTGCGCTCGAGGAACAAATAACTCGCGAGGCGACCCACGAGTTCCCGATCCTGCGAGCGGCTGACGCCGCGGCTTTGCAGCCAACCGTTCTTAGCGTCGCGAAGCTCCGTCTCGCCGTAACCCTCGGTCAGGATTTTCGCCAGCTCCTCTCGGTATGCGGCGATAAGGCGCGCTGAGTTTTCCGGGTTATAGATCGCGAATGTACCGAAGTTACCGTCCTTGTCGAGCGGGTCTGCCGTCAGGAAGGACGACACGCCGTAGCTGATGCCTTCTTTTTGACGGATGCGCACCGCAAGACGCGAGTTGAGGAAGCCACCCCCCAGCATGTAGTTGGCGAGCACGAGCGCCGGGTAGTCCGCGTTGTCGTCCCGCAGTTCGAGGTTCACGCCCGCGATCATTGCCGCGTTCGCCTTGTCCGGCGTGTTGATCTTGCGGACCATCGCCGGCACGTCGAAGTACGGCGAAACGGCACGCTCGTACGGCATTTTCGCGTTCCAGCCCGCGAGAATGGCGCCGAGTGCCGAGCGCACCATGTTTTCGTCGAAATCACCGACGACTGCGGCGGTCGCGCGACTGGCGCCGTAGAACTCGTCATGGAACTTGCGCAAGTCTGCGGCCGTCACGGCCCGCACGGCTGCTGCCTGCTCATCGAAGCTGAGCGTGCGCCGGAAATCATTGGCCGGGAAGGGCGAGCTGATGCGATTGATCTCCTGTGCCGCGATCGCCTGCGGCTCGCTACGTTGCTGCTCGATCGCCGCCAGCACTTCGTCGCGCAGCTTGGTGAGTTCGGCCTCAGGGAACACCGGATTACGCAGGATGTCCCCCACGATCTCGAGCGTCGGCACGAGATTCTCGCGGGTCGAGGTGATGTTCACCGTGACGTTCTGCCCGCCACCGCCAATGCCGACCGACGATTTGAGTTTGTCGAGCTCGTCTTTGATCTGCTGCAGCGTACGGTTCTTCGTACCGCGCCGCAGCATCGCTGCCGTCAGTTCCGCAGTGGTGGCTTTGCCTTCAAGCGAGGCGAGGCTACCCACTCGCAACGTCATCGAAACGTTGACTGAGCTGCCACGCGTCGACTTGCTGAGGGAGCTGTATTCCGCACCGCCCGGGAAAGTCTCGGTACGGGTGCGCGAGACGATGTTAGCCGGCGAAGGATCGAAGACCTCCGCCTGCTTGAGCGCCTGTTTGCCTTGGTAATCTTTGAGGATGACGGTCGGATCCGGAGTCTGCGGAATCGCGGATCGATCCGGGGCCGCATCGGGCAGGAACAAACCGGTCGTGCGATTAGCGGATTTGAGATAGGTCGCAGCGGCACGATTGACGTCGGCTGCAGTGACTTTCTCCATCTGGTCGCGCGAGAGGAACCACAAGCGCCAATCACCTCTGGCGATGTATTCGGAGAGACCCAGGCCCACGCGATCGCTGTTGTTGTACGTCTGTTCGAAGAAGCGCAGGAACTTGTTGCGAGCACGAGCGACTTCTTCCTCGGTGACCGGCTGCGACTTCATACCGTCGAGTACGGCGAGCATCGTATGCGTGGCATCGGCGACGAGTTTGTCCTTCAAGACTTCCGCCGCGAAATACATGTAGCCCGGATCTTTGAGACCGAATGCGAACCCGTCGACGCTGCTTGCCTTGCCCGTTTCGACGAGCGCCTTGTAAAGGCGACCGGAGGGTTCGTTCGTCAGTACATCCGCGAGCGCTTGAACGGCGGCGAAGTCGGGGTGTCCGCCCGGAGGAATGTGATAGCCCGCTGAGGTGACTTGCAAATCGCCGACGCGACGCAGCACGACATGGCGCTCGCCATCTTGTGTCGGTTCGACCGTGTAAGTCGGTTGCAGCACGCGGGTCGGACGCGGGATCTTGCCGAAGAATTCGTTGATCCAGCCGATGGTCTTCGCTTCGTCGATCTTGCCGGCGACGGTGAGCACGGCATTATCGGGCTGGTAGTACTTCTTGTAAAACGCACGCAGGTTGTCGATGGGTACGCGCTCGATGTCTTCGCGCGAACCGATCGTCGACTTGCCGTAGTTGTGCCAGAGGTAAGCCGTTGACATCACGCGCTCAAGCAGCACGCCGCCCGGATCGTTCTCGCCCGACTCGAACTCGTTGCGTACGACAGAAAATTCGCTGCGCAGATCCTCTTCCTTGATGAAGGAATTGATCATGCGGTCGCTCTCGAGATCGAGGGCCCAGCGCAAGTTGTCGTCCGTCGCCGCGAAGGTTTCAAAGTAATTGGTACGGTCGTACCAAGTTGTACCGTTCGGGCGCGCACCGCGCGAGGTTAGCTCTTGCGGGATATTCGGAAAGCGCGGCGTCCCCTTAAACACCATGTGCTCTAACAGGTGCGCCATACCGCTTTCGCCGTAACCTTCGTGGCGCGAACCGACGAGGTAGGTGATGTTGACGGTGATGGTGGACTTAGATGGATCCGGGAAAAGCAGGACCTTCATGCCGTTCGCAAGGCGGTACTCGGTGATGCCCTCGACGGAGGTGATCCTCTCCGGCAGTGCGAGTCGGGTTGACTCGACCCTATCAGCAAGGCATACAGAAAGTCGTCCGATCGCGAAGCAAGGACTGCTCGCCCCACGCGCAGCTGCAGGCTTATCCGCAGCAAGGCCGACGGGGATGGCAAACGCCAAGGCGGACGCGGCCAACGCCAAGGTGAGGCGGGAGACGAGATTGCGCACAGGAGACACTCCAAGCTTGAAGTCAGCGGCGAACAATGTATCCGTCCGCACAGTATTTGCAAGATCTTGCGCAATCACCGTAGTTCTGTGCATGCCTCTGGCCATGGCAGAGCCGCCAGCGGCCGGCCCTGCGCCTCCTCATAAACCCCTCGATCTGTCGATCGGTCGGCTCAACACCTTCATGGCGCCCAAAGAATGGTTCCTGCCTTTGCCCGCCGAGGTCGACGAGGTCATCGTTCGTGGTCGTCGCCAACCGGGAGAGTTGCCCGATCATAAGGCCGTGCCCCAAGGGCTCGGCGGTTTGTTCTGGGGCCTGCGCAATCCGACCAAGAGCTGGCGACTGCTGCTGCCCGACCCGAACGTCACCGTACCCATGCGCGATGGCGACGAACCGCGCGAACCGCCTGGCGCCTATCGGGTGCGCATCGGCGAGCCCGGAAAAATTTACTGATCGGTGGTCCGACTGATCGCTCGTCAAAAAAAAAGCCCCGCCGAAGGGCGGGGCTTTCAGGGAATCGACACCCTATCGTCGCAATCTTAGAGCAGCGGCACTAGCAGTAGTGCAACGATGTTGATGATCTTGATCAGAGGGTTGATGGCTGGGCCTGCGGTATCCTTATACGGATCGCCGACGGTGTCACCAGTGACCGCAGCCTTGTGGGCTGCGGAACCCTTCCCACCGAAGTTGCCTTCCTCGATGTACTTCTTGGCGTTATCCCAGGCACCGCCACCAGTGCACATGGAGATCGCCACGAAGAGACCGGTGACGATGGTGCCGATGAGTAGACCGCCCAAGGCCTTGATGCCTTCGCCCGGGCCCATCAACGCGTTAATGCCGAAGGCCACCACGACCGGTACGAGGATCGGCAGCAACGACGGCACGACCATTTCTTTGATCGCCGCCTTCGTCAGAAGGTCGACGGCCTTGGAGTAGTCGGGCTTCGCCGTGCCTTCCATGATGCCCTTGATCTCGCGGAACTGACGTCGGACTTCCGTCACGACCGAGCCCGCTGCGCGACCGACCGCTTCCATCGCCATCGCGGCGAAAAGATAGGGTACGAGACCGCCAATGAAGAGACCGATAATTACGGCTGGATCAGAGAGCGAGAAGTCGACGAGTTTGCCGGCGTCTTCGAGCTTGTGCGTGTAGTCAGCGAAGAGCACGAGGGCGGCGAGCCCGGCTGAGCCGATCGCGTAACCTTTGGTGACGGCCTTCGTCGTGTTACCCACGGCGTCGAGCGGATCGGTGATGTTGCGGATCTTCTTGTCGAGGCCCGACATCTCGGCGATGCCACCGGCGTTGTCCGTGATCGGACCGTAGGCATCGAGCGCGACGATCATCCCCGTGAGAGAGAGCATGGCGGTCGCAGCGATTGCGATGCCATAAAGACCCTCGAGCGTGAACGCACCCCAGATGGCGGCGCAGACTGTGATGACCGGCAGGGCGGTCGATTTCATCGACACGCCAAGACCGGCGATCATGTTGGTCGCGTGCCCCGTCTGAGACGCTTCGGCGACTTTGCGCACCGGGCTGTACTCGGTCGCGGTGTAGTACTCGGTGATCACGATCATTGCGGCGGTGAGCGCAAGCCCGATCAGCGTGCAGCCGAACAAGCCCATGAAGTTGTTGGGCATCAGCGTCTGCGTGATGAACCAGAAGGCAATGGCCGAGATGACGCCCGAGACAATCACGCCCTTGTAGAGCGCGTTCATGATCTTGCCCCCGTCGCTGACCTTCACGAAGAAGGTGCCGACAATCGAGGCGACGATGGACGCGGCGCCAAGGGCGAGCGGGTACATCACCGCGGCGCCGTCGCTGCTGGCGAGCATCAGGCCGCCAAGCAACATGGTTGCGACCAGCGTGACCGCGTAGGTTTCGAACAAGTCGGCCGCCATGCCAGCGCAGTCACCGACGTTGTCACCGACGTTATCGGCGATCACCGCCGGGTTGCGCGGATCGTCCTCGGGAATGCCGGCTTCGACCTTACCGACGAGATCGGCACCAACATCCGCACCCTTGGTGAAAATGCCGCCGCCGAGACGCGCGAAGATGGAGATCAGCGAGCCGCCGAAAGCGAGGCCCACCAGCGAGCGCAGTGCATGTTCGTCACCGACCAGACCGCGCACCGCGAGGTAATACCCGGCGACGCCAAGCAGGCCAAGACCGACGACCAGCATGCCCGTCACCGCGCCACCTTTGAAGGCAACCTGCAGCGCGGCGTTGAGGCCGTTACTCGCAGCCTCTGCAGTGCGAACGTTGGCGCGCACCGAGACGTTCATGCCAATGAAGCCGGCAAGACCCGAGAGGACGGCGCCAACCGCGAAACCGCCCGCGGTGACCCAGTCGAGGGCGAGGCCCAGCACGAGGCAGAGGACGACGCCGACGATGGCGATGGTGGTGTACTGACGATTGAGATAGGCCTCGGCGCCAGCCTGAATGGCGGCGGCGATTTCCTGCATGCGGGCGTTGCCGGCGGGCAGCGAGTTGATCGAAGCGGCCGACACCGCGCCGTAAATGACCGCAATAACTCCGGCGTTCATGGCGATCCAGAGCCAAAAATTAACGTCCATCTTGAGTAGTCCCCCTGAAAGAATTCGTAGTCATAACGTAATTAAAAAAGCGGCGAAATGTAGCACAGCGACGGCGGCGCCCCGGCCGGCTGCCGAGGTGGGCCGTTAGACCTTGAACGGCGGCAGTTTCTTGCGAACTGCGACGCCCTTGAGTTTGACGTACACCGGCAGACCGTCTTTGTACGGCGGCGGATCACCACCGCCAATGAGAGGCAGCAGATAGCGACGGCATGTCTCGGTGATGCCGAAGCCGTCGGGCGTGATGAAGTCGCGCGGGACTTTCTTCTCGACGTTGGCGACCTTTGCGAGCGGCACGTGACCCACCGTCCAGCGATAGGGCTTCGATGACTTGCGTACGACGATAGGCATGACGGCGTTGTGACCTTTGACTGCGAGCTCGACGGCAGCCTGACCCATGGCGTAGGCCTGCTCGACGTCGACCTTCGAGGCGATGTGCCTCGCAGCGCGTTGCAGGTAATCGGCGACGGCCCAATGATATTTATAGCCATGGGCTTCGCGCACCATGTTAGCTACGACTGGACCGACGCCACCGAGCTGAGTGTGACCGAACGCATCTTTGGTGCCGGCATCAGCTAGGAAGCGACCGTCGGCATACGCGGTGCCCTCAGAGACTACGATCACGCAATACCCGATGCGATCGACGGTTTCTTTGACGCGCTTCAGGAAGGCCTTTTGATCGAAGGCGATTTCCGGAAACAGGATGATGTGGGGTGCCGCGTCTCGACCCTTGCCTGCGAGACCGCCCGCTGCAGCGATCCAACCGGCGTGACGACCCATGACTTCCATCACGAATACTTTGGTCGAGGTACGTGCCATCGAAGCGACGTCGAGCGAGGCTTCGAGCGTCGAGATTGCGATGTATTTGGCGACCGAGCCGAAGCCGGGAGATGCGTCGGTGAAGGGCAGATCATTGTCGACGGTCTTCGGAACGCCGATACAGGTGATGGGATAGCCGAACTGCTCACCCATTTGCGCCACTTTATGCGCCGTATCCATGGAGTCGTTACCGCCGTTGTAGAAAAAGTATCCAATGTCATGGGCCTTGAAGATCTGTATCAACCGCTCATACTCAACTCGATTTTTGTCGAGACCTTTAAGCTTAAAGCGGGCCGATCCGAAGGCACCGGACGGCGTGTGTCGCAGGCCTGCAATCGCCGATTTGCTTTCTTTTGAGCAGTCGATCAAGTCTTCTTCGAGGGCACCGACGATGCCATGGTGTCCGGCATAGACCTTCCCGATGACTTTGGGGTAGCGGGCGGCGGCCTCGATGACGCCCGCGGCCGAGGCATTGATGACGGCGGTGACGCCGCCGGACTGGGCGTACAAAGCATTGCGGGGCTTGTTCTTTTTCATGGGCGGCGAGCATAGCGCAGGGTTTGACCTGCCGAAATCGTCCCGGTACTGTGACCGCTGTCGCGAGTTGAGAAGATTTATCATTTAATGAGAATTATCTTTCTCGGGGCCCCGGGGTCCGGCAAGGGCACCCAGGCTCAACGCCTCGTTGAACGCCACGGAATCCCGCAAATCTCTACGGGAGATTTACTGCGCGCGCACGTTCGTGAAGTTACCGAATTGGGCCGTCGTGCAAAGTCGGTCATGGATGCCGGCCAGCTTGTCGACGACGTGACGATCCTCAGCATGGTTCGCGAACGCTTCTCCGAGGCGGATGCCGCACGCGGGTTCATCCTTGACGGGTTTCCGCGCACCATTCCGCAAGCCTATGGGCTCGAGACGATGCTTGCCGAAATTGGCAAGCCGCTGAATGCGGTCATTTTGTTCGACGTCGACTCGGCTTTGCTCGTCAAGCGCATCTCGGGTCGTCGCAGTTGCCAGGACTGCGGTCGCGTGTTCAATGTTCACGTGGCACCAGCCCCAGTGCCACCGCCCTGCAACGGGCAGTGCGCGACGCCGCGACTCTTGCAGCGACCCGATGACGCCGAAGATACGGTCGCCAAGCGTCTCGAGGTGTACGAGGTACAGACTGCGCCACTAGTCGATTTTTATCGCGAGCGTGGCATGTTGAAAACTGTTCAGGCCGATGCATCGCTCTCCGAAGTGACGGCGCGAGTCGAAGCGGCGTTACAGTGCTGCGCGTAAACGCTCGGTGAGTAATTCGGCGCGCCAACCACACAGCGTCCGAGCGGCATCTTCGCCGCGCGCAATCTCCTCGAGATCTTTGCGGGTCGCAAAAACTTCGGGCGCGATCGCGAGCTCTTGCGCAAGCGCTTGGACGACCTGTGAGAGTCGTTTTGTTCGTGCGAGGAGTGCCGGATCGGGGCGTTGGCGTCGTGGAAGGGGCGGAGTCGGATTATCGATTCGAGCACTCGCGACGAGTCCTAAGATTTCGTCACTCGAATGTTTAACGACACCCTCGGGAATTCCGGGAATCTGTGCGAGCTCGGCACGATCACGCGGAACGCGCTGCACGATTTCTCGTAGCACGGCGTCATCAAGAATCCAGCCGCGCGGTCTATTTTTTAATATGGCGCGTCGCTCCCGCCAAGCGGTTAAGGTACGCAGCAAAGTCATGCGTCCTTCGTCCCAGCCCTGAGTGCCTTTGAATCTTTGCCATACTTTGTCTGGATCAAGGATGAGCAGATTCGGATCTTGAAGGGCCTCGAGATCCTCTTTGAGCCAGCTTTCGCGACCGAGGCGCGCGAGGTCGCCGAGCAGTCGATCACGCAAGGCGTGCAAATAACGTACGTCATCGAGCGCGTACTCGATTTGTTCAGGGGAGAGCGGGCGTCGCGACCAGTCGGTTCGGGTTTGGCCTTTCGGCAGCTCGCGATTAAGCAGACGTCGCACCAGTTCCGCGTAACCGACTTGTGCGGGAAAACCGGAGAGCGCCGCCGCGATCTGCGTGTCGAAGAGGGGTGCGATTACGCCAATGACGGGAGCGAGCACCTCAAGGTCTTGTCGACCGGCATGGAGGATCTTGACTGGGCCGCCGATGCTAAGCGCAGGACGCAATAGGCCTAGATCTGCGAGAGCGAGCGGATCCACACAGACAGCTTCATTCGATGAGGAAAGCTGAAGCAGACAAAGCTCGGCTCGATAGGTGCGCTCGCGGAGGAATTCGGTGTCGAGCGCGAGCGTCTCGCCGTCAAGTCGACCGACGAGGTCCTTGAGGGCCGCGGGGCTCTCGATGAGTGCGGAAGACGACGACATGACCCGACTATGCAAGAATTCAGACGCAAGGGGAACGGATGCTCATGAAGTCTACGATCAAAACCTTTCTGGAAATTCTCAGCCTACGCGCAGGACCCGAGGACCTGCCTACCTCCCCGACGTTGCTGATCCGCCTGTTCGTCCTGCTTATCGTGCTGCAGACGAGCCTCGGCGCGTGGCTACTGGCACCAGCGGGGTCCTTGCTCCCTCAGGCCTTGCTGTCGGGTCTTGTATCGCTCGGATGGCTTGCGCTTGTGCTGCGACTCTTCGGTAAGCCTGAGCGTTTCGTGCAGACCGGCTCAGCGGTGCTCGGCATCGCCTGTGCTTTTGCGCCAATCGCCATTCCGGTACTTGTGACGGCTCGACCTGAGTCGGGGCTGCCCGTCACCGTGACCCCGATGACGTTCTTCGCATTTATAATCAGTCTTTATTTAATCTACGTCAACGGACGCATCTTGCGTGCCGCCATTGAGCGCCCGCTCTTCCAATGTGTTGTGCTGTTCCTGTTGGGTGAATTCTTTGTGTTCGCTCTAACGATCGCGCTCGGGCTTGGTGGCCCTAACGCCTGATTATGCACGTTCATATCCTTGGCATCTGCGGCGCCTTTATGGGCGGCGTCGCGGCGATCGCTAAAGCCTTGGGACTTCGCGTCACGGGCTCAGATCGAAATGTCTATCCGCCGATGAGTAATCAGCTCGCGGCACTGGGTATCGAGGTCGTCGAAGGCTTTGATACCTCGCAACTCGATCCTTCACCTGATGTCGTTGTGGTTGGTAATGTCATGACGCGCGGTACGCCTGTGATCGAAGCTCTGCTTGAGCGCCAGATTCCCTTCGAGTCCGGTCCGGAATGGCTTGCCAGAGAGGTGCTGCACCAAAGATGGGTGCTGGCCGTGGCGGGCACGCACGGCAAGACCGCGACGACCGGTATGCTCGCCTGGATCCTCGAATGCGCAGGGCTCTCACCAGGATTTTTGATCGGCGGTGTACCGCACGATCTGGGTATCAGTGCACGGCTCGGTGCTCGTCCCTTCTTCGTCATAGAGGCCGACGAGTACGACACGGCTTTCTTTGACAAGCGTGCGAAGTTCATTCACTACCGCCCGCGCACGGTAATCCTCAATAACCTCGAGTTCGATCACGCCGACATCTATCAGGACGTGGCGGCGATCGAGCGTCAGTTCCATCACCTCGTGCGCACGGTACCAGCCTCGGGGTTAATCGTGCACCACGCAACGGATCCGTATCTAGCACGCACTCTTGAAATGGGATGCTGGACGCCAAGCGAGGCCTTTGGGCGCGATGGCGCTCCAGAGGCGAGATGGAGTGCGCATGTTGGCACGCCGGTTGACGGATCACAGTTCGAAGTGTTGCTCGATGGCGCGGTGGTGGGCCGAGTGCGTTGGTCGCAGATTGGCGGTCACAACGTCGACAATGCTTTAGCTGCGATTGCTGCGGCACGCCATGTCGGCGTACCGTCCGATGTCGCCTGTGCAGCACTCAGCGACTTCCGTGGCATCAAGCGACGAATGGAGTTTCGGGGCTCGGCACGCGGCGTTCACGTCTACGACGATTTCGCCCACCACCCTACGGCGATTGCCACCACTCTTGAAGGTCTGCGGCAGCGTGTCGGCGGTGAACGCATCATTGCCGTGCTTGAACCGCGCTCAGCGACCATGAAGCGCGGCATTTACAAGGATACGCTCGCGGCGTCGCTCGCGCTCGCAGACGAGGTCTGGTTCTACGTACCGTCTGACCTTGGTTGGGATGCCGGAACAGTCGTACGCTCGCTTGGTAGCCGCGGTCACCTGTCCGGTGATATCGACGGTTTGGCCGCCGAACTTGCGCAGCGCTTGCGCCACGGAGACCACGCGCTGATCATGTCGAACGGCGGATTCGGTGGATTACACGAAAAATTGTTGGCGGCGCTAGAACGCTGCACAGCCTCCGGGAGGTCGCATGGCGCGCAAAAATGATCGCACCGTATCGGTGGGCCTGACGGGCGCCTCGGGCGCGCAGTATGGTCTGCGGCTCATCGATTGTCTCATCAAAGCCGATCACACGGTCTACGTGATGTTCACGAGGGCCGCGCGGATCGTAGTGGGCTCCGAAACCGACTGTCGCTTGCCGAGTCGGACCGCAGATCAAACTCGCTACCTAGCTGCGTTGTTCGGAGCGCATGAGGGGCAGCTGCGGGTGTTTGGTGACGAGGAATGGACTTCGCCGGTGGCAAGTGGCTCCGGCGCGCCGCTGCGTATGGCGGTATGTCCTGCGAGCATGGCGACGGTCTCGGCGATCGCCAACGGGGCAAGCGAAAATCTGCTCGAGCGCGCTGCCGATGTGGTGATTAAGGAGCGGGGTAATCTCGTTATCGTACCGCGCGAGACGCCGTTCTCGACGATCCATCTCGAGAATATGCTGAAATTATCTAGGGCCGGCGTGAGTATTCTCCCGGCTAATCCCGGCTTCTATAATCGTCCTGCAAAACTCGAGGAGATAGTCGATTTCATCGTCGCCCGCGTTCTGGATCAATTCGGCATCGAACACGAACTCATGAAGCGCTGGGGATGAGCAGGGCGTCGCAGCTTTCGCTCTTTCCGCTCAATACCGTGCTGTTCCCGTGCGGTCCTTTGCCGCTAAGGATCTTCGAGACTCGCTACATCGACATGGTCAAGCGCTGCATGCGCGAGGACTGTTGTTTTGGCGTGGTGCTCGTCAGTGGTGGCGCCGAGAGCGGGCAACCTGCAGGCTACACCGATATCGGCACGACGGCGCGTATCGTCGATTTTAACCTGTTATCTGATGGCTTACTCGGCATTACCTGTCGCGGTGAGCGGCGTTTTCGCGTGCTCAAGCGCTGGCGCGAAGCTGACGGACTCAATATTGGTTCGGTTGAGTGGATCGACGATGCGAGCGCTGAGTCGGTTCGGGTGCCGTCGGGGTTTCGCCACCTCGCGGACCTACTGCGCCGTGTACTGCCCGAGCTCGGCGATTTGTACGCAGGTCTCGAACCGCGCTACGACGATGCCGAGTGGGTGGGCGGGCGACTCGTCGAGATTTTGCCGCTCGCGCTCGAAGATAAGCAGGACTGTCTCGAGCTGATGGATCCGCTCGAGCGCTTGGCGCTGATCGCGCCGCTAATCAAGCGGACGGATGACCCCTTGGACTGACCGTTCTGCGGCTCTCGTAGAAGCGCCAGAGCGCAGCGCCGACCACGAGCGTCCAGCCGACTACCAACCAGCCGACAACACCATCGAACTGCGACAGCAGAAAGCGTAAAGAATTCGCTTCGTCGGGAAGTGAGGTATCGCGCAGGAGGCTTATCAACCAGACCCAGCCAGCGTGCAAGCCGATGCAAGCGGCGATGTTACCGGTGAGCGTGCGCACCAACCCGAGGAGTGCGCCTACGGCGAAGAGCGCGAGCCATGCATCGGCAATGTCGAGTGGCTTCGCAAAATCAGTGAGCGTGCCGAGCACGTGTCGCAAACCGCTGTCGGGTCCAAGCTCCTCGACTGGAATGCGATAGCGGCCGATAAAATGTACCGAGGCATAGAGCGCCGCCGTCAGCAGGATGGCCGTACACGCCCCCGATTCGCGAGCGATACCCGTGTGCATGGCGCCGCGCAAAAAGGTCTCTTCGATGAGGGCGACGGTGATACCGGTGACGAGACCGCCCGCCGCTAGACGGAGCCACGGTACGTTGGCCGGATCGAGGCCATCGCGCAGTACGCGCAAATCGAGGCCTAACATGATGAGGACGATGGGCAGCATAGTGCCTACGCCGATTAGCAGACCGAGCGCGGACTCACGCAGAAACTCTGATCTCGGTAATTCGTAGCCGAGACTCTTTTTATCGTTCAGGGCGAGACGTCTGGCGACGAGTAAAAAGGAAACTAGTAGCGCGAGCATGCCGAGACGATTGGCGACGCGGTGAAACTTGAAGTTAAAGTTCGGTGTCAGCCAGTCGTAGATCGGCCAAGCGAAGATCGATATGACGGCGAAACCGAAGATGAAGAGTCCCACGAACCACGCGAAGGCTTTCACGGCGCAGGCGCTCCACGGGTTACTGCATTCGCTCGCATGGCGTTGATGGGTACGGTCTTGATGGGTCGATCAGTCATTCGAGCCATTCGACTGTCGTTTCGATACGGCCGTCGGCGAGGAGCGTCAGACGGCGGTATCCCGGAGGATGCTCGTCGATATCAAACTCCGAAACGTTAGGCCGAAACTGCACGCAGGTGGACGGGGTCGCCATGAGTCGTACAGCACCATACGGACCCGCGCGCTGCCGGTCGAGTGCCTGATGGGCATGACCCCAGAGCACACCACGAACACCTGCATGGCGATCGAGTACCGCAAAAAAATCTAAGTTGTTATCAAGTCCGATGGCGTCAAGCCAGGCGCTGCCCATCGTAATAGGCGGGTGGTGCAGCACGACCAAGGCGTGTCGATGAGGAGCTTCGTTGAGTGAGTCATCGAGTCGTTGCAGTTCGGCGTCGTCTAGATGACCGCCGCTGTGCCCAAGCCGCTGCGAGTCGAGCATCACTACTCGCCATGCGCCGGCATCATGGTGACCACCGATGCGAAACGGCGCAAACCTCAGTGAATCGCGCATCGCCGCCGGATCGTCGTGATTACCTGGGATGCAAAGCACGGGCGGAGTCGGCGCGAATTCTTCTCTCAGCCGATCGTAGCCTCGATAATCGTCGTGAGCGATATCACCGGTTAGCAGGATAAGGTCGGTGGGTTCGCGGAGACCCTGCCGCAAGACGGCCCGCAGTGAATCGAGCACGACAATCCCGCGCTGACGACCACCGGGGTCGCCTACGAGATGCGTATCGGTGATTTGGAGGGCGCGGACGGCAGTCATGGCGTTAATGCTAACGCCATGACCGCCCTAGGGTCCTAATAGCGGTAGGTCTCCGGCTTATACGGACCCTGCTTGGCGACGCCGATATAGCCAGCCTGTGTATCCGTAAGCTCGGTCAACTGCGCGCCAAGCTTCTTCAGGTGCAGGCGGGCCACCTTCTCGTCGAGGTGCTTTGGTAGCACGTAGACACCGACCGGATACTTGTCGTAATTGGTCCACAGCTCAATCTGGGCGATCGTTTGGTTGGCGAACGATGAAGACATTACGTACGAGGGATGGCCTGTGCCGCAACCCAAGTTAACGAGACGCCCTTCGGCCAGCAGCGTTATGCGCTTGCTGTCCGGGAAGATCACATGGTCAACTTGCGGCTTGATGTTCTCCCAGGTGCACTGCTTGAGCGAGGCGCAATCAATTTCATTATCGAAGTGCCCAATGTTGCAGACAATAGCCTGGTCCTTCATGCGTTTCATATGGTCATAGTTGATCACGTGGAAGTTACCGGTCGCCGTAACGAAGATGTCCGCCTTGTCGGCGGCATATTCCATGGTGACCACGCGATAGCCCTCCATCGCCGCCTGCAACGCGCAGATCGGGTCCACTTCCGTGACCCACACCTGAGCGGAGAGGGCACGCAGAGCTTGCGCCGAACCCTTACCCACGTCGCCGTAACCGCAGACCACAGCCACCTTACCGGCGATCATCACGTCGGTGGCGCGCTTAATGGCATCGACCAGCGATTCACGGCAACCGTAGAGGTTGTCGAACTTCGACTTCGTGACCGCGTCGTTGACGTTGATCGCCGGAAAGGCGAGGGCGCCGTCCTTGGCCATCTGGTACAGGCGCTTCACGCCCGTGGTTGTCTCTTCGGTGACGCCTCTAACCTTGCTGAGGCGCGTGGAGTACCACTTCGGATCACGCTTGAGCATGTCCTTGATCGATGCGAAGAGTACTTCCTCCTCCTCGCTGCCCGGGCTCGAAAGAGACGACGGATTCGTCTCAGCCTTGGTGCCGAGGTGAAGTAGCAAGGTGGCGTCGCCGCCGTCGTCGAGAATCATGTTGGTGAAGCCACCGTCCGACCATTCGAAAATGCGGTGGGTGAAGTCCCAGTATTCTTTGAGCGACTCCCCCTTGTACGCGAACACCGATATGCCGTTGACGGCGATCGCAGCGGCCGCGTGGTCCTGAGTCGAGAAGATGTTGCATGAGGCCCAACGGATCTGTGCGCCGAGCGCTTGCAGCGTTTCGATGAGCACGGCCGTCTGGATGGTCATGTGCAGCGAGCCCGTGATGCGAGCGCCGCGCAGCGGCTGAGTGGGGGCGAACTCTTCGCGAATCGCCATCAGGCCGGGCATTTCCGTTTCGGCGATGCAAATTTCCTTACGACCCCACCCAGCGAGCGAGAGGTCGGCCACTCGAAAATCGCCCTGTCCGTGGGCAGATTTGATCACAGCGTTCATGTCAGGTCTCCGTTAATCTTTGGATTAAGATCGACGGGCGCCGTTGACACATCCGCCGCCCTGCGAGCCTGGTACCGGCCAACCCGGTGCTGCAGCGCCCCTCGCGAGGTCGGATCGTCCGAATTATGCCCTAAGGCTTCCCCGCTTGCCGAGTCCGGCGTCCGCGGCCAGTGCAGCAGCGCGGTCGGTCCGCTCCCAGGTGAAATCGCGATCCTCCCGGCCAAAGTGCCCATAAGCGGCCGTTTTGCGGTAGATCGGGCGAGCGAGACGCAGCATTTCGCGCAGGCCGTAAGGCGTGAGATCGAAGTGCCGATCGACCAGCTTGACTAGTTTCTCGCTGGCGACTTTGCCGGAGCCGAAGGTTTCGACCATTACCGAGGTTGGCTTCGCGACGCCGATCGCGTACGACACCTGCACTTCGCAACGGTCCGCGAGGCCAGCCGCGACGATATTTTTGGCGACATAGCGCGCCGCGTAGGCGGCCGAGCGGTCGACCTTGGAAGGATCCTTACCGGAGAACGCACCACCACCGTGACGAGCGAAACCGCCATAGGTATCGACGATAATCTTACGACCCGTCAGCCCGCAATCGCCGACCGGACCGCCAATAACGAAACGACCTGTCGGGTTGATGTGGAACTTGGTGCCACGATGCAACCACTTTTTAGGTAGCACGGGTTTAATTATTTCTTCCATTACGGCCTCACGGAGCTTCTCCGTGGAGATATCGTCGCTGTGCTGCGTCGAAAGCACGACCGCATCGACAGCGACTGGACGATCGTTTTCGTAACGCAGTGTGACCTGGCTCTTCGAGTCGGGCCGAAGCCATTTGAGCTTGCCCTGCTTGCGCACCTTAGATTGACGCTCGACGAGTCTGTGCGACAGCGTGATGGCGGCCGGCATGAGCACGTCCGTTTCATTGGTGGCAAAGCCGAACATTAGGCCCTGATCGCCTGCACCCTGCCGACGCGGGTCTTTGCGATCGACGCCCTGGGCGATATCCGGCGACTGCTTGCCGATGACGTTGAGGACACCGCACGAGGCGCCATCGAAGCCCATCTCCGAGGAGGTGTAGCCGATATCGAGTACGGTATTGCGCACGATCGACTCGATGTCGACCCAGGCGTGGGTCGTGACTTCACCCGCGACGATGGCAACGCCGGTCTTGACCAACGTTTCGACGGCGACGCGGCAACGCTTATCCTTCGCGAGGATGGCGTCGAGGATGGCGTCGGAAATCTGGTCAGCAACTTTGTCCGGGTGACCCTCGGAAACCGACTCAGACGTGAAAAGGTAGTGGTTGCCCATCGCTCGGTGAATTTTGCCTAAAGAACGTATCCATTCAAGTATAGCCGTTCGTGACGGATGATCATCCGCGGAGCCCTTTTTTCGTTGAAAAACTGTGCTTCGGTAATGGACAATTGCGGTTTGCTGTAAAAAAACGGGTTTTTCGATGTACCCACGCCGTCTCCTCGCGGACGCCGTTCGCGCGCTTTCTATGGATGCGGTGCAGCGCGCCGCTTCTGGACATCCCGGCGCGCCGATGGGCATGGCAGACATCGCCGAGGTTCTTTGGCGCGAAATCATGGACTACAACCCGGCCAATCCACGCTGGGTCGATCGTGATCGTTTCGTTCTCTCGAACGGGCACGCCTCGATGTTGTTGTACTCCGTACTTCATCTGACGGGTCATCCGCTTTCCATCGACGATATCAAAGATTTCCGCCAACTCGGCTCGCGCACGGCAGGTCATCCCGAATACGATCCAGCGATTGGAATCGAGACGACCACCGGTCCGCTCGGACAGGGCGTTGCGACGGCTGTGGGTATGGCGCTCGCCGAGCGTTTGCTCGCGGCAGAGTTCAATCGCCCCGGCCACGATATCGTTGATCATTACACCTACGTGTTTCTCGGCGATGGTTGCATCATGGAGGGCATTTCGCATGAGGCGGCTTCGCTCGCTGGTACGCTTGGCCTTGGTAAGCTAATCTGCGTCTATGACGACAATGGTATTTCGATCGACGGCAAGGTTAAAGATTGGATGGCCGACGATACGGCAAAGCGCTTTGCATCCTACGGTTGGCAAGTCATCAAAGATATCGATGGTCACGACGGGCAGGCGGTCGTTAAGGCGTTCAAGCGCGCCAAGGGCAACCGAAAACAGCCAACGCTGATCTGCGCGCGCACCGTTATCGGTTTCGGTGCCCCCAACAAGCAGGGCAGCAAGTCGACTCACGGTGAACCGTTAGGTGCAGCCGAAATCGCTGCCACCCGCGCTGCCATCGGCTGGAACCACGAGCCGTTCGTCATTCCCGCCGAAGTTAGCGAGGCTTGGGATCGGCGCGAGCGCGGAGCTCAGGCCGAAAAAGCCTGGCGCCGTCGCTTCGATAAATACAAGTGCGAGTTTCCGGAACTCGCCACCCAGTTCGAGCGTCGCATGCGCGGCGAGTTGCCTGCGACCTGGGCGCAGCTGCGCGATTCGGCCATGGCCGCTGCGGCCGCTGTCGATGGCGGGCAAGCCACGCGCGCGTCGTCGCAAGTGGTACTCAATGTCATCGGACCGGGCATGGGCGAGTTGCTCGGCGGCTCAGCCGATCTTACTGGCTCAGTGAACACCTTGCGCAGAGATTCCAAGCCCGTCACGCCGACCGATGTGTCGGGAAACTACGTCTTTTACGGCGTTCGCGAGTTTGCGATGACCGCGATGACGAATGGTCTCGCGCTACATGGCGGCTTCGTACCGTATGCCGGCACCTTCCTTGTGTTCTCTGATTACGCGCGCAATGCTGTGCGGCTCGCAGCACTCATGCATCAGCGCGTGCTCCTCGTTTATACGCACGATTCCATCGGCTTAGGTGAAGACGGACCGACGCACCAACCGATCGAACACTTAGCGAGTTTGCGTGCGATGCCGAACCTCGCACTGTGGCGTCCTTGTGATGCCGCCGAGACAGCGGTCGCTTGGATTGCCGCCATCGAGCGGAATAATGGACCCACTTGTCTCGTGCTGACTCGTCAGGCCGTGCCGCAACAATCGCGCAGTACCGCGCAAGTTGAGCAGATTCGTCGCGGTGGTTATGTGCTTATCGAACCCGAGTACGCGGCGGGCACGCTGCCTGAGGCGATCGTCATCGCGACGGGTAGCGAGGTGGCCGCGTCGGCTGAGGCTGTGCGACTGGCGAACGCAATGGGTAGGCGGGTACGTCTCGTCTCGATGCCCTCGACCGACGTGTTCGATGCGCAGGATGCCGCCTGGCGCGATCAAGTGTTACCCAAAGCTGTGACGCGCCGACTCGCCGTCGAAGCTGCTGCCTCGCAAAGCTGGTGGAGGTACGTGGGCGGCGGGGGTTGTGTGATCGGCATCGACCGCTTCGGCGCCTCGGGAAAAGCCCCGGCGCTCTTCGAACACTACGGGCTTACGTCGGCGCACATCGGCCGTGCGCTCGACAACCTGCTGCGAGGCTGAATAAAAGGGAAATCAGGAGAGGGCATCGCAACATGGCAATCAAGGTAGGCATCAACGGTTACGGTCGTATCGGACGCAACGTCCTGCGTGCGCTTTACGAGGGTAATCGCCGCAAGGATATCCAGATCGTTGCCATCAATGATTTGGGTGATGCGAATACCAACGCCTACCTCACACGTTACGACACTGCGCACGGTAAGTTCCCCGGCGAGGTCAGCGTCGAGGGTGATTTCATAGTGGTCAACGGCGACCGCATCCGCGTGCTCGCGCAGCGTGATCCGGCCAAGCTACCCTGGGGTGAGCTCGGTATCGACTTCGTTCTCGAGTGCACCGGTCTCTTTACGAGCAAGATAAAGGCAGGCGCACATCTCGCGGGCGGTGCCAAGAAGGTTGTGATCTCCGCGCCGGGTGGAGACGACGTCGATGCGACGGTGGTTTACGGCGTGAACCACGACGTGTTGAAGTCATCGATGACCGTGATCTCCAACGCCTCGTGCACGACCAACTGTCTTGCGCCGATTGCGAAGGTGCTGCAGGAGAATATTGGTATCGAGAGCGGCTTGATGACCACCATTCACGCCTACACTAATGATCAGGTGCTCACGGACGTGTACCACTCCGACCTGCGCCGTGCGCGCTCGGCGACATTGTCCATGATTCCGACGAAGACCGGTGCCGCAGCAGCCGTCGGCCTCGTGCTGCCGCAGCTCAAGGGCAAGTTCGACGGCTTCGCAGTGCGCGTGCCGACGATAAACGTATCGATGGTCGATCTCACCTTCACGCCGAAGCGTGCGACTACCGTCGTCGAGATCAATAGCCTCATGAAGGCTGCAGCGGCAGGTCCACTCAAGGGCGTGCTCGCTTATACGGAAGCGCCACTTGTTTCTGTTGATTATAACCATGATACGCATTCATCGACCTACGATGCGACGATGACTAAGGTCATCGACGGTAATCTCGTCAAGGTGTGCGCGTGGTACGACAACGAGTGGGGCTTTTCCAACCGTATGCTTGATACCATGCTCGAGTGGTCGAGGGCGGCTTGAGAAGCGCGTATCGATGAACGTGATCCGGATGACCGATCTCGATCTCGCGGGTAAGCGCGTGTTAATTCGCGAGGATCTCAACGTGCCGATCGACAGCGGGTCGATCACGAGTGACGTGCGTATCCGTGCTTCGCTCCCGACCATTCGTCACGCCATCGGAAAACGCGCGCGAGTCATTCTGCTATCTCACCTTGGCCGTCCCAAGGAGGGCGAGTTTTCAGCAGAAAACTCGCTCGCTCTAGTCGCCGAGCGTCTCGCCGAGCTCTTAGGTCAGCCTGTGCGGCTGGTGGGTGATTGGCTCGACGGCGTTAACTGTGAGCCGGGCGAAGTGGTGCTCTGCGAAAATGTTCGCTTCAACAAGGGCGAGAAAAAAGATGACAGGACCCTGTCACAGCGCATGGCTGCACTTTGCGACGTGTACGTGATGGATGCCTTTGGTGCGGCGCACCGCGCTGAGGCGAGCACTCATGGCGTCGCGCAATTTGCGCCGATTGCCTGCGCAGGGCCCGTACTCTTGAACGAGCTCGAAGCACTCGAACGTGCACTTTCGAAACCCGCGCGTCCGCTCGTCGCGATCGTTGCCGGTTCAAAGGTGTCGACGAAGCTCACGGTGCTCGAGTCGCTGCTTGCCAAGGTCGATAAACTCATCGTTGGCGGTGGCATCGCGAATACTTTTCTTGCCGCGATCGGCGTTAACGTGGGCAAGTCGCTGCACGAGTCCGATATGCTCTTTACAGCACGGCGTTTGTACGAACAGGCGCGTGCCCGAGGTGCCGAGATTCCGCTGCCGAGCGACGTGGTCGTTGCGCCGGAGTTTTCGCCGTCGGCGTCGGCAACAGTGCGCGCCGTTGGCGCCGTCGGCGCGTCGGAGCTTATTCTTGATATCGGACCCGAGACCTCGGCGACGCTCGCGACTGTACTCAACTCCGCGGGCACCATTCTTTGGAATGGACCGGTCGGTGTCTTTGAGTTTGATCAGTTCGGTGCAGGTACGCGTGCTATTGCTGAGGCCGTCGCTAAGAGTCGGGCATTCTCGCTTGTCGGAGGAGGCGATACGCTGGCCGCCGTCGAAAAATATGGCGTGGAGAGTGGGATTTCCTTCATCTCGACGGGCGGTGGTGCTTTCCTTGAGTTCGTCGAGGGCAAGACGCTACCCGCCGTGGGTATGCTCGAAGCGAGGGCGGCACAAGGATACATTTCAATTCATTGAGAATGGTTTTATGACTAACCTGCGTAGAACGAAAATTGTAGCGACGCTCGGACCCGCCACGGACGACGTCGATGTCTTAACGCAGATGTGTCATGCGGGTCTCGATGTGGCGCGCATCAACTTTTCGCACGGCACCCATCAGGACCATTTGCGCCGAATAGAATTACTGCGGGAAGCCTCGGTGAGAGCGGGGCGGTATGTCGCTGTGCTTGGTGATCTTGCAGGCCCAAAGATTCGCATCGAAAGTTTTGTAGACGGTGCTGTACAGCTCGTCGACGGGCAGCCGTTCGCTCTCGATACCGCGCTCGATAAGAGCGCCGGCAATTCGCGCGAAGTGGGTGTGACCTATAAGGCGCTGGTCGCCGACGTGATGGCGGGCGATGCCTTGCTGCTCAACGACGGGTTAATCATTCTCGAAGTGCTTTCAGTAAAGGGGACCCGCATCGAAACCAAGGTCGTAGCGGGTGGCGAGCTCTCCAATCGTAAGGGCGTTAACCGCAAGGGTGGAGGCATTTCCGCACCGGCGCTTGCTGAAAAAGATCTCGAGGATATTCGTTTTTCCGCAGCGAACGGTTTCGACTACCTCGCGTTGTCCTTCGTACGCGACAGATCGGACATTCGACAGGCTCGCGAGTTGCTGCGTGAAGCCGGTGCGCCGCATATGCGCATCGTCGCCAAGATCGAGCGTCACGAGGCCGTTGCGCAGGTAGCCGGTATCATCGAGGCGACCGACGTCGTGATGATCGCCCGAGGCGATCTCGGCGTGGAGATGGGGCAGGCAGCGCTCACCGGTTTGCAGAAGACCATCATCCGCGAGACGCGAAAGAGTAATCGTTTGGCGATCACGGCCACGCAGATGATGGAGTCGATGATCCAAAACCCTCTGCCGACGCGCGCTGAGGTTAGTGACGTTGCGAACGCCGTACTAGATGGTACGGATGCCGTGATGCTTTCGGCGGAAACGGCGACGGGCAAATATCCGGTGAAGGCGGTGGCAGCCATGGCAGAAGTGATTCTCGGCGCCGAGACTTATCACCACACCATAAGTATTCCTCCTGAGCGATCTAGTCTTGTATTTTCGCAGACCGAGGAGGCGATTGCGCATGCAGTGATGTACACCGCTAATCATCTCCACGTTCGTGCCATCGTTGCTTTGACCGAAAGCGGCTCGACGACACTGTGGATGTCCCGTTTACGGTCGGACATTCCCATCTACGCCTTCACTCGACACGAGGGTACGCGGCGTCGCGTCACGCTATATCGAGGCGTTTACCCGGTCTCCTTTGATATTCGACCCGTCGATAAAACGCCGTTGCATCAAAGAATTTTCGATCTGTTGCTGAGTCTTCGGCTTGTCGATGAGGGCGATCAAATCATCCTGACCAAGGGTGCGCTGAGAGGCGTACAGGGAGGGACCAACTCGCTGCAGATACTTAAAGTTCACCGCGCCGACGGCTGAGTACTCTCAATGAAAAAATGGATTATCCGGGGTTCCGCGGCGCTACTCATCTTTGTGACATTGATCGTGGGCGCAGCGTGGTGGGTTTTGCGCGGGTCGCTCCCCGCGCTCGACGGCGAAGTCGCCGCTGTGGCGATCAGTCCAAAGGCGGATGTACGTATCGAGCGTGATGCCGACGGTGTCGTCACGATTGTCGGGAATGATGTTTTCGACGTCGCGTATGCGATCGGTTTCGCGCATGGTCAAGATCGTTTTTTTCAGATGGATCTATCGCGCCGTCTCGCCGCAGGCGAGCTTGCCGCGCTGGTCGGTAGGGGACTCGTCGCGCAGGATGAGTTAGCTAGAATATTCAGGCTTCGTTTGGTGGCGCGGCAGGTGATCGCCGATGCCACGCCAACAGAGCGTAACTGGCTCGACGCCTATACTCGAGGCGTCAATGCCGGACTCGGTTCGCTGTCGGTACGTCCCTGGGAATACTTTATATTACGTGCAACTCCGGAGGTTTGGCGTGCCGAAGACTCCGTACTCGTCGTGCACTCGATGTGGTGGTCCCTCCAGTACAAGTCGTTGGTCGATGAGGTGGCGCGGCGCGATATATCTGCGCGCACAGAGGAACGCGTGGAGACGGCCACCCGCGGCGAAGCCGACGTTCGACCCGCTGGCGAAGTCACGCGATTCCTTTTCCCGCGCGGCGACGAATGGGACACGCCCAACTTCCAAACGCTTGCCGAGGAAGCGGCCGCAAATGGCGGTGAGGCGTATCGCGCCCCTGAGGTGCCGCCGCCCGAGTTACTCGATCTGCGCAGCGCGCGAGTGGCGCAGATGCCGTTATCCGAGGAGCGTGAGATTCCTGGCAGTAACGCGTGGGCTGTTTCGGGGCGTTACGCCGCAGGCGGTGGAGCGCTCGTCGCCGGCGACATGCATCTCGGGCTGCGTGTGCCGACCAATTGGTATCGTGCTCGATTACAGATCGCGAGAGATTCTTTGGGTCGCACGCGGGAGCTTAACGGCGTCACGCTACCAGGATTGCCCGCAGTCGTCGCTGGCAGTAACGGCGAGATCGCCTGGTCCTTCACGAACAGCTTCGGTGACTGGAACGACGTGAAGCCCGTCGCCTGCGAACCTACACGTAACGTTTATTTCACCGCAGAGGGCGAGCGACGCTTCGAGATCCAACGCGAGACGATCACGGTAGCCGGTAGTGATCCGGTCGAACTTGAGGTGCGTCAATCGCCGCTCGGTGTCGTCATGCGTACCGATGCGCCAAGGAAGCAGGCGAGCGGAGCTACGCATATTTGCTGGCTCGCGCGTTGGCTCGTGACGGAACGCGGGGCGACCACACTCGCGTCGTTCGAGTTACAGCAGGTGAGCGATGTCGCCTCCGCTCTTGAGCTCGCACCTCGCATGGGAATCCCACATCAAAATTTCATTATTGGTGATCGGTCAGGTCGCATCGCTTGGACGATCATTGGTCGTATCCCTCGAGGTAATCTCGGTCCTGAAACGCCACGCCCCATCGCCTGGCGGAGTGTGGGCGATACGCCCGTTATCGCCGATCCGGAAGTGGGTCGCCTTTGGAGTGCAAACGCCCGACATGTCGAAGGTCCCTTCGAAGAATCGCTGGGTAATGATGAGGCGGATGGTGGCATGCACTACGATAAAGGTGTGCGTCAGCGACAAATTCGTAATCGGTTGCTCGCGATCAATCATCCGGCGACGCCCGCCGACATGCTCTCGATCCAGCTCGACGACCGAGCTTTGTTGATTGATCGATGGCAACGACTGTTACTCGCGACGCTCGACAATGATGCTGTCCGTAACCAACCGACGCGAGCCGAGCTACGTCGACTTGTAATTGACTGGACGGGGCGTGCTGCCGTGGATTCGGTAAGCTATCGACTTGTGAGAGACTTCCGAGAGAAAACGCGCAGCGCCGTGTGGTCGATGATTACGGAAGCGATCGGCGCAGGACAAGGTTCAACGGCCTTTCCGCTCTTCGAGGGATCTTTGTGGCGACTCGTGACCGAGCAGCCACCGCATCTACTGAGTGCCAACTATAAAGATTGGCACGTGTTATTGCTCGCTCAGGCCGATGCAGTGATTCGGTCGGCTGAGGAATCCTGTGGGACGCTTGCGACCTGTACTTGGGGCCTACGAAACATCTCGAGGATTCGGCATCCGTTGTCGCCCTCGCTCGGCCCACTCGGTCGTTATCTCGATATGCCGGCGCGAGTGCTCGCCGGTGACACGAACTCGCCTCGCGTCGCGGGACCGACATTCGGCGCCTCTGAGCGTTTTGCCGTGTCTCCGGGTCGGGAAGTCGAGGCCTACATGCAGTTGCCGGGTGGTGCGAGCGGACATCCGTTGTCGCCGTTCTATCTTGCGGGATTCGATGATTGGGCGGAAGGTCGTATGCGTCCGTTATTGCCAGGACCTGCCATGCATACGCTGACGCTCAAGGCCGTGAAGCCAACGGGTGCTGCGCTCCGGACGTCCGGATGACTGATTAACGATTCTCCGGAACCGATTGCTATGTCGCGACGGACGATCTGCGCATGGCCGTCAATGCGGCCGTCATACTGGCTCGGCCTTTGCTCATCAAGGGAGAGCCCGGCACGGGTAAAACCCAACTCGCACTCCAAGTGGCGCAGGCTCTGAATCGTCCGTTGTTTGAGTGGCATGTGAAGTCGACCAGTAAGGCACAGCAGGGACTCTACGAGTACGACGCCGTCTCGCGACTGCGCGACTCGCAGCTAGGTGACACGCGAGTCGCCCACATCCGCAACTACATCGTGCGAGGTAAGCTTTGGGAGGCCTTCGAGTCCGAGGTACAGCCTGTCTTGCTGATCGACAAGATCGATAAGGCCGACATCGAATTCCCGAACGATCTTTTGCGAGAGCTTGATCGTATGGAATTTTACGTCTACGAGACTCGCGAGCTCGTGCGTGCGCGGCACCGACCAATCATTATAATCACGAGTAACAACGAGAAGGAGCTGCCCGATGCGTTTCTTCGTCGATGCTTTTTTCACTACATCCGCTTTCCCGACGAAAAGACCATGACCCGCATCGTTGGTGTGCACTATCCGAGGCTCAAGCGGGAGTTGCTGGCCGAGGCGCTCGGTGCGTTCTATCGCGTGCGTGATATGCCGGGTCTAAAGAAAAACCTTCGACTTCGGAGTTGCTCGACTGGATCAAGCTGCTGTTAGCCGAAGAGATCCCGCCGGAAGCCCCGCGCAGCGAGGATCCGAAAAAGGCTATCCCGCCGCTTTACGGTGCCTTACTAAAGAACGAGCAGGACGTGCACTTGTTCGAGCAACTGGTGTTCCTGAACCGACGCGTGCGCTGAACGGATCGCGCGCGCGCTCGTTCGGTTTTTCTTCGAGGTACGCGCTGCCGGGATCCCGGCCTCGATCACGGAATTTTTGTCGCTCCTGCAGGCGCTCGAGGCACGAGTGGCCTCGTTTTCAGCCGAGGAGTTCTATTGGCTCGCGCGGCTTTCACCGGTCAAGGACGAGCGACATTTCGACCGCTTTGATCGCGTGTTTGCGGAGCATTTTGCTGGCGCTGAACGAATCTTTAAACGCTTGCTCGCCGAAGTACCGTCGGAATGGTTGCAAGCCATGGCGCAGAGGCTCTTCTCGGACGAAGAGCGGGCCAAGGTCGAGGCGCTCGGCAGTCGGGATAAGCTGCTCGAGACGCTCAAGCAACGGCTCGAGGAGCAAAAATTGAAACACGAGAGCGGCAACAAGTGGATCGGGACCGGCGGCACGTCACCGTTCGGCTCGGGCGGCTATAACCCCGAGGGTATTCGGATCGGTGATACCGGTGCGAGACAGCGTCGGGCTTTATAAAGTGTGGGAGTCGCGAGAATATCGCAACTTCGACGATCGCCGCGAGCTTGGCACCCGCAACCTCAAGATGGCGCTACGCCGCCTGCGTAAATTCGCGCGTCAGGGTGCGTCCGATGAGCTGGATCTCGATGGCACTATTGAGGCAACGGCGCGTAACGCCGGGTGGCTCGATCTCAAGCTGCGTCCATAGCGTCGTAACGCCGTCAAAGTATTGCTGCTGCTCGATGTCGGCGGATCGATGGAAGATCACGTGCGGGCCTGCGAAGAGTTATTCTCGGCGGCGCGCTCGGAGTTCCGGCAGCTCGAGCATTTTTATTTCCATAATTTAATCTATGAGACTTTGTGGAAAGATAATCGACGACGCGAGTCCCAGCGTGTAAGGACTTCAGAGCTACTACGCACCTTCAATTACGACTATCGGGTGATCTTTATGGGCGACGTGGCGATGAGCCCCTATGAGATCGTGCAACGGGGTGGCAGCGTCGAGCACTTCAACGAAGAGACCGGAAGCCTTTGGATGCAGCGCATGCGCGCGCATTTTCCCCATCTCGTCTGGCTGAATCCGGAGCCCGAGGAGCGTTGGGACTGGACGCCCTCAGTCCGGCTGATTCAGGAGCTTGTCGGAGGCCGCATGTTTCCGTTTACGCTCGAGGGTCTCGATCGCGCAACTGCTGCGTTGCATCGCAAACACGTCAACGGAGGAAGTCGATGAGCACACGCTGTTGGGTGATGCCGTCGTTGTAGCCCAATTCTATGAGTTCGCGCGTGTAGGGCGCTTCGAACATGAGGTAGCTCGCGAGCAGACCCCCCGACTCCCCATGAGCGCCGATCGCCGACAGCAGCGTGCGTAGCGATCTTGGCAACGCACCGATATGTCGAACTGCGCTCAACCGGGGATCAGCACCCGGTACTAGTCGTAGGGCGCTGATCTGTCGTAGTCCATCGAGTGACGAGTCCGCCTGACGAATCATACGGTTGGTACGTTCGAGTTGATGGAGATCGGCATCCACCTGATCGCTAAATAGCGTATCGAGCAGAAAGCCAAAGATTTCTCCTGATGAGGGCGTGTGGTGCAGACCGATGGCTCCGCTTAGACCTACGGCATTTTGGGCGCGTACGCCGATCACGAACACTCGATCGGCTCCGAGGTGGATCGCGGGAGAGAGCGGCGCGAGCTGACGCATGGAACCGTCGCCGTAGAACACATCGCCGATCCGCACCGGTGGAAATAAAAAAGGGATCGCGGCGCTCGCCATCAGATGATCGAGATCGAGCGCTGAACGGGTACCCGCGCGACGGACCCCGCACCACTCCGACACGTTAGCGGCCGCCTCGAAGAAAACGCGATGATGACCGCCAGCGTACGTCGTTGCCGTTAAGGCGAGCGCGCGTAGTTTGCCGAGGAAGATGTTGCGGCGGATCGCCCCCCAGTCAACCTGTTCCTTCAGTAGGGCACGTAGTGGAGAGTTGTCGAATAGCGCAGGCGGTGCGGTGCCCAGTCGACCTCCCGTCAGAGCAGAGCTGGCCCACCGAAGACCTGCGCCGAGCATGGCGGCAAAGTCGGCACGAAACACCTGCTCGACGGTGAAGTTGGCCCAAACGTGCTCGAGACGCCGAATACCCTCGCGCCAGTCGGCGGCGTACGTGGCGAGCACGGCGGCGCAGACGGCACCTGCCGAGGTACCGACGACGACGTCGAACGGGGCGGTGTCCCTAGGCCAGATTTTAGCGAGAGCCTTGAGAACGCCCACTTGGTAGGCCGCGCGTGCGCCGCCGCCCGAGAGCACAAGGGCTCGACAACCCCCTGTGGTCGGGGTGTCGGTCACGACGTGGTCATGGGTACGCTTTATCACCTCGCCTATTGTGCCGCAGCTGAGCAGTCTAGAAGATACGATCACGCCGATTGCATAAGGAGTTTCCACGATGACACCCCGCAAACGCCTCATGACGGTGTCCGCTACCGCCGCAATCATCTTAGGTATTGCTTTAGGTATTGCTCAATCGCTGCTCGGCCTTGCCGACTCGCCCAAGGCAGGGCAGCCCGCTCCCGACTTCCGCTTGCAGGATCAGACCGGCAAGTGGGTCACGCTCAACGACCATCGGGGCAAGTGGGTTGTGCTCTACTTTTATCCCAAAGACAACACGCCGGGTTGCACCACGCAGGCCTGCGAATTTCGCGACGAAATCTTTGCCTTCCGGCGTGCCAACACGGTGATCCTCGGGGTCAGCGTCGATGACGTCGAATCGAAGAAAGCGTTTGCCAAGGAACACAGCTTGCCGTTCCAGGTGCTGGCCGATCCGACCAAAGCGGTCACCAAGCAGTACGGCGTGCTTACGAGCATGATGGGTCTGATGGAGTTCTCGCGTCGCGACACGTTCATCATCGATCCGCAGGGCCGCGTCGTACGTCACTGGGAAAAAGTCGAGGCCACAGGGCATTCGCAACTCGTGCTGAACGAGCTCAAGAAACTGCAGGTGCCGGGCGCCTGAAGCGCAGCACGATTCCAAAGAAAATCTGGTCTCTGGGGGTTACTGACATGTCGAACGAAGACAATTTGCTCCATCCGGCTCGCCGGGATTTTCTCACCACCGCTGGCGGTCTGGGTGGCGCGTTGGCCATCGGCGCTTCAGGGGTTGCATCGATGACGCTCGGTGGCCCGATGGCCATGGCCTCGGCTCTCACGAGCTCGCGCTACGGCATGGGCCCGGGCCTCAAGGGGCCGTACCTCGATCTGTCGACGGGCAAAGGCAACCAACTCGCGTATGCCCGCATTCAAGGCGACCTCGACTTCGGCAAGCCCAAATATTTTTGGTTTAAGGGCTACCTCATGGGCGTTGAGCCACACAAGAAGGTCGTCGACCTCATGGGTACGTCGGGTTTTGGCGTCATTCGTCTTGCGCCCGGTCCGGACGGTTCGATCCGTCGCATGTGTCGCGAGATCATCGTCTACACCGATCTACGCAGCGGCGAAGTGCTCGACGAGTGGAAGAACCCGCTCACCAATGAAGCGGTGAAAGCGGTTCATGTCGACAACGATCCGTTCAACTATCTCATCGAGGAATTCTTCCCGGCGCCGCCGAAGTTTGGTGGACTCAACCAAGGACCGCCACCGCCGCGCGTGCCGTTCATCATGCCGTGGTACCAACACGCCGGATGGGCAGATATGGAAATACACATCCATCTTGCGTACCCGAATGCACTGCAACCAGACAAATGGCCGCGCGAGTCTTCAGGTCCGCTCGTACAGGTGTCCGAAATGTTCGCCCACCACGTCAAGGTGGAAGATTTGCAAAATCCAAAACTCACCACGCTCGATTACACGGGTACTTGGAACCGCGTCACGCCGTGGTTGCCGTGGATGCTCATGGATCAGCGTCCGGGCTTCTGTCAGTATGCCTGCTTTATGGGTACCATCAGGAACCTCGATGAGGTGCTCTCGCGTTCTGTGCTAGATTACGCTGAAAAATACTACGCCAAGTATTTCGATGCGCCGACCGAGTGGAGCGAGGATCGCAGTCTCTCGAGCCTCGAGCACTACGCGCTGCGGCAGAAGCCCGCCCCGGTGAAGTAACGCACCGGGTAAAAAAACAATATAAAAAGGTATCTTGGATTTCGCAGCGAATCATTGCAGCACAGTGCTCTAATGGAGCGGGGGCAACGTTGTACTGAGGTCTCGGTCAGTCGCGGTTCCAACGGATAGATTTTCGATGCTCGATGAATGCGGAAGCGACAGGCTCAAGGAATGCGTCGCCGGATTTCCCCCGCATCTGTATCACGCCTTTCAGACCGTGACCTATATGCTCGAAGGTCATACACCACTCAAGAATGATCTCAGACATCGCAGGCACGTCAAAAGCGGCGGCGTTTAGTTTAATGGATGCCGTCGGTTGCGGCATCGCTTACTCAGGAATGCTACGACGAGATAAGGGTTTCATGCGAAATCTTGCTCTTTTGAGTAACCCCCCGGTACAAGAGAAGATGTGTCGAGCCGGCTATGAAGACATCCAGGCCGAACGCATTCCAGAGGTCATAGCCGACTGCGATATGATGAAAATTGCGCCGGACCGAACGAGTATCACGGTTAAAAGTCGAGTAGCCCGGTGGCGGGTGTCACGACTCGACCGTATTCTTTGATTGCTCCCTCAATCCCGAAGCGTATTTTTAGAAAATGTCCCTCGCGCATATAGCGTATAACTCTATGTATTCTCGGGTGTGCGATCGATCGCGTTGAGCACGCGAGACTTGCCTGCTAACGCTATACGCTTACCGAGGCGATACGGCGGCGTGCTCTCCGAGGGTGATACGGTCCTCATGAAGGCGGGCAGCGCCGGTGCCAGATTTTTCTTGCTCATAGCGGTTTCGATCTGTAAACCGATCGTGCGGTACCGACCTTTCGTGATGAACCCCCGCGAGGAAATCGATCAGGGAATCCGCAACTCCCAATCCAGACGGCTGGTTGTGGCAGGGTGTCTTGGAGCAGCGTAACTTAGACGAGGAAGATTGCGCCTAGACCGAGTAGCGTCGCAAAGCCGATGCAGTCGGTGAAGGTGGTAAGAATAGCGCCCGCCGAAAGCGCCGGATCAATGTCGAAGCGTCTTAGCGCAAGCGGCACCAGAACGCCCACGGCTGCAGCAGCCAGCAAATTGATGAGCATGGCCGCGGCAATGATGATGGCGATCTGCCATGAGTCGAACCAAATTACAGTCACGACGCCGACGACGAGAGCCCAGAGCAGACCATTTGCGCCCCCGACAGCGACCTCTTTGAACAGTAACCACCGAGCGTTTGACCACTGTACTTGACCGAGCGCGAGGCCGCGGATGATGAGTGTCACGGTCTGTGTTCCAGCGATACCACCCATGGACGCGACGATGGGCATGAGGGCGGCGAGCGCTGCCACCTTCTCAATGGTCCCCTCGAAATTTTTGACCACGGCCGCGGCAAGGAACGCCGTGAACAGGTTGACACCGAGCCAAAATAAACGGCGTTGGGTGGAGGTAACGACGCCGGCGAAGAGATCTTCGTCGTCCTGAAGGCCGGCCATCGAGAGCACTGAGTGCTCGGCTTCCTCGCGAATAACGTCGACGACGTCGTCGACGGTAACACGACCGAGTAGTTTGCCCTCGGCGCTAACCACGGCGGCCGAGACGAGGTCGCGATCCTGGAAGAGCTGAGCCACTTCGTGCGCGGAGGTCTCCGGTTCGATACGCGGGGCTTCGGTATCGAGACTCTCGCCGACGAGATTCTCAGGGCCGCCCGTGATGATGCGCGAAAGCGGAACGGTACCGAGATAATGATCGTCCCGATCAACGACGAACAGGCTATCCGTGCGTGTTGGCAAGTTGCCGCGCATCCGCAGGTAACGCAAAACTACTTCGAGCGAGACGTCGGCACGAACGCTCACGGTGTCGGTGTTCATCAGACCGCCGGCGCTGTCCCCGGGCCAAGAGAGTACGTTGCGCAGTCGTTCGCGGTCGCGCTGGCCCATTAACCGCAACACCTGACGAGTGACCGTTTCTGGTAAATCTCCGACGAGGTCCGCTAGATCGTCGAGTTCGAGATTTTCGGTGGCTGCGACGAGTTCCTCAGCCTCCATTTCCCTGATGACCTCCTGTCGAACGTTTTCACTGAGCTCGACGAGAACGTCGCCTTCAACTTCGCAGTCGACCATGCTCCAGACGACTTCGCGCTGTCGTGGCGGCACGGATTCGAGGAGTAGGGCGATCTCAGTCGGATGCAGCGCGGATACCATACGCTGCGCAGGCCGCAACGTACCCGAGTCGAGCGCCTCTCTAAGCGCGGCGAGGCGGACTTCTTTGCGACTAACGACGCTCACGGTATAACTGGAAGAGCGAGCGAACTGTGACGTAACGCCAGCGTCGGCGATTTAGCACGCAAGCGCTCAGCCAGACGATCGACGAGATACACGGAGCGGTGTTGCCCGGCGGTGCAACCAATCCCGACAGTGAGATAACGACGTCGTGCGGAACTATGATCTTCGATTCGACGCGAGATAAATTGCTGTAGTTCATCGAGCATGGTGCCGACGACCGGCTGATTATTGAGGTAATCGATGACGGGCTGATCGCGACCGGTAAGCGCTCGCAGCGGGACCGACCAGTAGGGGTTAGGCAGCATGCGGACGTCGAAGACGAAGTCGCAGTCGCCCGGCACACCATGCTTAAACCCGAACGATACCAACGTTACCGATAACTCCATGCCGCGACGCTGATCGATACGCTGGACGATGGCATCGCGTAGTTCATGTACTCCCATGTGCGTAGTATCGACGACGAGGTCGGCGGCTTGAATGATCGGATCGAGCAGTGTGCGCTCACCTATCACGGCATCCTGCAGATTATGTCCCTCTCGCGAGAGCGGGTGACGTCGCTTAGTCTCGCCGAAGCGACGCAGCAGTTCAGCGTCGGACGCGGTAACGACGAGCAGTTCGCAACGAACGCCTCCGCGTCTTAGCTGCCCGATGGTAGTGGGGATACCCTCAAAATCATCAGTGTTATCGCGTGCATCGATACCGATCGCCACGGTCTGCCCCGAGGCACCCTCGCGGAAAACGTGTGACACGAAGGACTCGAGCATCGACGCCGGGAGATTGTCTACGCAGCGATAGCCGAGATCTTCGAGCGCATTTAAAACGACGCTCTTACCCGCCCCGGAGAGCCCGCTGACCAGAATGAGTCGCAGCGGAGCAGACAAGAATAGGGCGGAACTCGGACGACGTCAGTGACGCGCCCGTCGTCCTTCCTCGGCGTGATGATCGGTGATTTTTTCTTTACGCTTCTTGACCAACCGATCGAGTTTGTCGACCAGCGCGTCGATGGCGGCGTGCATGTCTTCGGCATCGGCATCGGCGTGGATGTCACCGCCGCGGACCTTCAGTGTGGCCTCCACTTTTTGACGAAGTTTTTCGATCGACAGCACGAAGTGAACGTCGACGAGGTGATCGAAGTGGCGAACGATGCGACCGATCTTTTTATAAATGTACGCACGCATGGAATCGGTGACGACGACATGGTGGCCGGTGATGGAGATCTGCATGACACCCTCCTGACGACGTCAAGATTAACGCTAATTAGCCCTTTTGCGCTCGGCCGAAGACTCGATTCCTAACCCCTCTCGATACTTTGCTACTGTGCGGCGGGCGACCGGGATTCCCTCGCCCGACAGAATTTCCGCAAGACGGCTATCCGACATCGGGTTGACCGGGTCTTCCTCGCGGATAAGTTTGCGGATTTTTGCCCGAATGGCGGTGGAGGAGGTCCCCTGACCATCGCCACCCTCGACTTGGCTCGAGAAGAAGTACCGCAACTCGTAGACGCCCCGAGGGGTATGCATGTATTTCCCGGACGTCACGCGCGAGATGGTCGACTCGTGCATGCTGATGGCGGTGGCAATATCCTTCAGGATCATCGGCCGCATGTACTCTTCGCCTTGGTTGAGAAAGTCGGTTTGCCGCTGAATGATGGCGCGGGTGACCTTGATCAGCGTGTCGTTACGAATCTCAAGGCTTTTGAGCAGCCAGCGTGCCTCCTGTAGCTGCGTGCGCAGGGTAGTGTGGGCGCCGCTTCGCCCAAGTAGGCCAGCATATTCTTGGTTGACCCGAACCCGCGGCATCGTGCCCGGGTTGAGTTCGACCGCCCAGCCCTTACCTTTGCGTCGAACGAATACGTCGGGGATAACGTACTCAGGGCTCGAAGCGCTAACCAGCGAGCCGGGGCGTGGATGACAGGAACGCACGAGTGCGATTGCTGCCGCGAGTTCGTCCTTTTCGGCACCTGCGGCATTAAGTACCGCCGAGGGGTCGCGCTGCGCGAGCAAGTCAAGGTTTTGTTCGGTGATGCGGCGCGCGAGTGCGAGCCCTGGCGTGGTCGGATCGAGCTGAGCGAGTTGAATTCCCAAACACTCGGCGAGATTACGCGCGCCTACGCCGATCGGCTCGAGCATCTGCACGAGTAATAGCACACGCTCGATTTCTTCCTCGTCCCAGTCGATTTCAGGTCGAAGTGATTCACCGATATCGGCTAAAGATTCAGCAAGGTACCCATCATCGTTCAGCGCATCGACGAGCGCGGCGGCGACAGATAGATCGTTGTCAGAAAGTCCGGCGAGTTCGAGCTGGGCGAGCAGATGATCGCGCAGAGACTCGCTTCTTTCGTCGGCGATATCTCTATTGGCTTGTTCGTCATCTTCGGCGTGCGCTGAATCACTGCCGGTGCCGGGGCGATCGGCCCACGGTTGCTCTACGACCTCGACTTCGACGGGTTCGGTCTGCGATGTGTCGGGGGTGTGCTGAGCGGCCGTGAAATGCGCTCCGAGATCGATCTCGTCTTCGGGGTCTTCCTGCTCGAGCATGACGTTGGTCTCGAGCACCTCGGCGATGTGTGCCTGCAGCTCGAGCGCGGGCATCTGCAGGAGGCGTATGGCCTGCTGCAACTGCGGCGTCATGGTCAGCGAATGACCGAGCTTGAGTTGCAGAGATTGCTTTAGCATCGGGGTATTTTGCGGTACCGGGCGGCGCTACCGGCGCCGCGAGAACGATCCTAAAGGTGGAAGGACTCGCCTAAGTACACCTCACGCACGCATGGATTGGCAAGGATTTCCGCAGCGGACCCCGAAGCGATTACCATCCCGTCGCTGATAATGTACGAGCGCGCGCAAACGCCCAAAGTTTCCCGGACGTTGTGATCGGTGATGAGGATGCCGACTCCCCGATTGGCAAGACCGCCAATAATACGCTGGATATCAGCGACCGACAGCGGATCGACGCCGGCAAAGGGCTCATCAAGCAGCAGAAACTTCGGGTTTGCTGCGAGGGCTCGGGCAATTTCGACACGCCGCCGCTCGCCGCCCGACAGCGACATGCCCAGGGAGAGTCGCACGTGGTCGATACGCAGGTCTGACAGAATCTCGTCGCAACGCGCTGCGTGTTCCTTGGCATTAAGGTCTGTGCGCATTTCGATAATGGCACGCACGTTATCTTCGACCGACAGGCGGCGAAAAACCGAGGCCTCCTGCGGCAGATAGCCGATACCGGCTCTCGCGCGCAGGTGGACGGGGGCGTGCGTCAGGTCCTGATCGTCAATGGCGATGCGTCCGGCGTCGGTGGGCACCAGACCGACAATTATGTAGAACACGGTGGTCTTGCCGGCGCCGTTTGGGCCGAGAAGGCCGACGATTTCTCCCGATTTGACCTCGAGCGACAGGTCCCGAACGACGAGGCGCTTTTCAAAAGATTTGGCGAGGTGCGAGGCGCGAAGGAGATTCACGGGCTCACCTTGGGTCGAATGATGATGCGGACACGCTCATTACTGCCCACAGGTTTACCCGCCTGCACGCGTTCCTCGCGCGTGTAGTAGACCAATTGGTCGCCGCGGATTTCGCTGCGCCCATCATCGCTAAGCCAAGCCTCCTCGCGAAGCGTAACGATCGAGGCTGTCACGTCGTATAAAATGCTACCCGCACGCCCGCGGGTGCGACTGCCGTCCTTGAGTAGCTGCGAAAACTCCGCGGGCTTCCCGCGAATGCTGGCGCTGACGATGCGGTTGCCCTGGAAGGTAACCGAAGCTTCATCGGACGTCAGCACCCCACCGTCGACCTCGATCCGCACAGTGCCGCTTAGCATCCATGTCGAGTCGTCGAAATCGAGGCCGGTCGACCGGGCTCGTTGCGCAACGACGCGAACCTTCCCCTGCGAAATGACTATGTTGCGAAAGAGCACGATGTTAGCGCGGAAGTCTACTTCGGAGGAGGCGGCATCGAGCGTGATGTCGCCGCTCTCCGCTTGAGGCTCATCGGCGCCGACGAGAGAAGGCACCATAATAATTATTGTAACGAGCGTAAATAGCAGGCTCATCAAAGGAATTTTTCGTGTCGGGCAATCGTGAGTGCGATGCATCAGTTCAGCGCGAGAAGCGTCCTTGGACGTTGGATCGCAGTTGCACCTGCCGAGTGCGCAGGTTGGTATCGAGACCAGTGGCCGATAGTTCATAACCTTGTATGGTCAGTCGCACCTCGCCATTTGTTCGCACGAGTAACGAACCGAGGTCATATTGCAACGCACTGGTATGCATTCTCAGTGGCTCGGCCGCACCGGGGGCGCCACCTTCGAGCGCAACGCCACCCTCTAAGTCGATCAGTCGCGAGTCACGCGACAGCACGCCCCTCGGTGCCGAGACGCGCCAGACGTTGGCATCCCCCGTTCGCGTTTCGATTCGCAGTTCTTCGATGCGGGTTTCGAGCGAAACGGGATTCTGTTCGATGCGTGCCGCCTGCAAGCGATACCTCGGTTGACCGTCAGCATCCGTCTGGATAATTTCGGCATCGGTTGCCGAATAACCCGGGTCACGAGCGTCATCGGCAGAGACCGTGGTGCCGTCCGTCTCCGAGCTACACCCGACTAGAGTCGCCGCGACGATCGCGAGTGCCACAAAATTTTTGAGGGCTGAAGCGCGCAAGCCGAACCGTCCGTTCACATCACGCCGCTGCGGAGCAGGTCGTGCACATTTAGCGCACCGACCAGCACGCCGGCCTCGTTCACGACCGGCAGCGAGGTTATCCGATGGGTATCCATAAGATAGACAGCCTCCGCGGCAAGTTCGCGCTCACCGATGCTTTTGCACGGCGTCGTCATCACTTCGCGCATTCGGGTCGCATGAACGTCGATGCGCCGATCGAGCGAGCGGCGGAGATCGCCATCGGTATAGACGCCGACGGCACGACTCTCGTCGTCCACTACTACAGTCATACCTAAACCCTTGCGGGACATCTCAAGCAGGCCATCGGCCATGACGGTATCGGGCCCCACACGCGGAACTGCTTCGCCGGTGCGCATTACGTCGGAGACGCGCAACAAAAGCCTGCGACCGAGCGAGCCGCCCGGATGCGAACGCGCGAAATCCTCAGCCGTAAAGCCTCTCGAATCGAGGAGTGCCACCGCGAGGGCGTCGCCCATGGCAAGCGTAGCGGTGGTGCTTGCGGTGGGCGCGAGGTTGAGTGGACAGGCTTCCTCGGCAACCCCTACATCGAGGTGGGCACGCGCTTCGCGAGCGAGCGTTGAGCTGGCATTACCCGTGAGCGCGATGAGCGGCACGCCGAGTCGCGCGATCGGCGCGAGCAGCGCGAGAAGCTCGGGGGTCTCTCCAGAGTTGGAAAGCGCGAGCACTATGTCGTCGCGCGTGATCATACCGAGGTCGCCATGACTAGCTTCAGCGGGGTGCATGAAAAACGCCGGCGTGCCAGTGCTCGAGAGGGTCGCGGCGATCTTGCCGGCGATGTGGCCGGACTTACCTATTCCCGTCACGACTACGCGGCCCCGGCAATCCAAGCAGATCCGGCAGGCTGTAGCGAAAGCTGACCCGAGTCGAGCCTCGAGGGCAGCGACGCCCCGGGCCTCAGTGACGAGGGCTCGTCGTCCAGCAGCGATGAGGCGCTCGATCTCGCCGGGCGCCGCGGGCTGATGCGCAGGTTTGTCCATGAGGTGGCATCATACCGATCCATGCATCCGGAAAAAGTAGCCGAACTCATCCGCGCCGGTTTGCCCGGCGCCGAGGTCCTGGTCCGATCCGATGACCAGACCCATTTTGAGACCCGAGTGATTTCGGCTTTTTTCGAGGGTCGGCGCAGCATCGCCCGTCACCAAATGATCTACCGTGCGCTCGGTGGGCTCGTGGGTCGCGAGATTCACGCTCTGTCGATTGAGGCGCTGACCCCTGCCGAGGCGGACGCGAGTCCCCACGGAAAAGCCTAAAGGCAGCGACCGACTTGGACAAGCTTCAAACAGAGGGCGGTGCGCCGCTCGAGGGCGAAGTAAGGATTTCCGGTTCGAAAAATGCAGCCCTACCTATCCTCGCCGGAGCTCTACTCGCCTCTGAACCCGTAATAGTCGGTAACGTACCGCACCTCCAGGACGTCACCACCATGATTGAGTTGCTCGGTCGGATGGGTGTCACCGTGACGCTCGATGAGCGTATGAATGTCGAGGTCGATGCGAGCTCGCTTGCGAGGCCGTTCGCGCCTTACGAGCTCGTGAAAACGATGCGCGCCTCAATTCTTGTGCTCGGACCACTACTTGCACGCTTCGGACAGGCCGATGTGTCGTTGCCCGGGGGCTGCGCCATCGGCGCACGGCCGGTCAACATTCACGTCGCGGGTCTGCAGGCGATGGGCGCCGAGGTGTCGATCGAAAACGGTTACATCCGCGCGCGGGCCAAGCGACTGCGCAGCGCGCGACTTGTACTCGACACCGTCACGGTGACAGGTACCGAAAATCTCATGATGGCGGCCGTGCTCGCCGACGGACAGACAGTGCTCGAGAACGTAGCGCGCGAGCCGGAGGTTGTCGATCTTGCCGACTTCCTTAATACGCTCGGCGCACGCATTCGTGGTGCGGGCACCGACAAGATCATTATCGACGGTGTTGAGCGTCTGCACGGCGGCGAGTTTCGTGTTGTTGCCGATCGCATCGAATCTGGAACGTATCTCGTGGCGGGCGCCATCACGCGTGGTCAGGTTCGTCTGAAACACACGCGTCCCGGGCATCTTGATGCCGTCATCGCAAAGTTACAAGAGGCGGGGGCCACGATTGAGGTGGGTAGCGACTGGATTGAAATCGACATGAGGGATCGACGACCGCACGCCGTCGATCTACGCACGGCACCTTATCCCGCGTTCCCGACGGATATGCAGGCGCAGTTCGCCGCGCTCAATGCTGTGGCTGAGGGCGTGGGTACCATCATCGAAACGATCTTCGAAAATCGGTTTATGCACGTTCTCGAAATGCGTCGCATGGGTGCCGAGATCCGTCTAGAGGGCAACACCGCTATCATAAAGGGCGTGCCGCGCTTGCAAGCAGCGCCGGTAATGGCGACCGATCTTCGCGCCTCGGCGTCGCTGGTGCTCGCGGGTCTCGTCGCGGAGGGGCGCACAGAAATTGATCGCATCTACCACATCGATCGCGGTTACGAGGCCATCGAAGAAAAATTTGCTTCGATTGGTGCAGCAATCAAGCGCGTACCGGGGTAGTCACCCGTCAGCGTGATTGAACTTTCTGTGGCGCTTCTTCGACGCGGATGCTGATCGTGCCGCGTTGGTTCCTACGCTGAACTTCGATCGAAATCGTTTGGCCCGGTGGGGTGCCGGCGATGCGCAGCTGTGCTTCGCGTGAGCTGCGTGGCACCTTGTTGTCGATCCCCAAAATAATATCACCCGACAACAGACCGGCTCGCTGAGCGGGGCTACCGACGGAGATACGCGTCACTCGCACGACCGGACGGTCGAAACCTGCGCTGCTAGCGCGCGCTTCGTCAATAGTCTCGGTACTGATTCCTATCCAACCACGCAAAACTTTCCCGCGGGTAACGATTTCGTTGACGACGCCACGAACGAGATTTACAGGGATGGCAAACCCGATACCCTCTACGCCAAGACTCTTAGCGATTATGGCGGTGTTGACGCCGACGAGTTCCCCGCGCGTGTTTATGAGCGCGCCGCCGGAGTTACCCAGATTGATGGGCGCATCGGTCTGAATGAAATTTTCGAAGGTGGCGATGCCGAGTTGGTCACGCCCTGTCGCGCTCACTATGCCTTGCGTCACGGTTTGTGAAAGCCCAATCGGATTACCGATCGCGAGCACCACGTCGCCGACGCTCAGCGTGTCGGAACGACCGAGGCGGATGCTCGGTAGATCGGGCAAGTCGATTTTGAGTACCGCCAGATCGGTATCCGGATCGCGCCCGACGATTTCTGCTTCAGCCGATCGACCATCAGCAAGTTGCACGCGGATCACAGCTGCGTCGTCGATGACGTGGTGATTAGTGACGATCTGGCCCGAGGGGTCGAGGATGACGCCTGAGCCGAGTGACTGCTCGACCCGGCGACGGTAAAACGGTGCGAATTCGCCGAATGGATCGTCCAGAAAGCCGCCGAGCACCGGCTCGGAGGCAACCCGAGTCACGTACAGGTTCACAACGGTAGGGGCGGCGATTCGGACGGCCGACGAGTAGCTGGCCGCGCCCTCCCGGCTTGCAGGCGGAGCAGCAACGACAGGCGTGGATGCAGTTCCGGTCGTTAAAGTTTTCGCCGGATCGGCGATGTCTGGGCGTACTGCCAGGGCGTCTGGACCGCCGGTAGTCCATTGCGCTACGAGTTCCGGACGCAAGACGTAAAGACCGATCACGCCTAAAAACGCAAGCGCAAGGCTGCCGATGACTGACCCGCTGACGAAAATTGCTGCCTTTTGCCAACCGCTCATTGCGACTGTTCAACCCCGGGCGGCGGCGCCCTGATCGACCCCTCGCGTGTATAATGACCGTATGCCCAGTAGCACGGATAGGGGTCCGCTTAGCGGTGAGGTTAGGAGAGACCTAGCATGAGTGACGAGAGGGTGAATGCCGACGACATCGACGTCAATCGGCGCAAGATCCTGACAGTGGCGACGGCGGCGACGGGCGCGGTAGGCGTCGCGTTCACGTTAGTCCCGTTCCTCGCCTCTTGGAAACCCTCGGAACGCGCTCGAGCCCTTGGCGCTCCGCTTGAGATCGACGTATCGAAGCTCGAGCCTGGCCAAATGATCACCCAGATTTGGCGCAAACAGCCGATCTACGTCGTTCGTCGCACCCCGGAATCGGTCGCGAAGCTCGGCGGCGTAACGCCGAACCTCAAGGATCCGAATTCTGAGGCCTCCGATCAGCCGAGCTACGTTAAGAACGCGATTCGCTCGCTCAAGCCCGAGATTCTCGTTCTCTACGCAGCCTGTACTCACCTCGGCTGTCTGCCGAAACAATATTTTACCGTCGCTGATCCGGAGATGGGCGCTGACTGGCCGGGCGGCTTTTTTTGTCCGTGTCACGGCTCGCGGTTCGACCTTGCCGGTCGCGTATTTAATGGCTCGCCAGCCTCGGCCAACCTGCGCGTGCCACCGCACAAGTTCGACTCCGATTCTCTCCTTGTCATCGGCGTCGATGCCGTACAAGGAGCTGCCTGATGGGCGCAGTATCTGACACTGCCGCTAAGACCGGTTTTCGCGTCTGGCTGAACAAGCGCCTGCCGGTCGATGAGTTCGTCGACTCTCAGCTTATCGGTTATTTCGCGCCGAAGAACTTAAACATTTGGTACTTCTTCGGGGCGCTCGCGCTGCTTGTTTTTATCATTCAGATTTTCTCGGGCATCTTTCTGACGATGCACTACAAGCCGAGTGAATTAGAGGCGTTTGACTCGGTGGAGTACATCATGCGCGAGGTTGAGTTTGGTTGGCTCATTCGCTACATGCACTCGACTGGCGCTTCGTTCTTCTTCATTGTCGTTTACTTGCATATGTTCCGCGCGATGATTTACGGCTCGTACCGTGCGCCGCGCGAGTTGCTGTGGATCCTCGGCATGCTGCTCTACCTCGCGCTGATGGCTGAGGCCTTTCTAGGCTACGTACTGCCCTGGGGCAATATGTCTTACTGGGGTGCGCAGGTCATCGTGAATCTCTTCGGCACCATCCCGGTTATTGGGCCGGGCGTCGTCGAGTGGATTCGTGGTGACTACGGTATTGCTGACTCCACGCTCAACCGCTTCTTCGCGCTACACGTGATCGCGCTGCCGTTTGCCATCGCCTTCTTGGTACTGATGCACCTTGTCGCGCTGCGCCAAACGGGTTCGAACAACCCGGACGGCATCGAGATCAAGGAAAAGCTGGGAGCTAACGGTAACCCGATCGACGGCATCCCGTTCCATCCGTACTACACCGTCAAAGATACCGTTGGTGTCGGCGTATTCCTGGTGTTCTTTTGCGGTGTCATTTTCTTCGCGCCGACGGTCGGCGGTCTCTTCATTGAGAAGCCAAACTTCGAACCGGCAAATGCGCTATCCACCCCGGAGCACATCGCACCCGTGTGGTACTTTACGGCGTTCTTCGCCATGTTGCGCGCCGTGCCTGATCAGCAGCTCGGCGCATTACTCACGTTGCTCGCCATCGTGGTGCTTTTCTTCCTGCCGTGGCTCGACCGCTCGCCTGTCAAGTCGATCCGCTACAAGGGCATCCTCTCCAAGATCGCCCTGACATTGTTCGTCATCGCCTTCGTGGTCCTTAGCTATCTCGGCTTACAGCCCGTGAACGATCTTTATGTGATCCTTGCGCGTATCTTCACAGCGGTCTACTTCGCGTTCTTCCTTCTCATGCCTTGGTACACGCGTATCGAGCAGTACAAGCCGGCTCCCGAGAGAGTCACGTACCATGCGTAAGTCTTTGATCGCCGCCGCGCTCGGCCTCAAGCTCGTGTTCGCAAGTCCGGCCGTTTTTCCCGCCTCGACAAGTCCGAATGCTGCCTGGATGGAGTGGAAACCGGGCAACGACGTCGGTAACATCGCATCGCTACAGCGCGGCGCCGCTAATTTTATGGGCTACTGCTCGGGGTGCCACTCGCTCAAGTACGTGCGTTACTCTCGCGTGGCCGGGGATATCAACATCCCCGAAGAGCAGATGGAAAAACTCCTGCTGCTTCCGGGTACGAAGAAGGGCGACTACATCACTGCGCCGATGTCGAAGGCCGACGGTGAGGCTTGGTTCGGGAAGGCCCCCCCCGATCTCTCTCTTATCACCCGCTCAAAAGGTCCCGACCACGTCTATCAGTTTCTAAAGACGTTTTACGTCGATCCGAAATCGGTGAACGGTACCAATAATCTCGCGCTGCCCAACACCGCTATGCCGTTCGTGTTGTCGGCCTTGCAGGGCGTGCAGGAAGCAAAGTTCAGGACGGTCGAGAGGGCTGTCGATGGAGAGACCCTCACCGAGCGGCAGTGGGATTCGTTCGAGCTCTCGTCGCTTGGACAGCTTTCGCCCGAGGAATACGATGCGTTCGTTCGCGATACAGTCAACTTCCTCGAGTATGTCGGCGAACCCGTGAAGGCCAAGCGCGAGGCGCTCGGCATTTGGGTCATCCTGTTTCTACTCGTCTTCACGGGCCTTGCATACCTGCTCAAGCAGGAATTTTGGAGGGACGTGAAGTAAGGTGTGAATCGGGTCTTTGCGGACTGCGGTTCGCGAGGCATATTATTTGACCGGATCTCGTAAACCTCGTCGCCCGTATCTGGTTCGGGCAATGCATCAATGGATGAGCGACAGCGGCCTCACTCCGCATCTCATAGTCGATGGGACCGCGTCTGGAGTCGAGGTGCCCGTTGCACATATACGCGAAGGGCGAATTGTGCTTAACGTGAGTTACGGCGCGACGCGTCACCTCGATATCGGTGACGAATGGATAAGCTTCGAAGCGCGATTTTCTGGGGTGCCGCGTCTGCTTCGGTTTCACACCGCAGCGGTGCGGGGAATTTACGCGCACGAGACCGGAGAGGGGCTTATGTTTCCGGAGGGCGAGGACAACCCGCCGCCGACCACACCGATTGATCCGCTACCTAACGGTCCGGTGCCGGATCGGGGCGTGCCGCCTATGACGCTTTCAGGCAGCAAGCGTCCGTCCCTTAAGATCGTCAAATAAATCATTGATCGGATAGTCGCACGCTCAGCCGCGCGATTGGAAAGTACGCTTCATCCAACCGAAGTTTTAGGCCTCAGACTCCACAGCACCGGAGCGTTCGCGCTATAAAGAATTACGTCTAATCGTACGGAATAGCGCGTAACCTCGCGCCTTTGTTGCAGTACTTACTTTGCTGCAGCGATGATGTCTTGCCGCTTGTGTCGATAGATGCTCGCTGCGCTGTAACCGTGTGTGTCGGAGGAGCGTGGTCGCGCCTCAACGATAGGCGGAATAACGGGATGCAAAGCTACGATGCCGACCTCGCCGTGCTAGGGTTGATAGTTCGCAGGACGGTTTCCGCGCCCACTGCCGATGGGGACCGCACGGCGAGTCTCTCCGCATCACAGCCGAGGGCGAGGTATCGCGAGAGGCCGTCCTCGGCCGCCACCACCGGACGGGTCGATAAGTTTGGGCTGACCGTCATTTATCTGCGCAAAACGTAGACTGCGTTTCACGCGCCCTTGCTCATCGATGGAGAGCGTGCCGACGACACCCGTGAGCGGAGCAGCCGGCGAGGGTGATCGCCCAATCCGCAAGGCGGTATTGAGCAACCAAGCATCATGGCCTAACGCAAACAGGCGACTGCGGTTCGTGGGATCGTTTACCGCGGCGCGCAGCGCGACGACAGCCGGTGCTTGTGGCGCGATCATCCAGTCGATGTCGGGAAAGATAAGGCCTTGCAGCTCGTCGCCACCACCACCGTCGAAGGCGTCCGATGTGGCGTACGCCGGAATGTCACCCGCGCCCTGAAAGCGAAGCTGCGGCCGCCATTGGCGTAGCGATGAAGCCGTTCCCGGCATAAAGATGAAGTCAATATCCGCTCGACGCCGCGGCCGGAACGCGAGCGGTACATTGAGCATAGCCTCGAGGCGTCGATGACGCGTGATACTCGAGTCGAGGCGCAGCAACGACCGCGCGGTCATTCCAAGTTCCCGTCCCGCGAGTGTATCGCTGCCGAGCAGCTCGCCGCCGCCGGCTTTGAGCTCTTCGTGGAACGCTTGCAGCACTCGCGCGCCCCAATCCCCTGAAGGAACGAGCGCGATGGCGCGGCGAAGACCTTCCGCGAGCGCATGACGCGCCACGGCACGAGCTTCGTCCTCAGGCGATAGGGCGAACTGACGGAAGTTCGCTGGTGCCGACTGACTCGAGGGCAGTGAGTTGAGAGCGATGACGGACAGTACGCTTGACGAGCCCACACTCGCGGCCGCGGCGATGACCTCTTCGCAAGTAAGGGGGCCGATGATCGATACGGCGCCGCCTTGGGTCGCGGCTACCAAGGCATCCGCCACCGATTGCCGCGCCGTATCGTAAAAGCGCAGAGGCATACGAATCGCCTGCGGCTCCGAAAAATAACCGCTGAGCAGTCCCTCGCGGATCTTCGATCCTGATGCACCACTGTGCCCGCTGAGAGGCAGCAGCACGGCCACGTGTGCCGCGCGCGCTATCGCTTGTTCGAGCGGCAGAAACGCTGTGCTACCCGACTCACCGTCGGGCAGCAGCGTCTTCGGCGCTGCTCGTGCGGTGGTTTCGCTAGAGACAGTTGTCGCAGTCGATTCACCCAGCATTGCGAGGACCTCAGCTGCTGGGTGAGAGGGATAGCGCTTGCGCCAAGCTGCGGTGATGCGGGCGTTTGACTCCTGCGGTGCACGCGCTGCGCGTGCGGCGAGCGGCGCTGCTTCGAGCCACCCGCGAGCCATGGCATCACGACCCGCGACGCGCGGGTCGAGCAGGATGCCGCGATCGACGGCAGCCATGAGTTCTCGCAGAAACTCCTGTCGCGTGCGTAGTGTCGTGGCGGCATCGGCGGCGGACGTCTCTCGATCAACTTGGCTGCGTATGGCTTGTACGGGACGACTGGTGGCGAGGGCGAGCCGCTGACGCAGGGCGTTGTACTCATCGACGCGCGCCGCTCCGACTGGAACGTCCATCTGGCCGAGCAGTTCCCAGCCACGTGCCGCTTCGCCGCGGAGGAGGTGAGCTTCGGCGAGCATCAGATTTAGTAAATCGGTCTGGTCCGCCTGCAGCGGCCCAATGAGGCGGGCGAGTACGCTTTCAGCCGCTGCCGTGTCGCTCGCACGCAGCCATTCCTTGGCGGCTGCGAGAAGCGCAGGGTTGTTGGGTGCGCGGGTGGCTAGGGCGAGGGCTTCGTACTCACGCGCTGCTGCAGTGTGATCTCCGCGCATCGAAAGTGCTACGGCGCGCTCGAGGCTTACTGGCGGGCGGGTGTTGGAGTTACAGCCGATGAGCAGAAGCGAGAGAGAGCTCAGCTGCAGCAGGATGGGAAGATGTCGGAAGGTGATCATTGAGAAGCGCTCCAGCCTAGTCTGCTCAGCGCCGATTGAATACCGGAGCACAGCCGGGCACGATGCCAGCGCTCAGTATAGTAGGGGGGGAAATTATAGTGCCTGTGAGGGGATCGACGGGTGGGCGACTCGATGTGGTGGCGACGCCCATCGGTAACTTGGCCGACGTCTCGCTAAGGGCGCGCGACGTGCTTGCGGCTGCCGACGTAGTGGCTGCCGAGGACACGCGCCGCAGTGGTCGGCTGTTGTCCGCGCTCGGTCTACAAAAACCCCTGATTTCGCTTCACTCGCACAACGAGCGCGAGCGCAGCGAGGCCCTGCTTGGTCGGCTACTGGCGGGCGAGGTGGTTGCGCTCGTGAGTGATGCTGGCACTCCGCTGCTTTCCGATCCGGGCCTCAATCTTGTACGGCGTGCGGCGGCGGCGGGGGTGGAAGTGCGCGCTATCCCCGGTCCGACGGCCATCGCAGCCGCACTCTCTGTGGCCGGTATAAAAACGGATCGGTTCTGCTTCGAGGGTTTTCTGCCAGCCAAGGCCGGGGAGCGGCGAGTGCGGATGCAAACGCTGGCGCTCGAGCCGCGCACCCTAGTTTTTTTTGAGGCGCCGCATCGCATCGTGGAGGCACTCGCTGATTGTGCAGCCGTTTTCGGAGGCGAGCGCGAGGCAGCTGTCGCCCGCGAGCTCACTAAGCTTCACGAGAGCGTTTATCGCGGCACACTCACCGAGCTTGCCCGCCGCGCTGCGTCGGAGGCGGAATTCAAGCTCGGAGAGATCACACTCGTGATCGCCGGTGCATCGGTAAAAAGTGTCGATGAAGAGGATCCAACCGCAGCTCTCGAGCGGCGTATGCTAATGGAGCGCTCGCTGCGCGCCGCCTTGGCGCATTTGCCAGCCTCTAAGGCTGCTTCCATCGCCGCTGCCGTGAGCGGCGTGAGTCGGGATGAGGCCTACGGACGAGCCGTCGCGCTTGTAGCCGAGCGTCGCTGACCGTACGCCCTCGAGGGGCAATCTTTATGGAGATTCGACAGCGAGTTTGTGGTTAAGGCCATTGGACGGTATCTTGGGTCTCGGAGTCGGCCAGACGATCGCTGTATTTCTTGGAAGGTACAGAGGAAAGTCCGGGCTCCTTCGGATACGGCGCCAGGTAACACCTGGGGGGCGTGAGCCTACGGAAAGTGCAACAGAGAGAATACCGCCGACGCACGAACTCCCCTCGTGGGGAGGGATCGCAGGCAAGGGTGAAATGGTGCGGTAAGAGCGCACCGCGCGGGTGGTAACACCTGTGGCATGGCAAACCCCGTCGGGAGCAAGGCCAAATAGGGAAGTCGCAGGGAAACCTGCAGCGCGGTGTCCGAGCGTGACTTCCGGGTAGGCTGCTTGAGGCATTCGGTGACGAATGCCCCAGACGAATGATCGTCCACGACAGAACCCGGCTTATCGGCCGACTCCCCCTCTTAACGCGCCCGCAGAAGCATTCGCGGACAACCGTCGAGGAACGCCAAAATTTCTCCAAATTCGACTGCTGCGAAAAAGCTCGGTCGACTTTGAGGCATTAGTTTTCAGTATTTAAAAAAATTACCGCTAACCCGTTGACACTCTTACGCGCCGATTCCTATAGTGGTGCCAAGTGGTAAAAAGTGGGGGGTAGTGGGCGTTCCGATGCCCGTCGAGTTATGTTCCGGGGTGCAAGCAAAGTCACGTTGGACGACAAAGGACGGATGGTTCTGCCGACCCGTCAGCGGCAACGTGCGCTCGAGCGCAGCGAGGGGCAACTCGTCGTCACGATCGATCGTGACCCTTGCCTACTGATTTATCCGCTGCCCGACTGGGAGCAAATCGAACGCACGTTAATGAGCCTGCCCACGCTGCAAGAGCGCTCGCGCCGTTTGCAGCGACTGATGGTAGGGCATGCGACCGAAATCGATCTTGATGCCCAAGGGCGTGTGCTGCTGCCGACGGAGTTGCGCGAGTACGCGGGACTTTCGCGGCACGCGATGTTGATCGGTCAGGGGAACCGACTCGAGCTCTGGGACGAAACGCGCTGGAACGAGCGACGTGACTACTGGGTGAAGAGCGAGGAAACCGCCACCGATCTGTCGACAGAGCTCGATTCGCTTTCGCTTTGAGGCGGATGAGCACGTGGATGAGCACGTGGAAGAACACGTCCCGGTACTTGTTGAAGAGGTGCTGGAGGGACTGGCCCCTCGTACTGGCGGACTTTACGTCGACAACACGTTCGGGCGCGGTGGCCACACGGCACGATTGCTCGAGGTCATCGGTCCGGAAGGCGCCGTTCTCGCGCTGGATCGTGATCCTGCGGCGATTGATGCAGGCCGACGTCGTTTCGTCGATGAGTCGCGACTCACACTCGTGCAGGCAGATTTCGCTGAACTCGCGCGTGTTATCGATCAACACTCGGGAGGGCGGCAGGTTTTTGGGGTGTTACTCGATCTCGGCGTCTCCTCGCCGCAGCTCGATCAGCCGCAGCGGGGTTTCAGTTTCGCGAAGGACGGACCGCTCGATATGCGAATGGATCCAGCGCATGGCGAGTCGGCGGCTGCATGGCTTGCACGAGTGGATGAACGGGAGTTAGCGAGGGTGATTTACGAGCTCAGCGAAGAACGCTTCTCGCGCCGTATCGCTGCGGCGATCGTCGCGGCGCGCGCAAAAGCGCCGATCGAGCGTACTGCGCAACTCGCCGCCATCGTCCAGCATGCCATACGTACGCGCGATGGTAAGCATCCCGCGACGCGCACGTTTCAAGCGATTCGTATGTTCATCAACGACGAGCTTGGGCGGCTGCGCAAGGCGCTCGACGCCGCTTTCGCCGTACTCGCACCGGGCGGACGCCTCGTCGTAATTAGTTTCCACTCACTTGAAGATCGTATGGTCAAACAATTTATTCGGACGAAGAGCTCCGTCGATCCTGTTTTCGCAGGGCTTCCGGTGATCCCCGATGCAGCTCGTCCGGTGATGCGCGAAATCGGTCGGAAGCAACGTGCTGCCGATGCAGAAATTGCGCGTAATCCGCGCGCGCGCAGTGCGGTGCTGCGCTGCGCCGAGAAAATGGGAGGTGCGGCATGAGCTTGTCGAGTCGTCGTTCGATCGCAATGTTGATTCCGCTATTGTGGTTGGTGGTGCTTGCTTCGGCTGCCGGTGCGATCTTCGTCAAGCATCGAGCACGCGAGCTGTTCGTCGAGCTCGAGAAAGTCAATCGCCAGCGTGATCGACTCGAAATCGAGTGGGGTCAGTTACAGCTTGAGCAGAGTGCTTGGTCAGCCCATGCCTTCGTCGAAAACGTAGCCGCACATGATCTTGGTATGCGCACGCCGCCGCCGAGGCAAATCGAGGTAGTGGCACCGTGATCCGCTGGCCCTTTGGAAAGTCTGAATCGCGTCGACCGTCGGCAGGCCAGCGGGGTGGTGCTCGTGGCTCGCGCAACGGATTATCGCGAAAGTCGGAGACGCCAAATCCTTCATTTATGCCGCGCGCGATGGTCATCGTTGTACTAATCGGCTGCGGTGCGAGCGTGCTTATTTGGAAGGCTGCGACGCTGCAGCTCGTCGAAAGCGCCTTCCTGCGCGATCAAGGCGATGAGCGTTTCACGCGCGTTGCGTCCGTCGTCGCACATCGCGGCAGCGTCACTGATCGTGCGGGTGAGCCGCTCGCCGTTAGCACACCGGTCGATTCGGTGTGGGTGAATCCGCGCGAGCTTACGCTCGCGAACGACCAGATCCCGAATCTCGCCCGAGCAATCAATCGTGATCCGGCAGAGTTGACTCGCTTCGTCACTACCAAGCTTGACCGTAAGTTCGTTTATGTTGCGCGCCACTTACAGCCGGCCGATGCAGTAAAAGTCCGCGTACTCGATATCCCCGGCGTACACCTCACGCGTGAATATGGTCGCTACTACCCCGCGAGCGAGGTGACAGGCCACGTACTCGGTTTCACCGACGTTGACGATTCGGGCCAGGAAGGGCTCGAGCTCGCTTACGACCACTGGCTCGCGGGCGAGAACGGCGCCAAGCGTGTGATTCAGGATAATCTCGGGCGTACCGTGCAGACCGTCGAGAGTATCCGTCCGATGCGGCCCGGTCGAAATATGTATTTATCGATCGATATGCGCCTTCAATATCTTGCATATCGAGAGCTGAAGGCCGTGATTCAGGCAAATCGCGCACGTGCTGGTTCGGTCGTCGTAATCGATGTGACAACGGGCGAAGTACTCGCCATGGTTAATCAGCCGACCTTCAATCCGCACAATCGGGCGCAACGAAAACAACCCGCTGCATACAAGAACCGTGCGGTGACAGATCTTGTCGAGCCCGGTTCAACCATAAAGCCGTTCGTTGTCGCGGCTGCCTTGTCCTCGGGAAAGTTTACGCCGACGAGCATCGTCGATACCAACCCCGGCATGGTTAAGGTCGGTATCAAGATGATCGAGGACAAGTACAACCTCGGTGCCATCGATCTTGCCACGGCCCTCGCTAAGAGCTCGAACGTCGCCATGACGCGTATTGCGTTGACGCTCGGGCCTGAGACGCTGCACGGCACGCTCTCGCGATTCGGGTTCGGTCGCGTGACGACGAGTGGATATCCGGGCGAGTCGGCTGGATTGCTCACCCAGCACATGCATTGGCGCGCGATCACTACAGCGACGGTCTCCTACGGCTACGGTCTGTCGGCGACGCCGCTGCAGCTTGCACATGCCTACGCCACTCTCGGTGCTTATGGACTGCAACGACCGGTGTCCTTCACGCGAGTTGATCACGCCGTCGAAGGTGAGCGCGTGCTCTCCGAAAAAGTCAGCCGCGATGTCGTGCGAATGCTGCAGAGCGTGGTGACCGATGTGGGTACCGGCAAGCATGCCTCGATTCCCGGCTACTCCGTCGCCGGGAAAACGGGCACCGCCTGGAAGGCGAGTGCGGGTGGCTATTCAACCAATCGCTATCTTGCCGTGTTCGCAGGGCTGGCACCAGCGAGCAATCCGCGCCTCGCCGCGGTGGTCGTGATCGACGAGCCAAGTGCAGGTCTCTACTACGGCGGCGACGTAGCGGCGCCCGTATTCTCTCGTGTCGTCGGTGGTGCGCTGCGCCTGCTCGCAATCGCGCCGGATGCACCGATCGACATGCCCGTCGACGAAATGCCTGAGTCGGCACCGATGCCGGCCGATCTGCCGCAGAACATTGCCACGGCCGACGCCTCGCGTCGCTTGACCACGGGAGGTCTGCGCTGATGCGCGCTGGAGCGCGCCATCTTGCCGATCTTTGCCGAAGTGTTGCCGAAATTCCGAGCTCGATCGGCGTTACTGATATCAGTCTAGACAGTCGTACGGTGGTCGAGGGCGGTTTGTTTCTCGCCTGCGCGGGCCGACGTACCCACGGCCTCTCAGGGTTATCGGAGGCGCTCTCGCGCGGTGCGAATGCCGTGTTGTGGGAGCCTGCGCAGGGCGTTGTCGCGCCGAGCATTCCTGCTGGCACATATGCTCAGCCGATCGAGAAGCTATCGAGCGTCGCGAGCTATATTGCTGATCAATTCTTTGACCAGCCTTCCGAAATTTTACGCGTAGCCGGCGTCACCGGAACCAATGGTAAGACGACAACGACCTGGTTGCTCGCGCAGGCACTCTCTCATTGCGCATCGCCCGCAGCGTACATCGGGACACTCGGTGTCGGTATGGCCCCAGATGCGGTCATCCCGAGTGAGTATACGACGGCCGATGCTGTCAGCGTGCAGCGTCAGCTGTCGGTCGTGCGCGAAGCGGGCGTGCAGTACGTCGCGATGGAGGTGTCCTCGCATGCTCTCGATCAGCATCGCGTGGCTGGTGTTCGTTTTCGCGTCGTAGCCTTCACGAATTTGACCCGCGATCATCTCGACTATCACGGTACGATGGAGGCCTACGGTGCTGCGAAGGCTCACCTATTCGATATGCCTCGACTCGAGGCCGGCGTGATAAATGTTGATGATGCATTCGGCGCCGAGCTTGCCCGTCGTCATGCGACGCGACTGTCACTCACGTTGATTGCATGCAGTGCGGCTGGTGCGGCGGTGATCGATGACATCCGTTCGCGTGTTCCCAGAACTCGGTCGCTCGTCGCATCTAATATCAAGGCGCTGCAGAACGGGCTGTCATTTATCATCGAGTATCGTGAGGTGGGTGCCGAGCCGGCGATGAGGTCGGTGATCTTTCAGCTCATTGGCGAGTTCAATGTCGAAAATGTGCTCGTTACGCTCGGGCTATTGCGTGCGCTTGGCGTCGCGTTCAACACCGCACTGCTCGCCCTCGGTAAATGCAGTGCGCCGCCGGGACGCATGGAAGCGCTCACTGCGCCTGGTAAGGCACTCGCGATCGTCGACTATGCGCACACGCCTGATGCACTTACTAGATCTTTGCGTGCGGCGCGTGCTCATTGCCGCGGTAAACTGCATCTGGTCTTCGGTTGCGGTGGAGACCGCGACCCGGGTAAGCGACCGATGATGGCGGGTGTTGCAGCAGCGATGGCTGATGGCATCGTCATCACCGACGATAATCCGCGAAGCGAATCGCCTGTGCTTATTGCTGCCGACATCGTTGCGGGCTTTCCGAAAGGAATTCGCGCGACGGTCATCCATGACCGGGCCGAGGCTATCCGTCACGCACTCGTAGGTGCGCGCGAAGGCGACGTGGTACTCGTCGCCGGTAAAGGCCACGAGAGGTATCAGATCGTCGGCGCCGAGCGTCGTCCCTTCAGCGATCGCCAGATCATTCAGTCGGCTTACAGGCAGTCGACCGATGGGATCCCCGATGCGTCAGCTCGCTGATATCGCTAAAGATTGCGGCGGACGCTTGGTCGGCGCGGATCGCACGTACTCGTCGGTCAACACCGATACCCGTACGCTCGCTGTCGGCGAATTGTTCGTCGCGCTGCGTGGACCGCGATTCGATGGAAATACATATCTTGCAGAAGCTGCAGCGAAAGGCGCAGCGGGTGCGATCGCCGAGGAGCAAGGTCCTACCGATTTTCCTGTGGTACTCGTAAACAATACGCTCGTTGCCTTGCAGCGGGCAGCCAAAAACTGGCGCTCGCGCTTCGCGATACCGCTCATTGGTGTCGCTGGCAGCAACGGAAAGACGACGAGTAAGGAATTGATCACTGCGATTCTCTCTAGCCGCGGCGCTACGCTTGCCACGGCGGGTAATCTTAATAACCATATCGGGGTGCCTCTGACGCTATTGCGTATGGAGGCCTCGCATCGCCATGTTGTCATCGAGATGGGCGCGAACCATCGGGGTGAGCTTGCGCAGCTTGCGGATTTTGCAGCGCCTGTGATTGGTATCGTGACCAACGCAGGCGCTGAGCATCTCGAGGGTTTCGGAAGCGTCGAAGGCGCTGCGCGTGCCGAGGGCGAGTTATTCGCAGCGCTCGGTCAGGACGGCATCGCGATCCTAAATACCGAGGACAGCTTCGCCGGACTGTGGCGTGACATGACGGCGGCACGCATCCTGACCTTCGGTCTCGGCTCCAAAGCAGATTTCAGCGCCCGAGACATCCACACGGAGGTGGGTGAGCGGGGATTTATCACGCAATTCACGCTGGTCTCGCCCGAAGGCGAGAGACCCATCTCGCTGCACCTCGCCGGTAAACACAACGTACTCAACGCACTCGGTGCAGCGGCCGCAGCGAGTGCGGCGGGCGCCACGCTTGGGGACATTGCGACGGGACTTGCACGCATGCGTTCGGTCAAAGGTCGCCTGCAGTTACGTAGCGCCCGTAGGGGCGCCTGGATTATTGATGACTCATACAATGCGAACCCAAGTTCTTTGCGAGCCGCGATCGATGTACTTGAAGCGATCGAAGGCCGGCGAATTGTTGTCCTCGGCGAGATGGGCGAGCTCGGTGATTTTACGCGCGAGGCGCATTTGGAGGCGGGTCGCTATGCGCGCGCCCATGGCGTCGAGCGTTTGTTCGCCGTCGGCGAGGCGGCAAAGTATTCCGTTGACAGCTTCGGCGAGGGCGCCGCTTGGCATGCCGATACCGCAGCGGTAACGGAGGCGGTCGGTCGTGAGCTCGCCACGGATGTACGTGTACTCATCAAAGGTTCTCGCAGCAACGGTCTCGAGCATGTAGTTGCTGCCCTCGAGTCCGAACCCTCGGCAGGGGGTATGCACTAAATGCTGCTTCAGCTCTCACAGCTATTATCCGAGTCGATCTCATTCTTCAACGTTTTCTCGTACCTCACTTTCCGTGCGATTTTAGCAGCAGTCACGGCGCTCATGATCTCGCTCGCGCTAGGTCCGTGGATGATCACGAAGTTGACCAGAGATCAGATTGGACAGGTTATTCGTGACTACATCCCCGCAGCCCACCAAAAGAAAGTCGGTACGCCAACGATGGGTGGTCTGCTGATTGTCGTTACCATCATAAGCTCGACACTTCTTTGGGCGGACCTCAACAATCGCTTCATCTGGATCGTGCTTGCCGTTACGTTCTTCTTTGGCCTCGTCGGGTTTTGGGACGACTACCTCAAGCTCATCAAGAAAAATCCCAAGGGGTTGATCGCACGCTATAAGTTTTGTTGGCAGTCCGTCGGCGGGCTCGTTACGGCCATCGCGCTCTGGGGGACTGCGACGGCGTCCGTCGATACCACGCTCTACCTACCACTTCTAAAGAATTTCACTCTGCCACTCGGCGCGTTCAGTTTCATTCTAATGACCTATTTGATGATCGTCGGTATGAGTAACGCCGTTAATCTCACGGATGGGCTTGACGGTCTTGCCATCATGCCAGCGGTTATGGTGGCTGCTGCGCTTGGCGTGTTCGCCTATGTGGCAGGTAACGCCGTATTTGCCGAATACCTAGCGATTCCAGCGGTCCGGGATTCGGGCGAGCTACTTATTTTCTGTGCGGCGCTCGTCGGCGCAGGTCTCGGGTTTCTTTGGTTCAACACCTACCCGGCACAAGTTTTCATGGGAGATATCGGTGCGCTATCGATCGGTGCTGCACTAGGAACAATTGCCGTGATCGTGAAGCAGGAGGTCGTGCTGCTCATCATGGGCGGCATCTTCGTAATCGAAACCGCGTCGGTCATATTGCAGGTGGTGTCTTTCAAGCTCACTGGTAAGCGAATCTTTCGGATGGCGCCGATTCATCACCACTTCGAACTGAAGGGTTGGGCTGAGCCCAAGGTGATCGTGCGCTTTTGGATCGTCACCTTTTTCCTCGTTCTCGTGGGCCTCGCCACACTGAAACTCCGATGAGCTACACCCAAGAACATCGCAAGGCGCTGATCGTTGGCCTCGGTAAGACCGGGATCTCGGCGGTGCGCCATCTTGTCGCGCGGGGTTGGCAGGTTGCGGTGACTGACAGTCGTACAGAGCCGCCAGGTCGCGAGGAGCTCTCCACGCTTGCGCCGACGACCAAGTGCAGTTTTGGTCGACTCGATGCGTCGCTGCTTAAAGATTCGCAGATCGTGGTTGCATCGCCCGGCATTGCACTGAGCGAGCCGGTGATCTCGGAAGCACTATCCAAAGGAATCGACGTCGTGAGTGATGTCGAATTGTTTGCGCGCGAGGCGAAGGCCCCAGTCGTGGGTATCACGGGGACGAACGGCAAGAGCACTGTGACGACGCTGGTCGGTCGTATGGCAACACGCGCCGGACGCGCGGTGTCGGTCGGCGGCAATCTTGGTACGCCGGTGCTCTACCTGCTCGAGGCGCTGGTACCACAGTTGTACGTGCTGGAGTTATCAAGCTTCCAACTCGAAACAACATGTTCGTTACGTCTGCTAGCCGCGACGGTACTTAACCTTTCCGAGGATCATCTCGATCGGCACAGTACGATGGACGCCTACGCCGCCGCAAAAGCTCGCATCTTTCGTCACTGCGATACAGCGGTTATCAATCGTGACGATGCTTACGTGAAAGGCATGTCATGCGGAGCCGCGCAGAAAGTCGTCGACTTCTCCATCGGGGGCACGATAGGTGCCGAGTATTCATTGATGGAGCAGGGCGGGGAGCGTTGGCTCGCGGTTCGTGGCCGGCCGGTACTCGCACTGTCGGCGATGCGTCTTACGGGACTCCACAATGCGGCTAACGCGCTTGCAGCCCTCGCGCTCGGTGAGGCCTGCGGTCTGCCCTTGCCACCCATGCTCGATGAGCTGTGCGAGTTCGCAGGACTTCCGCACCGCTCGCAGTGGGTGGGTGAGAAGCGCGGCGTGCGCTACATCAATGATTCTAAGGGCACGAACGTCGGTGCCACGGTCTCAACGATATCTGGGATGTGTGGCACCTTACTGCTTATCGCCGGAGGTGAGGGAAAGGGGCAAGATTTTGCTCCCCTCGCCACCGCGCTTGCGGGACGAGCGCGGGTCGTATTACTCATCGGTCGCGATGCACCGCAGCTCGCCAAAGTTCTAGAAGGTATTTGCGAAATCGTAGGCTGCGCTTCGATCGAAGAGGCGGTCGATACGGCTGCAAGTCGCGCCAAGGCTGGGGAGATCGTGTTGCTCTCGCCGGCCTGCGCAAGTCTCGACATGTTTCGTGATTACACCGAGCGCGGCGACCGTTTCGTTACAGCCGTTGGGAGGTTGCCATCATGAGTACATTTACGCTTCCGGCCCCCGGCGGAACTCGGCCGACGTCCGTGCACCTCGATCTCGTCACACTCGGGATCGTCTTTTCGATTGTACTGCTTGGTCTCATCATCGTCACTTCCGCCTCGATGTCGATTGCCAGCAAGGAAGCCGGCGATCCGTTCCTTTACCTCGAGCGTCAGTTCGTACTCGTGGTAGCCGGCGCTATTGCAGCCTCATTCGCGTTTGCGATCCGTACGGAGTGGCTGGAAAAATCTGCGTTACTACTGCTCGCAATCGCGGGCGTGCTGCTTATCGCCGTGCTAATACCCGGCGTCGGATATTCGGTGAACGGCAGTCGTCGTTGGATCCGACTCGCGGGTTTCAACTTCCAGGCCTCTGAAGCTGCTCGCTTGATGGTGCTTATCTTCATTGCAAGCTACGCGGTTCGTCGCGAAGCAGAGCTACGCAGTTCTTTGGTGGGGCTCGTCAAGCCCTTACTCGTGGTCAGCGTATTCTTTTGTCTTTTATTAATGGAGCCTGACTTCGGCGCGGCCGTCGTGCTCACGGCCACGGTCCTCGGCGTGCTCTTCGTCGCCGGTGCGCGTTGGCGCGATATTATCGGTTTGGCGGTAATCGGTGCGGGCCTTCTCGCTGCGGTGGCGGTGTCCTCGCCATACCGACTGCGTCGTCTCACCTCGTTCCGTAATCCTTGGGAAGATCCGTTCGACAGCGGTTTCCAGCTCACGCAGAGCTTGATCGCCATCGGTCGCGGCGGCTGGACCGGCGTTGGACTCGGTGAGAGCGTTCAGAAGCTGTTCTACCTGCCTGAGGCGCACACCGACTTCCTTTTCGCCGTGCTCTCGGAGGAGCTGGGTCTATTCGGTATTCTATTTACCATCGGTTTATTCGTCGCGCTCGCTTGGCGTGCGCTGTACGTCGCGCGACTCGCTAACGAAGCGGGACTCAAGTTCCAGAGCTACCTCGCGGCGGGTTTCGGAATCTGGGTGGCGATCCAAGCGTTCATTAATATGGGCGTGAACATGGGTGTGCTGCCGACCAAAGGTCTGACCCTGCCGCTCATGAGCTACGGGCGATCGAGTTTGATCGTCACGCTCGCGTGGGTTGGCGTGCTGCTACGCGTCTATCACGAGGCGGTTCAGGCTTCGCGAGGCACGACGGCGGCAAGTCTCCGTGGCGGTAGCGCCGTGCGCGTACGCGGAGGAGCAGGGGAGGCGATCGACGCGTGAGCAAGCCCTGCGTCATGATCATGGCAGGCGGAACCGGCGGACACGTGTTCCCGGCGCTCTCGCTCGCAGGTCTGCTGCGCGCGCGCGACATCGAGGTCGTATGGCTCGGCACGCGCGCAGGCATCGAAGCGCGGCTTGTGCCGGCTGCAGGTATTGATGTCGAATGGATTGACATCGGTGGCTTGCGCGGTAAGGATCTCACTACGCTTTTCGATGCACCGATCCGACTCGCGCGCGCCTTATGGCAGGCGCTCGCTACCGTAAGACGTCATCGACCGCGTGTGGTCGTGGGGCTCGGCGGTTACGTCACAGGCCCGGGTGGGCTCGCGGCCTTCCTCGCACGCTGTCCGCTCGTGATCCACGAACAAAACGCCGTCGCGGGTTTCACCAATCGTATTCTTGCACGACTTGCTACGCAGGTCCTCGAGGCGTTCTCCGGAAGTTTCGGTTCCGGCGTGAAAGCGACGACGGTCGGTAACCCGGTACGCACCGAATTCTTTGCTCTGCCTGACCCGACCGCGCGCTACGCCTCGCGTCAGGGTCCGCTACATGTGCTCGTAGTCGGCGGCAGTCAGGGTGCGCAGCGTCTCAATTCGGTCGTCCCCGAAGCCGTGGCGGCACTTTCTGGAAAAGTAGATCTGCGTATTCGTCATCAGACCGGCACCCGCACGCTGGAGGCGACACGAGAGGCTTATATCGCGCGCGGTATCACGGCCGACTTGAGCCCCTTCATCGACGACATTGCAGCGGCTTACGCTGACGCAGACGTCGTCATTTGCCGCGCCGGTGCTCTGACGGTGTCCGAACTCGCTGCTGCAGGCGTCGCCGCGATTCTCGTACCGTTCCCCGCAGCCGTCGACGATCATCAGACGCGTAACGCACGCTTCTTGGTCGAGCGCGAGGCTGCGGTATTGCTGCCCGAGTGCGAACTCACATCGCAGCGACTCGCATCGGAGCTCAAGCGATTTGCAGCCGATCGAAAGATGCTCTACCGCATGGCCGAGCGTGCGCGCAGTCTTGCCCGTCCGAACGCGACCGACGACCTCGCTCGAGCTTGTCTCGTGGCTGGAGGTCTTACGGCATGAATATGGAACGCATGCGTCGCATCAACACTATCCACTTCGTCGGTATCGGCGGCAGCGGCATGGGCGGTATCGCCGAGGTATTGCTTAACCTTGGTTATCGCGTGCAGGGCAGCGATCTCAAGCCGAATGCCGTGACCGAGCGACTGTCGGATCTTGGCGCCAAGATTACGTTCGGTCACGCCACCGAGAACGTCAAAGGTGCCGATGTCGTAGTCGTCTCGACTGCCATCTCCAAAGAAAACCCTGAAATCACCGAAGCGCTCGTGCATCGTGTGCCAGTTGTGCCGCGTGCGGAAATGCTCGGTGAACTCATGCGATTCCGCTCCGCGATCGCTGTCGCCGGAACGCATGGCAAGACGACGACGACGAGTATCGTCGCCTCGGTGCTCGCCGAAGGTGGCGAGGATCCGACCTTCATCATCGGCGGTCGTCTGAAAAGTACCGACAATAGCGCCCGACTCGGCACGGGTCGTTATCTCGTCGCTGAGGCTGACGAGAGCGATGCCTCGTTCCTGCATTTGCAGCCGCTCATCGCCGTGGTGACCAATATCGACAACGATCATCTCGGCACACACGATGGCGACTTCAATCGACTGCGTCAGAGCTTCGTCGAGTTCCTGCACAACCTGCCGTTCTACGGTCTAGCGGTGCTTTGCGCTGACGACGCCGAGGTGCGCGGCATCCTGCCCCGTGTCGGTCGTCCGATTTGGACGTACGGCATCGAAAAGGGTGCCGATGTTCGCGCCGTCAACGTGGTGCGAAGAGGACCGCAGACGACGTTCGACGTGATTCGACCGGGTCGGGCAGATTCGCTTGAGGTGAGGCTTAATCTTCCCGGCCGACACAATGTCCAAAATGCGCTCGCGGCTATTACCGTCGCGAGTGAGCTCGGTGTCGACGATGCCGCGATACAGCTTGGTCTCGCCAAGTTTCAGGGTGTCCATCGTCGCCTGCAGCAAGTGGGTGAGGTGCGCATGGGTACGGGCACCGCAGTCATCGTCGACGACTACGGCCATCACCCGACCGAGATCCTCGCGACGCTCGATGCCGTACGACAGGCTCATCTTGATCGACGCATCGTGCTCGCCTTCCAGCCGCATCGCTACACGCGTACCCGTGATCTGCTCGATGACTTCGCCAGCGCGCTCTCGACAACCGATGTGCTGCTCGTCACCGAAGTATACGCAGCAGGCGAGGCGCCGATCGCGGGCGCCGACGGTCGCGCCATTTGTCGCGCCGTGCGCTCGCGCGGACAGATCGAGCCGGTCTTCGTATCGCACGTCGAAGAGCTCGCCGCGAGTCTTCGGGATTTGCTGCGTGCGGGCGACGTGGTACTTGCGATGGGCGCCGGCAGTATCAGCGCTGTCGCCCACGGACTGGCGAAGCAACTCGGGGAGGGTGGCCGATGAGCCCGCAGCGGCTCGATCCTTCGGTGTGCACGTCTCTGCAGGCGCAGTTCGCAGGACGACTCGCGCTCGAAGAGCCAATGTCACGACACACGTCCTGGCACGTCGGCGGCCCTGCGGAACTGTTTTTCGAGCCGCGTGATCGCGCGGATCTCGCTGCATTCCTCCGTATTTTACCCGCAGATGCGCCGCTCTGGTGGGTGGGTCTCGGCAGCAATTTATTAGTTCGTGACGGCGGTTTGCGCGGCGCCGTCATTTCTTTGCATGGTGCATTGAGCGATCTCGAGCGGCGTAGTGAGACCGAGGTTTGGTGCGAGGCGGGCGTGCCCTGTGCGCGGATCGCGCGTCAATGCGTCAAGTGGGGTCTGGGTCCTGCCGAATTCTTTGCCGGGATTCCCGGTACGCTTGGTGGAGCGCTGGCAATGAACGCCGGCGCCTTCAGCGGCGAGACGTGGCGTCACGTGCGCAACGTCGAAGTCATCGATCGCAACGGCATGATCCGCATGCGTGATGCGTCCGAGTACCGCGTGTCGTATCGGCATGTCCAAGCGCCCGTCGCTACAGAAGCTTTCTTGGGCACGACGCTGCATTTCGAGCAGCGAGAGGGTGTGAGCAACGAGGCGATTCGCGATTTGCTCGTGGAACGCAAGCAGAAACAACCGATCGGTGAGTGGAGCTGTGGCTCGGTGTTCACCAATCCTCCGGGTGATCACGCTGCGCGACTCATCGAGGCTGCGGGCCTCAAGGGCATGCGTATCGGTGGCGCTCTAGTGTCGCCGAAGCATGCCAACTTCATCGTCAACGAGGGTAAGGCCACGGCCGCCAATCTCGAAAAATTAATCTACTGCATCCGCGACACCGTGGCGCTGCGATTCGGTATCCACCTCAATACCGAGGTGCGTATCGTGGGGGACGTCGCCTAATGCGTCTCACCCACGATCCGTCGGCCGTTCATCTGGTAAGCGACGCCTGTGAATTCGGCAAGGTCGCCGTCATGCTTGGCGGGCAGTCGAGCGAACGCGAAATTTCTTTGCTCACCGGCAACGCCGTGCTCGCAGCTCTCGTTCGCAAAGGCGTCGATGCGCATGCCATCGATCCGCACGAGGTACCGCTGTCTGCGCTCGTCGAGCAAAGGTTCGACCGCGTATGGATTGCTTTGCACGGTCCAGGCGGCGAGGACGGAACCTTGCAAGGAGCGCTCGAGTGCTTGGGGTTACCTTATACGGGCAGCAGCGTGCTCGGCTCTGCCGTCTGCATGGATAAGGTCCGCACCAAGCGTCTCGCTGCGGCCGTTGGTATCTCGACGGCGGATTTCATGGTGCTTCGCAACCCGTCGGACTTTGAACAGGCGCTCGCGCGACTTGGTTTACCCATGTTCGTGAAGCCGGCTACGCAGGGCTCATCGGTCGGAATCTCCAAGGTCGAGCGAGCGGAGGATCTTCCCGCCGCCCACGCCGCGGCGGCCGCCACCGACGAGGTGGTGCTCGCCGAGGCGTTTATCCCAGGTTTTGAATACACCGTCAGCGTGTTGCACGGTAAGGCGCTGCCATCGATTCGGATTGCAACGCCGAGGACGTTCTACGACTACGAGGCGAAGTATCTGCGCTTAGATACCGTCTACGATTGTCCGTCGGGTCTCTCCGCTGAGAAGGAGAAACACCTCGGAGCGCTGGCGATCGGCGCTTTCACCGCGGTCGGCGGGGAAGGCTGGGGACGAGTCGACTTCATGATGGATGCAACCGGTCGACCGCTGCTTCTTGAGATCAATACGGTTCCCGGAATGACCGATCACAGTCTCGTGCCGATGGCGGCCAAGGCGAGCAACATCGACTTCGACACCCTCGTGTGGCGCGTACTCGAGACGAGCTTCATCCGTCGGCGCAGGGATTGAGGGCAGGAGAGTCAGCATGAGTCTGTTTGCAAATCGAAAAGCCCGCAACCGCCGTCGTAAGGAGAAGTCTTGGCAGGTACCCGAGATCCACTGGCGTCGACTCATGTACGGTATGTCGGGTTTCGCTGCCGTCACTGCATTTCTTTGGTTGATCGTCGCCGCGCTCGATCAGTCGATCGATCGCGTCGTACTGCAGGGACGTTTCCAGCGTGTCTCACCGATGGATGTCGAGCAGGCCGTACGTGATCTTATCCACGGTGCCGGCCTCGTGACCGTTGATCTAACTACCGTACAGCGTGCGATCGAAAAATTACCCTGGGTCGATGCGGCGAGCGTGGGTCGCGCCTGGCCGCGCGGTCTGCAGGTTCGCGTAGTCGAGCAAGTCGCAGCCGCGCGTTGGGGTACGAACGGTCTGCTAAACAATCGCGGCAAACTTTTCCTTTCTGAGGCGCGATTCATTCCGCCCGAGTTACCGCGGCTCTCTGGCCCCAAGGACACCGAGACCCTAGTCGCGGAGCGTTACTTTGCGATCCAAGGTCGGCTCGTCGAGGGCGGAGTACGCATTGCGGCGCTGCGTCTCGATGCCCGCGGCGCGTGGGAGATCGATCTTGATAACGGTGTACGCATCCGTCTCGGACGTCGGCAGGTCGATGAGCGCTTCGAGCGCTTCGTCGCTTCGGCTCTGCGCATCGTGGTGCAGCGGTCCGCCGAGATCAATTACGTAGATATGCGCTACACGAACGGATTTTCGGTGGGCTGGCGGGGCAGCACTAAGGTTGCATCGGTCGACGAGTTGGGCGACACCCCGGAGGGTTGATGGACGGACGAGGAATATGGCGAAAAAACTAGAGAGACAACTGATCGTCGGGCTCGATATCGGCACCTCCAAGGTGATGGCACTGGTCGGCGAGACCGCACCAGACAATAGCATCGAGATCATCGGTTTAGGCTCGCAGCCTTCGCGCGGACTCAAGCGCGGTGTAGTGGTGAATATCGAATCGACCGTGCAGTCGATACAGCGTGCTGTAGAGGAGGCCGAGCTCATGGCGGGCTGCGAGATCCACTCCGTGTTTGCCGGCATCGCGGGCAGCCATGTCCGCAGTCTCAACTCGCATGGTGTAGTGGCGATTCGCGACAAGGAGGTACAGCTCGCCGACATCGACCACGTGATCGATGCCGCAAAGGCTGTCGCGATTCCGGCTGATCAAAAAATTCTGCACGTGCTTCCACAGGAATTTATCATCGACGGTCAGGAAGGCATTCGCGACCCCGTCGGCATGTCGGGCGTTCGGCTCGAAGCTAAGGTGCATATCGTTACGGGCGCCGACAGCGCCGCGCAGAACATTGAGAAGTGCATCCAGCGCTGCGGTCTCGACGTCGATGACATCGTGCTCGAGCAGTTAGCCTCTAGCTATGCCGTACTGACTGACGACGAAAAAGACCTAGGTGTGTGCCTCGTCGACATCGGCGGTGGCACGACTGACATTGCTGTTTTCTCGTACGGTGCAATCCGCCATACGGCGGTAATTCCTATCGCGGGGGATCAAGTCACAAACGATATCGCCGTATCGATGCGTACGCCGACTCAGAATGCTGAGGAGATAAAGCTGCGCTACGCCTGTGCGCTCTCGCAGCTTGCAAATCCTGACGAAACCATTGAGGTTCCAAGTGTTGGCGACCGCCCAGCGCGTCGACTCGCTCGGCAGACTCTCGCTGAGATTGTCGAGCCGCGTTACGCAGAACTCTTTAGTCTAATTCACGAGGAGCTACGACGCAGCGGATTCGAAGAAGCGATCGCAGCGGGCATCGTACTGACCGGCGGCAGCGCAAAGATGGAAGGTGCTATCGAGCTCGCCGAGGAGGTGTTTCACGTGCCGGTAAGACTCGGCATTCCGGTCGGCGTGCGCGGCCTCGTCGACGTCACGAGCAATCCAATTCATTCGACGGGAGTGGGGTTGCTGCTCTACGGCCGCGATCATCTCGTGCCGCGCGCGATCGCCGGTAATGCACGAAGCATGGTGCAGCGAATGCGGGACTGGTTTCAGGGCAATTTCTAATTTCGATTTTTAATTTTGTTAACTTCGACCATAGGAGCGACGAACAATGTTTGAACTCATGGACTCTTACAGCCAAAACGCGGTGATCAAGGTGCTAGGCGTGGGTGGCGGCGGCGGAAACGCTGTATCGCACATGGTACAGACCGGTATTGAGGGTGTGGATTTTGTATGTATCAACACTGATGCGCAGGCTTTGAAGAATTCCAATGTGAAGAGTTCGCTACAAATCGGCATCAATATCACTAAGGGACTCGGTGCGGGCGCAAATCCCGATGTCGGTCGTCAGGCCGCAATGGAAGATCGTGATCGCATTATCGAGATTATCGAAGGGTGTGACATGCTATTCATCACTGCCGGCCTGGGCGGTGGCACAGGCACGGGTGCCGCGCCGGTCGTTGCGCAGATTGCCAAGGAACTCGGTATTCTCACCGTCGCTGTCGTCACGCGACCGTTCATCATGGAGGGCAGTAAGCGCTCGATCGTCGCAGACCAGGGGATGACCGAGCTCGCGAAGCACGTTGATTCGCTCATCACCATCCCAAACCAGAAATTACTTACGGTGCTCGGTCCGAAAACGACGCTCCTCGATGCCTTCAAAAGAGCGAATAGCGTGCTGCAGGGTGCGGTACAGGGCATTGCGGAACTTATCACGCGACCAGGTCTCATTAATGTCGACTTCGCCGACGTGAGAACAGTCATGCGCGAGACCGGCATGGCGATGATGGGTTCGGGTCATGCAACGGGCGAAGATCGCGCTCGCATCGCTGCCGAAATGGCAGTCTCCTCGCCGCTCCTCGAGGACGTCAATCTCTTCGGCGCCCGCGGCATTCTCGTCAACGTTACAGCAGGTCTCGACCTCGGCATCGGCGAGTTCGAGCAAGTTGGTAACCTCGTCAAGGAATTTGCCTCGGAGGACGCCACAGTCGTTGTGGGCACGGTCATCGATCCTTCGCTTACCGACGAACTGCGCGTCACGGTGGTGGCAACGGGTCTTGCACGCACGCAGGCCCAGATGGCTGCGCGGGGCGCGTCGTCCCCGAGCGGGGTGCGCGCTACGTCGGCTCGTTCAACCTTCGACGCGCCCCGCGTCGGGCGTCGTCCGGTGGTCGTATCTTCCGACTACAGCAAGCTCGACGTTCCGGCTTACGAGCGCCTCAAAGTCGCTGCGGGTGATGGCCTGCGCCACAACGAACCGATCGTCGGTGCCGACGACATCCTCGACATCCCGGCTTTCCTGCGACGACAGGCGGACTAATCGGCGGCTTGGAGTACACTTGAACCTCTTCGATGACTTCTCGGACATGTTGCTAAAGAGCGGCATACCTCGGGGGTTTCGGGGGTAATGATGGTCGGTCAACGCACGATAAAGAACGTCATTCGCGCTAGCGGGGTGGGTTTGCACACCGGCAAGCGTACTCTCATGACCGTCCGTCCGGCGGCTCCGGATACTGGCATCGTCTTTCGGCGCACCGACCTCTCAGTTCCCGTCGATATCCCAGCTCGCGCCGGCAACGTCGGAGAGACCATACTTGGTACGTCGCTCGTCAAAGGTGAAGTACGCGTTTCGACTGTCGAGCACCTGTTGTCGGCGTTTGCGGGTCTCGGCATCGACAACGCGCTCGTCGAACTCGCTGGACCAGAAGTGCCCATCATGGACGGCAGCGCTGGCCCCTTCGTGTTCCTGCTGCAATCGGCCGGTCTTGAGCAGCAGCGTACGCCAAAGCGTTTCGTGCGTATTCGCAAACCTGTGAAGGTTGTAGACGACGACAAATGGGCACGCTTCGATCCCTTCGATGGCTTCAAGGTCAACTTCGAAATCGAATTCAACCACCCGATCTTCAAACGTCACGGCCAGCGCGCCACCATGGATTTTTCCACGACGTCATTTCTTAAGGAAATCAGTCGTGCACGTACTTTCGGCTTCATGTGTGATCTTGAGTCCATGCGCGCCCGTAACCTTGCTCTTGGCGGCAATCTCGATAATGCGATCGTGCTCGACGACTCAAAGGTACTCAACGAGGGGGGTCTCCGTTACGAGGACGAATTCGTGAAGCATAAGATCCTTGATGCGATCGGCGATCTGTATCTGCTTGGTCACAGCCTCATCGGCGAGTTCTCGGCCTTTAAATCGGGTCACGGACTCAACAACCGTTTGCTGCGTGCACTACTCGCGGACGAGTCATCGTGGGAAGCCATTGTGTTCGAGCGCCCCGAGGACGCGCCGATTTCTTATGTACGCGCACCTGTGCTCGCCGCCACCGGCTGAACCTTCACCACCACTTTTTTTACCGCATCACGAAAGGTCCTAACCTCATCGGCAAGATCGGGGAGGGCGAGGCGCAATCGCGCCGCCCATGAGGCTGAACTGACGTGTATCGTGAGAGTGCCGTCGCGCTCCACGAAGTTCACGATGGCTGCGAGCAAATCTGCCGCGAGCTTCTCGGAAAAAAAATCATTCCAATCCCGTTGTTGACCGGCAAATTTTTGAGCGGCCTGAGCGAGCCCTGATCGGGTCAGCAAGCCCCTGATTTCTTCAGGGCGCCCTGACCGCGCAGGCGATTGTCCTGCCTCAAGCGTTTTTGGGTTGAGTTGGGAGGTGAGTTTAGGCATAGTTTCAATTAGTTCGTTATGGTACTCCATTGCGGATGAGAGGTAACATCCTCAACCTTGAGCGGTATGGGGATTTTTCTAAGGAGGGTAGCGATGAAATTCGTCGTGCTACGGCGACGTGCCGCGCAGATTCGCAGCTTCGATCTACCTGGTCATTGGGTTCTCGGTATCTGCGCGACCGTGTTGGTCGTGTTGCTCAGTCTCTCCTTCCTTGCGGGCTTCAGCGTCTCCGAACGCTCATCGGGTGAAACAACCTCTCTGTTCGCACAGCTGACCGCAACCGATCAAAGCGAGATCGATGAGCTCCGTGCGCGACTGCAAGAGCGCATTGACGCCATGTCGGCTCGCGTCGGCCAGTTGAACGCTCACATCATTCGTCTTGATGCACTTGGCATGCGCCTTGCCGAAATGGCCAACGTCGATTCGCACGAGTTCGATTTTTCGATGGCACCTTCGGCGGGTGGTCCCGAGTCGAGTTCTACCATGCCCGTTCAAGCGCCCGAGCTTGCGGCGTTGATCGATGATTTTGAAATGCGACTCGTACAGCGCGATGCGCAGCTCAACATGCTTGAGCAAATCATTCTGCAGCGTGAATTGCGCGAGCAGATTCTCCCCGACGGTCGACCCGTAGAGCGTGGTTTCATGTCCTCCGGCTTCGGCAATCGACAAGATCCGGTATCCGGCGAGTTCAGTTTTCATCGTGGTGTCGACTTCGCGGGTAACACCGGCGATCACGTCATCGCCGTCGGCGCGGGTGTCGTTACGTTTGCTGGCTATCGACCCGACTACGGTTATGTCGTCGATGTGACGCATGGCAACGGTTACGTTACGCGCTACGCTCACAACTCAGAGGTGCTCGTGCGCCAGGGCGAGACCGTGTCCCGTGGGCAGCGCCTGGCGATCATGGGCTCGACCGGCCGCTCCACCGGTCCGCATGTGCATTTCGAGGTGCTGCGTAACGGCGCTCCAGTGAACCCGCTCTCCTATCTCGGGGGTTGAATTCGACCGTCCGGACCTTAAAACGACGTAAGATGCCGGCCTGTAAATCGGCTGTTGTCCAGGGATCCCCCGGGTGCTTAATTTTCTTCAGCGTATTTTCGGCAGCCGCAACGAGCGGATGGTCAAGGCCATGGGCCGCGACGTCCGCGTCGCCAACGCGTGCGAGCTTGGCATTCAAGCTCTCCCGGACGAACAGCTCCGCGCTAAGACCGACGATTTCCGCGCCCGGTTCAAGGTTGGTGAAACCCTCGACGCGCTGCTGCCTGAAGCCTTTGCCGTAGTACGCGAGGCGGCTCGACGTACGATCGGTCTGCGTCACTTCGACGTGCAGTTGCTCGGCGGCATCGCGCTGCATCGCGGACGCATCGCCGAAATGCGCACGGGCGAAGGCAAGACTTTGGTCGCTACGCTGCCGGCCTATCTCAATGCGATCACGGGCGAGGGCGTCCATGTTGTCACCGTCAACGAGTACCTCGCGCAGCGTGATGCCGACTGGATGGGTCCGATCTATCGATTCTTGGGGCTAACGGTCGGCGTCATTCGCGGCCAGCAGCCGTCCGCTGAGAAGCGTGAGGCCTACGCCTGCGATATCACTTACGGCACCAACAACGAATTCGGTTTCGATTATTTGCGTGACAACCTCGCCTTCCGGCTAGAGGACCGCGTGCAACGCGCACTCGCGTACGCTATTGTGGACGAAGTCGACTCCATCCTCATCGACGAGGCGCGTACGCCGCTCATCATTTCGGGCCCGGCCGAGGAGAGCACGGACACGTATCTCTCAATCAACAAACTTGTGCCGCGACTCGATCGCGCCGAGGGTCCACCGCCGCGCACGGGTAACATACTCGCGGGCGAGTCGGAACCTGAACCGGCTGGCGACTACATGGTCGATGAGAAGCAGCGACAGGTTCACCTCACCGAGGCGGGTCACGAAAAAGTCGAAGCGCTGATGATTGACTCGGGGATGCTCCGCGGAGGCGAGAGCCTCTACGATCCTTCAAACATTCGTCTCATGCACCACCTTAATGCAGCGCTACGTGCTCACGCACTCTATAAACGTGACGTGGAATATATCGTTCGCGGCGGCGAGGTCGTAATCGTCGACGAATTCACCGGTCGCACGATGCCCGGCCGTCGCTGGTCCGACGGACTGCATCAGGCAGTAGAGGCGAAAGAGGGTGTGCGGATTCGGGAAGAGAACCAGACCATCGCGTCCATTACGTTCCAAAATTACTTCCGCCTATACCGCAAGCTCTCCGGCATGACTGGCACGGCTGATACCGAGGCGCCGGAGTTCTTACAGATCTACAACCTCGAGGTCAACGTCGTTCCGACGCACCGCCCGATGATCCGTGAGGATATGGCGGATCTCGTGCATCTCACGCAGGAGGACAAGTTTAAGGCCATCGTCGAGGACATCCGTAATTGCGTGGCAAAGCAGCAGCCTGTGCTCGTCGGTACCACCTCGATAGAGGCGTCCGAGCTCATCTCGGGCGTCCTCAAGACAGAAGGCATCGCCCACGAAGTGCTGAACGCCAAGCAGCACGAGCGAGAGGCGCCGATCGTCGCACAGGCCGGACGTCCGGGCGCAGTTACCATCGCCACTAACATGGCCGGTCGAGGTACCGACATCGTTCTTGGCGGCAGTCTCGAAGCCGAACTGAACGGCTTACCGGCGGAGACCACCGGCGAACAGCGTGCCGCCGTCCGTTCGGCCTGGCAGCAACGCCACGATCAAGTGCTCGCAGCCGGTGGACTACACATAATCGGCACCGAGCGTCACGAGTCACGCCGCATCGACAACCAGTTGCGCGGTCGTTCTGGTCGTCAGGGTGATCCAGGTTCCTCGCGCTTTTATCTGTCGATGGAGGACAATCTGATGCGCATCTTCGGTGATCCTGACTTTACCAAGCGGTTGCTTTCGGCCGCCGGTATGAAGAAGGGCGAGGTCATCGAAAGTCGTATGCTGAGCCGACGTATCGAAGTAGCGCAGCGCAAAGTCGAGTCGCACAACTTCGATATCCGTAAGCAATTACTCCTGTTCGACGATGTAGCCAATGACCAAAGAAAAGTCATCTACCAGCAGCGTACCGAGATCATGGGCGCTACTGAGTTCGCGACCGCGATCCGCGGTCTTCAGGCCGACGTCGTCGGTCGGTTACTCGATGATTATCTGCCTCGCAACGTGCCGCACGAGGACTGGGACCTCGGCGGTCTGCGCAACGACTTGCTTAAGGATTTCCACACTGAGATTGACCCTCCGGGTTTCCTCGAGGCCGAGCCGGAGCTCGACGAGTCAGCGCTTCGTTCGCGGGTGATTGAGGCCGTCGCTAAGCGTTACGATGAGAAGTCGTTGCAGTATGGCGTCGAGCTTATGCAGCAGCTTGAAAAGGATATTATGCTGCGTACCCTCGATCAGCACTGGCGCGAGCATCTAGCCGCCATGGATTATCTGCGTCAGGGCATCCACCTGCGCAGCTACGCGCAGAAGGATTATCGCTACGAATATCGTCGCGAAGCGTATGAACTCTTCAGTAACATGCTCGATCGCGTCAAGTTCGATACGGCCTCATTGCTCGCTCGCGTTGAGATTCGCAGCGAAGTCGATCTACAGCGGGAAGAGGAAGAGCGTCAAAGAAAACTCCTCACCGCACTGCAGACTCGACACACCCAGGCGCAATCGGCATTCGGTATCGTACCGCCGGAGGAGCGCGAGGCCGCTTCTGCCGTGCGCGTTGCTCCGGGAACGACAGTACGACGCGAGCGCAAGGTTGGGCGGAACGAGCCGTGTCCATGTGGATCGGGCCGAAAGTACAAGCAGTGCCACGGCGCCCTCGAGTCCTGAGTGGTGTGTTGGACAAACCGCACGTCGTCGTCGTTGCGGCAGCGCTGATCGACGCACAGCATCGCGTGCTCATCACCGAACGTCCGCCCGGCAAACACATGGCGGGTCGCTGGGAGTTTCCGGGTGGTAAGGTCACAAACGGTGAATCACCGGGAGCGGCCCTGCGTCGCGAACTTAAGGAGGAGCTCGGCATCGACATTGAGCACTGTCGACACGAAATGTCTCTCGTCCATACTTATCCGGATCGGGAAGTCGAGTTGCTGTTCCATGTGGTAGAGGTCTGGCGCGGCACCCCGCGAGCTCTCGATGGTCAGGCGCTGCGCTGGGTGGCCATTGGGGTGCTCGAACACGAGGATATCCTCGAAGCGAACCTACCGTTCATCCGTGCTTTGCAGCAGCATCTTGGCAGCGCAAGATAGTGTCATGACCGTCCTCAAGACTCTGCAAAACTCTGTAATCGGCGAGCGCATCGAGGTACATAATCCCCGCAGTGGGCGGATCGAATTCGCATTCCATGCACCGAGCTCTTCAGAACTTGCAGCGCGCCTGACGGGGCTTCGGGCCGCTCAGGCGCGTTGGCGTGCGCGTTCGATCGATGAGCGCATCGAGATACTTCGTCGCTGGCAGCACGAATGGATGATCCGCCAAGGCGAGATTATCCGCGCCTTGTCCGAGGACACCGGTCGGTTTCTGATCGCCACGAGCGAAGTCACGGCAGTGACGGGCATAGTCGATCGTTGGGCGGCACTCTCCCCGTCGCTCGCGCTCGAGGAGGAGGCGCGCTCGGCGACTATGCCGCAGTTTTCCTACCGCTCACAGTTCGTGCCTTACGAGCTTGTTGGCATTATCAGTCCTTGGAATCTTCCGGCAATGCTGTGTTTCATCGATGCCATTCCTGCACTGCTCGCTGGCTGCGCGGTGTTCATCAAGCCGAGCGAGGTGACGCCGCGTTTTATTGCCCCTGCGATGGCCTCTATCGCGGCCGTCCCCGAACTTGCCGAAGTGTTGTATCTACAGCCTGGCGGTCGACAGACCGGCGAGCAACTCGTCGAAAGTGTCGATGTGGTGTGCTTCACGGGCAGCGTGGCGACGGGTCGGCTCGTGGCTGCTAATGCTGCAAGTCACTTCATCCCCGCGTTTCTCGAGCTGGGTGGTAACGATCCACTGATTGTAACAGCGAGTGCCGATCTCGAGCGTGCCACGGACGTAGCCTTGCGCTCGACATGTCTTGCCACCGGGCAGGCTTGCCAAAGCATTGAGCGGGTCTACGTAGACCGTAAAATCTTTGAACCCTTCGTGGCTCGACTCGTCGAGAAAGCGAAGGTCATTGAGCCTAACTGGCCCGACATCCATCAAGGTACCATCGGACCATTTATTTTCGGTAAGCAGGCCGACGTGGTCACCGCGCAAATCGCTGATGCCGTCGCTAAGGGCGCTCGCGTACTCTGTGGTGGTCAGGTCGAAGATCATGGCGGCAAGTGGCTGCGACCGACGGTCATCGTCGACGTCGATCACCGCATGGCGCTCATGACTGAGGAAACATTCGGACCCGTCATCCCCGTCATGCCCTTCGATTCGGTCGATGATGCTGTGGCGCTCGCAAACGATGGAGTCTACGGACTGTCAGCCGGTGTAATCGCCGGTACACTCGAAGAGGCGGAGGCGATTGGTCGTCGCATCGATGCGGGCGGTATCAGTCTCAACGACGGCGCGCTCACAGCGGTTTGCCACGAAATGGAAAAACACTCGTTCAAGTTGTCTGGGCTCGGCGGATCGCGCATGGGTCCTGCCGGGTATCTGCGTTTCTTCCGCCGCAAGGTGCTGATCCGTCAGCACAGCCAGCCGGCGACGCTCGCGAGCGCCGCCGAATCGAATCTCAGCAAAGGAAAGTCCCCATGAGCGATCAGGACCTTGGTTTACCTGAAATTAAAATTGATAATGCGAATCTCTATCGTGAAGACGTATTTACCGATCGGCGCGCTGGAACGTTGCGGCGTATGATCCCCGTGCTGCCGGACGGTTCCCCCGATACGTCGCGGCCCGTCCTGTGGCTTGGACAAACACAGCTCATGACGCCGAGCGGGGTGCTGCCGCTTGGTTTTGAGATCGATGCCAAAGATCTCGGCGAAGCCGTTCAAAAATTTCCGGATGCAGTAAAGAAGGCTGTCGGGGATGCCATCGAGGAGGCGCAGCAGTTACGTCGTGAAGCCGCCTCGCGCATCGTGGTGCCCGAGTCGGGCGCAGCGCTCGGACAGACGCTCAGCGGTAAGATCAAGATGCCCTAGCGCTCGGCGGTCTGCCGATAGACTTCGGTGAACTCGGCATACGACTTGACGCAGACCGAGAGGTCCCTGAGTAGCCCATCGTGCAAATCGTAGATTACGCCATGGATCTCAAGGGCCTTGCCGCGGTCCCAGGCCCCTTGCACGATGGTCGTCTGCCCAACGTTAAGCACCTGTTCGACCACGTTAAGTTCGCAGAGTCGGCGGAAGCGGGCCGACTCATCGGGTAGCTCAGCGAGGCGTTCATGGTGCTTTTTCATCACGTCCTGTATGTGTCGCAACCAGTTGTCGATGAGTCCGAGTCGATCGTTTCTCATCGCTGCGTGTACGCCACCGCAGCCGTAGTGTCCGCAGACAATCACATGCTTTACATCGAGGACGTCGACGGCGTACTGCAGCACCGAGAGACAATTCAGATCGGTATGTACGACGATATTTGCCACATTGCGATGCACGAAGAGCTCACCTGGTAGCAAGCCGACTATTTCATTAGCCGGCACGCGGCTGTCGGCGCAACCGATCCATAGATAGTCGGGCGATTGCAGTCCCGCCAGCCTTTCAAAGAATTTCGGGTCACGCGCTTTGATGTCTGCAGACCATTTGCGATTACGATCAAAGAGCGGCTTCAGGCTAGGCATAAGGATTGGTACTCTTTGCGGAACGAATTCATTCTGCGGCGATCGGCTCGCCCGTCGGTCCTTCTATCTTCGGTCGATCCGGGCGCAATGTGCGCGAAAAGAATTGCACGACCAACTCGTAGGCATGCGGACCCGTCGTGCTGAACCGAAGCAGCGCATGCTTACTTCCGGGGTAGGGCATGACCTCGAAGGATTTACGCAGATCTTGTAGTCGCTTAAAAAGCGCCGTGCTGTGTGTGAAGAGTACGTTGTCATCGGCCATGCCGTGCAGTATAAGCAGCGGTCCAGCGAGATTGGCGGCGTGGGTCATGACGTTCCCGTCGCGATACCCTTCGGGATTATCTTCGGGCGTGCCCATGTAGCGCTCGGTGTAGTGCGTGTCGTAGAGGCGCCAGTCGGTGACCGGCGCACCCGATACGCCCGCAGCGAAATGCCCCGGCGCTTTTGCCATACTCATCAGCGCCATGTAGCCACCGTAGCTCCAGCCAAAGACGCCGATGCGCGTACCGTCTACGAAGGGCAGGGTACGAAGAAATTCGACTCCCCGCACCTGGTCCTCGACTTCAACCGTACCCATACGCCGATACAGCGCACTCTCGAACGCCCGTCCGCGGAATGCCGAGCCTCGATTGTCGACGGTGAACACCACGTAGCCTTGCTGTGCAAGATATTGACGGAACAAACCGCCCCAGGCGCGACGTACGTTTTGCACGCCCGGACCGCCATACACTTCGACGATCACGGGATAGCGTCGCCCAGCCTGCATCCCTACGGGTTTGGAGAGCTGGTAATGCAGCGCCTGACCATCGCTTGCCGTGAGCGTGCCGAACTCTGTCGGTCGATGCAACGGCAGGTAGGGCATGTACGGATGCGAGTCGTCGAGTCTGTTCGCAACGAGTACGTCGACGAGACTACCATCGGCTCGGCGCAAGCTGAGCGAGGGCGGCGAGTCGGGGGTTGAGAACGTATCTAGCCAATATTTTCCATCGTCAGACACGCTATTGACGTGCCAACCCGATTCTTCGCTTACGCGCTTTATGCTGCGCTCGATACCTGCGACGTCCGACGGACCCTCTAACGGTGCCACGTAAAGATGGCGCTCGAGCGGCGTATCGCGATTGGCTGTGAAATAGACAAGACCTCGCCTCTCGTCGATTGTCTCGATGGCGCGCTCCCGACCATTGCCGACAACCATCCAAGGTCCTGCCGTAATCGGCCTCAGCAATCGTCCGTCGTGGTTGAACAAATAGAGATGATCGTTACCGCTGCGCGCGGACGACCAAATGAAGGCTTGACGATGCTTGAGGAAGGTGAGTTCGTCGTGCAGGTCTACCCAGGTGTCGCTGCGCTCTTCAATGAGCAAGCGTGCCGCACCTGAGTTTGCATCGACCCGCCACAGCTGCAGCAATTTTTGATTGCGGGGCTGACGTTGGACGGCGATGGCGGAGGAATCCGGGAACCAGTTGATACGTGCGAGATAACCATCGCTCGCCGAAGCAGCCGTCAATTCGCGATCGGTCGACTGCGCGAGCTCGTGAACGAATACGTCGACACGCGCGTTTGGGCGACCGGCTGCAGGGTAGCGCTGACGAACGACTTTCACCGATTCGGCGTAGATTTCGAAGCGCTCGAGTTCGTCGATGGTCGACTCATCGACGCGCGTATAGGCGATGCGGCGCTCATCTGGCGACCACCAATAGCCCGTGCTACGATCCATTTCCTCTTGGGCAATAAATTCTGCGACACCGAAGGAGATGAGGCCGCCGCCTTGTCGTGTGATCGCCCGTTCACGCCCGCTGGCAAGCTCGAGTATGAAAATATTTTTATCGCGAATGTAGCTCACGTAGCGACTACGCGGCGAGAACCGTGCGTCGGTCTCGGCGCCGGGCGTTGCGGTGAGTCGGCGTATGGCTTTGGAGGCTGCGGTTGCACGCAGATCGTAAAGGTACAGGTCTCCCGCTAAGGGAATGAGCAGATAACGCGAATTCGGCGAGAACTCGTAATCGACGATCCCGGCGAGAGAAGACGTGCGCGCGCGTTCGCGTCGGGCTTCCTCCTCGGGCGACAGCTTGCCCTCATCGACTACGAGCAAGGCAGAATCGACGAGCAGCCGAGTGCGACGCGAGGAGGTATCGTAGACCCAGACGTCGAGCTGGTCCTTAGCGTTGGGCTTACCCTGCAAAAAAGCGACGAGCGTACCATCCGGCGAGAATCGGGCTCCGCGCAGCGAGGGTCCGGAGAGGTCAGGCGCCGCGAACAGACGGTCGATCGTGAGTCGCTGCGGCGTTGCGGCCGAGGCCGTCACCGACAGGGTAAAGAGGGCAAGTGCCCCGTAAGTGAGGGTGTTGAAGGTGTTGCGCATCATGCTCCGGTGTCCAGTAACATGCATCCCGATGAAACCCAGTGTAAAGAGGAATATGCCCCATCGCTACTCGCTACGCCTTGCGTTCGCCACCGCTCTGATTGCTACGATCAGCGGCCAGGTTGCTATGACTGCAAACAAAGGCGCCTCTGCTTCGCTGTCCTACCCTGCGGTCGCGCGGGGATCTGTCGTCGATGTTTATCACGGCAAGTCGGTCGCAGATCCTTACCGTTGGCTTGAACAGCCTGAACTGCCCCCCACCCGTGGGTTCGTCACGGCGCAGAATGCACTCGCCAAGCCTTGGCTCGAGTCCTTGCCGCAGCGTAACTGGATACAAAATCGTTTGACTGAACTCTGGAACTTTGAGCGGATCGGGTTACCGCGCAAAAAGGGTGGTAAATATTTCTTTGTTCGTAATGATGGCCGACAGAATCAAAGCGTACTCTACGCCGCCGACTCGCTGTACGGCACGCCGCGCGTGCTCTTCGATCCCAATGTTGTTAGCCGCGACGCTACGGTCGCACTCGCACGCTACGAGCCGTCACCTGATGGCAGTCTTATCGCGTACTCCCTTTCGGACGGTGGCACCGACTGGGAGATCTGGAGATTCCGCAGAACATCTGATAGCGTCGACTTGCCCGACGAACTGCGCTTCACCAAGTTCTGGGAACTTTCCTGGGAGCCCGGTGGTTCCGGCGTTTACTACAGCCGCTATCCACGCCGCGCTGATGATACCTCGCGTGGCGATGATCAAGGTCAGCCGGTGGTCTACTTTCATCGTCTCGGCGAGGCACAGGACCGCGATACCGAAATCTATCGCGTACAAAACCATTCGCATCGCACGCCAACGGCCAGCGTATCGGACGATGGTCGCTGGCTTTTCGTCTCGATGTTTGATGGCTATCGCACCAATGGCATCGATCTCATCGACCTACGCGATCCGAGAGCCCCGCCAGTCACGATTTTCGGTGCGTATGATGCGCGCTACTCCATCATCGGCAGCGAAGGCGATACGCTCTACGTCGTCACCACCAACAACGCGCCGCAGAGTCGCATAATCGCCGTCGACGCGCGTGATCCTTCGCCTCAACAGTGGCGAGAGCTCGTGCCGCAAGACACGTTCGCACTCGATGAGGCGAGTTTCGTCGGCGGTTGTATCATCGTGCGCTACGTACGCGATGCGATCGGTGTGGCGCGAGTTTTCGATCGCGACGGGCGAGTACTCAGCGACGTTCCGCTGCCGGGCCTTGGCACTCTCGCAGGTTTCGTCGGTAACGCTACTGACACCGAGACGTTCTTCACTTATTCCGATTATCTTCGCCCGGCGCAGGTCCTGCGCCTCGATCTCAGTAATCTCACGACGAGTGTCTGGTCGAAGCCCGCCTTCGGTGCTGACACCTCACGCTACGTCACACGACAGGTGTTTTATACCAGCAAGGACGGCACGCGCGTGCCCATGTTCGTCACGCATCAACGCGATCTCGTAAAGAATGGTCAGACGCCGACGTTGCTATATGGCTATGGCGGTTTCAACGTATCGTTAACCCCGACCTTCCGTCCCACAGTCATCACTTGGCTCGAGATGGGCGGCATCTACGTTGAAGCTAACCTGCGCGGCGGCGGCGAGTATGGTGAGCCCTGGCACGAGGCGGGTACCAAGACGCGCAAGCAAAACGTGTTCGACGATTTTATTGCTGCCGCCGAATACCTCATTCGTGAGGGTTATACCAATCCGCGTCGGCTTGCGATCTCCGGGCGCAGCAACGGCGGCTTGCTGGTGGGTGCGACCTTGCTACAGCGACCAGATCTCTTCGCAGCCACTCTGCCTGGCGTTGGCGTGCTTGACATGCTTCGCTACCACACGGCGAGCGCGAATGCGCGTCAGTGGTCGTCGGATTACGGCCTGTCGGAAGATCCCAAAGAATTCGAGGCGCTGCTGGCTTACTCGCCCGTGCACAATGTAACGTCGGGCACGTGCTATCCGCCAACGCTTATCACTACGGCGGATCGTGACGATCGCGTGGTGCCCTGGCACAGCTACAAGTTCGCTGCAGCATTGCAGCACGGACAGGGCTGTGTCTCACCCATCCTATTGCGCGTCGAAACGCGTGCGGGTCACGGTGCAGGCAAACCCATGTGGATGCAGATCGAAGATTTTGCGGATCAGTGGGCGTTCGTAGCTGAGATGCTCGGCGTCAAGACGCCCTGAGGAGGGTTAGGCCTTGGCGCTGGGTCGCGCGGCGACCGCCGCATTCCAGCGCCCGAGACTTAGTTGGTTTGGCTGCACCCGAATGCCTGAAGGCTTGCCGAACTCCAAGGTCGTGAAGGCGACGATATCGGCAAAACTGAACGCATCACCCGCGACGAACTCCTGATCCGCGAGCAGAGTATCGAGACGCCGCCATTCGGCGAGAACCTGCTCGCGCGCGAGCGCGCCGTACTCCGCAACCTGCGTCGCGCGACCCTGCCAAAATTTGTGCCCATGACGAAATGCATGAGTGGTCGGCAGGTAAATTCGGAACATCAGTTCGAGCGTCACCGCTTCGATACGAGCCCGTTTAAGTGGCGTGGTTCCAAACAGCGCAGGCTCCGGATACAGCGCCTCGAGATATCGACAGATCGCAAGCGACTCACGCAGACGAGTGCCATCGTCGAGTTCAAGCACGGGGACTTCGCCAAGAGGATTTACCTCACGAAAGGCTGCACTACCGGTTTCATTGGCGGCGATGTCGACGGGTACGCGAGTGATGACCACGCCATGCGCCTCGAGACCTTTTTCGGCGATGAACATGCGCACACGGCGAGGACTTGGAGCAACGACGTTGTCGTAGAGCTTCATTTAATGACAGCAAATGAGGTCGAACGGCACGTCTCTCTCAACCTGCCGCGCTCGCTCGCTTACACCTTGCCAGCTAACGAAACGAACGCTCGCGCGATAGTGACTGCCACTAATTTCAGGGAAAACGCCGAGTTCTGAGGGAACCGATACGCGTAGCAACAGTACCGGCGGACCACGATCGAAGGCGATATGGAAGGTGCCGTTAGCAGCCACGACGGCGCGTATTCGACCACTTTGTCGAGTTAGCCAGAGCAACTCTGCGATCGAGTCGCAAAGAGGACGCAGTAGCGCAAGCCACTCACTAAGCGCATATTCACGTGCAGCGCAGGATTGCGCGAGCCAGAACGACAAATCCGGTAGATCAAAATTGCAGGTGCCTCCGGGGACGGAGCTCCGGTGTCGGATCGCTGCGAGGAAAGGCGAGTCTCGCAGCGGTTGCAACCACGCGGAGTTTGCGTCGAGGAGCTCGGTGCGTAGACGCGAGAGGTTGGCGACGAGTGCTTGCAGTCGATCGACATCGATGTTGGGACGCCTTTGAAACTCCGTGTACACTACTATCTTGCGTTCGAGTTCTTTGAGCACGTCGGCGCGAACATCGCTGCGAGTGATGATGGCGATGATGTCGATCAGAGTTGCGATCGACGCTCGACTCGCCCACTGCGAGTGCGAGTGAGCGTGGAAGAGAGCCTGCGTGAACAGAAAATCGAGACGCAAGTAGGCTCGCATCCGCTCGTTGAGCGGTTGCTCGAACACCAAGGGCTCGCCGCTGCCGGCTGGCGACACGGCTACCCTCTCTGCAGCTGCCTCGGACATCTAGGCAGACATTCTCCACCAGTACGCCCCCGATCGCTACCCAGAGCGTTCCGTCGTGGACGCTCGGTGAGCGGGCGACGAGAGTGCGAGATAACGCTCGTGCAGTACTCGGACGGCAGCCTCTAGAGCTGCAAGATCCCGGTCGTTCACGATAACGTCATCTGCGATCGCGAGTCGGGCGGCCCGACTCGATTGCGCGGCGAGCAGCGCGCGGGCTGCCATCTCATCCACCTGATCCCGCGCCATGACCCGAGCCAATTGGATGGATGATGGGCAATCGACTACAAGCACGCGATCGAGATCGCGTTGCCTGCCGGTCTCGGCAAGCAACGGGATCGCATTAATGATGTAGGGACCCCGGGCCTTTTGATTGAGCGCTTGCATCCGCGCCCGAATTTTCGGGTGGGTAATCGCCTCGAGGTCGCCCCGCGCTGACGGATCGGCAAACACGATCGCCCGCAGCGCTCGTCGGTCGAGTTGACGCTTGGCATCTAGCACCGCTGGACCGAAGCGGGCGACGACCTCGGCAAAACCCTCACTGCTCGGCGCAACCACCTCCCGGGCGATTATGTCACTGTCGATCACGGGCACGCCGAGTGCAGCAAAGAGTTCGGTGACTTGTGACTTGCCGCTGGCGATACCTCCTGTGAGCCCTACTCGAAACATCACTCAGTACCCGGCCCAATCTTTTATGATCACACGGCCGGCGACGCCTTCGCCGAGCAGCATCACAAGCCAACCCGCGATTGCGAGAAACGGACCGAAGGCGAGGGGTTGTTCGCGAGATCGTGAGAAGAAAAAGACGAGCGCGAGCCCTACTACCGCGCCGGTAATGGACGCCATCAGGATGATGGGTATCAGCGCCATGGGGCCGAGCCAGGCACCGAGTGCCGCAAATAGTTTGAGGTCACCCTGACCTATACCCTCCTTGCCGGTAATTATTTTGAACAGGCGATAGATTAACCACAGCGACAGGTACCCGGCGATGGCGCCGATCACTGCGGTACGCACATCACTCGTGAGGCTCGCCGCGAGTCCGATCCACAGCAGTGGCAGCGTGAGTTGGTCGGGTAGGTAATGCGTGTCGTAGTCGATGGCTGCGAGTGGGATGAGAAACGCGGTCACGAGCAGCGCTGCCCAGGCCTCGATGCTCGCGCCAAACTTCAGTGCAACGAGAGCGAAGGCGACCGCGGTTCCGATCTCTATGACTAGATAGCGCCATGAGATGCTAGTCCCGCATTCTGCACAGCGCCCGCGCAGTACCATCCAGCCAATCACGGGCACGAGATACCGCATGCGAATACTCGTTTTACAGGTGGGGCAGTGTGATCGCGGCGCAATGAGGTCGTAGCGTGCAGAGGTGATCTGGCGACCCTCGAGTTCGGCGCACTGCTCGCGCCACTCTCGCTCGAGCATGCGCGGCAAGCGATAAATAACGGTGTTGAGGAGGCTGCCCACGATGAGGCCGAGCAGAGCCGCCATCACAGGAAACACCTCCGAAGCGGCCAACGCATTGAGGCTCTGAGTCATCGAGGAGAGCACGTCCGACATTAGCGGTTCCCTTAACCTAGGGTTTCGACGAAACTATCAGTTTAGTCCAGCAGACCGGGGGATCTCGATGAATCTTCACGAGTATCAGGCGAAAGAAGTCTTCTCAACGTATGGAATACCGGTTCCGACCGGCCGGGTAGCGGCCACGCCCGAGGAGGCGGTCGATGCAGCGCAAGCGCTCGGCGGTCAGGTGTGGATTGTGAAGGCGCAGGTTCACGCCGGCGGTCGCGGCAAGGCGGGCGGTGTCAAGCTCGCACGCGACACTAACGCCGTTCGCGAGGTTGCAAAAGCCATGCTCGGCACGCGTCTTGCGACTAAGCAAACAGGACCCAGAGGTTTACCTGTCGATCGCGTCTACGTCGAGATTGGTTCAGCCATCGATCGCGAAATCTATCTCTCGCTTACGCTCAATCGAGAGAAGGGCTTCATCGCGATGGTGGGTTCTGTGGCTGGTGGCATGAATATCGAAGAAGTTGCCGAACACTCGCCCGAAAAAATCACTACGGTGAATATCCACCCGGCAGCGGGCCTGCAGCCTCACCAGTGCCGACGTATGGCGTTCGCGCTTGGCTTAAAAAACGCGCAAATCATTCAATTCCAAAAAATTGGTATGGCGCTCTACCAGCTTTATCTCGACAAGGACGCGAGTCTGCTCGAAGTTAACCCACTCATCGTCACCAAGACCGGTGATTTGGTCGCCCTCGACGCCAAGATAAACATTGACCCGAATGCCATATACCGCCAGAAGGCACTCGCGGCGATGCGTGATACCGCACAAGAAGACCCGATGGAGTTACAGGCGAGCCAGTACGACCTCAATTACGTCTCACTTGACGGTGATATCGCTTGCATGGTCAACGGCGCGGGCCTTGCCATGGCGACGATGGATCTCATCAGGTTGCACGACGGATCGCCGGCGAACTTCTTGGACGTTGGTGGCGGCGCGACTGCCGAACGCGTTACCGTGGCGTTTAAGCTCATTCTCTCGAATCCCAAGGTGAAGGCGATTCTCGTCAATATCTTTGGAGGTATCGTGCGTTGCGACCTCATCGCGGAGGGTGTCATCACGGCTGTCAAGAACGTGGGCGTTAAAGTGCCGGTGGTCGTTCGCTTGGATGGTACAAACGCCGAGAAGTCGCGTGAGATGTTGGCTGCAAGCGGGCTGCAGGTCATCGTCGCCAAAGACCTCACCGACGCGGCGCAAAAAGTCGTCGTCGCCGCGCGCTGACGCACATCGTGGTTTGCGCACGCACCGTAAGCTGACAGGATTCTAGTCATGGGCATTCTCGTCGACAGGAACACCAAGGTGATCTGCCAGGGCTTCACCGGCAAGCAAGGCACTTTCCACTCCAAACAATGTATCGCCTACGGCACACAGGTCGTCGGTGGCGTCACGCCGGGACGAGGTGGTGAAAAGCACCTCGATCGTCCGGTGTTCGACACCGTTCACGAAGCTGTCACGGCCACGGGCGCCAACGCCTCAATGATTTACATACCGGCTGCTTATGCAGCCGATGCCATACTCGAAGCGGCTGATGCGGGCATCGAGCTCATCGTGTGCATCACCGAGGGCATTCCGGTGAACGACATGGTGCGCGCGAAAACCGCGCTCGCGGGCTCAAAGTCGCGACTCATCGGTCCGAACTGTCCGGGCATCATCACGCCGGGCGAATGTAAGATCGGCATCATGCCAGGCTTTATCCACGAGCCAGGCTGTGTCGGTATCGTCTCGCGGTCGGGCACGCTCACGTACGAGACCGTGTTCCAGACGACCAACAACGGGCTCGGTCAGAGCACCTGCGTCGGCATCGGCGGCGATCCGATCCGCGGCATGAGTTTCACTGACGTACTTGCGCTCTTTCAGAACGACCCGAAAACCGAAGGCATCGTAATGGTCGGCGAAATCGGCGGTAGCGACGAGGAAGCCGGCGCGGAATTCATCCGTCGGTACGTCACGAAGCCCGTTGTCGCTTACATCGCCGGTGTCACGGCTCCACCGGGCAAGCGTATGGGTCACGCGGGTGCGGTCATTGCGGGTGGTAAGGGCACGGCGACCGATAAATTCCGTGCTCTTGAGGCGGCCGACGTACGCACGGTTCGATCACCAGCCGGAATCGGCTCGGCGATAGAAGAGCAGTTGCGTAAGCGCCGGAAGGCTTGAAAAGCGAGTCGCTGCGAATTGCCCTCGCGCAGGTGAATCTCCTCGTGGGCGATGTAGGCGGAAACGCGGCTCGCGTAATTCACTCCTCTGCCGACGCGAGCGCGTTAGGTGCCGATCTTGTCGTCTTTCCCGAGCTCACGCTCGCTGGCTACCCGCCTGAAGATCTGCTCTTTCACCGCGGATTTCATCGACAAGTCGATAGAGCCCTAAAGCGCTGTGCCAAGTTGAAAAATTCTGCCGCGCTGCTGGTGGGCTTCCCCGAATACACTGACTACGGTATCTACAACACCGTCGCCTGGATCGAGGGCGGCGCCGAGCGCGCACGCTATCGGAAGGCTTGTCTGCCTAACTACGGCGTCTTTGACGAACAACGTTATTTCGTGCGCGGTGGTACGCCCTGCGTGCTCGAACACCGTGGCATTAAGATCGGCGTGCTGATCTGCGAAGACATTTGGCAAGAGGCGCTCGCAAAGGCCGCTCGTACCGCTGGCGCAGAGCTTCTGATCGTAACCAACGCTTCACCCTACGAGCAAGGCAAACAAGCCTCGCGCGAGTCTGTCCTCAGGGCGCGTGCCGTCGAGAATGTACTGCCGGTGGTGTACGTCAATCTCGTGGGCGGTCAGGATGAACTCGTTTTCGATGGGCAGAGCGTCGTCATTGATGCGACCGGCGAGGTCGCGCATCGCTCATCCGCGTTCGTTGAATGTTTGGACTACATCGATTTCGTGCGCGTAGCTTCAGGCACGATCGTGCCCGCACGCCTCGGCAAGATCGCTGAGCCGCAGGACGATACCGCCGAGATCTATCAGGCACTCGTCCTCGGCGTACGCGATTATGTCGGTAAGCATCGGTTTCCGGGCGTAGTTCTCGGGCTCTCAGGTGGCATCGACTCCGCGCTCACGCTCGCCATAGCCGTCGATGCGCTCGGCGCCGAGTGCGTGCAGGCGGTGATGATGCCGTCGCGTTACACCTCGCAACTCAGCCTCGATGAAGCAGCGATGCAGGCCGTTCGTCTCGGTGTCAAATATTCCGTGATCCCCATTAAAGACATGTTTGACGCGACGATTGGTGCCTTGCGCGAAGACTTCGCGGGTCGCGAGCCTGACACCACTGAAGAGAATATCCAGTCGCGCTGTCGTATGCAGTTACTCATGGGTATTTCCAACAAGACGGGACGCATGCTGCTCACGACGGGTAACAAAAGCGAGATGGCCGTGGGGTACGCCACGCTCTATGGAGATATGGCCGGAGGCTTTGCGCCCATAAAAGATTGCAGTAAGTTAGTTGTCTATCGGCTCGCGGCGTATCGCAATGCCGTGGCGCGCGCAGCGGGCGAGGCGCCGATGATTCCGGTCAAGGTGATCGAGCGTCCGCCCTCGGCAGAGCTGCGGCACGATCAAAGAGATACCGACTCCTTGCCACCCTACGAGGTACTCGATCCAATCCTCGAGGCCTTCATTGAGCACGACCTGTCGGTCGATGAGATCATCGCGCGCGGGTTCGATCGCACGACGGTGGGTCGCGTGCTCGATCTCGTCAAACGTAACGAATATAAGCGCCGACAAGCGCCGCCTGGCGTTCGGGTGAGTCGTCGAGGGTTCGGACGCGACTGGCGCTATCCGATCACGAGCGGCTATCGCCGCTAAGCTTAGCCTTCAGATCCGCGTCCGCCCATCAACGCCAGAGCTTCCACCAAGGTCTTTTGATCGGCACCACTTTCTCGGCGACGCTACCCTCGGCGACGCTACCGTAGTTTACGGCATAGAGCTCGCGAGTTTGATCCGCCAGCTCTCGCATGCCGAGGCGATCGTAGCACTCGATCATGACTTCAAGCGCGTCACGTACCGCAGGCGCACCGTCGTATTGATCGACGGTTTCTTTGGCGCGTCGTGCTGCACCGACCCAAGCGCCGCGTTCCATGTAATGACGCGCGACATACATTTCGTAGTCAGCCAGTCGATTACGCAGAAAGATCATGCGACGACGCGCATCGTGTGCATATTCGCTGCGCGGATAGTCTTCAACCACCTTGCGGAACGAGTTGAAGGCTCGCAGAGCAGTCTGCGGCGGACGCTCGTCAAGGTCTACGTTGAACCAGCGCTCAATAAAATTGACGGAGCGTTCGAAGTCGACGAGACCTTTGATGTAATAGGCGTAGTCGAGGCGCGGGTGGGTCGGGTTCTCGCGCATGAAGGTGTCGGCCTGATCGAGCGCGGACTCGGTCTCGCGACCCTTATAATAGGCGTAAATGAGATCAAGACGGACCTGACGCGCTTCGGCGCCAAACGGATAACGCGCAATGAGCGCCTCATAAAGACGAATGGCGTTGTCATAGTCCTGGTTGTCAAGCGCCTTTCTGGCCCGCTCATACACTACACCGGCCCCTCCGCGGGCGGGATCGAGCTCTTCGCGGCCTGCGGCGCAGGCACCGATCGCGAGCAGCAGGCCGAGAACGAGACTCGTACGCAGCACACGCTGCCAGGACCGCATTACAGAGGACTCGCCGTTCGGCTCGCGCATCGGGATTATTGGATTCCGAGTCTTAAAGGCAGGCATTATATCCTGGCACATGCCTTCCCCGGAGATTCACGAACTTACGCTCCCCGATTCCCTTGCGGGTGAGCGACTCGATGTCGCCCTAGCACACTTGCTACCACAATACTCGCGGGTGAGATTGCAACGGTGGATCGATGAAGGTCGCGTCCGTATCCGGGGGGTTGTCCCTACGCGGCGGGCGCCTGTTCGCAGTGGCGTCAAAGTGCGGATTGAGACCGAGTTCGTTGCCGATGATCGAGTGAGTGCGGGCGCGCCGGCAGTACCGTTTCGTATCGTGTACCGAGACGCAGCGATTTTCGTTATCGACAAACCTGCGGGTCTCGTGGTGCATCCTGGCGCCGGCGTTAAGGGTGGCACGTTGCAAAATGCTTTGCTCGAGCTTGACCCGAAGCTCAATCGAGTCCCGCGCGCTGGCATCGTTCACCGGCTCGACAAAGACACCTCGGGGCTACTCGTCGTTGCGCGTACGCCAGCGGCGCAGGCGACGCTCGTGCGCGTGCTCGCGGAGCGCAACATCGGTCGTGAGTATCTCGCGCTCTGCCAGGGCGTGATGACGGGCGGTGGTACCATCAACGACCCGATCGGTCGACATCGTACGCAGCGCATACGCATGGCTGTGCGTAGCGATGGACGTGAGGCCATCACGCATTACCGCATCGAGCGTCGTTTCGGCGCACACACGCTCGTACGCGTACAGCTTGAGACGGGTCGCACGCACCAGATCCGCGTGCATCTTGCGCATATCGGTCATCCGGTCGTGGGTGACCCGATCTATGGTGGAAGGCGCGGTATTCCAGCGAGCGTCACGCCTGCGGTGCGCGGGGCGGTGACCGCTTTTACCCGACAAGCGCTGCACGCTGCGCGTCTGGGGCTTAGGCATCCGACGACGGGGCGCGAAGTCAGTTTCGAATCGCCGCTTCCTAAAGATTTGACCAAGCTGCTCAAAATATTAAGCGAGGGCGGGGCGACGACCGAGGGCGGCGCATGACGGTGCCCATGCTCGAACCGCGCTGGGCCGCGCCTGCGAATGTACGCGCCGCGTTTTCTTTGCGTAGCGGTGGGATGAGCGAAGCGCCTTGGGAAACGCTGAACCTCGGCGCTCACGTCGGCGACGATCCGGCGGCTGTAATCGAGAACCGACGTCGACTCGTTAACGTCCTCCATCTGCCCTCCGAACCGGTGTGGCTCAATCAGGTTCACGGCCGAGAGGTCCTCGAGGTTAACGAGCACTCGCGCCTAGCCTCAGATTCAAGGCCACGCGCTGATGCCCTCGTGACGCGCTCCCGGGGCGTTGTGCTTGCCATTCAGGTGGCTGACTGTCTGCCCGTGCTCTTCTCGAGTCGGGACGGTCGCGTGCTTGGCGCCGCCCATGCAGGCTGGCGCGGCCTTACCGCTGGAGTGCTCGAGGCCACGGTAGCCGCCACAGCGATTCCAGCCGCCGATCTGGTCGCCTGGCTCGGCCCATCCATCGGGCCGGCGCACTTCGAAGTGGCCGACGACGTCCGTAACGAGGCCTTGCGGACAGCTCCGCAAAGCCATGCGGGGATGCGCCGGGCGACGGAAGAGGCTTTCCAGCGCAACGCGAAAGGTCGCTGGCAATGCGATTTGCCCGCGCTTGCGCGGCAGCGGTTGGCGGCGCTCGGTATCGGGCAGGTCGACGGCGGGGAATGGTGCACGGCTGCCGATCCGGTCCGGTTCTTCTCACACCGGCGAGATCAGTTGACGGGTCGGATGGCAGCCCTGATCTGGCGCCCCTGATACGGTGTTAGGATATAACATCCATGGACACCCTCACGGCGATCCTCCTGTTCACCGCGCTCAGTGGGGTGCTCTCTGCGCTCATTGCCGGCGCGCTCCTGTTGCTCTCGGCAGAGCGTCGGGATCGGATCCTGCCCCACAGCGTGAGCTTCGCGACCGGTACGCTGCTCGCCACAGCGCTGCTCGCGCTCATCCCCCATGCCTTGACCGAAGCCGGCCCACTCAATGTGTACGGCGTCGGCGTGGCGCTGCTCTGCGGCATTGCACTTTTTTTTGTGCTCGAAAAATTCTTGTTGTGGCGACACTGTCACACCGAGGCGGTGGAGACGGCCCACACGCACGAGCATCATCGTCGCGAGGTCTCAGGTTGGCTCATCATGGTGGGCGACAGCCTGCACAATTTCATTGACGGCGTGCTGATCGCCGCCGCATTTTTGACCGACTTTCACCTCGGCATGGTGACGACCTTCGCCATCTTGGCGCACGAAATCCCGCAAGAAGTCGGCAACTTCGCCTTGCTGCTATATGGTGGGTTCAGCCGCTTGCGCGCGTTCACTTGGAACGTACTCTCGAGCCTCACGGCGGTGCTCGGCGGACTTGTAGGCTGGTACGCACTGCGCGATGCCATGACCCTATTACCCTATGCGCTCTCGATCGCAGCGGCGACTCTGCTCTACGTAGCGGTGGCCGACCTGATCCCCGGCCTGCACAAGCGGACCGATCTTCGTGCGAGCGCCTTCCAGGTCTTGTGGATCGGGGCGGGCATCGGACTGATTATCCTCGCCGAGTCGCAACTGCATTGATTGCGGGGGATCTAGGCCCGCCGCACCCTTGAAAGCCTTGCCGATGCCCTAACGATACAGGGGGCCGCAACGGCTTACGCGAGGGTAGCGCACATGCGCCAAGAGAGGCTGACCGAAAAATTCCGACAAGGCCTCGGTGAGGCCCAATCGCTCGCACTCGGACGCGATCATCAAATCGTTGAGCCTGCCCACGTGCTGCTTGGGCTGCTCGATCAACAGGGCGGTACTGTACGACCCTTGCTCGCCAAGGCGGGCGGCAACTCGCAGCGTCTGCGGAGCGATTTACTTGCCGCTGTCGATCGCTTGCCCAAAGTTGAGGGCACGCCGGGCGAGATTCATATCTCTAACGATTTACAACGACTGCTCAATGTCACTGACAAGTTGGCGCAGGGCAGAGGCGACCAGTTCATCTCGAGTGAACTTTTTGTGCTTGCAGCCTTCGAGGATCGCGTATTGCTTGCCCGACTCCTGAAAGACGCTGGTTTTTCGAAGTCGGCACTCGAGAGAGCGATCGATGAAATTCGTGGCGGCGAGAAGGTGCAGGACCCCAATGCCGAAGAGGGCCGACAGGCCCTTGAGAAGTACACTATCGACCTCACGAAGCGCGGGAGCGACGGCAAGCTCGATCCGGTGATTGGTCGCGACGACGAAATTCGTCGCACCATCCAGGTGCTACAGCGTCGCACTAAAAATAACCCTGTGCTTATCGGTGGGCCGGGCGTCGGTAAGACTGCAATCGTCGAAGGTCTCGCTCAGCGTATTATCAACGGTGAGGTGCCTGAGAGCCTGCGTAACAAGCGCATTCTGGCACTCGACATGGGTGCGCTCATCGCGGGCGCTAAATTCCGGGGCGAATTCGAAGAGCGTCTCAAAGGCGTGGTCAATGATCTGGCCAAACAGGAAGGACAGATCATTCTTTTTATTGACGAGCTGCACACCATGGTGGGCGCCGGCAAGGCCGAGGGTGCCATGGACGCCGGCAACATGCTGAAGCCTGCGCTTGCGCGCGGCGAGCTACACTGCGTTGGCGCCACGACGCTCGACGAATATCGTAAATACATTGAGAAGGACACAGCACTCGAGCGGCGTTTCCAGAAGATTCTGATCGACGAGCCCTCGGTCGAAGACACCATCGCTATTCTGCGCGGTCTGCAAGAGCGCTACGAAGTACACCACGGCGTTGACATCACGGATCCGGCCATCGTCGCCGCGGCAACACTCTCGCATCGGTATATCGCTGATCGGCAACTACCCGATAAAGCGATCGATCTTATCGATGAGGCCGCGGCGCGCATTCGCATGGAGATCGACTCCAAGCCTGAGGCGCTTGACAAACTCGAGCGGCGCATCATCCAGCTGAAGATCGAGCAGGTCGCGCTCCAAAAGGAAAAGGACGAGGCTACGCGTAAGCGGCTCGCTGCGCTCGAGGACAATCTCGTGCAGCTTGAGCGCGAGTACGCCGACCTTGAAAATATATGGAAGGCCGAGAAGGCGACGCTGCAGGGCGCCTCAGGTATTAAAGAAGAACTCGAGAAAGTACGTACCGACCTCGATGCAGCGCGACGTCGGAGCGATCTTACGCGCATGGCGGAGCTGCAATACGGGCGTATTCCCGAACTTGAAAAGAAACTTGCCGCCGCGCAAGCAGCCGAGGGGAAGACCACGCAGCTCGTACGTAACAAGGTTACCGATGAGGAAATCGCCGAGGTTGTCTCGAAGTGGACCGGCATCCCGGTATTTAAGATGCTTGAAGGCGAGAAGGAAAAACTTCTGCGCATGGAGGAAGCGCTATCGCGTCGCGTCATCGGGCAAGACGAGGGTGTACGGATCGTCTCGAATGCCATTAGACGCTCTCGTGCAGGTCTGTCGGATCCGCGCCGACCGAACGGCTCGTTCCTGTTCCTCGGGCCCACCGGTGTTGGCAAGACCGAGCTCTGCAAATCCCTCGCCGAGTTCCTCTTCGACACCGAGGAGTCGATGGTGCGCATCGACATGTCGGAGTTCATGGAGAAGCACTCTGTCGCGCGACTCATCGGTGCGCCCCCGGGTTACGTCGGGTATGAGGAGGGCGGTTACCTCACTGAGGCCGTGCGTCGTCGTCCTTATGCGGTGATCCTGCTTGATGAAGTCGAGAAGGCGCATCCCGACGTATTCAATGTCTTGCTGCAGGTGCTCGACGATGGACGCCTTACCGATGGGCAGGGTCGTACCGTTGACTTCCGTAACACGGTTGTGATCATGACCTCGAATCTCGGCTCGCAGGTCATCCAGGAATACGCCGGTGAGAAGAACTACGTTCGGATGAAGACGGCGGTACTTGAAATCGTCCAGCAAAATTTTAGGCCCGAATTCGTCAATCGCATCGATGACATCGTCGTCTTCCATCCGCTCGGAACTGAGCAGATTCGCTCCATCGTGGATATCCAGCTTGGGCAGTTGCGCAAGCGGCTCGCAGAGCGCGGACTTGATCTTGCACTCAACGAGAGGGCACGCGACCTACTCGGCGAGGCAGGGTTCGATCCGGTGTACGGGGCGCGCCCGCTCAAGCGCGCGATTCAGCAACAGATCGAAAATCCACTTGCACAGCAGCTGCTGCAGGGACGTTATGCGCCGGGTGACCACATCCACGTGAGCCTCAGCGAGGACGGCCGCCTGGCTTTCGGGAAAAACGCATGATCGAGCGACGAGTGACTAAGCCGCTATAATAGAGCGCCATGCCGTTTTATGAATATGAGTGCCGGGCCTGCGGGGCGCAGACCGAAGTCCTGCAAAAAATCTCCGATAAGCCGCTGCGTAAATGTGGGAAGTGCGGTAAGAGCTCGTTAGTCAAACTCGTCTCCGCGCCGATCTTCCGTCTGAAGGGCGGCGGATGGTACGAGACTGACTTTAAGTCAGAGCAGGACCGGAAACGCAATCTCGTTGGCGAGAGCGATGAGACGCAGAAAGCTCAGTCTCAGGATACCGAGGGCTCGAAGTCCGACGCCGCGCCGGTGGACGCCGCGAAGACCGACGCTGCAAAAGCCGAAGTTGCGAAGTCCGACGCGCCGAAGAGCGAGAGTTTAAAGCCGGCTGTTGACCAAGCAGCGTCCACCAAGTCGACGCATAGTAAAGCCGCCGCTAAACCCTCACGCGCTAAGCCTCGCAAGGCTAAGTAATGACTACCGCGCTGTCCCGACTCCTCGAGAGTGAGCGGGCAGCCTTCGTTGCGAGGCGACCGCGATCGCGTGCGTTAGCCGAGCGTTCGCGAGCGCATTGGCTCTCCGGTGTGCCGATGCATTGGATGACCGACTGGGGCACGCCACATCCGATGTTTGTCGCGCACGTCGAAGGCGTGACGCTGACCGATGTCGACGGTCTGCGCTACACCGACTTTTGTCTCGGTGATACAGGCTCGATGTTCGGTCACTCGCCGCCCGCCGTGTCCGAAGCCATTGGCTTGCAGTCGGCGCGCGGTCTCACCTGTATGTTGCCTGATGAGCGCGTTGCAACCGTTGGTGAGCAACTCGCTCGAAGATTTGGATGGCCCTTCTGGCAGGTCATGCAGACGGCGACCGACGCCAACCGCGCGGCGTTACGTTGGGCGCGTGCCCTTACCCAGCGATCAAAGATTATGGTTTATCAGGGTTGTTACCACGGTATTGTCGAGGAGACGATGGTTCGCCGCCGAGCGGGGCGCACCGTAATGCGCGAGGGGGCTATCGGCTCCGCGCTCGATTATTCGCAGGCGAGCGTTGCCATCGAGTTTAATGATGTCGCCGCACTTGAGCAGGCGCTTCGCGCGGGCGACATCGCCGCCGTTATCGCTGAACCCGTGATGACCAACATCGGCATGGTGCTCCCGGCCCTAGGTTATCTCGAAACCCTGCAGTCGCTGTGCCAGCGTCACGGTACGTTACTCATCATCGATGAAACCCATACGTTGTCCTCGGGTCCCGGCGGCTATGCCGGTACGCACCAGTTGAGCGGCGACTTTTGGGTCTGCGGTAAGGCAATCGCCGGCGGATTACCATGCGCCGTGCTCGGTTTTACCGCCGAGGTCGAGGCGCGCATGCAGTGCGTACTCGCCTCGCGCGCGGGCGGCCACTCAGGGATGGGTACTACGCTCGCGGCGAACCCGTTAGTTTTTGCAGCCCTCGAGGCCTCCCTCGCGCACTTACACACCGAGACGACACATGCGGCGATGCAGGCGGCGGCGACGCGCCTCGAGCAGGGGCTTCTGAAAGTATTCGCCGTGCATAATCTCGATTGGCATGTCTCGTGCGTCGGCGCCAGAATCGAATTTGGTTTCGGGCCGGCGCCCCGTAATGGCAGCGAAGCTGAGGCTGCGATGCGGCCTGAGTTCGAGCACACATTGCATCTTTGGTTACTCAATCGTGGCTTGCTGGTGACCCCGTTTCATAACATGATGCTAACCGCTCCGATGCTTCAGGCGTCGCAGGTTGAGGCGCTGTGTACAAGTATCGAAAGTTTTCTCGATGCCGTAATCGTTAGCGAACAACCTCAATGAGTAACGAACTTAAAGAATTTCTCGCGCAGCAACCTGACATCGAGGCCGTGCAGCTCTATATCACTGATTCCTCCGGTGTCGCGCGGGGCAAGACGGCGAGCGTCGGCGAGCTTGAGCGGCTTTATCTGCATGGCCGTCCCGTTGCGGGCTCCATTCTTGGACTCGACATCACGGGGACGGACGTCGATGAAACCGGACTCGTCTGGGATACGGGTGATGCCGATCTCATCTGCCGACCCGTAGCGGGGACTCTCGCACGTGCGCCATGGCTTTCGCGACCGACGGCGCAAGTCATGCTGTCCATGTACACACTCAATAGCGAACCAGCGCCCGCCGATCCGCGTCATGTGCTGGCGCGTACGATTTCTCGGCTACAAGGTCGGGGCTTACGTCCCGTGCTCGCGGTGGAGCTCGAGTTCTACGTGCTACAAGAGACCGATGCCTCACCTGCAGGTGCTATCGCGCGCGACCCAGGCCACATCGAAGCCTACAGCCTCGCTCGACTCGAGGAACTCGCACCCGTGTTCGATGAGGTCTATGTCGCGGCGCGTGCGCAGGGTATACCCGCTGAAACCTTGATGTCCGAGTACGCGCCAGGGCAATTCGAAATCACGCTCGCTCATCGCGACGATGCGATGCGGGCCGTCGATGAGGCCGTCATGCTCAAGCGATTACTGCGCGGCGTCGCGGCGCGTCACGATCTGCTCGTAACGTTCATGGCTAAGCCCTACGCCGATCTTGCTGGTAGCGGCATGCATGTACACGTGAGCCTCGCCGGTGGTAACGGCCAAAATCTTTTCGCCTCTGACGATCCATCGGGCACGCCGCTACTGCGACACGCCATCGGTGGACTCAAGGCCACCATCGCCGAGAGCCTGCTCGTCTTCGCGCCCAACGGGAGTTCCTATCGACGGTTCCGCAGTCAAAGTTATGCGCCGACTGCGGCGAGCTGGGGCGTCAACAATCGATCGGTATCGCTGCGCGTCCCCGTCGGTCCGCCGGACTCGCGTCATATTGAGCATCGCATCGCCGGCGCCGACGCCAACCCCTACTTGGTCGCTGCCACCGTATTGGCCGGCCTCGAACGAGGTATCGATCGAAAGCTCGACCCGGGCCCGCCGGTCACCGGTAATGGCTATCGCCAGAACTCGGGTCCGCGCGAGCTGCCCCAGACCTGGCACGAGGCCATCGACCGGGCTGCCGCATCGGAGTTTTTACGGGGCACATTGGGAGAGGGGTTTTTGAAGGTGTTCCTCGCGATCAAGCGGCAGGAGTGCGATCGATTCTCGGCGCAGGTCACCGAACTCGACCGCGCGTGGTACCTCAGATCGTAGTGGCGGCAGGCCGACCGAGTTTGTAACATCCCCGCCCTTTATGCGCACACATTACTGCGGTCACGTCAGCGAAACGCTCATTGGCAGCACGGTCACCGTCGCAGGCTGGGTCCACCGCCGTCGCGATCACGGTGGCGTGATCTTTGTCGATCTGCGCGATCGTGAAGGTCTCTTACAGATCGTCTGTGATCCCGACGCTGCTGAGGTGTTCGCCGAAGCCGAAAAACTGCGTAACGAATCCGTCGTCAGTATCACAGGTCTCGTGCGTGCACGTCCCGAGGGTACGACCAATGCGAATCTCGTCTCAGGCAAGATCGAAGTACTCGCTCGAAGCATCGAGTTGCTCAATCGTTCCGAGCCGCTGCCGTTTCAGCTCGACGAAAACGTTTCCGAGGAAGTACGCCTCAAATACCGCTTTCTTGATCTGCGTCGCGACGAGATGAGTCAGCGCTTGCGTCAGCGGCATCAGATCACGCGCGCAATGCGCCAGTATCTTGACGACGCCGGCTTCTGCGATATCGAGACGCCGATGCTTACCAAGGCGACGCCCGAAGGCGCACGCGACTACCTCGTCCCCTCGCGTACGCACCCCGGCAAATTCTTTGCGTTACCGCAGTCGCCGCAGATCTTCAAGCAGTTGCTGATGATCTCCGGTTTCGACCGCTACTACCAGATCGTACGTTGCTTCCGAGACGAAGACTTGCGCGCTGACCGGCAACCTGACTTCACGCAGCTTGATATCGAGACGTCCTTCCTCGGTCAGGACGAGATCATGTCGATCATGGAAGGGTTGATTCGCCACATTTTCACGACCGTGGCGAAGGTCGAATTACCGAAGCCTTTTCCGCGTATGAGCTACGACGAAGCGATCCGTCGCTACGCGAGCGATAAGCCGGATCTGCGCAATCCGCTCGAGCTCGTCGATATTGCTGATCTCGTCGCATCCTGCGACTTCAAAGTGTTCGCCGTGTCCGCTAAAGACCTGAATGGTCGAGTAGCGGCGCTACGCGTACCAGGCGGCGGTAAGTTCACCCGTAAAGAAATCGACGACTATGCTGCGTACGTTGCCCGTTACGGCGCCAAGGGCCTAGCGTACATTAAGGTCAACGCGCGCGCCAAGGGGCGGGATGGTCTGCAGTCGCCCATCATCAAGTTTCTCGACGATGCAGCGGTGGTTGGCATTCTTGAGCGCACGGCTGCAGCCGACAACGACCTTATTTTCTTTGGTGCCGATTCCGCGAAGGTAGTCAACGATGCGCTCGGAGCGCTGCGCCTTAAGGTCGGTCACGACCTTGGGCTCGTGCAGGGCGTGTGGGCACCGTTGTGGGTCATCGACTTCCCCATGTTCGAGTTCGATTCGGATGAACAGCGTTGGGGTGCGAGGCACCATCCGTTCACTTCGCCGAAGAATCTCGATCCCGAGACCCTGCGTACCGACCCCGGTAAGGCGCTCGCTAAGGCCTACGACATGGTGCTCAACGGCTCCGAAATCGGTGGCGGCTCAGTGCGTATTCATCGTCAGGATTTGCAGTCCACCGTATTCGATCTGCTTGGGATAGACGCCGAGGAATCACGGCGTAAGTTCGGCTTCCTGCTCGACGCTCTTAAGTTTGGCGCACCGCCGCATGGGGGTATCGCGTTCGGTCTCGACCGACTCGCCATGCTCATCTCCGGCGCCGACAGCATTCGCGACGTCATCGCATTCCCGAAGACCCAGACCGCCGCGTGTCCCCTGACCGATGCGCCGACCGAAGTTTCCGATAAGCAGCTACGCGAATTGCACATTCGTGCCCGCCAGCCGTAGACGCCCGCAAGCTGATAGAACTGTCTGCGTTTAGTTCAGCAGTTTTTGAGTTCGTAGAGTTTTTGCAGCGCGTTACCCGGACTCAGTGAGTCGGGATCCAGCGCCTCCAGCGCGTTCAGCGCCGCGCGGACCGAAGCAAGTTCGTCGCTCGGCTCGACCTCCCTCGCCGTGCCCGAGGCCGAATCGAGCTCAAGCATCCCTTGGGACCCCAACGATTTTCGCGCTTGGTCCTCCAAAGTATTCAGGTAGCGCCGCGCTTCGGTAAGCACCTCACGTGGTATTCCGGCAAGTTTGGCTACAGCGAGACCGTAGCTCTTACTCGCCGGTCCTGGTTTCACCGCGTGCATGAACACGATACCCTGTCGATGCTCGGTGGCATCCAGGTGTATGTTCAGTACGCTAGGAAGTTCAGCGGCGAGTGCGGTCAGTTCAAAGTAATGTGTGGCAAACAAAGTAAACGCACCAATCTTTGATGCAAGATGACGGGCGATGGCCCAGGCGAGCGATAGGCCGTCGAAAGTGCTTGTGCCACGACCGATTTCATCCATGAGTACCAGACTGCGCATCGAGGCGTTGTGTAAGATATTCGCCGCTTCAGTCATCTCGACCATGAACGTCGAGCGACCTCCTGCAAGATCATCTCCTGCACCAATCCGCGTGAAAATGCGGTCGATCGGACCAATCGTCGCAGAGTGTGCAGGGACATAGCTGCCGATGTGTGCAAGCAGAGTGATGAGTGCAACCTGCCGCATGTACGTGCTCTTACCGCCCATATTTGGGCCGGTAATGACGAGCATCCGGGTGCTGGCATCGAGAGCGATGTCGTTTGGTACGAAAGGCTCGGCGAGAAAGCGTTCGACTACGGGATGTCGACCACCCGTGATCCGCAGTGCCGCCTGCGAAGTCAGCGTCGGTGCCGACCAACGTAAACTGACCGCTCGTTCGGCGAGTGGCCCAATCGCATCGAGTTCCGCGATGGCGCCTGCGGAGTCTTGTAGCGCAGCTAGCTGCGCGCAGAGCTCATCGAGTACTGCCTCGTAAAGAAATTTCTCGTGGGCGAGTGATTTTTCGCGCGCGCTCAACACCTTATCTTCGAAGACTTTGAGCTCAGGCGTAATGAAGCGCTCCGCATTCTTAACGGTCTGACGGCGAAGGTAATCGTTCGGGACGTTATCTGCCTGGCTGCGCGGGATCTCAATGAAAAAACCCTGCACCAGGTTATAGCCGAGCTTGAGCTGCGAAAGGCCGGTGCGTTCGCGCTCGCGGATCTAAAGTTCGAGCAGAAACGCGTCGGTGTGCGTCGAAATCCGACGTAGCTCATCGAGCTCGGTATCGTAGCCAACGGCGATGACGTCACCGTCGCGGATCATGGCTGAGGGCTCCTCAGCGATCGCGCGCTGCAGCAGGGCAACTTCGGCGTCATGGCCCGACACAGCCGCCGCGATCGCCGTCGAACGAGGCGAGGACAGCGTTGCGAGAAACGCTCGAAGCGTCGGTAAGGCGGCAAGGGCGAGGCGTAGACCTGTCAAATCCCGTGGTCGTGCCGAGCGCAGCGCGACTCGAGCCAAAATACGTTCGACGTCGCCGATCGGTCGCAGCGCATCGCGCAGCAAGGCGTAACGTCCGCACTCGACCAGCTCGACCAGTATCGCGAGCCGCGCGCGCAGTTCTTCGTGATCGTTCACCGGACGGTTGAGCTGGCGCCGCAGAGCGCGCGCACCCATCGCCGTGACCGTGCTATCTAAGAGCGCGATCAGCGTCGCGTCCTCGCGCCCGCTTATGCTGCTGTCGATTTCGAGGTTCCGCCTCGTTACCGCGTCAATCTGCAGCGTCGACTCGCGCCGCTCCACGCGCAGCGTACGCAGGTGGGGGAGCGCCGTACGCTGCGTCTCTTTCGGTGTATTGCAGTAATGCGCCTGCCGCTCCAACTGCCAGCGGCATCGACTCCACGCCAAACCCGTGCAGACCCAGCGTGCCAAGTTGCTCGGTGAGCGTGCGGGTCGCGGTCTCTTCCTCGAAATGCCAGGGCGGTCGAGCGCGTCGCATCCACGGGGATAGCACTGTCGTCAGCGATTCCGGCAACCTGTAATCGAGCGTCACGGCAAGCGTCTCGGGCATCAAAAGTTCAGCCGGACGCAAACGCTCAAGTTCTGCGGCGAGCGCCTGCGCGTCAGTTGCCTCGAGGACTGAGAATCGTCCTGCGCTGAGATCGAGCCACGCGAGACCAAAGGGTCCATCGAGCGCCTCGTCGTTCGATGCAGCAAGCGGCATCAGTGCAGCGAGCAGCGTCTCACGCCGTTCATCGAGTAGCGCTGCATCGGTCACGGTGCCGGGCGTCACGATGCGCACGACGGCACGTTCGACCGGACCCTTCGATCTAGCCGGATCACCGATTTGCTCGCAGATTGCGATCGACTCACCTTTACGCACTAGACGTGCGAGATAATTATCGACCGCGTGCGCTGGTACGCCAGCCATCGGGATCGGTACGCCCGCCGACTGGCCGCGGGCCGTCAAAGTAATATCGAGTAGTTGTGCCGCACGACGCGCATCGTCAAAAGAATAGTTCGTAAAAATCCCCCATCCGATAAAAAAGGAGGGCATCTGGATGCTGTCCCTTCAATCGAAGGTATTGCTGTATGACCGGGGTGTGATCGGCGGACCCTGTCATCATCGACACTCGGGAAATTCAGGCCGGCGAGTTTACCTTTTTGTTCGGCGGCGATACGGCCGGTGAGGTCATGGGCTGAGGGGCTTCGGGCCGATCTGTTATCGTCCCCCCATCATGGAACAGGACATTCGACGACTCGCGCGCCGACTGCACGCCACCGGCCTCACCGTGGCGGCGGCCGAGTCCTGCACGGGAGGGTGGCTCGCCAAGTGCCTGACGGATCTGCCCGGCAGTTCCCAATGGTTCCTCGCTGGTTGGGTCTGCTATCGCAACGAATCCAAAAATCGTCACGTTGGTGTGCCGCTGTCGGCATTGCGCCGTCACGGCGCCGTGAGCGAGCCCGTCGTACGCGCGCTTGCGCGAGCGGCCCTTCGACGTAGTGGTGCCGATCTCGCCGTCGCCATCAGCGGCATTGCAGGGCCGGGCGGCGCGGTGCCAGGCAAACCGGTGGGCACGGTGTGGTTCGCGTTTGCGCGCAAGCATAATCATCGAATGTCGATCACGGCGGTCGTCAAGCGCTTTCGTGGCGATCGCAACCGCGTGCGTCGGAAGGCCGTCGTGTTCGCGCTGCGCGGTTTATACAGTTGCGCTTCCTGACCGCCCCTGTATATCGGGTGAACGTCACGCGAAATAAACGCATTCACTCAATTTTACGGCGCTCCGCGAGGGTTTTCATGTGGGATAATTTATCTGCTGCGCTTCTACCTGTCAGTTTTTCCTCGTGAGGGATTCATGGACGACAACCGTAAGAAAGCCCTGTCCGCAACGCTGGGCCAAATCGAAAAACAATTTGGTAAGGGCTCCGTCATGCGCCTTGGCGACGCTTCGGCCGCTTACGACGTCGAAGCCGTCTCGACCGGCTCGCTGGGTTTAGATATCGCACTCGGCATTGGCGGTCTGCCGCGCGGCCGAGTCGTCGAAATCTACGGTCCCGAGTCTTCGGGTAAAACCACGCTCACCCTTGAAGTCGTCGCTGAGATCCAGCGCAACGGCGGTACCGCTGCCTTCGTCGACGCCGAGCACGCCCTCGATCCCGTCTACGCTGAAAAACTCGGCGTCAACGTCAACGACCTCCTAGTCTCCCAGCCCGACACCGGCGAACAAGCCCTGGAAATCACCGATATGCTTGTGCGCTCTGGTGCCGTCGATGTCGTCGTCGTCGACTCGGTCGCCGCGCTCACTCCCAAGGCCGAAATTGAGGGTGAAATGGGTGAGCTGCAAGTCGGTCTGCACGCGCGCCTTATGTCCCAAGCGCTGCGCAAGCTCACGGGTAACATTAAGCGCTCGAATACCATCGTGATTTTTATTAACCAAATCCGCCTCAAGATTGGGGTAATGTTCGGTAACCCCGAAACCACCACGGGCGGTAACGCCCTCAAGTTCTACGCCTCCGTCCGCCTTGACATCCGCCGCATCGGCGCCATCAAAAACGGCGAAGAGGTCACGGGTAACCAAACTCGCGTCAAGGTCGTTAAGAATAAGGTTGCACCGCCGTTCCGCGAAGCCGAATTCGAAATCATGTACAGCGAGGGCATTTCGCGCGAAGGTGAAATCATCGAGCTCGGCGCTGCCCAAAACATTATCGACAAATCAGGTGCTTGGTACTCGTACAAAGGCGAGCGCATCGGCCAAGGTAAAGAAAACGTTCGTGAGTACCTAAAGAACAACTCGAAAATCGCCCGCGAAATCGAAGACCAGATCCGCGCGAAGCTGCTGGTCGTCAAGCCCGGGCGTGCGGCCACCGAGTCCTCCAAGGATTGACCGACCACCCCGACCAACCCGAGTCCGCGCGCCGAGCAGCACTCATGCTGCTCAGCCGTCGCGACTACGTCTCCTCTGAGCTCGCCGCTAAACTTACGGTGAAGGGCTACACCCGGATGGCCATCGACGCAGCCCTCAAGACCTTGCGCGCCGAGCGACTGCTTGATGACAGTCGCTTCCTTGAGAATTTCGTGCGGGCTCATACATCGCGCGGGCAGGGTCCAGCCCGCATGCGCCAGAAATTGCAGCAGCTTGGGTTCGGGGGCGAGGCTATCGAGGCCGCCATCGAGTCAGGGCCAAACTACATTTCGCTGTGCCGCGAGGTTCGGGCGAGGAAGTTCGGTCAGAAAGCCCCGGCTACCTGGGCCGAAAAGGGTAAGCAGGCGAGATTTTTGCAGTATCGGGGCTTTTCATCGGATCATATTCGTCTGGCGCTGGGTCAGGACCCCGAGACACTCGAAAATCCCGCCGATGAGCACAGCTAAGCCAGGTAAACCGCCCGTCATGAGCGCCACCGATGTGCGCGGCGCATTCCTCGACTTCTTTAAGGCTCGTGGCCATGCGGTCATCGCCTCAAGTTCACTCGTGCCGGGCAACGATCCGACGCTACTGTTCACGAACGCAGGCATGGTCCAGTTCAAGGACGTGTTCCTCGGCAAGGACCACCGCGACTACGTCCGCGCCGCGACCTCGCAGCGCTGCGTCCGCGCGGGTGGCAAACACAACGATCTAGAGAACGTGGGTTACACCGCACGCCACCACACCTTCTTCGAGATGCTCGGTAACTTTTCGTTTGGCGACTACTTCAAGCGTGACGCGATTCGCTTTGCTTGGGATTTTGTCACCGGCACGCTGAAGCTCGATCCAAGTCGTCTCTGGGTCACCGTCTACAAAGACGATGACGAAGCCGCAGATCTCTGGATCAAAGAGATTGGCGTCCCGGCGGATCGCCTGGCGCGTCTTGGCGAACACTCCAACTTTTGGGCCATGGGCGATACCGGCCCCTGCGGTTCCTGCAGCGAAATCTTTTACGATCACGGCGAGCACATCCCGGGCGGCCCGCCAGGCTCGCCTGACGAAGATGGCGATCGCTTCGTCGAAATCTGGAACCTCGTGTTCATGCAGTACGAGCGTTCAGCAGACGGTGCGCTCACGCCGCTGCCGAAGCCCTCGGTTGATACTGGCGCCGGTCTCGAGCGTTTGTCGGCGGTGATGCAGGGCGTCACCAACAACTACGATATCGACCTGTTTCGCGACATCATTCGAGCTGCGGCGGATCTGGCTGGCACGAAAGACCTCTCGAACCCGTCGCTGCGCGTAATCGCGGACCATATCCGCGCGTGCACCTTCCTCATTGTCGATGGCGTACTGCCGTCGAACGAAGGTCGCGGCTATGTGCTGCGTCGCATTATCCGACGCGCCATCCGTCACGGACACAAGATCGGCATAAATGACGCGTTCTTTTATAAGCTTGTTTCGGCGCTCGACGCCCAGATGGGCGAGGCTTACCCGGAGCTGCGTGCAGGCGCTGAACACACGCGTCGAGTGTTAAAACAAGAGGAAGAGCGCTTTGCCGAAACGTTGAGCACGGGCATGGTACTGCTTAACGAGGCACTCGATCGCCTCATAAAGCAGCCAGCAAAGTCGGGTGCCATGCGCGTGCTTGACGGCGAGACCGTGTTCCGGCTCTACGACACCTTTGGCTTTCCTGTTGATCTTACCGCCGACGTTGCTCGCGAGCGCCGATTTGGTATTGATAGCGCAGGCTTCGAAGTCGCCATGGAAGCACAGCGCGAGCGGGCACGAGCTGCGAGCCGCTTCGGCGTCGATTTACGTGTCGAGGCGCAGATCGATATCGCCACGAGTTTTTGCGGGTACGGTGGCACGCGAGACCAATCACGCGTGATCGCGCTACTGCGCGGCGGTGATCGCGTCAAAGAATTAAAGTCGGGTGAGACCGGTGAGGTCATCCTTGAGCGCACGCCTTTCTATGCTGAATCCGGTGGTCAGGAGGGCGATGTCGGTGAGTTACGAGAGTTGGGCGGTAACGCCCACTTCGTCGTGGAGGATACGCAGAGGCGCGGCTCTGCCGGCGCCCACTCGCACATCGGTCGCGTTACCGCAGAGGGCGGTGCCATTGTTGAGGGAATGACGGTTATCGCCGAGGTCGACGCTGACCTCCGTCGTGCTACGACGCTGAACCATTCGGCGACGCACCTGTTGCACGCGGCCCTACGAGAAGTATTGGGCACTCATGTTCAACAAAAAGGCTCGCTTGTCGCGTCCGATCGTCTACGTTTCGATTTCTCGCATTTTCAGGCGGTGAGCGCCGAGGAGCTACGACGTATCGAGCGTCGCGTCAACGAGCAAATTCGCCTTAATGCCGTCGCTGAGACGCGCGAAATGGCCTACGATGATGCGGTCGCGTCGGGCGCCATGGCGCTATTTGGCGAAAAGTACACGTCCAACGTACGGGTGCTGCGCATCGGCGATTTTTCGATGGAACTTTGTGGTGGCACGCACGTCAGTCGCGCCGGTGATATAGGACTCTTTAAAATTATCGCCGAAAGCGGCATAGCCGCTGGCGTTCGTCGCATCGAGGGTGTGAGCGGCGAGGGCGCGCTCGCTGAAGTCGAGACGGGCGATGCCGTGATCCGCGAGCTCACCTCGCTCGTACGCGGCAGTCGCGATGGTCTCAGCACCAAGGTGCGCGACGCGTTCGAGCGCCTCCGTCAACTCGAAAAAGAAACTCGCACGCTTCGCGAGAAGCTCGCCTCGGGGCAGGGTACCGATCTTGCGGCCGGTGCTGTTGCGGTCGGTGACCTCAAGATCGTGTCCACTACGGTTGACGGCGCTGACGCCGGCGCGCTGCGAAACGCGGTCGACCAACTCAAAGATCGCCTCAAAAAAGCTGTCATCGTTCTCGCCTCGGTTGACGCTGCGGGCAAGGTGCTCTTGGTCGCAGGTGTGACAGCAGGCGAAATCAGTCGCGTCAAAGCGGGTGAGATCGTCGGTCACGTTGCAGCCCAGGTGGGCGGTCGTGGCGGCGGTCGACCCGACTTTGCCCAAGCAGGCGGTTCCGACGCCTCCAAGTTGCCGGCCGCCCTCTCGAGTGTGGCCGCCTACGTCCGTCAAAAGCTGGAATAGCGGTAGACGTTGCCGTCTTTTTCTTCTATCTTCGGATAGGGAGGCGCCGGCCATAGACCACAGGCCGGCGGCGGGACTCCTGTGGGGTGTGGTGTCTCGGGTTCGACGGTCAAGAGCGCCTCATTGGGAGGTCACATGCTCATACTCACTCGACGTGTTGGCGAAACCGTCATGATTGGCGAAGAAATGTCGATCACTATCCTCGGCGTTAAGGGCAGTCAAGTGCGCGTGGGTATCAATGCGCCTAAGAACGTCGCCGTGCACCGCGAGGAGATTTTCGAACGAATCAAATCCGAGGGTCCCTCGAATAACCCGCCGTGTGCACAGGGCAGCATGCGGGCCTGACTCGAGGGTCTGAGTTGTTCGTTTTGACCTGCTGGAGGGCAGTAAGTACCATCCTGCCTCCGCGTAAACGGAGAGATGGCCGAGTGGTCGAAGGCGCGCCCCTGCTAAGAGCGTAAGGGCCAAAAGCCCTTCGAGGGTTCGAATCCCTCTCTCTCCGCCAAGTTTTCGTAGGAAAAACCCTTTTTCATAATAGGGTTAAGCGTGTTCTCGCTCATTAGAAAGTCTGTAGTACCCAGTTTGGTACCCAAAACTGCATCCGGCTGCTCGGACCCTTAGACCGCTCGGGTTTCCATGCCCCCGCCTGGTTGCTCCCAATCGAGGTAACTGCATACCCAAAGGCATACCAAAAGCCATTGGGTACTTGGCAATGGCGTCCGGCAGTCTTTCGACGTCCTGCCAGTCACCCTTGTTTTCCTGGTCACGGCCGTCGTCTGCCTGTATCGAAATCCGCTTCGCGCCGCCTCGTAGGCTCAAATTTCAAAATTTGGCCAACTCCGACCCCACCGGGTGGTACCCCCCCAAAACAGTTTAGGAGTCCCGCCAGCAGCGCCTTGCAATGAAATACAGCTAGACAAAAACTGTCACTGACATTGGATCAACATTTGACTCGGGCCATGCCAACACCATGACCCTGCACTTTCACTATCTATACCGAAGAGCAGGTATTCATGGTGGCAGCAGTCACAGTGGCAGACGCACCTTTATCAATACCCTGCCTACCAAGGACGTCAGTGTGAGGCTGCTAGCAAGCCTGGCCCGGCACTCGAATATTTCCACCACCCAGCGATACATCGATGTCAACGACGCTATGAAACGCGGAGCGGTGGTGTTGGTTTAGCGGGTATTACCCTCAGGTAGTGCAAACTGTTGTAAGAATCTATGTCAAACAAATTGGGCACTCTTACCCACTTAAGTCGTAAACTTAGGCAAGCGTCGTCCCAATGCAAAGCACCAGAAAGTAACTTAATTAAGGTGATAGCGTCAGTCTTAATTTTAATTAAATTCATACTATCAAACTCTGAGGACTGCAATTTTCTTGTATCATTCCTAATACCGAATAAAAATTTTTCATTACAATAAATATGAAAATCAAATCGAGGTGCCAATCCCAGTGAAACTTGCTTTGAGAAATAATTCTCGGCTGCTTGGGGAACCAAATTCCCAAAACTGATATCTGCTTCGGGCAGGGTAACACTGTCCTCTAACGATTGAAACTTTTGTCTATAGTCAATCATTTTTCTAATAATAGCGCTTCTATCAAAAGTCTTGATTACGGGTTGGGGATTCCTTAATTCGAAAATGAGTTCTTCGTCAGGATACAAAGCGCCGGCATCACAGCCTACTTCTGTTGCATACTTCTTCGCAACAAAATCTTTATCGCTGGTCCATATTTCTGGGTAACAGTTCATCCAGAAGCTTGAGTGTGAGCCAACCGGAATATACTCGCTTGAATAAGGCAGAATATACTTTGGACGAATTTTCTTAAGGATCTTACTCTGTAACAAGAAGCGTTTGTTCTCGTTCTCATTGCATATTCTGATCGTTTCTTTGAAGCTAAAGTTATAATTAAATGGGTAGTCTGAGGCGAAGCCTGAATATGCAAATGCGATTAAATCAGGAGAATCAAGCAAGTGGTGATAAGTTTCAAAAGCAGATTCGTTATAAAGAGAATTGTCCGCTAAAAAGATCATACTAAGAAGGGTGTCGAGATTATCTAATCTGTAACCGGCATCGATGCAAAGTTTATTTTCGCTAAGATCTTCACCAAATTCAAGACCAGTGATGTTGAGAGGAGGTATTAAGCGTACTAGGAAATTGCCAACGGTGGTGCTCTCACCTTCTTCGAGAACTTTAATGTCTTTGAAACCGTTGAGCTCACATTGGGCTTTCATTACCTGCCACCCGAAAACCCGCGGAATAATTATTGCTGTCGCTCTGGGCAACCTCTTTAATGTACTGATATCGAAGTGGTCCTTGTGTAGATGCGAGATTAAAACGCCGTCCACATCCGCCAAGATCTCATTCTGTTTAGCATCTTGGATCCTCGGGAAATTATGCCAAGTCCCATCATAGATGCCATCTGTAAACCAAGGGTCCAAGAGTATCTTGGTGTTGTGGGTTTTGATAACAATACAGGCGTTGGTCGGATTCTCTATTAAGGAAACTCTGATTTACCTGCGCTGTCAAAATCAAGGTCCATCATTAAACGAGCACCGTCATGAAGCAGCAAACCCTTTCGGGATTTGAGCGGTACAGC